>JAESFI010000016.1_pt1 | contig 559329 bp, 453 predicted proteins | sample 9269361 | NCBI WGS metagenome assembly JAESFI01 (sample SAMN14504119, study PRJNA617095) | algae metagenome | isolation source: Brasilonema angustatum HA4187-MV1 and co-occurring heterotrophs from moss... | place: USA: Manoa Valley, Honolulu, Hawaii | collected 2009-07-20 | reverse complement strand
AGATGCTGGTCATCAATGCATTAAGAAACAAACTCATCCATCGGGTCTATGCGGTGGTCAAGCGAGGAGAAAAATATAACAAAAATTATACGCCCGCGCTTACTTAAACCATAGAAATCGGCCCGGTGATTCCGCCTGGAAAGTTATCCAACAAATCCTGGCCGACAAGCGTAAACGAAAATATTTCCTGCGCAGCATTTTTAATGCGCTGCTCTACATCACCAAAACGGGAAACCAATGGCAGCAGATGCCCAACGATTTGCCGTCCTGGCCCTTGTGCTGTTATTACTTCTGGAAATGGCGCAATGATGGGACATGGGAACGGCTCAATAAAGCCTTGGTTGAACGCCGACGCCAGAAAGCCGATCGGGAGCCATCGCCCAGTGTTGGCGTGATTGATTCGCAGAGCGTTAAATGTAGCGAATGGGGGGGACGCCCAAAGGGTTTGATGGCAATAAGAAAGTAAATGGCCGTAAACGGCATATTGTGGTTGATACACTGGGGCTAGTTTTAGTGGTAGTGGTTCACGCAGCCAACCAACATGATAGTCCTGCCGCCCGTGCGGTGCTGACTTCGTTAGCTCGGCAAGGCTGTGAACGAATGAGTAAAATATTAGCTGGCAGCGCGTATGGCGTTGGGCCAAGAAATCGCTGGGCTTTATTCTAGAAGTACTGAAAGTAAGCGAATTAGGCGGTTTTCAGGTCGTGCCCATGCGCTGGAAAGTGGAACGGACTTTTGCTTGGATGAATCGCTTCGGCGCTCCGATGGTCGAGACGACTTAGCAAAGATTACGAATGTGGTGTCGATTCGCATGAATCATTTGTGTACTTATCCAACATTAATAGGATGCTCAAGCATTTTTAAACAGGCTTTAAGTTGATCGCCCTGCACTGGATTACCCAATAGAATAAGCTTTAGCTCCATTTCCTGAGTTCCTTACCGTGCATAGACATTGCAGCTCAGATTGACCGTAAATCTGAATAGTCCATAAATAACAGCACGGCGGGTGACAAAACCAGTTTTTATTCCCGCAGGCCGTTCATGTTCAGCATACAGGACCTGGAGGAGGCTTTACTTTATTAAAAACAATCAGTTGACGAATTAACCACTGAACGCAACCTGGAGCAGCATCCCTTCGTATCGGGCTAATAAATTTATTATTTATGAGAAAACTTTTCGCCTTCCTGCTATTACTTAGCCTCCAGGGGCTCGCTCAGGAGATACCAATCGATGCTGATTCTTTATTAGCCAAGCCCTTGCAGAGGAGTTTAGACTATTCTTGGGACCAGACCCCTCTTTTGCCGGAGAGAATGCTGTTTACGCAACGGATTTTCTGGGGGCCCAATGGTCTTCTTCGGGTTATGAATATAGCCCCGCTCACGCAACGGGGACGGCAGCAGGAAATCAAAGTTCGCCGGTTTATGCTGATTACGCATCAGGTGACGGGGTACGCAACCTTAGCCGGTTTTCTGATGCAAGGTATTCTGGGTACCAAGCTAGCCAACGCTACAGGGGCAGATTATACTCGGCTTTACCAATGGCAACAAACCACCGCCACTATCACCAATATCGCTTATGGCACGACCGCCCTGCTTTCGCTAACGGCTCCACCTAAACAAGGGACTAATCGAGCAAAGGCGAAAGACTACCGGCTACATCAGTATTTATCCTTGATTCACCTGAGTGGTTTTATTGCAACTAATATATTGGCGGGGAGAGCTACCCAACATGCCGAATTGAGGCCTTATCATCAGGCAGCTAGCTTTACTACTGCTGCCGCATTAGCCCCTGCTCTGATAGCGCTTAAATTCTAAGAAGTCGCTTTGTTAGTAGCAAAGGCTTAAAATTAAGTCCGATGTAAGCTCATCACGCCATTATCAAACCGGTTAGTTTATCATGTTATTTTTCCTATGTTGTTTCCTGCAAATCTGAATACAGTGATCATAGGGGAAATGACATGATAACGAAACAGAAAAGCCGTTTACTGCACCTTTATGTGACTAGCAGCCTCAAGGATAAAGGCCGCTACTTTGTCAGGTTGCGAAGCCATCGGGACGTGGCTGGACCTGAGCGTGAGGGTGGTCGCCTTGATCTTTTTTGCGAAGATCTGTTGCAGATCAGGATTGATCATCCGGTCTTCGCTGGCTGCTATGTACCAGGAGGGTTTGGTTTTCCAGGCGGCTTTGGAAATTTTTTCGGTCGTTGCGGTAGCAGCCCAGGAACCTTGAGTGGCCCAAATCAAATTTTGTTCGGCGAGGGGTAAATCCTGGGCGAAATCCTCCTGCACCCCTTTCTTCGTCAGGGAAAGAAAGCCCGCTGGATCCGGTTTCGCTTCGCCAAGACCGGGCGCAGGTGGTACGCCCTGCGAGGCATCAACGAGTGACTGACTGTCGTCGGGTGCAAAGGCCGCTACATAGACCAGGCCAGCCACTTTAGGATCATTACCAGCCTCAGAAATAACGACTCCACCCCACGAGTGACCCACCAACAGAACCGGGCCGTTCAGTAAGGCAATAGCCCGTTTGGCAGCTGCTACGTCGTCAGCTAACGAGGTCAATGGATTTTGCACCGCAATGACAGTTAGTCCTTTTGCTTCCAGGAGTGGAATCACTTTAGACCAGCTTGATCCATCGGCAAACGCCCCATGAACCAGGACAACATTCGTTATGCCCGCTTTAGCAGGTTGGGCGTCAACTCCTGAGAGGGTTGAAAGGGACATAATAATAGCAGTTAGTGCGCCAAGAGCGCGGTTAGGTGTAGGCATGATTGGTTTTAGTTTACTGGGTTTCGAGTTATTAGCCCATCGACATGCCGCCATCCACGATCAGTTCGGCACCTACTACAAAGGAGGAATCCTCTGAAGCAAAGAACAGGGCTACTTTGGCAATTTCTTCCGGTCGGCCAAAGCGACCAAGCGGAATCGCTTCGATAATGCCCTGATTCATCTGGGTAAGCTGCTGTTCCGAAATGCCGAGTTTGGCGGCACTGTGCAGTACTGTATCAACCGGGCCTGGGCTAATGGCGTTAACGCGGATATGGCGCGAAATCAACTCGGTCGAAAGATTTTTTGCCATAGTTAATAAGGCTCCTTTCGTAGCCGCGTATACGCTCGCACCAGGTGCGCCAACGTGGGCGTTAATAGAGGTGTTTAACAGGATGGAACCGCCATTTTTGAAGAAAGGCACCAGGGACTGAATTATGAAATAGGCGCCTTTCAGATTGGTGTTCACGCTTTCGTCAAAGATGGCTTCGGTCATGTTCTCGAACGGGGCAAATTTGGCTATCCCAGCGTTGATAAACAGAAAGTCGATGGATTGAAAGTGCGCCTGTACAAATGCTAGCAGATGTTCTGAATTGTCTGGAATACTGGCATCCCAGACAATCCCATACGCTTTTTCACCCAGTTCCGCGATAATTTGGTTCAGTGAATCCTGATTTCGTCCGGTGATCAGGACCGTGGCTCCCTGGGTGATAAATTCTTTGGCGGTGGCCAGGCCGATACCACTACTGCCACCGGTAATGATGGCTACTTTATTTTGAAGACGGTTCATGGTTTAAAGTTTTAATAGGTAATGCTTTTAAAAGCGAAGTCGGCACTAACAACCTTAGAACGGATACTGACGGGCGACTTTCTGAACACTTACCCATTGAACCGTCGTCAGTTCTTCTAGGATAAAATCACCGCCGAAGCGACCAGTTCCCGATGATTTTTCACCGCCAAATGGTGTATGTACTTCGTCATTGGCCGACTGGTCGTTGATGTGCATCATACCCGTTTCCACGCGTCGCGCCAGTTGCATCCCCCGGTAAATATCCCGTGTGTACAACGCCCCACTTAAACCAAAGTCGGTGGCATTGGCCAGCTCGATGGCTTCATCATCCGTAGCAAAGGAAACTAGCCCTACGGCTGGACCAAAAATTTCCTCTTTGAACGCACGCATATCTTTCGTAACCCCCGATAGTACAGTAGGTTGCAGTACGTTACCTTCTGCTACGTTGCCAGTTTCGATGACAGCGCCATCGACTACGGCACTTTGGAGAATACCTAGAATACGCTGAACCGATTTATGATCGATTAAGGGGCCAACCACGGTATTTTTATCCGCTGGATCCCCGTAGGGAAGTTGCTTCACCCGAGCGACAAACTTGGTCTTGAATGCTTCGTACAGGTTTTCGTGAATAAGAATGCGATTGGTCGCCATGCAAACCTGCCCCTGATGCAGGAAGCGCCCAAACACAGCCCCATCGACGGCTTTTTCCACATCGGCATCATCCAGAACGATGAATACATTGTTGCCACCCAGTTCCAATGCCGACTTTTTAAGCCCTTCTCCAGCAATTCGCCCAATCCCTTTTCCTACTGGTGTTGACCCCGTAAACGAAACCATTCTCGAATACGGGTGGGCCGTGAAGTAGTCACCCATAATTTCCGATCGGCCAACCACTACGTTAAATACGCCAGCGGGCAGACCTGCTTCTTCCAGCAGTTTAGCGATGATTGTCCCGCCCGTAACTAGGGATTGTGAAGCCGGTTTAACGACCATTGTGTTACCAACGGCCAGGGCCGGAGCAATCGTCCGCATGGAGAGATACAAGGGAAAATTCCAGGGGCTGATCAAACTGACGACACCTAACGGTTTACGATATACGTATGTTTCTTTTCCATCAATCGTCGACGTAGTGGTACGTCCGTGCATACGAGTAGGGAACGACGAGGCCTCTACCAGAATATCATGGGATTGCTGTACTTCAAGCAGCCCTTTCAGATATGTACTGCCCGTCTCTTGGGTCAGCCAATGGATAAACTCCTCTTGACGCTCCAGCAGAATCGCAGCTGCTTTCAGCAATATATCCCGACGAACGAGCGGATTTGTAGCAGCCCAGGTAGATGAAGCCCGTTTGGCAGCCGCAAAGGCAGCATCCACGTCGCCCGTTCCCGCTGACGAAAGTGTATGGATTACCTCATCCGTGAATGGATTCAGGTTGTCGATGGTAGCGGCTTCTCGGCCATCAACCCATTGGCCACCAATGAATTGCTTATTTAATGCGGTGTAATAAATCAGTGTCTGTTGGTCATTAAGGCCAATAGGAGCTTCTAAAGTTAGCATGATGGTAAGGATTTGAGGAAGGTTTTTACTGGACAGGCGTTTATTTCGCAATAGCCAGTAGCTGGCTGGTTACCTCCGTTGGCATCGACAGAAACGGGCAATGACTGCTGTTGAGCGTAAAGGTGGTCTTAATCCCTGCGGCAGCTACCATGCGCTTTTGCAGATTTAGGCCAACTGCATGATCCTGCGCGGTATAGATGTAGTATTTAGCAACTTTTCCAAAATTGGCACTCGTCAGCGTGACTGGGTTGGTGAAGGGAATGGCGGGTTCGGCCCGGTAATTATCGACTACCTGCTTTTTTACCGCATCTGAGCCATCCTGAATGAAGATAGGCGCTAAATTTTCGGGTTTGATACCCAGCGTAAGTTGGTCAGGGGAGGGGACTAAAGCGGGACCCAGTTGCGAGGTACTATCGGTGGAAGCCAGCGCCAGTAAGCTTTGCCCATTGGCCGGTAAAAAAGCCCCGATATATACCAGTTTGTCGATGCGAGTCGGGATTTTCTCCGCCGTTGCCGATATGACCATTCCCCCCATGCTATGACCAACCAGGATTACATTTCCCGATAGCGCATTAATCGAAGCCACGACTTTATCCCGGTATGCATCCATGGATACCGTAGCGGGCGACGTATTATCAGTTCCATGACCGGGTAACTCAACAACAACAACTTTCTGACCTTGGCTTTCCAACTGAGTTTTTACAGCTTGCCAGGCATAGGGTGCCTGCCAGGCGCCGTGAACCAGCACGAACGTTTTGGGGGCAGACGTAACATCGTCATTTTTTGAGCACGACGATAGGGTTATGAGTGCCGCCACCAGGAATAACCTGAATAAGAGGAAAGTTTTCATGGGGATTGATTGGGTAGTGTGAAGTATTATTCGTGATTGATGTTAATGAATTGAGGGGGCATTACTGCCTCAGGCAGTGCCTTAGTAAGCCAGGCCAGAATGTAGTCGGCATCTTCTTTCCAGGTAGGCTGACCCAGCACAAAGTGATTTCGCCCTTTGAATTCTTTATAGTCAGTTATCGAACTAGCATGCTCGTATTTGAGGTAGTTATCGTAGTTGAGTGAGGCCGGAATCGTGTGATCCGTGCTGCCCGATGTCAGCAACAGGGGTGCATGAGGTTTGCTGAAATCGACGTGGGCAGCTGACGTGATGGTATCCCGAACGATGAGTTTGGATTCGGGTATGGCGAACCGGTTGTAAGCCATTTTTTGACTTTCCAGCGGCATGCCATTGGTAAAGGCATACTGCCAGTCTTTAAACGACATCAGATAGGACTCTTTCGTGGAGGTGAAAAAGCCCAATGGACCCCAACCTGCTTTCAGAAATGACAGCTTGAAGGTGAATATCCCCTGCGGAGGAACCGAGTGAATCGCGATCCCTGCTTCCCCAAGACCCCGCTGCAACAGGAGCTGAACCATCAGGCCACCGATGGAATGGCCAATTAAAATGGGCTGTTCGGGAAGTTGCTCGACAATCCGGGCGTAATGATCCGTCAGGTCCGCCAGCCGATTGGCGGCAATCTGGGCATCTGGCTGGCGATTTCGTAATATGTCGGCCGGGGCATCTTTGTGGGGCCAGGCCGGCGCAATGGTCGTGTATCCCTTTTGCTGAAAATAGATTTGCCATTCCTGCCAGCAATCGTTACTGACAAAGGCACCGGTGATAAAAACGATGGTTTTGGGACGAATAGGTTTCATGATTTTAGTTATTTGGTTAAAACACTACGAGGATTTGATCACGCTTACGTGACTGCTACGTAGCTGAATACCAAGTGTTATACCAAATCATCTAACCTGATTCAAGAATGGCCTATCTAATACCTGAAATACGGCTTGGCGGTTAATAGAAGGCGTTTTTGAACAAAAATGAACTCAACTAATTGTCCTCTTTTATCCGTCAAGGGTCTAAAAATCCCTGGTAAAATCTGGATGAAACTGGAGATTTCTGGAGATTATATGAGAAAGTAGGATGACGCATTCCGCTGTTTAGGGCATAGCTTACCGCTAGGCCATATTACCTTGATTGGCATTTAAATTGAGTTGCCTCGCTGAACAATGATGATAACTCAGCCTCAACCGATGTTCTGAGCGCTGAAAACAATCCTTGGTCAACCATTTGTCGGCTATTCTATACTATCTTGAATCAGTTTTCAAGCAATAGCAGGTATCTGCTTCACTCATACTAAATGTATTCGTTGCCCTAGCTGCAAACGCTTTATCAGGAGATCCTGCTCCATGCAAACCGGATGACTACCCTCAAAAAGTTTTCCTTACTAACTGGAATAGCCCTGTTCTCCCTCGAAACAGTCTATGCACAGCTGGCATTCAACAAACCCTTAGATCAGATACAGGCACAATATCAAGGTAGCCAATCAGGCGACAAAGAAGTGGAATTTTCGCTGCAAATGGCCGATTATTATATGTTTAAAAATGAAGCAACTCGCAGTGATATAGACAGTGCTTTTACATTTATTAAACGGGCAGAAAAAAAGAGTAATGAACTTCATTCGCGAAAATGGCGCGAAGAAATAATTTACTTCTTAGGTGAATATTATTACAAAGTAGGGGATATAATTAAGGCGAATCATTATAATCTACAATTAACAAATACGATTGGCAAACTAAGTCCCCTCGAAAAGCAGATAGAGGTATGGCATAGAGTCGCTTTTATTCTGCCAAAATGGGATACAATTGGACTGACAAAAGAGAGCTGTTTTGAGCAAATAACGGCTTTGTATCAGCGGTTAAATAATACGGTGAAAGTATTAGAAACCCAAATCTATATTGCTGATGTGCATTTAGCACAGGATAAATTTGATCTGGCTGAAAAAGAATTTTTTCAAATACTGGCAAACTATAAAGCAATCCATTTTCCGAACCTGCACTATGTTTATAATTATCTATCGGTAATTAATAATCGCCGGGGCGACTATAAAAAATGCCTACATTATTCATTACTCTGTGTGGAAAGTATGGAAAAAACAGGGGAAAAAGCGGGTGCCGTTAATTTGTACAGCCGCTTGGCCAACATCTACCATGAATTAGGACAGGCAGAAAATTGTGTGGCCTATTACAGAAAAGTGTTCAACTGCCCCATTTCGAATCCTGTTGATTTTTACACCGTTAGAGAAGCGGGCTTGTTTGTCCGGGAGTTACTTGCGTTAAACAGGACTACAGAAGCGCTTACATTTATCAAAACTTTTTCTAGAGAACATCCCCCTGCTGACTACTATGGAAAAGCCAGTTTAGCCAGAACATTGGCTTATTATTACACTAGTATTCATAATCGTCCAGTAGCTGAGAAATACAATAAACAAATGATTGAGTATGCCAATTTTTTAGGCAAATTTAATGAGATTACGGGTGATGTTGAATATGATATTGGCTGTTATTATTACGAAAGAAAACAGTTTGCAGATGCAGGTATTCACTTCAATAAAGCCTTGTTCGAAGCGGATCATGTACACGCCTTTACGACAATTCGGGATATACATAAAATGCTTTTCAAAGCTGATTCATCGAGGGGCAATTATTTGTCGGCTATTAACCATCTAAATCAGGCTCAATTGATAAATAGTACCCTTTTTAATGAAGCCAAAAACAAGCAAATCCAGGAAGTACAGGTTAAGTATGAAACTGCTAAAAAAGATTTAAATATTCGATTTTTAACTAAACAAGGGTTATTACAAAAAACGCAGTTACAGCAGGCCGACGAATTGAAAAATGTTACTCTGGTCAGTATCGTTCTTTTATTATTGATCGTCGCGCTACTCTATAATCGGTACATAATTAAATTGAGAAATAGCCAGCGATTAGAGCGGCACCAGAAAGAAATTAACGACAAAAATCAGTCGCTTGAGTCCCTGGTTAGTGAAAAAGAATGGCTGTTGAAAGAGCTTCATCATAGGGTCAAAAACAATCTGCAACTGACGATCAGTCTGCTGCAAACCCAAGGAAAATACCTTTCCGATCCAGGAGCTATTCGGGCTATTGAACAGAGTCAGCACCGGGTGCGTGCCATGGCGCTTATCCACCAGAAACTATACCGCTCCGACAGCCTATCGCACGTCGATATGCCAACGTATATCCGTGAAGTGGTCGATCAACTTGAGGAATCGTTTAAGCACGATGAGCGAATTACCTTCCACTATCAGTTGGCTCCGCTGGAACTGGATGTCTCCCAGGCAATTCCCCTGGGCCTAATCATTACCGAAGCGATTACAAATGCCCTAAAATACGCTTTCCCGGCAGGGTATCGGGCTGATGAGCAGGGCGGTACGATAAACGTATCGTTGACTGAAGTGGATACAGAAAACTATCAATTAGTGGTTGAGGATAATGGAGTAGGCTTACCGGAGGACGTTGATCTTCGCCGTCAAGGATCTATGGGAGCAAACATTATGCGTCGCTTAGCCAAACAATTAGGCGGTATATTCCTGGTTGAAACGAGAGGGGGAGTTCGTATATCCATTTCATTTCCGTTAATCAAACTTCAGCCGCATCATGCCCACCTCAACTAATCCCGCCATCGCTGGAAGGCCAATAAATCCGGCTGCTCGGGTGCTTATTGTGGAGGACGAATTGCTGATTGCCGACAACCTGGAAGATATACTTCTGGAAGCTGGGTATACAGTCGTCGGTATTGCCGTCAGTGTGCAGGAAGCTCAGGAACTTTTAGTTGAACATCAACCGGATTTGGTGTTACTGGATATTTACCTGAAGGGGGGCGAAACAAGCCTGGATTTTGCCCGCATATTAGGAGTCCAGCACATTCCGTTTATCTACATTTCGGCCAATGCGAATGATGGCGTTCTGGACAAAATAAAAGCAACGCAGCCCTACGGGTACATTGTCAAGCCATTTCGTACGAAAGACATTCTTTATACGCTGGAAATTGCCTTCTATCGCCATGCCCATAGTTTGGAGCAGAAACTTCGGGAGGAAAAAATGCTTCAGATTTCGTTGACCAATGCCCTGACGGAACCCAGCGACTGGACGCAAAAACTGTTAAACGTAGCGACCTACCTTCAGCCGTTTATTCCCTTCGATTTGATTACGCTCAGTCTGGACGAAGGGAAAACGTCCCGGTCCTGTAGTTTCTTCAGAATCGGACTAAACGAGTATCAGACCATTCACCCGGTTGATCTTCTACGAATGACAGGGTTAACGGCGCAGAAATACGACCAGTTACGGACCGAAATTCCTTCTCTTGAAGGTATTATCCTACTGAATGGCAATGAGTTCACGGAGTATTGTCAACGCTTTCGGTTAGCGCAGATCATTGCGAAAACCTTTTCCCTGCAAGCTAATTTACTGGCAACTCTATCCACTACGCAGGGAAGCCTATTTACGGTTTCTTTTTATAGTCGTCAGCCGGATACGTACCTGCCTGACCACGTAGCGCTCTTTGAGCGGTTACAGCAATCGCTTCGGCTCACACTGGAACGGCTGCTGGCTTTTGATGAGATTGCCCGACTGAATGAGCAACTGGGTAGAGAAAATAAGTATTTGCAGGAGGAAGTAAAAACGACGGCCAGCTTTAACGAGATTGTCGGAACAAGCCCCAAACTGCACCATGTATTTAAACAGGTAGAGAAGGTTGCCCCAACCGACGCTACGGTACTTTTGACGGGCGAAAGTGGTACGGGAAAAGAGTTGTTTGCCCGCGCTATTCAGAGTTTATCGTCCCGCAAAGATAAGTTGCTGGTTAAGGTAAATTGCGCTACGCTTCCCGCCAACTTGATCGAATCCGAGTTATTCGGCCACGAGAAAGGGGCTTTTACGGGCGCCACCGAACGGCGAATCGGGAAGTTTGAATTGGCGCATCAGGGTACTATCTTTCTGGATGAAATCGGCGAAATGCCATTAGACTTGCAGACGAAACTCTTGCGCGTGTTACAGGAAGGCGAATTTGAACGCCTGGGTGGCAAAGGAACCCTACATACTGATGTACGGGTGATTGCGGCCACCAACCGACAGTTAGAACAGGAAGTGGCCGAGGGGCGCTTCCGTCTTGACTTGTATTATCGATTGAGTGTATTTCCAATCCAGTTACCGGCCTTACGGGAAAGGCCGGAAGACATTCCTATCTTATCTCATTTCTTCGCGCAGAAATACAGCCAGAAAATGGGAAAATCAAGCCCGGGAATCAGTGAAACAACGTTAGCAGAACTCCTTAGCTACACCTGGCCAGGCAATATCCGAGAATTGGAGAATATTATTGAGCAGGCCGTCATCATCAGCGACGGTCATGGCCCACTCACCCTTGGTCGATCGTTAACTAACAACTGGATTATAAACGCTCCACTTTCTAGTACACCAGCAAATTATACGCAGATTATCCATCCGAATCAGATCCCTCCATCGATAACAGAACCAAAGACATTGTCTGATGTAAAGTCGAAGCATGAGCAAACTGAACGCGACTATATTCTATCGGTATTGATGCAAACGAATGGTAAAATTCGGGGTAAAGGTGGTGCCGCCGAACTGCTGGGCTTGAAGCCAACTACGCTGGAATATCGTATGGAGAAATTAGGGATTAAGAAGTAAAGTCCTGTTCAGATTTAAATGCTCGATAGGCTCTCCGCTCAGCTCGTTGGCGAAGTGGTTCAGTACGAGGACTCATATCGGTTATGCTATATCCGCGGCCCCGAAGGACTTCTCATCGGACTAGCCGAACAGCTTGATACTAAATAAATAGGGCCTGTTTTCTACATTTCTTGACAAGGAATTTTTGCCATTAAAAGAAAAATTTAAGCTGCTTCAAGTTATAAATTCTGTCGTTTCAATTCGCTTACGGCAAAATTAGCCGCTCGGGCAGTTAGGGCCATAAACGTGAGCGATGGGTTTTGGCAAGCGACTGAAGTAAATGAAGCGCCGTCGGTAACGAAGATATTCTTAGCGGCCCAAAGCTGATTGTGCGCATTGAGCATCGACGTTTTAGGATCGCGGCCCATTCGAACACCACCCGTTTCATGAACAGCCATACCGGGTATCGAATGATTATCGTACGTCGTGATGTTTTTCAGTCCAGACGCTTCGAGCATTTCGGCGGCATCGTTCATCATGTCCTGACGCATACGCTCCTCATTTTCTCGGAATTTTACGTCGAATATGATCGTTGGTAACCCCCACTTATCAAGCCGATTGTGATTAAGCATAATTGTGTTGTCTTCATAGGGTAAACATTCCCCGAAGCCCATGATGCCCATCGTCCAGGGACCCGGCTGAGTCGCTTGTTCCTTTAGTGCTGCTCCGAAATTACCCTCACCACTAGCGGTTTCCGCAATCAGTCGCTGCCAGCCGGACCGGGAAGCTCCGCCCTGATAACCAAAGCCTCGCAGGTACGTACGTTTGTCGGTTCCGATATTTCGATAACGGGGAATATAAATGCCATTCGCCCGACGTCCGTAATAGTATTTATCATCGAAGCCCATGCCATCGGCCTCAGCATTGGCCCCTACCTGAAAATGATGGTCCATGATGTATTTACCTAAGGTGCCACTATCATTACCGAACCCGGCCGGAAAACGGGTTGAAACCGAGTTGAGCAGAATGAAATTGGTGGCCATAGCCGACGCATTCAGAAAGATAATCCGGGCGTAATACTCGGTTACCTGATTCGTTTTTGAGTCGATAACCCGAACCCCAGTTGCTTTCCCTTTTTTCTCGTCAAACAACACTTCCGATACAATACTATCCGTCCGAACCGTGAGTCGGTTGGTTTGGCGGGCGGCTGGTAATGTAGCCGAAAGTGAACTAAAATAGCCACCATATGGGCAACCTCTAACGCACTGATTTCGGTACTGGCATGGAGCGCGGCCGACCGAAGTATGGATCGGATTGGCTTTCGACAGATTGGCGGTTCGGCCAATGGTCATCACGCGATTCATTTTGGTTTTCAGTTTCTCCCGAACGTGCTCCTCTACGCAGTTCAAATCCATTGGCGGCAAAAACTCACCATCGGGCAATTGAGCTAAGCCTTCCTTATTACCTGAAATACCGGCAAATGATTCGACGTAGCTGTACCAGGGAGCCAGGTCCTTATACCGGATTGGCCAATCGGTACCGAAGCCATCGCGGGCATTAGCTTCGAAATCCATCTCGCTAAAACGATAGCTCTGCCGCCCCCACATAATAGATTTACCACCCAATATATCAGGACGATACCAGAGAAATGGGTGTATTTCTTTGTAAGGTGCGTTTCGATTATCGAATACAAAATGGCCACTTTGTTCATTATAGCCCAGCACCCTAAAATCAGGGGCTGGGTTATCTTTTGGTAAAATCGTACGATCGCGATGGGCAAACTCCCAGGGGGCCTTTGTCGCGGTGTCGTACCCTGTAACATGCTGAAGGTCGCGCCCTCGTTCGAGCATGAGCACCCGCAATCCTTTCTGGGTGAGTTCTTTAGCGGCCCAGCCGCCACTAACGCCTGAACCGACCACAATGGCATCGAATGTATTGTTAAGTTGCGCTTTAAGATTAAGGTTCATAAGGGTTTGGGAATATCTACCAGGGCTAACCGGTTGGCCTCGCTAAGGCTTTTGGTTAGGAAAGATTTACGTTCTAAAAAGACGATGCTGGCTGATTATACCTACCCGGTAGAAAGACGATGCTGTTTTACGTTCAATACAACTCTCCTTCGGAGTTATACCTAGTTGGGGCAGCATCGTTAAACGGTTTATTGCTATGTTATTATACGTCTTGACATGGACCTTTAATACTATTTGTCTCTTGAAAGCTCATTTTGCCGAGAGGGTGGCATAATTCTTATTCTAGGACTTCTACGTATCCTTCTGTTCCATTGACGCGAATTCGTTGTCCGTCCTTGATCAGATTGGTCGCATTGTCTACGCCGACAACGGCTGGTAAGCCATATTCACGCGCAATAACGGCTCCGTGGGTCATTAGCCCACCTACTTCGGTAACCAGGCCTTTTATCGAAACAAATAAAGGCGTCCAACTGGGGTCGGTAAAGGCGGTGACTAATATATCGCCGTCTTCCAGATCAGCATCTTCCATGTTTAAAATAACACGTGCTCGTCCCTCTATCACGCCAGAAGAAACTGCCAGACCTACAATAGCTCCGGTCGGAAGATTTTCTCGTTTATACGTACTGGTAATGATTTCGCCATCCGACGTCATAACACGGGAAGGAGTCAGTTTTTCAAAAATCTTGTACTCGTCCTTTCGGTTACTGATGAGCTGGTAATCCAGTTTATGGGTACGTACGACTTCGCGGAATTCGTCAAAACTGAGGTAGTAAATAGCCTCTTTTTCGTGAATAACGCCCACCTGTACGAGCCGTTCGGCTTCTTTCATCAAAGCCTGCTTATAAACAAAGAAGCGGCTAACAATGCTGTATTTCGGGTATTCCCGATAACCGACAAGATTCCGAAGTAAACCAATCATGCGGCCGGTTTCTTTCGCTTTTTCTTCACCATCCGGTAAGTCTTTCAATCGGTCTATTAACTCCTGTTCTTTAGTCAAAGCCTCCTGCCGCCCTTTCTCAAATCGCCGACCACTTTCGCCGGTCTCAAAATTTTTGATGTTGCTTAGAATCAACGGGATCAGAATAGTGGGGTTTTCACTCCAACGAGTTCTCGTAATATCAATTTCCCCGGCGCATCGCATTCCGTATTTGGCCAGGTAAGCATCGATAGCATCACGGGCTTCCTGTCCACCATCAAGCTTAACGAGTTCATCCAGGAAGTGATCATTTTTTTCATGCGGAACGCTAAGCCGTTGCAGATACGTAATTACTTCAGGATAAGGGCGAATTGCATCGGCAACATCCAGCAGCGCCAGGCCCATCTCTGACGTAATATTGTTAGGAACAGATTGGGTAAGCGTGTCAGCCACAGCCTTTTCCCCCAGCCATTCCTCCATGTTGGCGTTGATCCATGAGGCCGCATTCATGGCTGTCATAATTACACCAAAACTTCGTGGGTCAGCTACATTCTTTGCTCGTTGCGGGGCATCTGCCAGGATGAAATCAAATAAATCGGTACCTGATTTGGTCTGGATAGCCTGTTTTAACGCTTCAATCGACTCCTGACTACTCTGAATCAACTCAGTAACGATGGCCGGATCGTACTCATTTAAGGCTCGAAAATCCCTAAAAGACGGTCCCTGATCGCTTTTACCTGAGCTTTGTTCTGGCGTATCATTGGGTAACGAATGCATAAAATCTTCCCGCTCTAGTAGAGTCGTGAGCGCGTCTCTTATGAGCGGATCGGATTTGCCCAGTACGTTTACAAGAATATCTCTTTTAGCAGGCGAAGCTAGCTCTTCCGTAACGTCAACGAACAACCTTCCTCCGGCAACAAACATGGGGCGAGCCGCCGTTAAATTCCAAATCGACAAGCCCAATGGCTTTATGGGGTCGGTCATCATTTGCTGGTGACCAACAGAAATGTAAACATGATTTTCGGAGTCAGCTGCTTCCGGAATGGGGTATAACGTCGTGATCGGCCGACTCTGAACGACGTAAAATGTTCCATCAGCCAGACACCATTCGATGTCCTGAGGTTGCCCAAAATGTGCTTCAATCGTTCGGCCTATGTGTTCAAGCTCTAAAATCTGCTCATCGGTCAGCGTTTGGTTGTTCTGCTGTTCAGGTTCAATTACTCGTTGGTTCGTGCCGCCATCCTGTACGGCATTAATAGTCAGTTTCTTAGTGGCTATTTTCTTATCGGCGATCTCGCCATTACGTACTTTATAATTATCGGCATTCACCAGACCAGAGACCAAAGCTTCACCTAGGCCGAAGCTGGCATCAATGGATAACACCTTTCGATTAGACGTAACAGGATCGGCAGTAAACAAAATACCTGCGGCTTGCGGAAAAACCATCTTCTGGACAACTACTGCCAACTGGACTTTCCGGTGGTTAAAGCCATTCTGTAGGCGGTAAATAATGGCTCGTTCGGTAAACAACGATGCCCAGCACTTACTAACGTGCTTTAGGATGGCTTCTTCTCCAATAACGTTTAAATACGTATCCTGCTGGCCTGCAAAGGAGGCTGTTGGTAAATCCTCTGCTGTTGCGCTGGACCGTACGGCATAAGCAGCCTTCTTGTCAAGTCTGTATAGAGCCCGACTGATCTCTGCCTCAATATATTGCGGAATGGCTATGCCTTCGATGGTTTTGCGAAGATCACTACTAATCCCCCTGATTTTATCCCGGTCATCCGCTTTTAGGGTCGATAGTTGCTCGAGGAGTTCGTTAATCGATGACTCATGAATAATTCGTTCATAGGCTTCAGTGGAAATGCAAAAGCCTTCTGGTACATGAATCCCGTTAATCCGGCTGAGTTCGCCCAGATTAGCCCCTTTGCCGCCGACCAAGGCAAGCATCGTTTTATCGATTTCCTGAAAATCAAGTGTGTAAGTGCCTGTGTTTTTCATTTGTAATCTTTTTTACGATTCGTTGCCGTTGAGGTCATTGATTGTCTCATTCATTATCTCAATTGCCTTCGAAAAGTAGGTTTCGATGATGTCGATTTCACTGGTTGTAAATGAGTTAAGCAGGGCTTCTGATTTTGCCCGGAATTCTTGGTAAAGCGGCACCAAAAGTGCCATTATCGCTTCGTTGTTTGGGACAATGATCACCTTTCGCCTGTCGTCCTGAGCGAATTGCCTTTTCACCAGATTTTTCTTTTCAAACCGGTCGATTAAACCGGTAACGGCACCTGTCGTTAGGCCGGTTAATGTTGCTAGTTCGCCAGCTGTCATCTGCCCTTTTTCCAGCAGAAACCCTAAGTATTTATGGTCGGTGCCTGGTAGGCCTGCCTTTCGGGCAACGGCTTCATGCATTTGAATAGACGTATATGCATACTGTTGGCTCAGCTTTCTTATTCCTCTAAGTACATCCTTATCCATAATTCCTCTTGGTGGCTAAATATCTTAGTTGCAAAGATAAATGGATTTAATGAGCTAACCAAGTACTTTTAGGTTCGCTCTAAGCGGCTACCAGATTTACCGAAGGCAAAAAATGACAATCCAGTTTAGCCAAACGGAAATAGAATTAATAAGAAATTTCTTCCGCAAAATTGAATCGGGAGGAGCCCAGAAAAGCGTACTGGATTTGCCAGAATGGAACACTGTTTTCCTGCTGCTCAGAAAGCTACTGGCTTATGGCGTCTACTATGTAGACCAAACAGATCAGGAAATAAGCTATGAAGAATTGCAGGCAAAAACCCAGAAGCCCAATGACATGCTGGCCGGTCTTCAAGCACACCTTGACCTATTCGAGAATTTAGTTGCTACTTATACAGCACGTCACTAGCCTAGCATAAGCGAACTAACTAGTAAAACCGTAATCAGGATTTTATCCATGCTGCAAACCTGCTACGATGGTCAGTTTACTGTAATCATAACGACCGCCGAGATAATCGAAAACGGGTTTTAAACGGCCTTCTTCCAGCCCGACAGTGGCAATGGCTTTCTCAATTTCCCGCCGTTCAGTAGGGTCGATCAGCGAGATTAAATCGACGTCATAACCCGATTGGGATAACTGTACCAGATGGCTGGCAACGGAGCCGGCTTTTAGGTTTCGCTCAGCGGCAATTTCATCAATTGTCAGCCCCCGGTTATATAAATCGAGGGTTAATAATTGGGTTGAGCCTTTCGGTTTTTCGCCAGCCTGTGTACGTCCCCGAACATAACCGACTATCTCTTCCAGAAACTGCTTGCCAAACAAATGCATCTTACGCTCGCCGACACCACTCACATTACGCAACGCGTCAGGCGTGGTAGGCCGCTGACGGGCCATGTCTTCGAGCGTCGTGTCGGTAAACACCACATAAGGTGGTACATTCTGTTCATCGGCCAGTCGCTTGCGCAATACCCGTAACCGTTCGAACAGATCATCGCGCTGGGTTTCGGTTTTTGTTCTGGTTTTCTCAACCACCGGTTTAGGTGCATCGTCGGGCCGGACAAGATCGATTTTACGACCACCGTATAACACCTGATCGGCCAGAATGCCCCGGCGCAGGGCGTAATGCTGATCATAAGCGACCTCAATTACGCCAATATTGATGAGTTGGTGCAGGTAACTCCGCCACTCCTCAAAGCGAAGGTCGCGCCCGGCGCCATACGTTTTTACCTGGTCATAACCGCCCTGCATAACTTGCTGACTACGGGAGCCGCGCAAAATATCAATCAATAGATTCATCGGCACCCGTTCGCCTGTACGAACCATCGCCGACAGAGCTTTCTGGGCCAGAACCGTTCCATCGAAGGTGACGCGGGGATCGCGGCAAACATCGCAGTTACCACAGGGTTCAGCCAGTTCTTCGGAGAAGTAGGAGAGGAGTATCTGACGGCGGCAGGTGTGGGCATCAGCATACTGTTGCATCCGTTCCAGCTTAGCCAGTTGAAGCCCCAGGTTAGCCGGACTGCTTTCTGACAGCATTTCCTTGTAGGTTGCTACATCTGCAAAACTGTAGAACAGAACCGTCTGAGCGGCCGCCCCGTCGCGGCCCGCCCGCCCAATCTCCTGATAAAATCCCTCAATATTTTTGGGCATGTTATAATGGATAACCCAACGCACGTTCGATTTGTCGATACCCATACCAAATGCAATGGTCGCGCACATAATCCGAACGTCGTCGCGCAGGAAAGCCTCCTGCGTGCGTGAGCGTTCATCGGAAGGCATACCGGCATGGTAAAACGCTGCGGCAAATCCCTTCTCCTGCAACTTAGCCGCCAGCGATTCAGTAGACTTACGGCTCAGGCAATAAATAATTCCGGATGTATTAGGCTTTTGCTGAAGCAACCGGACGATCTGCTGAATGCGATTCTGGCCGGGTAAAACCTGCAAACTAAGATTAGTGCGGTTGAACGAGGACACGAAAACGGCCGGGTCGTTCATGCTTAATCGCTGGGCGATGTCCTGCCGGGTGAGCTTATCGGCGGTGGCGGTTAAGGCCATTGTCGGAACATCCGGAAACTGAGCCTTCAAAATACTTAACTGGGTGTATTCCGGTCGGAAATCGTGTCCCCAGGACGAAATACAGTGAGCTTCGTCGATGGCAAACAGCGAAATATTAATGCGCTTCAGAAAAGTTAGAAACGACTCAGTTAGGAGTTTTTCGGGAGAAACGTAAAGCAGTTTGAGTTTTCCGCTGAGTGCATCGTCTTCAATATCCCGCTGCTCCCGATTGTGCTGAGTACTGTTGATATAAGCGGCCGGAATACCATTCATGTGCAGCGCACCCACCTGATCTTTCATCAGCGCGATTAAGGGCGACACAACGACCGTCAGGCCGGGGAACATCAGAGCTGGAATCTGAAAACAAACGGATTTGCCCCCTCCGGTAGGCATAAGCACCAACGTATCCCGTCCGCTCAAAATGGACTGGATAATAGCTTCCTGCATAGGCCGGAATCGGTCGTATCCATAGTAGCGTTTGAGGTAATCGGCAGGATGCTGGGCACGGAATGGAGTTGTACTGACCATTGATTTTTTACGGGGCAACTTATCGGTTGAGTAACAGCAAATATCGTAAACGGGATAAATCTCTGCTATTCAGTAACAAACAGGATAGTATCTTCATTTCAAATTTAAGAAAATTTTAAGTACTTTCCGGGTACATATCCGTGATTTTCTATTCATATTTCCGTCTCAAGAGTCATTGTTCATTTTTTTCACAACTAACACGATTATCATGAAAAAGACCCTTTCTGCCTTTTGCCTCCTGCTTGGCTTAACCGTTGCCTTTACCGGAACAGCGCAGGATAGTAAACCTTCTGACAGCAAAGCGAAGAAGGAAATGAAGGAAGCCGATGCATCGGCCAAAAAAGCGGCCAAAGCCGAAACCAAAGCCGCAAAAGAAGCGACTAAGGCCACAAAAGCCGATGCGAAAGCTGCTGCCACCGATGCCACCGACCCGCTAAAACAAAAGGCGATCGACGATCGAATGGCTAACGCCCGGGCTGCCAAGGCTGCTAAAAAAGCCGCCAACGATAATGCTGCTAACAGCACCAGTATGACGGCTGCCAAGACAGATAATGCAGGTCTGAAAGACGATAAAATGAGTAAAACGTCGGCAAAAAGCAGTAGCGCTAAAACAATGTCAGCGGCTCCCAAAGAAGAAAAAGCGACTCCCGCTGATTACAAAGCGCCCGTTGACCCTAGTCAGAAAGGACCTAACGGCGAAAAAGTTATGACCGGTCCACGCGGTGGCAAATACTACATCAATAAGAATGGTAACAAAACGTATCTGAGCAGTGTGAAGGGGTAAAAGCTACGTAGGGTGGCTAGCCGGCCACCCTACCTGTTTACGCACTAAACTGCTTCACCAGCCCTTCCAGAATGTGCAGCGGCTGCAAACCCGATTGCCGCCAGACGATTTTACCGTCCTTGAACATAATCATAGTTGGAATGCTTCGAATCTGGTACTGGTTAGCGGCTGCCTGCGCCTTATCGACGTCGATTTTGATGACGCGAACCTTATCGCCCGACTGCTCGGAAAGTTGCTTCAGGATGGGGGCCTGCTGTTTGCAGGGACCGCACCAATCGGCGTAAAAGTCTACCAACACGGGCGTCTCGCCCTGAATTAATTCCTGAAATGATTGTTTTGCCTGGCTCATATTGCTATTGCGTTTAGGAGTCGATTACAAGTTAATGTACCCCTATAACAACATCTACCGGCCATCAGTTTGCATTATATCTTCCTGCCATTTCTGCTGTATGATACATGCGCTACTACTTCTGTTAACCACCCTGCTCATTGCTCCTGCAATTGCCCAAACGCCATTTGCTGAACAGATTGAGGAACACCGAAAGACGTATAAGAACGAATTTCTAACGGCTGGAAATAGTCCGCTAAAATCAGAAGAAGCGTTAACGTATTTGCAGTTCTTTGCGCCGGATTCAACGTATCGAGTGGTGGCAACGGTGCAGCTAACGCCAACTGCCGAACCGTTTGAAATGCCAACCTACAGCGGAGCTACTCGGCCGCACTTTTCCTATGCGGTGCTGTCGTTTACGCTACACGGAAAACCGCAGCAACTGACCATCTACCGAAACCTGAATTTGATTCGTCAGCCGAAGTACCGCGATTATTTATTTCTGCCTTTTAAGGATGCGACATCAGGACAGACCACTTACGGCGGTGGACGCTATATTGATTTGCGGATAGGCAATATTAAAAATGGACAACTAACGATCGATTTCAACAAGGCTTATAATCCGTATTGCGCCTATAGCGACGGCTATGCCTGCCCGATTCCACCCCGCACGAATGTTTTATCAGTGCCCGTAGAAGCAGGGGAGAAGACATACGGGAAATCGCATTAAACCCCTAAATCCCCTGAAAGGGACTTTGCTCATTCGTAGACAAGGTCCCTTTCAGGGGATTTAGGGGTTTACTATTTCTTACTGCTCTTCGTTCACCGGTTCGTTCAGGATGGTATGTCCCATCTTATCCCGTTTGGTGCGGAGATAGCGTTCGTTATGTGGATTGGTTGGGATTTCGACTGGTACGGTTTCGACGATCTCTAGGCCATAACCCATCAAACCCGCCCGTTTCTTCGGATTGTTTGTGATCAGACGGAGCTTGCGGATGCCGAGGTCACGCAGGATTTGCGCACCTACGCCATAATCGCGGGCATCCATTGGCAAGCCCAGTTCGAGGTTAGCTTCAACCGTATCCCGGCCCATTTCCTGAAGTTTGTAGGCTTTTAGTTTGTTAAGTAGACCAATTCCCCGGCCTTCCTGAAACATATAGACCACCACACCTTTACCTTCGGCTTCGACCATTTTTAGCGACGCATGAAGCTGTGGACCACAATCGCAACGGCAGGACCCGAAAATATCGCCTGTGACGCAAGACGAGTGGACGCGTACCAGTACCGGTTCGTTCGGTTCCCAGGTGCCTTTTATAAGCGCCAAATGCGTATCACCCGTGTTAGACTGTCTGTAAGCAATCAGGTCGAAGTGGCCCCACTGGGTTGGCATATCGACGCCGATTTCGCGCCGAATCAGCGTTTCGGTGCGGAGCCGGTATTCAATCAAATCCTGAATGCTAACGAGTTTCATACCGAAGCGGTCGGCCATTACCCGTAGTTCGGGCAGACGGGCCATTGTACCATCTTCGTTCAGTACTTCGATTAACACCCCCGCTGGACTCAAACCCGCCAGGCGAGCCAAATCGATGGCGGCTTCGGTGTGACCAGCCCGGCGGATAACCCCACCTTCGGCAGCGCGCAATGGGAAAATGTGCCCAGGGCGACCCAGATCGTCGGGTGTTGTGGATGGGTCAACCAGCGCCTGAATGGTTTTCGAGCGGTCGGAGGCCGAAATGCCCGTTGTGCAGCCATGTCCCAGCAAGTCGACTGAAACCGTAAACGGCGTGGTATGGACTGAAGTATTGCTGGTGACCATCATCTCAAGACCCAACTCGTCGCAGCGTTCCTGCGTCAGCGGGGCACACATGAGTCCGCGGGCTTCGCGAATCATGAAATTGACAAGTTCTGGCGTAATCATTTCGGCCGCGCAGATCATATCGCCTTCGTTCTCGCGATCTTCGTCGTCTACCACAATTACGATCTTACCGGCTTTGATGTCGGCAATCGCTTCTTCGATACTATCTAGCCGAATGGGGGCTACATCTGACTCGTTCACAGGCGTAATATTGGTATTGGTACTATTATTGCTCATCGTTTTGGTTGATGTATGCCGATCCGTTTATCTTTGGGGTGCAAAAGCTCGATTTACGATCAACCCAGTCGGTGCGGGCTACATCAGATTTGACCTGAAAACTGATTTTAAGAAAGATACGTTTCGCCAGACGCGAAAATGTCCGTTTCTCCGTTTTTCAGGAAAACAACATAAGTTTACATTAATCGAAAACTGTTTACCCTCTGTGCGAATTTTACGATTGTGGCCGACCGATATTGGGGTGAAAGCGGGAGTGCTAATTTGGGGTTTACTCTACTTGTTCTTGATCGGGATTTTGCCTAAATCAGTCTTAGCTCAAGATCCTAATAATAATTATTGCCTTAATGCTCAAGGTGCTGAAAGAGGTGGCTTCGCATTAGATAAGGTAAATACATGCGCGGGTTCGGCTGTAACAATCAAAAATGGTAGTGTTCCAACTGGCCTAAGCAATATTGGATACGTAACAGAATATAGCGGAAAAGGTATCCCTACAAATTTTGCGAATGGACCAAGTTTTACGTATACAAAACCTGGTTCATATACTATTTTACAAGTTGGTACTATTAACAGTGCAAGAGCAGTTTATTGTCAAGTAGTTAATGTAGTAGCCAACGATCCTATCAAATTCACAGTAACCCCCTGTGCAAATCGTCGGGTCACAGTTGTTCCTGATCAAAATACGTTGGGCCAATATGACACATATATTGTTCGCTGGGGAGATGGGGTACCACAGGAAGTAAGCAGAACCCAACTGGCGGCTAATCCAACGCATACTTACAATTCAAATTATACTAACGTTACAATTTCTGTCCAAGGAATATCTGGCACGGTTACAAATCGAACATGTGAGAGCATAGAAAACCCGCAACAGGTAAATTTACTAGCCTCTACTTCTCCAGCTACTATCTCACAACTGATTACTGCCAGCGACAATTCAATTAGAGTTTTGTACAATGCTAATGCAGGAGCTACAGTTGAACTCTATCAGAAGGTAAACGGAAGCTATGGAGCTGCAATTCAAAAGACAACATCTGGTTCCTTTACTGTTTCAACCGATGCGAAACAAGTACAGTGTTTCCGGGTACAAGCTTCAGATGCTTGTGGTACTCCTCCGTCATCAACGCCTGATGAGGTATGCAGTATGGTTGTCAGTGCAACGGCTGGTAATAAACAGAATACCGTAACATGGCAACCATACGCCGGAACTTCTCCAGTTAGGACATACCGAATCCTTCGGAATGGTAGTGTAGTTAATACCGTGACAGACCGGAATCAGTCAAGTTATGTTGACAATAACAAGATTGAATGCGGTACCCAATACTGTTATCAGCTTGAAGCTACCGTTACCGGAACATCGCAGGCCGTTGTCACATCGGCTCCTGTTTGCGTAACGGGTAGCAATGGAGATACGCCGGGAGAAGTGGGTGGGGTTTTGGTTTCGGTGGAGGATGGTCACCCAAGATTACAGGTAACTCCACCTACTGCTTTGAACTCCGCTACCGCTAGCTATACCATGATTGTCAGTCGGTCGGATGGCTCGTCGGGCACTTTCCAGACTGTTGCTACCCTGGATCGCCAAAGTGTGTATGTCGATGAATCGGCAAACTCGTCGGCCGGTTCATATTGCTACCAGGTAGTCTACAAGAATTCGTGCGGGTTAACCTCTCCGCCGTCGACACCGGTTTGCACCGTTTTTCTATCATCAGGCTCGGCCTCTAGTATCGACTGGACGGCCGAATCACCTTTTGGCTCAGGAAGTGTGTCCAAGTACATTGTCGAAGTAATTGATTCCGTAAACGGTACGTCGAAGGAAATCGTTGTAGCTGCTAATACGCATTACGAACCAGACCCTAACGACCCTAATTTGCAATACCAGAAGTACCGGATCAGGGCGGAGTCATCCGCGGGTGTGCAGAGTTATTCCAACTTTTTCGCTTTCCGGCGTGAAGCCCGAATTCTGGTGCCGGACGCATTTACGCCCAACGGCGATGGTATGAATGATGTGTTCCTGGCCAAAGGTGTTTACGTAGATAAGTTTACAATGAACATCTATGACCGCTGGGGCGAGGTTATCTACAGTACTACCGATAAAACTAAAGGCTGGGATGGTATGGCTAACGGCCAGCACGCCATGACAGGGCAATACATGTATCGTATCGAGATGATCGATTTAACCGGCGTGAAAACTGTTCGTACCGGCGCGTTGTTGTTGGTACGATAGTATCACTAACCCCTGATAAGCTATGAATATGATGGACATGTTTGGGAAGATGAAGGAAGTTCAGTCCCGAATGAAAGACGCGCAGGCCAATCTCAGCACGATCACCGAAACCGGTGAATCAGGAGCGGGCCTGGTGAAAGTGACTGTTAACGGGCTGAAAAACGTCCTGAAAATAGAAATTGACCCTGACCTTATTAAGCCGGACGACCGCGAAATGCTACAGGACCTGATCGTAGCAGCTACGAATAAAGCAATGGGAAATATTGAATCCAAAGCGCGCGAACACCTCAAGCAGGCCACCGAAGGCTTAATACCAAACATCCCCGGCCTGAATCTGGACGGGCTGATGGGATAAGATTACAAACGTTTAAAACCCCTAAATCCCCTGAAGGGGACTTTGCTCACTCACGAACAAAGTCCCCTTCAGGGGATTTAGGGGTTTTTGACTAATAGATCATCTATCTAAATGTATACTGCTGTAGTGTAAATTTGCCCTGTGGATACCCTTGCTATAGTTATTCTAAATTATAACGGCCAACCTTTTTTAGCCAAATTCCTGCCTACGGTTCTGGACAATGCCGATGGCCATCCGGTTTACGTTGCCGATAGCGCATCCGCTGATACGTCAGTTGCTTACTTAAGAGCTAATTTTCCCGAAGTCCGCGTTATTGAGCTTCCCCGAAATGAAGGGTATGCTGGTGGGTATAACCAGGCGCTTGATATTGTTCGGGAACAATTTGGAGGAGCCACCTATTATGTATTGCTTAACTCCGATATTGAGGTAACACCCAATTGGTTATCGCCAGTAGTAGCGCTGATGAATACGAATCCGAGGATAGCAGCTTGCCAGCCTAAAATTCGGTCTTATAGCGAAAAGATGCTGTTTGAGCACGCGGGCGCGGCCGGCGGCTTCATCGACTGGTTAGGGTACGTATTCTGCCGGGGGCGGGTTTTCGCCACTTTCGAGACAGATCACGGCCAATACGACGACAACCGACCGGTATTCTGGGCAACGGGAGCCTGTCTGTTTGTGCGAGCTGAGGTGTTTCATCAAACCGGCGGTTTCGATGCTGTGTTTTTCGCCCATATGGAAGAAATTGACTGGTGCTGGCGTATTCAGCGGCTTGGCTACGAAGTGTGGGCCTGCGGGCAGTCGATGGTGTATCACGTTGGCGGAGGCACACTGCATAAATCCAATCCGCACAAAACGTATCTGAACTACCGGAACAGTCTGTTTATGCTCTACAAGAATTGGCCTGCTGATGGCTGGTTATGGGGCAAAATCTTCCTTCGCTTGGTGTTGGATGGCTTATCATCGGTGCTTTTCATTAAAGAAGGCCAATGGCGAGATATTGTAGCTATTCTGCGGGCGCACTTTGCTTTCTATGGGCGTTTGTCGGCGCTTCACCGACAACGTAAACAACTTCAGCATCAGCAGATAACCGCAGTCAGATTATATCCCCGCAGTGTGGTATGGCAATACTTTGGTGAAGGAAAGAAAACGTTTAAAGAAATGATGACCGGGTCGTCGGAGCGATGATGAATTATTTTTTCAGAATCCTTTATAACTCATCATTCGTCAGTCACTTACAGTTCCCAGACGGTTGGGTGAGCGTGCCGGCGGAGGTGTTTTTTCATCTCCATCCAGAATGCCAGAATCAGATATAGAATGACTGGCGAGCCCAGCGTTAGAAAGGACGTATAAATAAAATACAGACGAATACTGCTAGCCGAGATGTTCATTTTCTCACCTAATCGGCTACATACGCCAAAAGCCTGTTTTTCAACGAAATATCTGATCTTGTCCATACTATTTAGCTTATGAAGTGTAACTATGTATGTTAATACCAGCGAGCAAAATTAACGAATTGGGATAATAGAAAGTTTGCCGTTTACACAGTTTGCCAGTATAAATAGGCTGGAAACTGCTAAAAAATAGCGTCAAACTCATTGAAGTCGGAACATTTTTGTTTTCTTTGTGTTGAAACGGCGTTAATGATCTATAGCGTGCCGTTTTGTCCATTATCTAACAAAATCCGTTGACTCTCAGCCAAGTGGCCCGGCCGTAGGTGTCCCTGGTATCTAATCCGTGATTTTTGTTGGCAACTGACCCTTTAAATTGTTTAATTGTTTAATTATTACGTTTTATGCAAACAGGTGTAGTAAAATTCTTTAACGAAAGTAAGGGCTACGGATTCATCGTTGAAGATGATACCAACCGGGACATCTTCGTTCACATTACTGGTTTGAATGGTATTACCATCCGGGAAAAAGACCGGGTACAGTTTGAGGTGGTTGATGGCAAAAAAGGACTCAACGCCGTTAAGGTGAAAAAAATAGATTCAGACTACTAAGCCTCTCCCTTCCAAGAAATCTTTGAAACCCCGCCCATTACCGGACGGGGGTTTCTGTCATATAGTGTCTGGTTAACCAATCCAGTTTTTAACCTCGTCTAGCGCGGGCATTTTAGCGTCCATTTTTAACTTCTTCCGCACTCCCCCCAAATCATTAAATAATTTGTTCGGATTAGCAGCACGTAGTTGCTCAACAGTCAGAAATCCTAATTTCTGCAGGGCCGGTACCCATTCTGCGGGAACGCCAGCCGCCACAAATTCTGCCTCGCTCGACTGTTCCAGTTTCTTTTCGGGCCGCATTTGCGGAAAGAACAACACGTCCTGAATTGACGGCTGATTGGTCATGATCATTGTTAACCGGTCAATTCCCAAGCCGACGCCCGCCGTAGGAGGCATGCCATATTCCAGCGCCCGCAGGAAGTCTTCGTCCAGCGCCATCGCTTCCTCATCACCCCGCTCGGCCAGCCGCAATTGATCCTCAAATCGCTCGCGCTGGTCCAGCGGATCGTTTAATTCTGAGTAAGCATTAGCAATTTCCTTGCCGTTGCAAATTGCTTCAAATCGCTCTACCAAACCCGGCTTACTCCGGTGTTTTTTGGTCAACGGCGACATCTCAACCGGATAATCAGTAATGAATGTCGGTTGAATTAAGTTAGGCTCACAGGCTTCGCCGAAAAGTTCGTCAATTAGTTTTGACTTACCCATTGTAGTATCAACCTCGATCCCCCGGCTCTGCGCTACTTCCCGAAGAGCCGCTTCGTCCATATTCGATACATCGACACCCGTATATTCCTGAATAGCCTCGAACATGGTCAGGCGTTTCCAGGGTCGTTTAAAGTCAATCACGTTATCGCCAACCGTTACTTTAGTCGTGCCGGCCACGTCTAGCGCTACTTTCTCAACCATCTCTTCGATGGTGTCCATCATCCAGAGATAATCTTTGTAGGCTACGTAAAATTCAACCTGCGTAAATTCCGGATTATGGGTCCGGTCCATACCTTCGTTACGGAAGTCTTTGGCGAATTCAAATACACCGTCGTAACCGCCAACGATTAGCCGCTTTAGGTATAACTCGTTAGCAATCCGCATATACAGCGTCATGTCGAGCGAATTGTGGTGCGTACGGAAAGGGCGGGCCGTAGCACCACCGTGGATGGGTTGTAGAATTGGCGTTTCAACTTCCAGATAACCTTTACCACTCAGGTAATGCCGAATGGAGTTAACCAGTTTGGTACGCTTCACAAACACATCGCGCACCTGCGGATTAACGATCAGGTCTACGTAGCGCTGGCGATAGCGTTGTTCAGGATCGGTAAAGCCATCGTACGTTTCCTTCTCGCCTTTTTCATTCACCACTTCCTTCACCACCGGCAGTGGCCGCAGCGACTTGTTCAGAATGGTAAATTCTTTTACGTAAACCGACAATTCACCCGTCTTGGTAGAGAACACGTGACCACGAATACCGATGATATCGCCAATGTCGAGGAGTTTTTTGAAGACGGTGTTGTACAGCGTTTTATCCTCGCCGGGGCAAATATCATCCCGCCGAAAATAGAGCTGAATCCGCCCTGTTGAATCCTGTAGTTCCGCAAACGACGCACTACCGCTGATGCGGATAATCATCAACCGCCCAGCGAGTTTAATATCTCCCCAGCGTTCATCGCCGGAGAAGTCCATTTCGGCTTCAACTTGAGTTCCTGGACCACCGGGTTGCAAGGCGGTTCGTATATCGTCAACAGTAGTTGTTACGTCGAATAAAGCCGCGGGATAAGGGTCGATGCCCATCCGGATAAGTTCTTCGCGTTTTTGTCGACGGATTATTTCTTGTTCACTCAGCTGCATGATAATCAGAAAGTTGGTCAATATTGAGATTGACCGCGAGTTAAGGCCGCAAAAATAATGAAAAGGATTGGCTGAAGACTAAGTTTTCTTCTGACAGGATTTACAGGATGAGCAGGATTGCATTCCATTTATAACATTACAATCCTGTTCATCCTGTAAATCCTGTTAGAATGGCCCAATTAAGACCGTTCATCTAATTTTTTAGGAAATACTATAAAAGCTATCTATCATTGTGATATCAAAATGATATTAAATTTTTGAACTAAATATCTACTACAATGGAGGAGAAAAAACTGTCATCCGCTTCCGGCTACCTATACCTGGTGGTGGGCCTGCTCTGCTTTTTGTTAGCTGCTATTACGCTTGCTTATGCTCCTATTCTATGTGGGCTATTGTTTCTGATCGGTATTTTTCTGCTGAAGGGTATTGTCATCATTTATCCCAATGAAGGCATGGCAGCTACCTTCTTTGGTGATTATGTCGGTACTATTAAAGAAACGGGTATGCAATGGGTTAACCCGTTATACAGCAAAACAAAAATCAGTCTACGGGCGCGCAACCTGAACGGCCAGCAGCTTAAAGTGAATGACAAAATGGGTAACCCGATCGAGATTGCTGCGGTGGTAGTCTGGCAGGTAGCCGATACGGCGAAAGCACTGTATGATGTGGATAACTATGTTAATTTCGTGCAAATCCAGTCGGAAGCCGCCGTTCGATTTCTGGCTAGTTCGCATGCGTATGATACCATGGAAGACGAACACGAAACCACAACGTTGCGCGACAATACAGGTCAGATCAATAAATTTCTGGAGCAGGAACTTGATGAGCGATTAGGACAGGCGGGTGTTCGGGTAATGGAAGCCCGTATCAGCCACCTTGCTTATGCGCATGAGATTGCAGGTGCTATGTTGCAGCGTCAGCAGGCAACGGCGGTGGTATCGGCCCGGAAACAAATTGTGGAAGGCGCCGTCGGCATGGTCGAAATGGCGCTGGCCCGGCTGGCGGAAAAAGATGTGGTTCAGTTAGATGAAGAACGTAAAGCCGCCATGGTCAGTAACTTACTGGTTGTGTTGTGCGGTGAAAAATCGGTTAGCCCAGTCGTAAACGCGGGAACGCTTTATACATAGTTGAAAAGTCATAGTGTTGTAGAGTTATAAAGGTGTGAGGCTAGCAGCTATTCACTTTATAACTCTACAACTCTGTAACTCTATACCTTTATAATTAGCTAATGGCTGCTGAGAAAAAAGCATTTGCGCTGCGAATTCAGCCCGAAACGCTGAAAGAGTTAGAACGCTGGGCGCAGGAGGAGTTTCGGAGTGTGAATGGGCAAATCGAATTTTTGCTCCATGATGCCCTGCGTAAACGAAAAAAGCGCTCCGACAAAACGTCGGATGATGAACCACTTACTGGTGAATCTACTGAAGTGGAGGAGTCATAATCCACTTTTTACTTTTGCGAACTCGTGACAGTTTCGCCAATAAGCCGAATACCTTCCAATGTCAATGACGGAACGATATCGATAAATATATCACGTAGCGACGGAATCCGACCCGATAACCCACCCGTTGCCACGGCGATGCAGTCGCCATTTAATTCTGACTGAATTCGGCTAACCAGGGAACGAACCAGCCCTTCGTAACCCAGCACGATCCCGGCCTGGATAGCATGGGTTGTACTGGTGCCAAGCGCTGACTGGGGAACTTCAATAGGTACTTCGGGCAACTGTGCTGTGTTCGCAAACAACGACCGAATTGCCGTTTTCAAGCCAGGTGCAATGGCTACACCCAGGATTTTGCCGTCGCCCGAAACGGTGGTAAAGGTAAGCGCCGTGCCGAAGTCTACCACTACGCAATTACGCTGGTAGCGTGTATAGGCGGCTAATGCATTGGCAACCAGGTCGGCTCCAATTTCATGTGGGCGCAGGATTTCTAATGGAAGAAGGGGGTAAATACCTGGTCCGACCACGATTGGCTCAAAGCTAAATAATTCACTTAGCATAGATCGCATCGTTGGTGTCAGATCGGGTACAACGCTGCTTACTACTGTCGTTTTAACCGCACTCAGGGGGATAGTAGCTTCGAGCAACCACATTCGCAGTCGGCGCTCGTAGGATTCGGCAGGCTCATCGCGTCGGGAGGGCGTACGCCAGATATGTTGCCAGGTTGCCTGAGAATAAATCCCGAAAACGGCGTCGGTATTGCCAATATCTACGATAAGTTGCACGAGCGTAAAGACGGTTGCCGGGGCGAAGTACGGAGAAAAATGGCAAATTCCCGGCGGCTAAGTAAATTTAAACACAGAGGTCACGGAGATTTACACAGAGTTGAATTGCTTTTTCTCTGTGTAAATCTCCGTGACCTCTGTGTTTAAATCACCGCTTTGCGCGGCTGCGTAGTCATGAAATCTTTCAGGTAGAATGGCTCGAACGTGACTACATCTTCGAACTGCTCTTCGGCAAAAGCCACTGTTGCGAGCTGGCCAACGGTACGCGCAGAAGGCTGAATGAGTACATCCAGGAAATGAGCGTTTGGATGCTGGCCCAATATCGGCTGACATTTGGCCGCTCCATCACCGAAAAATACAACCGGTCCCTGCTGTAACCATTCACTGAAGGAATTTTCGTCAATAATTTTTGCCGAGGTTGGTTCGAGCTGCTGACTAATTGTATTATAGACAGCCGCATAAACTTCCATCCGACGGGCGTCGATCATGGGGCAAAGTAGATGATTAGCCGGGAAATAAAGCCGCACTTGCTCGGCCATTGCTGCCAGGGTGTTGATGGCTATCAGCGGTTTATCCAGCGCAAAACAAAGCCCTTTTGCCGTTGAAACGCCGATGCGGAGACCGGTGTAAGAACCGGGACCTTTTGCTACTGCAATGGCATCTACTTGAGTTAACTCGTAGCCAGCTTGCTGCACCACATCACTAATAAGCGTGGTAAGCATTGCCGCCGATGTACGTTCAGTAAATAATTCGTAACAGCCTAACAGCTTACCATCACGATGTAAGGCAACTGAACAACTGGCCGTTGATGTGTCGAGGGAGAGAAGAAGGGGCATTTTTAGTGGTGTCGGTTTCCGCAACGGCAGACCGCTCAAAACCGACACCATTAAATTCATCATTATTTTTTGTCTCCTTTCAGGATCGAATTATACCGGCCCATGTCTTTGAATAAGTCAAGGGCGGCTTTCATTTCAGGATCGGTGGCGAAGGAAGCTTCTTTGAGACCTTTCTGCAGGTAGTAATTGCCCGCAATTTCCTGTTCCAGCAAGGTCTTGATTTCGGGCTTGAAGGTGTTTAGGTCAGCATCCTTACTATGTGACATCTTCGTTTTCAACGACTTAAGCTGATCCTGTATCTGATCGAAATATTTTTCTTTCTTAGCCGACGCTTCAAGCGTGCCTAGATCTTTCTCGACCTGGGTTGTATAATCGTATTCTTTGTCGGCTAGCCATTTGACAAAATCCTGGTATTCAGCATCTGTTAGCTTGAATTCGCGGGCGGGCTTAATGCTCGGATGTTCGTAACGGTATTTCACCGCGTAATCGAAGATCAGGCCTTTATTGGTTAGGCTCAGCGCAATTGGCGTCGGCGTTTGGGCTTCAACGACCACGTCGGGTAGAACACCACCGCCGTCGTACACTACCCGACCCGCTTTGGTTTTAAAGGCCGTTTTCAGCGAATCCGGAATTTTGCCCACACTACCGTCCGGGTTGCGGTGGCTATAATCAATCGCCTGAATACAACGCCCGCTCGGAATGTAATACTTCGCCGTCGTGATTTTCAGCTTGGTGTTGAACGACAGTTCGCGGGTCGTTTGCACAAGACCCTTACCGTAGGTGCGCTGACCAATCAGAACACCCCGGTCGTAATCCTGAATCACACCCGATACGATTTCGGCTGCTGACGCACTATGGCTGTTGGTCAATACAACAATTGGCATTTCCAGGTCCAGCGGTGGATTGAGTGCCGTGTAGGTTTTGTTCCAATCCGTAACCTTACCTTTTGTCGTTACAACTTCTGAATCTTTCGGAATAAAGATATTGGAAATGTCGATGGCCATATTGAGCAGACCGCCGGGGTTCTCGCGAACGTCGATGATAAGCTTTTTCATCCCCTTACCTTTCAACTCCTGAAATGCCGAGCGTACCTCCCGCGAAGCCGTGGCCGTAAAATCTTTTAGATCAATATACCCTACTTCGTCATTGATCATGCCATAATAAGGTACATTGGTCATCTTGACCACATCACGTAGGACACTGAGTTCGAGCGGGCCTTTCTGGCCGTACCGCTGAACGACCAGTTTTGCAGCCGTGTTGTTTTGCCCCTTCAGCAGTTTGCCGGGATCGGCATCTTTACGAGTTTTCAGATCGACTCCGTCTATTTTGAGAATTTCATCGCCGATCTGTAAGCCCGACTTTTCGGCTGGTGTTCCTTCATACACCATCAGGACGATATTCTTATTCTGACGCTGGCCAATCAGCGCACCGATGCCGTTGTAACGGCCGGTGGTCATCGTCATATAATCTTCAATCTCATCTTCTGCAAAGAAATTCGTGTACGGGTCGAGCGCCTTCAGCATCCCATCGATACTGGTTTTTACCATCCGATTGGGGTTGATTTCGTCGACGTAATACAGATTCAGTTCTTTAAAGAGCGTAGCGTAGATATCGAGGTTACGGGCGATTTCGAAAAAACGATCGTCGGTTTTAAAAGCCGCTAACGACATCCCACCAACAAGAACGCCACCCAGGGCGATTGATTTCCAGTATTTTTTCATCGTAATAGTATAAGGGAACAGAGCCCGTTCTGGCTCTCAGTTGGTGAATATATGTCTTGATAAGCCCAAATCGTAAGCGTCAGTTGAAGATACGATTAAATCAGCAATCCTTACTGTTAAAGGCTAGGTGTGCCGATTTTTTTCAAAGCTAATTTCATACCTTTTTCTATTTCTTCAAACGAAATTATTTGCTTGGCGGTATACAAAAAAGCAATGTGAGCAGCTCCAAAATGGTTGGGCGTGGTGATTGACTCGGAGAGTAAGTGTTTATTGAGTCGGTAGGCCTCGCGCACACGTCGACGCACGAGGTTTCGGTCGACGGCACGTTTGAAGATCCGCTTGGGAACGGTAATGACAATAGCGGGTAAGATAGATTCGCTTTCGGAAGTAATCGGGCCCGTTTCGAATGGAGTCGGATAGGGAATATAAAGCACCCGAAACGGAAAAAGGTAGAACGTCTTAACCGACGGACTACCCTTTTTAAATAATTCACCTAAGATCTTTTTGCTGCAAAGCCGTTCGGATTTTGAGAAGGTAGGCAGCATAGAAGTCGAAAGTCAATAGTGGTTAGTTGATGGCGCAATAGCGACTAACGGCTATTGACTGGCAACTATCGACTATACTTTAAACCGTTCGCCTTTTTTCTCGTCAGAGACGGTCAGTTTGTGGCGACCTTTGGCCCGGCGAGCAGCCAGCACCCGGCGTCCGTTGGCGGTAGACATCCGCTCACGGAAACCATGTTTGTTTTTCCGCTTCCGGTTCGATGGTTGGTACGTTCTTTTCATGCTATATATTGCCTAAATATCCCTGTTTTCCAAATGAGTCCGCAAAGATAGGAGAATCAGGTTAGTTTATCAAGCCCCCATTTTAAAAATCAGCTGATTAGCTTAACCTGTACTACGAATAAATTCGGTAGTTGGTAACCGACTGGGGTTTCAGGGCGTTATCTTACTGATTCAACTCGCCAACTACTCATGCATTATCGCTTATCGACTGACCCGGTGCTGCCGCATTATATAGCCATTGAAGCGCGGTTAACTGACATCAAGACGCCAGAAGTTGAGCTACAATTGCCAGCCTGGCGGCCGGGTCGGTATGAGCTTCAGCAATTTGCGAAAAATATTCAGCGATTTACGATCGTGGATGGAGCCGGTCAGCCATTGCCATTTCGGAAAATTACCAAAGATCGGTGGCTGGTTCAGACCAATGGAGCCACTGAGTTAACGGCTTATTATAATTATTACTCGCTGTTACCAACACCTCATCAACTCAATGCCGGGAGCAGTTTTATAAGTGATACGTTGCTGTATGTCAATCCAGTAAATTTGTGCCTGTATGCTGAAGGCCGAATCGGAGAATCCTGTACGCTTTCATTAGAAATACCTAATAGCTGGACAATAGCTTGTGGACTAAAACAGTCTGATGCAAAAACACTCGTAGCCGCTGATTTCTATGAACTGGTCGATTGTCCGCTGATAGCTGCTCCCGTGATTCAGCACATTCCGTTCGAGGTGAAAGGTGTTCAGTTTCATATCTGGATACAGGGTGGTCGACGCAGCGACGGTAACCCTACGTTTGATGGACAGCGGATAATTCAGGACTTTAGTCGGTTTGCCGAAAAGCAGATCGAACTTTATGGCGAATTTCCAGAGCAGGATTATCATTTTCTGACGCTGATTTTACCGGTACCTTATTATCACGGCGTCGAACACCGAAATTCAACCGTGCTTGTTCTTGGTCCGAACGACGAGGGCGAGGGATTGCATCAGGATCTGCTGGGCGTTTCTTCCCATGAACTGTTTCATGCCTGGAATATTATCCGCATCCGGCCTACAGAGTTGTTACCGTACGATTTTACGCAGGAAAATTATTTTCCAACCTGCTTTGTCGCCGAGGGGGTAACGACCTATTATGGTGACCTGATGCTTCGGCAATCGGGCGTATTTACTGACGAAGCGTATCTAAAGGAACTGCAAGTACTCTTTAAACGGCATTTTGAAAACAACGGTCGTGCTTTTCAATCACTTGTAGAATCGTCCTGGGATTTGTGGCTCGATGGTTATGATAAGGGCGTTCCTGACCGGAAAGTGTCGGTCTATCACAAAGGAGCTATTGCGGCTCTGATTCTGGACCTACACATCCGCAAACTCACGAACCATAGCCGTTCGCTGGACGATGTCATGCATATTATGTGGGAACGTTTCGGCAAACCCTTTGTAGGCTATACACTGAACGATTACCGCTCTGTTACCGAGGACGTTGCGGGTGAATCATTGGACTGGTATTATGACCTGTGTATTTTCGGTAACCGGCCGCTCGAGACTAAATTGAATGAATATCTGATCTGGGTAGGCTTAGCTGTCATTTATGAAGCCCCCAGTCTCGATCAGCCCGGCGGCATCCGCCTGCTGGAATTGGATGAAGCTGGAAACAGTCGACAGCATCGGGCGCAATGGTTTGGAGGCCGTTTGAGTGAGGCCCCGCACGAAGGTCATGCCGAACTGATACCAGAGGATAAACTAGGTAAAAACGTAGTAGCGAAATAAAAACTGAACTAGCGACCAGAACATTATCGATTAATCAATGCAGCGACTTTTTCTATTTTTTCTTTTACTACCGACTTACCTGCTGGCCCAGCCGAAACCCGAAAAATCGTGGATGCTCGGGCCATTTATAAAAGAAAATGCGCATAATCCGATTCTGGATGCCAAAGCCAGCACAACGTTCAATTGTCCCCTCCGGAAAGAAGCGGTTCAGTGGGAGGAGAAAGACGTGTTTAACCCCGCGGCAGTAGTGCGTAACGGCAAAGTTTATATGATTTACCGGGCTGAGGATACGGTCGGAAAATATGCCGGAACGTCGCGGTTAGGGCTCGCGGTGAGCGACGATGGTATTCACTTTAATCGGTTACCGCGGCCCGTTTTTTATCCAGATAACGATTTCATGAAGCCCTATGAATGGGAGGGCGGCTGCGAAGATCCGCGCATTATCGAAAGCCCTAATGGCGTTTATGTACTGACTTACACGGCTTACGACGGCAAAACAGCCCGGCTCTGCGTGGCTACTTCGCGCAACTTGATAAGCTGGCAGAAACAAGGTTTGGCATTTGGTGAAGCAGAAAACGGAAAGTACCGGGATAGCTGGTCTAAGTCAGGGGCGATTGTCTGCAAACGAGTCGGTAATCGACTGGTGGCGCAGAAAATTAATGGTAAATACTGGATGTATTGGGGCGATCAGCCGAAGCTCCGTATCGCAACATCAGCTGATCTGCTGCACTGGAATCCTCTCGAAGCGAGGGAATCTGCTGCTACGAATGATAACTTCCTGCCAGCTGCGGAGTCGCGTCCGGCAACCTACGACTCCCGGCTGATTGAACCAGGGCCGTTTGCCATGCTGACACCGGCGGGTATTCTATTGGTTTATAACGGCATGAACGCTAATCAGAACGGAGATTCGTCGCTTCCCAAAGGAGCTTACTGTGGTGGTCAATTATTGTTTGATGGCCATAATCCGGCCAAACTTCTAGATAGATCGGCTACGTATTTTATTAGGCCCGACCAGCCGTATGAAACTGAGGGGCAGGTTAATCAGGTCGTTTTTCTGGAAGGTATGGTGCCGTTTCGTGGGCGCTGGTTTCTGTATTACGGAACCGCCGACTCTAAAATTGGTGTTGCGGTTGCTAAACAATAGGCTGGCGCTTATGCAGAAACAATTGTTTTATCTTAAACACGCTGTAGCAGGATATGATGATAAAGGCAACGTCCATACCAAATCGTTCGGCGCCTTCAACGGCTAACTGCCATTGCCCACAGGCAAGCGCGGCACCAATCATGGCGGCTGCTGAGATAATTACCATCGCAATTAAGGCACCCGCAATAATACTACGCCGATAAGATGCAATAATAATGGCGCCAGCCAACGTACCGCAAAGCGATACGATAATATCCTTGGCAGACGGATGTGACATCATTTCTACCGCCTGATTTTTGATGAATTCATCGACGTTAGTAACGCCTATCCAGCGCAATAAAGCAAACGTCAGAGCGGCTGCTAGAAGGAGAATACCATAACCCATTAGCGCAGATTTTAGACCGCGCTTAACAGTATGGAAATTACTCAGAACCAAACCCAGCGGGATCTTCGCAATTGGCTCAAAACCTGGTGCAACGACTGAGGCCGCTACAAAAGCAATAACCTGAGGAACGGGATCAGATACCAACCCAACAGCCGACATAGCACCACCCAATGCCATAAGAACCAGATAATTACTGGTTACTCGTGCCTGGTGGCGTAAACCAGTTTCCATCTCCTCCCAGATGGCTTCGTCAATATCATCCTCAATGATCGAATCCTGCTGAGGGTCGATCATGCTGGCTTGTTCAGCCGTAGCGATCGAATAAGATGTACCTTTACAGACTTCTGCAATTAGTCGTAATGCTTCATCAATGCCTTTATTTAGTATTTGCAGTGTTAACACATCGCCCGGCGGTTTAACGGAACCTCCCCGGTGAACTGACAGGCCAATAACGGGTTCTAGTGGTGAAAGCTGACTAACAAGCAAATCAGTACGGTCGGTAGGTAATGACACAGCCAGGGTACGATGCATAGAAAGACTAAACAAGTTTTATAAAGGATAACCTCAATTGACGGTAAGCAGTTGTGAAAATCTCTGAAGCGCAGGATGAAGACAGGCATTTTTAAGTACCTTACCGTCAAAATCCTGACACGTTCATGCCGTCCGTCCATCCCCAAACCTTATCCTTTGAAGAGTATAGTAAGCACGACGCAACTGCACTTGCTGACCTTATCCGCACAGGTGAGGTAACCCCTGCTGAGTTATTGGAAACAGCCATAGCTCGGGCTGAAGCGGTTAATCCGCAACTGAATGCGATTGTGACGCCATTGTACGACAAAGGCCGTGGTATGGCGAAGCAACTACCAGCGCACGGGCCGTTTAGAGGAGTGCCGTATCTAGTAAAGGATTTAGAACTGGAGTGGGCTGGAACACCCATGAAATCCGGTAGTGTGGGCTATCAGAACCATGTTTCAACTATCGACAGCGAAGTTATTAAGCGGCTGAAAGCGGCAGGTTTAGTATTTTTCGGCAAAACCAATACGCCCGAATTTGGCCTAACGCCCTATACCGAATCGAAGTTGTATGGACCTGCGCATAATCCCTGGAAACTGACGCACTCACCGGGTGGCTCGAGTGGGGGATCGGCGGCTGCGGTGGCGGCTGGCATTGTTCCGGCGGCAACGGCATCGGATGGGGGCGGTTCCATTCGGATACCATCGGCTTGCTGCGGCTTGTTTGGATTGAAGCCTTCGCGGGGGCGTGTTACGCTCGGCCCACAATTTGGTGAGCTCTGGAACGGAGCCGTTACCGTACATGCCCTCACGCGTAGCGTTCGCGATAGTGCAGGCTTGCTTGATGCCATTGCCGGTCCACTAGCGGGCGATCCGTATGGTATTGCTCCGCCTGAGCGGCCGTTTCGCGAAGAAGTTATCCGGGAGCCAGGTAAGCTTCGAATTGCCTTTTCAACGCAGGCCTTAATTGCTTCTCAACCTACCGATCCTGAGTGCGTGAAAGCGGTTCAGGAAACGGCTAAGTTGCTGGAACGATTGGGGCATGCTGTGGAAGAAGTGGTATTGCCTTATGAAAAATCGATTGTAACCGAAGCCTTTTTTGTGAATGTCTTAGGCGAAACGGCGGCTACGCTACGTATGCTAAGTGACTACCTCGGGCGACCCATTCGGCGTGATGACGTTGAATTGAATACCTGGGCACAGTACCGATTAGCAGGTGGCTTTTCGGCAGCGGACTTGGCTTATCAGAAACGGCGCTGGAATAGCCTTAATCGTATTATGGGTCAGTTCCATGAAACCTACGACGTTTTTCTGACGCCGACACTGCCGCGTCCGCCCATTGCGATCGGTACGTTTCAGAATACAGCCTCGGAGCAGCGATTGCTCAAACTGGTTGACTCGCTTGGAGGACTGAAATACTTGAACGGCAGCAAAATTGTGACCGATCTGGCGGAACGCTCACTGGGTTATATTTCGTTTGTAGTCATTACCAACATGACCGGCCAGCCTTCCATGTCGGTACCCCTACATTGGTCGGCGGACGGGTTGCCAATTGGCGTCATGTTTGCCGCCAAACTCGGTGCCGAAGCAACTCTGTTTCGATTAGCTGGGCAATTAGAAAAAGAGCGGCCCTGGTTTAATAAGCGGCCGTCGATTTAAAGTGTAAGTGTAGCTTTTGTAATAGGCTCGTGAAAAAAATGTGCGCCTATTTTTTTACTGCATAAATAAATGTTCCAGATGCTAAATAGTGAGCGTTCCCTTTTTTATTTAACCAAATATCAATAGGTTTCAGCATCACTGAGAGACCATAAGTTCCGGCCAGGAAGGGATATTTTAGAATCTTGGGAGAAGAATATTCCTTTATGTAATTGGTCAAAAAGGAGAATAAAGCATACGTAGGTCCCACTGACGTTCCAGACATTTCTATGTTAAAGCCATTTCTGGAAAACAAGCGTTTATGCCCTTCAATTGTAAAGTTTTGGAAGTGGCTTGGGTAACCGTGAAAGTGATGCATAAAAGGCGTATTAGCATAAACTCTTCCGCCAACCTTTAAGACTCTACATGCCTCCTGAACAGCCTTTTCAGGGAATTCGAGGTGCTCTAAAACAGCTTCTAAATACACCGCATCCACAGATCCATCAGCATACGGTAAATTATAAGCATCAGCTATAACATCGACATTTGCAAAAGCACCAATATTGACATTTACCAGTTGGGGATGATGTCTACGAGGACCTCCGCCAATAGCCAAACAAAGTGCATCGGAACCTAAACCATCAAATAATTTATAATAAGCGTCAATTGCCTCTTTACTCCTAAAATCTTTAGATAAGTAATTCTTTACTGATTTAACAGCAGAACTTTCTTTCTTAGCTGTATACTCCTCATGCATATCGCCATCGTTCTCCTGTAAATAGGATTGCTGGGTTTTTACATCAGCAAATAATACAGGAGCATTGCCTATAAAAGGATATCGATTAGCTCCATCAAAAGTCTCTAAAAAGCCATCTTTTTCACGTAGAGGTTGAAAAGTCCTTGGGCAAACAAGTTTCTGTAATTCAATTTGTTTTTTAACTGGCAACATAACTCAGGGCACCGATTGGGTTGTGGTGAATTAAATAGTTGTACTAAATTAAGACTTTACTTGACAAAGCTTTTTCAATCCCACTTCTGCGACTTTAAATTATGTAGCTAAGTCTATGATACTGCAGGTTTCGCAATATTACAAGATACAAATATAGTAACCCTTAAATAGTAAGCAAAGCTGAGCTGGCAAGTCTACTCCGAGTAATCCAGCTCCTTTCCGAACGTTTCTTCCATTGTTGCCAAAGACCAGAAACCGAGTGCGAAGCAGATAATAGCTACGATAGCGGCTGATTCCAGCACACCAAGCGAAATCTTCATGGCCTGAAAAGCGGGAATGGTTAGTAGGGTTGTGGCCCGGACATTATTGGCAACGGAGGTAGTAGCCGTAGCGCGAAGATTCGTACCGAAGCTTTCGGCGGTAATGGTCAGGAACATGGCAATGTAGCCTATGCTGAAGCCCATTGCCAGAAGGATACCATAAAATGTGCTGGCGGAAGAAATACCGCCAAACAGATAAATTATGATAAAAACAGCCGTCAGCATTATCATCAACCCAATGGCTTTCCGACGTGATTGCAGCCATTGGCTCAAAAAGCCGCTGAACAAATCGCCGAACACAGTACCGATATACGTAAACATGACCGCTCGGCCCGGCTGAATGGCTTCCTGAACCCCAACGGCCCTGCCAAATTCATTGCTGAACGTAGCCAGAATACCAATTACAAAGTAAGTTGGAACGGCAATTCCCATACAGCGCAGGTAGCGCAGGACCTGCTCTCGTCCCCGAAATAACGCCCAGAAATTCCCGCGTGATACTCCAGTTTCCTGCGCCCGCTTGAACATGCCCGACTCAAGTACACTTACCCGTAAGAGCAGTAAACCTAAGCCTAACCCACCACCGATGAAATACGTGGTGCGCCAGTCGAAAAGAGTAACGGTAAAATAAGCCACAACTGCCCCAAACAGGCCCACGCTGGCTACCAGTGATGAACCGTAACCGCGCAAGCGTGGTGGCAAAATTTCGCTGACCAGCGTAATACCAGCGCCAAGTTCACCAGCCAGACCTAAGCCAGCTACCAGCCGCAGCCAGGCGTAGAGTTGTGGGTCGCGGACAAAACCACAGGCAATATTTGCCAGTGAGTAGGTGATAATGCTACCAAATAATACCGATAGCCGCCCCCGCTTATCGCCCAAGACACCCCATAAAATTCCCCCGATTAACAGACCTGCCTGCTGGTAATTCAGAATCTTACCACCTACCAATGAAATGTCTGCTTCAGTCAGTCCCATATCCTTCAGGCTGGGCACCCGCACGATATTGAACAGCAGTAAGTCATATACATCGACAAAGTAGCCTAATGCAGCCACAATGACGGGTAGAGAAAACAGTGGCCGAAATGAAGTATGAGAGTGGGCAGACGAGGTCATGGATGTGATAAATACAGGAAAAGACACACGAAGAAAAACACACAGCTGGTAGCCAGGTCTTCCTTCGTATGTCTTTTCGCGTTCGTCTTTTTTACCAGAAACGAATATACAGAACGATCAGCGTCAACGTAATAACGGTAATCATTGCCGTTGCGGATGGTGCCAGTCGGAACATAGACGAATCCACTTTGAACGATTTTGGATTGATGGCTGGTCCTGCCAGACTCATCAGAACCATAACCAGTACGGTAAACACAAACGCCCAGCCCATGGCAACCAGAAACGGAATTTCGTATACCCCGCTTGAATTCTTGAACGCCGTATAGAGAATCGTCTCGTTACCGAACAACTGGGGGGCATAGTTGTTGAACAGCGTAGTCAGGGCAAAACCCAACAGAATACCAGCTACAGCCGCTGCACCGGTAGTTCGTTTCCAGAAGAAGCCTAGCAGGAAAACGGCGAAAATACCCGGACTTAGGTAACCCGTATATTTCTGAATAAACGTAAAGCCGCCCTCGCGTCCGACGCCCAGCGCGTCTTTCCAGGTTAAGGCAATCGATATTAGCATAGCCACCAGAATAACAATTCGGCCCGTCCAGACTAACTGCTTTTCAGTGGCATCTTTCCGAAGGTACTTGTGGTAGATATCAAGGGTAAAAATCGTGGAGATTGAGTTGGCTTTACCGGCTAGTGACGCCACGATAGCCGCCGTTAAAGCCGCCAGCGATAAGCCTTTCAAACCATTGGGCAGGAATGATAGGATAGCGGAATATGCGTTGTCGGCCAGGAGCTTACCACCCGGTGCCATTTCGTTCTGAAGGCTTCCGTTTTTGTAGAGCACATAAGCGGCAATGCCCGGCAACATTACGATCAATGGCATAAACAGCTTAATAGCTGCGGCAAATAGAATCCCCGTTCGGGCCGTTTTCAGATCGGCTCCGAGAGCCCGCTGGGTAATGTATTGATTGCAGCCCCAGTAGTTAAGGTTTACGATCCATTGCCCGGCGAAGTACATCGTGATGCCCGGTACAGTCAGGTATTTGTCAATCTCAACCTGCGAGGTATTAGGGCCGGGTTTTTCAAAAATCAGGTGGAAATGGTCGTCAGCGTCTCGCATCATGGCCGAGAAACCAGCTATGATATCATCGCCGAGCCCAAATTTCTGACTAACCAGCGTCAGGGCAATATAACTGGTTACGAGCCCGCCAAGTACCAGCACAATCACCTGAAACACATCCGTATAGCCAATGACTTTCATCCCTCCCAGAGTAATAATCAGCGCAAAAATGCTCAAACCGACGACGATGAGGTGAAACGAATCGGGGCCCACCAGACTGCTGATGGCCAGTGCTCCCAGAAATAAAATGGACGTTAGATTAACAAGTACATATAAAAAGAGCCAGAAAATGGCCATAATCAGGCTGACCGTTTCGTTATACCGCGTGTTCAGAAACTGCGGCATAGTATAGATGTGGTTTTTGAGATAAATCGGAATAAACCACACCGCAACAATGATAAGTGCCACAGCTGCCAGCCACTCGTAAGCGGCTACCGCTACCCCGAACGTGAAGCCATTGCCTGACATACCGATGAACTGTTCGGCCGAGATGTTCGACGCAATCAGCGAAGCGCCAATAGCCCACCAGGTTAGTGAACCTTCGGCAAGAAAGAAGTCTTTAGTATCAAGTTTTGTCTTCTGCTTTTGTTTGTAAATCCAGTATCCGTAGGACGAAACGCCAATGAAATACAGGAGGAAAATAATGTAGTCAGTCTGGTTAAGCTGGTTCATTGCAAGGGCCTGAAAGTTGGTTGTTATATCAGCCTGTAAAAAAGCAATTATTTCTTCAAATAGGCTTAGTTCCGGAGAAAATCATTTTGGAGAATCGTAAACTTTTGTGCTTACTCATGAGCATCTAGCACTATAGATCGTGCAAAATCGGCCTCCCTGAAAGCAAAAAAAGCACGGAGCTTATGCCGTGCCTTGCTACTACATTTTAACCTTTGAACGTGACTACACCGTGACAACTACTCAAACCGCAGGTGCTTCACGGAATCGCCGGATGATTCTAGTTCCAGCAGCGCATCGATGCCAATTTCCAGATGCTTGTTCACAAACTGGCTTGTAATGCGTTTATCACTTTCTTCGGTCTTCACGCCTTCCGGTACTAACGGGTTATCCGACACCAGCAGGAGAGCCCCATGCGGGATGGAATTCACGAAGCCAACCGTAAAAATCGTGGCTGTTTCCATATCAATGGCCATTGCCCGGAGTTCACGCAGATAATCTTTAAATGGCTCGTCGTGTTCCCAGATGCGCCGGTTGGTCGTGTAAACCGTTCCGGTCCAGTAATCTAATTCATGTTTTTTGATAGTAGACGATACCGCCCGCTGCAATCGGAACGATGGTAAGGCTGGAATTTCGGGTCGCATGTAATCATTGCTTGTGCCGTCCCCCCGAATAGCTGCAATGGGCAGAACCAGATCTCCCAACTGCGTTTTCTTCAACCCACCGCATTTCCCCAGAAACAGGACCGCTTTGGGCGAAACAGCTAATAACAAATCCATAACCGTAGCGGCCATCGGACTACCCATCCCGAAATTAATGATGGTAATATTATTGGCGGTGGCGGTTTGCATGGCTCGCCCGATGCCAAAAATCTCAACATCGAACTTAGCGGCAAACAGCTCGACGTAATTGATGAAATTCGTCAGCAGAATATATTCGCCAAATTGTTCGATAGGCGTACCGGTGTACCGTGGCAACCAGTTTTGAACGATTTCTTCTTTGGTTTTCATTATCTTAGTGGTATGGTCTTATTAAACCTTCCCCCTTTCGATCACAAAACTAAGGAAGTCGACGGGAAAGCCTACATTTTTGACTTGTTACGCCGAAAGTATGTACGACTTTCGCCGGAAGAATGGGTGCGTCAACACATTGTAAATCTGCTGCTAACGCATTACACTTACCCCAAAGCACTCATTAGGGCAGAAGCTGGACTAACGTTAAATCAGACGCTGAAGCGTACGGATGTGGTAGTTTTCGACCGGGAAGGCAAGCCTTTTCTATTAGTGGAGTGTAAGGCTCCGCACATCCCCCTGACGCAGTCCGTTTTCGATCAGATCGCCCGCTACAATCATATCCACAGGGCGCCTTATCTGGTTATTTCCAATGGTATAACGCACTACTGCTGCTGCGTTAATCACGACACCGCCGAGCTGGAGTTTATGGACGATTTTCCAGCGTTTGAATAGTAACCTTGCCTGTATTATAACTGGGCCAGCAGATACAATACCGCCATCCGCACGGCTACGCCGTTTTCAACTTGGTCCAGAATGATGCTGTGGGCTGAATCGGCTGCGTCAGAGGTGAGTTCAACCCCCCGGTTAATAGGGCCGGGGTGCATCAGCACAATGGGACGATCGAGTTCGTCGAGCATTTGTTTAGAGATCCCGAAATAAAGGGAGTACTCACGTAGAGACGGGAAATATTTGATCTGTTGCCGCTCCAGTTGAATCCGCAAAACATTGGCCACATCGCACCAGGCCAACGCTGCCCGAACATCGTGCCCTACTTTTACACCGAGAGCCTCAATGTATTTGGGAATTAAGGTCTTAGGGCCACAAACCATTACCTCTGCCCCCTGTTTCTGCAGGCAGAAAATGTTGGACAGCGCTACGCGGGAGTGGGTAATATCGCCGATGATCGCAATACGTTTACCGGCAACATCGCCGAGTTTCTGCTGGATGGAAAAGGAGTCGAGCAGGGCCTGAGTTGGGTGCTCGTGCGTACCATCGCCTGCATTGACGACATTGGCCTTGATATGCTTCGTCAGATAATGTGGAGCGCCAGGGCTACTGTGACGCATAACGACCATATCGACCTTCATAGCCAGGATATTATTGACTGTATCCAGCAGTGTTTCACCTTTCTTAACTGAACTTCCTGAGGCTGAAAAGTTAACAACGTCCGCCGAAAGCCGTTTTTCGGCCAATTCAAACGACAACCGGGTGCGGGTCGAATTCTCGAAAAATACGTTGGCAATCGTCACGTCGCGCAAGGACGGGACTTTCTTAATGGGTCGGTTAATGACTTCCTTGAACTGGCTGGCCGTTTCGAGAATCAGTTGAATATCAGAATCGGTCAGGTCTTTAATGCCCACCAGATGGCGGACGCTGAGAGATTGGGCCATGTGCGGTAACAGAAGCGACTAAAATTGGGCAAAGGCACTATTTGACGCATGTCATTAGTACCATATCTTAAGGGCAACTTGATTGAATTCGACCACACTCGCGGTCTCTAAAATCTGCAATAATGAGTCAAAATTGGCTCGGAAAAGATCCATTAACTGTCTATTCTTAAGATTACCCGTCGTTAGATGGACGAGTTTGTAAGGTTGCTGCTTGATTAAGTACGTCTTGAAAAAATCTTCATCTTTTGTGATCACTACTCGTTGTTCTGCAATACTGCGTTCGCAGATGTAATCATCGGGTATTCGACGGTTAGTCAGCAAAGTAGTTACATGTACTGCATCATAGCCTTTAATCTGTAACCAGTCTGCTAGTAGCTGTGGTAGCTGTTCATCAATTAAGAACCTCATGCGGCCAGCGGTAACGTCCGAAAATGGGCTAGCTGTACGGCATAATTCAGACATTCCTGAATATCCGCATGTTCAAGACCAGGATAGTCAGCTACGATCTCATCCCAAGTCATTTCACTAGCCAACAATTCCAGAACCGTTGTGACTAGCAGGCGGGAGCCACGAATGGTCGGTTTGCCATGGCAGATCTCTGGGTCAACAGTGATTCGAGTAAGCATACGTCTTTACAGAAGCGACTAAAATTGGGTAAAGATAAGCGACAGCCGCCCAACCGTCGTATTTTTGTAGATTATGATGAAATTTATTCCGGCCTGTTCCGGTATGAGGGGTTGGCTAGTGGTGTATTTGTTGCTTTTCTGTTTTCCCGTTCTGGCGCAACTGAACATCGTTTATCCCACCGCTCATTTAGTTATTCAACGTGGTACCGATAATCGGGCAACCCTCTTCATTGCTGGTACTTTCTCCCTACCAATTGATCGAATTGAAGCTCGTTTAGTAACTGTACTGCCCAATTTTGGTCAATCAATCGACTGGCAAATACTAACTTCAGCTCCCCTAAACGGGGTTTTTCAGGGGGCGTTACGCGCAACTGGAGGGCTTTATCAATTGGAAGTGCGGGGTTTGCGACAAAGTCAGCTCATTGTGCAGGGAACTGTCGACCGCGTAGGCATTGGCGAAGTGTTTCTGGTAGCTGGTCAGTCGAACGCGATGGGGCTGCCGGATTTAGGGGCCAAAGGAACCAGCGAACGGGTGGTATCAATGAATGTCTCGAACCAGACGCTGAATAGTAACGGCGTTACGGTGGCGCCGGATGTACCGTTTCCAGCGCCGGTTATGTCGCAACTACTAGCTACTAATTTTATTTTTCCGATGGGGCAAACGGCCTGGTGCTGGGGCGATTTAGGCGAAGCTATTGCGGATAAGTACCGCGTGCCGGTCGCCTTCTTCAACGTGGGTTTTGCCGGAACGGTCGCCGATAACTGGAGCCGCTCGGCGCATGGACAGACGGCAACTAATATTTTTACGAGCAAGCCGTGGCCATATCTGCAACCCTACGCCAATCTCCGTAATACGCTTCAGTATTACCACAGCCAGTTAGGTATTCGGGCCGTGTTGTGGCATCACGGTGAATCGGATGCGGTGCCTTATAAAACGCCACTAGCTGAATACCAGCAACTTGTTCAGGACGTAATTAATCAGAGCCGACTCGATCTAGGACAAACTATGCCGTGGGTTGTGGCCAGAGGGTCCATTACGCCGTCGGGACCAATATCGAGCCCTGACATCCTCGGTGCGCAGAATGCTTTGATTCAAACGCCTGGTAATAATGTTTGGGCTGGCCCAAATACCGATACTATCCAGATACCCCGGCAGCCACATGGCCATTTTGAAAACATTCCGGGTGGCGAACAGGGACTTACCGAATTCGGGTTGTCGTGGCATCACAGCATGACGGATTCATTTTACGCACAGGCCCAGCCCGTTCAGCCGCAACGGTTTCTGCGGATTGGTTTGCTGCCCAGTCAGATTCCAACGGGTAAAGAATTTAGAGTTCCGTTTGACCAGATTGGGTTTTCGAATGCGCCAGAAGTTCGGGTACAACTCCTGGATCGAATAGGTACGTTCGTGACGGAGCTAAGCGCTTATCCAAAGCAAACAGGGCTATGGGCCGTTTTGCCTGATACGCTACAAACCGGCTCTTATCAGGTACGAGTAGTTACTAACTATCCCGTATTACCCAGTGCTCCTTCGGCCTTATTTAGGGTGGTTCGTAATCCCTTACTGCTTAATCCGCTGCTGGATGTAGAAACTGAAACTGTTGGCGATTCAGTGCGTATTTCCTGGCAGTCGGCGCAGGAGTCCTTAGGTAGCCGATTCATTGTGGAACGGCGCGATGGTGATGGACCGTTTACTGATGTCGGCTCGGTTAATGCGCTGAACGATGAGTTACCGTATCATTTATATACCTATACGTATAAGCCACTATCGACCCAAACCGGCACTCATCAGATTCGATTAGAAACGGCTGACGGTCGAGTATTATATAACCCCGGCGCTATTGTTACCAGTACCGAGGAACGACCGGCAACTCTGTTGATTTACCCAAATCCCATAACCGGTACATCACTAACGATGCAGTTACCGGAAAGTGGTCAGTGGACGCTCCGTGTGTTTGACGCAACAGGGCGCTGTGTCAGTCAGCAGGGCGTTACGGCGGTTGCGGATGTACCATTTACGCTTTCGCTTCAGTCCGTATTGCCAGACGGATATTATCTTCTTCAACTGAATTTACGGGGTAGATTTTATGCGCAACGGCTGTTGATCCGGCATTAACTGACGACTGTTATCCCCGCAATTGACTTCTGTATTTTCCCAACTCGTACTGTATTTGTTGCAGCTCAGGGCGCTCTCAGTGGAAAGGAGCGGCCAGACGGGGCAATTTTGAGCCGTCAAAACAACAAACACTTACGAACATGCTTCATTCATTACGTTCCCTAACCACCGCTGTATTATTCCTGACCGGAAGCCTGCTAACCCTAACGGCCTGCGACAAGAAGCCGGTTGATCCAAGTAACCCAGATGCTGGTTCGGGTCCTGGTAAAGACGGCTACCTGACCGGTAAAGTAATTGACCCACAAGGCAAGCCTTTATCCCGCGCTACCATTTTCGTTGATCATACGGTATTGACCGGCGATGGTCCAGAAGTTAAAACTGCTGCTGATGGCACGTATAAGGTTCAGCTGGTGCAATTTGCTGGTGAATGGATTGCTAAAGGATTTATCCTCAAGCAGTATAATGACCGTATTTATAAAATCAATCTTGATCCGGAAAACGACGCGCCGTTTACGAGCGACGAAAAACCCGTTCGTAATTTTCAGTGGAAACTAACCGGCCACATTCCTGATTTAAGCCTGGATCTTTATTACGGCGGTACGATGGAAATGTCTCGCGATCTAAATGCTAACGAACTTCGGGATAACGAAAATATTGAATTTACGCTGACGCCCGTTGGGCCACTAATTGACGGTTCGACGGGTAATGTCTTGAAACTAAAGGCAAAGAAGCGGTACGATACGTTTCTGAAAGATATTCCGATGGGCCGCTACAAAGTTACGGCGGTATACAAACCTACGGGTGAACAATTGCTGGTATGCAACGCCTGGGATGGAGAGTATGATTATCAATCATCGGTTACGATGGATTTCTTAGGTACCGAATCCGCCGTTCGTTCGAACAGCATGGGAGTTTCTTATATCAATCGCAAATAGATGTTGTAAATAAATAGAACGCAGATCTTTATGATCAATTAAGATCAGTGCTAATCATAATGATATGCGTTTTATTATGGAATTTATTGATCACCAAACGGAAACAACGGTGAGGCTCGGTGCGACTGGTTCATCAACTGAGCCAGTTGCTTTGCTTTATCTGGATATTGAGCCGCTAGATTATGCGCTTCGGCGGGATCTTTGGCGAGGTCGTATAATTCAACCGGGCCATCTGGATTAGTAATTGCCTGTAACCGAACCGCTTTCCAAATACCTTGCCGAACGGCCTGTCTGCCGCCGTTTTCGTGGAATTCCCAATACAGAAAATCGTGCGGTTTCTGGGTTCCCTTACCCGTTAAGGTCGGTACGAACGAAATACCGTCGATACGGGCGGGAGCTTTGGCGCCGGCCAGTTCGGTAAACGTCGGTAGCAAATCCCAAAAAGCGCCGATGAAATCGCTGGTAGAACCTGGCTTTATTTGAGCGGGCCAGCGGGCAAAAAATGGCTCCCGAATGCCGCCTTCGTATAAATCGCGCTTAACCCCCCGGAACCCACCGCTACTGTTGAAAAACTGCGGGTCAGCGCCCCCTTCAATGTGCGGTCCGTTATCGCTGCTGAAAATAACCAGCGTATTTTGGTCAAGCCCTTTTTCTTTCAGTTTCGCCATTACCTGCCCTACATAAATGTCGAGCCGGCTGACCATAGCCGCAAACGTTGCGTGCGGAATGGGTTGTGACGCATAACCACCCGTTTTTGCGTCTGGTCCGTAATCAGCTCCGCTGAACGGTTTTTCAGGGAACTTACCTTTGTAATACGCCAGTAAGCTATCGTCAGGAGCCATTAATTCGGCATGGGGCAGGATGTAGGGCAGAAACAGGAAAAATGGCTGCTTACCATCGCGGGCGTTTAAGAAATTGATCGCCTGTTTCTGAATCAGATCTGGCGCGTATTCTTTCGCCTGACGCAGATTTTCATTACCCACCAGCGGGATTTTCTGGCCATTATCCCATAGATGGTCTGGATAATAGCGGTGCGCTAATGCCTGGCAATTATAACCGTAAAACCGATCAAAACCTTGCTTGTTTGGATCACCTTCTGACCCGACCGGTCCCAGTCCCCATTTGCCGAAAGCAGCCGTTGCATATCCCGCTTGGTGCAGTAATTCGGCTACTGTAGTAACCGAATCGGCAATAGGTTGCTGCCCTTCCGGCTTTACTTCTTTATTGCCCCGAATATACGTGTGACCAGTATGCTGGCCCGTCATCAGCGACGACCGTGAGGGCGCACAAACCGACGTACCTGCATAGAACTGTGTAAATCGCATCCCCTCGCGGGCTAATCGGTCAATATTAGGGGTTTTAATCAGCTTTTGTCCATTTACGCCCACATCACCATAACCCAAATCGTCCGCCAGAATAAAAATAATATTAGGACGGTTCACCGGTCGGTTTTGAGCCGTAGTCGACAGGCAAAAAATTGTAACGGTCAGTAATGAAAAAAAGAGTTTAGTCATAGTAAGTAAGCATATCCCGGAACAGACAAACAAAGGTATACGAAACAGCCTTTTTACCTAATTCGCTAGTAGGACTAAGTCTCTTTTCTCATTACCAAATACCCTTTATGATACTAACGAGGCCCACGACGATCGGCGGACTGTCTGTCATTGTGTTCCTGGCGACCAGCCGCTTGCCGACCGTTGCGATCCTGTGGCTGCATACCATTACGGCCTGGTTGTCCTGCCGGGCGAACCGTTCTTCCCGGATTATTTGCCGATACCTGATTGTGCATCGGGTGATTGTTAATCACGTAATATTTAGAGTCACGGCTATCACGGATGGGTTGCTGGTCATAACGGCCTTTGAACGATGCGTATTTAGTTCGGTAGGTAGCATTGCGCAGGTACGGTTGCTTCTCGTTGATTACCACTTTATGCAGTCGATACAGATCGTATTGACTATACTGTGGAGGTAACACCGTCGTCGTAATCCAGCTTCGTCCGTTAAAATAAATCCACTGTTGGAGCGGGACATAATAATAGATATCCAGATCGGGCAGGTAATAATAGTCTACGTAATCGTAGCCCGTTGGTCCCCAGATAGGCTGGCTGCCAATGTTGATGTTGACATTTACCTGAGCAGAGCTGGGTTGGTAAGCGCTGGTGCCAGTGAGAAGGACCAGAAGAATCATTATCGTTTTCATGGGTACGTTGATTTAAGGTTATATTCGATACTAAACGTCTGTACTTTAATCTGACCCGAAACGTTGCGAGTCGGCTCGTTTAGTTGTTTTTAGAACATCCTTAAGACAATTATGACGTTAACCGTATTATAGAAATCGATAGAGCCCCGGTTCATGTAGACGAATGGAGCATTTTTGCCGATGCTTTGTTAGGGCGATAGCCGCAAAATTTAGCGCCAGCCCCCACCCAGCGCCCGGTAGAGTTCTACCGTCGCCTGAAGTTGTTGCAGTCGGTCGTTAACACTGTTGAGTTGGGCCGCTAACAGGTTCTGTTCGGAGGTAAGCACGTCCGTAAAATTGGTGTTGGCGGTGTATTTAAGTAGCTCTTTAGTGTATTCAACCGCCTTCTGCAAAGAAGCTAATTGCTGTTGCCGGGAATTGGCCTTATCGACAGCCATCTGATAGGAAAATAACGCATTGGACACTTCCTGACCAGCTGTTAGCAACGTAGCCTGATAGGTATAAAAGGCTTCGGCCTGAGCAGCCTGTGACCGACTAAGTCGCTGATGATTAATTCCCTGATTAAAAATAGGTTGGGTCAGTCCGGTGATTAGACTGCCGTAGAACGTTCCGGCAAAGAAGCTCATCAGGGTATTTGCAGTTGCGAAACCACCCGTGCCGGTAATCGTAAGCGCTGGGTAGAAGTAGGTACGGGCCACATTGGTCAGCTCAAACGTATTTCGAAAACTGTATTCCGCTTCCTGCACGTCGGGACGGTTGCTGAGCAACTGCGCTGGGAGTCCTGTTTGTAGGTTAGTCGTTAGTTGCTGTCCGTCGAACTGGGTGCGTGGAATGCTATCGGGCGGCATGGCTAACAGTACACTCAGCGCATTTTCGGTTTGCCGAATATTTTGTCGAATGTCGGGGATGGTTACCTCAGCGGCATATCGGTTGGCTTCACTCTGTACCACGTCAGCACCGGTCACGATAGCGCCTTCTTTTAGCTCCTTCATCGTCTCTACATCCGTTTTCCGATTCTCAACCGTTTCGAGCGTGATTTTCAGTTGCTTGTCGTAAGCCAGCAACGCATAATAATCCGTAGCGATGCTGGCAATCAATTGCGTCTGCACAGCACGGTGGTAAGCTTCACTTTGCAGGTAAGCGGCCAGATAGGCCCGTTTCGTGCTGCGCAGTTTGCCCCAAATATCGGCTTCCCAGCTCGTGCTGGCCGTTAACGCATACTGCTTTATAGTCGGAATCGACGTTGTGCTTACAGTGCTGGAACCCGATTCCGCATTCCGGATATTCAGCGCCCGCAACTGCGCCGACGATGATTTTGACAGGGTGAAGGCAGCATTGGTACTGAGTGTCGGAAAAAACGCTAGTTTACTTTGTTGAAGATTAGCCTCAGCGGCCTGAATTCGGGCTACAGCAATTTTCAAATCGAGATTGTTGCGAAGTCCCCGCTCAATCAACTGTTGCAGCACTGTGTCAGGAAACATTTGCTGCCAGGGCAAACGGGCTAACGTCGTTGAGTCGGCTCCCTGTACACCCCGGTACAGATTATTGGCCGTTATGCCGGGCCGCTCGTAGGGTTTCGTTATACTACAGGAAGCTAACAGCAAACCTAGTAGGACGAATAACCCCCATTTTATGTATGTTGAGTTCATAATATATGGCTGATTTTCACACAGCAGGCTACGCATTAACCGTCTTCGGTTTCAGCGGCTGCTTTTGTTGACCATCCACTTGCGCGGGCGTTTCATTATCCTCCTCATCTGCATCATGCTGACCCGGCGGACCGCTGATTTTTTCTTGTAATCCCTGGAAAATGACGAATAGGGTAGGGACAAAAAATACGCCTAGCAATGTGCCGAACAGCATCCCGCCGATGGCACCGGTGCCAATCGAACGGTTACCCTGTGCGCCCGCTCCGCTCGAAAACAGCAGGGGTAATAGTCCGAAAATAAAAGCGAATGAAGTCATTAGGATTGGCCGTAATCGAGCTTTGGCCCCCTCCACTGCCGACTGGAGCAAATCCATTCCATCTCGTCGACGTTCGATTGCAAACTGCACAATCAGAATGGCATTCTTAGCCAGCAACCCAATGAGCATGATGAGCGAGATTTGCATATAGATGTTATTATCCAAGCCAAACACTCGAGCAAATACATACACGCCCGATAATCCAATCGGCAGCGAAAACAGGACCGCGAACGGCAGTAGATAACTTTCATACTGTCCGCTTAATAGCAGATACACAAAAGCCAGACACAAGACGAAAACATACAGCGCCTGCGATCCCGCGTTCTGCTCCTCGCGGCTAATACCCGAATACTCAAAGCCATAACCCGCCGGTAGCGTTTGAGTCGCTACTTCCTGAATCGCCTGGAGGGCCTGACCAGTGCTGTAGTTTGAGTTTGGCGACCCGTTAACCGACATGGACGAAAACAGATTGAAGCGCGAAACGCTCTCTGGTCCGTAAATACGTTTGAGGCTGATGAACTCCGTAATGGGTGCCATACTTCCCGCTGACGTGCGTACCGCTATTTTGTTGAGTCCTTCAGGATTAGCTCGGTAGTTGGTATCGGCCTGCATAATCACCCGGTATTGCTTGCCGAATTCATTAAAGTTAGAGACGTATGAACTGCCATAAAATACCTGCATAGCGTTCAGTACGTCGGATAGCATCAGGCCAGCCTCCTTACATTTAGCTACGTTTACGGCCAGCTCATACTGCGGAAAATTTGGATTGAACGATGTTGTCGCGTATTGAATTTCAGGGCGTTTGCTTAGAGCCGCCAAGAAAGCTTGTGTCACTTTATAAAATTCGTCCGTCGTATGACCGCCTTTATCCTGTACCTGGAATGTGAAACCACCACTGGTACCAAAACCAGTAATTGTCGGTTGTTGAATGAACACAATCTCGGCTTCTCGGATGTTAGCGGTCTTTTGCTTAAGCTCTTTAATGATGTCATCATCGCTAACTCCCGGCCGGTCGCCCCAGGGTTTTAGTCGTAGGATCAGCAGACCATACGCACTCCCGTTACCCGCGACGAAATTCTGCCCCAGGTTCCGCATACTGTTCTGAACTTCTGGAATAGTGCGGGCGATGGCGTCAACCTGATTAGCTACGGCGGTAGTCCGCTCCATAGACGATGCGGGCGGCAAGGTAATATTCACGAAAATAGTGCCCATGTCCTCTTTCGGTACAAAGCTGGACGGTGTAGTTTTGAAGAGCATATAAAACGCACCGGCGAATATGCCGATGCCCACCAACGCCAGCCATTTTCGGCCCGACAGGAACGTTACGGCCTTTGTGTATTTAGTTGTAAGCGCGTCATATCCAGCATTAAATGCTACGTGAAATCGCTGCATTAATCCTTTGGGGTGCTTCTCCTGATTGTCGTCATGTTGTGGTGGTTTCAGAAAGAGAGCCGCCAATGCCGGGCAGAGCGTCAGGGCATTAACCGCTGAAATGATAATGGCCACGGCCAGTGTAATTCCGAACTGTTTATAAAAAACGCCCGCCGAGCCAGTAATAAATGTAACTGGCAAAAACACGGAGGACATCACCAGCGTAATGGAGATAATGGCTCCCGATATTTCGCTCATCGCGTCGATAGCCGCTTTGCGTGGCGATTTATAGCCGCTCTCCAGTTTGGAGTGAACAGCCTCGACCACCACAATTGCATCATCCACCACAATACCAATAGCCAGCACCAGCGCAAACAGCGTTAACAGATTGATACTAAAACCAAAGAGATAAAGAAAGAAGAACGTACCCGTGATGGCTACCGGCACCGATACGCCGTGAATAATAGTCGAGCGGAAGTCTTGCAGGAAAATAAAAATTACTAGAAACACCAGTCCGAAACACTCGACCAGCGTATGCAGCACCTTGCTGATGGATTCGTCCAGAAACTGGTTAATATCGACCAGATAAACAAAATGGACACCTGTTGGAAACGACTTGGCAGCCAGTTCAATAACCTTTTTAGAATTGTTGATGACGTCCCGCGCGTTGGAGCCGGGCGTCTGGTTTACCGAAATCCCTACCGACTGCTTACCGTTCGTAGTCGTAAAACTGGTGTAGGTCTGCGACCCTAACTCAATTCGGGCGACATCCTTTAGCCGTAGTAGCTGACCATTAGTGTTGGCTTTAATAATAATATCGCCGAACTGCTCCGTCGATTGTAGCCGACCGCTGTATCGGATAACATACTGAAAGGTCTGGTTACCATTCTCGCCAAATTTACCGGGTGCGGCATCCACGTTCTGATCATTCAGTGCGGCTGTTATATCGGCGGGCGTGATGCCGTAAATGGCCATAACGTCGGGTTTCAGCCAGATCCGCATCGAATACGTTTTAACGCCCCCAAACACATTGGCCGCGCCTACGCCATTTACCCGCTGGAGCTGCGGAATAACGTTAATGGCCGCGTAGTTCTGCAAAAACGTCTGGTCGTAAGCAGGATTATCACTGTAAATCGACATAATCAGCAGGTTACTGCTCTGCTGCTTCCGAACTGTAACCCCCGCCTGAGTCACTTCCTGAGGCAGCAAACTGGTTGCAGCCGACACTCGATTCTGTACATCCACAGCCGCCTGATTAGGGTCAGTGCCAACAGCGAAATAAATACTTATGCTGCCCGCCCCGTCGTTCGTCGCCGTTGACGTCATGTAAGTCATACCTTCCACACCGTTGATTTGCTCTTCCAGCGGTACAATCACACTCTTGAGCACCACGTCAGCATTAGCACCGCTATAGCTGGCCGACACCTGCACGGTCGGTGGGGAGATATCGGGATACTGCGCAATCGGCAGTTTGACCATACCCAGAATACCTAGTAACACGATCAGAGCCGAGATAACGGTACTCAATACGGGACGTTCGATGAATACGCGAAGCATAACAGTAGCTGCTAATGATTTAAAGTTCAGTAGTGGTATCAGTTACGGAGGACGTGCTGGCAGGTGCAGTCGTTTTGTAGACTTTCGCGGGCAAGGCCGGTTTAGGTTTAATCGCCGTGCTATCTTTCAGCCCTGTTCCCCCGTCGAGCACGACCTTATCGCCGGCTTTAAGGCCCGTCTGCACAACATAAAACTGCCCATCGGGCGTGGGCGTAACGGTAACGGCGGTGTTCTTAGCAGTATTATTCTTAGCCAAGACGTACACAAAATGTTTATCCTGAAGCTCATACGCAGCACTTTGCGGCACAACCAGCGCCGAATCAATCGTTCGGGGAACGCGGACCGTACCGCTGTTGCCACTGCGCAGAAAAGCTTGTGGATTTGGGAATGTTGCGCGGAAATTGCTGGAACCGGTTTGTGTATCAATCTGACCGATGGCAGTTTTAATACGGCCTTTGTAGTTGTAGGTCGAGCCATCGGCCAGCAAAAGCAACACATCCGGAAGTTTAGCCAGCTTTTCCTGTAAAGTAACTCCCTTAACGTCGCGGGTGAAGTCGAGCAACTGTTTCTCGTTAAGCGAAAAGTAAGCGTACACTTCGCTGATGCCGGAAATAGTTGTTAATGGATTGGTAGTCGTACTGGTGACCAGGCTCCCAATTTTGTAGGGAATCGCGCCCACTATGCCACTGACAGGACTGGTCAGAGCGGTGTAGCCTAAATTTGTTTTAGCATTAACTACAGCTGCCTGTGCCTGGGCAAGCGCTGCTTTCTTCGATTCGAGGGCATATTGAGCAGACTCCAGTTCGTACTTGCTGATGATGTCTTTTTCGACCAGCGGCCGCACTTTGTTAACGGCTAAGAGTGCTGAACTAACATCAGCCTGTGCCGTTCGGACGCCCGCCTGGGCGGTAAGTAAATCCTGCTGATATTGAGGTGCATTGATTCGGAAAAGCCGCTGCCCTTTTCGAACAGTTTCGCCTTCATCGACGTAAATGGCCTCGACATAACCATCTACTTTCGGACGAATTTCGACATTTTGCTCCCCCTGAATGGTGGCTGGAAAATCGACGTAAAGTACCGCCTTCCGGGGTTCGACGGTCAATACTGAATACATCTTTGGTTGCTTCTGAGCCGTAGAATCGGTTTGTCCACCCTTCTTTTTGTCGTGACTACCACAGGCTGTTAGCAGGCTAATCAGCAACGACAAAACTATTATATCTCTACCGAGCCGTATGGGCCGGGTAAGCCTTTGCAATCGTTTCATAACGTATCCTGTTCTTCCTCAACGGATACTGAATAACATTGCAAGGCCTGCCGGAGGTTATTAGGAAGAGATTAAAACGAGTTAAGTCCGGAATTTGCCCGCGCGAATCGGCAATTTCGGCCACGGAATACCGCCATTTTTTACACCAGTGTTTTCGTTTATCAATAAACCTACTCAATCATCACACATCCGTAAGCCGGTACCGTTACCCGGTCATGGATGAGTAAACTACTGGCAACAGTCTCAAACACAACGCGTCGGCACCAGTATTCATCGGGTGAAAGTACAACCTCAATCGTTGCTTCAGTCAGATTATGTACCACCAATACGCGCTGATTAGCCCGATTCTGCCGGATAAATGCGACGGTTCCTTTCTGCCGGATGCCCGTCTGGTTCAACCGACTTAGGTTGTCGTTTAGCACTGGGTGATTATTTCGGTACTGGATCAGGCGTTTGTAATGAGTAAACAGCGAGTCTGGGTCAGACTGTTGCTCGGCTAGTGGTCGAACGGTTTGGCTGGTGGTATATTTGCCTCGTCGCCAGGAAGTGCGTTGGCGGTCGCGGGAGCGGATGTCCCATAGGAACGGTTCGCGCAGGTTTTCATCGGGTTTCAAGCCTAGCATCCCGATTTCTTCGCCATAATAGAGATAAGGGAGGCCCGGCAATGTCAGCAGTAGATTAGCCGCTACTTTCAAATGAGCCAGATTTCCCTTCAGCAAACTACCAATCCGGTTCTGGTCGTGGTTCGACAGAATCAGGGCATCTATAAATTGCGGGTTAATGTTGCCAAATGCACCGTGGACGTACGCCAGAAACTCGATCAGGTCCTCAGTGTCGGCCTCCCTGCGAACAATTTCTTCGAGCATTAGCCTTAGGTCGAAATTGAAATTGGCTTTTAGCCCCCGGAAATACGGAGCGATATGTTCAGGACGAGTCCAGACTTCGCCAACTGTACAGGCACCCGGCTTGGTAGCTTCAACTACCTGACCAAATTGCTGCCAGAATTCATGATTTTTAGGCTCTTCAAACTCCCGGTACAAATGGCGGGCCGCGTCCAGCCGGAAGCCATCGACGCCTATGTCATTTAGCCAATAACGGGCAATCTTGAAAACTTCTTCCCGTACGGGCGGATAATCGAAATTGAGGTCGGGCATACCGCTCCAGAACATACCATAGTATTTTTCAGGATATGTAGATCCCCGCACCGAATGCCAAGGATTCCGCTCAGCCGAGTCAGCGGTGATGTCGCGGTTAGCCAGGTTACGAGCCTTTATCTCCGCCGGAGTAAGCCACTTGTAATAATACCTGTACGGATTATCCGGGCCTTTGGAGGACTCCTGAAACCACGGATGATGAATGCTGGTATGGTGTATTACCAAATCGATGATTACCGCAATACCACGCTGGTGAGCTTCCCGAATAAGCCGTTGAAAATCATCGAGTGTGCCGTATTCACGGTCGATCCCATAATAATCGGTTACATCGTATTTATGATATGTCGGTGACGGGCTAATGGGCATTAACCAGATTGCCGATATACCCAGATCTTTAAGGTAATCGAGGTTATTTGTAACGCCGTTAATATCCCCAATACCATCACCGTTGGAATCGGCAAATGACCGTACAAAAATTTCGTAATGAACGCCGGTTTGCCCGACGGGTAAGGAGGTATTTAACTGATGAACAGATTCCAATTGAGCAATTACAGTTACGACGGAAATATGTGTTTGATAATGTTAGGCATCGTGTCGGTTTCTCAAAACCGACACCACCAGTGAGAGGATGTTATCACTAATTAGATATACTGTTTAAGCGCCTGATAAACCAGGTGCGTAGGTAGGCCCATTACAGTATAAAACGAGCCCTCCAGTCGGGTAATGCCTACGAGCCCAATAAAATCCTGGGCTCCATACGACCCAGCTTTATCAAAAGGATGCCAGACCCGCAGATAATGTGTGATCTCTTCATCGGTTAGGTCGGCAAAATAAACCGTTGTTTCGTCCGTGAATGAGTGTAGCCCGGTGGGCGTTAGCAGCGCAACGCCCGTCCGAACCCGGTGAGCACGACCAGCCAGCCCCCGCAGCATCCGACGGGCGTCGGCTTCGTCCTGAGGTTTGTTTAGTATCTGATCGTCCAGAATGACCATTGTGTCAGCGCAGAGAATAATGCGGTCGGCAGCATAATCGTCCAGAAATTCCTGTGCTTTCTGGCGAGCGAGGTATTCGGCTACCTCATCGACAGGCATGGTGGCCGAAAACAGTTCATCGGTTGGACGCGTTTCAATAGTAAACGTAAAGCCCGCATCGGTCATTAGTTGTTTACGGCGGGGCGAACCCGAAGCCAGCACCAGTGGATATCGTAGATTCATGAAGGAAGTGCGAACGGTCGGCCGTCGCGAATACAATTTATTATGCGAATTTCGGGTGATATAGCCATAACTCGTTACTCATACTTTATAAAACATTATTTCCTTGTTGATCCGTACTGCTACTTTATCCGATGCCAGCGCACTTACAGACCTGGCTACCATAACCATGCGCGAAGCCTTTGGACCACCGCATAACCCGGCCGAACTCGTAGAAGAATACGTTCTGTCGGCTATCACGCTGCCTATTCTGGAAACTGAACTTGCCGATCCACGCGCTACATTTTTTATTGCTGAAACCGACCAGGGCGAGCCGGTTGGTTATGCCAAATTGCGTCGGCACACGCCACCCCGGCGAATGCCTGAACCGTACCGGCGAGCCAACAATGCCATTGAAATTCAACGCATTTATCTGCTGCAAAATCAAATTGGTCAGGGACAGGGACGCCAGTTAATCGAGTACTGTTTTAATTGGGCAATTGAGCAGGGGTTTGGCGCGGTGTGGCTGGGCGTCTGGGAGCGAAACAGCCGGGCGCTGGCCTTCTATCAGAAAATGGGTTTCGAGCGGTTTGGATTCCATTATTTTCAATTTGGCTCCGAGCGGCAGCGGGATTTTTGGCTTCAAAAACAGTTACGTGTATAACGTCCGTTAGGATAAGGTAAATTATCCCCACCCCAACCCCTCCCCCGAAAGGAGGAGATTAAAAATACCAGAAAGCAAGCCCCTCCCTACTGAGTTGGGGTAGTACTTAAGCTATCGACTAACCAGCAATTAAACCATTCATATAAGCCAACCTCTAATTGTCGTTCTGTTAACCAATGAACTACCTGTATACGATCCTGAATCTGCGTTTAGTGCGCCAGTACCTGGTGTGGCTAATGCTTTGGATCGGATACTGTACTACCGCTCAGGCGCAAGTACCAGATACCTTGCGTCGGGGTGTCTATGAGCGGGGAGCTACCGATTCACTAGCTACACCCGTGTCCACGATCGTAGCCGACAGCATACTCATACAACGCGATAGCGTTTTTTATACGAAGCTAAAAACCAGCATGTATAAGCACCGGCTAACCCGCCAGCTTTACGATGCGGTTTTTCGGGATGTATACAATAGCCGCGTCAAGACAGGGGAAGTTAATCAGTTGGAGGTAAACCCGTTTAAGCCGTTTGAAGGACGGATTATAGGTGATATTATTGTTCAGCGCCTTTCCGTATTCGGTCAAACCGTATACGATACATTACGGAAACCTGCCAACTGGATCGAGCGAACTGGTAATCGACTGCACGCTAACACGCGCGAATACGTCATTCGACGGTCGTATCTGCTGTTTAAAGAAGGCGACGCTGTTAATCCAAACGTACTGCGGGATAACGAGCGGCTGCTGCGTAATGTGACTATCTTTCACGATGCACGGATTCTGGTGGTGCCTCGTTCGGGAAGCCGTCAGTTCGTTGATGTTTATGTGATTACGCAGGATGTCTGGTCGTTGTTACCAAACGGTGGTTTCGGCGGCTTCAATAATCTTAGTCTTGGCTTCGACCAACTTAACTTTCGGGGCCTGGGGCATCATCTATTTGCACAGGTAGCGTATTCTGCTAATGATCCGCGCCAAAAGCTGGAGTATCAAACGCGCTATACAGTACCGTTTATCGGCAAAACTTTTCTTACGGCTGAAGCCGATCTGCTCTATCTGCGCGATCTGAAGCAGACCGGCATCCATCTGTACCGAAATTTTCTGACGCCTGACACGAAATACGCCGGTTCCATTGAGATAAATCATACGCAGATTAATAACCGGCTCGTCACCCGCCAGGATTCCGTTTTGCTTGTTCCAATCAGTTACAATTATTCAGACATCTGGTTAGGGCGATCGTTTCGGGTATTTTATCGACGGCAGAATTCGGAGGAAAAAGGACGGGCGCGTCTGGTAGTGGCTATGCGCTATACGAATTACGAATACTTCCGGCGTCCCGACGTCACCTCCGACACAAACCAGATTTATCAGGACAGTCGTACAATTCTATTTAGCACGGGGATTTCCAGGCGGAAATACGTTCGTGATGTACTTATCTATGGTTTCGGGCGGACGGAAGACGTTCCGGTTGGGGAATCGGTTGTGGGCATAATTGGCTTTGATAACGCAGAACTGGGGCAACGGCTATATACAGGACTGAATTTCTCGCAGGGACGGTACGTAAAGCAACTGGGCTATTTATATGGACTGGTGAGCATGGGCGGTTACTCGCGTGCCAACCGGATTGAGCAAGGTGTCTTTTCTTTTGAATCGAATTATTTCAGTCCGCTGTTGAAAAGTCGGTGGGGTAATATGCGGCATTTTTTCAATACGCGCTATACAACCGGCATCGGACGATTTGATAATGAATATATTACGCTGGGCAGTAGTAGCAGTAGTAATGGGATTAACACGGATGGAATTGGCGTGAATAGCGATGCGTTGCGGGGTACCAAACGATGGCTGATTAATTACGAAAACATTCTATTCTCGCGACTGAATCTGGTCGGTTTCCGGGTGGCCCTGATAACTTCGGTTAATCTTGGTCTGGTTAGTTTTCCAGATCATCCACTTTTACATGGTCCTTTATATCAGGGGTATAGCATTGGCTTCCGGCTTCGGAACGAAAACCTTACGTTTAATAGTTTTCAAATTCGACTGTCTTATTATCCAAATATTCCGGGTAATACACTGCCATTCAGGCAGGCATTTGAAGGGATTCCAACCCTACGGTTCCGGGACTTTGATTTGTCAGCTCCGCAAATTATTCCTTACCAGTGAACAAAAATAGTTTTATATAATGTTATTACATTAAATACACTTACATTATATTTGCACCATGTCAATCGAAACTGATATAAAACAGGCTACCCCATTCAAGTCGCCTTATCATCGGCTGATGGTGAATTTGATTTACACCAGCAATTGGATTGCTGATGATCAGATGCACCTTCTAAAGCCGTTCCGGTTGACTTTGCAGCAATACAATGTGCTGCGTATCCTACGGGGCCAGTTTCCTGATCCGGTAAAAGTCAGCGATATAACTGAGCGTATGCTCGATAAAATGTCGAATGCTTCGCGGCTAGTAGACAAATTAGTTGCCAAGAAATTAGTGCAGCGTACTGAATGCCCGAGTGACCGACGGGCAGTAGATGTCGTCATTACTGAATCCGGCTTGGCCTTGTTGAAACAACTGGACGTGCATCAGGACGAGTGGGATAAATCACAACGTTCTAAACTAACTGAGGAAGAAGCAATTCAACTCAGCCAACTGCTTGACCGACTACGAGCTGATTAATCTGGTCACAACATTAAAATTTTATCTAGTCAATTTATCTACGTATACAACTAATGAAAAAAGTAACCTTGTTTGCCGCTTTGCTGTGCTCATCAATGAGTGCTTTCGCTCAAAACTGGTCGCTCGACAAAGCACACTCCAGTCTGGGTTTTACCGTAACACACATGATGCTGACCGAAGTTGATGGTAAATTCCAGAACTTCGATGTCAAAATGACCTCATCGAAAGATGATTTTACCGATGCACAAATTGATCTGACTGCTGATGTGGCCAGTATCAACACAAACCAGGAACGGCGTGATACCCACCTGAAAAGCGCCGATTTCTTCGATGCGACTAAATACCCTACATTGAGCTTTAAAAGTAAGTCGATCAGCAAAGTATCGGGTAATAAATACAAACTGATGGGCGATCTGACGATGCATGGTGTTACGAAACCTGTTACGCTCGATGCCGTCATTAATGGTCCAGTTACCAACCCACAAAACAAACAAACCAAAGCCGGTTTCAAAGTAACGGGCGAAGTTAAGCGGGCTGATTTTACCGTAGGTAACGCGCCAACAGCCGTCGTTAGCGATGAGATTACCATTCGCGGAACTGGCGAGCTGGTTAAACAATAAACCTTGATTTATCGTAGTCTGTTAGAAACCCTGATGCTCGTAGCATCGGGGTTTTTTGTTTTATGCCCGTAAATGTGCTACTTCACTGCTTTGCATCTCATCCCTGCTAAAATCATAATGAAACACCTTTCCCCTTTTTTAGTCTTCTTTCTTCCCCTATTTCTATGCGTCAGTAAACCTGTTCGCGCGCAGGAAGACACGTACAAAAAACTACAGGCCGTTGCCATCATCGAGCAGAAAGTCATGATGCCAATGCGCGATGGTGTTCGTCTGGCCACCGATATTTACCGGCCGAAAACCGACAAACCCGTCCCAATTATTTTCTCAAAAACGCCTTACAATTTCAACGGCTGGGGTGATGGGGAGCAAAAGCAGAATTCGTATCAGGTAGCTCTCGATGCGGTGAAGCACGGTTATGCTTATGTCGTTCAGAACGAGCGGGGTAAGTTCTTTTCCGAAGGCGAGTGGGATATTCTTGGGCCACCTACTACCGACGGATATGACGCGTTTTCGTGGATGGCCAAACAATCCTGGTCAAACGGCAAAATCGGAACATACGGCTGCTCCTCAACGGCCGAGTGGCAGATGGCCGTAGCAGCTCTGGACCATCCATCGCACGCGGCTATGGTACCCATGGGTTTCGGCGCAGGTGTGGGGCGCGTTGGGCCGTTTATGGAACAGGGGAACTGGTATCGGGGTGGAGCGCAGCAAATGTTGTTTACGACCTGGCTTTATGGCACAGAAGTCGATGCACTGGCCCGGCCACTTTTTCCGAAAACCGCCAGCAGCGAAGATTTAACCCGCGTGTCGCGCTTTTATGATCTGGCTCCTGAAATGCCTAAAGTTGACTGGGCGAAGGGATTACAGCATCTACCTGTAAAGGACATTATCAAAAATGCGGATGGACCAAAAGGAGTTTACGAGAAAATGATCGTTCGCAAACCGAACGACCCCGACTGGTATAAAGGTGGACTTTACCACGATAATATGCCATTTGGGGTACCAAGCTACTGGTTCGCATCCTGGTATGATGTGTCAACTGGCCCAAACCTGGCTCTATATAACCACGTTCGCAAAAACGCAACCGATCCGCAAGTGCGCGATAATCAGTTTCTGGTCATTGCGCCAACCCTGCACTGCGCTTACAAACGTGCTACTGAAAACACTATCGTTGGCGAACGTAGTGTCGGTGACGCCCGGCTCGATTACGACGCGCTTATTTACGGCTGGTTCGATTACTGGCTAAAAGGCGAGCAAAACAATGTATTGAAAACCACACCCCACGTCCGGTATTATACAATGGGAGCCAACAAATGGCAGACGTCGGATACGTGGCCACCAGCCAATGCCGACATGACAACTTATTATTTATCGAGTGGCGGTCGGGCTAACAGTTTGTATGGAGATGGTAAGTTAACTCCGGTTAAACCGGCGTTTAAAGAAGATAAACCGGATGCGTTTGCTTATGATCCTGCCTATCCGGTACCTTCCTACGGGGGTAATGTTTGCTGCTCAGGTAATGCAGTTCAGGGGGGCTCGTTCGATCAGCACCAAATGGAAACCCGGCAGGATATTCTGGTATACACGACCGAACCGTTCGCAAACGGGGTTGAGTTAACCGGCTCCATCGAACCTACATTATATGTCTCCTCGGATGCGAAAGACACTGATTTCACCGTTAAATTAATTGACGTATATCCCGATGGAAAAGCTTATAATCTGGACGAAACCATCCTACGTGCGCGATACCGGGATGGCTTTGATAAAGAGGTCTGGATGGAAAAAGGCAAGGTTTATAAACTGGCCTTAACGCCTATGTCGACTAGTAATTTCTTTGCACCGGGCCACCGGATACGGGTTGAAATATCGAGCAGTAATTTCCCGCGTTTTGATCGAAACATGAACACCGGCGGAGATAACTACAGCGAGACAAAAGGTGTAGTAGCACATAATCAGGTGTTTCACTCGGTCCAGTATCCGTCGCAGATTCGACTGCCGATTGTGAAGAAGTAAGGCGAACAAATACATAAATTGTGCTGTTCTCCAACCATACCCGGAAATATTCATCAGTTCCCTGACGACTGGCCATTAACGACTCTTACTAATGAAAGGCTTTCAATTCTCTGATTATATACCACCCGAGCAAAAGGAAGGCAGCAACTTCGATAAACTGCTCAATATTTTCCAGCAATTGCTCCTGCTGACTTCCGGCGATGTGGAACAGGCGATGGCCTGGATGAGTCAGCTCGACCGGCAATACGGCTTGACCGATGACAAATACGGCATTGGCAATTTCTTCGACGACCTTAAGGAAAAAGGTTACCTGACCGAGGATAATGAGGAAGGCAAGATTGTGATGACGCCCAAGAGTGAACAGACCATCCGGCGGAGTGCACTCGAAGAAATTTTTGGCAAACTCAAACGCTCGAAGTCAGGAGGTAACCACAACACGCCTTATACCGGCACCGGCGACGAATTAAGCAGCGACCTCCGCTCTTACCAGTTCGGCGATACGCTGGAGCAGATTTCCATGACAGAGTCAATCAAAAACGCGCAGATTAATAGTGGTGTTGATGATTTTCGGTTGATGGAACGCGATCTGGAAGTCACGGAAAAAGAGCAGAAAACGCAGACGTCAACGGTGCTGATGATCGATATTAGCCACTCAATGATTCTGTATGGCGAAGACCGCATTACTCCCGCCAAGAAAGTAGCGCTGGCCCTGGTCGAGTTGGTAAAACTGAAATACCCGAAAGACACACTCGATATTGTCGTGTTTGGTAATGATGCCTGGCAAATTCAGGCGAAAGATCTACCATATCTGGAAGTGGGGCCTTATCATACCAACACGGTGGCTGGTCTGGAGCTGGCGATGGATCTGTTGCGTCGGCGGAAAAATAAGAACAAGCAGATTTTTATGATTACGGATGGGAAACCGACCTGTCTGAAAGAAGGGATTAAGTATTATAAGAATTCGTTTGGGCTAGACCGTAAGGTTGTTAGCAAAACGTTGACGCTGGCCGCCCAATGCCGTCGGCTGGAAATTCCGATTACGACGTTCATGATTGCGTCTGACCCCTATCTGAAGCAGTTCGTACAGGAGTTTACGAAGGTTAATAACGGCCGGGCGTATTACAGTGGTTTGCAGGGACTTGGTAATATGATGTTCGAGGATTTTCAGCGTAACCGCCGGAAGAATATCAAATAAGCGGTTAACACAGATCAGCCAACAACCAGCAGTTATATTTCGTTATAAAAACAAAGTCGGAGCCCTCGTTCCGACTTTGTTTTTATGTGCCAATTACCAACGTAATTAACTCCCTTATGACCACCTTCGCCGACAAGGCTATTACCTACTACAACACGCTTGCTGCACCCGATAATTTGCCTGCCGGTATTGAGGTAATAAATCCTTACCAACAGGTCGGTGTAAAGCGTATTACTGAAGAATTTTACACTAAGTTCTTCAATGATAATGCTCCGCGTGTATTCATTTTAGGCATTAATCCTGGTCGGTTTGGAGCAGGTGTAACAGGTATTTCGTTTACGACCCCTCAGAACCTACGTCGGTATTGTGGCATTGCTAATGACTTGCGCGATACGCCCGAACTATCGAGCCGGTTTATTTATCAGGTGGTAGATGCGTTTGGGGGCGCTCAGGAGTTTTATGGTCGTTTCTTTCTGACATCCCTGTTCCCGCTGGCGTTAACTAAAGAGGGCAAAAACTACAATTTCTATGATGACCGGGCTACAACCGAAGCACTCTGGCCTGCTATTACGAAAGAAGTAAAAACGCAGTTAACGTTCGGCGCTGACCGGCGCGTGGCTGTCTGTTTAGGTAGAAAAAATGAAACTTATCTGCGTCGACTGAACGATCAGCAGGGCTTTTTCGACCGCATTGTAACACTCGATCATCCGCGATATATTTTGCAATACAAAACCAAAGATGCTCCGCTATATCTGGAAAAATACATTGCCACTTTGCATGACTGTCTAGAAATGGCATAAAAAAGCCGCTTTGCTACCAATGGTGGCAAAGCGGCTTTCAACTCACGTCTTTCTATGCTTTAGTTAATTCCAGTGTAAAAGTGTACGTTTCCGCTTTGCCATCACCATCAAAATCCTCGGATTCCTGACCTGATAACTTCAGGGTATTACCACTTATGGCAGTGTTGTATGTTGTCACATCGGTACCGCTTGTAAGCGTTAATTTGTTTCCATCTAATTTCCAGGTTGAATTATCATCAACCGGATTCATATCGGTTGAGGCTGTGCATTTAGTGCCAGCTTTTCCGGTAACTTTTCCATTATTATTGAAGGTGATAACAGTGCTTGTCAAGCAGTCTATAATATCATTACCATTCGGCAACTGTTTAAACAGCGCAAACAAGTCATTACTTTTCTGACCCGTTCCCGTAAAATCGACGGCTGGGTCAATTTTATAGCCAGATATTTTCCAGTTTCCTTCAATCGATGATGTTGAGGGCGTTATAGCATCATCTCCTCCTTTTTTACAACTGCCAAACCAAAGTGGCAACGCCATTACTAACGCGTAGGCAACTAAACGAACTGCATGTAAATTTTTCATTGTGTTGTTTAATGAGTGGAAATTAAATTGAACTCGAGGTCGAAACTATCGGATGCATGAATGACACAACCTATGTTTTTGAGCAAGCGGTAGATTCACTTCTCAAACGGTTCAAAAAATATAGTGAGTCAAGGACACAAAAAAACCGGCCCGTTAACGGGCCGGTTTTGATATAGTTGATGATAATTAGATTTACTGCTTCGCCAGCGTCATGGTGTATGTATACGTGGTTGTGCTGGGCGTTGGGTAATTAAAGGCGCCTTTCCATTGCAATTGTAGGCTAGGGCTAGTGCTCAATACAGTGTAGTCGGTTTTAGTACCATCACTTTTCGTGATAGTCAGTGTACTACCGCTTTGCGCCCATTTGCTTGAGGCATCAATACCAGTAAACGTGCTGACGGGCACGGGGATAGCCTGGCAGGTAGATGGATTATCAGTTGTGGCCGTACCACCCGTTTTAAACGATATGGTGAGATCTTTGAGGCAAGTGCTATTGAAAACTAATTGAGAGGCTGCCAGTAAATCATCGTACAGACCAAGCGCTTTCGGGTCGATTTTGAGTGCAGTAATTTTATAATTTCCCTCAATGGTTGTAGTCGGCGTCACAACAGGATTATCGTCGCTTTTCTTACAGCTATCAAAGCCCAAGGTCAGCGCCAGCATTAGCATCAGGGCCAGAGAGCGAGATAAAAATTGGTTTTTCATGAGTTTTGGGTCTTACAGAGAGGTTAGTTGAACGAAGGGCTAAATTAGGCTGATAAATCAGGAAATTTGTCGTCTCATTCAGGCAAATTTGTAAATATTTAGCGAATAGTCGCTATTAGGCTATCAGAAGTATATAGAAATTGCCGGCTCTTTCTTTAAGATTTAACCCTAATTAAGGTACGGAGCGGTGATGAACGGCGTTTATAAGAACCGACAAGTGTTTAAATTTACGGCAAAATGCCTAACAACTACCTAATTATTCTAAATCCTCCCTATGCTTATAACCACTACTCCCAACATTGAAGGTAAGCGCATTACAAAATATATTGGCTTAGTGAATGGGGAGGCTATTATTGGCGCCAACCTGGTTCGGGACTTCTTTGCCAATATCCGCGACGTGGTTGGCAGCCGTTCGGGACAATACGAGCAGGGCCTGCGCGAAGCGAAAAGTCTGGCACTTAAAGAGATGATCGATCAGGCGACCCGCTTAGGCGCTAATGCCGTTATTGGGGTTGATTTAGATTACGAAACTATCGGAACTAATGGTCTGATGGTCAGCGCTAATGGCACAGCCGTTATAGTTAGTGAGCAGTAAACCATGAACAGTTATCAGTAAGCTATCTGTTAAGACTAATTCATTGATAACTGTTCATGGTTTACTGCTCTCTGTTAATACCGATCGTCGTCTTCGTCCTCCTCTTCTTCTCCGAATTGGTTGCCGGGATTGAACATTGAGCCAAGCAGGTCTTTGAAGGACTGCCCCGTGTCCATAGCTTTCTTGCCGACCAGCGAGTGTTCGGCCAGGCCATGCAGGGCAAATTCCATCATGAAGAGCTTTTCGCCTTTGCTTAGGCGCGGGTGAAACTGATCAACCACATCGTCGAGACCGTCAATAGTCCGGAGCCGGGCTTCGTAATCGCGGTTGGTCAGGTCATTCAGAATGTCCATCGTGTTACCGTCGCCAAACCAGTCTGTAATCTTTTTGTACGGATTACCGCGTTTGTCTTTCTTCGCCTTCTCCGGATTTGGGAAGTATTGCAGGAATTGATTCCGAATGGCTTTGCCAATCAGGTTCTGCGCTACGATAACCGGTCCTTCAACTTCGCCTTCGTAAACTAGTTCTACTTTACCGCAGATAGCTGGTACAACGCCATACAGGTCGGCAATGCGAACGTAGGTATCTTTTTCACCATTAAGCAGGGTACGCCGTTCAGCCGCTGACAGTAGATTTTCGTAAGCCGAAATAGTCATACGGGCTGACACCCCACTTTTGGCATCAACATACTCACTTTCACGAGCTTCCAGTGCTATCTGCTCAATCAGATCCGCCACCAGATCGTTGGTTTTAATCATGCCTTTCTGCTCCGTTTTCACGATAGCTTCCTGCATGGTAATCTTTTTCCCGATTTCGATAGACTTGGGATAGTGCGTCACAATCTGCGAATCGATCCGGTCTTTCAGCGGTGTCACAATGCTACCCCGGTTCGTATAATCTTCCGGGTTGGCCGTAAAGACAAACTGAATATCGAGTGGCAGCCGCAGTTTGAAACCCCGAATCTGAATATCGCCCTCCTGCAAAATATTAAACAACGATACCTGAATACGAGCCTGTAAATCAGGTAACTCGTTAATGACAAAAATGCAGCGGTGCGAACGCGGAATCAATCCAAAGTGAATGGTCCGCTCGTCGGAATAAGGTAGTTTAAGGGTGGCGGCCTTAATCGGGTCAACGTCGCCTATAAGGTCAGCTACTGATACATCGGGCGTAGCTAATTTCTCTGTGTAACGATCGTTGCGGTGCATCCAGGCAATCGGTGTCTGATCACCTTTCTCCTCAATCAGATCCGTTGCAAAACGCGAGAGCGGACTAAGCGGGTCATCGTTCAGTTCAGATCCTGCTACTATCGGAATAAACTCATCCAGCAGATTAACCATCAGGCGAGCAATCCGGGTTTTGGCCTGCCCGCGCAGACCCAGCAAGTTAATATGGTGCATGGAGAGAATCGCCCGCTCCACCTCTGGAATGACCGTATCCTCGTATCCCCAGATACCCGGAAAAACAACCTCCTTTTCCTTAATCCGTTCAATCAGATTATCACGAAGTTCCTGCTTAATGGAACGAGATTGATAACCAGCGGCTTTCAATTCGCCGAGCGTAGTAATTGTTAGTAATTTTGATGCTTTCAGGCTGCGGTAGTTCATTCGCGTCTATTGAAAAATAGATAATGAATAATGCTTACTAATAACGTATAATGACAAGATGGATGCTATATCGTGAGGAAATAGAATAACGGATTGGTCGTTAATTATTCGTTACAGATATGCGTTTGGCATTATTCATCATACACTCTTTCTAACAGGCTTTCCGGAAAAATGGTTTTTGGACGGCGAAATTGACTAATTTTACAAATTATGCGCCGGGAATGAGGCCCGTTGCCTTCCATGAAAATTACTATATTCTTTTTCTTTCTCTTTATTGTATTTATCAGCGTAACAGGCTGTCGTGTACAGAATAACCCTCCCGAACTCATCAGTCTGTCGGCCAAAAATAATAGCGTATATGTTGGGGATGACCTTACCCTGACCGGCTATCAGTTTGGCTCCAATCCGTCCGTAACCGTTGGCACATCTACGTCGGCAGTAAGCGCACCCATCAGCACTCACGACGAGAACACGATTACCATTAAAATACCTGTTGTTCCTCCCGGCGCGACACAGGTTAGGGTTCGTAATGATCAGGGTGTATCTGATCCACTTCCGCTTGTTGTTATACAACCGGCTCCTGCTTCCGTTGTCGTTACGCCAACTAACGCGCTTCCCGGTTCAACGGTTGTTATAACAGGAAATTACTTAAACCAGCTCAAACTGGTTCGTTTCGATAATCTGGCGGCAGTAGTGCAGGACAGTTCTGTTCAGAAACTTACCGTGATAGTACCTCCCAATGCACCACGCGGGCCGTCGGCGTTGGCTATCGAAACCCAGGGAGGGCAGTTCGTTACTAATTTTATCGTTGCTGGAACGCCCAAAATCACAAGCGTAACACCACGGCAGACCAAACCTGGCGCGGAATTAGTTATCCAGGGCGTCAACTTGTTAGATGGAATTGTAACCGTAAATGGAAAGATTACTGAAAAACAATTGACGACCGTTAAGGATACCGAAATCCGAACCATCGTTCCAGCCGAAGCGACTTCTGGCAAGGTAACAGTAACCGTATTCGGGAGCCTGAGCGATACCAGTGCTGACAGTGTCAAGATTATTCAGCAGCCTTTTATTAGCAGCTTAAGCGCTCGGGATGGCATTACGGGTGACAAAATTACCTTAACTGGCCGAAATCTGCGCGATGTAACGAGTGTGTCGTTCGGCAGCGTAGCAGCTACATTCCGAGTAGTAAGTGATACTCAAATCGAAGCTACGGTACCGGCCATCGCAGCACCAATTCAACTGACGGTTTCGGCTATTAGCATTGGTGGTAACGCCAGTGCTACCGATCCTTTTTTCTATTACGTAGCTCCGTCGAATGTGGTGGTTACTCCAGCCAGACAATTGCGTAGCAGAGCCATTACAGTTTCTGGTAAAAATCTATATCGCATCACTGATGTACTTGTTAATGGTAAATCTGTCCCCATTACCAGTCGTAACGAAGGCACTGATTTGCTGGTCGATGTCCCGGTCGATGGTACCAGCGGACCGGTAACAGTGGTTAACCGAGCCGGTTCTGCTACTACTACCACGCCTTTGGTTGTCGTGCAGAAACCCGTTGTGACGAGTATTGTACAAGATAAAGCCCGACCCGGTGATCGGGTTGTAATTCTGGGAGATTTCCTTCTGAACGCTTCTATCTATTTTACCGGATCGAACACGCCCGCTGCCGATGGCGGACGCAATACCGATACAGAACGTTGGGTTATTGTTCCAGCTGCTGCGCAGACTGGACCGTTGCGGGTAACAAACGCGACAAACGACGATACGACAACGCCTTCGGTTACAATCATTCGCCTAATCACAAACGTTGATTTCTCGCCAAAATCGGGTAAGGCTGGTGATGCCGTTATTATATCAGGCGATAATATTCTCTCGATCCGGGGTGTCCAGTTTAGCAATGGTACATCCACTTTTGCAAGCATCACGGGTTCGGGAAATGGTATAAAAGTGATCGTTCCACCCGGCGCAACCACCGGTCAGATTTGCCTTACCAACGAAGCTGGCACGACCTGTACTACTGTCAGTTTTACGGTGACCCCTTAAAGAGTCGAGCTGAGTAATGAGTCGATAATTATAATTATCGACTCATTACTTTAACTGGCTTACCAGCACCGTATTAATTCGCACGTAGCTTTCGTGAGTCCAGCCCGCTACGTGGGGTGTCAGCACAACCCGGTCTGACTGACGGAGGTAATCAAACGCCGTCTGTTGTTCGGGCGTTAGGGTTTTCAGCTTTTCATTTTCCAGCACATCCAGGCAAGCCCCCCGTACTTTGCCACTCTGCAAACCACGTACCAACGCCGACAACGACACGATTTCGCCCCGGGCAATATTGATCAGATAAAACGGTTTCGCCATCTGCTCAATGAATGTGTCATTAACCAGTAAACGTGTTTCATCGGTCAGCGGAATGTGCAAACTAATCACGTCGGCTTCGGCCATTAACTGCTCCATTGTGGATTCCTCTGCATAGGCATCACCGTAATTCGTCAGAAATTTATCGTAAGCCAGTACGCGGCATCCGAAGCCACTTAGCCGCCGGGCCGTTGCATGACCATTGTTGCCGTACCCAATCAGCCCTACCGTCAAGCTGCCGAGTTCGTAGCCGCGATTACCTTCACGATCCCAAATCCCCTGACGCACTTCCCGGTCCGCTTTTAGAATATTGGTCAGCAACGCCAGCAACATCCCAACGGTATGCTCGGCAACCGCATCACGATTACCCTCGCCCGCGTGAAAAACCCGAATGCCACGCTTTTCAGCGGCCTCAAGGTCAATCAAATCCAGTCCGGCTCCGGCTCGTCCGATAAACTGGAGGTTCGGTGCCTGGCTCAAGAGTTCTTCATCAATTGTCGTCTTACTACGGATAATAAGCCCATCGAATAACTTCAGCGTTTTGGCCAGATCGGCCCGGTTGATTTTGGGTTCGTAGACGTAAGTAAAGCCTGCATCGTCGAGCATGGTAAAGAGCGACGGGTGCATTTCGTCGGCGATGAGAATAGAGCGTTGATTCTGGGACATCCGTATGGTTTTCGTAACTTGCGGCTTAACAGTTAATAGCGATCAGTAATCAGCCAGCAGTATTTTGTTTCGGCCATTACTGTTTACTGCTGACTGCTCATTGCTCACTGAAGTGGCGAAACTACAAAAAGTGCATGGAACAACGCCAACCTGACGAACCGGCTCCGCAACAGAATGATTCTCCGATAGAATCAACGTCTGAAGTTCAGCCTATCAATACAGAATCCACGGAGTCGCAACCTAATACAGCGAAACCTGTTGATAATCAGAATAATACGAATCAACGGGAGAATCGGCAGCAGGCTAACCGTAATGATCGGGGAGACCGGAATCAGGGGGGGAATCAGCCCTCGAAAAATGGTCGGGAAAATCAGCCGGCTAATAATCAGCGTCCAGCTGAAAACCGCCAGCGAGACGAGCCCCGGCCTGAGCGCGATCGACAATCCGGCAACAACCGCAATCAGTCTGGTAATGCGGAGGCCCGTCGATCTGAAAATCAGCAAATGTCGTCAGCTGACGCTGGTAACCGGGCTGATCGGCAGACGGGTGATGTTGATCGGGGAGGAGAACCGCGCGAAGAACGACTGGTTATTGGTATCTCGCTCGGTGATTACAATGGTATCGGTCCCGAAGTGATCTTGAAAGCGTTGCAGTATAATCGCTTACAGAAAATCTGCACACCGGTTATTTATGGCTCCATGCGAGTGCTGAACCGCTACCGGAACTTGCTTAATCTGAAAGACTGGAACCTTAACGGTGCCCAGACTATTGGCCAAATCAGTCACAAACTGACGAACGTTATTACGTGCTGGCCCGATCAGAACCAGGATATTCAGCCCGGCCGTGTAACGCCCGAAGCTGGCCAGGCAGCACTGGTCTGTTTGCAGCGGGCAGTCGATGATCTGAAAGCCGGTAAGTTAGACGCCCTGGTAACGGCACCGATTAATAAATACAACATTCAATCGGAAGAGTTTAAATTTCCGGGGCACACGGAATATCTGGCTCAGGAATTCGGCGTAACCGATAATCTGATGTTTATGGTGAGCGAGCGGCTGCGGATCGGTGTTGTAACGGGGCATATCCCACTGGGCCGCGTTCGGCAGAATGTAACCCGTGAGCGTATTGTGCAGAAGCTCAATCTGATGATGACTTCACTAAAGCAGGATTTCGGAATTGTAAAACCCAAAATTGCCGTGTTGGGCCTTAACCCCCACGCGGGCGAAGAAGGATTGCTGGGTAACGAAGAGTTGGAAATCATTAAGCCACTGCTGACTGACTTAAGAAATAAAGGCCAACTCGTATTTGGACCTTACCCAGCTGATGGATTCTTTGGCACGCAGAGCTATAAAAATTTCGATGCCGTACTAGCCATGTACCACGATCAGGGCCTGATTCCGTTTAAAGCGATCGCCTTTGAAGAGGGCGTTAACTTTACGGCGGGTATGCCCGCGGTGCGTACGTCACCGGATCATGGTACCGCCTACGACATTGCCGGTAAGGGACTAGCTGACGAAACATCAATGCTTCAGGCCATTTATACTGCTATCGACGTGGCTCGTAACCGCAAAGAATTTACTGAACTAGAAGCAAATGCACTGAAATGAGTTACAGGGTTATCAAGTTATAGAGTTGTACAGTTATAAGTTAACTTCTTCATACTCTACAACCCTGCAACTTCACAACTCTACGACTTTACAACCCTACAAATTAACTAGCTCATGCTTAAATCCATGACTGGCTTCGGTAATGCAACAGTAGAAGCTGGCAATCTGGCTGTTACGGCCGAAGTGAAAACACTGAATTCCAAATTCTTAGATATTTATTGCCGCATTCCCCGGCAGTTTTCTGACAAAGAAATTGAGCTAAGAGCGCTACTTACTCATCAATTGGAGCGCGGCAAGGTCGAACTCTCTATCAACTTCGCACGCACGAATGCCGTTCGACCGAGCGTAAGCATAAACCGACCGCTGGTTGCTGCCTATATAAACGATCTCAAAGAGACCGCCAACAGCATGCTCATGAGCATCCCAGACGGCGATGTCCTGCAATTAGCCTTGCAACAACCCAATGCTTACTTAAGCGAATCCGCTGACCCGGAAGCCGATGCCTCCGACTGGGCTACTCTTCAGGCCGCTGTTCAGGAAGCGATTCGGCGGTGTAACGCATTTCGTCAGCAGGAGGGAGCCATGCTGGAAGGTAAGTTTCGAGAGTATATTCAGGTTATTACCGACCGGCTGACCGACGTTGAAGAACAGGACACTCGACGCATTCCGGCCATCCGCGAGCGTATGCGCCATGCCGTACGTGAACTCGCTGAGAATGAAACGTTCGATCAGAATCGCTTTGAGCAGGAGTTGATTTATTACATTGAGCGATTCGACATTTCGGAAGAAAAAGTCCGGCTTAAAAATCACCTGAGCTACTTCCTGGAAGTACTTTCGACAGAGGAAGCCAATGGCAAAAAATTGAACTTTATCTCGCAGGAAATCGGCCGGGAAATCAATACCATCGGCTCAAAAGCCAATGATGCTGCTATTCAACGGTTTGTGGTACAGATGAAAGACGAACTGGAGAAAATCAAGGAGCAAACCATGAATGTGATCTAGCTGCTCTTTATGCTGCTATGGCGAATAGACATATGAATAAAAAAGCCGTTTGCAGCGACCAGACTACAAACGGCTTTTTTATTCATCAATAATTCTTCCGACGAAAGGAATTAGTTCATGGTGATGAGTCGGGTTGGTAGCGCGGGGGCTACAGTTGGCGTGGCTAATTTGAAGGCGATTTCTTCTTTCTGCGAACCGGCTACTATGCGAAACAGATACTTTCCATCGCTAAGTTGGCTCATGTCGAATTGCTGACGACATGCATTCTTCTTTTTGTTACCCCGCCCCATAACAACTTCCTGAAATAATACCTGGCCCTGTTCATTGACCAGTTCGAGCGTAACTTTTTCGTCGGGTTTATACTTTTCCAGACACAGCCATATTTTGGACGCATCGACCGCTGGAAACATCGCTACAGCAAAGGCTTTCTTGGTAGTATGATCGTCTACAGCAAGAACAGGTGAAAGAGCAGAAACAGTTAAAGATAAGAGTAAGGCGCTGGCAATCAGCTTAAAGGAAGTTTTCATTGTGCTGAACGATTAAGTTTTTAACCTTTAATTGTCAACCCAATGATGTTAGCAGGAGAGGCTAACCGCTGCTGTTCTGGAGCAACGGTTAAAGTAAATGATAAGCGGTTGCCGGCTATTCCATGAAGTCCAAATCCTTCCCAAACGTCTCTTCCATCTGGCTGAGCGACCAGAACGAAAGCCCATAAACCATAGCGCCCAATAAACCGGCCGCTACTAATGCACCTACTGAAGGCTTCAGTGCCTGAAAAAATAAGGTCATCGGAATGAGTGTTCCCCGTACCACACTGGGCACCGACGTTGTGGCCGTGTTGCGGAGGTTGGTGCCATAAAGTTCAGCCACCATAGTCAGATACATGGCGATGTATCCTGTGCAGAAACCCGCCAGCAAACAAATTGTGTAAAGCCCTTCGGCCGTGTGAATGCCACCGAACAAATAAACACCGCTGAGTAACGCACTGAAAATTAATAAGCCTGTAATAGCTTTAATGCGCGATTTTAACCATTGACTAATTGGTCCACTAAGTAAATCACCCCCAGCCAGACCGACGTAAATCAGCATAACACAGCGACCTGGCTTTACGACTTCATCAATACCCAGCGCCTGCCCAAACTCATTGGCAAACGTCGCCAGAATGCCAACAATAAACCAGGTCGGCATACCTACTGTCACGCATCGCAGGTATTTAATAGCATGTCGCCAACTGCTGAAAAATTGGAGGAAATTACCCCGGCTAACGGCTGCATGTTCCGCTTTCATGCGGCTGAACAGTCCTGATTCAAATATGCTTACTCGAAGCAGCAGCAACGCAATGCCTAAACCACCACCTACCCAAAAAGCGGTTCGCCAGTTGAAATATTCGACAGTGAGGTAAGCGGCTCCAGCACCCAAATAACCAATGCCAGCCACCACTGAGGAACCATAACTCCGTAACTCTTTGGGCAGAATTTCTGAGACCAGTACGATCGCAGCCCCAATTTCACCTGATAGCCCAACGCCAGCCACAAAGCGCAGAAAGGCATACGTATTAACATCCTGCACAAAGCCGCAGGCAATGTTGGTAATCGAATACGTAAGAATACTACCAAAAAGAACCGACATTCGACCGCGCTTATCGCCTAAAGCACCCCACAAAAAACCACCTATTACCAGCCCGGCCTGCTGACAATTCAGGATAAACGTCCCCGCTTTCGATACGTCGGCCTCCGATAATCCTAATGACTGCAAACTTGGTACCCGTACGATGCTGAAAATGAGCATGTCGTATACATCAACAAAGAAGCCCAATGCCGACACAATCACTGGCAAAGCAAACAGCGGGCGGAAGGAAACGCGGGTGGGAGTAGGAGAGAGGGTTTGCATGTTTACTCTTCCAGATAATTTAAATCCTTACCGTGGGTTTCGGGGATAGTCAGAATTGAATAAAAACCGAGCACAAAAGAAATCAGACCGACGGCAGCACCAGCGTTGATAATATCCAGCGAGGGTTTTAAGAAACCATACAGACTAGTCATCAGGATAACCATGCCCCGTACCATGTTAGGTACCGTGGTGGCTGCCGTTGCGCGGAGGTTCGTACCAAATTGCTCGGCACCAATGGTAACAAACATGGCCCAATACCCGATACCGAAACCCATCGCCAGGCATAATCCGTAGAGAACCGTAGCGCTTTTAATGCCGACGTATAAATAGATTAACCCAAATACGAGCGCAACTATCATCAGTAACGTAACGGCTTTTTTGCGAGATTCCATCGCCTGGCTGATAAAGCCGCTGGCCAGGTCGCCCACGGCCAGCCCTACATAACACCACATAATGGCCAGGCCGGGTTGAATCTCTTCGGTAATTCCCAGTGCTTTTCCAAACTCATTACTGAAAGTGGCCAGAATACCAATGACAAACCAGGTTGGTAATCCGATGCCAATACATTTTAAATAACGGCTGAGTCGATCAGCGTTGGTGAAAAATGAAAGAAAATTGCCTCGGCTAACGTGCTTCTGCTCAGTTATGTCGGTGAACATGCCGGACTCAACTACGCCTACTCGGAGTAAGAGGAGGCCAATACCTAAGCCACCACCCACAAAAAAGGCGGTTTGCCAGTCGAACAGTTTAACGGTGAAATAAGCCACTACAGCTCCAAACAGCCCAATGCCCGCAACGAGCGAGGTTCCAATAGCGCGTTTCTCTTTAGGTAAAACTTCGCTTACCAACGTAATGCCCGCGCCTAGCTCGCCCGCCAATCCGATACCTGCTACAAATCGCATCAGTGCATAGTAAGCAGTTGGTTCCATGAATGTAATATGCTTGATGAATCCGCAGGCGATATTGGCAATGGAGTAGGTAATGATGCTGCCAAAGAGTACAGATAGCCGCCCACGTTTATCACCCAGGACGCCCCATAAAATCCCGCCTAGCAACAAGCCACCCATTTGCCAATTCAGAATATTGGCGCCGACGCTTGAAATTTGTTCGGCACTGAGACCAAGATCTTTGAGGCTTGGCACGCGGACGATGCCAAAAAGTAATAGGTCGTAAATATCGACGAAGTAGCCCAAGGCGGCTACAATAACGGGTAAGCTAAACAACCCGACTTCCTTAGTATGTATTGGACCGCCGGAGGGTTTTGAGGAAAGAGTAGAAACAGCCATGAAGCAGAATCAGCGCGTAAGACGAAACAATTCTGCAATAATACGAAATGGCCAACGAAGATTGGGTTAAACTAGCTCTTTGGATGCATGACAAGATATATTTTCGACAGGATTATCGAATGAACAAATAAAGAATCCTGTACATCCTGTTAATCCTGTCGAAAACAAAGCTTAAGGCTTTATCAACTTCTTCTGAATAAACACATCGGCGTATCGCTGGCCGAGCGCACGAGCCGACGGTGTATCAAAATGGGTAGTATCGCCTTTATGCGTTAAGCCGGACGCAACCACGCAATAGGAATCGGGAATATGGCGGGTGGCTTGCTGAAGCGCATCATTGACGGTCTTAGCGTCAGGATTTTTGGCAACAATAAAATCACCCAGCGTTCCGACGACGAACGGCACATGGGGTGCATTTAAGTCCTTTCGTAACCGCTGAACCAGTTCGGTCAGTTTTTCTTCATAGATAGCCGCATTTCCCGGTTTAGAATCTGACTCGCCCTGATGCCAGAGGAAACCAGCTAACTGACCATTTTCGAGCGCTTTTCGGGTCCGGCGCAAGGCATCATCGTAGGGATACGATTTAGTGGGCTCATAATAAGCACCGGGCTTCCAGACGTCGATGCCTGATCCGCCTACGGCGCAGGGAATCAAGCCGATATTCATGGATGGATAAGTGCTTGCTATCTTTTTAGCAAAAGCGAATCCTGGCCCTACGCCCACAATGGCGGGCTTATCGAAGTGCATTGGATCGCTGGCCGGAACCCAGCTTAGTTCTTTGTTCAGCATCCAGATGTGTGGATCGGTTTGCTGATCTTGGGCCTCGGGTACACCGCGCCCCGCCATATTCGACTGACCAATCAACAAAAACAACTGCAATCGCGGTGGTACGTCCTGCTTAAAGGCAAGCGCGGAAAAAAGAATGAAGCTGGCAAGAACGAGAAAGGCGTGGGTTTTCATAGGACTGAAGGCTATTGTTATCCTTGTTCTTAATTAGGCTGATTAGGTGATTCTTCCGCTGTTGGCTTAGCATCGGTTTGAGCCAATTCATCAGTGGGCGCTGCGATGGGTATTGGACGCAGAACAGGTTGAGGTTTAGGGAACGTTTCGTAAATGACATAAGCCATCCCTAACGACCACACCTTCAATCCGACACGGGCAAAAACCAAACTTTGCTGCACGAGAAACATAAGCAAAATTGTCAGCCAGCTGCTCATCAGGATAAGTTCGTCGAGTAGAAAATAAACGCCGAATAAAGCTGTACCAATTAAGATTAGTAAACAGTAAAGCACGTACGTTTTCGACAGATTATTTAACACCAACCGTCCCGCCCGGCCAAAAGCCCGGAAAGCCTGCCGCTCATCTTCCCGAAACATGATCACTTTGGCATAATCGCCGATGCAGAATACAAACGCAACCGTTAGTAAAGCCAGGGCGAAAAAGAAGATGCCAATCCAGAACTCACCGCGTTCGGTTAAGCTGTCGTTGAGGACAACGCCTAGTAAGGTACCTGCCACGAGCCAGATACCTCCACCTATTATCATAAACAGTAATGTAACACCGAAAAGCCGTCCGAATCGGCCGATGTAGTAACTACAGGCTTGCCAAAACGCACCTATGCTAAAGGAAACACGAGCGGGCTGACCCGAAAACTGAGTAAACCGGTACAAAATGCCCCCAGCGGTAAACAGACTTAGGAATATATACAGCAATCCCAGCCAACGACCTACGCTTATGAGTGGAGCAATGACCCGGCTGCTACGGTGCATGAAATCTGTATAAACAGTATAATCAAATCCTTGCAGCAGGTTCAGAAAAGCCAGCGAGTTCTGATCTTCTACCTTTAGGGTGTTATACATTGGCAAGGCGACTATCAAGCCTAGTACCAGCGTGATGCCGTAAAGTAGCCATAGTAATCGTAGCGAATGAAGTGTCCGGCGTAAGGAGATAGCGAGTGGAGTCACGGATGTAGTGTGGGTAGAAACCCGCGATTTTGAGTATTAAGTTTTTACTCCTTTGGCATTACTGGTATAGACGGAAACAATTCAGTAATTAATCACCGGTTTCCACCTGGGTTACTAACGGATGCTCAGTTCGGATTTTCTCCTGTAATTTCAGAAAACCATCGATTAAGGCTTCCGGACGGGGCGGGCAACCAGGCACGTACACATCTACCGGAATAATACGGTCAACGCCCTTAACGACGTGATAACCGTGCTGCCAGTACGGACCACCACAATTGGAACACGAACCCATTGAAATCACGTAACGCGGTTCGGCCATTTGCTCATACAGCCGCCGGATGCGGTCGGCCATCTTATAGGTAACCGTGCCCGATACGATCATAATATCCGACTGGCGGGGAGAGGGGCGTGGAAAAATACCGAATCGTTCGAGGTCATAATTGGCGGCAAAGGATTGCATCATTTCGATAGCGCAACAAGCCAGTCCGAAGCTCATAGGCCACATGGATTTTTCCCGCGACCAGTTCAACAGTTCTTCGGAGTGCATTAATATGACGCTGGCATCACCGGATTTATGAGAAGTTGTAGAAGACATATCAATTACGTTGGGGAAGCCGGTTAAATAGCTCCTGTTGGTAACGAATACTAAATGGTTCAAGTTGCCGAAACAGGCTGGTTTCGGGGCTAATCGGGTCTAGCGGGCGAATAACCTTGCTGGTAATATTCCCAATGGTTGAACTTAATAGTAAGCCCAATGCTGCACCACCGGCTATAGCAAAGGTCAATGTTAGACCGTAAGTAACAGGACTTCGAGTCTGATTTTTTTGCAGGGATTGGTAGGAAAGGTAACCAGTTACGAGTCCACCAATGCTAGCGCCTGTAATTAACACATTTTTTTTGCTCAACCGACGAATCACAACCTTACGAACCAGAGCGAGGGGAATTTGGTCAGAGTAGTGGCGACCACGTTCGTTGGTTAGATAAATAGATTCGTCGGTTACATCAGCTAGCGTTCCCCGAAACCGACTCCCCGTTTTCATGACAACCCGAGCCTGATATACCTCAATTTCAGGGTTTTGTGCAATTGCGCCGATGGGCAGCAGGACAGTTAGCAGCATAATCTGCCACCAGCGACTGAGCAGTGTAATGCTCAACGTTTGTAGCGTTCATTTACCTGCTCATACAAATGCTTGGGAACTTTCGTCGGCATAGTCGGAACTTTTGGTTGAGGTTTCACCCAATCAAGGTACCCTTTTGCCCAAACATACGCAAGTCCCAATGCCAGAATCACAACGAACAAAATCGCTTCTGTGAGTGCAAACCAGCCCCAAAGGCCACCGGTAGCTTCAATCAGATTTTTCTGCCCAAATACCGTTGCCCAAGGGAAAAGAAAAACCAGTTCGACATCGAACAGTACAAATACCAAGGCAACCACATAAAAGCGAATGTTGAACTGCACATTGGCATTACCAACCGGTTCTTCTCCTGATTCATAGGTACTATTTTTCTCAATATTCGGACGATTAGGCCGTAGCAATCGTGCAATAAATAGCACTATGCTGATAAAGGCAAAAGCAGCCAGAATAAAGAGCAGAATAACGCCGAAATCAGAAAGCATGATTGAGGGCTAGAATGGCAAACTATTTCTTCTTTTTCTTGGGATACAGATTGTATACCATCGATACCTGGAAGTTTCGGTTAAAGTAATTAGCTGATGCTTCAGGCGAAACGTTATAAATGCCGTGGATATAGCGCACGTGCAGGCTGAATTTATCCAGCATGTCCAGGAAGTCATAATGTGCGCCAACCGCAATCCCTAAGTCATTTTTTGCACCAGGCCCACCCGTTCTGCCCGCGTTGAGCGCATAACTAAATTCTGGACCAGCTTGTAGTGTTAACCCCTCAGTTGGAATAAACCCCACCATAATAGGAAGGCTGGCGTAATAATAAGAGATGCCATTGGTAGTCCGGCCGCCGGCCGATTGTTCAACCTGAAAGGTACCGCCTTTGATAGCCAGAATTGCTTCGGGCTGCACCACAACCCGGTGGTAACGGTATCGGTACATAACCCCTAAATGAGGTTCCAGAGCTCGGTGAGGGATGTTAGGACTGGTTCCGGTAATTGCTATTTGAGTAAGCGAGCCGCCTATTTTTATGCCGAAGTGGCCACCAACAGGGTTATTACTTTGCGCCCAGGTAAGGCCAGACAAGGTTACTAAACAGATAAGTAGAAGTAAGCGATACGTATGCATACGGGATTGTTAGAAGGTCTTTAATCCTTCGATAACGCCTAATTAGCCCGTAAAATTGGTTAAAAAAAGTTAAGATATTGGTAACTTGGGTTCCTGACTTTCCCTGAACCCTAATTCAGCCGCGGGTCAACGGGATAATGGGCAATAGATTTATATTCGCCCCCCATTTGTTTGAGAACTCCCCGCCAGAATTCTTTAGTTGGCGTATCAAACAGGAAATCGGCGGTGGTTCGGCTGACAATCCACGCTTTCTGCGACAACTCCGCATCTAACTGACCTTCGCCCCAGCCCGAATAACCGATAAAAAACCGAACGTCGCGCTCACCCAGCGTTCCCAGATTGACTGCCCGTTTGATTTGCTCAAAATCGCCACTCCAGTATAAGCCATCAACCACCTTAATCGACCCGTCAATCAGGTCAGGCCGACGGTGAATAAAGTGCAACGTATTCTGCTGGACAGGGCCACCCACAAACAAGGGGAGGTCTACGTGAACTTCTTCAATGACATCACTCAGGTTGAGATCCGTTAGTTGATTAAGCACCAGTCCGAACGTGCCCGCCGAATTGTGCTCACAGACCAGTACAACACTACGCTCGAAATTCGTGTCGCCCATGTAAGGCTCGGCAATGAGTAGATCGCCGTTTGTGATGGTTATCGGATTCGTCAGCATAGTTATTGTTGCATTTAACGGTCTGTGAGTAAAACGACTTTCGTACGGGCTATGTTACTGAATAAACCATCAAATTAGGCAAAATAGCCCCATTTTTTTAGCAAATCCGCTTCTGGTAAATACGTTCTAAAATTGCCCTGCAATCAGAATGCCAACTTAATTTTTTTGCCTGAAATACGTTCGAGCCAGGGCCGCAGCATCCGGTCGGCATTCCGACCAGTTTGCTCCAGAATTCCGCCGTTTAGTGCTGACTGGCGAACCTGTCGTTCGGCCTGACGATAGGCATCACTCACTAACTGTGATTCGTCCAGAAAGGAGAACCGGGTGTCGTAAACCCGTGAACGGTCATGGTTAATCTTCCAACTGCAAAGTTCCGGCTTGGGAAGACGTACCGTGACAGAATCATCATCAATAGTAATATCAGCTGGTTTAATTTGAGTCAGGTCAATACAGCCCGTTGCTTCCCCCTCGACTATTAATACGGCATTGGCATTCGGTAAGAACGTATTAACCTGCTCATGTTCAACTATATCCTTGAATGTATATTTCACCAACTCCAGCTTACCCAGTGCCGTAACCTCCTTAAGCACAATACTCTGAGTCGTTTTATCCCCTTGTCGGAAACGGCTAAGGAAACTATTGCCTCGAATCTGTTCCCAAATAGCAATAAGCCCTACGATCAGTACGGCAATGAGAAACAGCCGAAAGAGGTTGTTAATGAGTCGGGTCATAGGCAACGGGCGTTGTTAAAGTGGTAGTCTCTGCCCGCTTATTAATTAACGAAAAATGGTGCTGGATTTCTATGATTAAGTAAAAGTTAGCCTACGTTATTTGGCTGTCCAAGTGTTATTACTCATATCGGCATCCATGAAAATGCCGCCTTCGAGGCTTACCGATTGGACTTTCTTGCTGGCGGATAATTTGAGAACCGCCTGTTTCTGATTCGTCTGCCAGATGGCCGGTGTCTGGTGAAATTTCTCCGTTGTCCCGTCAACATATTTCAACACAACATCAACCGGGGCTACGTAACCCCCAATGTTTTGCAGCGTAACCGTGCATTTCGATCCTGATGTGGCAACCTGCTGAACGGCAAAATCAATGTAGTTATTGCTAAAAAACCAGTTACTGAAAAACCAGTTCAAATCTTTGCCCAATGCATTGTTGAAACTATAGAACATATCCCAGGGCGTAGGGTGTTTGCCGTGCCAGCGGTTGATGAACTCATGTAGCGCTTTCCGGAAATCAGCGTCACCGAGGAGTTCTTTAAGCGCCAGATAGCCAATGGCCGCTTTGCCATACTCGTTGTTACCCATCGCAGCCCCGCTCAACACATTAGTGGGCGTGATAATTGGTAGATCTTCTTCTGCCGATGGGTCTTTACTCCAGTATATTACCCGAAACTGCTGGAAATTCTTGGTAGCCTGTTCATTACCTAAATCCGCCTGACTAATCAGGTATTCAAACGCAGTGGTCCAACCTTCGTCCATAAATCCGTACCGGGTTTCGTTAATGCCCATGTAGAATGGAAACCAGGTATGGGCAATCTCATGCTCGGCCACGAACCGCGAGAAATTCAGGTCGGGCGTGGTTGCGTCGTTCACCATCATCGGGTATTCCATGTCGGCAAAGCCCTGAACAATAGTCGTTTTCGGATAAGGGTAAGGCGTTCCCGGCCAATTGTTCGAAAGCCAGTCGAGCGAGTGACGACCAAAGTTGACCATCTGATGAAAATCCTTGGCGTTGTCCTTGAACGCAGCCTGCACACTCGACCGTCGGCCCGTAGCCTTATCGACTACCACGCTCGACGCATCCCAGACGTATTGATTACTAATACATAAGGCCACATCGGTAACGTTATCAGCCTTCCAGGTCCAGGTATTCGTGGCCTGTTGCTGCGTGATGTTTTTAGCCATCACATCCTGAAGCGTAGCAACATGAATGACCGAATCGGTTTGCATTGACTCGGCCAGCCGTTTCGCAAACGTGGGTTGCAAAACGGCGTCGGGATTCTGCAACGTGCCAGTTGACCAGACCACATAGTTGGCGGGTACTTTTACATTGAGAACATAATTGTTGAAGTCATTATAGAACTCCTGCGCTTCCGTAAAATCGGTGCGGTCCCATCCATAGTAATCGTCGTAAACGGCAATGCGTGGGTAGAAATAAGCCAGGAAATAGGTTGTCGAATCCAGTAGCCCTTCGCGATTACTTTCGGTTGATATATCGTAGTGCCAATCCAGCGCCAGTTTGACGGAGTCGTGTGGCATCAGCGCCTTTGTCAGCGGCACCTGCCTCCAGGTCGCACTACTGTTGTTGGGCCAGGGTTTGGTCGTGCCGTTTTCGGTATACTTGTCGATTTGTATACCCGAAGTCAGATAATCGTCAGAAGCCGTATTCTGCCGAACAGCCCCCGGTTTATGACTGTTAAGAATGAGCTTGAATACAAGAGACCGCAGTGTGTCCGGGCTGTTGTTAACGTACGTAATTTCTTCGGTTCCTTGAACATTACGGCTAGGTGGTGCTGCCATAACGGTGATGGCGTAGCGAGCCGAATTCTGCCAGTATTTGGAGCCTGGTTTACCATCCAAAGACCGTGTTCCTTTCTGAATGGCCTTTTTAATATTACGGGGCATGTATAAACCCTGGGCCTGCGCTGTGGCTACACTAAGGGATAGAAGACAAAAGAAAAGGAGTCTCATGGTGTCACTGAGTTAATCTGATTCTTACGTATTATCGATAAAGTTACGAATCGGCGCAAGCTACAAAAAAAGCAATTTGTCAACTTTGCCTTTGGGAAGAGCGGCAAAGCGTCTTTTGCGTAGCTAATGAGGAGGAAATGCTGCACGAACCCGCAACGCGACTTACTTTTGAGCATCTAAATACATTCGACTCTATGCGTTTTATTTCCTCCCTTACCGGTTTGTTGGTTTTAGCCGCCACTACGTTTACGTATGCGCAATCAGCCCAGTCGCCGGTCCGGCCAACTCCGCGCCAACTTGCCTGGCAACCTATGGAAACGACGGCGTTTCTGCACTTTACGGTTAATACCTACACCGATAAAGAATGGGGAGATGGCACCGAAAGTCCGGCCATTTTCAATCCTACTAAGCTCGACGCTCGCCAGTGGATTAAATCCCTAAAAGATGCCGGCTTCAAACTGGCTATTATCACAGCTAAGCACCACGATGGCTTCTGCTTGTGGCCGTCAAAAATGACCGAACATTCGGTGAAAAATAGCCCATGGAAAGCTGGAAAAGGTGATGTAGTTAAGGAAGTGGCCGATGCCTGCCGCGAGTTCGGGTTGAAATTCGGCGTCTATCTCTCGCCCTGGGACCGGCACGAACCTCGTTATGGGACAGCCGCTTATAATGATTATTACAAAAGCCAGCTCCGTGAATTGCTGACCAACTATGGGCCAATTTCGGAAGTTTGGTTCGACGGGGCCAAAGGTGAAAATGCCAAAGACATGACTTATGATTTTGCGGGTTATTGGGCGCTGGTTCGGGAGTTACAGCCTAACGCCGTGATGTTTTCGGATGCTGGTCCCGACGTGCGCTGGGTAGGCAATGAAGCTGGTAATGCGGGCGAAACTTGCTGGTCAACGATCAACACCGAAGGCTTAGCACCGGGCAAAGCCGATCCTAAATACCTGAATCGTGGGGACGCAACTGGCAAACAGTGGGTTCCGGCCGAAACAGATGTATCGATTCGTCCGGGCTGGTTCTATCATGCGTCAGAAGATAGCAAAGTGCGTTCGGGCAAGGATCTGGCGAATCTATATTATCAATCCGTGGGACGGAATAGTCTGTTACTGCTTAATGTGCCGCCTAATCGCGATGGCCTGTTTTCGGAGCCGGATATTGCCAGCCTAAAAGAATTCCGCAGTATACTGGACGAAACCTTCAAAACGAATCTAGTAGCAAAACAGCCAAAACTGACAGATAAGCAGTTAGCCACGTTTACCACGATTTCGGCTAACCAACCGCTAACAATTGATCTAACCGGCGAGCAAACCTTCGACCGGATTTCTATTCAGGAAAATATCGCCAACGGTCAGCGCATTGCCAGCGGTCGGGTTGAATATTGGAACGGTACCGACTGGCAACCACTCCAAACCTTCACGACGGTGGGATACAAGCGCCTGCTGCGATTTCCGGCGGTGAAATCCTCGCGGTTACGGCTGTTTATTACGAACGCAAACGGATCGATAGAATTGGCCGAAGTGGGTGTGTATAAAGCATCATCGCGGGAGTAAGCAATCTATAATCCGTTTACTAGTTTTATTATGCTCGTTCAGTCTGCTGTTCCAGCAGTTTTATATAATTCAGTAATCGTTGTTCACGCTCCAAAGTTTGTAAACGTTCCCGTTCAAGTTCTGCAATCTTTTGGTCGCGCTCAATAAGTTGCTGCTCTTTTATCAATAATGCTGTACTACACTCAATCATTTGCTTTTCTGCCGAATTAGGCTTGATCTCGTCACCTAATAATAGTGCAGAAGACACTTGCAAAACACGAGCAATCTGTTGAAGACGAGTTGCTGACAGACTAGTCTTACCATTTTCAATTTTTGAATACGTTGCCGGACTTACCTCAATTTGTTCGGCAACGTATTCCTGTTTTAAGTGTTTCGCTTCCCTTATCTTCCTTATATTAATAGCTAAGCTTCTGGTATCCATTCGCTTAAAATTTCTGCTTGCTAAAGGCAAGTGTTTAAAAAGTATTAAACAGGTTTAGGTAGCTGCTATAGCCAATGGTCAAGACGGACGGCTGATGCGAAAGTCACTTTCGCCCCAGCTCTTCGTCTTGAAAGTAACTTACCAACTTTGAAAGTGACCTTTGGGATTGGTATACAACCTTTGCATACCCTAAGCAAAGCAACCCGCTGGTGTGGTTGCGGAAAGCCAAGGCACAAAAACCCAATGAACCGTTTATCGCTGGCCGACATTAAGGCGAAAGCAAAAGTAGTTGCTAACGTTGAAGCTATTAAAGGTGGAGACGCAGACAGCTGTCATGGCGTGACTAAGCCGACAAGTGGCCAAGGCTTCTAAAATTTTAGAAAGTAAGAGCACAACCAGAATAAGCTAGGCTATGGTATCCTTTTTAGTTAAACAACGTGGTGCTGTAATCATATCCTGGTTTGTGCTTTTATTATTGCCGACCTACTCTATTTGTCAGAACGATCTTGAGCCTTTTGAAATAGATGAAAATGTAGTATTAAATATGGATTCAACTACATCATCTGTTTTAAAAGTGTGGAAATCATATTTAATAAATAAGGAAAATATAGATTCCGTAAAAAAATACTGGTCAGAAGAAGAACGTACTTTCTTCAGTGATAAATGGGTAGATGCTCGTTATCGCTACTTAGATTATAGTTCTATTCGAGATATTCATAATTTTTATAAACCATATATTTTAGGTGTAAAAGAAAAAGAAAAGAATGAATATGTAATTAGAAATCTTTATTACCACTACTTTGAGAAAACAAAGAGAATGTTTTTTTCTTATGCGTATAATATATATGTTATAAAAGAAAAGAATAAATTTTCGTTGCAGAGTGCCTTATATAATAATATTAAGAAAGCTGAATCAAAAAAAAGCGGAACAGTTACAGGGTATAAGTTCGGTAAGTTAAGCAAGTACACATTGCACAATCTTGATACGCTAGATAAGATTAATATTAATCTGGCAAAGCTCTATGGTTGTATACCCATTGATATAAAAGTAATTCTAGCCGAGTCAACTGAACTAATGATGCAGGCAACTGGGTATGACTATGAAAGGTCAATGTACTATGCAAACCAAAGTAATGCTTTTTCGGAGCCTGTTAATCGCTTAGTTTTTATCGCTGGTACAGATGAGAATTTTTTACATGAGCTATGCCATTTATACACACATCATCTGTATAGCCCTAATTTATATGATCGAACTTATCACAATTTTATAGATGAAGGCCTGTCAACACTTTTTGGTGGAAGCGTAGGTATACCTTTGATAAAACATCTTAAAAAGATATACAATTTTGATGTAAAATATCCCATTGATTTCAATAATTTAGCTTCATTACGTGGCGGAATAGATAATGTAACTTTTTACAATTGCTGTATTGGTGGACTATTATGTAAAGTAATGTATGATCGGGAAGGAATGCAAGGAGTTTCGAAGTTACTAAAAGGTGGGACTTCAGACGAAGCTTTATATCGTACTATTGAAACCGTAATAGGTATTAAACGCAGTGAATTAAATAAGTTTATTCATGATGAACTAAAGAAATATGCAGATTGATCTATTTAATGTTGAGGTCGACTATACTTTAATTCAATCTAATCAGTTTGAACTGGCTGATACTATTCGTCTATTATTGTATCAACGTCACCCTGATCTGTTTGAACTGCTTACGTATGACAATGATGTTATATTTCTTGAGCCGTCACTTTTTTACTATTTTTCGGGAAGATCTTCACGACCTTTATTTATCGATCAGCTATTGTATGGCTATTTTTCTAAAACTGATAAACCACATCAGCTTACAGGATTAACGGATCCATTTGGCCTGCTTTATCTGGCACCAGATTACGTTTTAGCTACAGGTTATTCTAATGATGTTTTGCGAATCAGCGAACCGACATTTGAATTCACATCAAATGATTCTATTCAATTATCGGATACCATTCGACTTAATCAGCATGTTCCTTTCATACTCTATACAAATGAAAATTCAACCACTCAATTTACAGAAACTATTTCAGATACTATAACACAATATAAAACCTCCCTAATTAAGGCTATTCATATACTTTGTAATTGTACAGTTGATTTCTGGAGTTTGATAAAATTAGTTACCCGAGAAATTTCTTTATTTAGTAGTACAAACCAACGCTCAATGGGAGCTATATCTTATTATGGATCAGCTTTTATTAATACAGAAGGACAAGATCACGATGAGGTATTTTTTGTTGAGGATTTAGCTCACCAATGTGGTCATATTATTTTCTACACACTAACATTACATACTGATGAATTTATTAAAATGCCTAAAGAAACTCCAATGCGTGATATAACAGGAATAAACTATGATAACCGCTCTATATATGGCGCTGTACACGGCCTTTTTACTTATACTACTATTCTCTATGCCTTAACAAGCTGCTTTAAAGCAGAAGTTTTTAGTGCCTCTCAGCAGTTGGAGGCTATTGCACGCATTGGTTTTTTTATGAATAAATTTGAAAGTGATTTAGTACAGATGAACATGCCTAATATGTTTACTACGAAAGGTCATAAATTTTTTGATAGTGCATTTGCGAGTTTCGAAAAAATAAAAAAAGAATTCGGCCATCTATACAGTAATTATATATATGATAACCAGCCATACATTTTTAATCATAATATATTTTGCCAAACTAATCGGTTTACTACTAGCGATACTAATAACAACGTTGTTCGTTAGTTTTATTTTCAAAATGAACCCTGTACGATAAATAAAAAATGCAATCTAAATTTTTTTATCTCTTGATTCTGAGTAACCTGTTATTTTGTTCTTTGCAGGCGCAGACTACTGTTTTTAAGGATGTAAGCGTAATCACGATGAACTCGGACAAACTATTGTCTAATCAGGATGTAGTTGTTGAAAATGGTATAATTAAATCCATTCAGCGGAGTTCTAACAAATCATACGGTAAAGCAGTCGTTGTGCTATCGTCCGGTAAATTCTTGATGCCGGGGCTAGCCGATATGCACGTGCATTTGCCCAGAAAGGAAACGTATGGATATAATGTAGATTCATTTCTAAAATTGAATCTGGCAGCTGGTGTAACTGCAATTCGTTCTATGCGGGGAGATCAAGCCGACCCGCAATTACAGCGTGAAATACAAGCCGGAAAAAGACTTTCACCGGATTTATACATATCTGCTCCTGCCTTTTCTACACGCTATTGGGTAAGCTCTGATTCGTTGACGCGCTTGGTTCATCGCCATAAGAAGGAAGGATTTCAACTTCTCAAAGTATTGAGTATACCTTCTGCCTCCTGGTTCGACACGCTGGCAATGATTGCTCGTCAGGAAAACATCAGACTGGCAGGTCATGCACCTAATGGGGTATCTATAGTACATGCATTAAATCAAGGACTTGGCTGTGTAGAGCATTTAGGCGGTTACGAGTCACTGCCAACTCAAGACTCCTCTTTTCAAGAAGCCTTACAGCAAACGTTGAACAATAATGTGTATAACTGTCCGACGTTGGACTGGTATTTTGTTGCATATACTCAGATCCCATTGGATTCATTAAAGCGTCGTTCAGGATTAGATAGATTACCCTCTGCTGCAGTAAAAAATTGGTCTCAAACTTTTGAAAACTATCTGGCAAAACAAAATCAAAGAAATTCAGACAGTTTACGACAAGAGCAGGAGTCAGAGCGAAAGTATATAGCGCATAAACTGGAGGTACTGCAAAAGCTGTATCAAAGCGGTTGTCAATTATTAATCAGTCCAGATGCATCTGGCATGTTTCAAGTACCGGGTTTAGCCTTAATAGAAGAAATGAAACACTATCGCCAGGCTGGTATTCCGGAGTATGCCATTCTGAAAGCAGCTACAATAAATGCGGCCGCTTACTTTGGCGAGTCTGATCAGTGGGGAACAGTGGAAGCGGGTAAACGAGCCAACCTTATATTACTTAATAAGAATCCATTATCAGATATTCAGCATGTAGGCTCTTTGGCGGGAGTTATGGTTCGTGGGCAATGGCTATCAGAAGCAGACCTAAATAAAATTATAGAGAATTGTAAACATCAGTATCATGAATAAGTAAGTTGGTAAGCCCACGAGTCTATATTTCTTTTTTCTCTCAGGAAAAATTATGCCCCAACGATTTCCCTTCTACAAACAGCTAGACCAGCGCGACTGTGGGCCTACCTGTTTGCGGATGGTGGCTCAGCACTACGGGCGAATGTTGTCGCAGGAATACCTGCGCGAGAAAACGTCGCTTAGTCGCGAAGGCGTATCGCTGGGCGGATTAGCCGAGGCTGCCGAAACTATTGGGCTTCAATCGCTGGCGGTTAGCGTTCCGCTGGAGACCCTGCAACAGGATGTACCGCTACCATGTATAGCCTACTGGCGGCAACGCCATTTCGTTGTAGTTCATGCTATTAAGAAAGATCGCATTTACGTTGCTGATCCCGGATTTGGCCTACTCGATTATTCATCTGAAGAGTTTTGTCGGGGATGGCTTAACAGCAAACATCCCCGACCTGATGATGAGGGCATTGTGATGGTGCTGGAACCTTCACCATCCTTTTACGAAGAAACTGATAATGTCGGAACTACGAAACAACTCAGTCCGTCGTTCTGGTTGCGGTATTTTAGACCGTATCGCTTGCTGCTTCTGCAACTAATACTGGGCTTAGGGCTCGGTAGTTTGCTTCAGGTAGTATTTCCATTTCTGACGCAGTCGCTCATTGACTACGGCATCAATTTCAACAACCGGAGTTTTATTTACATCATTCTCCTAGCGCAGTTGGTATTGTTTGCAGCTCAAACGTTAGTGCAGATTTTTCGAGACTGGCTGCTGATGCACATGACTAGCCGGATCAATATTCGGATGCAGGCCGATTACCTTATTAAGCTGATGCGGCTGTCAGTCGGTTTTTTCGATTCCAAAAACATTGGTGACTTACTCCAGCGCATTCAGCGCGATCATGCCCGCATTCAGAATTTTATGTCGGCCATCACACTACGGGCTTTGTTTTCAACACTCGAAATTCTGGTCTTTGGTACGATTCTCGCCTTATATAACCTGACTATTTTCGGTATATTCCTGGCAGGTGCTCTCTTATATGTTGGTTGGACTTTTCTATTTCTGAAACGTCGGCGGTTAATCGACTACCGTTATTTTGACGAGGGATCGGGTCAGCAAAGTAGCCTCGTCCAGCTCATTAATGGTATGCAGGAGATTAAGCTTAACGGCTCGGAACGTCGCCGACGATGGGAATGGGAGGCTATCCAGATTCGGCTATTTCGCATTAACCTCAAGGCCTTAGCGTTGAACCAAACACAAACACTAGGCGGGTCGGTTGTGAATCAGCTGACGAATATTCTGATTACGTTCATTGCCGCAAAATCCGTTCTTGATGGGCAGATTACGCTTGGTATGATGCTCTCGATTCAGTTCATGCTAGGTCAGTTAAACGTGCCGCTCAACGACCTGATTCTTTTCATTCAAAATGGACAGGATGCCTTGCTGAGCCTGGAGCGCATCTCGGAGGTATATAACAAACCCGACGAAGACAATGCTGAGCAGTTACGGCAGTTGGGTGACAATAAATCAATTCAGATCGATAGTCTCTCTTTTCGTTATGGTAGTAATACATCACCAATCGTACTTAATAATGTTTCGGTTAGCATTCCGGCGGGTAAAGTAACGGCTATTGTGGGTACGAGTGGTAGTGGTAAAACTACATTACTTAAACTTCTGCTTAAGTTTTATGAACCGTCGTCGGGTAACATACGCATTGGTAATCGTAATCTGAAAGATGTAAATAGCGCTTATTGGCGGTCATGCTGTGGGTGTGTGATGCAGGATGGCTATCTGTTTGCCGACAGCATCGCCCGTAACGTAACTGAGTCAGCATCAGACGGGCTAATTGATAAAGCTCGCCTAGTAGATGCAGTTCGATTAGCGAACCTGGAATCGTTCGTTGATGAACTGCCAACAGGTTTTAACACCCGCGTCGGTAGCAGTGGCATGAATGTGAGCGGTGGTCAGAAACAGCGGTTGCTGATCGCCAGAGCTATTTATAAAGATCCTGATTTTTTATTTTTTGATGAAGCGACCAGTGCACTTGATGCAAATAATGAGCGAACTATTCAGGATAATCTGGACCAGTTTTTTGAAGGGCGTACTGTACTAATCGTGGCCCACCGATTGAGTACCGTTCGCAATGCCGATAACATTATAGTGCTGGAAAAGGGGCGTGTGGTTGAGCAAGGGACACACGAAGAGTTAGTCAGCCAGCAGGGTGCGTATTTTACGTTGGTTAAAAATCAGCTGGAACTGAGCGAGTAATGGCAATAGCAGACCGTGTTGAGGAATTAACCGACTACAGTGAGCAGGTACGAGACGTGTTAACCAGGCCACCTTCTGGTTTGGTGCGACGTGGCACAGGCATAGTGGTTTTAAGTATTATTTTATTAATTGGCATAGCTGCGCTAATTCGTTATCCCGATACACTTACTGGCCCGATTGTTCTTACTACAGATCCACAACCTCAATCGGTTGTCATTAGAGCCAACGGGCGATTGGGGCGTTTGCTAGTAAAAAACGGACAAATTGTGCAGAAAGGACAGCCGCTGGCAGAAATTGAGAATACAACTCGGTTGGCTAATGTGCCCAAGCTTCATCAATTAACGGCTGATGTGCACCAATTTCTCCGCAATCCCACCGTTCCACTTTCAATTCCATCCGGAATTACGTTTGGTGATATTCAGGGCGAAGTAAACACGATTAGTACAGCCTGTATGAATTATCATCGTTTAGTATCGGATGGTTATCTGCCAAAGCGTCTTAACTTATTAAATCGTGAGATACAACAGTATAGCCAATTAGTAGCTGTTAATGAGCGACAGTCGATCATTAATACCAGTGAATTTGATAATGCAGAGAAAAAATATCGGATAGATAAACGGCTGTATACGGAAAAGGTATATGCTCAGGCCGAATTTCTGGAGATGGAAAATGAGTATCTGCGCAGAAAAAGAGAAAAAGAAGAGTATCAAAAAACAGTACTACAAAATAATCTTCTGTTAGCTGCTAAAGAAAAAGAAAGGCTTGATCTGCAACAGCAGCAAGCTCAACAATTAAGGACGACGGACGATAATATTCGACAGACTCTGCATAACATCGAAAACCTGTTACAGCTCTGGCAGCAGAATTATTTACTTAAGTCTCCGCTTTCAGGGCATCTGTACTATCTGCAAGCCATAGAGGAATTACAGTCGATACGATCAGGGGATAGTTTGTTTGCCGTCGTTCCCGTGAATAAACCTATCATTGGTTTAGCTAATTTACCCGCCCAAAACCGTGGTAAACTATGCGTAGGTCAGGCAGTTATCATTCGCCTGGCTGACTATCCTTTCGCTGAATATGGGGTGATCCGTGGCCGAGTCAGTGCAGTTTTACAATCGGCCAGCAGTGCTCGCTGTCGAATTAAGATTACATTGCCTGGTCAACTGACGACATCATATCAGAAAAAATTAGCTTACAACTATGAAATGCCTGGTAATGCTGACGTGATAACTGAGGATCTTTCTCTTTTAGAGCGCGCTTTATTTGGTTTACGAAAGCTCCTGACGCCAAGTCATTAAATCATGATTCTATCATCCGTCTAATGAGAGTAAAGTGCGATCGCACAAGAATTTAGTGTTTATGAAGCATCAGCACGAGAGTATATTTTCTTTTGACAGGATTTACAGGATTACGTATGAACAGAAAATCCTGATAACCTTATTTGTTCTGTCAGAGAAAAACAAACACCATGAGTTTACCATTTAAGTCCTCTTTACTTACAATGCTGTCCGTCGTAAGCTTATCGGTAACAGCACAATCACTCTCCGAGTCTATTAGACTAAATCAGCTTGGATTTTACCCAAACAGCCCAAAAGTAGCGGTTGTAGTGGGTGACGCATCAGGTCCGTTTGAAGTGACCACGCCCGACTTAAAAACAGTGGTTTTTAAAGGAACCCTTAGTCAGCCGCGGCAAAATTCAATTTCGGGTAAAACCACTCATCTTGCTGATTTTTCGGCGTTTACGTCGGCAGGTACGTTCGTGGTTCGGATTCCGGGTGTGGGACATTCTTACCCCGTTGATATTAAACCGGATGTGCACCGGGCTGCGGCTGTCGCATCGTTGAAAGGATTTTATTACCAGCGCGTGTCTATCGATTTACCCGCTGCGAATGCCGGTCAGTGGAGCCGTCCGGCGGGGCATCCCGATAATCGCGTACTGGTTCATTCGTCAGCGGCCTCGGCGGAGCGCCCTGCTGGAACGGTAATTTCGTCGCCACGCGGGTGGTACGATGCGGGTGATTACAACAAATACATCGTTAACTCGGGCATTACGATGGGTACGCTGCTATCGCTCTACGAAGATTTTCCGACTTATTGCCGAAATCTGAAGGTCGCAATTCCCGAGAGTGGTAATGCAATACCGGATGTACTGGACGAATCGCTCTGGAATCTGCGCTGGATGCTGACGATGCAGGACCCTAATGATGGGGGCGTTTACCACAAACTGACCAATGCCGGTTTCGACGGGATGATCATGCCCGACAAAGCCACCAAGGAGCGTTACGTTGTTCAGAAAAGCATTACGGCTGCGCTCGATTTTGCTGCGGTGATGGCGCAGGCTGCACGGGTGTTTGCCCCGTTTAACCGTGAACTTCCCGGTCTGGCCGATTCCTGCCGAACGTCCGCCGTAAAAGCCTGGCAATGGGCACAAAAACACCCGAATGAATACTACCGCCAGAACGACATGAACCAGCGATTTGATCCAGACGTCACGACGGGCAGTTATGAAGATCGGGACGCCAGCGACGAATGGATTTGGGCCGCTGCTGAGTTGTATAAGACGACAAAAGATGGCGCTTATGCAACGACGGTAAATCTGTTTCCCGATGACAAAACACCGCTGCCTTCCTGGCCGCAGGTTAGGACGCTTGCCTATTATACGCTGGCGCGGTCTACTGGTAAGGGTGCGTTGGGAAAAGAAGGCGATCAGGCTAAAAAGCACATTCTGGATCAGGCTAATTCGTTACTGGAAGGCGTTGATCAGCAGGCTTTTGGGACGGTCATGGGTAAATCCGCTAAAGACTTTATTTGGGGAAGTAGTTCAGTGGCGGCTAATCAAGGAATTGCCTTGATTCAGGCGTACCGGTTAACAAATGACCGAAAATACCTGGATGCTGCGCTAACGAATCTGGATTATCTGTTCGGTCGGAATGCGGTTGGCTTCTCGTTCTTGACCGGGTTTGGGCACAAATCGACCATGAATCCGCACCACCGGCCGTCGGTGGCCGATGGGATTGAGGCACCGGTGCCGGGTTTACTATCGGGCGGGACGAATGCTAATTCGGCTCGACAGGACAAGTGCTCTGGCTACACAACTACAGTTGCTGACGAAGTGTATCTGGATCAATCCTGTTCCTACGCATCCAACGAAATTGCGATCAACTGGAATGCGCCGATGGTGTATCTGGCCAATGCAATTGAGGCCTTACAGCGAGAAGCGGGGTATACGAAGAAAAAATAGTTGGCGCTTTTTTTCCTATCCTTCTTTCCGAATTGTCCCCTGACCAACAAATGCCCCACCTTGCCGGTTAATCTGGTAAACCCAATCAGTCATTTTACATTCTCCATTACCTCTTATGCTATACCCACTGACGTTCGAGACTATTTTTAAAGATAAAATCTGGGGTGGCCAGAAAATAAAAACTATTCTGGATAAAGATTTTGCTCCGCTACCTAACTGTGGCGAAACCTGGGAAGTCTCTGATGTAGAAGGGAACGTGTCGGTCGTGAAAGAGGGAGCCCTGAAAGGAAAATCGTTGCACGAATTGGTCGAACAGTATCAAGGTGAGTTGGTTGGTAAACACGTTTATGATACATATGGTAACCGGTTTCCGCTGCTGGTTAAATTCATTGATGCAGCTGATGACCTTTCGATTCAGGTACACCCAAACGACGAACTGGCCAAAGAGCGTGGTGTCGGCTACGGCAAAACCGAAATGTGGTACATCATTGAAGCTGATAAAGGGGCAAAACTGAATTCGGGATTTAACCGGGAAGTAACGAAAGAGGAATATGTCAAAGCCGTGGCTGATAACACGATTCAGGACCTGCTGAATATTGAGTCAGTTGAGGCTGGTGACGTTTTCTTTCTGCCCGCTGGCCGTGTGCATTACATCGGTAAGGGGCTGCTACTAGCCGAAATTCAGCAAACGTCTGATACGACCTACCGCATCTACGACTTTGATCGCGTTGATTCGACCACCGGTAAAAAGCGAGAACTGCATACCGATCTGGCCGTCGATGCGATCAATTACCATCACTATGATCATTACAAAACGCAGTACGACCGGAAACAGAACGGAAGTGTAAACGCCGTTACAAGCGATTATTTTGTAACGAACGTACTGAATTTTAATGAAGAGGTTGCCCATGACTATACGCATATCGACTCCTTCGTGATCCTGATTTGCGTGGCCGGTGCATTGATTGTAGAAACCCGGACGGGCTACAGCGTATCGCTCAAAATGGGCCAGTGCGTGCTGATTCCGGCCTCCGTCGATCAGGTTACGCTGGTTCCCGACGGTGATATGACCGTGCTGGAAACGTATGTACCTTAATGTAAAATGTGGTGTCGGTTATTCATAACCGACACCACATTTTACATCATGCTTTCTCGGCGTTTCGCTTGCGGGTAGCGGCCGCTTTTTTAGCTGAAGCGGAACGTTCCTCAGCTGAACGCGAGGCCGAGGCTGCTCCGCCCTTCTCCCCACCTTTGTGGTACGATTCTTTGTTTTCGGCATGGCCGCGACCTGAGCCGCTTTTTTTGCCGCCCCCCGAAATTTTATTCACGGTGGCCCAGGCCCGGCTTTCGGCTTCCTCTTTCGGTACACCCCGGTCTTCGTAACCTTCCTCAATGTGTTCGGCTTGCCGCTTTTGCTTGTCGGTATACGCCGATTTATCTCCTTGTGGCATAGTTGTAGTTGGTTTAGTGGCACATATACGCTGAGCAGTAACCATCCATAAGAAAGTTAGCAGCCCAGCCATTGCGCAGGTAAAACCGGTTTTGTGGTATTCTGTTTAGCTGATAGAGAAACATTAATATAACGGCTCTAACGCCATGATAACCTTATTTATATAGCTCGCTAGATTGTAAAACTGCTTCTTCTAACGGTACATTCGCTGGGTAGCGCAGCATATTTGGTAGGGAAATCCGTAAAATAAAAGGAGAAAACGCCGTAGTTTGCCTTTACTTTTTCGTCCTGTTATACATACTTCTTAAATACTTGGTAGATTGGCAACCCGCAATCCAAGCGGACAATCGAATACATTATGAATCTTAATCTTGCAGATAAAATCATTATCGTTACTGGAGGAGCTAAAGGCATTGGCGAAGGTATTTCGACAGTGCTGGCCGCCGAGGGCGCTATTCCGGTGATCATTGGCCGGAATGAAGTCGACAACCGCCGAACGGTTGACGCCATTCAAGCCAAGGGTGGAAAAGCTTATCAGTTTGTTGCTGAATTAACCCAGCCAGGCGATTGTAAACGAGCGGTCGAGCAAACGCTCGCTCAGTTCGGGCGCATTGATGGACTGGTGAATAATGCGGGTGTAAACGATGGCGTCGGGTTGGAAAACGGTTCGTACGAAGGTTTTATGGCGTCGCTGCACCGGAATTTAGTGCATTATTACCTGATGGCGCACCACGCCTTATCTGCCCTGAAAGCATCCAAAGGTGCCATCGTCAACATTGGTTCGAAAGTGGCTGAAACGGGACAGGGGAATACGTCGGCTTATGCCGCTGCTAACGGAGGGCGTAATGCGCTAACCCGCGAATGGGCGGTTGAATTGCTGCCCTACGGTATCCGGGTAAATTGCGTTGTTGTGGCCGAAAGCTGGACACCGCTCTACGAGAACTGGATTAAAACCCTGCCCAATCCAGAAGAAAAATTGAAGCAGATTGTCTCGAAAATTCCGTTGGAACACCGGATGACAACCCCCGACGAATTAGCTAATGCCGTAGCTTTTCTACTATCGGATAAGTCAAGTCACACGACCGGGCAACTTATCCACGTTGATGGTGGATATACGCACCTCGATCGCGCCATTACTGATTAATTATTGACTCACTCGTCTAAACGTTACCTAATCAATGCCTTTACCTGCCTCGACAACATCGCCTAAACTCAAATCGAACGCGACCGGTAACTTCGGTCTGGCGTTTGCGCTGGTCACCAGTTTGTTTTTTCTCTGGGGGCTGGCCAACAGTCTGAACGGATCACTTATTAAGCAATTCCAGATTGCGCTGGACCTAAATCGGTTTCAGGCGGGTATCGTCGATTTTGCGTTCTATTTAGGATATTTTTTCATGGCGTTGCCAGCGGGTTACGTCATGCGGAAGTTCGGCTATAAGCGCGGTATTCTGTTTGGTTTACTGTTGTACGGCGGAGGAGCCTTCCTGTTTTATCCGGCTGCGGAAGTGCGCGTTTACGGATTCTTTCTGCTGGCTCTGTTTACAATGGCGTGCGGTATTGCCTTTCTGGAAACGGCTGCTAATCTGTACGTTACCGTGCTTGGCGATCCGGCTAAAGCGGAATGGCGGCTTAACTTTTCGCAGTCGTTCAACGGTATTAGTATTATTCTGGGACCAATTATCGGAGCGCTGTTTATCTTCTCGAAAACTGAGTATACCCCGGAAATGCTGAAAGCAATGGCTCCGGTACAGGCCGAAGCTATTCGGGTTCAGGAAGCGCTCTCCGTTCAGGGACCGTATTTGGTAATCGGGTCCATTATTGCTTTTGTGACCATTCTGTTTGCCGTTACGAAAATGCCCGAAGTGGGAGCTGAAGAAGAGCAAGCAGCTGGTGAAATGTCCATTATGCGTGTATTCCGCCACCGGCACCTGACGTTGGGAGTTATCGCCCAGTTCCTGAATGTAGGGGCTCAGGCAACGCTCTGGGGCTATTTTGTGGACCTCAAGCTCGACTTCTCCCGCGATGGACACTGGGCGCTGGCTGAAGCCTATATGAATGCGATTAATGCTATAACCGGCTCTCCAACGGATTTATCACCCACACAGATTGCGGGTTTTCACGCATCGTTTGCCCTAGTGTTATTTATGCTTGGCCGCTTCGTCGGTACAACCTTAATGACCCGCATCCGGCCAAACGTGGTGCTAACGATGTATGCAGCCGGAGCCTTGGCAATGGTCGTACTAGCCATGATGACAGGCGGACTTACGGCCGTGATTGCGCTGAGCTTCACGTATTTCTTCCAGTCGATTCAATTCCCAACCATTTTTGCGCTGGCGACGAAAGGACTGGGTGCCGAATCGAAAATTGCGTCGTCGCTGGTGATTATGAGTATTGTGGGCGGTGCATTAATGCCATTGGTAGCGGGTGCTTTGTTTGCAAAAGGCCCGATTTACGCGCTGTTGGTGCCGCTGGTTTGCTTTGCATTTATTGTTTATTACGCTATGCAGGGCTATCAGACAAAAGTACAGGACGTTGAGCACGCGCCCGTTGTCTAATTTAGCAGAGTAGGGTAAGCTAAGGAAAGTTGCTGTATAAATACAGCTTAACTTACCCACTCTTTCGTAGAAAACCATGCGCTATTGCCTAGCCCTTGATCTCAAAAATGATCCGGCGCTGATTGCCGAATACGAGCAGCATCACGAACGGATCTGGCCTGATATTGCAGCCAGTATTCGCGAATCGGGGATACCCGAAATGGAAATCTATCGTATCGGAAACCGGTTGTTTATGATCATGGAAACCGACGAGTCGTTTTCCTTCGAAGCAAAAGGAGCCGCTGATGCCGCTAATCCGACAGTACAGAAATGGGAAGCGCTCATGTGGGGTTACCAGCAGGCTTTACCAATGGCAAAGCCAGGAGAGAAGTGGGTGTTGATGAAGAAAATTTTTCAGTTGTAAAGCTGCTCTCCGAATATGAACGTCGCTTTATTTATTCCCTGTTACATCGATCAGTTTTATCCACAGGTTGGCGTAGCCACGATGCGTCTGCTCGAAAAAGTAGGCGTTCAGGCTACCTTCCCGATGCAGCAGACTTGTTGCGGTCAGCCGATGGCTAATGCAGGCTGTGAGGTCGATTCGATTCCGGTATATAACAACTACGTGCGCACCTTCGCCGATTATGACTACATCGTCGCGCCGTCGGGAAGCTGTGTATACCACGTTCGCAAGCATTACAACATCATCGATCAAACGCCTGCTGTACAACATGTCCGCGAACGTACGTATGAGTTGATTCAGTTCTTAACCGATGTACTGGGCGTTACCGAAATTGATGCCGAGTTCCCGTACCGGGTTGGCTTGCACCAGAGCTGTCACGGGCAGCGTGGCCTGCGGCTGGCACCCGATTCAGAGATGACGCCCAATAGAGAGGGGAGGTTAACTGGGCTACTAAAACAGGTGCGAGGGTTAGAGTTAATCCAGCTTGACCGCTACGACGAATGCTGCGGTTTTGGTGGTGCCTTCTGCGTATCTGAAGCGGCTGTGTCAGCCCGCATGGGACAGGATCGCGTACAGGATCATTTTAAGAACGGAGCGCAGGTCATCACGGGTGGAGATACGTCCTGCCTGATGCACCTTGAAGGCATTGTTCGTCGGAAGAAGCTACCCATGCGCGTCATGCACGTAGCCGAAATCCTGGCCGGAACTGTTTAAGGCCCGTGACCTCTAAGTATAATTAGTAACTCATCAATTATGACTCACTCGCAGGCTGCTGACCGATTTACCGCTGATGTCGAACGCACTACCTGGCACGATCAGGCCCTTTGGTTTGTCCGTCAGAAGCGCGATCGCATGGCTTATTCGTTGCCCGAATTTCAGGAGTTGCGCGAACTGGCTTCACAAATAAAAAACCACACGCTCAGTAATCTGGACACGTATCTGGAGCAGTTCGAGAAGAATGCGCTGGCCAATGGCGCACAGGTACATTGGGCGGCTAATGCCCAGGAACATAACGAAATTGTGCTTCGTATCCTGCGCGAACACAACGTCAGCCACTTGGTCAAAAGCAAGTCGATGTTGACGGAAGAATGTCACCTGAATCCGTTTCTTATTAAAAACGGCGTTGATGTGATCGATACTGATTTGGGTGAACGAATTATTCAACTGAATGATGAACCGCCGAGCCACATTGTGCTGCCCGCTATTCACCTTAAGAAAGAAGATGTTGGCGAAATTTTTCATAAATACCTTGATACGCCAGCTGGCCAAAGCGATCCGCAATTTCTGACCGAATCGGCCCGCCATCATCTTCGTGAGCATTTTTTAGCGGCTCATGCGGCTCTGTCAGGGGTGAATTTTGCCGTTTCTGAAACGGGCGGTTTTGTGGTGTGTACCAACGAAGGCAACGCTGACCTAGGTGTTACGCTATCACCTGTACATATCGCCTGCATGGGGATCGAAAAGATCATTCCGAAACTCGAACATTTGGGCGTGTTCACCCGGTTGTTGACCCGCTCGGCTACGGGACAATTGCAGACTGCTTATACCAGCCATTTCCACAAACCCAGACCTGGTCAGGCACTGCACATCGTAATTGTGGACAACGGACGTACCGAACAGTTAGGTCGTCCTGACTTCCGGGCGTCGCTGAAGTGCATCCGTTGCGGAGCCTGCATGAATACCTGCCCGGTTTACCGGCGGAGTGGCGGACACAGCTATGATTACACCGTTCCTGGCCCAATAGGCTCAATTCTATCGCCCAACGTTGATCTTCGAAAGCATAGTTCTCTGCCATTTGCCAGTACGCTTTGCGGGTCGTGTTCGGATGTATGTCCAGTGAAAATTGATATTCACGTACAACTCTATAAGTGGCGGCAAATCATTGGTGAGCAAAGGGCCATGCCAACCGGTAAACGGTTAGGCATGAAAGGACTAGCCAAAGTGCTGGCTCGTCCGAAACTCTACGCCCGAATCGGTCGGGCAGCCCGGCGTGTACTGGCGTCAACGCCTTATACACTGAGCCACAATGGTACCCTAAACCCTTGGGCCATCGCCCGCGAATTACCCGACCCGCCAAAACAAAGCTTCCGGGAGTGGTACGCTGCCAATGCAAAATAAGTTTGCTTACAAAATGCCCGCCAGCCGCGGGCATTTTTGATGTTCTATATAACAGAAAATTATAGCATTAGTAAACACATATCTTTGCTGTGGTTTACTAATGTGCTATGGCTATTGAGACACGATTTATAAATCCATTTACCGATTATGGCTTCAAACGATTATTTGGAACGGAAGCTAACAAACCCTTACTGATTGATTTTCTAAATCAGCTATTGCCTCAAAAACATCGTATTGCCGATTTGCATTATGCCCGAACAGAACACTTGGGTTTAAACGAAATGGACCGCAAAGCAGTTTTTGATGTATATTGTGTCAGCCAGACCGGCGATCGATTTATCGTTGAATTGCAGAAAGCGAGGCAATTGTATTTCAAGGACCGGAGTATTTTTTACGCGTCGTTTCCGGTGCAGGAACAGGGGCAAACTGGCGACTGGAATTTTAAGCTGGCGGCCGTATATGCCGTGGCTATCCTGAATTTTGTCCTGCCGGAACACGAATCGCAAACTGACGTGGTTTCGGTCGTGCAGTTGAAAGATCAGCACGGACGTGTCTTTTATGATAAACTAACGTTCATTTACCTGGAGATGCCCAAGTTCACGAAAACCGTCAGCCAACTCGTAACACAGGCTGACAAATGGCAATACCTCTTTAACAACCTGGACCGACTCCAGCAGCGGCCACTGGAATTAAAGGAGTCAATTTTTGAGCGCCTGTTCGATGCTGCTGAGGTAGCTAAGTTCAGCAAAGAAGAACGGGACCGCTATGAGCAAAGCCTAAAATCATACCGCGACTTGAAAAATGTGCTGGACTTCGCTGAGATGAAGGCACTTGAAGAAGGTATCGAGCAAGGCTTCCAACGAGGAGTTGAGCAGGGGATGCAGCGAGGTATTCAAAAGGGAATAGAACAGGGCGTTCAACAGGGAATTCAGCAAGGCATTGAAAAGGGAGTTCAACAGGGTCTTGAGAAAGGCATGCAACAAGGGATTGAAAAGGGTCTTGAGAAAGGGATTCAGCAGGGCGTTCAGCAAAAAGCTATCGAGACTGCCAGAAGAGCATTAGCCTTGGGATTGCCAACGGCCGATGTTGCTGAGCTGACTGGCCTAACCGAAGAAGATATTCAGTCATTGATCAACGAATAACTAAAATCTTATGAAAGCTATCTGGAACGAGCAAACTATTGCCGAAAGCGAGAATACCGTCGTGGTTGAAAATAACCACTATTTTCCCAAAGATGCTGTGAAGCCAGCGTACTTAGTGGAAAGCCAGACTCATACGACTTGCCCATGGAAGGGATTAGCATCCTACTATTCGCTGGTCGTAGACGGTAAGACAAATCCGGATGCCGCCTGGTATTACCCAGACCCTAAACCGGCAGCCAACCAAATAAAAGATCATATTGCCTTTTGGAAAGGGGTTCAGGTAGTTGAATGATTGATTTTTTCGCCTTCATTCGTGATCATGCCGATAAACTGCTGGAGCAAATCCTGACGCATATTGGACTGACGTTTGTGTCGTTGCTATTGGCGCTACTAATTGGTTTGCCATTGGGTATATTGATTTCGCGCTACTCTCGGTTAGCCAATGGTGTTCTTGGCGTAGCTGGTGTTCTGCAAACGGTACCGAGTGTTGCACTTTTGGGCTTCCTAATTCCGTTGATGGGTATTGGTATGGGGCCAGCGTTGGTAGCTCTATTTCTATATGCGCTGTTGCCTATTATCCGAAATACGTACGTTGGTATTACAGAAGTTAATCCGTCGATAAAGGAAGCGGCTGTAGGGATGGGCATGACGGATAACCAAGTACTTACCAAAGTAGAACTGCCCCTGGCATTGCCTGTTATTTTCGCCGGTGTTCGAACGGCAACGGTTATTAATGTGGGGGTGGCAACGTTGGCGGCATATGTTGCAGCTGGTGGATTGGGAGAATTCATCTTCAGCGGCATTGCACTCAGCAACGTCAATATGATACTGGCGGGTGCTATTCCTGCCGCGCTGCTGGCTGTTGGATTTGATGTTGGCTTAGCGAAACTGCAACGGCTATCGGGGCGAAAGCAGCGAACGGGTGCGCTGATTATTATCCTGTTGGTACCTTTTCTGTCTGCTTTTTATTTACTGCCCAATCGATCTGACAAATTACTGGCTGGGTTTGCGCATGAGTTTTACGGGCGAGCTGATGGCTATCCGGGTTTACAGGCAACATACGGTTTGCAACTACGACCCCGACTGCTTGACCAGAATCTGATGTACGAAGCCATTCGCCGGGAGCAGGTCGATATTATCAGCGGCTATTCTACGGATGGACGTATTAAAGCATTTGACCTGCTGGTGCTAGCCGATAATCATCACGCATTTCCGCCTTATGACGCGGCTCCGCTGGTTCGACAGTCCGTACTGAACCGTTACCCTGAACTGGAAACTACCTTAAATTTATTAGGTGGCAAACTGACCGATTCAGTGATGACCGAACTGAATTACCGCGCCGATTATCTGCATCAGTCGCCAGAGCGTATTGCTACAGATTTTCTCAAACGTGCTGGCCTGTTTCTGCTTCCCAAACCCGGTGATCGGCCTCAGACGGTAGTTATGGGATCTAAGGTGTTCACAGAGCAGTATATTCTGGCCGAGATTTATCGACAACTTATTGAAGGGAAAACTAGGCTTCGCGTTGTAACAAAAACTGGGTTAGGCGGTACCCAGATTTGTTTTGACGCGCTGCGTACCGGGGCTATTGATTTTTATCCGGAGTATACCGGAACGGGGTTGCTGGTCATTCTACAACCGCCGACCGCCACGCTTCAGGCATTGCCTATGCAGCCTGACACAGTTTATTCGTTTGTGCGCGAACAGTTTGCCAAACGATATCAGCTTACCTGGCAGAAACCATTGGGCTTCAATAATAGCTACTGTCTAATGATGCGTCGGGAACAAGCCCGGCAGTTGGGTATTCGGTCGATCGAGGACTTAGTAGGGTACCTCGATAAAAAGTAATCAGCTATTTCTTGCTTACAAACTTATTCCCTTTGATATAGAATCGATATGGCAAATCTGCGCCATATGTCAGGCCAATACGGGTAGTCGTAACCATATCGAAGTCGTGGAGAACGGGACCGCGAATGTAAATATCACCCGTGATCAGCGATGAAAAGTTATGCGTTTTCCGATCAATGCCTAGTGCGATGGTAAGCTTACCGGGACCATTAGCCAGGTTACGCTGACCGTCGGCGGTTTCAGCGTCGATGGTATTGTTGCGATATCGCTCAAAGCCAGTTTTAAAGGCTTCATTCCGACGGATACTCATTAGGTCGAGTCCTTCGGTGGGTTCGAGGGCACGGACGAGCACCGCTTCGCCAACGCCTTCAGGGGCTGTTACGACGTTGATGCAATTGTAATGATTGTAGATCTGATACACATAGAGTGTCCCGGCTGGTCCAAACATCGCTGCGTTGCGCGGGGTTTGTCGGCGGTACGCATGGCAAGCCGGATCACCGGTCAGATACCCTTCTGTTTCAACGATAATTCCCGCCGTTACACCCTCCGCCGATTCATGAACAAGTTCACAGCCGAGCAACATCTGAGCCAGCGTTAAGGTATCATGTTGTTCGTAAAATGCGACTGGAAGTTTGTTCATAACGTTGTCGATATTTTTAATAGCTTTTCAAAAGGCAGTCGATTGACTAGTAAATCAGTTACTGGCTTACCATCACAACAATAACTACATAGTTTTGTTGAGCGTGGTCAGTGATGTGGGACGGCTGCAAATCAATTTGATAATTAGCTATTAGTCTCTGCGGAAAAGCGGTATAGGTAAGGGGCTTTGTGCGCACCGCCACTGTATTTTTTGTCGAGTCGCTCGAGTATGCCCAGGCTAAGCATCTTCCGTTGAAAACCAGATCGATGCAACGGTTGACCTAGAATCGTTTCGCATAACCGTTGTAGCTCACCCATCGTAAACGTTTCGGATAGAAGCGGGGCTGCCCAGCGGTTAAAACCAATTAGTGGGTGATCGAAATTCATTCGTAACGTTTCCAGCGCTTTCTGTACAATGTCTTCATGATCCAGCATTAGCTTGGGCAGGTGTTCCAGATCATACCAGTCACAACGATCGGCGAGCGGGCCGGGCGTCGGAATAGCTTTCGTAAAATCAACTAGGGCATAATAACCCACTGTAATAAACCGGCGCAGTAACCAATGCCCATCGACGGGCTGGTGGCCTTTTGCCAGCATAATGGCGCGCATGGGGGCTGGGTCGTATCGCGCCATATCACCGAAGACCGAAAATTGTTCCAGGTAAATATCGTGCAGTCCCGTCCGTTCAGCCAACATCCGCCGGGCGGCATCGTGCAGATTTTCGGATTCAAGAATAAAGCCACCTGGCAGGGCAAACAAGCCCGTGTTGCGATATTCAAGCAGGAGAATTTTTAACTGGTTTTCATGAAAGCCGAAGATGACAGCGTCGATGGCCAGGCCAGGCATATAATCCAGTCCATTAGGTTGCACTTCTTCGGGTAGTAATTGATCAGGCATGGAAACAACTGTTTGCGGCAAGTAACAAAAATTTGGGGTTCTCGATTCGGCTGGTTAATATTGTCACAAGTTGCGACAATAACAAAACTTAATGAGCCAAGGCTATCTAGCCTGGTAGTAGACAACCCAACTTACTGTCTTTTCGTACCCTAAATCAATTGTCATGAAACTCCATTTTATCTCCCTATTATTGGCGGTCCAATTGGTTACGCCAGCAATAGCCCAAAAAACAACCCAGGCTAAAACTGCCAACGGGACAGTCGAGGGTGTGGTGGAAGCCAGCGGTATCCGCGCCTTCAAGGGCATACCGTTTGCAGCTCCGCCCGTAGGTGACCTGCGTTGGAAAGATCCGCAGCCCGTTAAAAATTGGACAGGCGTTCGGAAAACTGATCACTTCGGTCCCCGCGCTATGCAACGTGCCGTTTTTGGCGACATGGGTTTCCGGTCGGATGGGATGAGCGAAGATTGCTTGTACCTGAACGTGTGGACGCCCGCCAAGTCGGCCAATGAAAAATTACCAGTACTGGTTTATTATTACGGCGGTGGATTTATCGCAGGTGATGGTTCTGAAGCGCGCTACGACGGCGAAAGCATGGCGCAGAAAGGCATTGTAGCCATCACCGTGAACTATCGGCTGGGTGTGTTTGGCTTCATGGCCCACCCAGAACTAACCAAAGAATCGCCCCATCACTCGTCGGGTAATTATGCCCTGCTGGATCAGAACGAAGCCCTGAAATGGGTGCAGCAAAATATTGCCGCTTTCGGAGGGGATCCGAAGCGAGTAACAATTGCGGGTGAGTCGGCCGGATCGATTGCTGTGAGTGCTCAAATGGTTTCTCCGCTGTCGAAAAATTTGATTAACGGCGCTATTGGCGAAAGTGGCTCGCTGCTGGGTGGTCTGCCGCCAGGTCCGCTGGCTGACGCTGAACAGAGCGGTGTTAAATTTGCGCAGCAAGTCGGTGCTAATTCACTGGCAGAATTGCGGGCGATGCCAGCTGAGAAATTGCTCGAAGCTACGGCAAGTCCGGCTACGCCACGTTTCTCGTCTACCCTCGATGGTTATTTCTTCCCCAAAGCACCACTCGCCATTTTTACTGCTGGTGAGCAGGCGCATGTGCCGCTGCTAGTAGGCTGGAATTCGCAGGAAATGGGCCACTTTGGCGTATTGGGCCGCGAGCAACCAACTGTAGAGAACTACACGGCAGCGGTAAAAAAACTATACGGTGATAAGGCTGAGGAAGTGTTGAAGCTGTATCCAGCTACTACCGAAGCCGAAGTGCTAAAGTCAGCCACTGATCTGGCCAGCGACCGATTCCTGGCCTACAGTACCTGGAAATGGGCAGATATGCAGGGTAAAACCGGTGGCAAACCAGTGTACCGCTATTATTACTCGCGTCCTCGTCCAGCTATGCGCGCAGAAATGGGTAATGCTACGGCTGGATTAGCCGGTGGTGTCGTAAAATCGACGGATAATTCGGCTCCCAAGGCACCTGCACCGCCAGCTACCGGTGCCGTTCACTCGGCTGAGATTGAGTACGCGATGGGTAATCTGGCCACTAATAAAGTGTATGACTGGACACCCGACGATTATAAAGTCTCGAAGGTGATGCAGGAATACTTCGCTAATTTCGTTAAGACAGGCAATCCGAATGGCTCGGGCTTACCGAACTGGCCAGCGGCCAATAGTGGCAACAGCGTTCAATACATGCAGATTGACGTGAATACCCGGCTGGAAACAGAAAAAACCCGGGACCGTTACCTATTCCTTGATCCATATTATTCGAAGCAGTAGACGTAGTATTTAAAATAATAAAGCCCCTAAGTCTCAAAGGATTTAGGGGCTTTATTATTTTAAATACTACGTCTTCCGCTTTTTCTTTTTTGCGGATGGAAACAATACATTATTCAAAATCAGCCGGTAGCCAGGAGAATGGGGATGCAGATTTAGATCGGTAGGGTTACGGAAGCCGCCACCGCGGGTTCCTTCAGGATCGTGGCCGCCATAGAATGTCCACTGGCCTTTGCCCAGTTCGCCGTAGAGATAGCGGTCTGAAGTTTTGCCTTCGCCCATGACCAGCGAACTCGCTTTGACGGCTCCTTTACGGAAGGCGGTAGTTTGCCCAAAAAACTCCTTAATAACGTTTTCGTGGTTTTGCGTTAGCATCGCCGGAATAGCGTCCCATTTGGCCGAGAAATTGAACAGCTGGAAAAAGCCCGATGGCTGATCGTAGCTGCCAGCCGCTGATGAATTGATGTCGGAGAAGGTTGAAAAGCCCCGATAACCGTTATCACCTTCCAGCGTAAAGTTTTCAAAGGCTACCGATTTGCCGAAATCCAGCTTCGATTGCGCATTTGGGTCTGCACCGTCGCCGTCATAATTACTGCCTACGATATCGACGCCCTCAGCCGCCAGGGCAATGTCGAACGTTTCGGCAGCTGAACACATGGCGAACAGATAACCACCCCCCGCGCAAAACGCTTTAATAGTTTTAGCCACAGCCAGCTTCATCTGCGACACTTTGGAATAGCCGTATTTACGAGCTATGTCCTCCTGCGCCTTAATGTCGGCTACCGACATCCGGTGCATATTCCGACCGAATTGGCCTGTAAAATCTTCGTGATGTAAGTGTAACCAGTCGTACTTTGCCAATTCGTTTTTGAGAATTTCTTCGTCGTACACAACCTCAAACGGAATTTCGGCGTAGGTCAGCACCAGCAACACAGCGTCGGTATTTTCGAACTCAGCCGGGCCTACTTTAATAGGCGAATAGACTACAATTTTGGCCGCTTTCTGAAGCTTGACTACATCCATATTCACGTCAGGATCGCGCAGTTGCTGACGAACGGATTCTGCACTGGCGTCAGAAATCGCTTCGAACGAAACGCCCCGTACCCGGCATTCGGTTTCAACGGCAGCGGTTTGTTTCGTCATAAAACTTCCTCCCCGATAATTCAGGAGCCATTCTACTTCCCCATCATCTTTCAGAACCTTATAGGCGATTCCATACGCTTTCAGATGATTCGTCTGCCGATCGTCCATCGGAATCAGAACATAATTGGCCCAGACGGACGTGCCTTTGCCCGCAATTACCAGCAATACCAACAGAAAAAATAGGGGCTGTTTCATAGAGTACCTTATTTTTGACTCATAACTCACTATCCTATGACTCGTTACGGCATTACGTCAATACTCATACTTCTGATAACTATGTCTGGTAACGCTCAGTCGAGATCCGGTCAGGCTGCCATCATCGAAAAAGGCGTGTCGCAAACGCTGGCCAAAGCCCGTAAACAAACGATCAGTCGGTTGGCCTATGCTTTAAAGTTCGACATTCCTGCGCAGAAAAACCAGCATATTCCAGCCACGGGGACAATTACCTTCGATTGGCAGAAAAATACAGCACCAGTTCAGTTAGATTTTAAAGAAGAACGCACTAATATTCAAAAAGTTACGGTTAACGGAGTTGATATTCCAATCGTGTTTGAGAGCGAACATTTGATTATGTCTACTGCTTTTTTAAAGCCCGGTTCGAATACGGTGACGATTCAGTTTACGGCGGGTAATTTATCGTTAAACCGGAACGATGATTACCTCTACACCCTGCTCGTTCCTGACCGCGCCCGTACGGTGTTTCCCTGCTTCGATCAGCCTGATCTGAAAGCCTCGTTTCAACTCTTGCTAACGATTCCAAAAAGTTGGCAGGCCATGACAAATGCCGCCGTTCGGGATTCGTCGGTAGCAGGTGATCGCAAGACAGTCAATTTTCAGCCTTCTGAACCGATTAGTACGTATCTGTTTGCTTTTGTGGCGGGTAAATTCACTCCGATTTCCCGAACTCTGAATAATCGGCCCATGACTTTATTTCACCGGGAAACTGATTCGACTAAAATTCGGCTGAGTCTGGATCCAATCTTTAATCTCCACGCTGACGCACTTAAGTTTCTGGAAGAGTATACGCAGATTCCTTATCCGTTCCGGAAATTCGATTTTGCTGCAATTCCTGATTTTCAATACGGCGGTATGGAACACGCCGGGGCAATTGACTATCGACTGTCCAGTTTATTTCTGGACAACGGCGCTACCCGTGACCAGAAATTGTCCCGCGCGACGCTGATCTCGCACGAAACGGCGCATATGTGGTTTGGCGATATGGTGACGATGCGCTGGTTCGATGACGTCTGGTTAAAGGAGGTATTTGCCAATTTCATGGCGGATAAAATTACTGAGGTTTCTTCCGAAGCGTTGGACCGTCCAGACGCCAACTATGACCTTCAGTTTGTGGTCGATCATTTCCCGGCTGCCTACGCCGTTGACCGCACTGAGGGCGCGAATCCGATTGGGCAGCCACTATCCAATTTGCAGGAGGCTGGAACGCTTTACGGCAGTATTATCTACCACAAAGCTCCCATTATGATGCGACAACTGGAACGGCTCATGGGCAAAACCGCACTACGCGACGGGCTGCGCGAATACCTGAAAAAATACGCGTTCGGTAACGCTACCTGGGATGACTTAATACAGATTCTGGATGCTCGAACCCCCACCGATCTACAAGCCTGGAACCGCGTTTGGGTGTCAGAAACCGGTCGTCCAAAATTTTCCTATCATTGGGAGGCTAAGGGTGGAAAGATAACTCAATTTGTGATTTCACAACAAGGAGAAGATGGCTCCAATCGATTCTGGCCGCAGAGTTTTGAAATAGCGCTGGTTTATGGCGATCACCGGGAGGAGTTGACTGTAAACATGAACCAGCCGCAGATTACGCTGAAAGAGGCCATTGGAAAGCCAGCACCTATATACATAACATTTAACTCCTCGGGGTATGGATACGGCATATTTCCTGTTGATACCGCAACGGCAATAACATTGGAAGGAATCAAAAATCCGGTTACGCGGGCGGCCACTTACATTAATTTATACGAAAACATGCTATCTGGGCAGGGAATTTCGCCGGCTCAACTGGCATTAGGGTATCAGAACACATTACATAAAGAGTCTGAAGAACTTAACTTACGTCTGATAACTAGTCAGTTATCAGACATTGTCTGGAATTTTACCCGACCCGAAAACCGCCCGGCCTTAGCCGCTTCTATTGAGCAGGCGGCCTGGCAGGCAATGGAAGGGGAAACGGCTCCTGGTAAGAAAAAACTCCTATTTCGGCTGTACCAGAACATTGCGAACAGTACCGAGGCCCGCGACCGGCTGTTTGCCATCTGGAATGATCAGAAAGCACCAACTGGCGTAATACTTACTGAGGATGATTACACCTCGCTGGCGCTGGCCTTAGCTGTTCGGGATTATCCCATCGAAGGAATTTTGCAGAAGCAAATGGAACGCATTAAGAATCCAGATCGTAAAAAACGGCTCCAATTCATGATGCCAGCGCTATCAGGAAACATAGCCGAACGAGATACATTTTTTGCCTCACTATCTAACGAATCCAACAGGGAACACGAAGCTTGGGTAACGGCTGCACTGGGTTATCTGCATCACCCATTACGCGCGCAAACGTCCGCAAAATACGTACCGAAGAGTCTAGAATTATTGGAAGAAATTCAACGCACGGGTGATATTTTCTTTCCTGAATCGTGGCTCCGGTCAACGCTGGGCGCTTACCAGACGCCCGAAACGGTCAAGGTCGTGCGAGACTTTCTGTCTAGCCGTCCGAATTATAATCCGCGGTTGCGGGCTAAATTGGTACAGGCTGCGGACAATTCCTTCCGGGCGAGCCGATTGCTATACCAAGCAGAAGCAAAATGACTTTCGTAATGCAAAAAGCCAGCTTTGCAAAGCTGGTTTTTTGCATTACGAAAGTCACTCTATTTTACTGCGTCAACAGCTGCGGCTGCTTCGATGGCAGCAATGGCATCCCGATTTTTCTCGCCATATTCATCTCGTTTACTTTCGAAATAGGCAAAAATGTCAGTGATGGCATCATTATTTTCTGCGATTTTGGCGTGCATATCACCCAAATCTTTTTCCAATCGGCTATCATTCAGACCATTCATATTATCAACTTCGATTTGGCTAATCTTCGAGATTATAGCGGTCTGACTATTTTGTAAATCTTCAAGTTCCCGAACAACCTTGTTCATTAACTCAAGCTTCTGTAACTTATCCATGAGAATTTTTTGTTGAGTAATACTGTATCAACTCCTGATAACCTCAAAGGTTTACATAGCTTTCATAAGCGGTTGATTATCTGATTAATATGATTGTTAAATCTCATTTTTCAGTTGGTGTTGCCGTGGCCGTTATCACGATTCTCGAGATGATCGGCGATGTGCTGTCAATTCGGTGGTTGCATTACAGTTGTAAGCCACTGATTATGGGATTACTGCTGTGGTATGTCTGGATCCAGTTTCGGTTGGTCAGTTATCCCAGTCACATACGCTGGCTGCTGATTGGAATGGTATTCGCACTACTGGGTGATATATTTCTAATGATTCAGGAAATGGATTTGTTTGCGCCAGGGTTATGCGCTTTCCTGATCATGCAAATCTGTTATATCCGATCGTTCTGGTTGTCAATTCAGGCCAGTGGGCAATCTATCCGCCCTCGTTCGGCCTCGTTGACTGCTATTCCATTCGTCCTGTACGACGGTATATTCCTCTTTTTGCTCAAACCGCAGTTCTTCCAAAATCCAGCATTAACCCCTTTATGGTGGCCCGTAGTTGGTTATGTTATCTGCCTAAGTACGATGGGTATACTGGCTTTTCAACGACGCGGATTAGCTGGATACGGTTGGGTGACTATTGGCGCTATCCTGTTCATTTTATCTGATTCGGCCATTGCCATCGATAAATTTTTACAGCCAATTCCCGGTGCTACCTGGTTCATTATGAGTACATACGCAGCTGCCCAATACCTGATCGTGGCTGGAACAGTGAAATACGCGCGATCAATCCTACAAGCTGCGTAAAACTAATGGGTAGATGCTATAGTATTTCTCTATGTGATTATCAATTAAATCAATTTGATTTATTAAGAACAACACCCTAATCTTGTACCTGTAAAGTAGTTTGTCGACCTTTGACGACTAGTTCAAAACACTTTTCTAGATAGGTTCTCACCAATTATTTGTAGAATGGAAAACTATTCAGGGGATATTAGCCAATGCCCATTTCACAATGGAGCTCCGAAAAACGAGCCGGCTCAAAAAGTTAGTGTCGCTGGCAACGGAACACAAAACCGCGATTGGTGGCCAAATCAATTGAAAGTTAACATCCTTCGCCAACACTCATCGCTATCGAACCCGATGGGCGAGCAGTTCAACTACGCGGAGGAATTTAAGAGCCTTGACCTGGAAGCTGTGAAGAAAGATCTTCATGAGCTGATGACCGATTCACAAGATTGGTGGCCTGCCGACTTTGGTCATTATGGTCCGCTGTTTATTCGGATGGCTTGGCACAGTGCAGGTACATACCGCATTAGCGATGGTCGCGGTGGCGCCGGAGCTGGTCAGCAGCGTTTTGCCCCACTAAATAGCTGGCCGGATAACGTTAGTCTTGATAAGGCTCGTCGGTTGCTTTGGCCAATCAAACAGAAATACGGCCGGAAACTTTCCTGGGCTGACCTTATGATTCTCACCGGGAACGTGGCGCTGGAATCGATGGGTTTCAAAACGTTTGGTTTTGCAGGTGGTCGTCCAGACGTTTGGGAGCCAGACCTGGATGTTTACTGGGGTGCTGAGAAAACCTGGTTGGGCAACGAAGACCGTTATTCGAAAGGAGTGGTAGGTGTAGCAGGTGTGGCAGAGGAAGGACAAGGTGTAGTGAGTTCTGATGAAGATGCCAGAGGTATTATTCATTCTCGCGATCTGGAAGAACCGCTAGCAGCCGCCCATATGGGGTTAATCTATGTAAATCCTGAAGGACCAGATGGCACCCCTGATCCGGTTGCTTCAGCTCGCGATATTCGAACTACGTTTGGCCGCATGGCGATGAATGATGAAGAAACCGTAGCCTTAATTGCTGGTGGACACACATTCGGTAAAACACACGGGGCGGCCCCTTCGGAACACGTTGGTGCTGAACCAGAAGCCGCTGATCTTGAAGCTCAGGGTTTTGGCTGGTCGAATAGCTTCGGCTCAGGTAAAGGGGGTGACACCATTACCAGCGGTTTGGAAGTTACCTGGACCAGCACGCCGACTCAGTGGGGTAATGAATATTTCGAGAATCTGTTCAAGTTCGATTGGGAACTGACCAAGAGTCCAGGTGGCGCTCACCAGTGGGTAGCGAAAGACGCAGGAAACACGATTCCAGATGCGCATGACCCGTCGAAAAAGCATGCGCCTACCATGTTGACTTCTGACCTGGCCCTGAAATTTGACCCGGCTTACGAAAAAATTTCAAGACGCTTTCTCGAAAATCCGGATGAGTTTGCCGATGCATTTGCTCGTGCCTGGTTTAAACTAACTCACCGTGATATGGGTCCTCGCGCTCGTTATTTGGGTCCTGATGTTCCCGAAGAAGTGCTGATCTGGCAAGACGCAATTCCGGCCGTCGATCATGAACTGATCGATGAGACTGATGTTGCTGCGTTGAAAGCGAATATTCTTGCTTCTGGTTTGTCGGTATCTGAACTGGTATCAACTGCCTGGGCTTCGGCGTCTACATTCCGGGGTTCGGATAAACGGGGTGGTGCTAATGGAGCCCGCATTCGCTTAGCCCCTCAAAAAGATTGGGCTGTAAATAATCCTGCTCAACTGTCTAAGGTACTGGGCATATTGGAAAGCATCCAGGAAGAGTTTAACAGCACACAAACCAGTGGTAAAAAGGTTTCGTTGGCTGATCTGATTGTGCTGGCAGGTAGCGCAGCCGTTGAGAAAGCAGCCAAAGATGGTGGCATCGATATAACAGTTCCGTTTACGCCCGGCCGAATGGATGCCTCACAGGATCAAACGGATGTCGAATCCTTTGCCGTGCTCGAACCAGCTGCCGACGGTTTCCGCAACTATCTGAATCGCAAATTCGCCGTATCGACAGAAGAGTTGTTGATCGACAAAGCCCAGTTGTTAACCTTAACGGCACCTGAATTAGCAGTGCTGGTGGGCGGTTTACGGGCATTAAATGCCAATTACAATGGGTCTAAAAACGGTGTTTTCACCGACCGTCCGGCGGTGTTAACCAACGACTTCTTTGTGAACCTGCTCGACATGCGCACTGCCTGGAAAGCAACCGACGACCATAAAGAATTGTATGAGGGGCGTGATCGTAAAACGGACGAAGTGAAATGGACGGGTACCCGCGCCGACCTCGTTTTTGGCTCAAATTCAGAGCTTAGAGCTGTTGCCGAAGTATATGCCAGTAGCGATGCCCAGCAGAAATTTGTAACAGACTTTGTTGCCGCCTGGACGAAAGTGATGAACCTGGATCGCTTTGAATTAGCTTAAGCGTAACAAATAAAAGCTGTACTTGTAAAGAGTCATCTCCGGCCGGAGATGACTCTTTGTTTGTTGGGCGTTACAGGAGTAATTCCGCAAGAATCGGGTTTTAGACCACCTAGTTTATGATGACCTTTGTTCAACAAAAACAACAAAGGCAATGACAACCAGCAGCACTTACACCTACGAGCAAATTGCCCGCGCTATCGAACACTTGATGGCTCATTATCAAGAGCAACCGTCCCTGAGCGAGTTGGCCGAAAAAGCGTCTATGAGCGAATTTCATTTTCAGCGGCTCTTTACCGAATGGGCTGGTGTGAGCCCTAAAAAATTTGCGCAATACCTTACGCTTCAGCACGCCAAAACCCGCCTGCGCAACGGCGTTCCACTCACTGAAGCTGCCTATGATGCAGGCCTTTCCGGAACCGGTCGATTGCATGATCTTTTCGTCAAGATTGAAGGAATTACACCCGGTCAGTTTAAACAGTCTAGGGCATTAACGCTGGAGTACGGTGTATTCGAGAGTCCGTTCGGACCGTATGTATTGGGCGCAATCAATGGGAAAATTGCACTGTTGCACTTCCTGAATGAAGGTGAAAACCCCGAACCAATTGTAGCAACCGCCTGGCCGGAGGTTACCATTCAATACAATGCCGATGCCGTGAAGGCACTGGCGGATCAGGTTTTTCCGACCATTGCTGGCAAGATAGATAACCCTATGCAGCTTGCCCAATTGCCGATATTATTACGCGGTTCGGCTTTCCAATTAAAAGTGTGGGAAGCGCTGTTGAAAATCCCTGAAGGGCGGCTGGCCAGCTACGATCAGATCGCTGAAGCTATCGGACAGCCCACGGCTTCGCGCGCCGTCGGAACGGCCATTGGTAGTAATCCAATTGCCTATCTGATTCCATGCCACCGGGTTATCAAAAAAACGGGTTTGTTCGGAGGCTACCGTTGGGGCGCCGAACGTAAACAAGCTATATTAGGTTGGGAAGCCGCCCGTACGGAGGAGTAATTTATGCCTGCTGTGCTGTCGGTTACTAATAACCGAAGATGAGGTTTCTCAAAACCGAGTCTCTGTAATTGGTTTTGAGAGACCTCGCAGCGTCAGATGCTTACATCTGACGCCACCAAAAATAATTATATAACCATTTCCCATTGACCTTACCATGCAGTTAATCAATTCAGCAATAGCCGATTCTAGTCTCGCCGAAACGGGGTTTGCGCTACTGCCTCCGCTGCTAGCGGCCGATGAGTGTCGTCAATTGGCGGCTTTGTTTGAGGCCCCGGACCGTTACCGCAAAACTATTGTGATGCAACAGCACGGCTACGGCAGTGGGACCTACAAGTATTTCAACTATCCGCTGCCTCCTCTTGTGGACGAACTTCGGCATGAATTGTTCCAGCAGTTAGCGCCAGTGGCCAACGACTGGAACGAAAAACTTGGCATCGAACTGCTTTACCCAGCAACCCTCAATGAGTGGCTGGCTGCCTGTCATACCGCTGGCCAAACTCGCCCGACACCCCTTATCCTCAAGTACGAAACTGGCGACTGGAATGCACTGCATCAGGATATGTACGGCGATTTGTATTTCCCGTTTCAGGCCGTTTTGTTTCTCAGTCAGCCCGGTCAGCATTACGCGGGTGGCGAGTTTGTTATGCTCGAACAGCGCCCCCGAATGCAGTCGAAAGCGACGGTACTGCAACCCGAACAGGGACAGGTACTCGTGTTCACGACGAAATTTCGGCCGGCCAAAGGCACTCGTGGCTATTATCGGATTGCAATGCGTCACGGTGTTAGTGAAGTTCGAAGTGGGACACGCCTAACGTTAGGGCTGATCTTTCACGACGCGAAATGATTCGCCATATCGATTTAGGCCCAACGCCCTTTGCCCGATTACGCATGCTTAATAAGTTGATAAATAGCGGGGAGGTTTCGTTTGGTGGTCATCGCCCCGGCAGGCTCTATGGACGGCTTGTTTGCCGGACGGGTAAGCGTATGAAAGTCGAAAATCGGGTCTTTTTTAAAGATGAAATCGAAGCTATCGAACACGGTTATCGTCCCTGCGCGGTCTGTTTGCCGGAAAAGTACAAGGAATGGAAAAATGAATGATGAATAATTCTTTGTATAATCATTCATCATTCATCATTCATCATTCATCATTCATCATTCATCATTCATCATTCATCATATCTAATCTTCCCGACCTTCTTTGCGATTTGCGTCGGCCATGCGAACGATTTTTGGCGTGAACTTCGCCAGTACTGATACCAGATCACGTTGAGCGCCGATAACGGTTTCGATGTTTTTATACACCATTGGCGCTTCATCTAAATCTCCTCCAATGAGTTGAATATCCGCTTCCTGGAGTGCTTTATTTAGCTGCGAACGAGTGATGTTGTTGAATGCCTGCGTGCGCGACATTAACCGACCTGCTCCATGCGACGCTGAATTAATCGAGTCTGCATCACCACGACCACGTACTACAAAACCTGATTGTGTCATCGACCCCGGAATAATTCCCAGGACATCGGATCCGGCGGGGGTTGCTCCTTTACGATGGACAATTACCTCCCGACCATCGGCCAGTTGTTCTTTCCAGGCAAAATTGTGGTGGTTCTCGACCATTACCAGCGGCTTTTCACCTAACGCTTTCGCCAGCTTGTTATGAATCTCGTGGTGATTCGCCGACGCATAATCGCCCGCCAGATTCATCGCAATCCAGTATTCCTGCCCTTCTTCGGTGGTTAGGTCAAGCCAGGCCAAGTGAGCAGCTTGTTTTGGCAACTTAGTTTTCTGCATGGCTAGTTTCGAGTAATAGTTAGCCACATTTCCCCCAAAACCGCGCGACCCCGAGTGAGACAGCAGCGCCAGGTATTCACCCGGTGGTAAGTTAAGCTGGTCGTCCTGCTCATAAACATCCACGATGCCCCATTCCACAAAGTGATTACCGGTGCCGGAACTTCCGAGTTGGCGATAAGCTTTATCTTTCAAATTGCGGATCACTTTGGTAGCCTGCCATTCGGGCAAATCCATTACGCTCTCATCGAACTTATCGCGGGTTTCGCCCCCGATCCCGAACTTGGTTTGTTCCACCAGCGATTTCTTCATTAAATGTGGTTCACGCTTTAAAAAAGCCGGTGGTAAATCAAAGACTGATAGACACATCCGGCAGGCAATATCGACTCCCACCGCAAACGGAATTACGGTATTGGATTCGGTTGCCAACACCCCTCCGATGGGGAGCCCATAGCCCTGGTGCGCATCGGGCATGAGGGCACCCGCCACCGAAATTGGCAGGCTGGCTGCCGTTTCCATCTGTTTCAATGCCCCTTCTTCGATGAACTCACGCCCATACACAGCATAAGGTAAAGGACCGGTGCGTAGGTCGAATGTATGCTCTGCCTGCTTTTCGCTTGCCTCCAGCGCGTAAGGGGATGGCTCGGCTGGTAAGTATGCTGTACCGACTTCGCTTAGTGGAACGGCGATACCCTGCTTGTTGAGGTCATAAATCAATCGCGCCAGATTCGTGACTTTGTTTTTAGAATAGGCGAACTTCTTCGGGTTTTGGAGCATCTGCGCCAGCAAGCTCATTACCTTTTCTTTTGGATAGTTGGCCCGCTGAATCAGCCCGTTAGCCACGCGCAAAAAAGCTGTATGCAAAGCTTCGGGGATTGCTGCCAGCATTAAAATATCGTCGGTTGAGATTGGTGTTTCCATTTGATTTTTTTGTGTCTTGGTTAGACTGGTCTTAGAATAGTGATCGTCAACGATCTGCATTTATAGTGTAACAAAGATTAATGGCTCCTACGCAGTGTTTTTGCGTAGTCAGGAAAATTTTTCATTTTTCTAAAAAATCTCTTCTATGCCTGCTAACCGGAATGCGCTGATTCGTTATAAAACACTGGATGCCTGCCTGCGTAACCGGCAACGTAAATGGACGCTCGATGCTTTAATTGAGAAAGTCTCAGATGCGCTTTATGAGTATGAAGGCATCGACAAAGGCATTAGCCGACGCACTGTTCAGGCCGATCTTCAGATGATGCGGAGTGATAAGCTGGGCTATTTTGCGCCCATTATTGTCATCGATAAAAAATACTATTCGTACGACGATCCGAACTACAGCATCACCAATATACCGCTGTCCGACGGCGATTTGTCGCGCATGAATGAAGCTGTTGAAGTACTTAAACAATTTAAAGGCTTCTCGCATTTTACGGCGTTGAATGAGGTAGTGCAGAAACTGGAAGATCACGTTTATTCGACGGCGCAAAAGTCAGCATCGGTTATTGATTTCGAGAAAAATGAAAATTTGAAAGGACTACATTTTCTGGACGAATTGTACCAGGCTATTATTCAGCAACGGACACTCCAAATTCGGTATCAGTCATTTTCGGCGCGACTGCCGCAGACGTTTGTCTTTCATGCCTGGTGGTTGAAAGAGTTTAAAAACCGTTGGTTTGCCGTCGGTATATGCGATGGCAAAGAAGTTATCATGACGCTGGCACTGGACCGAATGCTGACCATTGATTTAGCACCTGATGTTGATTATGTTGCTAATCAGCACATTGATCCGGAGCTATACTATCGAGATGTTATTGGCGTGTCAGTTAGTGAGAACATGCGACCAATTAAAGTGAAGTTGTTTGTCAGTCGCCGGCATGCACCTTACGTTGAAACCAAACCACTTCATCACTCACAGCAAGTTGTGGAACGGAGGCTAGACGGAATTGTGATTCAACTTCTTGTGCAACACAACTTTGAGCTGGAGAAAGAAATTCTGGGCTTTGGTGAGGGAATGTACGTACTTGAACCCGAACGACTACGTAAAGCCATTCGGCAGCGTTTACAGGATGGATTAGATGCGTATACAAGTAAGGAAACTATACCAATCAAGAGTGAAGATGCACCTCAATAGCTTTGTCGAAGCCGTTTTTTTATAGTAAACTTGTCAGAAGTTAAAGCAAAAAAGTATGTCAGTTATCACCGAAGAGAAACCACGCCGGGCATCAGGAACACGACGTACTAGCCGGGCCGCTACCCGAAATATTCCATCTGCTCTCATCTACGAAATGTGGGCTGGAAAACCCGTGTATTATCGGGGGTATCGGGAAGTTATAGCCGGAAAGAAAACTATTGAAGAAATTATGTCGTGCTCTGATTTACAAGGAGTTTTAGTGTATTTGTTGGGCTTATGGATTGGTAATAGCATTAATCGCAAGAAATATCTGATTAGTTCAAACGAATCTGGCTTACACTTAGCTTCAAATGATAATCTTGGAAACGACCTTGTTATTTTTGAGAAAGAGAGAGTCGGCAAACTCAAAGGAAAATATTTCGACGTTCCGCCTAAAATTGTCATTGAAGTAGACATCAAAGCCGATGTAGCAGATTTCGAAGGTAATCTGGATGGCTATCTTATTCAGAAATCTCAGAAGCTAATTGAATTTGGCGTTGAGAAAGTGCTTTGGGTCATTACGAGTGCCCAGAAAATCTACGTTATAGATCGAAGCGACCCTACCTGGTACGTGGTTAACTGGTCTGAAAATATCAATGTGTTGGATGATTGCGTCCTAAATATTAAGCAACTACTCGAAGATGAAGAAATCGATTACTGAGTGAGCACTTTCTTCAGCACCGCTACACTTTGCTCCAGTTCTTTCTCCGTACTCGACGCAAAACCCAAGCGCGTACAATTAAGCCGTTGGCCGGGCGGGTTATGTGATATCCCACTCGATAGGGTTAATCCCGCTCTTCCGGCCCGCTGCGCCAGCATTTCCATATCGATAGCTAAATCGAATTGAGTCCAGACCGCTAGTCCGCCATCGGGCTTAGTGAACTGCACGGCATTAACTAATTCCATTGCAAGCAATTCGCAAAGTCGATCTCGACGAGCATGGTAAGTGCGTAGAGCCTTGCGCAAATGTCGCTTCAGCTCGCCTGCTTTAAACAATTGACCAATGGCAAATTCAAGCATAGGGTCACCCTGCCGGTCAATAATGCGCCGGAGTCGGGCAAGTTCGTCAATCAGGGCGTTTGGAGCTATAACGTAACCAATCCGAAACGCCGGAGCTACCGATTTTGTCAGCGAGCCGACATACACAACCATGCCTTGTTGGTCAGCGCTGGCCAGTGGCAAAATTGGGCGACTGAGGTAGTGGAAATCATAGTCATAATCGTCTTCCAGAACCGCAAAGCCGTATTGACTAGCCAGTTGAAGTAACCGTATGCGTCGGTCAGCCCGGAGGGTTACAGTGGTTGGATAATGGTGGTGGGGTGTTACAAACACCATTCGAATCGGTTGTTTCTGTCTATCGGATTGTTCGCATAAGTGTGCCAGCGCATCCACGTCCAGTCCATGTTGATCAACTGGTATAGTTAGCAGATGGGCGCCAGCTTTTCGGAAGTTCATCGTGGCGCCAGCCCAGGTAGTCTCGCCTGTTATAACTCTATCTCCTGGTCGCAGCAATACCTGACTGACTAGATGTAAGCCCATAATACTGCCTCTGGTAATGAGAATATTATCAGCTGTAGTGCGAAGGCCGCGTGTCTCATTAAGGTGTATTGAGAGTTGTTCTCGTAGTAGCGGATGACCTTTGGTATCGGTATAACCGAAGTGCTGATGGGGGTTGCCCCAGCGAAAATACGACCGATAGGCACGGCTTAATTCCTCCATTGGCGCTAATCGAGTATCTGGGAAACCATCATCTAATCTGAATCCTGCCGGATTTGTTAGCAAGGGTCTGGCCAAAAAATCAGTTGTGGCAAAGGTATAACCAGGCTGCTCGCGGGCCGATTTATCCGCTGTTTGGAGTGCCAGCGCTTGTGGACTGGTTTCCGGAAAATGGGTAGCTACATACGTACCACTTCCCGGTCTACTCTCGAGCCAACCCTGCGCCAAGCTTTCATCATAAGCGGCTACAACAGTTTGTCGATGAAGGCCCAATAACTCTGCCAGTTGGCGTGTGCCAGGCAATCGCTGACCGGCTGTGAGTATACCTCTTCGAATCATTTGGCTAAGCTGTTCGCTTAATTGAATAAAAATGGGCGTATTCGATGTCTTATCAAGTTCAATCAACGATTTGAATGGAAGCATAACCGGACTAGTCAGAATCTGTAAACTGGACGATTTTACTGGTCCGGCAATCTACGACATTTGTCTTGAAATAAAACTTGACCAGATTAACGACCATCCATGCAAACCGCTCTCACAACTCCCAGCCGTTTGGCGAAACGTGCTCACTACGATGCCGAGACTATCCATCCGATTCTGGACGATGCTCTATTCTGTACCGTTAGTTATGCTATTGATGGGCAACCGATGGCTATTCCGACTGCTTTCGCCCGGAAAGACGATAAACTCTATATTCATGGCTCTGTGGGTAGTCATTTTATTCGAACGATCGAAAAAAGTGGACGGGTTTGTATTTCGGTGATGCTGGCTGACGGCTTGGTGCTGGCTAAATCGGCGTTTCATCATTCGGTCAACTATCGATCGGTAGTAATTTTCGCGCAGGCCGAAAAAGTAGAGGATGAGGCTGAAAGAATGGAAGCGTTGGCACTAATAACGGACCATTTAATTCCCGGTCGTTGGGCTGATTTGCGGCCGACAACTGACAGTGAAATGCGGAAAACTACCGTGCTACGGTTTTCATTAGCCGAAGCATCAGCCAAAGTCCGCACGGGTGGTCCTAACGATGAAGAAGAAGATATGAATTTGCCAACCTGGGCAGGTGTAATTCCTCTACAAACAGTTCGTGCCACACCGGAACCCGCTCCGTATAGCCGAGATACGACCTTACCGGATTACCTTTAAACGACTGTTATTGTTATGGTTCCTATTCATGAATTAGTGTTTTTTGCCCTAGCCGCCCTGGGACTTGTACTGACACCCGGTCCTAATATGATTTACCTGGTTTCGCGGTCGATTTCGCAGGGAAGGCGCGCCGGGTTGATCTCACTGGTGGGTATACTAACGGGCTTTTTAATGCACATATTTCTAGTGTCGGTTGGGCTAACCGCGGTGTTCATGGCTATTCCGTTTGTCTATGAAGTATTGCGCTGGCTGGGTGTTGGCTACCTGCTTTATCTGGCTTGGGGAGCAATTAAACCCGGTAGCATTTCACCATTTGAAAATCAGCAACTGGTCCGTAACCAGTACGCTCAAGATTCTGACTGGAAGTTGTTCAGGATGGGATTTCTGACAAATGCGCTCAACCCAAAAGCTGCGATGTTTTATTTATCATTTTTCCCGCAGTTTACTCGCCCTGAATACGGTTCGCTACTGACACAAAATATTCAGCTTGGCCTAACGCAACTAACAGTTAGTGGTACCGTTAATTTTCTGATTGTGCTTTCAGCCGCTCGGCTGGCGGTTTGGTTTCAGGCTCGCCCTGGGTATGTTCGAACGCAGAAATGGTTAATGGCGAGTATTCTGACTGGCTTAGCGGTGCGGATGGCGGTTGATAAAGGAAAGTAGATTTCTACGCGAATAAAAGCGAATGTCACCTATGCAATTTTCGCCCGAGGATGGATTAATGGGTTTAACGACTGTTCCGACTGAATTTGTCGAGCTGTTCAAGCATGGCAGTCTGGTAGTTGAATATTATAAGCCCGACCGGATTGATAAGCAGCAATCCCACGAGCGTGATGAAGTATATATTATCACGTCAGGTAGTGGTGGTTTAAATTACGCGGGACAGAACAGGACCGTTAAGCCCGGCGATCTGCTATTCGTTCCAGCCGGAGTCGAACACCGGTTTGAGGATTTTACGGATGATTTCGCAACCTGGGTATTATTTTATGGCCCGGTTGGGGGAGAAGCAAACCAGGAAATTCTTTGATTTTCAATTTGTAAGCCATTGATACAATGCCAAAGCAACATCACTATAACTTAACCGTTCAATGGACGGGAAATAAAGGAGAGGGGACGAGTTCGTACCGGGCTTATGATCGCAATCATATAATACTGGCGGATAATAAACCTGAGATTCTAGGATCGTCCGACCCAGCGTTTCGGGGTGATAAGACCCGGTATAATCCAGAAGAGTTATTAGTTGCTTCCCTGTCGACCTGCCATATGCTATCGTATTTGCATTTGTGCGCTGTTGCAGGCGTTGTTGTCGTCTGGTATACCGATAAGGCCGAGGGGATAATGGAAGAAACGGCGGAGGGCGGAGGGCACTTTACGGAAGTGATTTTATACCCGGTGGTGGTTGTGTCAGAGCCGTCTATGATTGAGAAGGCTAATGAGTTACACCACCGGGCTAATGAATTATGCTTTATTGCAAACTCCTGCAATTTTCCCGTTCGCCACCAACCGACTTGTCACGTTGTCGAGTCGTAAACTATTTGGCTTTGTGGTATACCAGTACTGGCACATCTGATTTTTGGATCAATTTGGCGGCATGGTCAGTATGGAAAAGACTGTCAAAGAAGCCAACTGATGGTTGCTGCTCCATCACAATTAAATCCGCATGAGCATTATCAAGCTTATCGTCAGTTAGGATAACCAACTCAGCATCAAACGCATTTATAAGCGATTCGGTCTGGAACGTAACCTGGCTTTGGGTCGTTTGCGGCTGCATTACGTACGCAATCGTATGCACCTGCGCTGGTCGAATTGCTTTACCCTCCTCACTTGTGGGTATAATAAGCACCGGGCAAATGGCCTGATCCGCTACGTCTGAGACAGCACTGCCTGCCAGTCGGTCGAAGAAAGTGCTTAGATCACTGCGCCCCATTACGATCAGATCAGCTGAATGGGCTTTGGCAGCTTCCAGTATGCCATCTTCGACCGCATCAATACGCCACTCGGCCTCGACCGACAGCCCTTCAGCCTGTAATTCGGCAGCTAACTGGCTCAATCGTTGCCGACTGATATCTTCAATCTCCTGAGAGGCTATTAGTCCCAGACCCGGATCGCCAACCGTCGGCAGAGTTGAGTCGGGTACCATCGGTTGGTAAACGTGGACAAGGGTAATTTTAGCACCGGTTTTATGGGCAAACAACCGTACCCAATCTAGCGCGGCCGCTGTATTCGTTGAAAAATCGGTAGGAAAAAGCAGGTTTGTCATGGCAATTATTAGTGAATAGTTATCAGTAAGCAGTTATCAGTGAACGGCACACACTATTTACTGGTAACTGTTTACTGATAACTGATAATTGCCCACGGTGTTTAAGCCGCTACCGTCCTGGAGCGGGCGGGGTAGTAATGATTCGGCCTGAGTCGCCACCTCTATCCAACTTTTCGATGGCTAGCAACTGCTTCATAGTTTTTTCCATGCCATCCGTTGAGCCATCCAGGAAAATAACGTTTCCCTTCCCGTTTTCAGCAAAGTGCTTAATGGCTTCCGTCCAAATCGAGAACAAAATCAGTGATGCGTCCAGATTAGCTTCGTTCATCACTTTAGCCGATTCCGCCATACCTCTGGCTACTTCCTCCCGGAACAGCGCTACACCTTGACCACGTAGCTGAGACGCCGTTTTTTCGGCTTCAGCTGAAATCTGGATCGCATTACCCTCAGCCTGAGCGGCTTTGGTTTTCGTGATAAGCAGCGCTTGTCCTTCGTTTTCAGCTGCTGCTTTGAGGTTCGACGATGCCACAACCTGCGCCATCGACCGCATGATGACCTCATCGAAAGCGATGTCGTTTAACTGTAAATCAATGAGATGGTAGCCCCAACTTTCAAGCAGACTATCGAGTTGGGATTTAACGTGTTCAATGATTTCGGAACGGAGTGCCAGAATTTCCGACTGTTTTTTGGTAGCTACAAAACTGCGGATGGAACCCTCAATTGTCCGAATCAGCGCCTGCATGAACGAGGCCTCATCGATAAACTTAAAAGCCACGTTTTTAATAGTTTCCTCCGCCTGATTTAGCACTGAGTAGACCAGCATCGCCTTAAAATTAACGTTGGCCTGATCGGCGGTGATGGCCTGAAATGCCAGCTCGACGGAGCGATTCTGGATGGAAATACGCCGATAAATGAATTCTATAAATGGAATTTTAAAGTTCAGACCCGGCGTCATAACGCGGGTATATTTTCCAAAAACAGTAACAACGGCCACCGTACCCTGCCGTACAATGACGACTGAGAGATACAGAACAATTAAAGCCAGAATAAAAAGTACGACTAAAAAATCCATGAAATGAAGAAGTTAGGGCGGAAAACAGGATTTGGGGAGTAAGGTAGGGAATAAAAAAATGCGCTTACCAGATAGCAAGTGCATTTTTTTATTCGGCAATTATTCCATTAAATCACCTTGCACGCAAATAATGAATGTAGATGTGACTGTCTCTCTGTTACAAAAGTCTAAACGCATAAAGATTCATTAATAAGTTGCAGTGTATGTGATTCAGGATTATATGACCAGGGCCGCTTTTGTGGTATTACCTTCCTCCAAGAAAACTACTTATACTGCCAGGGCGGTCACGGTCATATAATCCTGAATCATCCGAAAAATTTATGCTATGCGCGATCTGAAAAAGCACATCGGAGAAGAAATTCGGGATGCTCGCAGAAAATCAGCTTTATCGTCAAAAGAAATGGGGCTGCGGTTAGGCATAACGGAAGGCGCTTATAATCGATATGAATCGGGCAAGTACAATCTGACGCTCGATACAATTCATAAAATCTGTACAGCCATGGGGGTTGATTTTAGGGCGTTGATAGATTGATACATTTTTTATCCAACTATGTACGCTATTACAAGCCGTTAATTTGACGGGGATTACGCCCTGATTTACAGCAAAGCCCAGTATCAGTTGATACTGGGCTTTCTTTTTTCTATTTCTGAGAATGATTATGCTACGGCAAAACCGGAATGGGCGCGCATAAATTCGGGCAGAAAACCGATGACAATATCAGATGCTGGGATACCCCGTTCAATCAAATCGTCCGTTACTAAGAGATCTGTATTATTAACTAGTAGCCACACTTTACCAGTCGGTTTATTATGGAAGTGAAAGACGACATTATATTCAAACACATCCTTATACCAGCTTGTCCGAATTACTTGTAATGGTAGTGTTCGTTATCTGTTACTAATTCATAATCCAGACTTCGGCCACCGTTCATCCGAGTTGTGAACTCGCTAAGCCATTGCGTGAGAATTTCCGAATATGTTGTCATTTTACTATCCATTTCTCAACCATTTTAGTCTCCCTATCAAAGATAACCAGATTTAACCTGAATTTATCGACGATTAATTGAGTCGCTTCATCAGTGAAAAATTTGTCATAAATATTTCTGGCTACCGCCAGATAGAGCACTCTATCTGGCTCTTGGATTTCCATGAATGTCTGATAGTTCAGGTATTGTCCAAGCACACCATGAAACTCATAGGGGAATGATGGCAAAATGAAGCTTTTTACTTCGATTGCTATTTTTTGAGGTCCCTTCTCCGCTGCAAATATTTGTTCTGCGCCTAAATCAATCTCGTAATTTCGACCTTTAACACGAATCGGGTACGGATATGCGTAAAAACCCATCCATCTTTTTCGAGCGCTTCCCGAACTATTGGATCGTGCCATATAAAACCTTAATGCGCCAGCAGCCAGTTTTCTCCGACACCGATGCCGGTTTCCATTTTCACGGCCATTGGGATGGCATGCTTCATGATTCGGTCGACGTTCTCGCGGAGGATGTCGAGTTCGTCACGGTGGGCGTCGAAAACCAGTTCGTCGTGCACAGTTAGAATCATTTTTGATTGCAGCCGTTCGCGCTGCATAAACTCGTGAATCTGAATCATAGCAATCTTAAGCATATCGGCCGCGCTACCCTGAATTGGTGCATTAACGGCGTTGCGCTCGGCAAACATCCGATCAGTTTGGTTGCGGGAGTTAATGTCGCGCAGATAGCGACGACGACCTAAAATGGTTTCGGCATAGCCGAAGCCCCGCGCTTTTTCGATGCACTGATCGATGTAATCTTTCACCGCGGGGAAGCCTGCAAAGTATTCTTCAATAATCTGGGCCGCTTCCTTGCGCGGAATTTTCAATCGCTGCGATAGGCCAAACGACGAAATGCCGTAAATAATGCCAAAATTGATGGTTTTGGCTTTCCGACGCATGTCGCTCGTTACCTCATCTAACCCAACGTGAAAGACTTTACTGGCGGTTTGCGTATGAATATCAACACCACTATTAAAGGCATCGAGCATAGTTTGATCACCACTGAAGGCGGCCATAATCCGCAATTCGATCTGCGAATAATCAGCCGACATAATCAGAAATTCGGGGCCACGTGGAACGAACGCCTTCCGAATTTCCTGTCCGCGCGGAGTCCGAATTGGAATGTTTTGCAGGTTCGGGTTCACCGACGATAACCGCCCGGTGGCCGCTACCGCCTGATTAAACGACGTATGAATCCGTCCGGTACGCTTGCTAATTAACTGCGGTAGTACATCAACGTATGTATTCTTGAGCTTAACTAACTCGCGGTAATCCAGAATTTTTCGGGCAATTTCGTGTTCAGCTTCTAGTTTCGAAAGTACTTCCTCGCCGGTAGCATACTGACCCGTTTTAGTCTTTTTAGCGTTTTTATCCAGTTTGAGCTTATCAAATAGTACTTCGCCCAACTGCTTTGGTGAGCCGATGTTAAACGACTCACCCGCGAGGTCAAAAATTTGCTGCTGAATCTGCCGCATATCCGTTTCCAACGTAGCCGAGAGTTCAGCCAGGGCATTGGTGTCTAATGCAACGCCCTCCAACTCGAGGTCGGTGAGTACCTGCACGAGCGGCATCTCTACCTGATCGAACAGTTTATGGAGATTGTCTTTTTCAAGTCGGGGTGCAAAAGCTTCCTTGAGTTGGAGTGTAATGTCGGCATCTTCGGCTGCATAATCGACTATTTTCTGAACCTCAACATCGCGCATGGTCAGTTGCCCTTTACCCTTCTTGCCAATCAATGATTCAATCTCGATTGGACTATAATTCAGGTACGTCATCGCCATCATGTCCATGTTGTGGCGCATTTCAGGCTCGATGAGGTAATGGGCCAGCATCGTATCGAACAGTTTTCCCTTCACTTCAAGCCCGTACTTTTTCAGCATCAGCAGATCATATTTCAAATTCTGTCCGATTTTCTGAATGTTCGGATTCTCAAATACAGGTTTAAACTGATCAACAATAGCTTGCGCTTCGGCTCTGTCAGCAGGGACCGGTACGTAGAAGGCTTCGCCGGTGCGGTAGGCGAAAGAAAGACCTACTAAATCCGCTTCGACAGGGTCTATAGCTGTCGTTTCGGAGTCGAAACAGAAGCTGTCCTGAAGACCTAGATAATGAACTAGACTAGCACGCAATTCAGGCGTATCGACCAACCGGTAATCATGCTTTACCGACAGAATGGTTTTCCGGCGTTCGGGCTGATTTTCGTCAATTTCATAATCCGGATAAACGTCCAGATAGGCTGGTGTCCGGCCATCCGGCTGATCCGCAACGGGTGTTTCGGTCACTTCCGTACCCGGTCTATCGTCGGTGGTAATCGTATCCGTTAGTTTCGTCGGCGTAGTTTCCGCTCCTGAAGCAGCCGGCGCCTTTACCGAAGTGCGTTTTGCTTTTGGCTTGCTTGCTGGAGTTGGGGTAGGCGAGGGGTTATCAGCTGAATTGAAATCGAATGGTAAATCATCGGCGCCCGACGGTTTAAGAGCACTCATGTTCGGGAACGGCAGGAAAGCTGGTGTATCGCCACCGGGCGAGTCGAACAAGTCCATCTGCCCTGAACTTGGTGCTTTGAAAGCAGCAGGTAGTGGTTTTTCGTCGTAATCTGAACCCAGCAACCGGGTTTTCATCTGCCGGAATTCTAATTCATCCAACAGTGCTGACAGCTTAGGTTTATCGTACTCGGTATGCCGCAGTTTGTCTTCATCGAAATCTACCGGCACGTCCAAATGAATGGTAGCCAGTTGCTTTGACAGCAAACCCTGTTGGGCAAAATTGACGACGTTTTCTTTGAGCTTACCTTTCAATTGATCAGCGTTGGCAATCAGGTTCTCGACTGACCCAAAGTCGGCAATAAGTTTCTGCGCCGTTTTCTCGCCAACACCCGGAATCCCCGGAATATTATCAACTGAGTCGCCCATCAGACCGAGCATGTCCGTCACTTGATCGATACGCTCGATCTGCCAGCGTTCCAGCACTTCCTTGACGCCCTGCTTCTCGACGGGCTTACCCATGAAAGCTGGCTTATAAATATGGATATGTTCTTCAACTAATTGCCCATAATCTTTATCGGGCGTCATCATATACACCTCAAAATCAGCCAGTGCGGCTTTCTTGGCAATTGTTCCGATAATGTCGTCGGCCTCGTAGCCATCCATAATCAGAATCGGGATATGCATGGCCTCAATGATCTTCTTGATGTATGGCGTGGCAACGCTAATATCCTCTGGCTGCGACTGCCGAGTAGCTTTATATTCTTTAAACTGCTCATGCCGGAATGTTTTCTTCGACGAATCGAAAGCCACCCCAATGTGCGTAGGTTTTTCCTTCGTCAGTACCTCGATCATGGCATTCATGAAGCCGAAAATTGCCGAGGTGTTAATGCCACGCGACGAAATCCGGGGCGATTTATTGAAGGCAAAATGAGCGCGGTAAATCAGAGCCAGCGCATCGAGTAAGAAGAGTTTTTTTTGTGGTTGGGCCATTCGACAAGAATCACAGGTCAGGTGCCAAAGGTCGAAAGTCTTACCGACAATCGCGCGCTTTGTCACGACAAATTGCTACGTAGCGTACAGGAAAATGCTGTACACATATAACAATTTCAGCCTGATTTTGATTCAGGTCAACACCTTGATACTGGCTTAGTAAGGCTAAGTTGCGAGGTATCGGTTTTGAGAAACCAACGCCACATTAACTACAGTTTGACGCTTCACTTTTGCACCTTCGGAAATGCCCACCGCAGAAAATCAGGCATAATGGCGCTCCAGGTTTCCTGATTGTGCTTGCCACCGACAACCTCCACGTAACGTGTATCGATATCGCGTTGATAGCCTTTTTTAACTAATTCATCGATCAGATCGGTTGTGTCTTCGATAGCGTCGATAATGCCGTTGTTGTTGCGGTCGCTGGTTTCGTCTTCTGTACCGGCTTCGAACCAGAAGCGAAGATTTTTGTGGTAAGCCCCTTTCCGCACTTGATCGTGCATAATGCGGTCGGTTTCATCGCGATAGCCGTCCTCAGTGCTTTTACTCCGCCACCAGAACGAGCCCGAAAAAACGCCCGCCTTGCTGAACCGCTCTGGATGATGAAATACAATATCGAAAGCCGATAAGCCACCCAATGAAAAACCAGCAAATACCGATTGCGCAGGACTGTTGCTGATCCGGTAGTGTTTTTTGACGTAAGGCAATAACTCGGTCAGTACGAAATCAGTATATAACCCGGCTTTGCTGCCCCGTTGCATGTAATCGGCTCGGGCAGCTGTACCATACTCCTGAATTCGGTCTCCGGCGTGAATCGCCACCAGAACGAAGGGCTGAATGGCCTGTTGCTTATACAGCAAGTCCAGTACGGCAGTCATATGTAGCCGAGCTAAATCCTGACCATCATTTAAATAGAGAACAGGATAAACCATGCCGGAGCGCTGATAGTTAGGTGGTAACACGATGTCCAGATGAACCGTACGCTTGAGCGGAACAGAGTATAACGAATCGTCGTGCCGAACGGTGACGGTGGGTGGTTCGGCATTAATATAGGCCGGTACAGATTCAGCCATAAGTAGAGAAATGAGCAGAATAATAAAGTTCACAATCTACAAAGTAGGTGATTTTTTCCGTTCGTTCGCTTCGGTTTTTGTCCTTACGAGCGATTTACTCTATTTTCAGCCAAAATTTTCATCGTCAGCTAAAACTAAATACAACCGTGCAGGAAGATTATCGTAAATGGTATTCGCACCATCTTGGCCGCGATATTGAGATGCTGGTCTACGGCAATTGGGGTTATCCGGTGCTGATGTTTCCCACCTCAATGGGGCATTATTACGAGTATAAGGACTTCGGATTAATCGAAACAGCTCGCTGGGCCGTTGAGTCAGGTAAGGTTAAATTATATTGCATTGATAGCATCGATCGCGATAGCTGGTACGCCAAACATCTGCATCCCGGCACCCGCATCTGGAATCATGTGCTATATGACCGGTTTCTTCACGAGGAATTAGTGCCTGGTATTCAACGCGAATGTAATGTTCGGAAAATTGGCGTGTCAGGTGCGTCGTTCGGAGGCTATCATGCACTGAATTTTGCGTTCCGGCATCCCGAACAGGTTGGTCACTTACTGTCGATGGGGGCGGCTTTCAATATCCGATCGTTTCTGGGTGGCTATTACGACGATAACGTGTATTTTAACAATCCGCCTGATTTCATGCCCAGCGCCCAGAACGACGAGTTTTACCACATGAATATTGTGCTGGGTACGTCGGAATATGATTTCTGTAAGGATGCTAACTACCAGATGTCGGGTATTCTGAATCGAAAGGGAATCCGCCATCAGCTCGATGTAACGCCCTGGGGTAACCACGACTGGCCTGTGTGGAAGGACCAGTTTCCACGGTATTTGGGTCTAATTTGATACACAGGAAACTCAGTTAAAGCATAAGACTTTGACTGAGTTTCGGTTACTATGGCGATCAAGTATGCCCACTCAATCAACAGACTCGATTCCTGATGTACTGGCTCGCCTTCGTAACCACCTGACTCAGGTACCGGAACATTTGGTGCAGTTATCGGAGGCAGAATTAATCCAGAAAATACCTGGCAAATGGTCGCGAAAGGAAATCTTGGGCCATCTGATCGATTCAGCTCTGAATAACCTGAAACGCTTTACAGACGCACAATTTGCGTCCGGATCTTACGTGATTCAACGCTATAGTCAGGATAATCTGGTACTTGTCAATCGATATCAAGAGTTGCCGCTGAACCATCTGCTGGCGTTGTGGCATAGTCTTAATCAGCAGATTTTGTACGTTGCTGAAGCAATTCCGGTTGATCTTCTGGAGAAGCCCGTTCAGATTGGACAGGTGCCATCAGAAGGGTTAACCCTGAGCTGGCTTATTGACGATTATGTAGTTCATTTAGAACACCATCTCAAAACATTGTTATAGTAGTATAAACCGCGTCGACGGTCTGGCCGGGTACCCACATTCGGTCTATCACATAATCAACAACTTAATCCCTTCCGGGCGTGGGTGTCCGGTTTATAACCAAACCAGTTATGAAAAAAATAGGCATCCTCTTTGGCCAGGAGAACACCTTCCCCCAGGCATTTGTAGACCGTGTCAACGAAAAGCAAAGCGATTTTCCTGCTGAGTTCGTCGCCATCGAACAGGTCGAACAGGGCGTAGCGACAGATTACGCGGTTATTATCGACCGTATTTCGCAGGACGTTCCATTTTATAAGGCCTACTTGAAGAACGCAGCACTAACTGGCACAGCGGTCGTAAACAATCCGTTCTGGTGGAGCGCCGATGAGAAATTTTTCAATAACTGTCTGGCCGTTCAACTGGGCGTACCGGTGCCGAAAACGTTTCTGTTACCTTCGAAAGAGCGCCCCGACGATACGAACCATAACTCGTTCCGGAACCTGCGCAATATGAACTGGGATGGGATTTTCAACCGCATCGGTTTCCCTGCGTTCATGAAACCGCACGCAGGTGGAGGCTGGAAAAGTGTCTACAAAGTGGACGATCCCAGTCAGATGTTCCGGTCGTATGACGAGACGGGCCAACTGGTTATGCTTTATCAGGAAGCCATTGATTTTACGGATTATTTCCGGTGCTATTGCATAGGTGGGAAAGACGTGCGAATTATGCCTTATGAGCCACGGAACCCGCATCACCTGCGTTACGCAGCCGAGATGAAAACCACGGGTGATGCAGGCAAAAAGCTATTGGAAACCATGACCGATTATGTGCTGAAACTGAATCACGGCCTCGGTTATGATTTCAACACGGTTGAGTTCGCGGTGCGCGACGGTATTCCCATTGCGATTGACTTCTGCAATCCCGCTCCCGACGCTGACGTTCATTCCGTCGGTCAGGAAAATTTCGATTGGGTCGTAGAAGCTGCCGCCAGCATGGTTATTGAACGGGCTAAAAAAGCCCAAAAAGGTAAGGATAACCTGACCTGGGGTACGTTTGTACGGGGTTCCGTAAATGGATCGGTAGAAACTGCGCCTGCTTCGACGTCATCAGTTGGCCCAGCTACTATAGAAAAGGAAGCAAAAACCACAAAAGCGCCCAAAGCTACAAAAGTCAAAAAGGACGAGCCGAAGGAAGAAAAACCAAAGAAAAGTAAAAAGTAAGCTAAGGCCAACCCTAAAAGATCTCAAAGACCTTTTAGGGTTGGCCTGCAACGTTCACTATTATTCCAACCCTTTTTCTGGAAACAGACTCATTGTCGAAAAACGACAACGATGCGTTCAGTTTTTCTGCTGTTTTTCATTGTATTAGGCTTTCAGGCCTGCCGCCCCTCGGAAGATGTGTCACCCGATACGCTGACCGGAATTTGGATTGAAGCGTCAGCCCGCCAGGACACCCTACGGTTTAACGTAGATGGAACTGGAGTTTCATTACCAAATACGTTGCTGGTTAATCGAGGGAAAGAGAAAAATGCAAGCGGTTATCTACTACCCAAAATGGGTAGTGGACTATATAGCTACACTATTCAGGGAACCCGCATTTACGTCCACAGTTTGTTGTCCAGTTCCTCGCAGGGCGCCGATTACGCAATTGAGCGCCGGGGTGCCGAACTGCGTATGGATAACTTTTTTGAGCTGGCTCCTCGCCAGCCGGCCACAGCTACCCGAACCTTAATACGCCTATAAACTTGCTGAAAGGTTTAAAGCGAGAAACTAGATAAAAACGATTAGCAGAGACTAGTGGGTTACCGTCGTGGTCTGCTGATTGATTGGATGACTTCCGAAAAAGGCTTGCATAGTACGATTGGCTCGGTAAATTTGAATTTATTCCTCCTTTCGTACTACGTATGGCAAGTCAGCTTTTGGTGATCGGTAGCTCCAATACCGATATGGTCGTAAAAACTACACGCTTACCAGCGCCGGGTGAAACCGTTATCGGCGGCACTTTTCTTATGAATCCCGGTGGTAAGGGCGCTAATCAGGCTGTGGCTGCTGCCCGACTCGGCGGTCAGGTGACGTTCGTAGCAAAAGTTGGGGAGGATATTTTTGGTCAGCAGGCTATTAGTGGATTTAAGCAGGAAGGTATCGATACTACCTATATCTTGACCGACACTGACAATCCGTCGGGTGTTGCGCTGATTAACGTCGATGCGGCTGGCGAAAACTGTATTACAGTGGCCCCTGGGGCTAATGCTGCCCTGCAATCGGTTGAAACGCAAACTGCTTTGCAGGCAGTTAACGCTGACACGCTCGTTCTGCTACAACTTGAAATACCGTTGACCACAGTAGAATATGCCGTTAAGGAAGCTGCAAAGCGTGGTCTGCGAGTCATTTTAAATCCGGCACCAGCGCAATCTCTTCCAACGGATTTATTCCAGGATGTTTTTCTGATTACGCCTAACGAAACCGAAGCTGAGCTGCTGACAGGCATTCGAGTAAAAGACATTATCACGGCTGAACAAGCTGCGCTTAAGTTTCATGAAATGGGCGTTTCAAACGTCGTCATTACGTTAGGAAGCAAAGGCGCTTACATTCATACAGCTTCTGAAAGTCAATTAGTTGACGTACCCAAAGTAACGGCCATTGATTCCACTGCCGCAGGAGATTGCTTTAACGGGGCGTTGGCCGTTGCTTTATCCGAAGGTCAATTGCTTACTGAAGCAGTTTCGTTTGCTTGCCGGGCAGCAGCCATTTCGGTGACGCGCATGGGCGCACAGGCATCAATGCCATACCGAGAAGAAGTGGATAATGTTGTTTCCTAACCAACTTTTTCAATGAAAAAAACTGTTCTTTTTGGCCTGCTGCTGACTACCCTTTCTGCCACTAATCATCTGGCACCATCTCCTAAAACGGTTACCTTATCCAAAGCTATTCTTCAGGAAAAGATTAAAGGCGGCTGGGCTGGTCAAGTCATTGGCTGTACATTCGGCGGACCGACGGAATTCAAGTTTTCGGGAACGATGATCAATGATTACCAGCCGATTCCGTGGTACGACGGCTATATCAAAAAAACGATGACCGAAACGCCGGGCCTCTACGACGATCTATACATGGATTTGACGTTCGTGGATGTCTTTGAAAAAAAAGGGCTCGACGCGCCGGTTTCAGAACACGCTAATGCCTACGCGCACGCTGATTATATGCTCTGGCACGCGAACCAGGCTGGCCGTTATAATATTCTGAATGGGATGAAAGCACCAGATTCAGGCCACTGGCTTAACAATCCACACGCTGATGATATTGATTTTCAGATTGAAGCAGATTTTTCGGGATTAATGGCACCTGGTATGCCTAACGCTGCTGTGCAGATCGGTGATCCTATCGGCCATATTATGAACTACGGCGATGGCTGGTACGGCGGGGCTTACGTGGGCGCTATGTATTCGCTGGCGTTTGTCTCAAATGATGTAAACTACATTGTTAAAGAAGCGCTCAAGACGATTCCAGCGCAGAGTACCTTTTATCAATGTATTACCGATGTGATTAAGTGGCACGAGAAATATCCAGCTGACTGGAAGCAAAACTGGTTCGAAATTCAGCGGAAATGGTCAGATGAGGTAGGTTGTCCGGAAGGTGTTTTTCGCCCGTTTAATATCGATGCGAAAATCAATTCGGCTTACATAGTGCTGGGCTTACTGTACGGCGGTGGCGACTTTACGAAAACGATGGAGATCAGCACGCGTGCTGGTCAGGATTCCGATTGCAATCCATCGTCAGCGGGTGGGATTTTAGGTACAATGCTGGGCTATGATAAAATTCCGACATATTGGAAACAAGGCCTGAAAGAAGCTGAAGACATCGATTTTAAATACACGACTATGTCGCTGAACGATGTTTATGCTATGAGCTTGAAACACGCTTTGCAAATGGTCGAACGTAATGGTGGAAAAGTAGCTGGCGATCAAGTGACAATTGCGTTGCAAACGCCTAAAGTCGTGCGAATGGAACAGGCATTCCCTGGACATTATCCGGTGCTGGCTCGTGGAATTAACAAAGAGATTGAAGCTGAATATAGCTTTGATTTTGAGGGTATTGGGTTTGCGTTACGGGGCGAAGCCAAACCTAAAAACGGCAATAGCTGGGATTATAAGGGGAACTATGTCTTTAACACCGAACTGTATCTGGATGGTCAGAAGATTGAAACGGCAAAGTTACCTGTCAATTTTACGCACCGTCGGTATGAACTATTCTGGAAGTATCAATTACCAAAAGGCAAGCACAACGTACGGATCAAGATACTGAATCCTGATTCGGAGCATGTTGTACGTATGGGCGAATTGCTCGTCTACAGCGATCAGCCAATTAAATCGAAGCTTTAGATTAGGAAAAGCTAATGGCGTGTGATGGGTACATTTGCAGTCTTTTTCTGCTGATTTCGATAGCGGTTTCGGCGCAGAAACTCGTTCCGCCACCTGTGCACCCTAATCCGGTGAGCGCCTTACAGACTTACCACGAAAATCTGGCTCAACTTCGGCATGAACATCCAAATCAGCGCGAACTACCCGATCTGAAATTTTTTCTATTCGGTATGGGAGACCGCCTGAAACTCATTTACCGCAACGGTCGCTTATTGAACGCCCAGACAGGCAATATCGAGGAGCAGTGGCGCGTAAAGGATGAAGTCATCGTTCCCTCGGAATATCTGGTGCAACTGACTTTGGAGGATGATCAGGTTATCCAGATTCGGGAGGACGAAACGGGTGTCTGGCTACTACAGTCTGGCAAACGCCCACGGCTGATTCCCGGTACTCATAGCCTGGTAAATCTGCCGCGTTTTGCCGATAAAGCATTCGGTCCAGTATTACGGGTGTTGCACCAGGAAATTTTGGTTAATGTGATCAATGGCCGACCTGTTCCAAATTTTCTGGTGTATTACAAGCCCTGGTATCGCGATGCCGCACTGATGGCGATGGTATTACGAGAGACGGATAATCTGTCTCTAATTCGCGATTGGATTATGGCCATCCGCGATCCATTCGACCATAATAATCGTGGTGTTGCCGAAACTGATAATCTTGGCGAAGTGCTTTTTCTGGTATCATTAGTATCCGATAAACAGCATCCTGTAGTGCAGATGGTTCTGGATTCAGTAAAGCAGTTTCAGAAAGGCACCCACTTAATTGGCAAAACCGACAACGCTGAACATTCTGTTTATCAGACCAAATGGATGAAATATGGCCTTAAATCGCTCGGCCTGCCCGATACCTACCAAATCCCAAATCAATATGATAGTTACGCATCATTGTGCTGGTGGGATTTTAGAAAAGAACACGTTGAGGGTAACCGATTCGATGAGAAAGCCAGTGCAAATTATCCATATTTAACGTGGGCAGAAGATCATTTTTATAGTCGATCAAACTCACCAGAAAGGCGTGGTATGGTCGGCAGCTCTGATTATCCGCTTAGTTGGGAGCAGCAGGCCAGCGATGCGCACTACCCCGGTCTAACAGTGCTGGATAAAGAGCTAGTCAAACAGAAACTGGCGTTTCCGCACACCTGGCACGCTGCCGAAATGTTTCTGCTGCTGAATGGGAATTAAGCATTAAGGGCATAGGGGAAACTCTGAATCAACATTTCCCCTATGCACGCTGCTCAATGAAACTTGCTGCCAATTGTGAAGCCCGCTTTTACGCTGAAGTACGAGTTTTTGGCTGTCATCGTGCGACCGGTGGCATTGTTCGTAACCGACGTATTACTCACCAGATTGTAATTGCCTTCCAGATTGACCCGTCCGTATTTGACCCCAATACGGGCCAAACCACCAATATTATTGGTTGCCGGGAGGGGATAACGAACGGTCAGGCCAAGCCCCGTCGTAATCTGTTCGCTGGGGTCAACGTGGTAAAAGGCAGGCCCAACACCGATGTAGGGCTGGATGTCTCTTCCCGTGTTGAACAGATAACTGGCTGTCAGTGCTGCGGAATAAATTGCGTTTGCTTTACTAGCGAAAAAGAGATTATTATCCAGAAACTCAGGCCGTTGAACAAACGCCTGTTCGAATCGTAAGCCAAACACCAGATGATTAATCATTTGGTACTGCCCTTCAATGCTGTAGAGAAATCCCGCCTTGCTATAATCATCGTTAGCTGATTCACGCATTGGCACAGCATAACCCGCTGCGACATTGACAGCGAAAAGTTTGAGACGTTGAGCGTTCGTTACCAGCGGAGCTAGTAACAGTAGGGTACATACTAATTTACGCATAGATAATTTTATTCGGTAATTATTGGGTACAATATAGAATATGTACCCACAATTTCGGCTTCCCGTTGCAATCATCCGTCAGAAAATTACGATTTATCGGGTATGACTGTTTGAACGCCACTCTATTTTTCATCCAGCAGAATCATTCCTGTCCGGGTAATCCAGGCATGCGTTGTGGATTCATACCGGTCAATTTCATCGCCACCACCCTGACGGCGCGGGTCTTTCTCGGCCTGCATCCACATATCCAGCCGCTGACGCAGGCTTTTGCGTACGTTGGCGTAGGCTGGGTCAGCCGACCGGTTATGCAGATTATAGGGATCATCTTTCAGGATGTATAATTCGTCGGCGGGGCGCTTGGCGAAACCTAATTCGAATAAAGCCTTAACTGCTTTGTCGGCCCGGTGATCCATCATATACACTTTGGTAGGGCCACCATCGACATCGCCAAATACCGAGGGCGTATTTGGAATAGTTTCGTCTCCGGCGGGCATTCGCTCCGGCCGAAAGTTTCGAATGTACAGATAGTCTTTAGTGCGAATGGCGCGCATTGGATAACCCGCTCCGTAGTCAAAATCGGCCCGGCACAGGCAATGCCGTTCGCGTTCCAGAAACACCTCGGCCCGGTGCGTTGTTTTTTGACCGTTCAGCACCGATGTCAGGCTGATTCCGTCCAGCTCCGGACGTTGCTGGATACCCGCCCAATCCAGAAACGTAGGCATTAAATCGATTAGGTTAACAAAGGAATCGTGACGCCGGGGTTGGTTTGATGCGCCAAACTGGCTTATCAGTAGCGGGACCCGGGTTCCGTAATCGTACAGATTCGCTTTGGCGTGCGGGAAAGGCATTCCATTGTCCGAAGCTACTACGATAATGGTATTCTCCAGTTGACCAGCGCTCTCCAGTTTCTTCAGGAGTTCCCCGATTTCCCGGTCGAATCGTTCCACTTCGCCCAGATAATCAGCCACGTCTCCCCGGATCGTCGGTACGTCGGGCAGGAAAGCGGGCATCCGTATTTTTTGCGGGTCGATTCCGGCTTTTTTACCGCTTCCCTCGTCGAAAGGACGGTGTGGATCGTTGGTCCCGAACCAGAAAAAGAAAGGCTTTCCTTTGGGTAGGCTATCGATAAAAGGGGCAAACACCGCCGATTTCCCAGCGGGATTCTCGGTGTATCCCATTTTATGGAAATCGCCGGGTGCCCAACCTTTCCGGTCAAAAGCTACGGCATAACCGGCTTTTTCCAGCAACTGCACATACGTTGGAATCCGGTAATCGAGCCGGCCGCACAAGTTAACGCCTTCGCCAAGGTTGTGCGGATAACGCCCTGTTAACATAGCTGCCCGCGAGGGTGTACATGATGGCGATGCGCAATAGGCGTTCGTAAAGACAGTGCCGTGCTGCGCCAGTCGGTCGAGGTTGGGTGTACGGATGGAATGGTCACCGTAAATACTGGCATACGGATAACTCCAGTCGTCGGCCAGAATGAACAGAATGTTGGGATGTGACGCGATCGGTTTATTGAATGAAACTAAGCCTAAAGCGATCAGACAACCTATACTCAGGAAGAAGTAGACGACTTTCATAGCTGGCAATTTCGCGAAAAAAAGCGGAAATCGGTGGCTTTGATAACCAATCTACAGATAGCTAAGAGCTTAACTAACTTAATCTTCTTTCCCAAAGGCCAGCAGTACATTGCCTGGTAATTCGCCAAACTGTCCGTAGCCGGAGTTAACGTATAACATGCCATCGGCTACCACCGGCGAAGCCCCGTCAATTGAGCCGCCTTTGCCGGGAATACCGTTAATAGTCTGAAAATCTTTTACGGTATCATAATCCCACAGGATTTTGCCATCAGTAGTTGAATAAGCTCGAATATGGCCGTCCAAGGCTCCGGCAAACACTAAACCAGGTATTACCATGGGTGCTGCCGAGTTGGCTTCAAGACACCCTTTTTTATCCCCGCAAGATGGCGCAGCTGTTTTCCAGATGGTCTTGCCCGTTATAACATCCAGCGCGAACAGACCCGGCTCAGGCTTGATTAGCGAATCAATTTGTGGGTTTATGCCGTACTTATTATCGGCGTTGGCCGCGTACACCTGTTTGCCATCGGTGGCCATGCCCCAGTGAATACCACCTAGCGCCCCACCTCGACCAATGCGATTTTGCCAGATAACTTTGCCATCATCAGGGGATAAGCCATAAACGATGCCCGCCTTCTGACCAACTACAAGCATGTCTTTGCCTGACGGCTGTTTCACCAAAATCGGTGCCATTCCGAAATCAAAATCAGGACCGATTTTTTCGGGGCAGTTTGGATTACCGGGGCAGGCCAGGTTCCAGGTGTCGCCCTTCGTAGCCTGAAACGACCATACCAGCTTACCCGTTTTCAGATTCAGTGCCTGAATAGCGTCGCTAGTCGCTGTGGCCGGAGCCGTGTAATTTTCACCTGTACCCAAATAAAGCAGTCCACGTTTCGTATCGATGGTAGGGCTGCACCAGACAATTGCGCCCGACGGTCCGTAGAACGGCGCTCCGCTTTTCTTCTTACCAACTTCTTTCGCTTCTTCGGTAATGACCCGGTGCCGCCAGACTTCCTTTCCCGAACGTGCATCTAACGCTACAATCTCACCCGACGATGAGCAGCAGGGATAAGAAGGATCTAACACAGAAGCCACTTCGATGGACGTTAACGGAACATAAACCATGTTATCGTAGACGGCTACAGAACCCGTATTGCCAGATTGCGGATGTTTTCCAGCCTTACTTTCCCATACTAGTTTCCCGGTTTTGACGTCAACAGCGTAAACATTAGTACTGTTATCGGCAAAAAAAGCGTGAATACTTGTTTGGTTCTGAACAACTGAAATCGCCCCTCGAATAGCTGCTTTCGCCAGAAAACGCCAGCCAATCTTGCCCGTCTGTTTATTCAGACAATAGACTTCCCCGAATTGGCTGCCAATAATTAGCCAGTCACCCACAATAGCGGGTTTGCTTCGTACCTGATTAGCCTCCGGAAAAGCAAAGGCCCATTTCAGGGTAAGCTTACCAACATTGGCGGCCGAAATACCCGCCTGCTCTGCCGACCGATAACCCGTTCCTTCCAGGTTTCCGCCCCATCCCGAGTGATTAACCAACCCGGATTTACTTGCCGGTAAGGCAAATGACCCATAAGCCTCCTGCGGTATAGTGGGCACACTTAACGTTTTACCCGTCAACCACTGTGTCACCGCTTTACGCTGATCCTCAGTCAAATCTTTAGCCTGAATCCGCATTTTACCGGTTTCGAGTGCTGCCAGAATAGCACGTGGTGGCATCTGCACCAACGACAGATAAGCCGGAGCGCCAACGCCTGCATCAGCTTTATGGCAATTGTTACAGGTTGCCATGTACACCTTCTGCCCTTCGGTTAGGGCGGCCGCATCGGGCTTTTGCGAAAACCCAATAATGGACTGAAGTATTATGAAACCAGTAAGGGCCCAGTGAAGTATGCAGGGCTTATTTGCGTAAGCAGACAGAGCATTTTTCATGAAAAACTGATTTAGTATTTGAGGCAACAGATCGAATAGGAGCGGAGTAAAACTACATAACTGGTTAGTAGAGCGCAGCCTTTTTAGGATAAATGCCGGTTTTTAAAGGATAATATAGCGTTCTAAATGGATAAACTTATGTTTGCTTTCAGGATAATTCTCTATTAAGTCGGTGAGAATGCGGTTAGTTAGCTCTTTTGTAGATGCCCTTTTTTACGACAGGCCATATTGTTGATGACTGCACAACATGAAAACAAATTTATTGATAGTAGTAGGCTGTTTGATGCTGGAAGCCTGCTCCAGCAATAGTAAAACCGATCAGAACACTATGGAACAATCCGCTAAAGGCACCTTTGGCTACGATCTTGCTTTCTTACAGAAACACGATAGCACATTAACCGTATTGACGAGCGTCGATAGTGCCGCGCAGGTAATCGTTTCCGCAAAATACCAGGGTAAAGTTTTCACATCCACCGCCGAGGGAGTTTCCGGCCGGAGTTTTGGCTGGGTACATTACAAAGCGTTTGAGGGTACGCCAGACGCCCACATGAATGCGTATGGTGGCGAAAACCGGCTTTGGCTAGGGCCCGAGGGCGCTCAGTATTCGTTGTTTTTCAAGCCTGGCGCGGAAATGACATTTGAGCAGTGGCATACACCATCAGCATTCGATACGGAACCTTGGCAAATAGTCCAAAAAACGGATAAGTCCGTGGTGATGGACAAGAAAATGAACCTGACAAACTACGCTGGAACGAAGCTGAATCTGAAAATTGATCGAACTATTACGTTGCTAAGTCGGGCAGAAGCGGAAGATCAACTCAAAACAGCGCTTGCTGACGGGCTAAAACTAGTTGGCTATCAAACCAATAATACAATTACGAACACTGGACAAGTGGCCTGGGATCACAAAACGGGTGCCCCCTGCCTCTGGATGCTCGATATGTTTGTGCCATCGCCCGGTGTAACCATTGTGATTCCTTATGAAAATCAGGAGACGGGGAAAGTTGCTACTACCGACTATTTCGGTCATATTCCGCCTGACCGGGTGACTTACCAAAATGGGACGCTTTTCTTCAAGGCTGACGGGAAAAGTCGCGGCAAACTGGGTATACCACCAGAGCGAGCTAAACCCATCGCGGGCAGCTATGATGCTGAGAATAATATATTAACACTAACTGTATTTGACGTAGACAAAGCGGGAACGTACCTTAACCAAGAATGGAAGATCGTGCGCGAGCCCTTGAAAGGTGACGCTGTTAACGCTTATAATGATGGTCCGCTGGCTGACGGAAGTCAGATGGGGCCCTTCTACGAAATTGAGAGCGTATCGCCCGCGGCTTTTTTAAAACCAGCCGCTAAGCTAACCCACCGACACACTGTTTTTCACTTTACTGGCGACAAAACCGCTCTGGATACTGTAGCGCAGAAAACATTGGGCGTATCGCTGGAGGAAATTCAGCAGGCGTTTGGGAAGAGATAGGGCTTACGGGCAGAAGATTTTATAGAATGTATAGCTCACCGTTATCGCCGTGTACGTATAGCTATCACGAAGTGCGGTATTACCCTGATCTAATTTGCTGGTTGTGCCATTAGGGCCAAAAGTGCGGTCGCCTAGACCATCCAGGTAATCGTTATTGCCAAAGCGCGTACCAAATTCCAGTCCGACGCTCCATGGACGTTTTATTTCATATTTAATCCCGACACCCAGCGGAAAAGTCAACATGCCCCGTGCCTTAACGACAGCATTCTTGAAATTGACTATTCCCACGCCACCAAATACGTATGGTGTCCAGTTTCTGACTTTAGGCTGGGGTTTATAATTTAAAAAATTGTACTGAAGATCAGCCGTTATTTCATTCAGATTCGTACGATACGAAAAGTTACGAGCCTGCTGAAGTGGATCGGAACTGACACGATCTTCACCACGAACGCCACCAATAGCAAATCCGGCTCGCATAGAAAAGGAACGGGTGGCATTATACCGAAAAAATACGCCCCCCGCCGGACTGTAGAATCGGGGATTTAGGGAAGGTGTTACGTCACCTTTGCAGAGCATACCACCCAGGCTTCCCCCAACTTCGATTTTTTGGGCCTGTACGCTCAGGCTGATAAAAAGCCCGGCTATCAGCAGCCGGGCCCTACTAAGTTGCGTTCGATACATACAAAATAGTCGTCAGTCAATAGTCGATTATATGGCTATTAACTCTACTTAATGGGCGGACACTTGATTTTACCCGGAATGATGTAATGTATAGAAAGATTAGTTAATAAGTAGCTGTCTTTCAGGAATCCTATCAAATTACTTTCCGAACCACGAACAGGTTCGGTTTGAAGAGCAGCCGCAATTTGTGGCTGTAAGTCAGGGTTGTTATCATATAATGCTCGCAGCGCATCATATCGATTAACGTTTGCACGGGCTGCATTCAACTCCTGCCGACGGTCGGCCATTAACGAAGATAGTCCCTGCAATACATCGGGTGAAGCGTATGGACCACCTACGTCATCCAGGTAATCCGTAAATGTGTAGCGATAACCAATTTCAAAACCTATGTTGAAATTTTGATTTAGCATGTATCGCACGCCAAAACCGACTGGAATCGCAACCGTAACAAGCGAATAAGGCTTATCGTAGCCCGGCTGCCCTTGTCCCTCCGTGTGTAAAGGCTGGAGTTTAACCCATTCACGAGCGGCATATTGGCCGTTGCTAGGTTCGGCTGGAGTCATAGCTTCGGGGCTATGAGCTACCATGGCAATACCACCAAATACGTAAGGAGTTAGTTTTGCACGCACTGTTGAATTACGTCCGTCGGCAACGAAATTGTAAATACCGGTGACCGCAAATTCCTTCAAATCATTACGGAAATGCAGGTTTCGGGCGTACTGAACGAGGTTCTCCTTTATATTATTTTTGTTAAAGGTGTAGTCGTCACCAGTAATTCGTGCCCAGGTAAACGTCGCTCTGGCTGCAAAATGTGGAGTAAACTGACGCGTATAGCCGATCCCAACATTCCAGCGGGGCATGATATACGTCGCTTTAATAAACTGCCGATATCCTGCCAGGTCACCATAATAATGGGATGAGCCAGCACCGAAACTAATCGATGAATAGGGAATAAATTTCGTGTTTAGCCGTCGTTGCGCCAAACCGTCCGTAGCTCGACCCAATAGCAGCCCAACGGCCGCCATACCCATTATCAACTGTTTATAGGTAGTCATACTCATGAAATAGGTGAATCAACCCTGACCGGTCTAATTGTCCAGCCAATTCCGAAACGGCTGGGCCATCGCTTTTATTGGCAAGGGCCTTAAAAATTGTGCCACAAATAAAAATTAGTGACGATTTAATGAAAGATTGTGAAGGACTGGTTCAGTTGCCCGATCTGAAGTTAGTTGCGAATATCCCAGCCCCAATTAAGCTTACTGCGGAGCGTGTTCAGAAAGTTAGCATCGCTGAGCTTAACCAGCCGGGCCTTGAACGTTTCTTTCTGTACACTGATTCGTACGGACGTATCGACCGTAAAGGAACGCGAATCCAGGGCAGCCAAAAAATTACCACTACGACTTTCCACCTCGAACGCCAACTGACAACTGTCCATAACAATCATCGGTCGCACGTTCAGGTTATGCGGGCTAATTGGCGTAATGATAAAATTATTCGTTTGGGGGAGAAGCACGGGGCCGCCACAACTGAGAGAGTAACCCGTCGAGCCGGAAGGGGTTGAGATAATGATTCCATCAGCCCAGTAAGAATTCAGAAACTCGCCATCAAGATACGAATGCACCGTAATCATTGATGAGGTTTGAGTACGCGTAATTGTGAAATCATTCAGACCAAAGGGCAGGTTTCCGAAAATATCCTGGCTCGACCGAACGCTTACCAATGATCGCTCATCAATTGAATATTGTTCATTGAAAAGCGCGTCGATCATCAACCGCACAGAAGCGGGAGCGACCGTGGCCAGAAAACCTAGCCGACCAATGTTGATTCCGATAATGGGAATTTGCCGGGGGCCTACGTGGGTAACTGCATCGAGCAGCGTGCCATCACCCCCCAGGCTAAAAATAAAATCGGCATCCCTGACGCCATCGTCAACGGTATATGTAGCGTCGCTATAATGGGTTACCCCGGCGTTATCCAGAAATTCGCGAAATCCCTGCGAAATAATTATCTCAGCCTGCCGCCGTGACAATTCGTCAAACATTGACTGAATATAGGGCCGGGCCGATTCGGGGAAGTTGCGCCCGTGAATGGCGATTTTCATAAAGTGTAGTCGTTAGTCATTAGGCGTTAGTCAATAGCCAGTAATCATTATTCACAGATGACTATCGACTGACGACTATTAACTACTTATGTATTTAAATAACGAAGCAGCGAGTCGAGCCGCTCCTGATCAATGCTCTCGATAGGTGCGTTGGCGAAAGCCGCTTCAATCTGATAACCGAATCGCTCGAGCGTTGAAATAACAGGGGTGATGTCGCGCCGGTTAAGTTTGAGCGTCAGCCGCGAACGATCAGGCATGCCATAAGCTGCACTGGTAAAATAGCTACTGATAATCTTCGTGTTATTGGATTCTACCAGCCGGCTAATTTCCGTCAGAGAGTAATCACGTTCGGACAGATTAAGAATCAGAATAGCGCCCGTTTCCTGTACGCCCAGCTCCTGCGCAAACTGTTTCAGGAGTTCACTTGTCGAAATAGTACCGACAAATTCTTTGCTTTCGTTGAGTACTGCGATTACCTCCATGCGATTCTGAAGCGCAACGCCCAACACCTCAAACAAGTGCTGATCTTCATAGACGTACGTCTGCTCAAATAACCACATAACGTTGCTAAGCGGGCGTTCATCATCAGGAACATCCATCAGCAATTCTTCGCTGACCACGCCCCGATATTCATTCTGGTCGATCAGGATAAGTTGTTCAATGTGGTGTTCCTGCATCCACTCCAGCGCCTGACCTACTGAGTCGGCAGGCTTCAGAGCCGGTATCATCGGATCGATTAGTTCGGCAGCCAGCATAATACTAGAACGTTGATAAGAAAGTGTTGGCCAGAAAACTACGGAAATTCTACCATAGTTTCAAAATCAGGGAACAGGTAGCAATGATTAGTAAACAGTTAACGGCGAGCAGTAATGATCGAAAACGGTTAATTGATAACTGTTTATTACTAACTGATCATAGATAATTGCTCACTGTTCACTGTAACAGGGTTTCGGGAAAGCCAGTTATCAAGCAATTCATTGAACCGATCCGGGCACTCCATCATAGGCGCGTGACAGCACTTATCAATGAAATGCAACTCTGAATTGCTTATTAACCGATTAAATTCGTGTCCTACTTCGGCAGGGGTAATCGTATCATTTAGCCCCCAAACCAGCAGCGTTGGCACCTGAATTTTGTATAAATCTTTGGCGACGTTATTCCGCTGCGCTGATTTGGCGATGCCCACAATACTCATGCATTTGGGTATACTGGTGGTTATCTCAAACACTTCGTCGATTAGTTCTTTCGACGCCACTTTTGGGTCATAGAACGTATAAGCAACCCGTTCAGCAACATAATCATAGCTGCCGCGCTTGGGAAACGATCCGCCCATGCCATTCTCGAACAAACCGGAGCTGCCTGTTAACACCAGCCGCTGTACCCTTTCGGGGTTATTGAACGTATACAGGATAGCCAAGTGACCGCCCAGCGAATTGCCCAGCAGCGTCATATCGTTTAACCCTTTCTGGTTCACAAATTTTTCGATAAACGTAACCAATCCTTCCAGACTAGCCTGCCGTAACGGCATTTCGTAGATTGGTAAGAGCGGAATAATGACCCTGTAGCGATTAGAAAACGTATTGATCACGCTATCCCAGTTACTAAGCGCTCCAAATAGCCCGTGTAACAAGAGCAATACTTCTCCCTTACCTTCATCGACGTAGCGAAAACCAGCTTCCTCCTTGATTTGATAGTTCATACGTATTGAGCAATTAGTGATGTGGCGGACTCACTTTCTTTTTTAGTAAACAACACAAAATCGATCCAGTTTTGGAGCAATTGCAATCCATATTGAGTTAGAGCCGCTTCGGGATGAAACTGGACACCCCACAGCGGTAATACCCGGTGGCGAAAGGCCATTACCTCACCCGACTCCGTAGCCGCCAACTGAACTAACGAACTCGGTAAGTCCGTCAGCACGAGCGAGTGGTAACGAGTTACCTCATACGAAAGAGGAATTCGGCCCCACAGAACGTCATCGGTTAGCAACTGAATCGTCGATACTTTACCGTGCATTGGTCGACTGGCAGTCGTTAATTTCGCTCCGAAATATTCACCCAGTGCCTGATGACCCAGACAAACACCAAGCATCGGGACGCGTTGATGATAATGTGCAATTACCTCCATTAGTCGGCCAGCTTGTCGAGGTTTACCCGGACCTGGTGATAAAACCACCGCATCGACAGTTTCGGCTGTTAATCGCTGAATCGGCTCATCGTTCCGTATCACCCGACAATCGGCCCCTGCTTGCTGCAAATAATCGACCAGCATGTAGGTGAACGAGTCGAAATTATCAACGACCAATAGCTTCATGCTGCTATAACACAATTTAATGCGTCAAAATTAATGGTTTCTAAAAAAAAGTAATGACCTTTTTTGCTTTAATACTGATAGTCAGATCATTATTTTATTGTTAACTTTAAAATATCCAAGCTATATAAAAAAAATACCACGTCCATTACTCACCGTTTATCAAGCGGATTAAAACGACAGTTAACCGGGCCAAACATTTACGGGCGAAAACAGTACACTCTAAACGGATAACTAAATTTACCTAAGCACGTATGGTTATTAATTCGTCCGGCGCTGACTCGCCCGTCGTTATCGTAGGAGCTGGTATGGCTGGGCTTACCTGCGCCGTTTATCTCAAAGAAGCTGGTATTGATGCCCTTTTATTGGAAGCGTCGGATGGTATAGGTGGCCGAGTTCGGACAGACCTTGTCGATGGGTTTCAGCTCGATCGCGGTTTTCAGATTTTATTAACCGCTTATCCGGAAGCCCAGCGCCTGCTGAATTACAGCGCCCTAAATCTGAAACCGTTTCGGTCGGGAGCACTCATTCGGGATGCGGACCAATGGATGACGTTGGTTAATCCGGCTGAGGAGCCAACGTCCGTTTTTAAGACATTAAGTTCGCCAGTTGGTACAATAAGCGATAAAATAAAGCTCGCTGAACTTCTGCGCCGAACGCAGAGCCTGCCACTGGATGAATTATTCCGGCAAACACCGACCACTACGTTGGCGCTTCTTGACGAGTTGGGTTTCTCCGATCAAATTATCGAACGTTTCTTTCGACCGTTTTTTGGCGGTGTTTTTCTGGAAGATGCTTTAACCACGTCGAGCAACTTTTTTGAGTTTTGTTTCCAAATGTTTTTTATTGGTGGTGCAGCCATACCTGCGCAGGGAATGGGCGCTATTCCAGCACAACTAGCCAGTCGATTATCTCCTGACCAGATACGCTTGCAAACATCGGTTAAGCGTGTAGAGGGAAACACGATTTACCTGGAAAATGGCGAAACAATTACAGGCCGTGCAGTCGTTCTGGCCGTCGATGCTGCTCAAAGTGCCCGTTTGCTAGGCCGGACAATCCCTGCTGAGACTGCATTTAATCATACAACCTGCACATATTTTGCGGCTTCAACTTCACCAAGACCGGCTGCGTCAACTGATCATAAATTACTGATACTTAATACGCACCGGAGCTCAGCGGTTCACAACATGGCTATCATCAGCGATGTAGCACCTGACTACGCACCGACTGATTCAACCTTAATTTCGGTTAGTACCCAGGGCCTGGAGATAGTAAATGAAGAGTCGTTAACAAGCCATATTCGGCAGGAGTTAACCGGCTGGTTTGGATCAGATGTGCAGACCTGGAAGCATTTGCGGACTTATCATATTCCTCAGGCATTACCTGCATACAGTCCCAATGAGGCTGGCATAGAGGCCATTCGCAAACCACTCCATCTAGCTGACAACCTCTATCAATGTGGCGATCAAACGGCTTATCCTTCGCTCAACGCAGCTATGCAGACCGGTCGGGAGGTGGCCGAACTGATTAGTCGGGTGTGAGTAGTAACACTTACCATAACCGAAGCTTGGCTTTTAGGGTTTATAAGGGTGAGTGTGTAAAAACGTTATGATGAACGCTATATGGATTGGTTGTTTACTAACTATGGTTGCCATTTGTTATGGAACTGTAGCAATAGCTCAGACAAAAGTGGAGGTAGCAAAACCGACCCACATAACTGAACGACAGCCACAGTCAACCGATAAGCCCGATTCATCACACACAACTCAACCCAAGTCGCTGACTTTCACGGCATCGACTGATCAGCGTTTTTTTCTCTTTCGGGATACACGCGATGAAGATAACCGTCGGGTGCCGGTTAGCGTCTACGGGATACGAGCTGGTTTTCTGTTTCCTGCCCGCCATGATCGACCCGCTCTTCAAGGCGGACGATCCGCCAGTTTTAAGGCCGGTGCTGGATTCTATTTTCTCAATCAATCGCTTGACCGACCGGGTTTGTTACCCAACACGTCAGAATCCATCACGCGTAAGCTACGCTACGTAACACTCTATTATGAGCGTTATCTGCTGCGCCGGAAAGCGTTCGAGGTAAGCATGCCCATTGAATTTGGCTACGGGCATTCCCGATACGAACGAAATGACGATGAGTCGGATAAACACGAATTTGCTCGTGGCGTTTTTTTGCCGCTAGGGGTTGGCGTGTCTGCGGCTTACCAATTTCCGACAGTGAAGTGGTTACGACCCTTGCACTGGTTTGGGCTTAACTTTCTGGCCGGTTATCGCTTCATTTTGAAAAAAGATATTCCCGATAGTCAGATTAATTACAGTGGATTATATTTTTCGGTCGGCCCATCGTTCTTTCTCGAAAACCTCACTGCCGACATTAAATACTGGCGACAGAAAAGTAAGAATAAGAAGAAATAGAGCCGACCGTTAACGGCCTTTGCTTAAGCATTAACTCCTTCTTCCCAGCGGATACGAACGGCCTGGTCGATGTCAGGATGGAGGCTAATGGCAACTGGGCAAGTGTGCGCAATTTTTTCCAGTCGGGCACGGGTTTCGTCATCGGGAATAAACGACTGGCCATCCTGCTGAGCACGGAGAACCAAATCAACTTCAATCCGAACGATGCGCCGGGGCATCTGGCTCGACATAACTTTCGTTACGTCTAATTCACTACCGACCAGATCAATGTTATCGCGCCGGGCGAAAATGGCCATAGTCGTAATAATGCAGGAGCCGAGCGCATTAGCGACTAAATCCGTTGGCGAAAATGCTTCGCCCCGGCCCTGATTGTCGGTTGGCGCGTCGGTATTAATGTGCGTGCCGGATTGTAAATGAACACAGTCGGTACGAAGCCCGCCAAGGTAATCAATATGAATAGTTGCCATAAAAAAAGGTCAATCAATGTGTTAATCAGTCTCTTATTTCGTTAGTTAGTAGCCGCAATGCCATTTATCTAATAACTTATTTTTGCCTAAACATATAAAGAATGATGTAGTTACGCTAATAGTTGAAAGTGATGTTGGGGATAAGCGTAAAAATTAGTAGTTTTAATTCAGGATTTTACGAAAATGCGAACACTATACGGATTGGTCAGCCTTGCATTGAGCGGCTTGTTGCTGTCTGCTCAGGTTGCTGAGGCACAAAAGCAAAATACAGATTCTGATACGGATATTTATCCAACGGAAACCACATTTGGCATTACGACCAATACTAACTCCGGTATCGTAGGTGGGTTCGCTTACCGACGGTCGAAGTTACTGTCTGGTACCCTATTCGGGATGCCTCAGTATCGATATCTGAGTATTGAAATTGTCAATGTAAAGCACCCCAAAGAGATTCAATCTTCGATCAATACGGTTGGCTCGCGTTATATCGATGGGAAAGAAAATTATTTATTCGTACTTCGTCCGCAATATGGCCGGGAAGTGAAATTATTTCAGCGGAGTTCCGACGAAGGTATTGCCGTAAGCGGGATTCTGGCTGCTGGTCCATCGTTGGGTATTATCAAACCGTATTATCTGGAAGTTTCGTACGGTAACGCTACCCGTACCGTACCTGCTTCGCAGGTTAACGGGTTTACGACGCCAACGGGCGAAACGGTTACCGGGGCTGGTGGCTTTTTTGAAGGCTTAGGTCAGTCGAAACTAACGGTAGGATTAAACCTGAAAGCCGCGCTTAGCTTTGAATTAAGTGCCTTCCGTAATAACACGACAGGCGTTGAAATCGGATTTCTGGCCGAAATTTTCCCCAACAAGGTGGTTATCATTCCTAACACCGATCCAAACGGAAAACGGGAGGACGGTAACCGCAACTTCTTCACATCGGGTTATATCACCCTGTTTTTTGGGAGTAAAAAGTAATGGATTAGGACAAGGGGTAAGGGTATAGGGTTAATTAATTTTTTCACCCTACGCCCTTACCCCTTTCCCTACCGCCATTGAACTTTACACCTCAAAAACGAATTCTGCTGGAAATGATTGAGGAGTTATGATAGAATTACCCGTAATACCCTCCGAACAACAACGCAAAAAACGGCCGGACTGGCTGCGTGTAAAACTGCCTATCGGACCGGAATACGCCAAAGTTCGTAAGCTGGTTGACGAACATAAATTGCATACAATTTGCGAAAGTGGTAACTGTCCGAATATGGGTGAGTGCTGGGGTGCTGGCACCGCAACGTTCATGATTTTGGGCAACGTTTGTACCCGAAGCTGCACCTTCTGCGCAGTGGCAACCGGCCGTCCGAACGAATATGATACTGATGAACCTCGACGTGTAGCTGAAGCCATTGTGCTGATGAAAGTCAAACACGCAGTTCTTACATCAGTTAACCGCGACGAATTGAAAGACCGGGGCGCTGAAATCTGGTATCAAACGGTACGGCTCATTAAAGAAGCGTCACCAACGACTACGATTGAAACACTGATTCCTGATACGAAAGGTAATTGGCCAGCGCTCGAACGCATGATTTCGGCTGGTCAGGAAGTGGTTTCGCACAACATGGAAACCGTTGAACGACTGTACCGACGCGTTCGGCCGCAGGCTCGTTATGAGCGTAGTCTGGAGCAAATTCAACGGACGAAAGCATACGGCAAGCGCACCAAATCTGGTATTATGCTGGGCCTGGGCGAAACGCACGAAGAAGTTTTCAAAGCAATGGACGATCTGGCCGAACATGGACTGGATGTACTGACGCTGGGTCAATATCTGCAACCTACTAAGATGCACCACGAGGTAATCGAGTGGATTCACCCCGATACGTTTGCTATGTATCGTGAGGAAGGATTGAAGCGCGGACTGAAATACGTAGAATCGGGTCCGTTGGTGCGGTCGAGTTACCACGCGGAAAAGCACGTAAACGTATAAGATACACGGTACGTCTAACAAATAATTAGACATTACCGTTATTTATAGAAATAGAGTCCGGACCATCGGCCCGGACTTTTTTTTTAGCATGAAAAAATACGACTTCATCATCGCTGGCGGTGGCATGGCGGGCTTGAGTCTGGCGTATCACTTACTCCAGTCCCCTCTGCGCGACCGACGAATTCTAATTCTAGACCGTGAAATAAAAAATCGCAACGACCGCACTTGGTGTTTCTGGGAGCGGAGTGCCGGTCCATTTGAGTCGATTCTGTTCAGAAAATGGAAGACTGTTGGCTTTCATGGCACTACGAGTATGGGGCCGCTGGATATGGGGAAGTACGAATATAAAATGCTGCGGGGTATTGATTTCTATGAGTTTATTCAGAATGAATTGACGAAGTGGCCAAATGTAGAACAGAAGCAAGTTACCATCAACCGAATTAAAGATACTCCCCAGGGCGGTTTTGTAATTGCTGATGATGAGCCGTACATCGCTGATTATGTGTTTGATAGTACGTTTGCCCTAAAACTGGACCAGCCTGAAAATCATAACCTGCTACAGCATTTTAAAGGCTGGGTTATTCGTGCCGAAAAGCCCTGTTTTAATCCGAAGGAACCCATAATTATGGATTTTCGGGTGGATCAGCAGGGGGATTGCCGGTTTATATATGTACTTCCTTTCGATGAACGAACGGCGCTGGTTGAGTTTACACTGTTTAACGAAACGCTACTGACCAATTCTGAGTACGAAGTTGCGCTAACAAATTATATTGAGCAGTTTCTGGATACGGGAAGCTATAAAATCTGCGAAACGGAATATGGCGTAATTCCGATGTCAGACGAAGTCACACTAGAAAATCCGTCGGAGCATATTGTCCGGATTGGTACGGCGGGGGGCTTTACGAAGGCGTCAACGGGTTATACCTTCCAGCGAACCCAGCGCTATTTACAGACTATCGTGAAAAACCTGGTTGAGACAGGTAAACCGGCCCGTCAGATGCCCTGGTTTAAGCGACGATTTAAATTGTACGATAGTATTTTTCTAAATGTTTTAGAGCAGCGCCGTCATCCGGCTGACGATATTTTTACCCGGATTTACGCAGAAAATCCCAGGCGAGTTTTCAGGTTTCTGGATGAGGATACGCGCTTTCTGGATGAATTAAGGCTGTTTGCTACTATGCCTTTTCGCCCATTTTTAGTCGCTTTTTTCAATGTATTAAGCAGAAAAATAGCGGGATGATTTACAGAGTATATCTCTGATTATTTGCCCCCTGCCCGGAAACTTGTAGCTTTGTGGTTTCAAACCAAGTCATACGGAGCAGCAATGCCTTATCTCTTCACATCCGAGTCGGTCTCCGAAGGGCACCCCGACAAAGTTGCCGACCAAATTTCTGACGCGCTCATCGATAATTTTTTAGCGTTTGACCCGTCCAGTAAAGTAGCTTGTGAAACGCTGGTGACGACCGGTCAGGTTGTATTGGCCGGCGAAATTAAAACCGATACGTACTTAGACGTTCAAAAAATTACGCGCGAGGTAATCCGTAAAATCGGTTACACCAAAAGCGAGTATATGTTCGAAGCTAATTCGTGCGGTATTTTCTCAGCCCTCCACGATCAATCAGCCGATATTAACCAGGGTGTTGACCGTCAGGTTGATAACAATGATTTTGAAGCTAAGGCTAATGCGCAGGGCGCGGGCGACCAGGGTATGATGTTCGGGTACGCTACCAACGAAACGGACAACTACATGCCATTGCCGCTGGATCTGGCGCATGCTATCCTGCGGGAAATGTCAAATATCCGCAACAATGAGAACGATCTGATGCCTTATCTGCGTCCTGACGCTAAATCGCAGGTAACGATTGAATATTCGGATGATCATCAGCCGATCCGCATCGATACGATTGTGGTATCAACGCAGCACGACGATTTCGCGGACGATGAGACGATGCTGAGTAAAATCAAGGAAGATATCATCAACATTGTGATTCCTCGGGTTAAGGCGGCTCAGAAATCGGAATTGCACAAGTTGTTCACCGACGATATCACCTATTACATCAACCCAACCGGCAAGTTTGTAATTGGTGGGCCGCACGGTGATACCGGCTTAACGGGTCGTAAGATCATCGTTGATACCTACGGTGGTAAAGGCGCTCACGGCGGTGGTGCTTTCTCGGGTAAAGATCCTTCGAAAGTTGACCGTTCGGCCGCTTATGCAACCCGTCACATTGCCAAAAACATGGTTGCCGCTGGTCTTTGCGATCAGGTACTGGTACAGGTTTCATATGCCATCGGTGTAGCAAAACCTTGCGGTCTGTACGTAAATACGTATGGTAAGTCAAAAGTGGATATGCACGATGGCGAGATCGCTGAGAAGATCGGCGAAATCTTCGATATGCGTCCCTACGCAATCGAACAGCGTCTAAAACTGCGTAACCCGATTTACTCAGAGACCGCTGCTTATGGACACATGGGTCGTAAGAACGAAGTCGTTAAAAAAACGTTCGGATCTAACGGCCATGCTAAGGAAGTAGAAGTAGAATTATTCACTTGGGAGAAGCTCGATTTTGTCGATAAAATCAAAGCCGCTTTTGGGATATAATAACGCGGACAAGATGTCCGCGTTACAAAAAAGCCAGTCCGATCGGACTGGCTTTTTTGTTTTAAATTACTTTTTATAACTCATCGGGTTCAAGAACCTCGTCTTCTTCAGTTTGTGATTTAACTTCTGTAATGGCTGGACTGGAAATGTCGTTTCTTTTTTGTTTAAATCGAACGAGTTTATCTTTCAGAACGTCCATTACTCGGTCGGTAGCGCTTTCGAAACTCTTGTCGTGTTCCTTAACGAACAGTTCTTTGCCCGGTAGCATTAGCCGAACTTCGACAATTTTCTCTTTGACCTTATTGCTATCGGCCCCTTCCAGTTTTAAAAATACCTCTCCACTAACAATGCGGTCGTGAAAGGTGTCCAGTTTATCGAGTTTGGCCTGGATGAAATCTAACAGGCTCTGGTCGGCCGTGAAGTGCACGGCATTAATTTTTAGTCTCATTGTGTCGCATTTAAAGTGAACTGAAATAAGAACATCAATGGACTAACTAAGTTTGATAATACTAACCAGAAAGTCAATGCCAACTACGAAAGATCCAAACCTGTTTCACGATCAAGCTGTCGAAAAAAGTTAGTTACTCTATAAATGAGCCTATTATGATTTATCGTGGAACGACTTAGTATAGAAAATCCCCAAAAAATATAATTTACGTTTTCTTTAGGATGATTTGAACAGGTTTATTAGGCCGTAATGTAATGAGCGGTTTGGGGATAATGTGTTGATTAGGAGTTGCTTTGATATCAAAATATCGAACAAGCATAGCCAGTAAAATCTGCATTTCCATCAGCGCAAACTGATTACCAATACATAAACGGGGGCCACCGCCGAAAGGTAAATAAGCATAGGAATGCGCCTGATCTCGCTGACCACCCGGCGCAAAACGATCAGGATCAAACCGCTCCGGATCGGGCCAGGAAACCGGATCGCGATGAAGCAGATAAGGGGCTACAAGCGCCGTATCATCCGCTGGAATCATAAAAGGACCAATATGATCATTAGCAAGGGCAAGACGGCTCATAATCCAGGCTGGTGGATAAAGCCGCATCGATTCCTGAATAACCTGCATGGTGTAAGGAAGTGCTCGAAAAGCACCGGGCGACGGTACTTTAGCATCGCCTAATACAGATTTACTCTCGGCTTGTAGTTGGGTTAATACGTCCGGATGTTGCGTCAGCAAATAGAGTGTCCAGGCCATCGAAATGGCCGTTGTTTCATGACCAGCCGCAAAGAGCGTTACACACTCATCCCGTAATTGCTGATCTGACATGCGTTCGCCAGTTTCTTCATCTTCGGTGCTTAGCAGCATACCTAACAGATCATCGCTTTGGTCTGCGTCAGCAAGACGACGGCGCTGGTTAATCAGATTGTAGATAAACGAGTCGACTTGGACGCCTGCTTTTCTAAATCGTTTATGACTCGGTATGGGCCAATTTAATGGAAATCGAACCGGAGATAAAAGCCGCTGATTGGCGAAATGATTGAGCGTGTCGAGCGCCGACGATAATCCACCAAGTTGACTGGCCACATCGGAACCGAACAGGGTTTTACAGACAATACGCATCGTAACGTCCATAAACGCCTGCGACATGTTAACCGGTTGATCAGATACCTGTTGCTTCAATTCATCAATCCAGCTAGCCGTTTCGACAATCATCGTATGGGTCAGTGCGGCCAATTTCTGCCGATGAAAAGCCGGTTGAGCTAGCCGCCGTTGCCGACGCCAGAAATCGCCATCGCTTGTAAGCAGACCATTGCCCAGAAAAATGCGGAGGACTAAAAAGGCTGGCGCACGACCGTAATTCCGGTGGTTTTCCTGTAAAATATGCTTAGCATCCTCTGGCTTAAAGACCAGATACTGATTACGGCCGCCAATTCGCAGATGCACAATCCGCTGATTATGAGTCTGTAAGGTTTGTAATACGTGCAGTGGATCGCGGAGAAACGCCAGTGTATTACCTAAAAATGGCAGACCGGGATGAATTGGCACTGCCTGATTAGGAGGGACAATTGTTTCCATGTGAAAAGCCGTTCTGAAATCAACTTCAGAACGGCTTTAAAGTAACGACAGTGCTTTAGAAATCGTCTATGAATTGACGACCTCACCCCCGTTAACGTGGATTACCTGCCCCGCAAAATATGACGCATCTTCTGAGGCTAGAAACACATAAGCCGGTGCCAGTTCAGCCGGCTGGCCGACGCGCTCCATTGGCGTATCTTTCCCAAACTTGGCTACTTCTTCCGGTGTTTTCGTTGCCACAATTAAGGGTGTCCAAATAGGACCGGGGGCTACGGCGTTCACACGAATATTTCGCTCGATCAGGTTTTGCGATAATGAACGGGTAAAAGCTGTAACAGCCCCTTTGGTGGAGGCATAATCAATGAGTGCTTCGCTACCCCGGTATGATACGACCGATGTAGTATTAATGATGCAGTCGTAAGCGCTCATGTGTGGCAGCACTGCTTTGGTCAGCCGAAACATAGCCAGAATATTCAGCTCGAACGTTTCGCGCATCTGCTGGTCCGAAATGTCGATAAACTCCTTTTGTTCAACGTGGTTAGCCGCGTTATTAACTAGGATATTCACGTGGTGATATTCATTAATGATTTGATCAACAGCTTCCTGAATAAAGGAAAGCTGACGCAAATCACCTGGAATCAGCAGACACCGACGGCCTTCCGCTTCCACTAGCGCCTTGGTTTTCTGGGCGTCTTTTTCCTCACGCGGATGATAAATAATGGCTAGATCGGCTCCTTCACGAGCAAAGTGAATGGACACCGCCCGACCAATGCCCGAATCACCACCGGTAATGAGAGCAATTTTGTCTTTTAATTTATCCGAACCTTGGTAATCATCCCGAATGTAAATTGGTTGCGGGTCCATTTCATATTCCAGACCCGGTTGCGCATTCTGGTGCTGGGGTTTGGTTTCGAGTTTCATTTCGTCCATAACGTTTATTTTTGATGTGATGCGGTTTCTCGAAACCGACATCACTGATAACTATCAGTGATTGACGACTTAGTTTTACGCATTTACAATTGTTCCACCATTAGGATGTAGCACCTGTCCAGTTATGTACGACGCATCTTTAGAGGCTAGAAAAACGTAAGCTGGAGCCACTTCACTGGGCTGGCCAGGCCGTTTCATCGGTAAATCCTTACCAAACTCAGCAACTTCCTCTGCCGATACTGACGATGGGTTAAGTGGTGTCCAGATGGGGCCGGGCGCCACAGCATTAACGCGGATACCTTTCGTAATCAGGTTACTCGACAACGCCCGCGTAAACGTCATGATCGCGCCTTTGGTCGACGAATATTCCAGTAAATCGGCACGGCCCTGATAGGCCGTAATGGAAGTCGTATTAATAATGCAATCACCTTCGTGCAGGTGCGGAACAGCCGCTTTACTTACCCGGAAAAACGAGTAGATATTCGTTTCGTAGGTAGCCAGTAAATCCTCGTCAGTAGCTTCTTCAAGCGTCTGATGCTGAAGTTGTAAACCAGCATTGTTAACCAGAATATTTAGCTTGCCAAACTTCTGAATTGTGGCATTTACAATATACTGGCAGTACACTTCCTGACGAATATCACCCGGTAGTAATAGACACTGCCGACCTTCAGCTTCGACTAACTCTTTAGTTTTCTGCGCATCTATATCTTCGCGAGATGTATAAGAGATGGCTACATCGGCCCCTTCGCGAGCAAAGTGAACAGCTACCGACCGGCCAATGCCTGAATCGCCACCAGTAATTAGCGCCACTTTATCTTTCAACTTATTGGTTCCTTTGTAGAGATATTGGATTACTTTGGGTTGTGGTATCAACTCCGCTTCAATACCTGGCTGCGTGTCCTGGTGTTGCGGAATAATCTGAGCTTCCATAACGTTACTTTTAGTTTTAACTTGAATGGATAAGTCAAAAGCACAGATGGTTGTTTGCAGAAATCGAGTAAAATAGTGGATTAGTAAGCAAAGGTATAGCTGCCAATATTTTGTACTTTTAAATCAAAACCAGCCATTTATGAATGTTAACGGTGATGCTAAAGCGGCTCGAACGTATGATGCTATCGTAATTGGTTCGGGCATTAGTGGTGGCTGGGCGGCTAAGGAACTGTGCGAAAAAGGCTTGAAAACGCTGGTACTGGAGCGCGGCCGCGATGTTAAGCACCTTGTCGATTACCCAACTGCGACGCTGAATCCGTGGGAGTTTCCTCACCGGAACCGAATGCCCAATGCGTTCGATCAGGAAAACCCGATTGCTACAAAATGCTATGCTTTAGATGAAAGTACACAGCAATTTTTTGTGAAAGATGCCGAGCATCCGTATGTACAGGAAAAGCCGTTCGACTGGATCCGGGGCTATCAGGTAGGTGGTAAATCGCTAATCTGGGCGCGGCAAACTCAACGCTGGAGTAAGTTTGACTTTGAAGCTAATGCCCGCGATGGGGCCTCAGTCGACTGGCCGATTCGGTATGAAGACATTGCGCCCTGGTACAGTCATGTAGAAAAATTCGTCGGCATTAGCGGTAATAAAGATGGCCTGGAAACCCTGCCCGATGGCGAATTTCTGAAAGCGTGGGAGCTTAACTGCGTGGAAAAACACATTCAGAAGCGCGTTGCCGAATCATACAAAGATCGTTTTGTTATTATCGGTCGTTGTGCCCATTTAACTGAACCAAAGAAAATCCATTACGATCAGGGACGAGCGCAATGTCAGGCCCGGCATTTATGCTACCGGGGCTGTCCTTACGGCGGCTATTTTAGCTCAAATTCCTCTACTATACCGTGGGCGGCTAAAACCGGTAAGCTAACGCTCCGGCCTGATTCGGTCGTGCATTCGATTATCTATGACGAAGGGAAAGGCAAAGCTACTGGCGTTCGGGTAATTGATACACATACGAAGCAGATGACGGAATATTTTGCCCGAGTTATCTTCGTTAACGCAGCCTGCCTGAATACTAATCTAGTGTTGCTGAATTCAACTTCCCGACGATTTCCTAATGGACTTGGCAACGACAGTGGGGTATTAGGGCGATACGTAGGCTTTCATAATTACCGGGGTAATATTTTGGCTGATTATGAGGGATTTGAAGACGGTTATTATTTTGGTCGGCGGCCGACAACAGCCTTCATGCCTAACTTCCGTAACGTCCGTAAACAGGAAATGGATTTTCAGCGGGGGTATATGGTGGCTTTTAGTGCGGCCCGGACGAACTGGCACAGAGGGTCTTCGCAATCTGGTTTTGGGGCTGAGTTCAAGGATAAGCTCAGTAATCCTGGCGCGTGGACTGTGTTTATGATGATGCAGGCTGAAACCGTACCACGTTATGAAAATCACGTTCGGCTTAGCACCGATAAAAAAGACGCTTGGGGAATTCCGCAGCTCGTAACGGCTATCGACTATACCGATAATGACCAGAAAGTCATGAACGATTTTCTGGAACAAGGTGCTGATATGCTGGATAAAGCCGGATGCAAGCGGATTAATCCTTACGATGATCATCGCAACCCTGGCCTAGATATTCACGAAATGGGCGGGGTGCGTATGGGCCGCGATCCAAAAACATCCCTGCTTAACGGGCATAATCAACTTCATGCAGTGAAAAATGTATTCGTTACGGATGGAGCAGCTATGACTTCAACCGGTTCGCAGAACCCATCTATTACATTTATGGCGCTGACGGCTCGAGCAGCTAATTTTGCCGTCAACGAAATGAAAAAAGGCAATTTATAACGTGGTCGATATAAATCAGGAAATCAAATTATCTCTGTTTGCTCTCTGTAAGGCGTACGTAGCGCAACGTATTAATACTGCCCGGCAGGCGATGGAAACCGCACAGGAGTCGGCTAATTCGGAAACCAAAAGTAGTGCGGGCGATAAATACGAAACTGGCCGGGCGATGGCGCAACTAGAGCGGGATCGGAACGCACAACTGCTGTCCGAAGCTCTGAAACTATCTCAGGATTTAGACCGGTTGAATGTTGACAAAACGTATGAAACAGTGCAACCAGGCAGTTTAGTTACCACAAATCGGGGCTCGTTTTTTATTAGCATCAGCGCCGGTAAACTAACGCTTGATGGAATAGACTACTTCGCCATTTCACTTGCTTCGCCAATAGGGGTAGCCTTAGCGAGCCGGAAATCGGGTGAAACGGTAACGTTCAATAAGCAGGTGTATCAGGTGATGAGCGTGAATTAATAAATTCGTTCGCCACCAATCCAGGTCTGTTTCACTTTCGTCTGACGCAGTTGCTCATTAGGAACCATCATTATGTCGCGGTCGAGAATAACAAAGTCGGCTTGTTTGCCAGTGGCAATGCATCCCCGCAGGTGATCCTCGAAACAGGCATAGGCTGCCCAGCGAGTCATGGCCAACAACGCTGATTTGCGGTCGACGGCATTTTCCATCTGATAACCACCAACTGGATAATTTTTTGCATCCTGCCGGGCTACGGCTGCGTGGAAACCAAACAGCGGGTTAACCGCTTCGACCGGAAAGTCGCTACCAAAAGCAATCAACTTATTTTGTTGCATCAAATTCTTAAATGCATAGGCCCCTTTTACCCGAACTGGTCCTAAACGGTCGGCGGCCCAGTACATGTCTGATGTGGCATGTGTTGGTTGCACAGAAGGAATTACGGAATAACGCCCAAACTTGGCTACGTCTTCCGGCGAAACGACCTGAGCGTGTTCAATGCGCCACCGGCGATTGTTAGGTCCTTCCAGGAGTTTACCGTAGAGATCAAGCATGAGATGATTGGCAGAGTCGCCAATGCAGTGGGTGTTGGCCTGAAAGGCCGAATTGTAGAGTAGTTTAGTCACACGCTCAAGCTCAGAAGGGCTTAACAGTAGAAAGCCGCTCGTTTCGGGGCGATCGGAATAAGGTTTTCGCAGACAGGCACCGCGTGACCCTAGCGCACCATCAGCATAAAGTTTAAAGGACCGAACCGTTAACCGATCGGTCTGAAACGGGCCGCGTTTGAGGAAATAATTCAGATTCGGCTCACCAAGGCTAATCATGGCGTAATCCCGAATTTTCAGCTTATGCGTTCGATGCAGGCTGTCGATCAGGTTAATTTCGTCAGGGCTAATACCCGCATCAGATATGGTGGTTAGTCCCAGCGAAACGCAAACTTTTTCAGCGGCCAGCAGCATCCGGGTTTTATCGACATTGTCAGCGCGAGGCCAGACACGTCTAACAAACTGCATAGCATTATCGACCAATACTCCTGTGGGTTGCCCATCCTGCAACATAAACTCACCACCAGCCACTTGCGAACCAGCCGTTATATTGGCCAGCCTGAGCGCTTTTGAGTTAACCAATAGCGCATGTCCATCGACGCGCGTCAGGGCGACGGGTACGTTTGGAAAAGCCTGATCCAATTTTTCTTTCGTAGGAAAAGCTTTATCAGGCCAGTCGTTCTGGTCCCAGCCCCGACCCGTAAGCCATATTACGTTTGGGTGAGCCTGATAAAACGTTTTGAGCCGCTCAATTACTTCGTCGTAGGACTGAGCACCAACCAGGTCGGCCTGATCCAGTACTTGACCGAGGCCCAGGAAATGGGCGTGAGGATCGTAGAAACCTGGATACACTGGTAAACCACCAAGGTCCGTTTTCGTCGCAGCATCATATTTGTCGGCTAATAATTTGGCAGAACCGACCGCCAGAAATTTTCCATCTTTAACCACAAACGCGTCAGCCATTGAAAAGCTCGAATCGGCGGTGTAAATGCGGGCGTTTGTGACGAGTAGATCGGCCTTTTCTTTAAAAGAACAGCCCGAAAGTAGAAGTGAAAAGCTGAAAAACAGAGGAAGGAAATAGTTCATCATGCTGACGGGAAAGATTGCAAGATAAATGAAAGATAAATAAGCTGACGGTGTAATCGCAGATTCTCTTAATTTTGCTAGACTTGTTCGTTAACCTCTGATCAATGAAACTCAGCAGTTGGATTCTTTTTATTCTTTTTCCTCTTTCGGTATTTGCGCAGCAACCAAATCCAGCCCCTACACCTATTCAGCGAGCTCTACGCAACGCGACCATTGTACAAAAGGGCGACCTTGTTACACTAGCTGAAGCTGTTCGAGTAGCGCTTGCTCAGAATTATCAGATTAAAATAACGCAGGCGCAACAGCAAGTTGCTGTGTACAATAATACGCTGGGGAATGCTGGCCTTTTACCTAGCTTGACTGGTAACCTAAACAACAACAACTCGAACCAGCACATTCGGCAATCTTATTTAATTCAGACCAATCAGCCGACTGATTTGCCGGGCGTTATTAGTCGAAATACAACGGTTGGTATCAACTTAAACTGGACGGTTTTTAATGGCTTTGCTTCATTTTATATCTTCGACCAGTTGAAAGAACTGGTCCGGATTAGCGAAGTAAACACGCGGGCTAATATCGAAGCAACTGTGGCCGGTGTATCAACTGCTTATTACGGCGTAGTGCGGCAGTTACAACGGTTACTGGCCGTGCGGCAGGCATTGGATATATCGCAGTATCGCCTTGATCTGGCTCGTACAAACTTCGAGGTGGGAAGTTTCTCGAAGGTTGATTATCTAACGGCGCAAGTTGATTACAATGTAGATAGTGCGGCCCTGATTGCCCAGCAACTGGCACTAGCTAACGCTAAAGTTCTATTAAACAATTTATTGGTTCGAGATCCGGTTACAGAGTTTGCCGTACGCGATACAATTCTGGTACGATCGAATTTAGCACTTGAGCCTTTGCGGGAGTCCTTACTTAGTAACAACCCTTTGTTGGCGGCTGCTGTCCTGAATCGTCGTGTAGCCGATTTAAATATAAAAAGAGCTGAAGCTGCACAGTATCCAACCGTAAATTTTGTTTCTGGCTACACGTTTACGTCCATTAATAACCAGGCTGGTGGTACGTCAATTTTGGCGTCGGCCCGAAATAATGGCTTCACCTATGGTATCCAGGCATCGGTGCCCATTTTCAATGGATTTTTCCTGCAACGGCAGAAGCAAATAGCTTCTGCAAATGCACTGACTGCCGAATATCAGGCCAATAATCAACGTATACAACTTGATCTGGCGCTCACACAAACATTCCAGCAATACAAAACGAACCTGCAATTACTATCGCTCGAAGTTCAGAACTATAGTATTACTACGCAGAACGTAGATATTGCCTATGACCGGTATCGACTGGGAACGTTAACTGCCGTTGGTTTCCGCGATGTGCAGCGTAACCTGTTAGATGCCCAGCTTCGCCTGATTGATGCTGAATACAACGCCAAAACTGCTGAAATCGAATTACTCCGATTGAGTAGCACCATCACACAGGAACTTGGACGGTGATCAGTTAACAGTGAACAGTTGATGACGAGAGCAGTTATTCCTGTTAACTGATTGCTGCTAACTGTTCACTGAAAAAATGTCTGAGCCGGTTCATCCCTTCGATTGGGAGCGCATTTTTATTCACGATTTTCCCTGGGCGTATTTAGGCGAAGTTGCCTTCCGAACGCTGTTCATGTTTGTCATTTTGTTGACAGCGCTCACAATTTCAGGTAAACGAGAAGTTCGTCAGCTGTCGATTTACGAACTGGTACTGGTTATTGGACTTGGTTCAGCTGCGGGCGATCCAATGTTCTACCACGACGTGCCGCTCACATCAGCCATCGTTGTATTCGCGGTTATGATGGGTTGCTACAAACTGGCTACTTTTATTAGCGATCGGAATAAAGTTGTTCGGGATGTGCTGGAGGGAAAGCCAGTTTATGTGATTGAAAACGGTTGTATTCTGACGCAGAATTTTAGTCAGGAAGATTTAAGCCTGGAGGAATTATTCTCCGATCTGCGTGTGGAAGGCATTGAACAGCTCGGTCAGATTAAGACGGCCATTCTGGAGCCAAACGGCCAATTGAGCGTATTTAAGGCAGAAAAGGCTCAGCCAGGATTACCTATTTTGCCCAAGCAATTAGAGACTCGTATCGAACAAATTAGCCAGTCGGATGATTACGCCTGCTATGCCTGTGGGAACGTAACTACGATTAGCGCACCAGTTGCCTGTATCAATTGCCAAAAGTGCAATGGTACTGCGTGGGTGAAAGCTACTCATTAAATAGCCACTTTTTTCTTCGTATTGGGGGTCTTAATAACGGTTTTAATTTGGTCCTTCAAAAATTTCAATAATAACTTTTCTACACTGTCGAGTCCGTAAGGACTGGTTTGCCGATAGCGTGCTTTTTGCTTGATATATGGGTTCAAGTCCTGACATTCGTAGGCTTCCAGAATCTGCGGATGCACGTAATGTTTTCGGCAAACAGTGCGGGTATTACCCAATTGGTGAGAAACTTCGTCCAAAACTGTATTCACGTTTTTCTTCAGCTCCTTAGTGGTTTCGCACGGTTCCAGTTCAACCAGCAATCGCAAGGCATTGACTGTGCCGGCCCACGTACGAAAATCCTTCGCCGAAAAATCAGTACCCATTGTTTCGTGTAGGTAGGTATTAACCATGCCCGAGTCAATAGCGTGACGGTCGCCGTTCTGATCGAAATACTGAAACAACTCTTTGCCGGGAATATCGCGACAGGCTTTTACCAAGCGGGCCAGCCGACGGTCGTGAAGGGTGATGTCGTGGTAAATGCCTTTTTTACCCTTAAAGCTAAATCGTACCTGACTGCCTTCCAGCTTTACGTGCCGGTCCTTAAGCGTCGTTAATCCATACGACCCGTACTCCTTTTCGTAAGCCGCATTACCCACCCGAATTAGCGTTTGTTCCATGACGCTCAACGCAATGGCAATCACTTTTTCCTGCGATAACTCCTGGCGTTTCAGATCTTTTGCCAGCCGCTCACGGAGCATGGGTAAGGCTTCCCCAAACGCGACCATCCGAAAAAATTTTGTTTCGCTGCGAATAGCGTTCCAGTTAGCATGATACCGATATTGTTTCCTATTCTTAGTGTCGATGCCCGTTGCCTGAAGATGTCCGTTAGTTTTGGGACTGATCCATACATTTTCCCAGGCGGGTGGTAAGGCCAGGCTACGAATCCGGCCTAACGTTTCGTCATCATCAACTTTGTCACCTTTAGAATCAAGGTATTGAAATTTATCACCGTTCCGCCGACGGCTAATGCCTGGCATAGTATCGTTTACATAAACGAGTCGGGCTGCTCGAGCGGCTTTAATGGGGTCCTGAGCCAGTTCTACTAGATTCACAGTCGTTGCTTATAGAGTACTTTGCAAATAAGTGAGTAGATAACTGGTAGAGTAGGGGATTGGTTGATGAAGAACTGGTTTTGCTACGATTTGGCTAATGCTTTGGGCCGGTGCTCGGCAGCTTTCCCAAAAAACCAGAGAGCCAGTGTAGTCGCATAATGATAGAAATCGGTCGGGTGCATAATGCTGTTCACCGACTCCGCTTTAGTAGCCAGCCCCATCATCATAGCGGCCAGTACCACCCAAAGGCCCCGTTTATTACGCTGAAGCAGAGAAAATACAGCCAGCAACATTAGAACCAGAATACCCAACGATGGAACGATTGGTGTAAAAACGCGCACATCGGGTAACAAGAGGCTAATGAACAGAAATAATCCGAATAGAATGGTTGCCACAAAGGTGATCAGAGAAAGTGTTCGCTGATTCAATAGCGCATAAACCGCCGTCACGACACTGACAACCCCTAACGTATCCGACAAAATAATCATGGAACGATGCAAGGGTTCGAGCGATTCATTACCCGCATAATGAATTACCCCAATCAACGCTGCCAGCGACGTGGTAAGCAGAAAGAATCCCCACAGCAGACGATTAAATAAAGAAAGGCGACCAAAAAAATGCCAGAATACCCCAATACCTGCTCCCGCAAGGATAGAACCCGAAAGGATGTGCGAAAAAATCATCACGTAATTTACGAAGTTTCGGCTACTTTTGCCCAACTTTTCAACGATGTAAGCTTAGGAGAAGAACGAATTAAGATCGGGTTATGTATCAGGTCTTCCGTCTAATGTCTGCTAATCTTTCGTCTAGGTAATCGCATCGCCAACGATTTCTACAATCTGTCATGTCTGTTTTAGTTAACAAAGACTCCAAAGTTATTGTCCAGGGCTTTACCGGCTCGGAGGGTAGTTTCCATGCCCAGCAGATGATTGAATACGGCACCAACGTTGTTGGGGGCGTTACACCTGGTAAAGGAGGGCAGACCCACCTCGACCGGCCCGTGTTTAACACCGTTCAGGAGGCTGTTGATAAGGCCGGAGCGAATGTAACCATCATTTTTGTGCCACCTGCTTTTGCTGCCGATGCCATCATGGAAGCTGCCGAAGCTGGCATTGGCGTCATTATCTGCATTACCGAAGGTATTCCGACGGAAGACATGGTAGCCGTAAAAAATTACCTGGCCGACAAAGATGTACGACTGATTGGGCCTAACTGCCCCGGTGTCATGACGGCTGAAGAATGTAAAGTGGGTATTATGCCAGGCTTTATTTTCAAAAAAGGCACTATCGGTATTGTATCAAAGTCAGGTACGCTAACCTATGAAGCAGTAGACCAGCTAACTAAAGCGGGTCTGGGCCAATCAACGGCTATCGGTATCGGAGGAGATCCAATCATCGGTACAACAACCAAACAAGCGGTTGAACTGCTTATGAATGATCCTGACACCGAAGCTATTGTTATGATAGGTGAAATCGGTGGTGGGATGGAAGCTGAAGCCGCCCGTTGGATTAAAGCCGATGGTAACCGCAAACCTGTTGTTGGCTTTATTGCCGGTCAGACTGCGCCAAAAGGCCGTCGGATGGGGCACGCGGGAGCAATTGTAGGCGGAGCCGATGATACGGCCGCTGCAAAAATGGCTATTATGCGCGAATGTGGTATTCACGTGGTAGAGTCGCCAGCGCTTATTGGCGATACCATGGTGAAAGCGCTAGGAAAATAAAAGAGTGAAAGAGTGAAAGAGCCAAAGAGCGAAAGGTTGAAAGAGCGAATAAATTCTAGAACACATTTCGTGTTTTTTGTTTCACTCTTTCACTCTTTGGCTCTTTCGCTCTTTTTAATGATTACTACGGCTGTTGCGCAGCCCCGTGCCGGTGGTATTGGCCCTGGTGAGCGGTATTATCCCGTTCATAATTTCCACGACGATTTTCTGGTCTACGACGATAATGCGGAGGCTTATATACCTTACATCGCGGAGCAGCATACATCGGAGACGGCTTTAAGTACCTACATTGACCTCGAAAGTAATCGGCATTACAGCCTGCTTATTTCGACGCAACAGGACAGCTATCTGTTTATTAATGCCGCCCTCAAACGAAATCTCCGCGCCGGGCAGTGGCTGGTTCTGAACATCGATAGCCTGTTCCGAAAGTACCGGCAACCCGAAATTTTTCTGACTATCTACGGTGCGCCTGGCCTGACAGATAAACAATTATTTATTGGTTACCCGAAATCGGCCACTCAGAAAAGTGTTGTCCTGAATGATGACAACCTCAGTGTTCGACCACGCCCCCAGATGATTTACGATAGCTTCCTTAGTTTAGGACTGTTGTTTCTACTGGCTACCCACGCCTTCTTATTCACATTTTATCACCGGGCTTTTTTACGCTTTTATAGTCTGCCTAATTTGGTGTCGTTGCGGGCGCAGGAAGAGTCTTTTCTTATTAACCGTCCGCTAAGCAGTACGAACACGCTATTTACTCTCAATTTGAGTTTTGTATTTGGTTATCTACTTGTATTCATTCACAGCCGAAACCTTGACTTCTTTGCGTCGCGGGCACTTTTGCCCGGTCAGCAAACGCTGTTAACGTTGGTGGAAGAATTTTTTCTGTTAAGCCTGATCGCATTTCTGGCACTAATCGGTAAGTATGTTTTACTAGAGGTAATAGGAGGGTTGTATAAACTGCAGGAGATTATCTACGTCCATTTTTTCAAAATAATCCAATCGTCCTTACTATTCTTTACTACACTGACGCTATTAGTAGTAATTATTGCTTACAATACAGCAAGTACGTCTTGGTCCCAGAGCCCAATCCTTATTGTAGTAATGGGCTTTTACACGGCTCGATTAGCCCTACTCTTCTTTGTCATCCGAAGCCTTGAGCCTATCAAGAATCTTTATTTATTTTCGTACCTTTGTATCGTTGAATTGATTCCTCTCATCATTGGGCTGCAATTTGCGCTGTGATGAGAAGTTTGTGGTTTATCGTTTCCAATTAATCAACTTACTATACGGTGAGATTTGATTATAAGCCGATTGGCAATACTGTCTCGGTTCGAACTATAAACCAACTTAACGATTGAAAGAGTAGAGATTCAATGAACGAGACCAGTATGCAATCCACCGAAACCCGGCTTATGAAAGTAAACCGGTTGTTAGTGACCCAATCCCGACCCGCCGATGACAAATCTCCGTATTTCGATTTAGCCAGTAAGTATTCGATTCAGATCGATTTCCGGCCCTTTATTCAGATACAGGGCGTGTCATTCAAAGACTTCCGTCGGCAAAAAATTAATATTTTAGCACATACGGCTATTATCTTCACTAGCCGGAACGCCATCGACCACTTCTTCCGGATTTGTCAGGAAGGACGAATCGAGGTGCCCGCCGATATGAAGTATTTCTGTATTTCAGAACAGACAGCCAATTATTTGCAGAAATACATTGTCATTCGGAAGCGTAAAATCTTCAACGGGACGAAAACTGCTACGGAACTGTTTGACCTGATTAAGAAGCATAAGAATGAAAAATTCCTGTTTCCCTGCTCAAACATCCGCCGGAATGACATTCCTGAATTTATGGATACCAGTAGCCTGCATTTTACCGAAGCGGTAATGTATGAAACGGTACCCACAGATTTATCAGATCTAGCGATTGAATCCTACGACATCATTGCGTTTTTTAGTCCGTCGGGTGTTAGCTCGCTTTTGAGCAACTTTCCGGATTTCAAACAGAATGGAATGCGCATGGCAGCTTTCGGGCCAACAACCGCTAAAGCAATTACTGACGCAGGTTTAGTCCTTGATATTGAGGCTCCATTACCGAATGCGCCATCGATGACTGGAGCATTGGACCTTTACATTAAAAAGGCTAACAATCAGTAAATCATTGGCGTTATAAAAAGGCTGAATGCCGGACTGGGATTAGCAAACTCATTTCCGGCATTTAGCCTTTATTTTGATCTAATAAATTGCCTTTGCAGGCGTTTACTAGTAAACTGCATTGTTTTTTGCCATAACGCTCTCATTAAATAAGTAGCGAACGTTCTGGATTTCATTTAGACCGTATGATTCGCATAGGCTACGTTTACAGTGTATTGCTGCTGATAATTGCTGGTACGGCTGCTCAGGCTCAGCAGGACCCTCAGTTTAGTTTGTATATGTATAATCCGCTTTACTACAATCCGGCCGCAGCTGGATCGGAGGGCGTATCGCGGTTACAAATTACCCATCGTACGCAATATTTGGGTTATCAGACCATTGGGAATGGCGATGCTAGTGCAGCTCAGAGTACACAGCTTCTGTCGTTTAATATGCCATTGGCATCGATTAAGAGTGGCATTGGCATTTATGCCCTGAATGACAAATACGGACCGTCGATCAATCAGGCCGTAGAAATTTCGTATGCTTACCGTATGGCGCTGAAAAATGGAACGCTGGCGCTGGGTGTGCAGGGCGGAATGTTTAACCGGGGTTATGACTTCGGACAGTTTCGCCCGACCGATCCAGGCGATCCACTTATTCCAGGTGGTAGAATTAACCAGTTCAAACCGGATATCAGCGCTGGAGTTTATTATAATACAACAGATTACTGGCTTGGGGTGAGCATGACGCACCTCAACCGGGCATCTTACAGCTACGTTACTGACCGGGCATCTGATCGGTCGGATAGTAAAGCGTATTTAACGGCAGGTTATCGTCTTGGATTTGGCTATAACATTGATTTGCAGCCATCGTTATTAGTGCAATACAGTACAATTGAAAGCTTCAAAGGCTCATCAGCAACCCTAAATTTGCTGGCTACTTATGACAATCGAATATGGGCGGGCATTGGGTATCGACTTAAAGACGCAGTTATGGCTACGGTAGGTATTAACCTCATGCGTAATAATGCCCTTAGAGTTGGGTACTCACTAGATGTAGTAACGGGAGGGACCCGGATTAAAAGTCCGACCTCGCATGAGATTTTACTATCATACGCATTGCCAGCTCCCGATACGCGTAAGAAACCGATTATTAGAACACCCCGTTTTCGGTATTAAAAAATTAGAAAATAGGATTGTTCCGGGTTTAGGGTGTCCCAGCATACTATTTTGGCAGTATTCTTGTTAGACTGTTTGCCAGAGTATGTTATTTTTGAAAAGTAAGCCGTTATTAAAACAAAAAATACCTACGTCAGGCATTGAAAAATTTCTCCCGAAATGATTGCAGAAATTAGATCTGAACCGGGATTTTACATACAATAACCAAACAGATTTTCGTTTTTAGTCTGGTCTCGCACAAGAAGAAGAAAAGTTCTACAACAATGAAGTATAACTGGTTAACAGTCAACGCAACCCGGATGGTAATGGTCGCAGCAGTGGCGCTGGTCTTGCAGAGTTGCGGCTTTATGAAATCAAAGTTTGGCGGCAAGGGCGGTAAAGGAGGGGATGTAGGCGTTACAAACGGAGAAATCACAGCTACCGGACGTAAAGGCTACAGACAAACAACCCCTTACGGCATGGTGCTGATTCCGTCAGGATCGTTTATTATGGGTCAGGCCGACGAAGACGTTGCTGCTACTCAGATTAACATGAATCGTCAGGTAACGATCAGCTCGTTCTACATGGACGACGCCGAAGTATCGAACCATGAATACCGGCAGTATGTCAATGCGCTGTTGGCCGATTCGGTTTCGACTCTGGGCGAAGAGGAAATCATGTCGAAATACTATCCGGATACAACTGTCTGGAAAAACGATTTTACTTACCATAACGGCGATCCGATGCTGGAGTATTACTTCGCTCACCCAGCGTTTGATACGTATCCGGTTGTAGGGGTTAGCTGGAAAGCTGCCCAGCACTTTAGCCAGTGGCGCACGAATATCTACAACGATTACCGCACGAAAGAAGGCCAGTTTAATTCGCCCCGGTTCCGCTTACCGTCGGAAGCTGAGTGGGAATGGGCTGCTCGCGGTGGCAAAAGCGGTGCTAAGTATCCTTGGGGTAACCCGTACGTAGCAAATGGTAAAGGCTGCTATCTGGCTAACTTCAAGCCACAACGCGGAAACTTTGATGCTGATGGCTATCCATATACGGCTCCGGCAACGGCATACAGCCCAAACGATTATGGTCTGTATAACATGGCTGGTAACGTAGCTGAGTGGTGTCGTGATGCCTATGCTGATAACTCGAACGCTATTGTGTGGGACATGAACCCAGATAACCAGAATGCTGACGAGCCACGTAAAGTGGTACGGGGTGGTTCCTGGAAAGATATTGCTTACTACCTCGAAACAGGTACGCGTTATTACGAATATGAAGATCAGAAGCGTTCGTACATCGGTTTTCGTTGCGTAATGGATAACCTTGAAGGACGCACTGCATCTGCTCGTGGAGGCCGGGTTGGTGGTAGCAGTAAGAGTAGTAAAAAAGCGTCAACGAAGAAAGGATAACGCTTCTTAACCAGGAGTCGTTTATGCTTTAACAATAAACCCTAACAATCACTAAGTTAATACTTATTCCAACCAACAATCGCTTATCATGGCAGCAGCAAAGTCAGTGAATTTCTTTTGGGATCGTATAGTACCAACCATTTATAGTGCCGGGGCCGCCATCGTTGTATTAGGAGCCATGGCTAAAATTCAACATATTTCTTCTCTGGGCTGGCTTCTAACGGCTGGTCTAATTACGGAGGCTGTTATTTTCGGTCTCTATGCAATGCAAAGCTTTCTGTTCCCTATTGCTTCGACAGCCACCGAATATGCCTGGGAGCGTGTTTATCCTGAATTGTCAGAAGATTACAAAGGTGAAGCACGGAAACCAGTTGCACAACCTAATGGTCTGACAACCAATATGGACCAAATGCTGGCTCAGGCAAAAGTAACACCAGATGTGTTCGAGCGGTTAGGTTCTGGTTTCCGGAATTTGAATGATACCGTTTCTAAACTTTCGGATCTGACAGATGCGACTGTTGCAACGAACGATTACGCTCGTAATGTGAAATCAGCTGCAAGCTCACTATCAGAGATGAATAAATCGTATGGCACGGCTATTACGGCGGTTAGCTCGATGGCTGATGCAACAGCTGATACAAAAGAACTACGTGACCAGACACAGCGGGTAACCAAAAATATGGGTGCCCTTAACGCTGTGTACGAACTGGAATTGCAGGATACTAATAAGCACCTTAAGGCTATGAATGCCTTCTATGGTAGTTTGACGGCCGCTATGGAAAATATGAGTGATGCCAGCCGTGATACGCAGCAGTTCAAAAACGAATTGGCGAAACTAACGGGAAATCTGGCCTCGCTGAACACGGTGTACGGCAGTATGCTAACCGCTATGCGTGGCAATTCAAAATAGTAGTTGTATAGTTATAGAGTTGTTAGGTTGTGAAGCTTCAATGAAGCTTTGCTGGTAATAACTCTATAACCCTATAACCATATTACTCTACAACTCCTTTATATAATACTACCATACTTTCATGGCAGGCACAAAAGAGACACCCCGTCAGAAGATGATTGGGATGATGTATCTGGTATTGACCGCGTTACTGGCTTTGCAGGTGACATCGGCCATTCTGGAAAAATTTGTCCTATTAAATAATAGCCTTGAGCAGTCGACCGGGGCAGCTAACAAAGTCAACCAAGCCACTATTGACAATATTCGGGCTACGGTTGAGAAGTCGGGTAACCGCGCTACGGATTTAGCTATTGTTAAACAGGCTGATGAAGTTCGAAAGGCTACAGCTGACGTTATTGCCGAAATTGATGGACTGAAGCAACGCATCATAACCGAAGCAGGTGGTGGTACGGATGAAGCGGGAGCCATTAAGAATCTGAGCGAAGAAGAAAAAGTAGCTCAGATGATGCTTGGTGGCAATCGTAACGGAGAAGCTTACAAACTCAAAAAGAATCTCGATGATTACGTCAACAACCTGTCGAAATATACGACCGCTAAGTATTCTTCGCTGGCGCTGGATGGTAAAGACGATCCTATTTCAAGTCGCTCACCAGAGCAACGTCTGAAAGATTTTGGCGAACTCAATTTTGCTCAAACTCCAGTTCCAGCAGCACTGGCAGTTTTGAGTCAACGTCAAACCGACGTTCGCCGGATTGAAGGCGAAGTGCTTGATGTACTGGCTAGCAAAGTTGGTGCTCAAGACGTGAAATTCGACAAAATCATTGCCATGCTGAGCATGGATTCCAAAGTTGTCGTTGCCGGTACGAAATTCAAAGGGCAAATGTTTCTGGCTGCTTCGTCATCGGGTATTCAGCCACGGATGAGTTTGAACGGTGGCCCTGTTCGGATGCAGGATGGCCAGGGTATCGTTGAATTTACGGCACAAGGTGGTGCTTATGATAAGAATGGTCTGGCTCGCCGGGTGTTAACTGGGTCGATCGCTTATCAGACGCCTGCTGGTCTAAAAACGGTGCCTTTATCGGCAGAATATTTTGTGGCAAAACCATCGTATCAGATTGAAACTGGAACGATGCCTCCGCTGTACTTAGGTTGTGCAAACAAGCTGAGTATTCAAAGCCCTCAACTTGGTGCTTTGTGGAATCCCAACTTTTCGGCTGATGGTGCTTCGGTTGTTTCGTCAGGTGAAAAAGGGAAAATTACGGTTGTTCCAAGTTCAGCAAATGTTTCGTTAAATATTAGTAATAGCGGTAGCTTGCTAGGAACAGAGCGGTTTCGGGTAAACAAAGTGCCTCGCCCAACACTGGAAGTATTTGTTGGTGGAACGCGGGCTAATGATCCCCGTGGTGTACCCGTTTCTTCGGCCCGTAGTGTTCGGATTCAGGCTATTGCCGATCCTAGTTTCGCGGCTTATTCACCAGACGATGCAAAATTCCGTACTACAGGTGCCACGGTATCATTAGTTCGTGGAACTAGAAGGGTAGGTTCTGCTCAAGTAGGGCCAGGTGGTGGCGCTATCAATAACCTAGCTGCTGAAGCGCAGCCAGGAGACCGGTTAGTTATTCAGGTTGACGGCGTTCAACGTCAGAATTTCCGAGGTGAAGTTAGTGATGTTCCGATGGGCAACCCACTTTCTCAAGTCTCGCTCTATTAATGTAATAAAGCGGTTTGTTAACCGTTAACTAACTGAATTGACAACAAATAGGTGGCCATGACAAACATTAGAACGGTAGGATATGCTGTTGCAATAGCTGGGGCTATAGTGACGCTGGCGGGTGGTAACGTACTGGCGCAGGAGAAAGCGAGCAATGGCACTAATCCGAATTCAGTTCGTGGTATTAATGAGAACGATATTATGATGAAGAAAACTCTTTGGCGTCGAGTTGACCTCAAAGAGAAACAAAATCAGTCGATGTTCTCAAAAAGCAATGAGATTTCAAAGTATTTGATGGATGCCGTTAGGGCTGGTCTAATTGATGCGTACACGAATGATTCTTGCACGACTAAAATAACCCCGGAGAAATTTCACGAGAATCTGTTAATTCCGAATGCGGCTGGTGGTCTATCGAAGGAAGAAATTGCCGCTGGTTTCTCGGAGGATAATAAAAATGGTGCTGCCAACGATGGTTGGGATAAACCAAAAACAGACGACAAGAAAAAAGCAGCTGACGACGGGTGGGGAACTCCTAAAAAGGCTGCAGCAGAACCAGTAGATGATGGCTGGGGAGCCCCCAAAAAGAAAGTTACCAAAAATACGAAAGGTAAAAAAGGTAAGGCAAATCTGGTAGCTCCTGTTGAACAGCCCAAAAAGGATACGGTAGCTGTTGCGCAAGCTGCTCCTGCTCTTACAGGGGATGAATATTTCCCCAAAGAACTAAACCTTCTTGAGATTAAAGAAGATTGGATTTTTGATCGGAAACGTTCACGGCTATACTACGATATCCAAACCATAACGTTGCTGCTACCAGCTGATAAGAACGCGGCTGGTTTCGAAAAGCCTATTGCTTCGTTCAAATACAAAGATCTTGATAAACTGTTCCGTAGCGATCCGAAAAAATTTATTTGGTATAACCCGCAAAATCAGGCTCAGCATAAAAATCTGGCTGACGCCTTTGATCTTCGGTTATTCTACGGTCGCATTACAAAAGTGGCCAATCCAGGCGATCAGGACTTAATAGGTATGTATGGTGACCGTGAAGGTTTGCTAAAATCCTATCAGACTGAATATGAACTGATGGAGACTGAGCATAGCCTTTGGGAGTACTAAAAAAATAAACAACATAAAAAAAGCGGCTGTCAGCCGCTTTTTTTATCTGATGCCAGTATAGTCGCATTACTAGTTATTCTCAATTGTCTCAAAATACTCCTTCAATTTACCAGCCCGATCTTTCCCTACTACTTCAGCCACTTCATCAAATGGGGCCTCGCGAATTTTCTTTACGCCTTTAAAATGCTTTAGTAGTTTGGCAGCAGTTTTCTTACCGATACCTTCTACATTTTCCAACTCACTAATTAGGCTGTTACGACTACGTTTGTCGCGGTGATAGGTAATAGCGAAGCGGTGAGCTTCGTCGCGAATTCGCTGGATTAGTTTAAGTGACTCAGATTTTTTATCGATGTAGAGCGGTAGGTTATCTTCCGGAAAATAGATTTCTTCCAAACGCTTAGCAATACCGATAATCGGAACCTTCCCATAAAGATCAAGTGCTTTTAGCGCATCACAGGCAGCACTTAGTTGACCTTTTCCACCGTCAATTACGATTAAGTCAGGCATGTCAATGCCTTCAGTCAGAACGCGTGTGTAACGACGGGTAACCACCTCATACATGCTGGCGAAATCGTTAGGGCCTATCACCGTTTTGATGGCAAAATGACGGTATTCTTTATTCGCAGGTTTGCCATCAATAAAGCACACCATTGCCGAAACCGGATTTGTCCCCTGAATATTGGAGTTATCGAAGCACTCAATACGAATGGGCAAGTTCTTCAATTGTAAATCCTGCTTGAGCCGAATTAGTACCCGATCTTTTTTGCTGGCATTTGCTGTTGCTTCAGCGGCTGCCCGTTCCTGACGTTCACGCCGGAAGTAAAGCACATTCTTGAGCGACATATCCAGCAATTTCTTTTTATCACCGATTTGCGGAACAGTTACTTCGGCTTTTAAATCAACATCAAGTGGGATGTTTGAGATGATTTCTTTCGCCTGACTACCATATTGTTCCCGAAACTCAATGATCATCATCGCCAGGATATCTGGATCCGTTTCGTCCAGCTTTTTCTTTACCTCAACCGTATGCGTCTGGACGATGGTACCGTTAACTACCTTCATGAAATTGATGTAAGCAGCCGCTTCGTCGGAGGCAATTGAGAATACATCAGCATCCGCAATTTTAGGATTTACTACCGTCGATTTACTCTGAAACCGCTGGAGTATGTCCATTTTTTCTTTGTATTGCTGAGCCTGTTCAAATGCTAATGAACTGGCCGCTTCGACCATCTGAGTCTTAAAATAGTCTTGCGCCGGTTTCAGGTTACCTTTCAGAATATGATGGATCTGCTCGACATCACTGTCATAATCCGCTTCAGCCTGTTTTCCCTCACATGGCCCTTTGCAATTCCCGATGTGGTATTCCAGACAAACTTTGTACTTCCCTGCGGCAATATTTTCCGGGGCAAGGTTATAATTACAGGTACGAATAGTAAACAATTGACTAAACATATCCAGTACCGTATACATCGGCTTTAGATTCGCAAAAGGGCCATAAAAGGTGCCCAGCTTACGGTCAATCCGTCGGGTGGTAACGACACGTGGGAAATGTTCATCTGTAACACAGACAAAGGGATATGTCTTATCATCACGAAGTAAAATGTTATACTTCGGCTGATAACGCTTTATCAACTGATTCTCGAGCAGCAGAGCGTCAAACTCGGTGTGGACGATTGTAAATTCAATTTTCCGGATCTGACTTACTAAGCGCAGCGTTTTCCGGTCGTGCTGTCTTGAATTGGTAAAATAGCTACTAACCCGGTTCTTTAAATCCTTAGCCTTACCAACATAAATAACTTCGCCAGTTGCGTCGAAATAGCGGTAAACTCCTGGCTCGTGAGGTACTTTTGTTAACTCTTTTTTATAGTCGAATTCAGCCATAGCGAAGTGTGTCTGCAGACGACATTCTGAATAATCTACGTACTCAGTTTGGCAGTCTGGCAGCTATAACAAAACAACGGATAATAGATAAAGGTTGCTCATAAAAAAGGCCAACAGTAGGTTGGCCTAATCAATTACTGCAAAATTTCTTCTTGTTCTTCCGGCACCACTTTTGGCGGAATGTAACGTTGGGTTGAGTCAATATGAACACCTCCGCAGTCAATTTTAAAATTGTTTGGTTTACGGAAAGGCTCCGGGCGATAGTTCGTCAACGTCGGATCCGCATAAATCTTCTGCATGTACATACCCCAGGCAGGCATAGCCAGCCGACCACCTTGTCCTAAGGAGATATCCCGGAAGTGAATCGATCGATCATCACCGCCAACCCATAATCCCGACACCAGATGTTGGGTCATACCCATGAACCAAGCATCCGAATAGTTAGACGTCGTCCCAGTTTTAGCGGCTATTTCGTTTCCGCCTTCCAGTAGTTTATATTGACTCCGTAGACGCTGAGCTGTACCATTAGGTTCCTCAACAGCGCCCCGCATCAGGTGCAGCATTTCGTAAGCCCGGGTTGAACTAATCACGTGCTTGGCATCTGGATGAAACTCTCTCAGTATGTTGCCATTCTTATCGGTAATACGCAGCAACATCATCGGACGAACGCGCATGCCACCATTAGCAAACGCGCAATAAGCAGCCACCATTTCGTACACAGAAACGTCACTAGTACCCAGGCAAAGCGTGGGATCTTCTCGCAAATCCTTGCTTTCAATGCCCATATCATGAGCGTATTTAATGACTTCAGCCGCTCGCGTTTTCTTGATTAACTGCGCACTGACCGTATTAATCGACTGCCCCAGAGCCTCACGTAGTGATAAACTCTGATAACTATATCGACCATTTGAGTTATGAGGTGTCCAGGCTGGACCGTTATTATTATCCTCGCCATGAGCGAAGGTAGTTGGCTGATCAGTTAATCGGCTGCAGGGCGTTACAAACCCCTGATCCATAGCGGTAAGATAAACAAATGGTTTGAACGTAGACCCTGGCTGACGACGACTCTGACGCACGTGGTCAAACTTCATGTGTTTGAAATTGATACCGCCCACCCACGCTTTTACATAACCAGTGCGAGGGTCCATCGACATAAATCCAGTGTTGAGCAACCGCTTGTAATACCGAATTGAATCCAGTGGACTCATAGTCGTATCTTTTTCGTTCCGGCGACCGCCATACACGAAAACTTTCATCTTTATCGGCTTCCGCATTACTTGCCAGATAGCGGCTTCATCAGCGCCATATACAGCTTTGAGTTGTTTATACCGCGAGGTTCGACGGGCTGCTCCATCAATAAACTTCGGAATCTCAACGTACTTTTTACTGCGACTGTCTTTCTGTACCCATGGGTTCCGACCGCGCCAGTGCTCGTAGAATTTTCGTTGCTGATCGCGCATATTAGCCATGATAGCCTCTTCAGCATACCGCTGCATCCGAGAGTCAATGGTCGTATAAATTTTCAGACCGCTGGTGTAAAGGTCCAGATCAGCACCGGGATTTTCCTCGTTGTATTGCTTGATCCACCGCCGAATATCAGCGCTGATTACTGACCGGAAATAAGCTGCTGTACCTGTATTCTGATTTTCGACGCTGAAATCGAGCTTCAGCGGTTTATATTTATAGGTGAAAAACTGTTCCTGTGTCAGAAACTTATATTTTTTCATTTGGCCTAAAACCACATTCCGACGCTCGCGGGTGCGGTCCTCGAACAAACGCGGGTTATAGAGTGTCGGGTTTTTAAGCATACCAACCAGCATGGCTGCTTCCTCAACATTCAGATTCCAGGGCTCTTTATTGAAATAGGTTTTAGCCGCTGTTTTGATACCATACGTATTATTGCCGAACGAAACCGTGTTGAGGTACATCATCATGATTTCCTGCTTGGTATAATTCCGCTCCAGCCGCACCGCTAAAATCCATTCTTTGGTTTTAGCGATAACTAGTCCCAGAACAGGAATGCTACCTAATGCACCCCGTAATTCTTCCTGACGGGTATCGAACAAATTCTTAGCCGTTTGCTGTGTAAGCGTACTGCCCCCACCAGAACTTGAGGCATCTTTAAAGGTCAGAAAGCCGCTAACCGCCCGAAAAAGAGATCGGGGATCGATACCAGAGTGTTTGATAAACCGGGCATCTTCCGTAGCGAGCAGAGCTGATGTAACGTTAGGCGATACCTGCGAAATCTCAATGGGGGTCCGATTTTCTACATAGTATTTACCCAACAGTTGATTATCGAAGGTATAAATCTCAGAAGCCTCTTCGCTTTTTGGGTTTTCAAGAGCTTTTAAGCTAGGCATACCGCCAAATAACCACAAAAAATTAAAGCTGACGGCAACTACGTAGAGAATCAATAGGCTAACACCGAGCAGCGTAAAACGCCAGAGATTTTTGATGATCTTCCGGTATGAACCGGAGGCAAACTCAATCATGGTAGACAATTTATGGTATGTAGTTTAATGTTTATAGTTTGACGACTATAAACATTAACGTATAAACTCATTTTCCATTTATAGCAGTCTGATTCGCGGCAGTCTGCATTTCTTTGGCACGTGGTAACAACTGGCTTGCTGGATAATCTCGTATAAATTCGTTCAGAACCTGACGGTAAGCGTCGGCATTCCGCACTTTCCCGACGAGCATAACGCGTAACAAAGCAAGCTTATCTTCCAACTGCGTACCGGCAAATGCACTGAGTGAGTTTTCGGCGCGGGCTAAGGCTTCAGTTGGGTTATTGGCTTTATAAAGCTCATAAATCGCCGTATAGACTTTCTGCGCCTGCGCTTCCGAGTCAGTCGAATGGGTAACGGCTTTTCCACTCAGCCGGGCATAAGACGTATTCGGGAACTCGGCTAATAGTTTGTCTTTCCAAAGAGAAGCCTTGTCTAACTGGCTTAATTGTTCATTGGATAGATAAAGCAGGTAGTACACTTCTGGTTTCTGAAGTGTATTCGGATATCGAGCTAATAGTTGCTCAAATGTTGAGATAGCATCAGCAGGCTGATTCAGCTGAAATTTATACAATTTTCCCAATTTATATAAAGCCGCTTCAACGCGCTGGTTAGCTTGTGCCTGAGCTTCCTTAGTGAAAGGAATTTGTTTCATCATGGCATCTTTCTGCGTCTTCTGACTATTTACCGGATTAGCCAGGCTAGCGACGGCATTAAGTCCGTCGTTGGGTTGTAAAGGTGCATTCGGATTCACTTCATTGGCTGGCGATGCCCCCGTAACAGGACTATTAAGACCAGCAACAGCCTGCGATGATTCTTTATTACTGCGTCGCCAGTTATCTTCGAGTGGTCGATTGCCCCAGCGTACACCGAATTCCTGGCGACCCTGCGTTAGCGCTACTGGATTATAAAGAACCCATCGCTCAGAGGGTTGCAGATTCGAGTTAGTAGCACCAGGTATATCGCTTACATTCCCACTTCTGGCTCGTTCAGCAATTTGCTGCGCTATAGCAATCTGCGCTTTATCTTCTTTTTCGCGTTGAGCAATGGCTTTGTCCAGTAATTTATCGAGTGCTGCCGGATCCATCTGCGCCAAGTGCAATAAACTATCATCCGTCCGAATCGTGCTACGATATTGCACAAACTCATCAAGCGTCTTTTTGCGAGTCAATAAGGCAGTATAATCAGCCGATTGTTTGGGCATTAGGTTAAGCGCACTGTCGTAATAAATTTTTGCTTTCTCGTAATTTGCCTTCTTATCAAAATACAACTTACCGATTTCCAGATAGGTATACGGCACCTGCGTTGTATTCGAACCCGCTGCCTGAATGGATTGACTGTAGAGCTTGATTGCCTGATCAATCCGACCACTTCGGGCTTCCAGCAGGCCCATTGTGAAATATATTTTATCTTTCAGGTCCGCGTTTTTGCGGTCTTTTAACATATTCTCGAACGTTGCTGTTGACTGCGCCAGCCGCTTTTGATCGCCCGTCAGACCGTTACTCTGAATAGCATACAGGTTAGCATAAAAGGATTGGTCGTAGGTCGGTCGCGAATTAAGCACCTGCCGATACTGATCAACAGCTTTAGTTGGCTGACCGATTATGTCATACAATTGGCCGGCAATTAGATGCAATCGGGCTGTTGATTCGCCTTTTTTCAGCATCGGAAAGGTCGCATTCAGAATACCTACTGCAGTAGGATATTCACCTGCCTGTTCATGAAGATAAGCTTTCGTCAAGTAGAAATCACGCGTGTTAGCCTTACTAAGTGGCTGCTGACGAAGATATTCGGCCACATTTAGGCCATTACTGAAATCACCGGCCTCTGCATACGCCCGCATCAGATACACCAGCGCCGTATATTTGTCGTCTTCATTGGTACCTTTAGTATTAACGTATTTAAACACCTCAATCGCGCTGGGTAAATCCTGCTTCATAAGCCGCGCTCGTCCGATTAAAATGTAAGCATTATCAAGCCATTTGCTGTTCTGGTGGCGTTCCGGTATAATTGACGCTTTCTTGATGGCATCATCAACTTGTGGTCGCACCGGCTGGAGTCGCAGCGAGTCGACTGGTAACAGAATAGGCAGTAATTGGTTATAATTTTCCTGCCGGGTTTTGAAGAGGATTTGTTCCGCCTGGTCAATTTGGTCACGGGCTATCACGTAGGCATTGAAATGCGCCGTCAGATTGTGATATCCTTTGCTAACCGGTTTCGTGCTGTATTGCGAACACGAAATCAGTCCGCCGGTCAGTGCTACGATGACCGTTAGCGACAGGATTAGGTGTTTATAAAAATTGCGGGACATTCGAAAATTACGCGTGGTCACTCGTACTAAAACGTTTCAGTCCTGTCTGACAATATCAAACGTTAGGCCAAATTAACGAATTTTGTAACGTATCCCGCATGAATCGTTCTGAACCTATGGAAAACAACCCTGATCAACCTAATCAAAACCAGCCGGATAAATCAGTTCGGGAGAAGGATTCTCTAAAAACGGTGACTGAAAAAACTACGTCATTTGCACAGTTCAGTGGAATTGCATTTCAAATGCTGGGCACAATTGGCTTAGGTGTATGGGCGGGTATGAAGTTGGACGAATGGCAACAGAACCACCGTCCTATCTGGACAATTGTTTTATCCTTAACGGCTATCGGCGCATCACTTTATTTATTTATTCGCCAATTGACCAATAGATAGGTATATCCTGCCAATTGCCGTTCGACAGCTACTACCTGTTTTTATGCTTCGTACCCTACTCTTTACATTTATTCTCGCAATTGTATTTTTTATAGCCAAACAATATTTTGATGTTTCCTGGTTACATCATAACTGGAAGGTTCTGCTAGGCTTTTTTCTAAGCGTTTCGTTATTGACACATCGATTGGTAGAGACTGGTTTACAGGGAGATCGAGAGCGTTTTATTCCACTCTATTTGGCTGCTACAGTAGCTCGGTTTATCCTAGGTTTAAGCTTCATTGGCTTTTTCCTGTTTCAGCATATTGAGCAGCGTCGAGTCTTCGTTTTGGACTTTCTTGTACTATATATATTTTACACTGGCTTTGAGATTTGGACGCTTACTCGTAAATTGCGACGCGATTCGTAAAAAGGATCTATCACATCATATGATGCGTTCGTTTATTCACAAGTTTTTGGTAGTAATAGCACTCATCCTGAGTACGTTTATAAGCGTTCAGGCTCAGGAGGAAGGGCATGAGGGCGAAGTGCCTGCTAAGCACGGTAAAAAAGAAGGCTTCAATGTGGGCGAAATGATTATGCACCACATTAAAGATGAGCATGGCTGGGAACTAGCTCACGGTGTTACCATTCATTTACCTGTCATTCTGTACTCAGCTGAGCATGGTTTGGAGGTTTTCTCATCTTCTCGGTTGGCTAATGAGCAAGTATATAATGGCTATAAGCAGGAGCATGGTAAAATTCACCGGGTTGATGCCGCAGGACATGTAGACCATGAAGCGAAATTCTATGATCTATCGATTACAAAGAACGTAGCATCACTTCTGCTGAGCGCCGTTATTATGCTGACAGTATTTACGGCTGTTAGTCGTGGATACGCTCGTAACAAAGGGAAAGCGCCTAAAGGCATTCAATCGGTTCTGGAACCGATTATTCTGTTCGTTCGCGACGAAATTGCTAAGCCTAGCATTGGTCCGGCCTACACGCGATATCTGCCTTATCTGCTGACGTTGTTCTTCTTTATTCTGATCAACAACCTGCTGGGACTGTTGCCGGGAGCGGCTAACCTGACGGGAAATATCGCCGTTACGCTGGTACTGTCAATCATTACGTTCCTGATTGTAACGTTCAGCGGTAACAAACATTATTGGATTCACATCTTCAAGCCGTCGGGAGTACCCGTAGCGCTGTTGCCAATCATGGTTCCAGTTGAGATTGTTGGCGTGTTTATGAAGCCATTGTCGCTCATGATCCGGTTATTCGCCAACATCACCGCAGGGCACATTATTATTCTAAGTTTGTTGGGTCTGATTTTTATGGCTAACAGCATGGGTGGAGCTACGACTAGTGTTGCTATTAGCCCAGTAGTACTGTTTTTCACGCTGTTTCTAAACCTGATTGAATTGCTGGTAGCGTTCCTTCAGGCATTTATCTTCACACTGCTAACAGCCATGTATATTGGTAGCGCAGTAGAAGATCACCACGAAGCCGATCATGGTATTGGCTACGAAGGTACTACCTCAGAATTGGGGTAGGATTAGTCGTTACCTATCAGTTATTAGTCGAGAGCAAGACTAAAAGACTGACGACGACTATCAATTAAAGTGCAATCTTTTGTTTCACGTTTAATAAATCCGTTTAAATTTTATGTTTGCTACGTTGTTTGCTCTGCTGTTGGAAGCTACTGGTAGTGTTTCAGTTATGGGTGCCGCTGTAGGCGCTGGTCTGGCTGCTATTGGTGCTGGTTTAGGTATCGGTCGTATCGGAGGTAGCGCTATGGAAGGTATCGCCCGTCAGCCCGAAGCTGCTGGTCGTATCCAAACTGCCATGCTGATCATCGCGGCTCTTATCGAGGCCGTGGCGCTGTTCGCAGCTGTTATTTGTCTGCTGGTCGCTACTGCGGCTTAAGCAGTCCCGATTTGAGTAGGCCGTTACATTAGGTAATGGCACCACTACTCAGCAATTTTCTGGAAAACGTTCGCCTATTTGGGGTTGCCGATAGGTGAACGTTCTCCAAACAAAAGATTGAATAGGATAACGTTATAGGCATTGTGATTTAATCTAAAGACAATTTCTGACGTTTCCGATAGCCAACTAAATATATTATAAACCGCACATCGAACCTCGTAAATCCATGGATTTGCTAACTCCCGATCTTGGTCTTTTATTCTGGCAGGTCGTCGTTTTTCTGGGCCTGTTTTTAATTCTTCGCGCATTTGCCTGGAAACCCATTACGGAAAGCCTGAACGAACGCGAAAATAACATTCAGAGTGCGCTTGACCTGGCTGAAAAAACTCGCCTGGAAATGACCGCTCTGAAAGCTGATAACGAAAAACTGTTGGCACAGGCTCGCGCTGAACGTGAGGCCATTCTGCGTGGCGCCAAAGAAACCGCCGATAAGATGGTAGCTGATTCTCGTGATAAAGCGGCTGCTGAAGGACAGCGTATTTTGGAGCAGGCGCGTGAGTCGATGCAGAACGAACGGCAGGCTTTGATTACACAGATGAAGAAAGAAGTGGTTACTCTCTCGCTTGATATTGCAGAGAAAGTGCTTCGTAAAGAACTTAGCGATAAGCCAGCGCAGGAAAAACTGGTTAATGATCTTGTTTCTCAATCTCGTCTAAACTAACCAGCTATGGCTATTGCAACCGTTGCTGCCCGCTACGCCAAGTCGCTGCTGGATCTGGCTCAGGAGCAGGGTATAACTGAGACGATGTATAGGGATATGCAGTTTTTCAAAAAGACGGTGGAACAGAGTCGGCCGCTGATGCTGATGCTGAAAAACCCTATCGTCCGGGCTGAGAAGAAGAGCGCTGTTCTGAAGGCTGCTTTCGCGAGCCGCGTTAATTCAGTAACGATGTCCTTTTTTATGATCATCGCCAAGAAGAATCGGGAAGGCATCATGGATGCCATTGCTGATGAGTTTATTTCGCAGTACGATAAACTGAAAGGTACAGAGCGTGCAACCGTCATTACGACTGTTCCACTGAGCCCAGCACTACGCGAAAAATTCAAGGCGATGGTGACTAAAACTACAGGTGGTAATCTGGTCGAATTAGATGAGAAAATTGACCCGAAGCTTATCGGAGGATATATCTTGCGTATTGGTGATCAGCAGATCGACGGCTCAATCCGTAATCAACTAAATGAATTACGGTTGCAATTTATGAACTGATTAGTCTGATATTGAAAATAAATTGCTTGTTAACCAAAGAGCCGCTTTTCTGCAAGCGGCTCTTTGGTTTTATAGATTGACCTCCGTTATAGATTTGACAAGCTTAAAATGCGTTCGCTGGAACGATTCACGTTCGTAGAAACGGATAGTATCTGAACGCTTCTGGTTAGTGGTTACTTCCAGATTAATAAAACCTTCCTGTACAGCTAACTCAACTAGCGCGTCAACAAGTCGTTTACCAATCTGCTGATTTCGAGCGTCGGGCCTGACAAATAGTTCTTGAATTTCACCGACCTTACCGACGTGATGTAATAGATATTGTACGTGACAGCTGATAAAGCCAAGTACATTACCTGCCCGTTCGGCTAGAAGATAATATACATTTGGGTCGGCTAAATTGTGGTGAAAAACGCGCTTAAAAGCAGTCTGATCAAGAGTGAGCTCTTCCAACGCGCACAGAAACTTGTAGATAACTAGCATGTCATCTTCCGTAGCGTTACGTATGAGTAAGTTGTCTGCCAGTGATGATGAAGAAGGCACAATGATTCAAGCGGCTTGCTTACCTATAATTTGCAAATCATCCGATTCGAACACATGTTTGCCAGAAAAACCCTGCTGGGCAGTTGCAATCATGGCATCGGCAACTGTAGTTGCTTCAATACCTTTGTATTTAGCGGGAATTAACGGGCTGAATAGACGCATAAATCCGCTGGCAACGCGTTCGCCCAGACGACTTTCGGACCGGTTACCCAAGAGCAAAGAGGGCCGAAAAATAAGCAGTGCGGGGTAATTCAAGGCGGTTAAGTCGCGCTCAACATCACCTTTAACCCGATTATAGAAAAACGCTGATTTGGAATCGGCTCCCATTGAGGTAACAATGGCAAATTGCTTGGCCCCGTTTGCTAGCCCTAGTCGGGCAATGTCCATTGGATATTGATAATCAACCTGACGAAAAGCAGTCTGCGAACCGGCTTTCTTTATGGTCGTGCCGAGGCAACAGAAAATATCATCCGCTTTCGTAACCAATCCGTTAGGATGGTTAAAATCAAACAGAACTTCCTGTAAACGGGGATGCTGCCAGGTTAATGATTTGCGGACCAACACTTTTACATTAGCGTAGAACGGAGATTCGACAAGCCGATGGGTGAGATGGTCGCCAATGAGACCTGTGGCACCAACGACTAACGCTGTTTTGTGAACTGGTGCTGTCATGATAAAGTGGCTGTTTCCGCTAAATTAGTGCCTTCCTTGATTCATTAAGACACAAAATCTTAAAATCTATTCATGCGTCCACTATTTCCCGTAAATGCCCCTATTAACCCCTCTCCTGTTTTTTAGAAGAGGGGCAGGGACAGTCGACTGTTACCGTGACATAAAAAATTAAACCGCTCCCGAAATCTTCATGGCAATCGGGTCCCAGGAAACGACTTTCTTCTGAGCATAACTCATGTTGCCGCACTGTGTTGGTCCACAAGCGCGGAGACCAAACGTAGCATCTTCAACGTTTGGCGCACCAGTCCGGATTGAGTTGAAGAAATTCGAGAAATGCTCGTAACGATCACCCTTGTATTCTTTGGGGAATGAATACTTAAACTCCTTCGGACCGACCAGTTCGGGTTTCTCGGGATACAATTTCTTATATTCGGCTATGTACAACTCTTTCTGATCTTTCGGGAAGTTGTCAATCGACATGCCCGGTGCTTTTGGGAATTTGTTCCGGTGAACCGTCAGGCTGTCAAAACCTAAAGACAGGTCGCCTTCTGTTCCTACAAGCCGTACCAGGTAGTTACCACCACCACCATCTTCAAAGTTCGAGCGGGTCGTCAGGTTAAACTCAGGATGCTCAGCCGTTTTTGCATAATCATAAATACTGAGCTGAATATCTGGCACATCGCGTCCATCTTTCCAATAGCGGGTACCACCGCTCGAATAAACGCGGTTAGGACCTTTTGAACCTGTGATGCAGTGTAGCGAAGTCAGCAGGTGAACGTATAAATCACCAGCGATGCCTGTACCATAATCCATATAGTTGCGCCACCGGAAAAAACGGAGCGGGTCCCAAGGCCGCTTAGGAGCACTACCTAAATAGGTATCCCAGTCAACGGTTTGGGGGGACGCATCAGGTGGGATCGAATATTGCCACGCACCCTGCGCACTATGGCGATCATAAATAGCCTCGGCAAATACCAGCTCACCAATATCACCCGCTTTCAGTAACTCACGCGCTTTCGCAATAAGTAATGAGCTGGCAAACTGGCTACCGACCTGAAAGACTTTACCAGTTTCTTTCGCAACTTTAATTAGCGTGTGTCCATCCTCAAACTTCTGAACCATCGGTTTCTCGCAATATACGTGCTTGCCCTTACGCATGGCATCGGTCGAGATTTTCTCGTGCCAATGGTCGGTGGTACCGTTGATAATAGCATCAACATCAGTGCGTTCCAGAATTTGCCGATAATCCTTTGTAACAGGTAATTGATCTCCCCAAAGCTCCTTAGCCCGACGAAGGCGACCGTCGTAAAGATCGCAGGCTGCTACCATCTCAACACCTTCAACCATCAGCGCCGTTTGTGTATCGCCGATGCCCATGCCGCCGGTACCAATCAGGGCTATACGAACTTTATCATTGGCAGCCGTGCTGCTATGACTACGAACCAGATCAAGGTATTGGGGTAGGGGTGAGGTAGTTGGGGCGCTGGTTCCGGCAAGGGCAGCCGGAGCAGCGGCCGCAGCGGTACTGGCCAGACCAAGGGTTTTTAGAAATGACCGTCGGGAGCTGGATGCCTGTTGGTCAGACGGAGTTACCCGTTTTTCGTTTTTCATGAATAATTAAGCTTGGGGATTGAGAAAAATTCTTTAAAAATAAAGGAAATTGACTAATCTTTCGCCTTGATTTTTTAACTACAATTCTCACAATTGCTGCTTATGCCGCCCCGTAAACTGTCCCTTGATGAACTCAACCGGTTATCTGTTGATGAATTTAAAATCACCCAGAAATTTCCGTACTGTCTGATTTTAGATAACATCCGCAGCCTAAATAATGTCGGATCGGTATTCCGAACGGCCGATGCTTTTCGGGCGCAGAAGCTTTATCTCTGTGGCATTACCGGTCAGCCACCCCACCGCGATATTACCAAAACGGCTCTCGGCGCTACCGAATCGGTTATCTGGGAATATGCTGCTGATGCGGTCAGTTTAATTCGTCAATTACAGGCTGATGGATGGATAGTAGCGGCTGTCGAACAGGCTGACGGGAGCACGTCATTAACTGATTTTAAACCAGAACCAAACAAACAGTACGCTTTCGTGTTGGGTAACGAAGTGACAGGGGTACAGGATGAAATCGTACGGCTGGCTGATCTGGTGTTAGAGATTCCGCAGTTTGGTACGAAGCACTCACTCAACATTGCTGTTACAACTGGTATTGTCTGCTGGGATTTTCTCCAGAAAGGTTACCGGTGAAAACTTAATATTGAAATTTTGGCTGTCATAAAAAAGCCGTCTTTATTTGTAACTTATTCCCATCAATCATATGGCAAACAAAACCCTGAAAACCAAGCAAAAATCGCTGGCCTCTGAAATTATCGGCTCGATCGAAACAAAATTGAGCGAAGCTGGAGCTGCCACGAAGAAAATGAAGAAGTCGATTGAAAAATCGGCTGATAAATTGGCTAAGAAGTTAGCCAAACTAATGCATAAGGCCGAAAAGAAATCGGCAAAACCGGTTAAGACTGCCGAAAAGAAAGCAAAAAAAGAAGAGGCTAAGCTGAAGAAAAATACGGCTAAAGCTGAGAAGAACGCACGCCGGGCAGCCAATGCTGCTAGCTCTGCTGCTAAGACTGCAACCGAGTCGACTCCTGCGTCTACGCCCGCATCAAAAGCAACTCCGGCTCGGGCTAAGACAACAGCCTCGAAACCAGCCGCTACGCGTTCCAGTACGAGTCGTACAGCGCGTAAACCGGCTCCAGCCGAAACTACTCCTGAGCCAGAAACAACTAATGCTTAAGCTGGCTTATTACTTTACTAGAAAAGATGCCCGTTAGCAGCGGGCATTTTTTGTGTACTGTATTGATTTTCCGGGGGGCAATAGTACATTTACGTACAGCCTGATCTACTTAGGTATCCCTTGCTGATAGGTTTTCAGATTGGACCGCGTGGCAAATAATATGAAAAGTTGGATCATCAGGTGACCGAGGTTTATAGGCTTAGTCTGAATGAATCCGTATTTCATGAACTGTCCGTACGTATGAGGACGTGTTACTGCTAACCAAAGTCAGAATGTATGATTGATTGCTCTACTGGTTTTCATGTTCCTCTGCACCCGTACAATGCGGGAATAAGCGGAATAATTTACGGAAACTGGTTATTAATTCCTGATACTAGCTGGATTAGTGCGCCATCAGTACGCTGGCTAGTCGTCTTTTTTCTGATTTTGATAGTACAGGCTATATTAGGGGCGTTAATATGGTGGCTGTTGCGTCGGCGACAACGGTCGACTGTACAAACCGAAGTGTTGCACTCAATTGTACATGAATTCCAGACCCCAATATCGGCTATTCGAATGGCCGCCGATATTTTAGACTCACCCATTGCTCGGAATCAGCCCGACCGCACCGAGAAATATGTCCGGATTATCCGCGAAGAAACCGAGCGGCTTCAGCATCAGGTTGAAACCATGCTGACCCTTGCCCGCGCCGATCGTAATACCTTAATGCTTAATCCTGAACGGCTCCAACTGCATCAGTTGCTGCGTTCGGTAGCCGAGCGTCACGGCGATTATCTGCAATTGAAACTGATGGGAAGTGATCCGCATGTGCTGGCGGACCGGCTTCATTTAACCAATGTATTCTATAATTTGCTGGATAACGCAATCAAATACAGTGCGGGCGATCCCGAAATAATCATACAAACTAGCACGGGTAGCGACGGGCTCACTATTTCGGTGAAAGATCGGGGCGTAGGTATTCCACCCAAGTTAGTAACGCAGATTTTCCAGCCCTTTTTTCGGGTTCATGATCGTAACCAACCTAATGTGAAAGGCTTCGGGCTGGGGTTAAGTTATGTACAACGGATTATTCAGTCGCATAACTGGACGATCTGGGTAAAAAGCGAATTGGGTAAGGGCAGTGAATTTATGATTCAGGTCCCCAGGTCGGCGATCTTGCCAGCTTCAGTAGAAGATCGGGCGACGAGCTCGGGAAAAGCTGAAAGTTAACGGGTTATATGTTAAGTAAAATGTCAGCGGGGTGGTGTCAGTTTTGAGAAACTGACACCACCCCGCTGACATTTTACTGATAGAGACGCTTATTTACTTTGTATTCATGCTCTGCTCAGGTTTATTAACCTTCATTACACCATTCATAATGCGCCAGTGACCTGGGAACGTACAGACGAAAGGATAATTACCGGGTGTACTTGGAGCCGTGAACGTTAGCTTATAGGTTTGATCCGGATTAACTAGAGGAGTAGCAGCCAATATTTGTGGAATTGATGGCACATAATTCTTTTCAGCGCCGTCTTTCGCCGTAATCATCTTATCGGCAGCCGCACCGATAACCTCCATGCTTTTGGGCTTACCGATAACCAGGTTATGCTGCATGGCGTCAGGATTTTCCAGAATTATCTCGACCTGTTTTCCCGCTGTAACGGTGAATTCCTTTTTGTCGAATCGCATTTCTTCCCGAATCGTCTTCATACGAACGACTTCAACATTCGGGTCGGCGGGGGCTTGTTTAGTGACACCCCAGGCTTCATAAAGCCGATTCAGGCGCTCGCGGTTATCTGAGGAGACGGAGTTGGTTAAACTGGCCAAGTACTGCTTATCAGCATCGTTCACCTGAGCTTTTTGTTTTAGATTCCAGCCTTCCGAAACTCCTTTTACAATGGCTTCACCTTGTGCAGCGTCGAGCTGAGCCGTTTGCCGAAGCAGGGCAACTATTGAATCTACCGGAGCAACTGACGCATAGCTACGGGAAGCGCGTTCGAGCGCGTAGGCGCTCAAGCTTTGCGGGGCGCGGTAGGTTAGCGTATGCGTGGCATTATTATTCTGCTCATTACTTTCAGTAATCTTATTTTCGCGGTCGAGCATAGCTGTGATGGTGTATTGTCCTGCGCGTTCGAACGTTACGCCCATATCGCCGACCCAGGGGCCATTGTTCGATTTGCTGATAGTAACCGTCTCGCCAGGTTTAATACCTGTATTGTGCGTAACGCTGATGAAATCAATTTTGGCACCATCACTTGAACCTTTTGGCCCCTCTACCCGAACTGACAGCGGAATTGGCGTTCCCTCCGGAATAGCTGTATTCCCCGCATTAGTCACGTCGAAGAACAACTTAGCACCTTCGCGCACTGACGGCGATTCAGGTGTTGTCCGGATGGCTGCAATAACCAAATCAGGTCCGTTACCAGTTGGCTGACTGGTTGTAGATGCTGTAGTTGCTACCGACGAGGTTACCTGATTCGAATGATTGTGGCTACTCATATCATGTGCTGGTTTCGGAGCGGTTGGCGTAGATTTCGAAACCTGAGCTAAGTATTTTTTCATTAACAAGCCATTCTGAGAAGTTAACGCACAGGCAAAGGCGTCGGGAAGCCATCGGTCGTTTACTTCGGTAGCTTTGTCCAACCGAGCCAGAATCATTTGCTGAACTTCTGGCGATTTTACCCAATCACTCTCCGACAAAGCAGTGAGCGTATTTAATACGACAAGCGGTTCTTTGTCATTTAGTAGATCGTATTGCCGGATTAGCCCAATTTTAACCCGATTCATAGGCAATACTTGCATAGCTGTTTTCCGAACGCCCGCAGAGGGGTGTTGCAGCGCTGTTTTAATGTCCTGAAAAACAGTCATAGCTTCCTGCTTCATAAATCCCGTGGAATCGCCAAATACTAATCCTTTAAGCGTCCAGAGTGCGTGAATAGCGGCCGGATTGTTTCCAATTTCATCAACCGACTGGTCATTTACTAGCGCAACCAGTTGGGGCACGACATCTTTATTATTACGCTCAATGAGTAACCGCTGGGCAGTTGTCCGCCAGAACATGTTGGTATTTTTCAGCGCAGCCACCAGTTCTTCTGGTTTGCTGGACTTACTCAGTGCCATCGGTGTATATGCCGGAGCTCCCTTATAACCAACCCTGTAAATCCGACCATGGGTGAAATCGCGGAGGGGCGTTTCGTAGGCATTACCTGATCCGTTGGTAGCGCCCTTCGGGGTTGGGTTGTGCTGAATAATGTAGCTATACCAATCAACCACCCAAACGGCCCCATCAGGACCAACTTCAGCAAATACTGGTGCAAACCACTCGTCAGCTCCAGCCATCAGGTTAAAGCCTTCTACGTCCTCATAGTCGGTGCCAGTTTTCTTCATTACGTTCTGGTGCAGAATGTGGCCGGTTGGTTCCGATACAAAGGCGATCTTGTTCCAATATTTCTGCGGGAATGCGCGGGCAGTATATAGATTATGACCCGCTGCCGCCGTAAAACCACCGAACACGTCCACCTGACGAACCTTTTCGGTAATCGGCTTCATGTCTTTATGCGTGTCGGTGCTGCGGCTGCCATTCTCCCGAATGTGGGGAGCACCGTGGAAATATCGGTTCGGAATAGCCATATACCAGCCGTGCGAATTATTGGCTGTAGATCCGAACACGTTACCCGTCTCATCAAATGCCATCCCCCACGTATTGTTCGAGGTAGCCGTTACATACTCGAGCCGCGAACCATCTGGCTTGAAACGGAAAAAGCCCTGGCTGAATTTCACGCTGTCGGCACCGATTTTCCCTTTAAAGCCCGAGTAGCCAACGCTACCCCAAATCCAGTTGTCGAAACCGTAATGAAGATTGCTCGGGCCGGCGTGGGTGTCAAATGTGCCGAAACCGGTGAAAACGATTTTCTTTACATCCGCCTTATCATCGCCGTTAGTATCCTGTAAAAACAGCATGTGCGGTGCTTGTGACACATATAGGCCACCGTTGGCAAATACCATTCCGGTCGGAATGCTAAGTCCTTCAGCGAAGTTGGTGAACTTGTCGGCCTTACCGTCCTTGTCTGTGTCTTCGCAGATAACGATGTAATCGGAACCACCTTCTGGTTTACGCTCGTTAGGGTAATCTTTGGTAATCAGCGCAAATAACCGACCACGTTCGTCCCAGGCCATCGCAATAGGGTGCATGACGTTCGGTTCATGAGCAAACAAGTTCAGCGTGAAATCGACCGGTACCTGAATGTGCTTCATCGATTCCTCCGGCGATAGTGGATTTTGCTCCAATTGCGCTCCAGGCCGTTTTTCGTAGTTCGGCAGATTGGCTTCGTGATAGGTAAAGGCTTGCGGTTTCAGGTCATCATGTAGCTTCTTAACTGCGTCGCCCACAGCCCACAGAATACCGCGTTCCAGCAACTGCTGAAATCCAGGTTGACTCCAGGTCCGTTCGTCGTGGCCATAGGCAGTGTAAAACACACGACCCTTACCATACTGCCGCGTCCAGGTATATGGCTCTTCTTTCTGATCGGGCCGATCTTTCGTTTGGTCTGCTTTGATTTCACGAACCGCCAGCACGTTATTATCGGGTTGCAGGTGGCTGTGCAGGTACGTTTCGTCGTAAGCCTTGAATGAAGGTAAGCCCGCTACAATCGAATTGTTTGGCTGGGTAAACCGCGTCTGGATTGTATCCATGCGATGACGCCAGAACTGCCCGCCGACCACTTTATCGACGTATTCCGCTGAGTTGCGGAAACAGTACGATGCACAGTGTACCGGAATCAGCCCATGACCCGCCGAAACATAATCCAGCAGCGCTTTTTCCTGTGGCTTCGGAATGCTATCCCAGTTAGCGAAAATCAACAATCCGTCGTACTTGTTTAAATTATCGGGATTGAGGTCTTCAAGTTTGTCGGTATAGGTAATATTAATGCCCTTGTTCCCTAGCGTGGCCATTAGTTGTGGCACCCGCTCAATGGGTTTATGATGGCCGTTATCACCCAAAAACAGAATTTCTGTCCGGCGAGGACCATTGCTCTCTTGCCGGGCGTCGTTACCCCGGACACTGGTTTGTGGGGCCGACTGGCGAGCGCACTGGGCGAGCAGACCAATCAAGCCAAGTAAGAGTATCTTTTTCATCATTTAAACGCAAAGAGCGCCGAAGATTCGCAAAGGCCGCAAGGTTTTCTTCGTGTTCTTTGCGAAGCCTTTGCGCTCTTTGCGTTTAAAATTTATAAACTCTTGAAATCAGGTAACTGAATCAACTTTCCGCCCTGCAAGGCCGACTCGTGGGCTAGGATACCGACGCTCGTCCAGTTGGCCGACTGAGCCGCGTTGGGGAACGGATCGCGATCCTCGATAAGGGCTGACACAAACTCATGTACCATGTGCGGGTGCGAACCGCCGTGGCCACCGCCCTGTGTGAACGAAAGGTGCTGACTTTCATCAGCATCGTATACACCCTTCGTCGTAAAGCGCTGAATTGGCTCTGGCAGGTAATGCGCGTAATCTGGTACGGTCACTTTCTCCGGAATCTCCGGTTCCGGTTTTTTTGCGGTATGAATCACCGGTAACTCGTCCTCGATCAACTGCCACTCGAACGATTTTTTATCACCATACACTTCAAAACTCTCGCGGTATTGCCGCGCCACGTCGAACAGCGACCGGTAGACATAAGCCGATAGATCGCTGTCTTTGAATTTAATATGCGCCGACTCGACCGCAAATGGCGAGTTATGAATCTTTGCCAGTTCTTCCCGAATCGTTCCAGACCCAAAACACGACACATAATCGGCTTCGAGTTTGAGCAGACCAGCTACCGGCCCAACACAGTGAGTCGCGTAGTGCATCGGTGGTAAACCTGGCCAGTAATCGGGCCAACCATCCATGTCCTGCTGGTGGCTGGCTTTCAAAAACTGAACTTTGCCAAGTTCGCCTTTTTCATATAACTCTTTGACGAATAGAAATTCGCGGCTGTAGACCACCGTTTCCATCATCATATATTTTTTACCTGACTCTTTCGTGGCTTTCACGATCTCCATGCACTCGTCTACAGTCGTCGCCATCGGTACTGTGCACGCAACGTGCTTACCCGCCCGCAATGCTTTCAGGCTCTGTTCAGCATGGTTTGGAATGGGTGAGTTAATGTGGACCGCATCAACGGCGGGATCGGCTAGTAGCTCGTCGTAGCTGCTGTATCGTTTTTCAATGCCGTACGCATCGCCAACCTTATTCAAGTTTTCGACGTTGCGCTGGCAAATAGCGTACATATTGGCATTTGGATGCCGCTGGTAAATCGGGATAAATTCGGCCCCAAATCCGAGGCCCACGATGGCGATATTTATCATTTTTAAAGAGTGAAATCGGACCGCCGAAGCGGAGTGAATGAGTGAAAGAGTGATTGACCAGGATAAAATAGTGGGCTATGATGAGAGCACTTCCTCTTTTGCTCCGCTTCGGCGGCCCGGTTTTACTCGTTCGCTCTTTATAAATGCCAATCCATCCTCGGCCAACTGTTCAGGTGAACTGAACATGGGCCGGAAAATATGCGTAGCAGCTGCCAGTTCGGGTGGGTTCGGGCCAAAAGCTTCGATGGCAATAGGACCCTTATAACCAACTTCCTGTAAGGCACCAAAAACTTCCTCAAAATTGATATGACCTTTGCCTGGCGTCGAGCGATCATTTTCCGAAATCTGCACGTGAACCAGATAAGGCGCACAGATGCGGATCGCATCGGCAATACTCTTTTCTTCCATGTTCGCGTGGAAGGTATCAAAGGCCGCCCGGCAATTCGGATGATCAACCGCGTCAATGTAGCGTACTAATTCGTCGGCGCAGGTAAGCAGGTAGGTTTCGAATCGGTTCAGGTATTCGATGGCCAGGGTAACGTCTTTCGTTTGAGCGTATTCGGCAACTTCACGCATCCCCTGTACTGACCAGTCCCATTCTTCAGTTGTAGCAGGTTTACCCGTGAAGGTTTTAAAACCGGCATAGATTGGCCCCATCAGGATTTTGGCACCTACAGCCGCCGTGCAATCCACTACCTGCTTGAGATAGTCAATTCCTGCCCGGCGTATCGTTTCGTCAGGACTAATCAGGTTATGTTCTGATCCGCAGAGCGAACAGGTCTGAACGCCTAATTCGAGCGCTTTGAGCTGCTGACCGATGCGCTCCCACTTAGCCAGATCGACATCGTTAATAGGCATTTCAACAAAATCAAATCCGCTTGTTTTCAGGAAAGACAGTGTCTCAGACAGATCTTCGTTCATGGTCATCGTCCAGACGAACAGATTCATTCCCAGCTTATTCATATTCATTCAGTAAATAGTCACACAAAAATATCAGATTAAAATATGCTATGCTCGTTGTTTTTTGCCTATTGTTGACTGTATTTTTACACGTAATTGATAACTATCCCATATTTTCTGTTAAAATAAAATAAATGATCGATGAAACAGGCACTTCGTAAAGATCTCGAACCTGTTGGGTCGTCGTTTACGGTAAAACAGTTGGTAGAACCGCACTTCGACCCAAACTGGCACTTTCACCCGCATTACCAGCTGTTTCTGGTTAAGGAAGGAACGGGTACCCGTTTTATTGGGGATTCGATTAAGCCTTTCGGACCGGGTGATATGGTATTGCTAGGACCTAACCTTCCCCACCTTTGGCGAAGTGATCAGGCTTATTTCAGTAAAAGTTCCGACTTAACAACGCTGGGTATTGTCGTGTATTTTCCGGAGGATTTTTTGGGAAATGATTTTCTGCAGAAGCAGGAAATGCTTGCTATCCGACAATTACTCAATAATGCTCGTCGGGGTATGGAATGGACTGGTGTTGCTCGTGACCGAACCGAGAAGGCACTTCAGGATTTAGTTAACAAACCCGTCGGTTTTGGGCGGATTATCCATTTGCTAACGTTGCTTGACGAGCTTTCTGCCGCCACGAGTTATAATTACCTAACCAGCCCTGGTTATACGAATACGGTAAAACCCGCTGAAACAGACCGGATGCAGCTGGTACATGATTACGTGCTCGAACACTTTCCCGACGATCTGAGCCTGGATACTGTCTCGGATTTGGCAGGTATGACGCCCCCAGCCTTCTGTCGCTATTTCAAAGCGCACGCCAATAAGACATTCTCGGAATTTGTTTCAGAAGTACGGATTGGACATGCCTGCAAATTATTGCTGGGAGGCAAATTGAATATTACGCAGATTAGTTTCGAAAGTGGTTTTAGAACGTTATCGAACTTTAATCGCCAGTTTAAAGATATAACCGGACAAACTCCGTCGAACTACGTGAAAAACTACCGGCAGTTTAGTTATTAAACGAAAAGGCCTGCTCTCAGCGAAAGCAGGCCTTTTTCTATTGAACTACTTGAATTAATAGATTGTCGTTGTACCAACGGGTTCTCTTACGCTAACCCCTTCTTTTACAAAGGTAAGCAGGTCCTCGTTCAGTCGATCTTTTTCTGTGAAAAATAAGCCGTGCGGAGCGCCTTCATAAACAATATATTGAGCGGTTGGCAGCGCATTAGCTGTTAATTCACCCGATGATTCGATAGGTACTGTTTTATCCGAATCGCCGTGGATGATTAAGGTCGGTACCTGAATTTGCGTCAGATCGTCCCGGAAATCAGTCATTGAGAAGGCCTTAGCGCACTCAACCGTAGCCCGGTGCGAAGCTACATAAGCCCGCGCAAAATCGCCATCTAAATGGGCCTGACTGACCGGTTTGCTAATCAGGCTAACTCCATAGAACTGTTTGCCAAAGGTTTGCAGAAAATCGGCCCGGTCTTTCTGAATATTTTCCAGAATGTCATCGAATACACTCTGATCGACTCCATCCGGATTATCGTCGGTTTTCAGCAGATAAGGGGTTACAGCACTGATAAAGGCTACTTTGCTAACCCGAGCTCCACCGTGACGGCTCATATAACGAGCTACTTCGCCACCACCCATCGAAAATCCAACCAGCGTTACGTTCTGAAGGTCTAGCTCTTCGAGCACCCCTTTCAGATCATCGGCCAGTGTATCATAATCATAGCCATCCCAGGGCTGCGAAGATTTACCAAAACCACGTCGGTCATAGGCCACAACCCGAACATCGTGAGCTGGCAGTTCGGCTAGTTGATAATCCCACATTTCGTGGCTCAATGGCCAGCCGTGAATTAAAACAACCGTCTGACTACCGGTTCCCTGTTCCTGATAAAATAATTTGACGTCATTGCCCGATGAATCGGTACCTGCTTTAATGTAACTCATAACGTGTGTTGAAATTTGATTAGTTGAGTAATTCTATCGGGTATTTAACTGTAACAGTAGCAAATAGTTTGCTCTGCCCGAATCGGTTCATTATTTTTTTACAATGACTTTATTGCCCATTATTGGGCCATGAAAGCATCATTACTTACCCGTCTGTCTGATCAACCTAATGCCCTCGACCATCTGTTAGCTGGTTTTACAGAAGAGCAGCTGCGCCATCGTCCACAGCCCGACAAATGGTCTATTTTCGAAAATATGGCTCATTTAGGTCGGTATCAGGAAGTATTTTTGGAAAGGATTGAGCAGATTAACACCGAAGAGACACCTCAATTTGATCGATACATAGCTGATACTGACCCTGGTTTCGCGTACTGGACAGAACTATCCGTTGAGGATTTATTCAAGCAATTAAAGGGTGAACGAGCCGCTCTCAACGCTTTTCTGAGCGTTCTCCACGAAGAGCAACTCACAAATGTTGGCGTACATCCGATTTACGGACCTATGACGATTGAAGGCTGGACGGAGTTCTTTCTGCTGCATGAAGCGCATCATTTTTTTACTATCCTCAAGCTAGGAGGAACCATGCGAACTGCCGAACAACCTATGGGATTTGCGCTGTTTTCTAACTACTGAGTTTTACATCAAAACTCCCTGAAATACTTCATCCAGTCGTGAGACGGCTTTGATCTTGATTTTATAACCCTTCGTGTCAAGCCCTTTTAGGTTGTATTTAGAAATGAATAGTTCTTTGAAACCAAGCTTTTCCGCTTCGGCAATGCGAGATTCAATCCGGCTCACCGCCCGGACTTCGCCCCCTAACCCTACTTCGGCTGCAAAGGCCACCGTTGGCGGTATGGCAATGTCTTCGTAACTCGATACGATAGCTGCGCACACTGCCAAATCAATGGCCGGGTCTTCAACGCGCAAACCGCCAGCGATATTTAGAAATACGTCCTGTTGGCCGAGCCGGAAGCCACCACGTTTCTCCAGTACGGCCAAGAGCATGTTCAGGCGTTTAGCGTCGAAGCCAGTGCTGCTACGCTGAGGTGTACCGTACGTCGCGACGCTGACCAAAGCCTGAGTTTCAATCATGAGCGGGCGATTACCCTCAAGCATCGAACCGATAGTGACACCACTTAACGCTTCGTCGCGTTGTGAAATCAGAATTTCGGAAGGGTTAGTTACCTGTCGCAAGCCAGTACCAAGCATTTCATAAATGCCCAGCTCATCGGTGCTGCCGAAACGGTTTTTAGTGGTGCGCAAAATCCTATAAGTAGTATGACGGTCACCTTCAAACGTCAGCACTGTATCAACCATGTGTTCGAGTACTTTCGGTCCCGCCAATGAGCCTTCTTTTGTGATATGCCCAATCATGAAAACCGGCACACCGCTTTCTTTAGCATATTTCATAAACTCAGTCGTACACTCCCGTACCTGCGAAACACTACCTGCTCCCGACTCTACGACCGATGACTGCATAGTCTGAATCGAATCGATGATCAGGATTTCTGGCTCAAAATGTTCGACTACCCGAAAGATATTCTGTGTGGACGTTTCGGTCATAACGTGGCAATCGCTGGTTGGTGCGTCTAGCCGCTCGGCTCGCATCTTAATTTGCTGCTCGCTTTCTTCTCCCGATACATACAAAACCCGCATACCAGCCAGACTCAGCGCAATTTGCAGCAACAGCGTTGATTTCCCAATGCCCGGTTCACCTCCTATCAACACCAGTGAACCTGGCACAATACCGCCCCCCAACACTCGATTAAGTTCCGCATCTGTGGTGCGGACGCGAGGTTGTTCTTCGTAATTAATGGCATGCAGAGCCTTTGGTTTAGGAGCTACTTTGAGGCCGCCTGGTCCAGTCGATGGGCTACGCCATCCTCCAGCTACTGGTTCGTCTTTCTGAACAACTTCTTCAACGAAGGTATTCCATTCGCCACAGGACGGGCAACGTCCCAGCCATTTTGCCGACTGGTGACCACAATTCTGACAGAAATAAGTAGTTTTTAACTTGGCCATGTTTGCAGGAAATCGGAGGCAGCGACTAATAAAAAAGAAGACCGATTAAACCCCGGTAAGGCCGTCTTATCAAACGGCCAGACTGATCGCTGCTGATTGTTTACTGTTCACAATAAGAACGCCATTCGCTCGAAATAAGTTGGCGTTCGGTACCGGTTTGGCACGATTTGCGTTTAAGTAAAAATACATTCTTATACGACCAATTATGAAAAAGATTCTGTTGTTTACGTCATTAATTTGCCTGCCTGCGCTGTCTTTCGCGCAAGATGGTGGCTTTCAACTCGGTATCAAAGGAGGGATTAATTTGTCGCGGTTAACATTTGGCGACTTTGTTAGCACAGGCACAAACGCTAATGGTTCGCCATCGGTAAGCGTTGATGGTCAGACGTTTCGTAATAACTTGAGCGCTAGCCTCGATAGTAAAACAGGAACGTCATTTGGGATTTATATGCGGTTCGGCCGCAACCTATTTCTTCAGCCTGAACTGCTTTATTCGACTCGCGCTGGTGCATTTTCGGTTATCCGGAATGGACAATCTGAAACTACGACAGTAAAAACGACCAGTTTTGATGTGCCGGTTTTGCTGGGTCTGAAGGGCGGCCCCTTGCGTGTGGTAGCTGGGCCGGTTATCTCTTTCCGAGTTGACGATAATCAGCGACTGGGCGACGCCGTACGTCAGTATACGAACGGCACACTGAACGATGCCTGGGCCAAAGCTTATTACGGCTATCAGGTGGGTGGCGGATTAGATATTGGCTCGTTTGGTCTGGATGTGCGTTACGAGGGAAATCTCTCCGATATTGCCCAGATTAACGATAGCGGAGCTAAATTCAGCCAGCGTATGAAGTCGTGGCAAATCACGTTGGCCTATCGGTTGCTTTAAAAATAGGGGTGAGTCATTAATGACTTACGGGTCTTGACTAACAAAACAAACCGTTGCTGTCCACTCCACCTGCCGGAGTTTGCAGCAACGGTTGTTTGTTTTAATTAACCCACTAAATGTTATATTTTAGTCGCTGGAGTATGATGACTCTAGTTGTATAGCGACTGCCAGTACTGAGCCAGCCGTTGCGAAATTTCTTTCAGACGGCGACGAGAGATGTCGATCGTACGGCCGTCGGCCAGTCGAAGCTGACGTACTTTGGTAAAGACAGTCCGTTGCGTATAAGCCAAGTTGATGATATACGATTTATGAATGCGCACGAACAATGCGCTATCCAGCGTTTTTTCAAACTCTTTTAACGTTTTCGATACCAGGTATCGTTTGCGATCGCGGGTATAGAGGAACGTATAATTTCCCTCTCCTTGCAGACAAAGCAGATCATCCACAGAAATAAAAATGGTGCGGTTCAGATAAGGTAAGGCAATGCGTTGAGAACCCCGCTGATACGACGATGGAAACTGAGGAATAACAGCCACTGGCTGTGCGGAGGAAAAACTGGTGGTTTCCATATAGAGAATAGTTTTGGTTCGGAATGTTAAATCTCCCTGAGAGATGAAGCAAAACTACCCTACATGGACTGGTTCAAAAAGAAATACCCTGATCAACAAAAGCTGAAAAATAATTCAACTTATTGTTAATCAAGGCATTATGCTTAATGGTAGTGTTTTTTTTCCGTGAATTTACCCTGCCTATTACGTAAAACTACGTACTGTAAAAAAAAGTACTATTTTCGACTGCTAACGGGATAAACACGGCCTTGTAGCCTAACTGACGGCAATTGGCTGAAAATCCCGGATACGATCCATAAACATTTGCGCCCGACGACGTGAGATTTTCACCTGTTGGCCGTCGATTAATTCGAGCTCTCCTTCTTTTTTAACGAAAAATTTGCGCACAAAACCCAGATTAACAATACAAGACTTGTGAACCCGTACAAAAGCCTGTCCGTCGAGCAATGTTTCGTATTCTTTCAGAGTGCGGGATACCAGCATTTTGGTACCATCACGCAGAAAGAAATTGGTGTAATTACCGCAACCTTCCAAACGTACAATTTCTTCGACTGAAATTGTACGTTTACGATCATAGAACGGGATTAAAAGCTTTTGCAGGCAAGACGAATCGGCAATTTTTTCCACACTATTGGGGAATGGCATGGACATAGTGTCGAAAAGAGAATCGTTGATAAATGCTTTCATACTGGGTTTGAGCGATGATTGGTTAACACTGGTTTGGCGCTGACATTCAGATTTTTATCTTATCAAAACGTTGACTAAAGAGGCAGTTAGGAGTTGACTCTCTGCTTTATTTAATTACAAGAATCAGACCTACTTATTCTGACATATATTGATATAGCGAAGTAGTTGATATAATTGCCTGTTTTTCACTTTGATAATGCCGTTTAATCAACAAAATCTAAGACCGGTATATCACTGTAAGCTCTGAAATAGCCACTTATGGTCAGGAATATGTACGGCTTATTTCCGGAGACGGATGTGATCAACTGAATTCCGGTGCACTTATAAGTTTATACGTACCTTTGTGGTGGCAAATCGCTAAACTTATCGTCAATGCTGGATAGAGTAAAAGACATACATCAGGAAATTGATCAGTTTGATGTTCGTTCGCCGGAGCAGTTGGAGCAGTTTCGGATGCGATTCATTAGTCGTAAGGGCATCATAACTGAGTTGTTTGAACGACTAAAGACTGTGCCGCAAGCCGACCGGCGGGCTATTGGGCAGGAATTAAATGGGTTAAAGAATTTTGCCCAAGAGCGTTTTGATTCGTATAGTCAACTTGTTGCTGAGCAAAAGTCGGCAACGGTGAATACTCCGCCCGTTGATCTAACGCTTCCCACTATACCGAATCTTACGGGTACGCAGCATCCACTAACACTGGTTCGGCAGCGCATTATTCAAATATTCGAACGCATTGGGTTCAACGTGGCCGACGGTCCAGAAATTGAATCGGACTGGTATAACTTCGGTGCACTCAATTTCCCGGATAATCACCCTGCACGCGATATGCAGGATACGTTTTTCGTGGAGAAAGCAGCAGGTGAGGGGCCTAATCAGGATATCGCTTCTGACATGCTGTTGCGCACCCACACTTCGAACGTGCAAATTCGGATGATGGAGCGGCAGAAACCGCCAATTCGGTCGATTATGCCCGGACGCGTTTACCGAAACGAAACGATTTCGGCGCGGGCACACTGCATGTTTCATCAGGTCGAAGGCCTTTATATTGATAAGAATGTAGGTTTCAAAGACCTGAAAGACACATTATATCATTTTGTGAAAGAGATGTTTGAGCCCGGGACGTTAATTCGGTTTCGTCCTTCATACTTCCCGTTTACAGAGCCCAGTGCTGAGATTGATATATCATGTCAGATTTGCGGAGGTAAAGGTTGTAACATCTGCAAACATTCGGGATGGGTCGAAATTGCTGGTTCAGGCATGGTTGATCCGCAGGTGATTGCCAACTGCGGCATCGACCCAGAAGAGTATACCGGCTTTGCATTCGGAATGGGTATCGAACGCATTACTCAATTAAAGTACGTAGTTAATGACCTGCGTCTTTACACTGAGAACGACGTCCGGTTCCTGCGCCAATTTGAAGGACTCTAACCAAAGAATGAAAGAGCGAAAGAATGAAAGAGCGGAATGCTCTGTTCTCCGCTCTTTCATTCTTTCGCTCTTTATTTATGACTCCCATTCGCCTTTCTGATTTAGCGTTTACCCTCGAAGCCGTTGTTGATAATGCGTTCGGGCAGAAAGCGATTTGGGTAGTGGCCGAAACGAGCGATATCAAGAATTATCCGGATCGTGGCTACTGCTTTTTGACGCTGGTCGAGCGTGAGTCAGGAACACCGGCGGCTGGAGGAGCTTCTGGTAAGGGTACGCTGGCTAAGCTCGAAGCCTGTATCTGGCGCCGGAATTACCATACGATTCACGAGTTTGAGCAGGCGACAGGTGTAGCGTTTGCCCGGAATATTCAACTGCTGCTGCTGGTATCGGTGGGGTTTAACCCGGTATATGGATTGCGATTGGAGATTTTGAAAATTGATCCGTCGCACACGCTGGGTAACCTCGAACGCGAGCGGCAGGCAGTGCTTGATGCGTTGATCGAAAATTATCCTGACCGGGTCTGGCTTGAAGCGGGGCAATACATTACGGCTAATCAACTGCTTCCACGACCAATCGTGATGCAGCGAATTGCGCTGATTACTGCACCTAACTCTGATGGCTGGCGGGATTTTCGGCATGAACTCGCGCAGAATTCGTTTGGCTATGATTTCGTTGTGGATGAATTTCTGACGCAGGTTCAGGGCCAGGGCGCTGATCGGGCTATCTGCGGTCAGCTCGAGCGAATTCGGGTTAGTGGAGTTGCTTATGATGCCGTAGTAATCGTGCGGGGTGGAGGTTCGCAATTGGATTTTGGCTCATTCGATACTTATCTGATGGGGCAAACTGTTGCGGGATTTAGTATTCCGATTCTGGCTGGTATTGGCCATGAACGTAACGTCAGCATTACTGATCTGCTTTGTCACGAAAGCGTGAAAACGCCGACAAAAGCCGCTGCATTTCTGATCGAGCATAGCCGGCAATTTGAAGAATCCTGTCTCCAGTTGCGCGAACGGTTGCGGGTTGTGGCGCGTGAAGCGTTGGAATCTGCCCGCGAGCAAATTGACCGCGAAACAGAACGGTTGCGGTTCGTTTCGCAACTGTATCTCCGTAATCGTCATACCGACCTTACCGAAAAAGCAGTTACGTTGCGTCACCTTAATCCGGCCAATGTGCTTCGGCGAGGTTATGCGTTGCTCCTCCGTAACGGTCGGATTTTAACCCAATCGGCTGACGTGCAACCTGGCGAAACCCTCCAGGTACAAATGCACGATGGAACTCTGGCAGTTATCAGTGGACAGTCATCAGTTACCAGTAAAAAAAGTGCTATATTAACTGAGACTGATAACTGATAATTGTTCATTTATGACTGAAAAAATGACTTACCAGGATGCGTACGATCAGCTGATTACGCTGGTCGATGAAATTGAGAATGAAGAGGTTCCGCTTGATGAACTGCCTGGCAAAATTCGGCTGGCAACCGAACTGATTACGTTTTGTCAGGAACGCCTGCGCGCTGTTGAAACTGAGTATCAGGACGTCATCGAGCGACTACCCAAGCGATAATCCGGGAATTTATCGGCGATTGGTGTGCTACCTTTGCTAAACCTTACTTAATTTTATCGCCAAAGTGTATATTACGGAATAAAGTATTTCCGAGGTGATATCAGCCCACTTGTGTTAAAGCGTGGAGCGGGTTGTTATTGGACTGATACAACACCTACTTTTCTTTATTGATTGAGTTTTGCTATATGAATTTATTCGCCACATTACATACCGTACTAAGTCCGGACGTCCTGTCGCGCGTGGCTGCCTACATTGACGAACCTGCCGATAAAACCAGTAAGGCGGTAGATGGTCTTGTTTACACAATTGTAGGTGGGTTAATGAAACGGATTACCTCCGAGATAGGGGTTAATCAACTCTATAATCACATCCAGAAGGGACGCTATGATGGTTCGCTGACTGATAATATAGTTACTGTTATACGCGACCCATCCCAGACGAATACGCTGATTACGCAGGGTAATGACGTGATCAGTCATCTGTTGCCTGCCATGAAAAGCTCAATTGGCAGCATGATTTCAGCTTATGCCGGTGTACGTAATTCGTCAGCTATCTCCTTATTAGGATTAATTACTACAGTCGTTCTACACGTATTGGGTAAGCAGGCGAAAGCACAGAAACTAGATGCCGATGGACTGGCGTCGACATTGTTTGCCGAGCGTGATGCGCTTATTAGTGCTGTGCCAGAAGAGTTTATGCCTCAGCTGATTGAGAAGCTTGGACTTCAACAGGTTATGGCCGGGGTTGCAATACCAACCCGACGTGGTGGAGCTGAAACATCGGAGCGAGCAGCAGCTAACGGTAACCGGTCTGCAACGACTGTTACCCGGCCAGCAGTTAGTTACATCGACACAGATGATTCTGATAATGATAATAGCTCGTTGGCGAAGTGGGGTATAGGTGCTTTACTGGCACTGGCAGTTGCCGCTGGTGGCTATTACATTTACCAGAATACCCAAAAATATTCGGGTGATGGGGTCAGCGACGTTACAACCGTTACCGGTGATACCGTTCAGGTGGATACTGTGAATCGGTCGCTGGCGGTGCCCAAAGATACAACGACTAAAGCTCCGACTAAGCCGACATCGACATCAGCGGTTAAAGCACCCGTATCAATTCCGCCCACATCTGCTACAACAGCCGGCGGCCTGACGCAGGCAATGACGCCTTATCTGGATAACGCAGCACTACCTAAAGGGCGGGTATTTCCACTGGCAGGTGTAGCGTTTCAGCCTAGTTCGCTTTCTTTAACGCCGGGTTCGCAAGGGGTGATTAACGAGTTGGCAACCCTTCTGAAAACGTATCCGAAGGCGCAGGTCCAGCTGGTTGGATATGCTAATGATGCGCAGCTAGGCTTAGGTTTTACGAATAAAAGCCTGTCATTTAAGCGTGTTAATCAGATTAAGCAGCAACTGATGGCATCAGGCATTGATTTCCTTCGAATCGATGCAATTGGCCGAGGAACAGGTGTTAGCAAACGAGATACGTCGGGAATTCCTAAGCCAACGCTTCGTAAAATCGATGTGAAAGTTGTAATAAAATAAGCTAATTAATATACGCTTAATACCTTATCGAAGAAGCCTTCCTAGAGATTGTAGGAAGGCTTTTCTATGTCTATCAGTTGTATCGACTAAGCTTTTATCAGTAAGCCTTCATTTAATTCTGGCAAACAACTTTGAGTGGTCGTAGTTCTAAGAAGCAAGGTTTTTATTCACTAACTTCTTAAAAATATGCCTTCAGGAACTGGAAAAACGGCTTTGATTACTGGTGCATCCAGTGGCATTGGTCAGGAATTAGCTAAATTATTTGCCCAGGATGGGTATAATTTAGTGTTGGTTGCCCGCAGCGACGATACATTGGATCGACTAGCTGACGTATTTAAAGGAAATTACGATACGCAGGAGATAACGGTTATCAAAAAAGACCTTTCTGAGGAGGATGCCGCCCAAGATGTATATAATCAGGTCAAAGCAAAAGATATTACGATTGATGTGCTGGTTAATGACGCTGGTGTAGGCTTGTACGGGCTTTTTGCAACCGACACCGACTGGGAGCGAGAAAAAGCTATGATTCATCTCAACGTGCTGACGCTAACGCAGATGACTAAGCTGTTTCTATACGATATGCTCTCACGGAACGAGGGTAAAATTCTGAATCTGGCTTCATTGCTATCTATTACGCCAACTCCGCTGATGGCAGTTTATGCAGGTACGAAAGCATACGTATATCAGTTCACGCAATCACTTGTCAACGAACTGAAAGATACCAACGTAACGGTTACAGCTCTGTTACCCAATGCTACCGATACTGACTTCTTCCACAAGGCTGGTGCTGAAAATACCAAAGTAACCGATGAAGTGCAGGACCCGGTTATGGTGGCTAAAGATGGTTACGAAGCACTTATGGCGGGTAAACCCAAAGTAATTCCCGGAGGGCTGAAGAATAAGTCGTACGAAGTTATGGCCTACGTAGCTCCTCAAGAAGCACTGGCCGCCTTAATGCGGGACAAAATGTCGGAAAAGCCCGAGCCAAAACCCGAAGACGAAAAAGCATCAGCCCTCGCCTGGGGGATTGGCTTTGGTATTGCCGTGCTGGCTGGGATCGCTCTGACAGTTGCTTATAATAATAGCAATGCATACGACCGAGCTAAATATCGATACAAGGCCAAATCAATTGGCGATAAACTTACTGACACCTTATCTTCAGTAGTGGACTCGGTAGTAGATACGGTTGTCGATACGTATAAAAATACGAAAGCCAAAGCTGAGAAAGTAGTAGCAGTAGCCCCTGAAAAGGAAGAGGAACTAGAAGAAACTGTTGCCTAAATCACGCATGAAAAATTCATCATTTTGGCGCATCGCAACGGCAGTGTTTGCGGTAGGTAGCATAATTTACACGACGGTATCCAGTAGTAAATCCCGTCAGCAATCTCATGAACGCCATGAAGAAGGGCAGGATGGGGGCGAATATGAATATGATGTGCCTGTTGAATACGAGAAAGTATTCGAGAAAAACCTGATTGTTCCGGCTGGCTGGGCTTTTGGTGTTGTCTGGTCTACTGTTTATTCGGGCTTAGCCGCCTTAATGGTGCACCAGGCACTACCGTCAGAAGAGTACAATCCGCGTTATCAAAAGGCCTTGCCGTGGTGGTGGGCTAGCTGGGCGCTGAACGCTATTTTCGGTCGGTTTTTTTCGCAGAACGACCCGCAGAGTATCATTATCTCTGATCTGACTACCAAGTTCAATTTACCGGCGGCACTAGCCTTGCACCATAGCCTGGAGATTGGTAAATCGGATGTACCTGCCCCCGAAAAGTACCTGCGTATTCCGGTGAGTTTATATGCTGGCTGGCTTACAACGGCCACTGTTGTTGGTACACCTAATACATTACTGACGCTGAACAAATGGGAAATAGACGAAGATCGTGATGAACCGGTGTCGGCTGGAATTTTAAGTGCCACAGCCGGCGCGGGTTATCTGATTGCCCGTTATCTGAATGATCCGTGGTACATGCTACCATTCGTAGCTGGTTTTGGTGGTATTGCCACTCGGCAATGGGAAAAGAAACCGGTTGTTGGCTGGTCGGCTGCCTGTTTAGCCGCAGCTTACGTTGGTTTGCTGGCTTATTGGCTTCCAAAAGGTAAATTTCATGAGTACGACCGGATAGTTGTTCACGATGCCGAAGCAGAAATTCTGGACGGATCAACTGAACCTCAGAACTCGCATCAGGCAGAAATTGCCCGCGAACGTATGAAACCCATTGAAGCCGAGGGCTTGGATTGATAGATTAATCTCCAACATTAAAAAGCGCATCCTGAACATTCAGGATGCGCTTTTTAATAGCTAACTATAATCTCATTTACTCATATCGAATTAGTGCCTTAGTCTTTACGCGCCAGACTCCATTATCAAGCACTGCTTGCCCATCACGACGCATCGCCACGCGGGTGTAAACGGATGAATAGCTGTTCTCACTTTCGCAGGCCGGTTCGATCATGTAATTTCGGTAAGTCAGAAACCGGGCTACCCGACCAGGGTCCGCTTCAAACCGGAATGAGGCTACGGACGGATTATCGGCACTGATGCTGAACCGATACGCCGATTCAGGTGAGAGGGCACTAGATTTCTGCCCAATATCAAACTGTCCACTGGGATCGGGTGGAGGAAAATAAAAAACTTCGTTCCGGGCGGGCGCCTGCACAGGTTGTTGTGGTTCAGAAGCCGTTTGGGGCTGAACTGAAACCGGGGGTGCTATAGGCCGTTCGGGTTGGGATGTTGATTCAACTATAGGCTCGCCGGAGCGCATGGGCGAAATTGCTTCCGACGGGTTACTTATTACGCGCTGTTTTAGATAACGGATAGCCTTAAGTGGATCATCGGACCCTAACTCCGTCCGGATAGCGTCGTAAGCCACTGCTTTCTGCTGAAATTCACTCTGTGGCTGACGCCGTTCGTTACGAACTTCATTGGTAGGTCTATTCTGACGAGCCGAATCGAGCGACTGACTTAAGCGGGCATTTTCGCCCAGCAGCATTTTAATTTCGGCTTGGGCCCGCCGGAAGAGAAAGAAATAAACGGCTCCGCCCCCAACCAGCAGACCAACAAGTGCACTCAGTATCATCATCCAAAGTTGATTCTCCTCTTTATCTTTTAGTTTTCGCTCTAACTGGCTCATTTGAAGCGCCGTCTGATCCACACCGGTTTCATCAGTGGTTGCTGCTATATCGGCATCTACTGTTGGTGTTGTAGCTGCCGGCTGTGGAGTCGGGGCAACAGCGGGCGGAAGCAACGCATCAATTTTGCTTAGTATGCGCACCTGCACAGCCGGATTCAGCGGCTTTCCGTAATTATTATCATTCTTGTAGCGAGTGTAAAAACGGGCAAATTGTTTCCTGATGGCGGTATTCGCTTCCTCAGGCGACATGGCTATGAAAAGAGCTGTATTTTTCAACTCGCTCAACTCCTGCATTTTAACACCCACAGCGTCCCAGCTTCCAACCGTGCGAATAACCTGCTGCGCTTCACAGCCATCCCCACACTCCAGCAACTGAGCGTAAATTTCCTGCGCTTTTGGTTCATGGATGTTCGCAAACACGGCTATTGCCACATCTTTTGTCAGCGTATCGACAGCCGCCTGGTTAGCATTCTGGCCAAATGAGAACGTTGCTGATGCCAGTAAGCTAAATATGAGAAAAGAAGTTTTTGCCATACAGTTGCGATTTGGTTGATGAAACGCGGCCGAGCCGCGTTTCATCAGGTTACGCCAGCGCGTTTGCCAGTTTATTAATGGCCCCGATCAACGGGTAGAAAAACAGCGTTTCTTCAATCGGTGCGCCTAAGGCATCGCTCATACCACTATACTCAGCCGCTACGTCACTTTCTTTCCGCTGAATACCGTCCATAAGAGAGGTGTCCAGATGGGTTCTTAATTCCTGCTGCGCCACCATTAAGGACCGTGACGACACGTTCAGATTTCGAACGAAGCTAAACTGCTGATTGACTGCAAAGAAGAAATCAATAAATGCATTGGTTTCTTTCAGCAATGAGTCGATTACTTCGGGTTTCCGCAAATCGTCGTAAGTCAGCGCCGGGAATTCGTCGTTAGATGTGGCCGGATAAATGTAGCTGATCGCTTCGGTATCGACCGGACGGTTGTTAGCTGGCTGCATGAGAGCTCCTTTACAGGTTACCTCTTTCGGCCCTTTCCGCTCATAGAAAAGCGTCAGGCCGCTGGCGTCGTAGGTTTTATCGTAAACTTTCTCAAAAATCACCTTCGCCAGCTTGCCTAGCATTTGATCATCGGAACTGATGATGGTCAGCAGCTTAGAACCCGTGCCGCTGAAGGTAATAGCACCTGGCAAGTTGATGCCTTTATGTTTCATCAACTTAGCGATGTGGTAAAGCAACGCTGTGAAAAACAGGACAAACACCACTTTCAAATCTTCGTCCTTAGCCAGCATTCCGTTGAACGACAGCATACTTTTAGCTTTCACGTCGTTGCTTTTCTCTATCGAGAACCAGAACGCCATAATGTCCTCCGACCGGTTTGTATCCAGCATTCGCCGATTGTTATCGCTCAGATTACCCAGGCTTTGACTTTCCAGCAGGTTCTGAATGCGGTCGGCGTATTTCCGGACAAAACCATTATGACTGGCAGCCCCATATTCGCTGAATGCATCCCCATAAATAGCATTGCCCGCAAACCGAAACGATGTCAGCAACTTAGGTTCGTTGCGCTCGTAAACGACCACATCCGAAGTTCCTCCGCCAATGTCCACGTTGATGACTGGTCGGGCCGACGCGCTCAGGGTTGGGTTTTGCTTGTAATAATAGAACGGTGCTACTGATTCTGATACTTCACGTAAGCGGCCGGCTGAACCGCCAATATAGCGGTCGTAAAGCCCTTGCCAATCACTTCGCAACTGACTCACCCGGCCGGGCGTCATGCTGGCTGGGAAGAACCAGTAAACCGTCGTCTGAGCAAGATTACCTCCTTCCGTCAGCACTTTATTCTTAATCAGCATGAGCAACTCTTCCAGAAAAGCCTCTACACGCCGTTCGGTCTGATCGCTGGTTTTAGCCCATTTCAGGTTAGTCGTAATGCGATTCGAACCCGCCGGTTGCCGCTCGACGTAGAACGGAATATTGAAATCAGCCAAAGCCTGCGTTTGCTGGCTGAAACTCAAATTCATTGGCTCAGCAATAGCCGTGCGCGTTGGAAAGCTGTCGGACCGACCGGGACCAATAGTCGGTGGTACAAATTCCAGATCGTATAACAAAAACAGCTCAAATAATGCCGGATTGTATTGGGCTGGCGTTACCAGTGTGGCTACCTGTGGGGTTGTTTCGGCCACGTCGAACGGCCGGGGTGTACCGCCGTCTACGCTGTATTCGATGTGCGTATTGGTTGTACCAAAATCTACCGAGAACGAGAACTGCTTACTGCCGCCATTGTACAATTGCCAGCGCGGAATCAGCACGCCGTTCATATCGCGACCGTCGGCCCGGATATGCGTTTGCAGATAATCAAACTCCTCGCGCATCACGTAGTAGACGCTCGACCCGTCGGTGTTCTGTTGCCGAACGGTGCGGAGATGAATCGATTCTGGTTTAAGTTCGCTGTTGTCCTGTTGCTTATAATACGCTAGATCATACTGATTCTGACTATCGAAACCAGCCTCTATTAACTCAATTCGGTAGTCGGCGGGCACGGTAATAGAGCCTGAGCGTACAAACGGATAAATATTAACCGTGAACGAGTTTTCAATGATTATCCCTTCGTTGGTCGCTTCGTTTGGCGTCGTTGCGTTACCGACCGTTTGATTGTATAATCGTTCGAAGGTTACGAATTGATTGCCCGGCTGGTTAGGGGCCATAACGGGAATATCGAGCGTCACGTTAATACCCCCACCTTGCGGCACCATTTTTAACCGAACGCGACCCATTAGCAGATCATCAACGTCGAAGAAATCAAAGAAATCTTTTTTGAGCGGTAATAGATACCCCTTATCCGTAGCGGGCGTTTGCAGATTTCCGTCGAAGAAGCGGCCCCGGTCGGTTGGGAAGGGTAGACGAATGAGATAAGGCTCCAGAAAGTCACTTACCGTTAACCAGGGATAATTACCTGGCTGGCCTGGCAGGGCCCGTTGGTTATCTCGCCAAGACTCGCGGACGTAATACGGTACGGGTGTATTCGAGTTCCACTGCGCTTGTGGCACGTACGTAAATGACCGGAAAAATCGGTTTTGCAACACCATGGGTTGCGGCTGACCCGAATTCAGCCGCGCGTATTTATCCGATTTAATAATAAAATCGCTAACCTGACCAATAGCCCGTGAATCGGATTTTTTCTTACGAAGCGGAAAGCCCAGCACCTCTACAATGTCGCCTGGCCCGGTAGTTAATTCCTCAAAGTCCTGCTCGAATTTCTCGCGTGTTAACAGCGGCTGCCCATTTGGTGACTCGATGTGCTCGTAGAACATCGCTGGGTTTTGCTGCTGCAACAGAGCACGACTACGGTTAAGGTAGTCATCAACCTCCCGGAAGCGGTCGCGAAAATTAGGCATGAACTGCTTGATGGCATACCAGAACTTCTGATACTCAATGTCTCGCTGATGGAGAGGTGTAACGGACTGATCGAACAACCGGTCATTACCCATTGATACGTCGACCCAACTCAGATCATTTCCTGAACTGAAAAACAGCGTCTTAGGCGATGTGCCACCAACAACCCGGCCGCGATAATTTAGTACGAACAGCCGGTTAATGTCCCCAAAATTATATTCGGGTGCATCCTGATCCAGAAACAGTTTTAATGCGTCGCCAAGCCGCCGATGTCCTAGGTTAGGTGATTGACGCAGCCGATCAAGGTCAGTGCGAATGTCGAACGGCGTAATGGTTAAGTACGTTTTGAGCTTGTCATAATTGAAAAACAACTCACCCACGTCGAGGCAATCTGACACGATGCGTTGATCGTTAATCGTACCGCTGAGGTCGGGTTTGAGAGCCAGATTAAGGAACGCCGACCGCACCAAATCCATCCGAGCAAAAGGGCTTGGAATGGAGGTTGGCTGCTTTATGGTCTGACCACCCTGGGGGTCGCGGATGGCCGCAATCTGGTCGGTACCAAAGGGTTTGCTGACGTACCAGTGCAGACCAGGAACAGGGTTATGTAGGCTGAATGTTGTTGGCATAATCACTAATAATCCGTCACCTTCGGTAGTTTCTCATGAACGAACCGGTCGGTGCCTTCCGAAAATAATTGAATAAACTTGTCGGCTTCGCTACCGTAAGCTTTGCCTTCGGCGGTTTTATTGAGCGTCTGATCTAAGTCGTCCACGATATCCAGCTTCACGTCTGACTCTCCACCGAAAATGCCCCGCTTCTTTGGTTCGAAGCCCCGAACTGTATGGCCTAGGTTAGCTGCATCAAGTAGGAAGGGCTCAAACGAGCGCTTGTTTTCGCGCATTTCTGATAGCCATTGCCGGAAAGCTGCGTCGAAATTTTTGACGCTGGTAAAAAAACCTGAATTCAGAAATGAGGTTGAAATAACCGGATTGGCTTTAGACCACTGTACGGTTCCGGCCGCCTGCCGAAGCCGTTGGCTTAGGTAGGTACTGAACAGTGCCATTTTGGACAGTGGTAGACTAATGAGTTGTTTCGTTGCACCCGCCAGATTACCTAACTGGATACTAATACTATCCTGCTCAATCCCAAACTCTTTAAAGACCGGATTCGTCGGGCGACCATTCGCTACGGCCAGGCTACCGTCGTCCATGTTCATAAAATCGACAATGGCCAGCGCCGACGCCATCTCCACAAAATGCGCTTCGTTCTTCTGACCACCTGCACCGGGGTCGTAAGTGTAGGCTTTAGTCTGATCGTCGCCAATGTAATACAGCGCGTTGACCGACGGGTTAACCCCCTTCTGGTAATAATTCAGAGCCGCTTTTGTTTTGGCAATGAACGATGCCGGATCGATCAGTTTATTCTCGTTGGTAGTCAGACTAAAGTATGGCATGACTGTTACTGCGCCGATTTTGGCGTTTGTCAAAAACGCTGGATTCGGAATTTGACCAATAGCCTGCGCTCCCCGAATGTTTTTCAGCAAAATCGGGAAACCAGCTGCACCCGTACCCCCGAAAATGGAGCTGACGATAAAAATCCGGTCATTAGCACCGAAGTTTTCGGCAAACGCTTGGAACACATCGGAATAACGGAACTGGTTCAGTACGGTGCTACCAATGTTCGGATTACCCACGAAACCGATGTCCATTTTGGTTTCCAGATTTTCCTCCGAAAACAGCAAACTAGCAAATGCTTTAGCGGGTGCGTCGAGTCCTTCGTAATTAATATAATCCCGGAATTTCTCCTGCTGAACGCCCTGTAATTCAAAGACGTAAGTATCAGCAATAGTCGCATTACCACCAATAGCACGGTTCAGCGTTTTGATTTCTGTACCGAAAAATCCTGACGTTGGTTTGGTTTGCATCCCAGCCCGGATGTTGCCGTACTCGCGCAGGATATCTTTGGTTCGGAGAAGGTCGTCGTTGGTAGCGTGAGGGTCCAGCACAATCGGAATTACCTCATCGGTATTGTTCATTTTAACGCCCGACGCCAGCAAAAACGTGAGGGCTTTCAGCACCCGCGAGCCGGTTCCGCCAATGGCGAAGACAAATAGTTTAGCCATAGTTTTTATTTTCTGTTCGTTACCCCAACCCCTCCGGGGAGGGGTAACGAACGATTATTTCGCTGGCCAAAGCATCGGCCGATGTTTTGCATTTTTACTGAAGTTCTTCATAATCATCGAGATAACGAAGAAGATAACTGCCGTTAGCAACGCCATTTCGAAGGCATAACTCAGGAACACACTGACTCCCTGATCGAATAGGGTACCCTGATTTGAGTCAGCTTCGTCGCGGGGAATTTCCTGTCCAGCTTTCTGATAACAGGTGATAAGCGTAATCACAAAAAGCGTTACGGCGCTCACGCCTAGCATCAGTAACCAACTACCCAGACCGCTGAAACTCACTTTATTAAACGGCCAGATATAGAAGGCAAAGGCCACGACAAAGGCAATGCCGATGGCCGTCCAGGTTATGGGTGACAGCAATTCTTCCTGATATAAATCTTCAAGCAGGTTGCCGTTTACAAACAGGTTGTAAAAGTTATAGAGGGATTCTTCCATGATTAAAGAATGAATGAGTGAAAAAGCGAAAGCGCGAAAAAACAGCGGCCAGCTTTTCGCGCTTTCGCTTTTTCACTCATTCTAAATTGATAGTTAGCGTGAAATACTCGGTTTGATTGTTCGGGTTGTAAGCTCGCTCGACGCCCTGCAAAAGGTTCAGTAAACCGAAAGTTGAGTTGGCATCGGGCGAAGCGTCATTGGTAGTATTGGTGTTATCAATCCAGCGGGGCGGAAACTGCCGACGCAGCCGAATAGTGGACGTACGGTCGCCACGAGCAGGTTTATCGGTCGTTAATAGCAGTTTGTGCGTAGTGCCATTGGCACCCTGATAAGGCTGCACCGCCGATACCTTAAAATTATCTTTTCCCAAAGCCTCATATTGACTGGCATCCGTCAGCAGGTTTGCTGGCAGTCGCATGGCCGATAAATCGACCGCTATTGGAACTGTCAGGCTTTTGTCGGCTACGTCGGGTTGAACATCCGTGAGGGCATGCACTGCTTTTGCATGGCTACGCACTTCCTCATTCGAGCGTTTGAAACGGCCTTTCCGAGCTGGATCTGTAACGAGAATGCTATAAAACGGCGTTGTGGCTTTTGTGTCGCGGCCGAAAAACCAGGAATCAGCATAGCCCGGTAACTGATCAAAACGGCGGATAGTCTGGTAAGCCGGGTCTTGATAAAGCCGCTGCATAGCTTCGTTACGGCCAATCAGACATAGATAATAGGGACGTTCACCGGCGTACTTCTTTTTGGCGTTATTCCAGCTATAATAAATACCGTCGAAGTCGGCTTTTAGCTTGATAACCAGCATCGAATGTGTGCTGGCGTATGGATTAAATACCGTCGTCAGCAGTGAGCTGGCTGCGTCGAGCGTTTTCTGGGCACTCATACCCGTCAGACTGGGGTCTGAATAAATCAGGTCGGAAACGAGGACACTTAGATCATCGCCCGACGTGTTGCGGAGAATATCGTTGAAAATCCCTTCAAAGTCGGTGCTGGTAGTTTTGCCTTTGGTTTTGGCTACTGTGAAGATGTTTTTCTCTTTAAAAAACTGCGGTAGCGTCAGGCCGAGGTCATTGACTTGGGTATTAACCACATACAGTTTTCCCTGATTTGGGTTAACCGCGTCGAATTCAGTTAACACGTCGTTCAGGGTCCGTTTGAAGGCTCCATTACCACTCGGTGCATCGTACGGAAACATGCTACCACTAGCTTCCAGGTAGAGTTTTAGGCGAAGCGGATTGCTCGAAACGGCCGCACCCGAAAAATTGATAGTCGGTGTTTTACCATCTTTAACCAGCTTACGGTAATTGCGGTTGCGCTTAATGTAATTCAGAAAAGCCGCTTCGTCCACTTTACCATCGGGCGTAATCAATACTGCCGTTTTTTTGTCTTTACTGAGTGTTTTACTTTCCTGCTGGACAAACACACGGAGCGCATCAGCTTCGGTTTCATCAATGGTATTATCATCAAGCGCATCGCTGATTTGCTCATCTAATTTATCAGTAGAACTGGAGCAGCCCGACAGCCAGCCTACCGACAGAACAAAAAACAACAAAGCATAAAGGCGGGAGTGAATCATGAACGGTTTTGGATAATTGGATAAGCCGTTAGCGAGCCGCAAATGTATTAAACCCGGCACGGACTATCCGGCCATTCACTAAGTGAGCTTAAATTTTCTTAAAATTCTATATAAGGTAACGAAGCTACCATCCATTTTATGTCAATCGGTACCGTTAAACGATGAACGGACGTTTACCTTTGTAGGAATAATAAAGAGCGAAAGAGTGAAAGAGCGTAAATGCGAAGGACAGTTTTCCTGTTTTACATTAATCCAGTCGGTTAGGACTGGTTTATTCCATAAAGTAGTTTTAGCTTTTTTCTTTACGCTTCCTCTTTTACTCCAAAACTGCGCGCAGGTAGCTCAACCGCCTGGTGGCAAAAAAGATACGCTGTCCCCGAAATTAGTTAGCAGTTTACCCTCAACTCGTCAGTTGAACTACGCTGGCAAGACGGTTGAACTGGAATTTGACGAGTACGTAAACAGTGAAAACCTCCAGCAAAAAATCACGATTACTCCCCAGGACAGTAACACATATGTAGTAAAATCTCTTCCTAAAGGCGTTCGGCTGACGTTCAATAAGCAATTTCAACCTAATACAACTTATACGATTGATTTTGCTGATGGTATTAAAGACATTACTGAGCGAAACGTAGCTAAAGACACTAAAGTGGTGTTTAGTACTGGCTCAGCCATTGACTCACTTTACCTAACCGGCAATGTCGTTGATGATGAAAGTCGACAGCCATTGTTGAGTTTTGTGGTCGGCTTATTCGGGCCAAACGATACGCTTCCTATTAACCGCAAACGTCCGCAGTACTTCGCACGAACCGATAGCAACGGCAATTACCGCATCGAAAACGTGAAAGCAGGGCCATATAAAGTATATGGATTTGACGATAAGGATTTGAATCTGGTAAATAATACGCCTGGCGAACGGGTGGCCTTCCGCGATAGTGTGTTGAACTTGAACCGTAATTATACTGATGTAAATCTGGTAGCGTTTCGGGGCTATGGCAAGCCCCGCATTAGCCGACGTGAACGCACTGATGAAACATTAGGGCTTGAACTTAGTAGCGGAATTGCTAACTATAAATTGCGGTTCGGTCGATTTGCTCCCACATCCGCTGTTTCCACAACGGCTGTTTCCACGACGGCTGTTTCTACTACAGCTACTTCTGCAACGGGTACCTCAACGTCAGCCATTTCTACGACCGCTACTTCTGCGTCTGCCGTTTCTACGACGGTTACGTCCACTTCGGCAACGACAACAACTGCTGCACCCACCGCACCGGTGGACCAGTCGGCTACATCATCGACGGCTCTATCTCAATCAGCCTCACCGGGGGATACATTGGTATCATTTCTGGAAAGTCCGAAAATGATTCGACTTTTTCGACCTGCTAACCGAGCGGCTGAAGATACGCTGTTTGTAACAATTATGGCCGAAGATTCGGTGGGTAACCTGACAGAACTGCGGGAGCGCGTTTATTTCTCTCCCCTAAGAACCCGAGCTAAAAACAGGGTGGCCCTAGGTGTGAATATAACGCCCAAAGCGGGTGAACCCATTGACAGAAATCTGGAATTTACCCTCGTCTTCAACAAGCCCGTATTGCGCTACAGTACCGAACTCATCACGATTGGCCCCGATAGTACAAAGCCATTCAAATTAGAGCGTGCTAACCTAACATGGAGCAATAACTTCTCGCGATTAGTTATAAAATATCAGCCAAACCGTACTGACCCACCACTACGAGATACGTTGCTATTTCGATTGCAAAAAGGCTCGTTTATTAGTGTTCAGGGCGATACGTTACCCCGTTATTCGGCTAGATACACGATTGCTGACGAAGATAGCTACGGATTAATTTCCGGGCGTGTTAATCCTGCGACGGTTGGTGCCGCCGGACAGAAATTTATTATTGAGCTATTAGATGAGCGATATAACGTTGTCCGAACTTCCCGCAATACGGCCACTTATAGCTTTGGGCGACTTCGGCCAGGACAGTACCGCGTTCGGTTAATCATCGACACCAACGGCAACGGCAAGCGCGACATTGGCAATGTGCAGAAGGGTATTCAGCCAGAGCGAATAATGTATTACACTGGTTCTGACGCTACTGAAAATGGTCTGATTCCGGTCAAGCAGAATTTTGAGTTAACGGATATTGATTTTTGAACGATCAATAGTCTACCGCTTTTTCTTACCCGAATAATTGCCAGCAAATTTAGGCTTTCCGATCTTTTCTTTCTTAGTAGTACCCAATAGCCGCTCAGCTAAATCCTGACGGTTAAGCTTGTTTAGGCGGTTGCGAATCCAGTCCTTGTGTTCGGATTTATACCAGAAGAAATAGCGGTTCTGCGCTAATTTTTCCTCCCGCGTCTTCGCAGTTTTAACCGGCTTTAGGGTGTAGGGGTGAACGCCTGAATAGTAGATAACCTCAGCCACGGTCATGGGCGTAGGCGTAAAATCCTGTACCTGCTCAAGTTGGAAACCCAGATCTTTGGTTTCGGCCGCCAGATTAGCCATGTCCTGTTCCTCACAGCCAGGGTGAGAAGAAATGAAATACGGAATCAGGGGTTGTTTCAGATTGTGCTTTTCCTGAATCTGGTCGTACTTCTTCTTGAACGTCTTGAAATACTTGAACGACGGCTTGCGCATAATCCGCAACGTATCGTCTGACGTATGTTCGGGCGCTACCTTCAACCGGCCCGATACGTGGTGCGTGACAAGCTGCTCCATGTATTCGTCGTGGTTGCCGTCCTGATTATTCTTGTTGAAATCATCGACCAGTAAATCATATCGAACACCCGAGCCGACAAACGCTTTTTTGATAGCCGGATTAGCGTCGACCTTGCGGTATAATTCTGTTAGGGGCTTATGCGACGTATCGAGGTTAGAACAAATGACCGGGTGGATACAGCTAGGGCTCTGGCAGCGGGCACATATCGACTCATCTTTGCCTTTCATCTTGTACATATTGGCTGACGGTCCGCCTAAATCCGAGATATAGCCTTTAAATTCCGGATGCTTCGTGATCTCGTCTACTTCTTTTAGTACCGACTTCTCGCTTCGGGACGCGATGAATTTGCCCTGGTGCGCCGAAATAGTACAGAAACTGCAACCTCCGAAACAACCCCGGTGCATATTGACCGAGAACTTAATCATCTCGTAAGCTGGAATCGTCCCTCGCTTTTTATATTTTGGGTGGGGTAGACGGGTATATGGCAAATCAAACGACTTGTCAATCTCGGCTTCGTCCATTGTCTTGAACGGCGGATTAATCACTAGTACCTGATCGCCCACTTTTTGCGTAATCCGATTAGCCTGCCACTTATTCGACTCGACTTCGACAATCTTAAAGTTGGCTGCATACTTTATCTTATCCTGCAAACACTCCTCATGGCTCGCCAGCGCAACCGTATTCCAGTTGTTGTAATCCCGCAGTTCGGTGCTGCCATCGTGCATAAAAGCCACTTGGTTGATGTTACGCATCGACGAAAGTGGTACCCCTTTACGAGTCAGTTTTAGAATTTCGCGGAGAGGTTGTTCGCCCATGCCATACACCAACATGTCGGCACCTGCATCGACCAGAATAGATGGCATTAACTGGTCCTGCCAGTAATCGTAGTGCGTTACTCGGCGCAACGAAGCTTCGATGCCGCCAAGCAACACCGGCACATCTGGATAGATTTCCTTTAGAATCTGGGTATAAACGATTGTAGCATAGTCAGGCCGAAAACCTGATTCACCGCCGGGCGTATATGAGTCATCCGAGCGCCGACGTTTATTGGCCGTATAGTGATTGACCATCGAGTCCATACAGCCCGCCGTTATGCCAAAGAAGTACTTCGGTCGGCCAAATTTCTTGAAATCGCGCAGGTCGTCTTTCCAGTTGGGTTGGGCAATAATGGCCACGCGAAAACCTTCGCTCTCCATAATTCGGCCGATTACAGCGGTGCCAAAAGCCGGATGGTCGACGTAAGCATCGCCGGAAACCAGCACAATGTCTACTTCGTCCCAGCCTCTTTTTTCGACTTCTTTCATCGTCAGCGGCAACCAGTCTGTCAGGGGTCTTTCAATCATAAGTGAGCAAGATTATCTTCCTGAAAAACATTCAATTTGGGAAATAATTCACTAAATGATAAGGAATTGTGTATTCTTAGCTAGGCTCGTTTCCCGTAGTCGCCGATAATTCGCTTGCATACCCGTACCTTTGCATCCGCAAAACCACCGTTGTCATGTCTGTTAAGCCCAAAAAAGAACTTGGCCAGCATTTTCTCACCGACCTGAGCATCGCGCAACGTATCGCCGAACTGCTAACTGGGCACGGTGGTTACTCGAAAATCCTTGAAATCGGCCCCGGCATGGGCGTGCTGACGCAATTTTTGCTAAAAGATAGTCGATTTACAACCTATGTTATTGAGATTGACCGTGAGTCCGTTGATTACCTAAAACAGCATGTTCCGGCATTAGAAGGTCGTATTCTCGCAGCCGATTTTCTGAATATACGCCCGGATTTACTGCCTGATAAACAGGCCGATAGTACAGAGTCGTTTGCTGTAATTGGCAATTTTCCATACAATATTTCTACGCAGATTCTTTTTAAAGTGCTGGAGATGCGCGACCGGGTACCCGAGGTGGTTGGTATGTTTCAGCGCGAAGTAGCTCAGCGGATCGCATCAGGGCCGGGCAATAAAGATTATGGGATTCTAAGTGTGTTGTTACAAGCCTGGTACGACATCAAATACGAATTTACGGTTGAGCCTGATGTGTTTAACCCACCACCCAGAGTCCATTCGGGTGTGCTTTCCATACGGCGTAATAACAAAACCGATCTCGGCTGCGATGAGCGTAAGTTTACGCAGGTCGTCAAACATGGCTTTAACCAGCGCCGGAAGACGCTTCGCAACGCCCTCAAGCCCCTAAGCCCGCCCGAAGCCGCTCTCGCCAGTCGATTTATGGACAAACGTGCTGAGCAGTTGAGCGTGGACGAGTTTGTAGAACTAACAACATTAATGAGCGAAAGAGCGAAAGAGTAAAACCGGATCAACCCTCTTTCATTCTTTCACTCTTTCGCTCATTAAAATTGTGACGTTCGAACTCACTCAGGATTACCTTAATCATATTCAGTCGGCCATCGAAGCGGGTAATGCGGATTTGCTGCGGACGGAAATGGAAGAACTGTATCCGGCCGATATTTCGGGGCTTCTCGTTGAATTGGAGCCTGAACCGGGGCATTATTTGCTGGGTTTGCTGGATAAATCTGTTGGAGCCGAAATTCTCGCGAACCTGGAATCCACTGATCGTACAGAACTTCTTGAAACGTTCACATCGGAAGAGTTAGCTCCGTTTATTAATCAGATGGATTCCGATGATGCTGTGGACTTGCTCAACGAGCAACCAATTCAGGTTCGTGAAGAAGTCATCGGTTTGCTTGAAGACCGCGAACAGGCTCGCTTCATTCTGGACTTACTGCACTATGAAGATGGTGTAGCGGGTAGTTTGATGCAGAAGGAGTTAATCCGAATTAACGTCAACCTGACGGTTAACGCCTGTATCGAAGAGATTCGCCAACAGGCCGAAGATGTTGAAAATGTCTACGCTGTTTACGTCGTTGACGACGTGGGTAAACTGCTCGGCTTAGTATCGCTGAAGAAGATTGTACTGGCCCGCAAGAATGCTAAAATTGCCGATATCTACGATGAGGATGTAGTGTTCGTTGAAACATACCGTCCTGTGACCGAAGTCGCCGAGGTCATGCAGAAGTACGATTTGGACGCGATTCCAGTAGTAAACGTGCAGCAGCGTCTGTTGGGTCGGATCACGATTGATGACGTGGTCGACGTCATTACCGAGCAGGCAGAAGAAGATATACAGGTGATTTCAGGCTTATCAGGCGAAGTTGAGGAAGACGATAGTGTCTGGGAGCGCTCGAAAGTGCAGCTTCCCTGGCTGGTGGCGGGCGCGGTCGGAAGCCTGCTGGCCGCCACGGTGATCAACGGTTTCCAGAGTGAGCTGGGCAAGGTAGCAGCCTTGGCAGCTTTCATTCCTATAATAGGCTCAACGGGCGGAAATGTTGGTATTCAAACCTCGTCGCTAATTCTGCAAAGTCTTACAGATACATCAGGGCTAAGCATGACGATGGCCAAACGACTGCTTCGTACGCTGCTGGTCGCAATTATCAACGGCCTGGTGGTTGGTCTGATTGCAGGGATTTATACCTTCATTATTGGCGAACCAAGGTTGTTTTTTGTCGTAGCTACTTCACTATTGGCAGTAGTGCTGCTGGCTTCATTCATGGGTACCGTTACGCCCTTGTTGCTTAACCGCATTGGCATCAACCCAGCCGTAGCGTCGGGCCCATTTATAACCACCGCCAACGACCTGATTGGTATTGGCGTTTATTTCCTGATTGCGCAGTTGTTATTGGCCGAAGTGTAAATTGATTATCTTGCTTATATGATAACCATTCGCTTTGCTACGCTGGCTGATGCCCCCGATATACTGGCTATCTATGGGTCTTACATTCAGGAAACGACCATTACGTTCGAGTATGAGGTACCGACGGTAGCGGAGTTTACAGACCGCATTCGGACTATTCAGCAGCAGTTGCCTTATTTGGTGGCTGAAACCGACGGGCGAGTGGTGGGTTATGCATACGCGTCACGACATAACGAAAGAATGGCTTATCAATGGTCAGCTAATGTATCGGTATATATACACCCGGATAGTCATCGGCAAGGCATTGCCCGGCAGCTTTACACGCGGCTGTTCGATCTACTTCGCCAGCAAGGGTATTACAACGTCTACGCCGGGATTACACTACCGAACCTTAAAAGTGAAGGATTACACTTGGCTATGGGATTTGGACTCGTGGGCGTCTATACGAACGTAGGTTATAAGTTTGGAGCTTGGCATGACGTTGCTTGGCTTCAGATGGCACTAAGACCATATGAGTTGAATCCGAGCCCACCTATTTCTACAACGGAGCTTATTCGAAAGCAAATTATCTCTTTATAATACCCCCATGATTGCCGTTATCCAACGCGTTTCGCAAGCTTCTGTCACGATTGATAATCAAGTTAAAGGCCAGATTAATAGCGGTTTTCTGGTGCTGCTGGGCGTTACTCACATCGATACCCGCGAAGATGTTGAGTGGCTCAGTAAGAAGATCGTAGGTATGCGCATCTTCAATGACGATGCTGGTAAAATGAACCTCGATTTGGCAGCTGTTGGTGGTAGTATCTTGTTAATTAGCCAGTTCACACTGCATGCTAACACCAAAAAAGGCAACCGACCAAGCTTCATTGAAGCCGCCCGACCAGAAGTAGCTATTCCCCTCTACGAAGCCATGATTGCCCAATTATCGATTGATTTAGGAAGGCCGATTCAAACCGGTGAGTTCGGAGCCGATATGAAAGTGTCGTTGCTGAACGACGGCCCGGTAACGATTCTGATTGACTCAAAAAATCGGATTTAAGCTCAAGCTATGCTCAATGAGGTGATGCAACTGGCCGGTGCAAAGATATCATTTTAATAGAACGCAGATTCTTATGATTTATAAGATTTTAACTGACCATAAAAATCACAAGAATCTGTGTTCTATTGGAAATGGGCTCAGCTATTGATAATTACACCGTCTCCTTCTTCAACTTGTCCCTCAATTGAAACAGCTCGTCGCGCAGACGGGCGGCTTCGAGGAAGTCGAGTTCTTTGGCCGCACGTTCCATTTTCGACTGAGTTTCGTTAATCAACTTCTCCAGATCGCCTTTGCCCATATATCGCACCACTGGGTCGGCGGCAATACGAATTTCCTCGGGTTCCACATAGAAATGCTTCGCCTTCGAGTCGGCTACTTTCGTTTGACCCATAATGGCTTCGCGAGATTTCAGAACGGTGGTCGGGATAATGCCGTGGTCAGTGTTGTATTCCATCTGAATCGCCCGGCGTCGGTTAGTTTCGTCGATGGCTTTCTGCATAGAACCCGTAATCGTATCGGCATACATAATTACCTTGCCATTGGCATTCCGAGCGGCCCGGCCAATCGTCTGAATCAACGACCGAATGTCGCGCAGGAAGCCCTCTTTGTCGGCATCCATAATGGCTACCAGCGATACTTCGGGTAAGTCCAGCCCTTCGCGCAAGAGGTTAACCCCTACCAACACATCAAAATTGCCTAAGCGCAAATCACGCAGGATTTCGACGCGGTCAAGCGTTTTGACTTCTGAGTGAATATACCGGGTTTTGACGCCGACACGTTCGAGATACTTCGTCAATTCTTCGGCCATGCGTTTGGTTAGTGTTGTTACCAGCACTCGTTCGCCCGCTTTGATGCGGCTGTCGATGGATTCGAGCAGATCATCAATCTGGTTCAGGCTGGGACGAACCTCAATTTCAGGATCGAGCAGGCCGGTTGGACGGATGAGCTGTTCGACCACAACGCCTTCGCTTTTGCGGAGTTCGTAATCCGATGGCGTTGCCGATACGTAAATGGTTTGGCCTGATAAATCCTCAAATTCCTGGAACGTGAGTGGTCGGTTATCCATTGCCGAGGGAAGTCGGAAACCGTAATCAACCAACGCGGTTTTTCGTGAACGGTCACCGCCCCACATCGCCCGGATTTGCGGAATGGTAACGTGACTCTCGTCAACTACCAGCAGGAAATCATCAGGAAAATAATCCATCAGACAGAACGGACGCTGTCCTGGCAGACGACGGTCGAAATAACGCGAGTAGTTTTCGATACCCGAACAATAGCCCAGCTCGCGCATCATTTCCAGGTCAAATTCGGTACGTTCCTGAATACGGGTGGCTTCCATCTCCCGAAACTCTGATTCGAAGTAGCGAACCTGCGATACCATATCGTCCTGAATTTCGTGAATGGCATTGTTCAGTGTATCGCGACCCGTTACAAACAGGTTCGCCGGGAAGATGGTGACAAATCGCTCGTCCGTAATTTTCTTGCCCGTTGATGGATCAATCTGCTGAATTGTTTCAATTTCGTCACCGAAGAAAATGACCCGGTAACCGTAGTCGCCGTAGGCCACGTAAATATCCACCGTATCACCCTTAACCCGGAAGTTCCCTCGACTAAATTCGCCCTCGGTGCGGCTATACAGAATCTCGACCAGTTTATGTAGAAACTGATTCCGGCTGATCTGCTCGCCAACCCCAATTCGAACGACGTTCCGCTTGAACTCGTCAGGATTACCCATACCATAAATACACGACACGGATGCTACCACGATAACATCGCGCCGACCGCTCATCAGGGCCGAGGTTGCTGCCAGCCGAAGCTTATCGATTTCTTCGTTGATAGCCAGGTCTTTTTCGATGTATGTGTTCGTTGTCGCGATGTACGCTTCCGGCTGATAATAGTCGTAGTAGGAGATGAAATACTCGACAGCGTTTTCGGGAAAAAACTGTTTGAACTCGCCGTAAAGCTGGGCTGCCAGCGTTTTGTTATGACTCAAAACGAGCGTTGGGCGATTCGTTTGAGCAATAAGATTAGCAACAGTAAAGGTTTTACCCGAACCCGTCACACCCAGCAATACCTGCGCTGGCTCACCCTCTTTTAAGCCTTTAATAAGTTGTTCGATAGCCTTCGGCTGATCGCCGGTAGGCTGAAATTCGGAGGTTAATTTAAAGTCCATTAGCCGCGTTTAGAATCTGGCTAATTTACGAAGATTTGGGATGGATAACAAGGAGGGTTTTAATTATGGTGTACTTAACTTATCTCCCGTTTTAGCGTTACCAGCAGCCCTTTCGTACCACCGCCGTAGATATCCGTGTCGACCATTGAAATGACTTCCCATCCCTCGCGGCCTAGTTCGTTGAGTTTGTCTGTCAACGCCTGGGCGTCAATTTTGCCACCCCAGAAACCACCAGCGGCAACGTCCAGAATTCGGTATTCGAATTTTTTCATAACTTGATTGGCTTGATGGAATGTTGAAACCTGCTCTATTAACAATCTAGCCAGTAATTTGGCCCACTTTTTCGCGTCAGTTATGCTTAAACCTGCTTTTCAGAAAGATAATGATTTACTGAATGACATTGAAGCCGCTCGTAATCAGCCTGATAAGCTCCACATCTGGTGGTTAGGACAGAGTGGTTTTCTGCTGCAATACAATGGAAAACATTTGCTTTTCGATCCGTATCTGTCGGATTCGCTGTCAGAAAAATACATGTATACCGACAAGCCGCATGTACGCATTTCGGAGCAAGTTATTTTTTCTGGTCATCTTGGTATGGTTGACGTGGTAACGTCTAGTCATAATCATACAGATCACTTAGACTACAATACACTGATGCCGTTGTTTGCTGCGAACTGGGATATGAAGTTCGTGATTGCGGAAGCAAATCGGCAGGTCGTTATTAACCGCGTTGGTGACAATTTTGGTCGGGTTGAACTTGTCGGCCTGACTGATGGTCAAACAAAAACGATTAACGGGTTTGTATTTCACGGCGTTCCGGCTGCGCATAATGAGCTAGAGCGTGATGCCGAAGGCCGCCCTAAATTCATGGGCTTTGTGGTTGAAATTGGACCGGGTCACGAAAGACCCTATAAAGTTTATCACTCCGGCGACACACTTTGGTACGAAGGCATGACAGATATCTTGCGACCTTTTGAGGTAGACGTAGCCTTTCTGCCCATCAACGGTAACAAACCCGAACGACGCGTTGCCGGTAATCTTGACCCTGACGAAGCGGCCCGGCTCGGTCGCGAGATTGGTGCGAAACTCGTGATTCCGCACCACTATGATCTGTTCGAATTTAATACCGCCGACCCCGCCGATTTCGTTCAAGCTTGCGAACAGTACGGGACGCCCTATCGGATTATGCAATTAGGTGAGGGTATTACGCTTTGAGGTTATTCTTTGACAACTGCCTCTTCATTATCTGGGTGATAATTAGACCGCCAATGCTCATTATAAATTGATTTGTAATGAATTACGGCTTTAATATTGGGTAATTCCAGGCGGAAAATAGCGTAATCGCTCGAATCGTTTGCGCTTATCCAGTCGGCAAATTGACCTTGTGGTAGAACAAAGCCTTTATATATCTCATTATGGCTCCAGGGAATATCGAAAGGACCACGACCGAGTTGTTTGGCGATAGCTTGTATTACATCAGGCATGCTTTTATAGGGCTTTCCTTTATATTCAATCGTAACTTTTTCGATAATCGCTGGCCCAACACCATTATTAGTCACTTGTATGGTTGCTTTGCCATGCTCATCAATGCTCGTGTTTGCAAGGAGATAAGGCCAGACAGAGTTTAATTGCTGATCTCGGATCAACACAGTCTGATAAACCGTTATTAATAAAGCGCAAACGCTGGTAATAGTGGCAGCAATAGCAATAATTGTTTCTGTAGAAAGTGGCTTTTTCTTCACTGGCATCGGGCGAAATAGTTAGGTTAAGAGGTCGATTGGTGCAAATTAAACGGAGTTAATTAATACTTTGCAGTCACATGGAAAAGCTTCTTTATCGGTGGTTGTAAAATAATTACGTGACCATCGAGTTAAATCGACCCTGCTATGAAAAACTACCTCCCTTTCGCCTTACTCGTTGTTACTACTTCCCTGCAAGTGCCATATACTACGTTTGGACAGGCAACACCTGATTTTAAAATTCAGGTTGTTGATAATCAGATTAGTATTGGGTATGGATTAGCTATCGGTGATGTCGATGGCGATAAGAAGCCTGATATTCTACTGGCTGATCAGAAAGAGATTGTCTGGTATAAAAACCCTGGCACGAAGGCTAATTCCTGGACGCGTTACGTCATGGCGGCTAACTTAACCCCACAGGATAATGTTTGTATTGCCGCCCGTGATCTCGACGGCGATGGCCGGGTAGAAGTAGCTGTTGGCGCTGGTTGGAACCCGGCTGAAACCGATGACAGCACGAAGTCAGGCGCTGTGTTTTACCTAATTCGTCCGCAGGATCCAACCCAACGTTGGGAGCCGGTACGCTTACCTCATGAAGTAACAACCCACCGGATGCGCTGGGCCAAGGTCGATAAAGATCGCTATCAGCTGATTGTAGTGCCATTGCACGGCTTGCACAATCGCAACGGCGCAGGACAAGGTGTGCGCATCTGGGGATATGAGTTTCCGAAAGATGCGCGTAGCCCCTGGAAGCGTTATCTGGTCGATTCAACGATGCACCTTACACACAATTTCGAAATCTGGGAAGATGGTGTTACTACGGGGTTAATTATTGCCGGAAAGGAGGGAGGGAGTATCTTCCAGTGGCGAAAAGGAAAATGGCAAGCTGTTGATGATGAGGAAGCTCGTAAAGCATTACCACTGTTAACAAAAGATGTAGAGGGGGTTGGTGAAATCCGGCGGTTTGACAACGGAAAAGGCATCGCTACCATTCAGCCGATGCATGGAAATCTACTTCAAGTTGAAAACGGGTTTTATTCGTTCAACAAACCCCGGAAGTTGCTTAAAGATAAAGAGATAAGCGTATTGACAGACCAATTCAATCAGGGGCACGCGCTGGTTTGTGGAGATTTTTTGGGGCTTGGCAGCGATCAAATTGTGGCTGGGTGGCGTAATCCAAATAAAGAAGGGAAGGTGGGTGTCCGGTTGTTCAAACCGCAGGAAACTGATAATACGCAGGGTTATCCGCTGGACGACAGTGTTCGAATGGCCTGCGAAGATATGCAGGCGGCCGATCTTGATGGCGACGGTGATCTGGATCTGATTGCTTCCGGACGAGCTACACTTAATGTACTGATTTACTGGAATGGGCGTAAGCCTTGACATTGTTTTAGTCGGACCGCAAGGTAGTCCGACTAAAACACTTAATTAACTACGAATGACTTGCCTGTCCAGCCAGTTCGCGCAGGGCAGAAGCTAGCCCCTCAAGCCGGGGAGCAATGTCGCCTTCTGAACCCATAAACGTGCTAAACTCCGTGGTCTGAGTTGATAACTTGCTGAGTGTCTGACTAAGTTGCTCAGTATCCATCTGATCGCTTTTCAACAGCGTCTTCAGGTGTTCAAGGGTATCCGAGATTTCTTTGGCGTTATCGGCTTGTCGAAGCTGAACCAACCATTGATCAATAATACCAGTGCCCTGCTGGGGTGTTCCGTCAGCCATATTGCCCTCCAAAACACCCATTGTGGCGTCGAGGAGTTCGGTTGATGTTTCGTGGGTAAGCATATCAGATTTGGCTACTGAAGTTTCGTAACGCGTTGGCTAGCTGCCGGAGCTGCTGTTCGGTTGAAGAGTCAACCCGTGGCTCATGCGAAAGAGCCTGCGTGTGGCTGGCCATACTAAGCAATAAATGACGAATTTTTTCATCGTCGTAATTCCCCGTCTTTAAATGATCGCGCAGGGCCTCGGCTTCTGCCAGGATTCGTTCGGCACCAACGTCGCCCTGAAGCGCATTGATCCATCCTTCCAGCAATAAAATACCCCGTTCGGGTGAAATTGCCACGGCACTACCTTCGCCAAAAGCGCCCAGCGTGTCATTGAGCATTCGATGTTCGAGTGTGGTTCCGGTTCCTTCCATAATGTAATGAATTTGGCTTTCGTACTAGTGAATGGTGTTTCTTAGAGTAACATCCGCGAAAGCTAAGTTATACTTGATTTCCGATATGACGCAGAATTTTCGATAAACTCTCCAGACTGCCCGTCCAGGTACCTTCGGCATCGGGTCCTTCGGCAAATTCCTGCGTTTTATCTGCCAGACTTAGCAACAAATCTCGGATATACGGCCCGTTTGGTTGAGTTGACTGTAACTCCGTATGGAGTTCGGCTAACTGTCCGGTAAGCTGATCCATGTTTGAATCACCCCGCAAAGCCTGTAACCAGCCCTCAATAAGCCGGATGCCCTGCTCCGGCGAGAGTATGTAAGAATCACCATCGCGACTATGCTGAAATGTATTGAGCGTTTCGCGGAGCACGCTCTCTTCTACATTATTCGATCCCATTTAGAGTGTTATAAAGTTGTATAGTTACATAGTTGTACAGTTATAAGGTTGTAGACTTACAGAATCATGCGGTCAATTGGCTAGCCATCAACTTTATAACTATATAACCCTACAACTTTATAACTCTACCAACCTATAGCTTTATTTCTACTCCGGCTAACTGACGTAAAGTGGTTGCCAGATGTTCCAACTGGCTAGAGGTTTGTTCCTGAGTTTTTGAGCCCTGAGCTATTAGTGAGGTACTGTCTGCCAGGCTCAAAAGCAATTCCCGAACGCGGTCTGGATCGGGATGATTCAATTTTAGCTGATCGCGCAGTTCCTCAAGTTTCTCAGCAACGAGTTCGGTGCCTGGCTGATCGGCAATTGCTTTCAGCCAGCCATCAATAAGGTGAACCCTTTCCGGACCTGAGGCCGCGGTGGAACTATGTTCGTCGGTAAGAGTGGCGGTCTGCTCAAACAACCGCTGATCTAATGCATGTGAAGCCATAAGTTCTGTTGCGATCAGGCGGAAAGGCCCCGCCTGTTGCCATTTTGTTGTGTCAGAATAACCGACCTGCGAACGGTTTGTTTACTTGGTTGCCAGGAAATAAAAAGCCGTCAAGTCAGAATGGCTTTAGTAAACAGCTGATTATCTACCTCAATCGTACTGACTTAACGGCTTTTTTCAATACTGCGATCGACCGCCTGACTGCGAGTAATCTGAATCACCACTACCTCCCGAAACTCCAGGGCCACTAATGCGACTCGTATCGCTCCGGGATTCATTAGCGGCTGACGAATTGGAGTCTCCTTCGTCACCACTGGTGCCCGACGAACGCTCAGTCGTTATTGTACTTGTGTCATCCGATTCCTGATCAACGCTCGGAGCTGGGCCATTACTGATGGTTCCGCCAGAACGTCCTGATAATGAATCATCGCTCGAATCTAACGCTGACGTGCCGATACCACTATTGGTCGATTCTCCTCCGACAGTGCTTGTCATAGGTGCCTGTTCACTTGTATTCGCCCGTTTTGCAGAACCACTCAATTGCTGATTAAATCCTTCCAGGGCTTCTATCAGAGCATTTACTTTTGTTTCGCCCTTTGTGTCGTTGGAGTCGGAGACTTGTTTTGTCTGACTAACTAAGTCAGTTAAAATTCGCTGAATCTGAGTGCCATCCGGGCTTCCACTTTGTAATTCAACTTTCAGATCGCTTAAGCCGTCGGCAATGGCATTCGTCGCCTGATCGTGATCGCGAAGAATGCTGATCCAACTATCAATTAAGGAAATTCCGTCGGTTATAGAAATGCTGGCTACATCGCTATTAAAAGCTTTGATTGTTACGTCAGCCAGGTTAGCTGCGTGTTGAGTGGTTTCTGTCGTTGTCATAAACGTTGAGAGTAAAGGTTGGCGATTTTTTGATTATAATGAGCATAACCATTGAATCTTTTAATTTTGAAAAAGAACTGACTCCTTCGGGGATTGTTCGCCGATAACCGTATAATAACTGCAATGGATGCTACCCGCTTATTACCCGATGTACAATATCAGTTTGCCCGTAGTGGGGGAGCTGGTGGACAGAACGTTAATAAAGTGGCCACAAAGGCAGAATTGCGGTTCAGTGTCCGTCATTCGACTTTGCTGACGGACGACGAGCGCGCCGTGCTGGAAGAGAAATTAGCTGGTAAACTGACCACGGATGGTGAGCTGGTATTAACGCACCAGACCGAACGTACGCAACTAGCCAACAAAGAGAAAGTAACGCAGAAATTCTGCAAGCTCATCGAAAAAGCCTTTCAGAAGCCCAAACCCCGTAAAGCCACAAAGCCCTCGAAAGTGTCGGTTGAAGAACGGATTGCGCAGAAAAAGCGGAAGGGAAATGTTAAAGAGAATCGAAAGCGGGTTGACTACTGAAAATCGTAAAAACAAAAGCCGCTGGCGATACATCGTCAGCGGCTTTTGTGATCTAACAGAATAGTGTTTACAACTCCCGAATCTGGATATTCCGGTACCAGACGCGCTCTTTAGGACTATGATTTTGCAGCGCAATTTTACCTTTCGCATGGGGAGTTGCGTAAGGCCAGCTGGCAAATTTGCTCTTAGCTACCATCGCTTTCCATGCATCGGAACCATATTCGTAGTCAGACACTTTTTTACCGTTCAGGTAGTGCTCAACGTGGTTGTTATTGACTATAATCCGCCCCTTGTTCCACTCGCCAGCAGGTTTAACGGCGTTCATGTCGGCGGGTGGAATCATATCGTAGTTGGCGCCTGATAACTGGGTATCTTTCAGCTTATACGGTTTCCCTTCGCTATCCACATAACCTTTATCGTCAATCACTTGATACTCTGGCCCCGACATATATGTCGACTTAATATCGGGACTGTCGATGATTTTATAGACAACGCCACTGTTGCTACCTTTAGGAATTTTGAATTCAAATTCCAGCTCAAAATTTTCGTATTCCTTATCGGTTACAAGATCACCGCCGGTACCGTCGGGGGTCATAGCGCCGTCTTCAACGTACCAGCCGACTACACTGTCTTTATGGTAGCTATGCCAGCCTTTTATTGTTTTTCCATCGAACAAAGAAGTCCACTTCGGCGGAGCAGCCAAAGCGACCGCGCTAAGCAATAGGCAGGGTAGGATTAGTTTTTTCATGGGGTTAAAAATTTTAGGTTAAAGGTAGTAAAAAGTAAAACGGTGATACGAATTTCCACTGGAAACCTGTATCACCGTTTCAGCACGTTCATTATTCTCAGCTCGCCATTTCGCGGGCGGCTTCTGGATCGTTGTATTTGCGATCGAGCCCTTCAGTTGACTTCTGATCAGAACGGTCGGGGCCGGAAATCATATCCTGAGCGGCTATGCTGCTTTCGTCAGCCATTTCGCGCGGCAGTTTCTGAGCCTCTTCGCCTTCTTCGGGACGTTCCCCCGGTTGATTAGCTGCCGGATCTTTAGCGTTTACATCGTACGGGTGAGCCGAGTCGCCGGTAGCGGGGTTATCGCCCATTCCTTCCTGCGAGCCTGGAGCTGCCTTGCTGCCTTCCATTAAATCGTCGTACTGATCTCCCGGCGCTTCACCTTCACCCGGCACCGTTGCTTGGGCTGGCTCACTTTCCCGAATCGGATACTCACCGGGTATTCCCGAAGTGAACGTTACCAATCTGTTGGCATTAATCTCATGCGAACGATCGGGCTGATCAGGTTCTTCTATTTCGGGCTGAGCTGGTTTGGGCGTTCCAGGCAAATCTGGAATTTCAGGCCCCGGCACCGGATTATATGGCGGTGTTTCGGGAATACCAGGCACTGGTTGTGTTGGATCTGGATTGGCAGGCGTTTCCGGAATCATATCGTTTTTGATCGAATAACTTCCGGCAGTATTGGTTATGCCCGAAAGACTCCAACTACCAAATGAACTCGTTGGCGTAGAATTACCCGACTGCTGAGTATTATCGTTATCCGCGTCTTCGGAGGGTAAACCTGTATTCACTGTTGCTCCAGCATCTGGATTGCCCGTAAGGTCGGCTACTGCGATGGGGTCGTTAGGCATTGCATCGGGTGCAAATTCGTTGCCGGCCCGCAAGGCTGAAGCTGAATTTTCGTATTTTTTCTTAGGATCACCGTCCAGGGCACGTTCTTCATCACTACCCACCCGAATACGAGGCATATCGTCGGAGACGTCGGTTTCAGTATCGCCGGTAGCTACTAATTTGCCATCCACCAACTTCACCATGTTGGTTTCGGCCTGGTCAGCACCGAACATCGTTTCGGCGTGTTCGCTGGAGACGTTGTCGGCCTGTCTGGCTCCATCGGAAAGATTTGCGTTATTTTCCATGATCGATATACGTGGTTTTAGTGTATGAAAAACCACTGGGAATCGAAAAGGTTTATGCAAGGCGGACGGTCGGCCCGCTTACTTCAGTGCATCAAACAAAATCTCAGCGGGGTGCTGAGCTTTTCGGCCTGTACCGTCTTTGATCTGGTGGCGACATGAGGTACCAGCGGCCGAAATAATGACGTCGTCGGTGGTTTGCCGAACCGATGGGAAAAGAACTAATTCGCCAATTTGCATTGACAGGTCGTAATGTTCAGCTTCATAGCCAAACGAACCAGCCATCCCACAGCAACCTGACGGAATTAATTGTACACTGTAATTAACCGGCAACGACAGCACTTTCTTCACCGGAACCATTGAGGACAATGCTTTCTGATGGCAATGGCCGTGGACCTTTACCTGCCGCGTTTCAGTTGTAAACTGGCTTCTGTCAATGCGTCCTGCTTCGGCTTCACGTGCCAGCCATTCTTCAAACAGAAAGACGTTTTTGGCAATATGCTGTGCATCAGCTTTTAACTCAGCTGGAACCAGATCGGGGTATTCATCACGAAACGTCAGAATGGCAGAAGGCTCCAGGCCGATTAGGGGCGTTTCATCAGTGACGATATCTTTTAGTGCTGTTACATTACGAATAGCGAGCTTTTTAGCTTCATCGACTAAGCCTTTCGATAGGTATGTTCGCCCACTTTCGACATGTTCGGGTAGCGTAATCGCGTAACCTAACCGCTCTAGTAATTGAATGGCTTTCTGCCCTACAATGACGTCGTTGTAATTTGTAAATTCGTCAACAAAGAGCAGCAGGCGTCTACCCTTTGCCCTTTGCCCGTTCCCCTCTGTCCCAGGCCCTCTGCTCTTAACCCACCGCTTTAATGTTGTACCCGCCAGCGTCGGCATGGTACGTTCGGGGTGAAAGCCGACGACGCGATTAGCCAGTCGACGGAGAGTAGGTGTATTATAAATGGCGTTATATACCCATGGAGCGATACTAGCCAGCGACATGAGCCGGGTAAAGTTGCCGATCAGCAGCGTTCGGGTTGATGCGCCATAATCATTATTAAGCGTGTTCATGAACTCGGCTTTCATCCGGGTCATATCGACGCTCGATGGGCATTCAGATTTACAGGCTTTGCACGACAGGCATAAATCCAGCACGTCTTTTACCGCTTCGTAATCGTGGTCGAAAGGCTTGCTTTGATTGCTGTAAAAATGTCGTAGAATGTTGGCGCGGGCGCGGGTTGTATCTCGTTCGCGCCGGGTAGCCATATAGCTGGGGCACATTGTTCCACCCGAAATTTCGGTTTTGCGACAGTCGCCGGAGCCGGAGCACTTTTCAGCCAGTTCGAGTAGGCCACCGTCTTTGGAGAAGTCAAATACCGTTTTCGGCTGCGGAATCACCACATCAGCTTCCGAACGCAATGACTCGTTCATTGGGGGCGTATCGACTACTTTGCCAGGGTTGAAGGTATTGTGTGGGTCCCAGAGCGCCTTAACATCTTTGCAAAGCTGATAATTCTCAGGACCGAGCATATAGGCAATGCACTCGCCCCGCAGCCGTCCGTCACCGTGTTCGCCGGAGAGTGAGCCACCATACTTTTTGACTAGTTGGGCAGTGTCCATTAATAGGGCCCGAAAATTAGCCCGTCCCTGCGATGACTTGAGGTTAATGAGCGGTAAAACGTGGATTTCGCCGGCCCCCGCATGGGCTGAATACTCCAGCTTAAGGCCATGCTGCTCCCAGGCCATTCTATCAAGCTCGTCGATATAATCAGGCAAGTCGCGCACATCAACGGCTGTATCTTCGATGACGTTAGCTGGTTTGTCGTCGCCGGGGATATTGTACATAATACTTAACCCGGCTTTCCGCAACGCCCAGGGTTTTTTCGTCTCTTCATCGAACAGAATCGGATACGTGTAACCTAGCTCTTTCTTTTTCAGATCAGATACGAATGCTTCAGCTTTCTGCCGTACGCCATCGACTGTGTTATCAAAAAATTCGACCATCAGAATCGCTTTGGGATCGCCTTCCACAAACGTCCGATTTTTAGTCTGCTCGATGTTCGTTTTAGTCAGTTGCAGAATATAATCATCGACCAATTCCGATGCAGAACAATGATGTGCCAACGCCACCAGATTCGCTTCGAGCGATTGACGAATGGTGTTAAAATGGGCACAGACCAGCGCTGTCTCTTTAGGCGGCAGCGACAGCAGATTCAATTTCGCTTCAGTGATAAAGCAAAGGGTTCCTTCTGAGCCAGCGATGAGATGGGAGAAGTTGAAGGGCAGAGGGTGATGGGCACGGGGTGGACTCGTTTGCTTCACACCCTCTGCCCCCTGCTCGAAAAAGCTCACTAACGCGTCCAGTGCGTAGCCTGTATTTCTTCGGGTAACGGTCGGCTTGGGATAACCGTCACGGATATGTTGCTGGATTTCGGGTTTCGAAAGCCAGTCGCGGAATTGAACATAAAGCCGCTGTTCGAGTGGGCTTACTACGTTTTCACCCCGACATTTCGCGTCGAATTGCTCCTGCGTGAGTGACCCAAAAACCACTTCAGAGCCGTCGCTGAGTACTGCCCGAACTTCGAGCAGGTGGTCGCGGGTGGTGCCCCAGACGATTGAATGTAAACCGCACGAATTATTGCCAATCATACCGCCGATCATGGCCCGGCTGGCGGTTGATGTTTCGGGTCCGAAAAGAAGGCCGTAGGGCTTCAGAAAGGCGTTTAAATCGTCGCGAATGACGCCCGGCTGCACGCGCACCCAGTGCTCGGCAGCATTTACTTCCTGAATCTGACCAAAGTATTTCGAAATATCGACAACGATGCCGCTACCCACAACCTGTCCAGCTAGTGAGGTTCCGGCCGCCCGTGGAATCAAACCCAGGCCGTACTGCTTCGCAAACCGTAGTAGAAGTTTAATATCCGCAACCGATTTGGGCAGAGCTACCGCAATGGGCATCTCCTGATAAACTGACGCATCAGTTGCATAGAGTATACGCTGGGCAGTATGCTCAGGCGATTCATCGAAGTATAAATCACCCTCAAAGGAGGGCAGAATATTGGCGAAGGGCGGCTTTTGAGTCAGGCGAAACATGACTCAAAGATAGCAAAAATATACCCTTACGACTTACTGCGCCCTGAACTGCTCCGATCCAGAATCCGTTTCAGGCGACCACCAATGAAGCTGCCGACAAAGGTTAGAATCATAGAGCCATAAAGTCCGAAATTTTCAAGTTCGATGTTGAAGGAATTGGTTGGGTGTTCCAGAAAAAACTGATAGACTACCCAAATCGTCGTGGCCTGTACCACCGCCAGAAACCAACCTTTACGGGGTTCCAGAAAACCAAGTATCGTCGCTAAAACGGTAGCCACCAAATAGGGGAGGTGAGCTGCTATAGCAATCTTAATGCAATAGAGCAGTAGTGCGCAGCCAATTAGGGTCAAGACTATGTTGATTAGCAGCTTGCGATCGAAAAATGAATTGACCATCACGAAAGAGGCCCGCCGGATGTTCGGGCGGGCCTCAAAATTACAACAGGATTCGTCGCGAAAACGACCGTAGGGCCTGTCGATTTACCGGTTGATATAAACGCTGCCAGAATTGGCGGAAATACTCACATCGACACCACCCCCATTAAGTTTACCCTTAACATGGTCTTTTTCGATATCACCTTCAAACTTGGCAATGGTTTGGGGAAGTTGAACGCGGTTTCCGCGCAGATTCAGGTCAAGACCTTTATCGAGAGGCATTCTCACATTGACATTGCCTGCGCTGGTGCTCAACCGAACGTATTCGCCCAATTTGGTCAGGCTAACATCCATACCACCACCACTAGTACTGGCATCAAGGCTGCCGGCTATATTCGCCAGCCGCACCGAACCACCTGAGGTACTTGCTTTAATGTCGCCGGCTAAATCGTCGCCGTGTATGCTACCACCACTAGTTTGCGCGTCGACATTGCCTTTCAGATCGCTCAACCGGATGCTGCCTCCCGACGTGTGCAGCCGCATTTTACCCGACGACGATTTAGCTTCAATTGAGCCACCAGAAGTTTGCAGATCGAGGTAGCCTGACGTTCCGGCTTGGCAGCGGTCTAAATGAATAGAACCACCGGAGGTTTGACCATTAATGTCGCCAGTAATGTCACTCATGTTCAGGCTCCCACCACTGGTACGGAATTTTTGGGTACCCGTTAGGGCTGAAAGCTGGATGCTACCACCTGATGTGCGCAAATCAGTGGTGACTTTGCGGGGTGTGTAGAATTTGAAACTGATGCTCAGGCTGTTTTTCCAGTTCGTAAGGTTACTGTGCCGTTTGGCCGTTGCAACGATGGTACTACCTTCCTGGGCGATAGAAATATCATAATCTTTCAGCCGGTCTTCAATTTCGGCTTTATCGAGGTTACCGTTTCCGTTATTTCCCCGCACATACATTTCCACTTTGGCGTTCATGTCGGTGCCGCCTTCAATGGTCAGGCTGCCGCCGGAGGTTTCAGCCCGAACGGCACTAATGTTGCCCGAAAAAGTTTTGGTTTGGTAAGGTTTGTTATCGTCGGTAATTGTATGAGCAAGGGTCGTCAGTGAGACGGTAGCTAGGCCGAACAGTGTCAGGAAGAAGTGGTTACGTTTCATAAGTTTTGTTTTGTTTATACGGCAAAGATGCGGCTAAGCGTCATAAGGTTGCATGAACTCTTTTTGCCCGTGTTGTTACAGATTAGATAAGCATTGGTTAACTAGTTACAAGCACTGTGCCAGTTAAGTTAACCTGCTGATTTGCTTCGGCTTAGCTTGCTTGTGTAAAGTGGAAATCGTCCGCCATCGGACAGAAGTTGTTCGTTGACGGACGCTGAATTATACTGGAAAATGATAGTTTCCAATTCGTGTTGGTTGTCTAGCAGTCCACAGAGGCTAGTTGATGGTAATCTCTACACGCCGGTTTTTAGCGCGTTCGATCTCTGTAGAATTGCCGGTAACAGGTCGTGTACCGCCGAAACCTTTGGGTATAATTCGGTCGTCTGAAATACCCCGACGGGTGAGATAATTTGCTACCACTTTCGCGCGATTCTCTGATAAGGCCAGGTTCAGACGTGGGTCACCAACGTTATCAGTATGACCCGATACCTCAACGTGCCATTCCAGATTCTTTTTTAATACAGTTATTAGCTGGTTCAGTTCTGCTGACGATTCAGGTAATAGGGTATAACTGCTCTGTTCAAACTGAACGTGGTGCAGAATAAACGTTGCGCCGGGTTTGAGGTCTGCCAGGGGCTCAGCAATTAGTTGACGAACAGATGGTAGAGATGGTTTGATAGTATCGACAGTCACTGCTCGTTTTACGACTGGCGGATTAAGAACGGGTTTAGGCACTGCAACCGACTGGCGTTTTGGCGGAATAATTCTGGGCGTTTTCGAAACTACGACCGCTGGGGGCGCAGCAACGGGCTTGGCTGGCGTTTTGATTAGTGTTAACCGGTTAGGATCGGGGTTTTGAAAAAAATACTGCGCCGGTACCGGCTCGCCATTGCGGGCGAATCGGTCTAGAACGGGATTCCTTTTATCGGGTCGCTGCCAGTACAGTTCCAGTTCACCACCCATCATGTCGTTGAAATAATCGATTCGTAAATCGTAATACTGGCCTGCGGTTAACTCAATGTTACCTTCATAGGAGTTGGAGTCGTTAAGTTTCCACGATTCAACCACTTTCTTATTGCCAACCCAAATACGTATGCCATCATCGACCATAGCGTAAAATTTGTATCGTCCCGAAACCGGAGCCAGTAGTTTACCGGTCCATCGAACGGAATAATAGGAATGCGGAATTCCACGACCTGGGCTTCCCTCAGACCAATTGAAACTGAGTGTTCGATCAATGCGGGAGAAAACTTTTCGCTCGAAGTCTACGCCCACGTAATAGTCACCTTTTAGGCCAGCCTGCGATCGTGTTACCTTAACCTGCGCTCCTGCCCGCTCCGCTGTTAGCCAGGATAGAATGATTAGAAATAGAGATAACGTTTTCATGGCTAAGCTTTTAAATCAAATAAACTGCTTTCGCCAGTTAGGGTGGATGAGGAGAGTTGAAAATTAAGAAGGTTTAACGTATGAGGTGTAATTCTCCTAACCCCTTCCCTTGAAATAAAAGCAGGGGAACACTGCTACCTTCTTTTAGCCCCTCCCCTAAGTTTAGGGGCGGGGTTGGGGCGGGGTAGTTACAGCTTACTCCGTTTTCAAATTGTTTGCCGGGTTTTGTCGGGTGGCTTTCAGCGCCTGAAACGAAACGGTCAGCATTGTCATGGTGACGGCTAATCCCAGTGTTATAGCAAAAACCCACCAGCCCAGGTTAATTCTGTAGGCATAACCTTGTAACCAGCGACTCATGACAAACCAGCCTAGAGGAGCTGCCATCACAAAACCGATGCCCAGCAGCCAACTAAACTCGCGGCCAAATAACCAAAGCAATTGCTGTGTGGTAGCGCCTAGAATTTTCCGGACGCCGATTTCCTTCTGCTTGGCTTCGGCCATGAATAGAATCAGGCCATACAACCCCAGGCAGCCGATCAATAGGGCAATAACCGAAAATATCTGGCCCAGCGCCAGCAGAATTCGCTCGGTGATGTAAAAGTGAGCCAGAATGTCATCAACGAAAACTGCTGAGTAAACAGCATCTGGAAATAGCCCATTCCAGGTCCGCTCAACCTCGTTTATAGTTGCTGATAATTGGCTGGGGTTAATTCGTATGGCGGCAATGTTATTCTCAAAATGCATATTAAGTATAACCACCGGCTGCAATCCTGTTCGTAACTCGCCCGTGTAAAAGTTTTTTACTACGCCGATGATGGTTTTATCTTGTCCCCAGATAGCCAGTCGTTTACCAAGAACATCAGTAGCCGATCGTAAGCCCAACTGCTTTACCATTGTTTCGTTCACCAACGCTTCACTGTTAGTCGTATCGTTGTTTCGAAAATTTCGTCCGGCTAGTAGTTTTATGTCGAACAACGGCAGGTAATTGGCATCGCCGATTTTGACACTAGTCGGAAATTTCTCCGGCGCTGTGTGCGTATTGTATGTGAACGGAATCGGCGGACGTTGGTGCGCGGCCGGTGGTTCGGCACCCAGCGCCAATTGCTCAACGCCGGGTAACTGCCTCAACTGATCGCGGAGTGTTTGCTGCTTAAGGGGGTTATCAGTTGGCACCGGAACTGTCAGAATTGCTTCTTTGCGGAAACCTAAATCGGCCTGTTGCATATGCCGTACCTGGGCCATCATTACGATTACGCCGAGCGCAAAGAACTGGACGATAAAGAATTGCATAACAATCAGTCCACGGCGAACTGATACACCCCCAACTTGCCGAGTTGTCAGATTACCGCGTAAGGCTATCGCTGGCTGGAATCGGGCCAATACGAACGAGGGGTATAAGCCTGCCAAGAGAATAACGACCAGTAGTAATCCAACAAACCACAGCACTGATCTCGGCAGGAACAGATCGAGTACCGACATATCAGCGTTTAGCATCGACAGGGCATTGTTCAATGCAGGCAGACTCAGTTGAGCCAGGATCATTCCGACTATAACCGCAGCCAGTGTAATCAGCGCTGTTTCGGTCATGAACTGGCCAATTAACTGCCAGCGAGTGCTGCCCACCGCTTTCCGGACGCCCACTTCTTTACCACGCTTTAGGGCATGAGCCGTGGAAATGTTAATGAAGTTGATGCAGGCACCGGCTACCAGAAAGAAACCAACAATGGTCAACGCATACAAGATCAGGTAAGGTGACTCGCCACCATACTGTGGATTATGACTTAGGTCGCGCAGGGGCAGCACATGAAAATCGTAGGTTTTAGCCTCCTGAACGTTCATGTATTTCCGGCTTATGGCTGGCAGCGCATCAGCCAATTTCCCGACCGGTGTGCCCTCGCGTAAAGTGACGAAACAGACAGTAGTAACATCCTTCCAGGAGCCCATAGCCTGTTGACCATCGTTGCCCATTAGGGCGGGAATGGTGCTGTATGAGATCAGGAATTCGTAACGGAGTTTCGTATTTGATGGCGGATTTTTGATAATGCCCGTAACGGTCAGATTGGTCTGGTTATCATAGCGCAGCACCCGGCCGATTACGTTGATAGTACCGAAATATTTCTGGGCGTATCGCTCCGATAGTACCACCGTATTCGGGGCTGATAAAGCGGTTTTAGGATTACCCGTTATCCAGCGAACATCGAACACATCGAAGAATTGGGGCTCGGTAAAACAAAGCGTGCGTGATTCTTCGAATTTTTTGGTGAATCGACCTTTGTCATCTGGAACACTTATAATTTTTCCGAAGATATTTTCCAGCCGGACTGCGCTCTGAACAAAGGGATAATCCCTGCGTAGGATTTCGCCCATTGGTCGGGGTGTGGCATCGGTTGGCACCACGTTCTCATGGCGCAGGTCGGTCACGACCCAATATGTCCGGTCGGCTTTGGCGTGGTAACGATCGAAGCTGAATAGATAACTGACCAACAGAAAAATAATGATGCCACAGGCTAATCCTACTGACAGGCCAAGCAAGTTAATGACATGTACCCGACGATATCGCCAGAGGTTGCGAAACGCGATTTTGAGGTAATTTCGTAGCATAGGACAAAGGGGTATGATTAGGATTGTAATATTTGCAAATATATAAAGGAAAATTATATATACTATTAAAATAAATTCCGGTTGATGAGACCGGAACTTAGGAAAAGGAAACGGGTATAATGCTGATATACAGGCGTTGTAGTAGATTTAGATCATCTGTGGTTTGAAATTACATTAGAACTACTTGGACATCCTCAGGGATCGTTGCTTAATTAAATCTTCTTTCTTCACAAACGTGATCGGAACAAAGTCATCGGTTGGAGAACCGATGTAGTAAAGCGTCCAATCCTGATCATAACCGGCTAATAGTTGACGAATGCACTCCACTCGGTCAAAAGTCGGAACCTGACAATCACCCCAGTAGAACAATTCTACACGATAATGCAACGCCTGCTTTTGCCCGTTGATGGTTACGTCGATTTCGATATCCTGTTTCCCAGGCATCGAAGAAATGGGAATGGCGATGTATGACATAGTTGTAGGAAAAGGAGTTATAAATTGCTTAGGGAATAGGGGTAAGGGCCTGGGGCAGAGGGTGTATCTTTTTACTCCCTGCCCCAGGCCCATTGCCCAGCATATGTCTGCTCAAATATTGTACCACCCTATTTAAAGTATTGATAGTCAAAGGTATACAAGCAAAAAGTGAACGTAATCCGTCCGAAACCGGACGGATTACGTTCACTTGCGGACAGGCCTTACAATGAACGAAATTGGTTTTAATTAGGCAGTTGAATTGCCCGTTTGTCGATAACTTGGGCGATCTGATTGGTCAGGGTGATTATTCGGGCAGCGGTTGTGCGGTCGTATTCGTTAGAAAGGATTACGATTCCCATCTTTAGTTCGGGATAATTCACACATAAACTACTGAAGCCGGGGATGTTACCGTCCTGCCATATAATACGCCGGTCATTAGATTGCAGCATCTGCCAGTTTAGCCCCGACGAATACTGGCCCCCGTCGCTCCAGGTGGGTTGGTGAGTTAATCTGGACGATACAGTTTGCTCGGCCACATTCCATTGGATGTATTTCAGCATGTCAGCAACCGTCGATTTCAGCGCACCAGCCGCCTGAAGCCGGTCAGAATTAGCGTGCATTTGCGTACCGTTGCAATCATAACCTTTAGCAAGACGAGCCTGCTCCGATGGTGTCAGCGTGATTTTTGTATCGGGCATGTCCAGTGTTTGGGTTAACTGATGCTGGATAAGCTCCTCAAACGACTGGCTGTAGATACGCTCCAGAATATACCCCAATAACTGAGCTCCCGTGTTGGAATAACGGAACTTGGCACCGGGACAGGTATCTAGCTTAACCTGATGCAGATCCGCATAAAAGCTGCTTTGATTATCTGTCTGCAAAATCCGCATGGCCACCGCCGACTCGGCTGTGTTGGTATTCGTAACCGGTTCCGAATGGTCGGGAAACAGGAATGGCAGACCCGACCGGTGGTTCAGAAGATGAAACAGGCGAATGGGATGCCCTTGATATGCCAGATTCGGATACTCGCCGTCCAGGTATTTACGAACATCATCATCTAATCTTACCTTCCCGTCTACGACTGCCTGCGCTAGTAAGGCTCCGGTAAATGTCTTGGTAATAGATGTAATTGGATACAGCGTCTGACCGGTCGGCAACTGGGTTGCGCCTTTTTCAACGGTGCCATAGTTGTATACGAACGTTTGCCCCTCCTTAACAATACCTACCGAAAGGCCAACGGACTGTGGGGCACTCATGAACCGTTGGGCCACCTGCTCCACCAGCGAATCAACCGGGTTTTGCAATGGGTTGTCGGTTAGTGCTCTTTCCGGAAACCTGGTCCGCAGCGCAACTGGCTTTGGGTGAACAGGCTCCACAAGTAGGGCAACAAACAGGAGCAGGGAGGTAAGCCAGATGTTCATGAGGATTGAGCAGATTCAGAGGATGGTATCAAACACTCAGACAGATGCTGATTTACACAGGTGGGTTGCGTTGCTAATTGTGCTTTATTTCGCCTTACGGACGTAAATGTTGCCGTTCATGTTCTTCATCATGATCTCACGGCCACCGCCATTGATTTTGCCCTGAACCCAATCCTCGATGCTTACCCGGTACATACCGTTCTGATTTGTCCGGTTTACTTTTGACTGACCCTTGTCAATATCAATGTCAAAGTCGCTGAACATATCACCCCGATCTGATTTGAGTTTCACGTTCATTTTAGCGCTGGCTGGAAACGTTACATCAACATTGCCGTTGAGGGTAGAAAAGGCCATTGGTGCATCGGAATTTACGCTTTTGAACGTGGCAATCACCCCGCCATTAACCGTATTAGCGACGGCTGATCCGCCAATGTTGGTCAGCTCAATAGAGCCATTTACGTTATTCACTTCCAACTCACCCGATACGTTTTCGACATTGATTTGACCATGATTAATCGTACCAATGTGCAGATTGAACTGCTGTGGTACTTTAATTGTCAGTTCAATGGTCTGATTGGTTGAGTTTGCATCAACGTTAACGGTATTATTTTTTTCACGAGCGCTCACATCGAGCGGGTTGCCTGCGTTGATGCGTTTCATGCCAGCCGACGACCGATCGCTAGGGCGGTCCCGATCATCGTCATCGCGTCGGCCTTTTCGGCCTCCACTAGACACAATATCGATCACAACGTCTTTGCCGCTGTAGCCGACTACGCTGATCGAGCCATTTATTAAGCCCACCCGTAATGAACCAGGTTTGCCAGGATCGCTCAGAGGTACAACCAATTGTTCTTTTACGTCATTCTGAGCAAATAATGCGTTGATGGTGAATAGGCTTATCAACAGAACTCCAATTGTCAATTTAATCGTTTTCATTAGGATTGTTTTTTAATGTAAATGCTTCCGTTTAGTGTTTCAAACTTGAATGTTTTGCCGCCACCACCGATGCGAACAGCAGTAGTCTTGTTGATTTTATAGGTCGTACCGTTGCCATTTTTCTGCTCCGTTTTTACGGCCTGCATCGGTAGTGTTTCCGCATTCGGGAAGTCGGTGAAAAAGCTTCCGTGCATACTTTTGAATTGCAGATCGGCAGACAGATTGGCTGGATATGTTACCCGGATTTCGCCGTTGATTGTGTGGTAAGAGCAGTTATCGGGTGGACTAGCCAGATAAGTAACATCTACTGCCCCGTTCACCGTATGAGCACTGGTTGTACCTTTTACGTTGGTCAACGCAATAGCCCCGTTCACGTTATTAACCTTCAATGCTCCAGCCACATCTTTCACCGTAACGTCACCGTGGTTGACTGTTGAAACGGCTAGGTTCATGTGATTTGGCACTTTCACCGTGAAATTGAGCGTAAAATTATAATCCACATCGCGGTCGTTATTCCAGTTATTTCGGTTCCGATAGCGCCGGGGACGCGTATCGTAAGGCTCCGCGATGTATGCGATAACGCTATCGCCTTTTTGCTCCATCTGAAGCTGAAACTCCTTTTTGCCAAATTCCAGATCCTGAGCCGTGTTGGCCGTTATGGTCTTATCGACTTCAAACACAATCTTGTCGCCCGCATAGCCTTCGACTTTAATAAAGCCGTTGAGGTTATAAACGCCTAAGAAACTGCCTGTTGCGCTTTTAGTAACTGTGAATTCTTTGGTAATATGCTCTTTGAATTCCTGAGCTTTAGCTGGCAATTGGGCACAAGAGAAGGCCACCCCCGCCAGCGCGGAGATTAGTAACAGTCGCATAGTTTGTTTGGATTTAAGGGGTTATAAAGGATAGAACCGCACCGGCGGCCCGAGCTGATTTTTATGATAACTCTCGAATGCTTTGCTCGATTTTACCTTTAACCAGATGATTCAGATTATCATCGTGAAGCAATTGTCGAAGCGGTTTAATAGACCGTTTTTCCTGCAATTTCACCATCACATCGGCCAACGCCGACTGCACTAAAGGCGATTCCTGTTGGGTAATGGACTGCACCAGACCTTCCCGCACTTTAGCATTATCGGCCAGTTTCGCCAGCGCTTCCAATGTTACCAGCCGGACGTTCACATTTGCATCGTTGTTTAATGTTGTCAGCAGGGCATCAACGACCTTATCGTCAACCTCGTTGATTTCCTCCGTATAACTCACCGCCCGGAGTCGTTCGGAGGCTGCCGGATTTTCCAGCAGCGAGAGCATCATCATCTGGCGCATTTCCTGCACCTGCTTCGACAGCGTATCGACCTGCTGCTGATAAGCTACGGTGGGCGTACTGGTATGGTGGAACCAGTATCCGGCGGTTATGCCAACGCCTAACAAAGCCAGACTGTAAGCTAACCGAAGGGCAGTCTGTGGTGCCCAGAACTGCCGGAACTTCGCCAGCAGATTATCAAAAAAGGGCTCCGGCTTGGCGGCTACGGTCTCTTTATACGTATCGAGCATGGTTTGAAACCGTACTCGAGCCATTCCGCTGGGCTCGGGCATTGGAGTCTCGCCCATCAGTTGCCAAAGCTGCCGCACCGAAGCCGCTTCAACCTGGCAGGCTGGGCATTGGTCCAGGTGCGCTTCCACAATGGCCTGTTCACCAGCGGGTAACTGGTTACTGAGCCATTCGGTCAGTTGCTCCTGCGTTTGTTCACAATTTATAGGCAGTTTTCCCATTCTCAAGTGTCAGATAAACCTTTCTTAACTCATTCATCGCCCGGTGCACCCGCACTTTTATCGCTCCCTCGGTGGTATTGAGCACCCGTGCAATTTCCTCGTACTTTAATTCCTGAAATCGGCTCAACACCAGCACTTCGCGATATTCTTCACTCAATTTAGCTATAGCCCGGTGCAGCGTATCCATTTCCTGTTCCTTCTGGAATGGTTCGTCGGCAGATGACCCGCCACCAATTCGCTCCGCTACATCGGTCAGATCATACTGTTGCGCCGAACGCTTATTTTGTTTACTGTAGTCGGCCAGTACGTTCCGAGCCAGGTGATACATCCAGCTCCTAAACTCGCCCTCACCGGTAAACGTATGACGGTACTTCAGCATCCGGTAAAACACTGTTTGCAGCATGTCCTCGCTAGCTTCGCGCTGGCTAGTCATGTGAAACAGGAAGCCGAACAGGGGTCGGTGGTAGCGCTCAAAGAGCAGCCCCATCGTGTCCATATTGCCAGCCTTCACCTGTAGCATGAGGGCGTTGTCAGTCAGCGCGTTCAACCGTTGTAGGTATCGGGTTTAATGTATTTTGGACTGGAAACCGTGCGAAATAGGGAAGGTTACAGTAAAAGAAGAAAATTTTTTCTGACAGGTTTTTCTGACAGGATTAACAGGATTGGTTATCCCTACCTTTTATTCCTGTACATCCTGTTAATCCTGTCAGAAAAACCTATTCGCTACGCAGACTTTTTACTGGATTCACTAAAGCCGCCCGAATGGCCTGTGTGCTGACTATGAAGCCCGTTAACGCTCCTAACGCAACAGCTACAAAGGCGAATGGTGTCCAGGATAAATCGGTTCGGTAGGCGAAATGCGACAGCCAGTCGGTTAGCAGGTAATAGGCTAGGGGGCAGGCGATGAGATTAGCGATTAATAGAATCAGGACAAATTCTTTCAGGAACAGATAAACAATGCCCGGCGTAGAAGCACCCAGCACTTTCCGAATGCCAATTTCTTTGGTGCGTCGTGTTACGTTCAACGACACCAAACCTAACACGCCCAGCAATACAATAACCAGCGCTAGTGTGGTTGCCAGCCTTGCGGCTTTCTGAAGTTGTGTTTCGGTTTGGTAGAGTTTCTGAAGCGTATCGTCCATAAACGAATAGTCGAAAGGGGCGTCGGGAAACAATCGCGCCCATTCCTGACCTATCGCAGCTACCGTTTCGGGCAGATGACCCGGCGTCAATTTGAACGAAAAATAGCGATAGATTGGATTAGCTCTGACGTGGAAGAAAATGAGAGGTTGGATGGTTTGATGTAATGAACCAAAGTGAAAATCCTTTAGAATACCAGCTACCCGACAGGTATAACTACCACCCTGTAACCGAACTAGTTGTCCCATTGCCTGAGCCGGTTTTTTCCAACCCAGTGCCCTGGCCGCGGATTCATTCAAAACGACGCGGGTTGAGTCATAACCTTGGCCGTTGGCGTGGAAGAACTGACCTTCTTGTACGTGCAGGCCGTACGTTTTCACAAAGTGTTCGTCGGTGGTCATAATGGTAACCACTGCAGCGCTGGTGCTATCTTGGCCCTGCCGAAATAGGCGACCACTGCCGCTGCTGCGGCCATCTGGAATTTCAAACGAAAAGCTTACGTCGCTAACGCCGGGAATGCGCGCCAACTGACTTCGCACACCTTCCATTCGCTGCACACCTTCCTTCGTCCAGTCGCGTGGAACGGAAGCGACTGTCAGGACGGCTTCTTTTTGATAACCCAGATCTTTACTGAAAAAATAAGCAACCTGCCGACTGATCACCATCGCGCCAACAAAAACGAGAATAGCCACCGTAAATTGAAAGACCACCAAAGAGCGTCTGAACCCAATCCCTTTCTGCACAGATCCTGTTAACTTTCCTTTGAGCGATTCGACTGAGGGTAGTCGCGACAGGATAAAGGCTGGATAACCGCCTGCCAATAAGCCGATAAGTAGGACCAATGCAACAAGCCCAGCATACAGTATGGGGGACCAGTTAATTAGCGATGAAATAGGCCGTTCCAATACGTCGGTGAATAATGGTCGGAATAGTTCATAACAAATCAAGGCGGCTATCATAGCACCGGTAGTTAACAACATAGCTTCGGCCAGAAACTGGCCAATAAGTTGTCTCTTCAAACCACCCAGCACCTTCCTGACACCAATTTCGCGCAGCCGCGTCGCCGACATACCGATGGTAATATTGACGAAGTTAACTACGGCCATTAGCAGAATAAACACACCGATAATCGTCAGGGCGAGCACCATCTTTTCGACTAATCCGTTCTGCGCTTTCAGGTAAAAGCTGGTTAACGGACTCAGATAAGCTTGTAAATCGGGTGACGCATGAGTCGCCAGACAGTGCGCCAGCGGCTTAGCTAATTGGTCAACCGTTACGCCTGGTTGCAGTTCCAGATAAGTCGGAATATATTGGTTTTGCCAGGAGCGCATACCGGCTTCCGGCATGAAGTAGCCGATATTTCGCATCGGAATAAATATATTGTCGGGGAGTGAAGCCAGGGTTGTGACGCTGTTTTTTGGTAAGTCCTGCAACACGCCCGTAACGGTAAATAGCTGTTTGCCACCGGCTGGCGTCTGCACCGTGAGTCGCTGCCGAAGCGCGTTGGTTGTGCCAAAATATTTCCGGGCCAGCGTTTCAGTGATGACAATCGAGTTAGGCTCAATAAGGGAAGTTTTAGGGTCGCCAGCGATCATAGGAAAGCCAAACATCGGCAGGAACGTCGAATCGCTAACCTGAATGTTCTCCCGGAAATGTTTCTGGTCGTTCGAGACGATAGCTGTTATACCGTAGTATCGATAATAATTGGCAACTAGATTAGGGTATAATTGCTTTAGCGTCGGGCCGAGAGGAGCTAACGTCGTAATGTCGAGCCCCATGGCTGGGTCTTTCCATCGACTCTGGATTAAGTATTGTTGTCCGGCATTTCGAAACCCTTTATTAACCGCCAACTCACCCTGGATGTAGTTGCCGATGAATAGCAGAAATGTTAAGCCTACGGTCAGACCTAATACCGTTACAAGCGCATAAAACCGGCGCCGAACAAGATTCCGAAGAGCGATTTTGATATAGTTTCGTAGCATAGTGGTAAGGGGATAGGGCAGGGGAGAAAAGCTAAAATCCCAATAAGTAGCCGCCGTAAAGGTAAAATTTACCCCGTTACCGTATTGATTACTAGCTCGTTAAAAAATGTTAAGTGGGGTTGGAATAAGGGCCGAGGGTATATGAATTCTTCCAGTGGGATGTGAGGACATAGACTTACACCAACCCCTCTGCTCACTCTGCTTTTAGAGCATCGACTGGATTGATCTGGAGGGCTTGCCAGAGCTTAAGCAGAATAGTGAAAAAGGCGATAAGCAGTACGCCGACTGCCGACAGGATAATGATACTGGTAGAGACGCCATTATTGAGCTTGAAAACGCTGTTCATTAGCGATATACTCAGAAAATAACCTAACAAACAGCCGACCACGGTGGATATGGCCAGAATCCAGAGGTAGTTTTTATGCAAAACCCAGCCCACTTCGGTACCGGTTGCGCCTAACACTCTCCGAACGGCTATTTCGCGGGTGCGTTTGAGCACATTGAGCGATACCAGAGAAAATAGCCCTGAAACAGCTAACAGAATGGTTATAAACGAGAATACGCCCATTGTCTGCGCAATACTAGTGGAAACAGCCTCCGCTTCGGCTAGTGCATTATCCTGATAAAAGCCGTTGAACGGTTTATACGGAAATAGCCGCTTCCAGGTCTTCTCCAGGTCCGTAAATACCTGCTTCTGATGCGTGGCATTGACCCGGGCGATGAGATACGAAAACTGGCTGGGTGCCACAGGTCGTATCATCGCCGGCGCAATAGGACTAAAGGGAGTATTAGTCATAAAATCATGCACAACACCACTAATTCGGTAAGTCGTCGAATCCATTTGAATCGACTGGCCAACCAGTGATTTTCCTTCGCCGTAGCGCCGGAGAAAGGTTTCGTTGACTAACACCGTTTGCGCAGGCTGGTCTCCCTGAAGCGGTAATAAAGGTTGACCATCGCGCAACTGGATTTGAAGCATGTTAGTAAAATTGTCGCCTACATTATAGAGCATTGCTTCGTGAGGCTGGCTACTGGCCGTGAAACTGGTTATGCCGTAACTGAAACCGGGTAAATGCTGGGTTCCCCCAATGGCTTCAACATTCGGAATATCCCGAACTGCCGAACTGAAAACCCGCCAGCTCGACTCTCCATACACACTGACGCCAATCAGGTTATGCCGGTCATAGCCTATATCAGCCGTACGGTTGTACTCAGCATTTCGGTCGAAACTAAGACCAGTAACCACAGCTATGATAGAAATTGCTACTTGCATACCCATCATAACTCGCGAAAAAAGGCCGGCTCCTCCAAAGCGAAGACCTCCCCGAAAAATAAGCGCCGGATTAAATGAACTCAGATAAAAGGCAGGATAAGAACCAGCCAGTAGCGTGATAAAGACCAGTAAACCAAGTAAATACCCAATCAAGGCTGGGTCTAGGTAGTTAATAGAAAGCTCCAGATACGACCACATGTGATTGTACCAGCTTACAATTGGATAGGCCAGAATAGCGCCTGTTAAAATGGCCATACCACAGATAATACCTGTTTCGGTGAGCAGTTGTATCATCAACTGGCCTTGGGTACTACCCATGACCTTCCGAACCCCTAACTCGCGCAACCGACGATTACAAACAGCAATGGTCATGTTAGCAAAATTGAGTGCAGCCGTCAGAAGGACCATTAGGGCCATAATGACTACACCCCAGACAGCGGCCGGAGGTAACGACGAATTCAATTTGTTATTCCGGATGCTGCGGGCCGAGAGCGCAAGCGCCCATAATGGTTCCAGCATGAATCGACTGATTTTCCGATCCGGATCGGCTGATTGCTGACGAGCTACTAACGTTGCCAGCGACGTTTCGACAGAAGCTCGGTCGGTGGAACGCTTAAGTAGCAGGAAAACAGCATCGACCTGTAATTTCCAGTTCAGATAATCGACGGGTTGACCACCATCTGATTGGTTGGTTAGCTGAGTCAGAAAATCGAATCGAATGCTCGAATTTTTGAGCTGCCCATCGATTACACCCCGTACGGTGAGAACTTTTGGGGTGGGTTGATCGGCATAAAAAATAAGTGATTCGCCAATAGGATTTTGCTCGCCAAAATACTTGGTGGCCATTTCATGCGAAATCAGCACTGAGGAAGGGTCTGAAAAATCAGTGGAGCCGCGAAAGGCTTCGAAATCGAATACGCGAAAAAAAGTAGGATCGGCAAAATGAAGCGTTTCATTGAAAATAGTCTCGCCATGCTTAACGACAGCAGCTGCCGAATTAAACCGTACGGCAGTTTCAACTCCCGTAATCTGTTGGGCATCAACTGCTACTGGTGAGGGACAGGTGCCATATAAAGTAGCATTATCTGCTCTGACGTACTCTACCCGGAAAATCCGCTCCCGATTTTTATGCCAGCTGTCGAACGAATGGGCGTAACGATAATTTAAAAATGCAAGTAGGCTAAAACCAATTCCAAGTCCCAATCCAAGTACGTTAACGATTACATATCGCAGATTACGCTTAAGATTACGAACAGCGGTTTTAAGATAGTTGCGGAACATAGGGTTAGGATGAAGTGTATGGGCGTGGGGTAAATTTACCTACTTTATTTGTCACCACCCGCTCACCTAACAAATTAATGCAAAGGGGTAAAGACCGAGGGCATAGGGAGTTTTCTCCCTATGCCCTCGGTCTTTACCCCTTTGCTAGTTACTTTTCTGGCTATTGATTGCCAGTTTTTATGCCGAAACTACGTTCGGTTTCTCTAATGATAGCCTGTTTCTCGCGTTCGCTCTTACCAAGCACGTTGGCGGTGCGTTCAATAATCAGCTCCTCACCATCTTTCTCGAAAGTATACTGCATCCAGAGCCGTCCGGCTTCTTTATCTTCCCGAACCTGCACTGACGAAGGTATTACGTCACTCGGTGAGAACGAAGGAGTTGACTTAGCATCAACCGAATATTCATAGGAATGCTCGTACGATTTATTTTCGTAAGTCCGAGTATAAGGCACTGGATCGTCCTGCTTCATATTCCGAGCGCTGTGTTTTCGGTCTTTCCGGTCGGAAACAACTACAACCTGATCGGTGGGAGCTTGTTCCAACGAATCAACGATGCGATTTTCCAGCGATTTTATGGTGCTTTGGTCCATATTCGCTACGTCGAACGTGCGGCTATAGTGGACGGAGCGGTTAGGCTCATCAATATCCACGCGTATCCGAAGCTGCCGACCATCGGTCGTAATGTGTTTGCTGGACGACCGTTGTGCAACTGCGCTGAAGCCAATAGCGACCAGTACCAGAGTAAGTATCGTTTTCATGAATCGGCAGAGAATGGCACTAAGTTAAGTGAGTAGAAATACTCCCACTATGATCATGCCAGCTGTATAACTTATTGTTTGTCAGTTAGTTTATGTTGATTTGTTTGGGTAAATGTCCGTTATCGGACAAATTCTGTACGACAGTGGACAGTGTAGTAGGGCTACTCACTTCGTAAACTTTTCACCGGATTTACTAAAGCGGCTTTCAGACTTTGGTATATGACGGTTGCCCAGCAAATAAGTAACGTCAGCAGGCAGGCCGCTACGAAAACCCAGAGACCGATATCGGTTTTATACGGGAAATTTTGCAGCCATGTATACATCGAATACCAGGCAATTGGAATGGCAATCGGAAACGAGAATAGCACCAGTTTCGTAAAGTCTTTCGACAGGAGAAGGATTACGCTTCCGACCGATGCACCAAGTACCTTGCGGACGCCAATTTCCTTAATACGCTGCTCGGTCGTGAACGTGGCCAAGCCAAATAAACCCAGGCAGGCGATTAGAATAGTTAATGCGGAAAAAGCGGTGAAAATTCGGCCTCTTCGTTCGTCAGCCTGATAAGCCGACTCAAAATCCTGATCCAGAAACCGGTATTCAAACAGCCGGTCCGGGTAAGTTTCCCGCCATGTCTGACCGATAAAGTCCACCGTTTTTTCGATGTTTTTGGGCTGTACTTTGATGTGAATGACGCCGTTAGCCCGGCGGCACATTATAATCATTGGCTCAATGGGGTTGTAGAGTGATTGCTGGTGGAAATCCTTGATAACCCCAATTACTTGCGCCGAGGGCGGTGCCTGTTGCCCATTCTGCGGCAAACCGCCGAGAAGCACTTTTTTGCCCAGCGGTTCTTTCCAGCCCATCCGCTCCACAGCCGCCTGATTAACGATAACAGAATTAAGGGTATCGGCCAGAATTTTATCCGAGAAATCACGCCCTTTAACCACCTTTATCCCCATCGTTTTCAGGTAGTCGTAGTCAACCTGAAATGGTTTGAACCCCATTTCTTTCAGGCCGGTATTAGACTCAACCGCGAAGATAACCCGGCTGCCAATGTTGCTGGTGGGTGCCGAGGCCGATGCCACTTCCCGGATGTTAGGATTGGCTAACAGCGTGTTCCGTAGGGTATTGAATTGAGCACGCGGCTGCCGGTCCTGGTAATCAATCGTTAATACCTGTTCCTGGTCATAGCCTAAATCGTGGTTGCGCATGAAGTTAAGCTGCTTATACACAATCCAGGTACAGATGAGCATAATCAGTGAAATAGCGAATTGACTCACCACCAGCGCTTTCCGGAAGAAACTGCCGCCCCTGATATTAAACGAACCTTTAAGCACGGTCGCTGGCTCGAAAGACGAGAGGTAAAATGCTGGGTAACTGCCGCTGATGAAGCCCGTAAATACGACAATAGCCAGCACAATTAGCAGAAACTGTGGTTGTAGGAGTTCGATAAACCGGATTTCTTTTCCCGAAACGGTATTGAAAAAAGGCAATAAGATCAGCAACAAAATCAGGCTGGCCGCTAAGGCCAGCAACGTCATCAGCACTGATTCGGTTAGAAACTGCGCCATCAACCGGCTACGCACCGAACCCATTACCTTTCGCAGACCAACTTCCCTTGCTCGCTTAGCCGAGCGGGCCGTGGCCAGATTCATGTAATTGATACTGGCAATCAGGAGCATGAAAAAGGCAACAGCGCTGAACGTGTACACATAACCGATGTTGCCGCTCGATTCGCCTTCCATATTAGAATAGAGGTGAATGCGGGTTAGCGGTTGCAACTCATAAGTGACCTTGATGCCCATCCGTTTGAAGATAGGCCCAATGTATTTGTCATATACCTGCGGAAACTTGCTTTCGAGAACCTTAGTATCGAAGTTTTCGGGCAATACCAGATAACTGTATAAATAAAATCCTCCCCAGTTAGTAGCTTGTCTTCGCTCGTTCTGACCGATAGAAATCAGGCCGTTAAACGTGAAGTGTGAGTTTTTCGGAATGTCTTCCAGCACGCCCGTTACCTTATAAAACGTGGTGTCGTTCGTTTGCAGCGACTGGCCCAACGCCGTCTTGGAGCCGAAGAATTTCTGAGCGGCTTTCTGGGTTAACACCACGCTGCCGGGCTGAGCCAGCGCCGTTCTGGGATCGCCCTCCACAAACTTGTAACTGAACACGTCGAATACAGTAGAGTCAGCGGCATAAATATCGTCCTCGTAAAACCGCTTATCGCCCTGCCGGAACATAACCCGGCCGTAGGGGAAGAATCGCACGTAATTTTTTATAAACGGGTAATCCTGCTTCAGCGTTGGAGCCAAAGCAGGCTGGGTACTGCTCCATCGGTTCACTTTGTCGGGCTCGGTGATGTGCGAAACGATGCGATAAATCTGGGATGCTTTAGTCTGATAACGGTCGTAGCTCAGTTCGTCGGTTACATAGAGCAGCAACTGCAGCCCGCAGGTGACGCCGATAGTTAAGCCCAGAATGTTGATCAGGCTATAGAATTTGTCTTTCCGCAGATTCCGCCAGGCGATTTTGAGGTAGTTAGTGAGCATTGGGAGTAGGGTTTAGGGGCGTGGGGCACGGGGGTAAGGGCATAGGGCAAGACGAGAATGTCCGTTTACCTTATGCCCTTACCCCATGTCCTTTGCTTATTCACTCCGTAAAGACTTCACTGGATTGGTAAACGCTGCTTTTAGGCTCTGAAAACTTACAGTTAATAGCGCAATTACTATCGCTAGCAATCCTGCCAACGCGAACATCCACCACGAAATGTCAACTTTATAGGCGAATTCCTGGAGCCAGCGGTTCATGGCGTACCAGGCCAGTGGACAGGCAATTACAATCGCAATCAGGACCAGTTTTAAAAAATCTTTGGATAGCAATGTAACGATGCTTGCAGCCGAAGCCCCCAATACTTTTCGAACGCCGATTTCTTTGGTACGCTGCTCGGTCGTGAACGCGGCTAGCCCAAACAGTCCCAGACAGGCAATGAAAATAGCCAGCACTGAGGCAATAGTAAATACTTGTCCGAATTGCTGCTCGCTCTGATATTGTTTGTTGTAATTCTCGTCCGCGAAATAAAACTCGAATGGATTGCCCGGATAAGCGGCTTTGTAAAGCTGTTCCAGTTCGGTCAGTTTATCTTGAATTTTATCAGTGGTTAACTGAACGGTCAAGTCACTCACCGACCGGCGGGGCAGAAAAATGGCGGGTTCGATGGCCTGTTGTAAGCCCTGATGGTGGTAGTCTTTTATTACGCCCACGACTTCAAACGGTTGCCCCCATTTTATAAACTGACCAACTGCTTTTTCAGGCGACGCAAAACCCAACTGCCGGGCGCTCGTTTCGTTGATCAGTACTTTGGCGCTTTTTTCATAGCCTGCCTCAGCTTCTCCAACTGTAAAATTCCGCCCGGCTGCTAATCCAATTTCGTAAGTATTCAAGAAACGATCGTCGATAATACCCATCGAATACGTTTTCTTGTCGTCGCCGGGACGAGGAACCTGTTTGGTTATCGCGTTAGCGGTGAAATTGTAGAAATTACCCGGTACAATGCCTGTCTGGCAAAAGCTTTTTACGTAGGGTAAGCGATTAAGCTCGTCTTCGAGGGCAGCTGTCCCTACCTTAAAGGAGTCTTCCTGCTTTATTTGCGGACCTTTTATCACCAATCGTTGTGATAGCTGCATACCAAGGTCTTTGTTCTGCATGTACTGCAATTGTCGGTAAAGCACCAGCGTAGCGATAATCAACGCTACCGATGCGCTGAACTGCGCAACAACCAGCGTTTTACGGAGCCAGCTACCTTTACCCGACGACAGGGAAAGACCATTACCTTTTAACGTCTGGATAGGCTGAAAAGATGTTAAGGTAAACGCTACATAACCGCCCGACGCGACTGCCCCGACAAGCAGAAGTCCTACACCAGCCAGCCAGAAGCCATTGGCATTCAATACATTCAGCGATAAGTCTTTTTGAACGAATGCATTAAAGGCAGATTGCAGCGATATAACCAGCAGCAGCGCTAACCCAAAGCCAACGCTATTCAACAGCAGCGACTCGCCCAGAAACTGCCCTATTAATTGGGACTTACCCGCACCAATGACTTTCCGAACGCCCACTTCTTTCGCTCGTTTCAGCGCACCCGCCGTTGACAAATTCACGTAGTTGAACCAGGCAATCAGCAAAATCAACCCCGCAATACCACTAAGTAAATACACAAAACCTAAACTACCGCTGGTCCGATAGACGTCGCTTAGTGAAGACGCCAGATGGATGTTTGTGGCGGGTTGAATTAGAAACTGACTCTGCTCATCGGGGTTACGTTGTTTGGCTAGTACGTTAATTTTTGCTTCCAGTGCTTTATAGTCAGCCGGGTCGCCAGAGCGTTGTTGGTCAGGTAGTTGTAGGAAAGTGGTCAGGTACGTACCATAGAAACTGTCTAACCGCGCCCAGTCGTTGCCGGCCAGATTCGCTGGGTTTGCCAGCGTTTGCAGGGAAAAAATCGCGTCGAAAGACAGGTCGGAGTTTGGGGGCATATCGGCATATACAGCCGTAACCGTATACAGCGTTTTGCCGAACTGGTTGTTAAGCGTCAGGATGCTACCGACCGGATTTTTATCGCCAAAATATTTGCGAGCCTGCGATTGCGACAACGCAACCGTATTGGGTCGGGTAAGCGCCGTGGCGGCTGTTCCCCGCACGAGCGGAAACGTAAAGAGGGTGAAAAAACTGGCATCAGCATAAGCCAGTTTAGCCTCACGGAAGGACTGAGGTGAACGGGCATCTTTATCCTCGCTAACACTGACAATCCCATTGGCCGAATGTTCCGCAATCCGGCAGAAGTTGCGTACCTCTGGAAACGCCTGTTTGACAAGCGGACCCACCGGCGGAGACATATCTACCCAAATATCGCCCTCGCGGGTTTGGGTGAGCAGCCGGTAAAGTGTGGGCAGGTTCTTATGGAATGTGTTGACGCTGCGTTCGTAAGCAACATATTCCAGGATGAGCACAAAAGCGGCAATACCTAGCGCAAGTCCTGCAATGTTAACAGTCGAGAAAACCCGATTCTTGCGCAGGTTGCGCAACGCGATTTTGAGGTAATTGAAAAGCATAGATCAGGTTTTAAGAATGAAGTCTTTTTACGGATTAGTTGCCGTTCCTAGAGTAAATTATATGCCCGTTATCGTTTGCCTTTGTCAGCTACATTTCGAACCGTTGCATGACCTGCGTTTTGGGCGTGAACTTGTCGAGCATTAACGTTAACCGTTGCGTTAGCCTGTGTGGTGATCGTTGCGTCCTGCACAACTAATTCCTCTGCCCGCACGTCGCCGTTGGCTTCACTGAGTACGTTGAGTTGTTTAACCGATCCGCGTAGTGTTACATTGCCATTTGCTCCATTGATAAGTTTAAATGAACTGGAAGTCAGGTTATTCACCACTACGTCACCGTTCGATTCGTTCCGCAATTGGTTTAATGCAGGTGTCCTTATGGTAATCTGAATGGTTCCTTTGCTTAGCCAGAAAGGCTTATTGGCGGGATCTTTAAAACTGAGCCTAAGAACATTATCCACACTTTCAATGTGCAGAAATGAGTTGAGATTATCGTCAAGCTGTATATTGACAACTGACTGTGTTCCTCCAACCTCAACAATGACTTTAGAAAAAAACGGTCCAATATCAATTGCCTGAAAGGAAGCTACCTGTCGGTCTTCCCGAATAAGTTTTCCGCTTCCGCGTAATTCCCGTTGTGAACTGTATTTGTCGCCCTGAGCATATGTAGTATTTGCCACCCAAGATAACAGCACCAAAAGAAAAGCCTGCTTCATTTGAATCGTCAGTTAAGAAAACAGTATATACCACTCAACCGCTATGCCACAAATAAAAAAAGCCATTCCTGAACTGGAAACAGCTTTTTAATAAAAACCTTTGTCCGAAATTGGACAAGGGTTCGTCCGGTTATAACTCATTGATTATCGGAGAAAAAAGCAGCACGTCCAGAGTTCGCTTTTATCCTCTGCCCCAATTCCTTATCCCTCTGCTATTTATTCACTTCGTAAACTCTTCACCGGATTCACCAGCGCAGCTTTGATGCTTTGGAAACTGACCGTTAATAGAGCAATGCCCACGGCTAACAGACCGGCCAGTGCGAACATCCACCAGGCAATGTCAATTTTGTAGGCAAATTTCTCCAGCCACTTAGTCATGACGTACCAAGCAACGGGCGAACTCAGCACCAGCGCCACTAATACGAGCTTGACGAAATCGATGGAAAATAGCCCAAAGATGTGAGAGGTTGACGCACCCAGCACCTTGCGGATACCGACTTCTTTTGTGCGGGTTTCGGCCATGAATGCCACGACACCATAAAGGCCCAGGCAGCCGATAAAGATAGCAATGCCTGCCAGTAGCCGGAACAGCGAGTATAACTGCTCCTCGCTTTTGTAGAAATTGGTGAGCATTTCATCCAGGAACGTGTATTTAAACACAAAGTCAGGGAAGGTGGCATTCCAGGCGGGTTCTATCTGGCTAACTAACTGGCTGATGGTTTCGGCGCTTTGCCCCGGGGTAAGCTTGATGCCTAGGCTGCGGTACTGATCGCGGTAGGAGGTCAGTACACTGGGCTCGATGCGCTGGTGTAGCGAGAACGCGTTGAAATCTTTCACCACGCCTACAATCGGCTTTTTCAAATCCTCGCCATTTACCCGTAGGAATTTGCCAATGACCTGTTCAGGCTTCTGGAAACCCAGCCGCTTCATGAAGGCTTCGTTGATCACAAATTCCCGCATGGAATCGGCCGGCAAATACATCCGTCCGGCAAGTAGTTTCAGTCCGTACGTATGCACATAAGCTGTGTCGGCTGGGCGCATCAATACACCATAGTCAGGCTCTTTATCATCGTTTTCGAATCGGAAGCCGGTCGTCCAGTTGCTACTGGATGAGGGTGTTGTCATGCCGAAACTCATTGTCTGAATACCCGGCAGACCTGTCAGTTTTGCTTTCAGACTTTCCAGTTGCCCCGGTTTTTTCTCTGGAATGTACACTGTCAGTACCGCATCCCGACTGTAGCCTAAATCGGCGGATCGGAAATACTTCATCTGATTATAGGCTATAATAGTACCGATGATGAGCAGTTGCGAAATCGCAAATTGTCCCACAATAAGCCCCCGGCGCAGCGTCAGTTGGCTACTGCCTGACCCTTGTCCTAATGCCCGCATTTTCCCTTTAAGCGCCAGAATGGGTTGATAACCCGATAGCACCATCGCCGGATAAAAACCAGCTAGTGCGGTGGTAAGCAACCCCAGTGTAATCAGAAACCCAATGACCACTGGAGCGAATAGATTGGTCGCTTCGGGTTTGATGTTAAGTAACTCACTGACATAAGGCAATGCCACCTGCGCGACGATAAGCGCCAGCACCACCGCCAGGCCGGTCAGAACGCCGGTTTCACCCAGAAACTGCCGCACTAACTGGCTCCGCGAACTACCCAGCACTTTCCGGACGCCTACTTCCTTAGCTCGGCGAATGGCCTGTGCCGTGGCCAGATTGATGAAGTTAACGCAGGCCGTTAGCAGGATAAACAGACCAATTAGACCCATCGCCCAGATCATTTCTTTGCTGACGGTACGTTTGGCGTAATTGTCGGTGCGAGGGTCAAAATGGATGTCGGTTAAGGGTTGTAATTCATACTGTAAATCGCGAGCGTCGTCGGACTTGTGGTATTTCTTGACGAAGGCCACCAACTGCTTTTCCATCTGCGCGGCTTCCGTGGTTTGTTCCAGCGCTGTGCTAGGGAGCTTCATATAAATCTGCGCCCCACCGTAGGTAGACCCCCAATCGTCCCAGTTAGTAAACGCGCCGTATTGCTTTAGCGAAGCAAACGACAGCAGCACCTGGAAGGGCACGCTACTTGTAACGGGTGGGTCCTGCACAATGCCCGTCACCACAAAATCCATTTTGTTATCCACGCGCAATGTCTGGCCAATGGGATTGCTCGAGCCAAAATATTTCTGCGCCATGCGCTCGCTCAGCACCACTGTTCCGGGATTGGCCACTGAGGTTTGCGGGCTCCCTTTTTTCCAGCCATAATCGAAAAGCCGGAAGTATTCGGGTTCAACGAACGCCAATATGCCGTCGCCCTCCTGAAATTTTTGAATAGCTTTCCCCGATTTCCCGCCCACGGTCACCACCACATTTGTAATGCGGTTAACCATCGTAAGGTCATGTTTCAGGGCTGGAAAATCATTTCTCAGAGCTGCCAGCGCGGGCAGTGGCGCACCTACATTACGCCGGTCGTCATTGGATTTTTTGTCGAACGAAACAAGCCGGTACGTCTGATCCGCGTGCGCATTGTGCCGGTCGAAACTAAGTTCATAGCGAATTGCTAAGAATAACAGTGAGCAGCATGACAGACTCAATGTCAGACCCAGTACGTTGATAATCGAGTAACTCCAGTTACGCTTCAGGGCGCGAAGGGCGGTGATGAAATAGTTTTTTAGCATAGGGATAAGGGCAGAAGGGGTGAGGTAAGGGTAGAGGGTAAATGCATATTTCTGGCTTACCCTCTGCTATTCACTCCGTAAACTCTTCACCGGATTCATTAATGCAGCTTTGATACTTTGGAAACTCACCGTCAGTAGGGCAATGCCGACTGCCAGCAGACCCGACAGGGCAAAGACCCACCACGAAATATCGATTTTATAGGCAAAATCCTGCAACCACCGGTTCATGGCATACCAGGCAACCGGACTAGCCAGTACGATAGCGACGGCAACCAGTTTCAGAAAATCTTTTGACAGCAGGCCGACGATGCTGGTTACGCTGGCACCCAGCACCTTCCGGACACCGATTTCTTTAGTGCGCTGCTCAGCCATGAACGTAGCCAGTCCAAACAGACCCAGGCAGGCAACAAAAATGGTTAGGCCAGCGAAAATACCCAGAATACGAGCGGTTTTCTGCTCGGCCAGGTAGGTATCGTTGAACCGCTTATCGAGGAATGAATATGTAAACGGCGCATCGGGGCTGAGTTTCTTCCATTCGTTCTCTAACGACGCCAGCAACCCGCTAATATCTTTGGGCCTGATCTTTACAATTACGGTACCGGAATTTTTGCTCAGCACCATAACCAACGGAGAAATCGACTCGTGCAGCGACCGGAAATGAAAATCTTTCACCACGCCAATTACCCGATAGGTTTTCTGTGTACCCTCGTTCTCAGCATGACCGATGGTGTGGCCAACTGCATTAGCTCCCCAGCCCAGGATTTTGGCCGCTGTTTCGTTCAAAATCACGCCAGACGAATCGGTGCCATAAGCTCTAGAAAAATTTCGACCAGCTATCATTTGCATACCTAAAGTCGGAATGTACTCGTAATCGACATCGTACCGGATTCCCTTCACAAACTGAGTTGAATTGCTTTCCGGATACATCATGTAATTGTTATTATAGCTTGGTCCTGCTGGTAGATACCCCGATGTACTGACACTCACTACCCGAGGGTCCTGCATGATCTGATTGCGAAATACCTCTTCTTTTTTGTCGAGTTGCCACGTTTCGGGTAATACCAGGACCTGCTCTTTGGTGTAGCCTAACTTCTTGTTCTGGATGTAATTCAATTGTTGGTAGACAACAGTGGTCCCGACCATCAGAATGATGGAAATACAAAACTGAACGACAACCAGACCGCTACGCAAGCCAATGCTTTTTCGGTCGCCCGTAAACTTCGTGCCTTTCAGCACGGCAATCGGTTTAAACGAGGACAGGAAAAAAGCCGGATAGCTTCCTGCCAGCACGCCAACTGCTAAGCCTAACAGCAATAAGCCCGGTAGTAACCAGAGACTATTTTTAAGGTTGAGTGCTAACTCTTTGCCCGCCAGTTCATTGAAGAGCGGCAGCGCCAGATAAACGATGCCAATAGCCAGTAGCAGTGCAATCATGGTCAGCAGTAACGATTCGATCAGAAACTGATTCATCAGGCTTTGCCGCACAGAACCCATCACTTTCCGAACTCCCACTTCTTTAGCCCGTTTCGAAGCTCCAGCAGTGGATAGATTCATGAAATTGATGCAGGCAATCAACAACATAAATAGCGCGATGGCTCCGAAAATATACACGTATTGCGCATCGCTGTTGGGGGCTATTTCCCCCGTCAGATTCGAGTGTAAGTGGATGTCGGTTAAGGGTTGCAGTAACAAGCTGAGGTTATTGCCTTTCTGGCGAAACTGGGCCATAGTCATCCCAAACGCCTGCTGGATTTGCGGCCCCATGTATTTGCTGACCACTTGAGGTAGTTTGGCTTCCAGCTGGTTAGGATCGTAACCTTTGGGCAACACTAAGTAGGTGTAGTAACCTGACGTCATCCACGATGGCGATTTTGCATCCGAAACCCCTGCCAGCGACGTAAGCATATCGAAGTGGAAATGCGAATTAACCGGCATTTTGTCGATGACACCCGTTATACGAAAGAGCGCATTCCAGCTTTTAACTGTTAAGGTTTTGCCAACCGGATTTTCAGTCCCGAAATATTTCTGGGCCATCGCTTGAGTAATAACGGCGGTGCCCGGTTGAATCAGTGCCGTTTTAGCATCGCCCTGAATCAGCGGCAGGCTGAATACCTGGAAGAAATTGGAGTCGACATAGGCTACCTGATCATCCCGAAATGTTTTGTCACCTACGGTAATACTCGGAGCCCCTGCCGTACGAATCCGGGTAGCTTCTTCAACCTCCGGATAATCCATTTTCAGGGTCTGCGCAACGGGCGGCATCACGTTGGCTTCGTTGATTTCTCCCCCATTCATAATGGCCCGAAAAACAACGCGTACAATGCGGTCAGCCTTTTCGTTGAAGCGGTCGTAGCTGAGTTCGTCCAGCACAAACAGGCTGATCAGCATACAGGTTGCGAGCCCTAATGCTAATCCAGTAATATTGATAGCTGAAAATGCCTTATTCCGAAGCAGATTACGCCAGGCAATCTTAATATAGTTCTGTAGCATAGGACATGGTACGCGGTGCATAAAGCACGGCTTATACAGTTATGACCAAACGGCGTACCATGATTTTAATTAACTGACTATTAGAATTTTATGCTTAGTAAGATAAAGAAATTTGTCCGCAAACGGACGCTGGGCGGACAGTTGCGGACAGGGGCATTGAGGTAAGGGGTTGGGGTAGAGGGTAAAAGTTGAATCTTGACTTACTCTTTACCCCAACCCCTTACCTCAATATTCAACAAATGGGGCTTACTTGCTGCTTACGGGTACACCGATTTCTTTCTCGATGCCTTCAACAATACGCTGCCGGTCCTTTTGCGACTTATCCTGAGTATTGATAGTGCGCTCATAATTTACCTCTTCGCCATCTTTCTGGAATCGGTAGCGCACGTATAGTTGTCCGGTTTCGGAATTATACTTAACCTCTTTGGTGTAAGGATTCTTACCGCTTACTGCCGTTACCTGCCTTTCATCCCCACTCCCACTGGCGTAAACCATCGGATTATCACCGTCTGTAATGATCACCGTACTATTACCATTATAGACGTGAGGGCTTCTGGGGGGCTTAGGGACCGCGGGAGTTCTTAAAGTAACACGGGGTGCGGTAGGTGGCTTAGGTGGCTCCGGCATACCAACATTGAGTGAATCCAGAATGTGTTCACGAAGGGCATTTCGTTCGTCTTGATTCATGTCAGATACATCGAAACTGCGGTCGTAATCAATCGATTTGCCGTCGACTGTGCCGTTTACACGGATCGACAAGGTTTTGCCATCGTCGTTAATATTGCGGCTGATCGACGAGTGTTTCTGAGCAATAGCCAGCGAACTAACAAGCGCTAAGAGGGTTGTTACGAGTGTTTTCATGTTGTTTGAGATTTGAAGTTGGGGCAGGGTAGACCCCTTGCCCACTGTTATTCACTCCGTAAAGACGTAACCGGATTCCTTAACGCTGCTTTGATGCTCTGAAAACTTACGGTGGCGAACGCAATTAGCATGGCTAGTCCACCAGCTACCACGAAAATCCACCACGGAATATCAATCTTATAGGCAAAATTCTGTAGCCACTTATTCATGGCCCACCAGCCGATCGGTGAGGCAATTACAATGGCGATAATCACCAGCAGCAAAAAATCTTTGGCGAGTAGCATAACGATGTTTGTAACCGACGCGCCCAACACTTTCCGAACCCCGATTTCTTTGGTGCGTTGTTGAGCTGCAAAAGCTGCCAGTCCGAACAAGCCCAGGCACGAAATCAGAATTGAGATAATAGTGAAATAGCTCACAATCTGTGAGGTGCGAGCCTCCGCTTCGTAGTTCTTCTGAAAATCTTCGTTCAGAAAAGTATACGAAAATGGCTCTTCAGGAAGCAACACTTTCCACTTTTGTTCGAGAAAGGTTAGCACTGGCTCCATGTTAGCCGTATTAACGTGAACGATAATGAAATTGTAATTAGGTCGGCTACTCAACAGGAAGCTGTAAGGTTCAATAGTCTGATGCAGGTTTTCGTAGTGGAAATCTTTTAGGACGCCCACAATCTCGTAGGGATGTGTTTTTCCTTGCCAATCGAAATTAAGCTTCTGACCAACTGCTTTGGTAAGTGGAATCTGGAATTTGCGTAAAGTGGCTTCATTAACCACAATCCGGTTGCTGGTATCGCCCGGAAATTGTCGGGAGAAAGTCCGGCCGGTTAGCAGTTTAAAGCCCATCGTTTGCAGGTAATCGTAATCGACCCAGTTCGTTTTCACGCTCTGAGCAGTCATTACACCCCGCTCCGGTCGGTACAGCAGAAAATCGGTGGCGTTGTTAATACCTGGATAATACTGCGTTCCGGCGGCTCCTAATACCTGATTGTTACGCAGAATTTCGCTGCGAAAAGCAGTATAAACCTCATTCGATTCCTTGCTGTGAAATGGGATAGCGATCTGCTGATCCTGCGTGAAACCTAGTGACTTATTCCGTAGAAAACGCATCTGCTCCTGAATAACAAACGTAGCCAGCACCAGCCCGACCGAGATTACAAACTGAAAGACCACCAGCCCGCGACGCAGTGCTACTGCCGAGAGCGTGTTAGTAAATTTGCCCTTCAGCACCTGCGCCGGATTGAACAGCGACAGATAGAAAGCTGGATAACTGCCTGCCAGCAATCCGGTCAGTAAGGCGAGCCCAATGAAAGCCAGTGCAATACGCGGCTCAAACAACTCGGAAATCTGTAATGATTTAGCCGTTAGCTGATTGAAGACCGGTAAAAAGGCTGCCACCAGAATTAACGCGATTGCCAGCGCGAGTAATGCCAACACCATCGACTCACCAAGAAACTGCCCGATCAGTGAACCGCGTTCGGCTCCCATTACCTTCCGAACCCCAACTTCAGCCGCTCGTTTGGCCGACCGGGCGGTTGATAGATTCATGAAATTAATACAGGCAATTAGCAGTGTGAAAAGGGCAATCGACGCCAGGATATACAGGTAAGTTTTGGTATTGGTGGGCGTAACAATGGTGTTTATTCGATCGAATAAATGCAGATCAGGCACCGACACCAGAGATAGCTTTTTATCAAAACCAACGGCCTTTAGATCGTTGCTGGCGTATTTCTCCATGAACGCCGGAAATTTCTGCTGCAATTGAACCGGGTTCGCGTTGGGACGCAATTTTAAATAGGTAACGAACATATTGTTGCAGCAGAAATCCAGCTTTGATTCCCGCAGAAAGCTGCCAACCCAACCCGCCTGAATTGGTAGAAAGAACCGGGCGTCGATGTGCGAACGGGCGCTTTCGTCGCGGTAAACGCCGGTCACTTTGAAATCCTCACCATTACCAGCTATGCCGCCAATGCGAATCAGTTTATTCAACGCCGGTGCATTACCAAACAGTTTATGCGCAACCTCTTCGGATAACACCACCGAATTGCGGTCAGCCAGAGCTGCGTGAGGATTGCCTTCGGTGAACTGGTAGGTAAACAGATCGAAAAACGTTGAATCGACCTGATAGCCTTTGGTTTCATAAAACGCTTTGACCGCCTTACCATCCTGTCGCACCTGGAGTAGCGCCTTGTCATCGATAATATTTGTCCACAAACGGGCTACCTGCTCAATCTCCGGAAACTCAGACTTCAGGGCAAAGGCATACGGAGCCGACGCCGTCGCGTTCATATCGCTGCTCGCTCCTTTAACCCCCTTACCAATGATGGTTTCCTGGGCCATCAGGTATAGCCGATTGGCGTGCTGCTGGTGTTTGTCGTAGGATAACTCACTGCGAATGTAGAGCAGCAGCAACATACAGCACGTCATCCCGACAGATAGTCCGAAAATGTTAATAGCTGAGAACGACTTGCTTCTTAGTAGATTACGGACGGCGATTTTGAGATAGTTGATGAGCATAAGGGTAGGAGGTTAGGGCAGAGGGGTAATGGCTTGGGGCGGAGGGTAAAAGTTGGGTTAAATAACCCTTTGCCCCCTTCCCCTACCTCTATGCCCTCTTCTATTCAGAACGAAGTGACTTCACTGGATTCGTCAGAGCGGCTTTTACGCTCTGGAAACTCACCGTTATGGCGGCTACGATTAGGGTTGCCAGCATAGAGATAGCAAAGATGCCGGGACCAAAATCGATTTTATATTCAAATCCCTGTAGCCATTTGGTCATAATCCACCAGGCTACGGGGGCCGCCAAGACAAATGCAACCACAATTAACTGAGCGAACTCCTTGCCGAAGAGCCACAAAATACTTCCGACGCTGGCGCCCAGCACTTTCCGAACGCCGATTTCTTTCGTCTTCTGTCGAGCCATGAACAACACCAGGCCATAAAGTCCCAGACAACCGATCAGCATGGCAATACCGGCAAAAAAATTGATCAGTTTCGCCATTGTCTGCTCCTGACGATAACTTCGTTCAATCTGGGTATCAACGAATTGATGAGTGAAGTAGCTATCCGGATAAGTTTGGTTGTAGAACTTCTCCAACTGGTTGATTGCCCGACCAAAATTGCCTGAATGAAGTTGTAGATTAGCCGCGAAATATCGATTCGCCCTCGTTGTCATAAAGAGGGGGCTAATAGCAGCTTTGAGTGCTTCCTGGTTGAAGTCTTTTACAACGCCTATAATCTCCAGCTTTTTCCCGTCGACATATAAGAGCTTACCTAACACTTGATTTGGGTTACTGAAGCCTAATTTGCGAACGAATTTTTCGTTAACCAGCGTTTCGCGGGACGTATCGGACGGGTATAGATTTCGTCCAGCAACAACCTTAATACCGTACAGATCGAGGTAATTGACGTCGATGTATTTGCGCTGAATACTAAAATCTTCAGCTTTAGGTCGATTATTATATGTAAAACCGGTTGAACTTATCCAGCCTGACTGGGGCGCACCGCTCATGGAATAGCTGAACTTCTCGACGTCGGGAATACTGGTGGCGAGATTGCGGAATGTACTCAGCTTAGTTACGTCCTGATCGGGCACCGAAGGTAATTGAACGGTCAGGATGGCGTTTTTCCGGAATCCTAAATCCTTGTTCTGCACAAACGTCAATTGACTGGTGACGACAATCATGCCGATGATCAGCATTTGTGAGATAGCGAACTGCGTAATCACCAATCCCCGACGAACCGAAAAGCCACCCACTTGTTGCGAGGTTATCTTTCCTGCCAACGCCATTACCGGTCGGAAACCCGCTAACACCAGAGCTGGATAAACTCCGGACATGGCAATAACGCCAACAACCAGTAGGATTAGCCAGCCAACAACGGATAGCGTAAAGTAGAAGGTAAACTTAAACGCGCCCGATAAATTCTGCTGAATAAGGTCTTGTCCGAACTGAAAAAGACCGATGGCAATTGCCGTTGCAACAAGGGTAATCAGCGCGGTTTCACCCATGAACTGCCAGAACAACTGAGGACGCGTGCTGCCCATCACTTTCCGTACGCCCACTTCCCTCGATCGGGTAAGCGCCTGAGCAGTAGCCAGATTGACAAAGTTGATGCTGGCCGTAATGATTAGAAAAATGCCGATGATCAGCAGCGATAAAATCAGTCCTTCACTGACTCCGCCATGGTCTGTTGAGAAGTGAATGGCACTTAAGGGTTGCATTGGGAACCGGGTATCTTTAAGCCCAGTCGGCTTATTTTTCTTGATAAACGCCAGCATTTGCCGATCCCAATCGGCCTGTGTAAACTGGTTGTTCAGACTTACATAACACTGTGTACTGCTGTTCGTATCATCGAAACCGTTGTCATCACTTCCTCTGTATTCCTTAAGACTAGCCCACGACGGCATGATCGAATATGGGAAATCGGTATTGTCTTTGTAATCAGCAAAAATGCCAACGATGCGCAGGTTCAGACGACCGTCAAGTTTGATGGTCTTACCAATCACGTTTGCGGTGGTGCCAAAATATTTCCGGGCATTTTTATCGCTGAGTACAACCGTATTTGGCTGTGTCAAATCAGCGGGGCCACCCGCGAGCCAGTCGTAATCGAAAATGCGGAAATAAGTCGGCTCAACAAAGGCACCTATTCCATCCGTCTCCTTGAATTTTTTATCGGGTCCCTTCGTCATCGGAACCACTACGGTCGGTTCTTCTTCCTGGTCAATCATCGCCAGGTTTTCAATCTCGGGGTGATCGTTGCGTAGTGTTTTCCCAAATACGTAGGGTACGCCGGGCGTATGAAATTCCCCCGCGGGTGAGAAGAATTTTGTGGTTATCCGGTAAATGCGGTCAAATTTCTGGTGATGCCGATCAATACTGTAATGGTAGCGAACCAACGCAAAAATCAGCATAGCACAGCCAATGCCGAGTGCAAGTCCCGTTATATTGATCAACGCGTACGACCGGTTTTTAACTAAATTCCGCCAGGCGATTTTAAGATAGTTGAGTAGCATAGGGGTTTGGGTTAAGGCATGGGGCAGAGGGGTAAGGGCAAAGGGCTGGCACTAATTTCCTCTCTGCCCCAACCCCTTACCCCAATCCTATTCAGAACGAAGTGACTTGATCGGATTTGTCAGGGCGGCTTTTATACTCTGGAAACTCACCGTTAGCAGGGCAATTAGAACCGTCAGACCACCAGCCAGCACGAACACCCACCAGTGGATATCGGTGCGGTAAGCAAAATCGGCCAGCCAGGTGTGCATAGCGTACCAGGCGATTGGTGAAGCAATGACCAGAGCGACCAATACCAGCTTCATGAAATCTTTGGAGAACATAGCCACTAAGCTTGCTTCTGACGCACCCAGCACTTTCCGAATGCCGATTTCTTTAGTGCGCTGCTCGGCCATGAACATCGATAATCCGAACAGGCCTAAGCACGAAATCAGGATAGCGATGCCCGCAAAGATACTGAACAGCGTTTGCTGCGTCCGTTCGCGGGTGTAGAGCCGATCAAAGCGAGCGTAAAGGAATTGGTAATCGAACGGACGTTCGGGGAAAAAGCGCTTCCAAACCGTTTCAACTCGTTGCACGGCCGCTGGAATATTACCTTGTAAGGGTATCGATATCCAGTTGAAATTTTCGATAGACATCACCATTGCCAGCGCTGCCATCTCTTGGTGCAACGACTCAAAATGAAAGTCTTTCGTGACACCGATAATCTGTCCGTTAGCCCTCCCATAACGGAACGGTTTCCCAATGGCCTGTTCAGGTGTCCAGCCGAGTTGCCGGACGGCCGTTTCGTTCAGAATCACCATCGATGTGTCGGTCGAGTAGGCGCGGGAGAAATTACGTCCGGCGGCCATTGGAATTTGATAAGCTGAAATAAAATCGTAGTCGACGCGCAGGCCACGCAGATTAATTTTGACCGGTGCCATCGTGTCGCCTTTTGGTGCCGAAGCATCCCACGAATCAAGCAATCGCGACGACGGGATACGCGATGAACGGCCTATATCACGCACCGAGCCGGTTTGGACTAATTGCTGTTTAAGTGTTTCATAATTCGTAGTCGAATCGCCCACATCTGGCATCAGCAGGACTTGATCTTTAGCGTACCCCAGCCGATAATCCTGAATGTATTTCATCTGGTTGTAAACGATCGCTGTGCTGATCATGAGTACAATGGCAATAGCAAACTGCGTAACGACCAGCGTCTGCCGCATTTTGCCACTGCGCATGGTCGAGGCTATCTGGCCTTTCAAAACGCCTAATGGTCGGAACGAGGTTAGAAAGAAGGCCGGATAACTGCCTGCAACCAAGCCTGTCAACAACGTAATCCCAATCAGAATAGCAAGGAAAATCGGGTCGAGTAATTGCTGAAATGCCAGCTGTTTCTTAGTGAAATCGTTCAGGGCGGGCAGGCAAAGTAAAACCAGAAAAATAGCAATGCCGAGCGCGAAAACAACCAGCATCAGCGACTCACTCAGAAACTGACCAATGAGCTGGTTGCGCAAAGCCCCTACAACCTTGCGCATACCAACCTCTTTGGCTCGTCCTGCCGAACGAGCAGTAGCCAGATTCATGTAATTGATGCAGGCAATCAGCAGAATGAATAAACCGATGGCTGAAAATAAATAAATATAGCTGATATCGCCGGTGGGTTCTATCTCCGAATCCGTATGCGACCGAAGGTGAATATCCGTCAGTTTTTGCAGGTTCAGCACCGACCATTTTGAGGGTTTGTTACCTTCCTCAGCCGGAACGTGTTTGTCCTGAAAAGCCGGAAAAGCCGCTTCCATGCGCTGTGGATCAGCCGGTCCGCCGTCGCGGCCGGGTTTCAGTAGCACGTAGGTGTTAAATGAGTTATTGCTCCAGTTACTCCGTAATCCTTCGGCTCCGTAAACCCGGTTATCATTAAAGGTGGAAAACGCCAGCAAAAATTTGGGATGGAAATGCGATTGCACCGGTAGCGGTTCAAAAACACCCGTAATAGTCAGGTCAAATTGATTATTGAATCGAACGGTTTTGCCAATTGGATTTTCGCTGCCGAAGTATTTCTCCGCCATTGGGCGCGAAAACATAATCGAAAACGGATTGACTAAGGCTTGATCCGGATTGCCGCTAAGGAGTTTAAAATCAAAGACTTTGAATAGATTTCCTTCCGCAGCGAAGATGTCCTCTTCGTTATACGAGTGCTCGCCGTAGCGGATTAGTCCCCCGTTGTCAATCGTTCGTACCACCTGTTCAGCCTCCGGAAAGTCCTGCTTAATTAACGGGCCAAACGGCGGGGCTAGCTGTGCCAGCTTTAGCGAAACGGTTCCTTCTGAGGACAGGAAAGTTCGGCTGACGCGGTAGATACGGTCGGCATTGGTATTATACCGATCGTAGCTAAGCTCATCCCGAACGTAAAGCGCAATGAGCAGAAAGCACGCTAGTCCTACTGCTACGCCTGTAATATTGATAAAACTGAATGTTTTATGCTTGGTCAGATTCCGAAACGCGATGAGCAAATAATTCCTTAGCATAGGGTAAGGGCATGAGCCGAAGTGTGTAAATTTCATGCGCCAAATGCCGTACCAAAAAAATAAATATCTGATTATTAAGTATTTATTTTATCGACTATAAGCGAGATGTCCGCAAACGGACGCCAGCCGTACAGTTGCGGACAGGCTATCCAAGGTGAGGGTCGGACAGAGGCATTAGCTGCACCCTCTGCCCGTATCCGGTTACCCTTTCCACCTCAAAACTGATTCTTCAAGGCGAGTGTCGGATACACTTGGAGTTGGTTGGCGTTTGTCAACGTGTGGTAAAACAGGTTAATCCGCGAACCGATGGAAACCGATTTTGTGAGTTTAACCCAGCATTGCGGATCGCCGAAAAAGGCAACTTTCTTGCCCATCTGATCTTTCGTAAAATCGGTACCCTGATTGCGATTTTCACTCCACGCTACCAAACTTCCGGCTATCATAAGCCGGTAATTAAAAAATCCCCTTCCGAAATAAAAAGTGAATTGCGGATCATAGCTTGGTCGGGGAAAGGCGCTGTACCGATAAACCAGGCTTGTGCTGAACCAGGCGCTTCGCCATTGAAATGGATAAGCGACTCCAATACCAAATGTGTTGGTGAGGTAATAGCCATACATAGGTGGCGCAACGCCCAATCCACCTGTATAGGTAAGGGCCAGTTGAAACTTGGGTCGCCAGTAGCGCAGATTCTTTGAGACTTGTAAGAAAACCTGACCAACGTTATTATTTTCGCCGGTGAAGTCAGCTTGCATTTTCAGTAGAAATGACCCGGTTGAATCGGTACTTTTGAAATACTCAAACGTCATCGACGCAAAATTCCGTCGGTTTAAATCAGGGTCGAGCGAGTGTCTGAAATCGTAATGAAATTGAAGTTGCTGAGCCTGTCCAGCTAAGGCAGTAACGCATAAAATAAGCAGCAGCGCGTTTTTCATGAGCGACGAATTTTTTGACAAAGCTTCGTCTGAAAGGCAAAAACGGGCGGAAGCTGGGCGGAAACGTTACGGAATCGTCAATACCGTTCAGTAGTTTTGAATAAAACGGCTTATAATCAGATTGTTAAGCGGGTAACAAATGGATGAACTTGACCGGCGGGCGTTTGCCGACTTATTGAATGCGGTGGTCATGAAATGTTTTGGCCATCCGCTGGATAGTCCGCTTTCGGAGCCGGAAAGTAAGTATTTAAGTAACGAGATCGAAGAGCGTACCGGGTTAGTTGTTGGCTGGCGAAGCCTGAAAAACTACGCGGTTTTTGTGCTGAATCCCTCGCCGGAAAAACAGGAAAATCCCTCGGTAGCCACGCTCGATACGCTGGCCCGTTACGTGTTCGACGCACCCACGACAACCGAGGCTGAACGTAAACGACCGGGCGAACATTTTCCGTACTGGTTCCGCTACCGCGATCAGGCTGCATTATCATTAAAGCCAGAGGTGGCTAAACATGATACTCGAAAGAGCCGTTTTCGTTGGTTACTAATCGGCTTAGCGTTAGTTGTAAGTGTAATTGGTTTTCTAATTCTACAGCAACCCCATTTGGAGCAAGTTCAAGATGATTTCCGTCATACCGACGAAGCATCGTTAACTAGGAACGGCTGGTTTATTAAAAATAAAAACGACCAATTCTGGAATCGAAGAAAAGAGAGCCCTGGTTGCCTTACCCTATTTACGCTTAAAGGCGATAACTGGCCCAAAGCAGGCGAAACCCCACAGATACAGAATTTATTACTGCGCAGAATTCAGAACGATTGTTTCCGGACGGAGGTCCATTTGGCCGATTTTATTCCAGTCGGTAATTGGCAGCAGGCTGGCCTGTTACTGCTAGAGGATACCCTATTTACAGGCAAAAGTATTCGCCTGTCGTTGTCTTACAACAACTTCTTTGGTGGTTACAAACGACCCGGCGAAATTCTGATTCAGGGCATTGCTTCCTACGGCAAAGGCGACCGCAATCTGGAAGAATTCATCCACCATCCTTTATTCCCATTAGGCACTGTCGACGAGCGACGCATTGCTGCTACTAACCTGAAAAATATGGCGTTTCGGATTGAAAAGCAGGGTCAGAAATTTAGAGTTTTATACTCCGCCAGTCCGGTTGACAACTTTTCCTTTAAAGAGATTACCACGTATGAGTTTGGGATGAGGCCTAACTACATTGGCCTATTTGCCCTAAAAGGCTTTGTCGATACAACGGCCGTCATGCCCGTCAGCGTCCGCTATTTTCGGCTGGATGGGCAACGTTGCGAATAAACGTCCTGTCTTTTGTTTCTTACGCGGTCAGTGTAATGGAAAGTCCTTTCCGGAAGGTATTATGTACTTCGGCAATTTGGTCGGTGTATCGGATTAACTCGTCAATCTCAGAGGCTGGCGCATCAGCAATGACATTGGCCTTATAGGTGAAATTTGAACCCGGTTCGCCTTCCGCTCCAAACTCGCCGGAGCATACAACCTCTACACTCGCTACGCTTATGTTCCGCTTGCTGGCTTCCCTGTAGATATCGTTGCAAAAGCAGGTTGCCAACGCAAGCAGCAACAATTCACCCCCATTTATGGATGAACCAAAACCAGTTGTTTTCGGCGAAATCTGCATTTCTTTGGCTGCGTCGTTGGTCTGAACGACAATCTCGTGCTTATTGAACGAGCTTTTTATGCTGGCCGACATTTTCATAATAGTATAGGGTTGGAGTGTAAAGTGATGAAGTTAATCGTGTCATTATTTTTATCCAAAGTAATTTGAATGACTGATTTTCAGCTTAGTAGAGCTTAAAGTAAGCTTTCCTACTCCGTCCGCAATGCTTTTACCGGATTCATCAACGCAGCTTTTACGCTCTGGAAACTAATCGTCAATAAAGCAATGCCGATTGCCAGCAGACCCGCCAGGGCAAAGACCCACCAGGCAATGTCGATTCGGTATGCAAAATCCCGTAGCCACTGATTCATGACCCACCAGGCTAGAGGGCTCGCCAGGATGATGGCAATAAGAACCAGTTTCAGAAAATCTTTTGAGAGCAGCCTGACTATACTTGTGACGGAGGCTCCCAATACCTTTCGGACGCCGATTTCTTTGGTGCGTTGCACAACAACAAATGACACCAGTCCATATAAACCCAGGCAGCAGATCAGAATGGCGATGCCGGTGAAGGTATTGACCAGTCTGAATATCAGGTTTTCGGTTTCGTAGAATGCTGCCAGTTGTTCATCCAGGTACTTATATTCGAAGACTTCGTCTGGATAAATCTTCTCCCAAACTTGTCGAATGTGTTGAATTGTTTGCACGGAATTTTGACCCGATATGCGGATACCAGCCTGGGTAAAATAGGGCGAATAACTGGCAATGAAACAGGACTGGATTTCATCATGGAGGGAACGTAGATGAAAATCTTTGACCACTCCGACAATTGGCAATGGAATCGGCGACAGATAATACTGCATTTTTCGTCCCAGTATCTGTTGTGGGTCGCGGATGTTTAGTTGCTTCAGCAATGCTTCATTAACCAGATATTCTTGGATTGTATCGCTCGGAACGATATTGCGGCCAGCTACAAGCTGTAAACCATACGTTTTCAGGTAATTGGCATCGGCAAGCCGTTCGCGGATCGGGCCAGGTTCCCAGTCTGCCTTATCATCTAGCTTGAACGAACCACCGTACAACAATCGCGACGAGGGTGTGTTCCGACTAGCGCTAATTGACTTAATGTCAGGAAACTGCATCAGTTCATTTTTGAACGCATCCCGATGACTTTTCTGACGGTCGGGCAGAGTTACTAGAACAACATTGTCTTTATTAAAACCTAAATTGGCCTGCCTCATATACCGCACCTGCGTGGCTACGACCAGAGCACCAACAATTAATGCCTGACAGATTACAAACTGCACGACAATTAATGCCTGTCGTAGTGAATAATTTCCAGTAGCTCCGACAGGCAAGGTGCCCTTCAGCGCGGCCCACGGACTAAATCCTGATAAAACTGCCGATGGATAACCACCCGCCAGAATAATAACCGCGCCGATAAGCAGAAGGATAAACATAAAGGTTTGCCTGCTCAGGTTCAGCGACAGATATATGCTAAGCCATTGATTAAAAAGAGGTAATGCGATAGCTACCAGGAGAATGCTTAACCCCGTTGCCGTAAGAGTAATGAGAGCAGTTTCGAGCAGAAATTGCCGAATAAGTTGCCAGCGCGTACTGCCAAGCGTTTTGCGAATACCTACTTCTTTACCCCGGCGTACTGCCTGCGCCGTGGCCAGATTAACAAAATTGATACAGGCAGTCAGGACAAGAAATAGTCCGACTAATCCCAATGACCATAATAGCGATGGACGAACGATGCCACCGACTACACGTTTTACATCGAAATGAACATCAGCAAGCGGCTGAAAATGAAACTGATAATACCGGGCATTATCACCGAAATGCTGCTTTAATAACGCAGGCATGGCGGCTTCAACGCTCGCTACTGATTGTGGATTTTTGAGCGTAACAAAGACCCGATCGGTACTGTTAAGCCATCCCCAATCGGTTTGATTGTAGGTCGAATCCAACTTAGAAAGTGTTGGTAATGAGATAAACAGGCTAATGTCGAGATCAGTTGTTTTGGGCGGATCAGCTAAAATGCCGGTCACTTTAGCATCAATAACGTGATTCAGGCTGAGTGTCTGGCCAATTGGATCAGTATGACCGAAGTATTTTTTGGCCCAGGATTCCGTGAGAACTACAGTGTTCGGTTCGCGGAGAGCCGTTTTGGAGTTACCGCGTAGCCACTGGTAATCTAGAATATCAAACAATTCCGCTTCTACAAGGGCAGTGCCTTTATGTTCCAGAAACTTGATAGGCGTCGATTGTCCGGATAAATGAGGACTGACGGTCAGTTCTCGATTCATTTTTACATAGGCAGCCTGTTCTACCTGCGAATAAGCCGTTCGTAAGACCTTCGCCATCGGAAGGGGCGCTTCAGGACCATACTCTACGGAGCCGTCAGCCAAGTGCAAATCAGTTACGACGCGATAAATCCGATCGAATTTGGCATGGTGGTGGTCGGTGCTGAGGTGGTAATGAATGAACAGAAAGATAAGCAATCCACCCGCCATGCCGATGGTCAGGCCCACTATGTTGAGTAATGTATAAACCCGTTGTGACCGCAGGTTTCGAATGGCTATTTTGAAGTAGTTGCGAAGCATACGACAGCCGATTAATATCAGTTAACTTTTGCTGCCGTGAAGGTATAGACTATCGACATTCGTTGGCTTTTTCTGCTGATTGATAGGCTGTTAAAAGATGTTAAGGCATATATGCCAGCAGTCATTCATTTTCACCATTCAATTCCTTAAGTGTCTTGTGATCCTGAAATTGTATATAAATTGTGGGCGTAGGATAAAGAATTGAATTTTGTTAGACTTGTTAAAAATGATAGCTTATGTATTTCCCACCTTTAACTCCTCCATCACTTGTTCATGAAGATCAGGGTGTTTGGGCACCCCCTGACCACCAGCGTATTATAGCCCTATTAACAATGGGACTAGGCGTCTTGTACCATCGCCAGAAATCGATTTTGTTAGAGCCACTGCCTAAAACGATGCTTGATGATGCAAAAGCAAGTCTCGTTCCTGATTTATCACTGGTTGATAATGAAAAGGATGAAACCCCGATCATTATTGAAATTTGTAAAAACAAAGGGCAAAAGGATGATCTGCAAAAAGTTATTCAGTTGATTGATAATGATTTGTACGGCATTCGCGAAGGCTTCGTCTATAATTATAAAGCCCACCAATGGTATCGTTATCGCTTTGGCGATGGTGGCTTAACTACAGAATCGTCTTTCTCCGAAATTCTGCAACTCGATCTGAACCAGTTTTTATAGTGTTGGCAATATTGTTTATAAAGTAGAACGTGATCAAGCAGTCGGCTACATGAGAAAGTAAACGAATTATGAGGTATGCTCCATCTTATAACCCACACCGTGAACGGCCACAATCCGTAGCGTTGGGTCGGCTTGAAGGAGTTTGCGCAGTCGGGAGACAAACACATCAACGCTGCGTCCAACAATGATGCCTTCGTCCTCCCAGACCGATTTTAAAATGAAATCGCGTTGTAGGAGCTGATTCGGATGGCGCAAAAAAAGATGCAGTAACTTCGCTTCCCGATAAGTTAACGTATGGGTTATACCGGCAATGTTGACCGACTGATTTACGGGATTAAATATCAGATTACCAACCTGGACGAATTTCTCATCTTCGTCAGTAATGGCTTTTATATTTCTGGCAGCGCTATTCTCAAGTTCACGACTTTGCGCTCCCCGCCAGAGACTGTAACCTCCACCAATCAACAATAGTCCCACCGCCCACGGCCACCAAACCAGGGTTAATGGGCTGGTGGCCGTGGGCGTAGCAAACGTAATTTGCAGCATACGACATCCCGGCTGCTGATCCCGATTTTTGCAGGGGACTTCGCCCTGTCCGGTTATATCCTGCATGCTATACCCTAGTTGCAGCTCGCCGTTGGCACAATTCAGCACCGCTACGTCATAACTAGCCTTAATGGCATGAATTCGTAGCGATTTTTGCAACAGAGAAGGTAGTTGTCTGTAATTAAAGGATTTATCCAGCCGGATAAGGAACGTCGTCGCGTTCAATTGGCGAACCGGTGGAATCCGGGAGGTAGAATCGCCTTGGGCAATTAGCAGATGGTGTGCCGTGCGACGTAAGGCGAGATTGACTTTTTGAGCAAACTGTCGATTGTCGTCGGATTTGTCAGCAGGGGTTAACCCGACAAGTAGGGTAATCAATATACTGATTACTAGTATCCCAAGAACAATCGACAGTTTATTCATAACTATTGTGGTGTAACTACTTTACAGCCAGTACCCTAACACCCGTTTTTCTCATTTCTAAAAAACGAAAACAAGTTAGGCATAAATATAAACTCCTTTAGTTTAATCCGTCGGTTTGCTCGGGCATCGCTTTTCCGGGTTGATTCGATAACCAGCATATCGCCCGGTTGGGCCAAAGCTAATACTGTGGTCACGTCAACCGATAGCACAGACCGTGCCGTATCGGAAGCTCCCTGCTGGATGGTTACCCCGTTCCGTCGCAAATAAATTTGAAAAGGTATTTTCTCCTGGTACTCCATATCCGGATTACTAGCGACTACCGTCAGCTGTCCTTGACTGGATAGGGAAAAGTTGGCGTGGTCTAAGGAATGGCCGTTAAGTAGCGAGTTATAATAAAGGAGAGGTTCGCGGGTTGCTTCGGCTTTTGATTCGTTGCATGATACTGGGTGAGCAGCCATGTTAATGCTCAGCGTCGGGAGAAGCCGCGTTATCAACGCAACAGCTCCCCAGAGTATTAGTGCGTGTTTCATCGGAAGAATGAATTAAAGATTTGTGAATGATATATGGAGTTACTGAATCAGAATTTCGTTGTGGGGCATGGCATACTGATTGTTTGTTGTCAGTAATACAATGTGGTCGCCTTTCCTGCATTTTGCCAATACTCGCTGGATATCAATCTGTTTCACATCGGCTTTTGATAATATCATCAATGTTTGAGTATGACTGTCCCGAATGGCAACTCGGAAGGGGATTGGGTCAACACGTTTGCTGGTTGTGGGCGATAGATTAACCGTACATACCGTCAGTTTACCGGTAGTTTTTGTGGTCATCAGACAGCGGCCTTTAGACGTGTACTTGTCAACAACCATTTTGTCGTTTAGAAAAGCCGCCGTGCAATTGTTGAACGGCTGCTGGCTAAAACAAAGCGTTGAGACAATACAGCCAAGTAGGACAAGGGTAAGTTGAGTGAGCTTTTTCATAATAGCCGTTTTTTGGTGAACGATGCACCAAAAGTATAGCTGCATTAACGCCTGGTTGAAAAAGCCTGGTAAAAGATTGTAAAGGAATTGTAAAACTGTGTAGCGAGCCAGAAAACCGGTAAAATACCCGGTCAATACTTAATCATAAACTCGCTGAGGTTCGTATCAGCGTCGATATTTAGCTTTTTGCGAAGCCGATAACGTTTCAGCTCTACGCTGCGATGCGTGATATTCAGTAATTGAGCAATCTCTTTAGTAGATAGATTCATACGCAGATAAGCCGCCAGTTTCAGATCACCCTGGCTTAGACTGGGGTAATGTTCGATGAGGTGCCGCAGGAACTGCTCGTGGACCTTGTTAAAGTTAGTTTCAAATAACTTCCAGTCCTGCTCCGACGAAATATTGGCGTCAATCAGCGTATTTATGCGCCCAAAATCACCGCTAGTCAGGCGGCTGCCAGAACGATCTTTCAGGCGATTCAATTCCTCTTTCAATTGCATCAACAGCTCGTTTTTCTGAATGAGAGACATAGTTGAGTTGGCCAATTCTTCTGATTTCTGAATTAACCCCTGCTCAAGTTGCTCTTTTTGCAGCATAATAATTTCGTGCTGGCTCTGCTCCTCCTGTTGGCGCAATTTCTCTTCCAGTTTTTCCCGAATGCGGTTTTGCTGAATGGCCACGCGCCGAAGATGCAACTGATAAAGCCACCAGATCAGTGCCCCGAGCAGAAACTCATACAGTAGTTTACTCAAGGTATTCCAGTACCAGGGTGGCAGAATCTCAAACGCCAATACGCTTTCGGTTGAACTCAGGTTTGATTTCAAGTGGAACACATACCGGCCCGGTGCCAGATTCCCAAATTCTTTCTGATAAATAGTTGCATACGGCGACCAGGCTGGCGTACCGTTTTCGAGCCAATAACTATACTTGACAGGCCGGGTATAATACGGCGTCGAGAAGCGGATCAATAGGTTCGATTGCTGGTGCGTGAACGTTAGTGGGGGAGGCATGCCAATACCCTGAAAAATGTGCGTTATCGACGGATCGTCAAGGATAGTTACGGTTCGGATAACTGGTGGTGGAATCAAGCTTTTTCTCATTCGATTTAGCGTTGACATGGGAAGCAACGCAAAACCGTTTTCCCGGCAAAGGGCCACGTAATTGCTGTCGAGTGGAGCAATATTTTCGGCCTCCTCTACCCACTGATTCAGCCTTACAGGAACCTCCTGCGGCTTATGGCTGGCCGTGTGAGTCCAGGTTATCGAGCCGTCCTGTCGGAAGAGAAACAGCGTAGAATCCGCCGATATCGGTACAATTTTGCGGATGTTTGTCGTAGCCCAGGGAAAGTGTGTCTGAGCCGGAATGAACCGGTTCAACGAACTGCTCCAGGTAAATACTCCTCTGGTTGACGTCACTACTATCTGTGAACCAATGCGGCAAAGATCGAGAACTGGTCCTTGAAAAGTACGGTCCTTATAGCTGATACTCGTTTCCACGCGCCGTAAGTCAGAAGATAATCGCAGACGCTGTAGCCCCTGTTTAGCTTCTTTATTTACCCAGATAGTACCGTCGACATCCTCCTCCAATTGTTGTACTGGTGCCGAAAAACCATCCACTTTATGCGAAAACGTCCACTGACCTTGTGCATCTTTCTGATAGATGCATAGGTTCGTGTAGGTTCCCTGAATAAGTTGGTTTGGATGCTGGCGTAACCGACGTAATACCCAGCCACCCGTAACGGTACTTAGTAAGTGTGCCTGCGTGCCGTCAATACGAAATGTGCCCCGGTTATGTCCACACAGTAGTTGATTATCGACCACAAATAAGTCCCAGACTTGGCCTTGGGTGCCCGGAATTAGTCGAAATGGTGTATCGGGCTGAGCCAAAGGTTTGTAATAAGCGCCCTGATTTGTAGCCACATACAGGTTGTCAGCATATCGGGCTATGTTGTAGAGTGTACCTAGTTCGCCATCGGTATCGGTGAAATATCGGATTGGTGAGTTAAGGTTGACTAAACCAATGCCTTTATCCAATCCCACCCATAAATTATCGTCAGTGTCCAGCCCCAACGATAAAACGGTGCTATTCTGAAGCCCATTTTTCTGGTTAAAATGGTATCGAATCTGCCCGTCAGCGCTGGTAATCAGCACACCATTTAGTAGTGTACCAAAGGCGTAGAGATCTGGCCCAATTAATAGCCCACGGTTGAGCCGGTTTTGCTGCATGAATGCGTTTAACTGACTATTTAATGGTTGAAACTGCTGACCATTGTAGCGATAAATAGCTCGTTCGGTACCAATAAGAAGATCGTCAGTTTGGGTTGGCAAAACAGTATTAACCGTTTCATGACCTAGAAACTCGCTGCCTGGCAGTTGCATGAAGCGGTTACCTTTCAATTCATAAAGCCCCTGATTAATTACTTCCAGCAAGAGTCGGTTGCGAGCACTGTGCACAAAGAGAATTGTGCCGGGTGGCTGAAGTGCCTGGACTCTACCCTGGCTATAACGGTAGATAAAGGCAAAAGATTGGAATAATACGCCTTGTGGAGTAACCAGAATATTCCAGACCTCTTCTCGATCAAACCGTTTATCCCGGATTAAGGGAGCTAATGAATGATAAACTAGTTCGCCATTTGTTCCCGGTGACCAGTATCCAAATTCGCCCAGCCCGCCGGTGTATATCCGCCCTTGGTCATCTACGGCTACTGACCGGACCCGCTGTTTACGGGGAAGTTCGTACACTTTCCAATTGCTTCCGTCGAATTCCAGGAGCCCTTTGGAATTGGCAACGTAGATAAACCGGGTTCGGCGATTTTGCGCTATGCCCCAGTTCTGGTTGTAAGCACCGTAAGACTGCCGACTATATTGAATCAATTCTGGCTGGCAAAAACTATACGGGGATTGTGCTCTGCTATATCTATTACTTCCGCTAACTAGTAGCCATCCAAGGAATAACCAATGGCAAATACGGGTTAAACGGCTCTGATGCTCTGTATGCATGAAAAGTCAACGAAAAATTAGGTGTGATGTGCTCAAAACACCCTAAAACAGTTCCGAAAAGGGCCTGTGATGTAGTAATGATGTACCCTTATTTTAGGTGACAATGTACTACTAACCTACTTTTGTGCAAAAAAATATAGGAAAGTTATTGCTCATTTTAGTTAAGTCAGTGCTTTGCCAGGTATGACCAATCAAAATGAGCAATAAGTCAAGTTCGAACAGTTATGAAGACTAATTTACATTATCGGAATCCTCAACAGATGCTGGTCCTGCTTGCATGCCTGTTACTAGGGACTGCTCTACAGGCGTGGGCAGCACCGATTCGTATAACAGGCCGTGTTACCGATGGTGCTTCGCCTACGGGTTTACCAGGTGTGACAGTACAGGTAAAAGGCACTACAACCGGAACAGTAACCGATGGGACGGGGGCTTTTACGATTCAGGCCGACGAGAACGCTACGCTGGTTTTTTCAAGTATCGGCTATCAGGGAATAGAAATTCCAGTGAATGGACGGACGGTAATAAATGTGCCATTACAGGAAGACACCAAATCACTCAACGAAGTCGTCGTGGTAGGTTATGGTACGCAGCGAAAGTCGGATGTGACGGGGGCTACCGTGACCGTAAAAGGCGAAGAATTAGTAAAACAGCCTGTCCTGACGGCTACGCAGGCACTTCAGGGAAAGGCCGCTGGGGTACAAATTATTAGCAGCGGTCAACCAGGAACTTCGCCTGTTATCCGGATCCGGGGAACAAGTACCGCACTGGCCGGAACCGCGGCTTTGTTTGTGGTCGATGGAGTACTAACCGACGATATTTCTAATATCAATACCGCTGATATTACGAATATCGATGTACTAAAAGATGCGTCGGCCACGGCTATCTACGGGGCGCGTGGGGCAAATGGTGTTATCATCATTACAACTAAACGAGGTACGGTGGGCAAAATGACGGTGAGCTATTCGGGTAATGCCGGTTTTCGGCTGCCCACCAGTCTGGTTCAAATGGCGAATGCGACAGAATATGCTAACTACATTAGTGCGGCTACGGGTAACATTGTTAACCCTGGAACTACGTCGACCGACTGGTACGGACAGATTCTGCGCAACGGTTTTCAGCAGAACCACGGCCTATCGATTAACGGTGGTACAGATAAATCGACCTACTTCCTGAGCGCGGGCTATTTCACCGATCAGGGCATTGTCATCGACAATGTTTATAAACGGTTTACGATCCGGGCTAACAATGATTTTACGTTCAATAAAATTGTTAAAGCGGGAATTTCGGCTTCGTATTCAAATGGTAATAATCAGATTGCCAATCTGGGAGCGGCTTATAATGATGCATACCGGGCCGCACCAACCATTCAGTCTGTGGCTGGTGGGAAATACGGGAACACATCTGTTTATCAGAACGTAGGTAACCCGATCCTGGACATTAAAAATAATAACAATAATCTCATCGACAACCGGTTGCTAGGTTCGGCTTATCTGGATATCAAACCCGTCGAATGGCTGACGCTGCGGAGTGAAATGGGGGGCGACTGGATCAATCAGAACGGTCGGGTCTATAACTACCAGTTTAATAACGACACAACCACGTTTATTAATCCTGGTGGAAATCAGCGAAATCCGAATAGTAATCTGAATTTTGAGAACACCCGGACATTTCACTGGACATGGAATAATTTAGCCACATTCAACAAAAAGTTTGATAAACACGCATTGACTTTACTCATCGGTACAACGGCTGAAGAGTATTCGCAAGTTAAGTTTTCGGCCTACCGTAAAGACGTACCCGCTACGCCAAGCCTTTGGTATATCGGTACAGGTAATGCCAATACGTCAACCAACGACGGTACCGGTGACAAATACACCCGGAACTCCTATATCAGTCGAATCAATTATAATTTCGACGACAAGTATCTGTTTACGGCGACTCTCCGAGCTGACGGTTCTTCCCGTTTTCCGACTCAAAACCGCTGGGGATATTTCCCATCGGTGGGTGCTGGCTGGTTAATTACGAACGAGTCGTTTATGCAGACCCAGCGGATTTTCGATGTTCTTAAACTGCGGGCTAGCTGGGGACGTGTAGGTAATGACCGCATTCCGTCGGATTCCTATACGGTTACCGTTCAGCCGAATCTGGCTTATCCGTTCGGAGGTGGGGTTGCCACGCCCGGTAGTGCCATCACTCAGATTAAAGATCCGAACTTGAAATGGGAAACCACCGAAGAAGCGGATTTAGGCGTGGAATTTTCGGCTCTCAACGGGCGGCTGACGGGTGAAATCAACTACTACAACAAGAAAGCCCGTGACCTGCTGATCAACGTAAAAGTACCATCCGTAACGGGTGACGCCGATGGTGTAGTGCTGACCAATGCCGCGTCGATTCAGAACCAGGGCTTGGAAGTTACGCTAAACTGGCGGGGCAAAATCACCAACGATTTGTCGTACCGCGTTGGTGGTAACGCGACCCTTAATCAAAACAAAGTAATTGGTCTGAATGGTGGACAACCCATCCTCGATGGGGGAGTAGGCGCTAACCAGCAGTACACTACCCGCACGGATAATGGGCAGCCGGTAGGTAGTTTCTACGTGTTGCAGGTGCTGGGCGTGTTCCAGACTGCCGACGAAGTTGCCAATTATAAAAGTACAGTAGGGCAGGTGATTCAGCCTTCGGCAAACGCGGGCGATTTTAAATACCAGGATACTAACGGCGATGGTAAGATTGACGACAACGACCGGGTGTTTGCCGGTTCCTACCAACCTAAAGCCTATTTTGGTTTGAACGCCGGTTTAACCTGGAAAGATCTTGATTTCAGCATCGACTTCTACGGCAACGTTGGTAACCAAGTTTATAATGGTAAACGTGGTTTCCGTCAACAGGCCCTTGATAATGTAGAAAAGACAGTGGCTTATGGGCGCTGGACACCCGGCAGCGGCCGGCAAACGGAACCCGCTGCTAATAGCGGGAACTTGCCGCCGTCTACCTACTTCGTTGAATCGGGCAATTTCGCCCGGATTAATAACGTAACGCTAGGTTATAAAGTACCAACAAAGCTTCTGGAGAAAGTACGCGTGAGCAATGTCCGGGTATTTGTAACGGCGCAGAATATTCTGACAATGAAAAAATACAGCGGATTCACGGCGGAACTACCAGGCGATCCGACCAAACAGGGTATTGAGCTTAATGCTTATCCAACGACACAAACGTACGCGCTTGGGCTTAATGTTGGCTTTTAATCGGACTCAACAAGACTATGAAACGTAATACATTTCTTTATTTCAGCACCGGTTTCGCAGCGCTTTTGCTGACGGTTTCTTGCCAGAAGAGCTTTCTGGATGTACCGGTGCAGGGACAGGCTACCACAGCTACCGACCCAAATCTGGCCGTGAATCTGGTGACGGGTGTTTACAACAGCCTTTATAACAGCGAAGCTTTTGGCGGGGCTGGGGGTGATGTCCACGGCATCAGCTTCATTGCGGCTACGAATATCATTTCCGACGATGCCGACAAAGGCAGTACGCCCACTGACCAGCCTGCTCTCCTCGACATTGATAATTTCACAACAACTCCTACTAATAATTTCGTAGCCGCGCTTTGGAACGGCTATTATAGCGGGATTTCGCGGGCTAATCAGGCGTTGGTGGCTTTGCAGACAGCTTCTCTCGATGCAGCCACGAAGAATAAGCTTATCGGCGAGGTGCGGTTCATCCGAGGCTATTATTACTTTAATCTGGTTCGCTTTTTTGGGAAAGTACCGAAGGTAGTTCGAGTACCGAAAGATGCCCAGGATGCCAACACCGATCCGGCATTTCAGACCCGCGCTCCGGTTGATACGATCTACAACGTCATTACGCAGGATTTGCAGTTTGCTATTAACAATCTGCCTCTGCGTGCGCAGGCTGGCTTAGGTCATGCCAATAAAGGAGCAGCGCAGGCCCTGCTGGCAAAAACGTATATGTACCGCAAAAACTGGCAGCAGGTTCAGGCGCTAACGCAGGAAGTCATTAACTCGGGACAGTACGCGTTGGTACCTGATTACACGATTATCTGGCGTTATGCAGGCAATAACAACAGCGAATCCATCTTTGAGACTCAGAGCGGTACGTTTAATAACGGTGATATTGCTGTTGGCGGTTATGCTACCTGGCAAGGACCGCGCGTTGGCGGTAAAGGCGGCTGGACGGATCTGGGATTTGGTTTCGATACTCCCAGTCAGAGTTTGGTAAATGCCTATGAGCCCGGCGATAAGCGCAAAGCGTCGACCATTATTATGATCGACAATAGTGGCCGACACGTCGGCACGGTGCTTTATGATGGCTTCCGAATTCCCAGCGCCGATTCAGTACAGAATCTGTATTACAACTACAAAGCCTACGCCAGCGAAAATCCAAGTGTAGAGCCTTATCTGGGTAACCGCGATAAAAAACAGAAAAACGTACGACTCCTGCGCTATGCCGATGTGCTGCTGATGAATGCTGAGGCTAATAACGAATTAGGGCAAACGGCACCAGCGATCAATAATCTGAACCTGATTCGTACTCGCGCCGGACTAGCAGTGACCAAAGCAACAGCGCAGGCCGACGTACGAAACGCCATCTGGCAGGAACGCCGTATTGAGCTAGCGATGGAGCACGATCGCTTTTTTGATCTGGTCCGGACGGGCCGCGCGGCTCAGGTGATGCAGGCTGCCGGAAAGAATTTTGTTGCGGGTAAAAACGAATTACTACCGGTACCAAGTCTGCAAATTCAACTGAGCGCAGGCCAGCTGGACCAGAATCCTGGATATTGATAGTGAAAACAAAATTTCAAATAGAAGCATTTTCAACGTTTCATTTAATACAAAACCCAAGTTCAATTTTAAATCAACCAAATATGAAAACGAGACAAATCGCAGCCTGGATAGTAGCTGGTGTGGTCATGACCACTGCCTTTACTGCCTGCAAAAAGAGTGACGACACCGTGAGCCTGCCACCGGTGGGTGGATTCAATAGTTCGAATGATGTTGCGGCCAGCAACTTACAGGCCCACTGGACGTTCGAAGGCACGCAGAACGAGTTGGTTTCTAATACGGCTCCAGCTAAAACATATGGCAATGTTAGCTATACGACGAGTTTGACAACTGGTGCTGGGCAGGCGCTTAACCTAACAGCAGGTGCTGTTGTCTACCCACCAATTGCCAAACTCAATACGGCTGACGCTTTAGGAAGCTATACGCTTAGTATGTGGGTCAATGTTAAGAATAATGGTAAGTATTTCACGTCGTTTTGGGGACTTTTTCCAACAGCATCTACCGAAGCCTTTGGTAATTTAAGTGCCGGAGCCGAAACAGGGCAGTATCCCGCAAGGACCACTGCTGATACGTTAGTGCTAAAAGCAAATTATAAGTCTTCTTTGGGCAACAACGCATTTAATGGCCAGGATAACCGTCCTGATCCACGTGGTAAGCCACCGGTCGGTGTATTCAAGGGAGCAGGCGTATGGAGTCATTTTGTTGTACGATTTGACCCAAGTACGCACCAGCTAAATGTGTTTGCCAATGGGCAGTCAATAGGCGCTTATAATGACAGAGGTGTTAATACCGTGGCACTTAATATGTTGACTCCCTGCCAGGCTATCATTGGAAGCTTAGCGGGTTCAGAGGTTGGTTTCAATTATGGCGCATTGCCTTCTTACACTACATTAGGTACGTTTGCCATTGATAATATTCGTGTCTATAATAAAGCGTTAACGGATGCTGAGATTGGTTCTCTGTATCAACTTGAATCGGCAGGCCGTTAATTTTTGCTTGATTACGTACGGGGCTGCTGAATTTCAGAAGGCAGCTCCTACATACTTTTCGTCTCTCTGATTTACTCAACTTTATGCTTCTTATGCGTTCCGCGTGCTGGTTTTTGAGCCTGCTTGGACTATTGGCCTGCTTGTCCTGCAAGACGCAGAAAGACCCTGAACCGGCCGAACAGTTTTACCATAAATCGGTGCAGGTGAACGGGCAAACATGGGCTGGAGTAACCTACCACGACGTTTCCCTGACGCCAGTTATCAGAATCACGTTTTCCGCTCCAGTCAGCCAGCAATCGGCTAAGGCTGCGATTCAGCTTACAGAGAAAAACACCGCCAGTACAGTTCCTCTTTCCTACACATTTGGAGGAGCCGACACAACTGTGACAGTGACACCACAAAATGCCCTGAAATCACTTACGGCATATACGGTTTCGGTACTGCCAACACTAACATCACAACGAAGTACCACCTTTAGCTCATCCCTAACGGTTAGCCTCACGACCGCGCTGGATAGCACTGATAAATTCCCGCGCATCAGCGACGACGCCCTGCTTGATCTGGTTCAGAAACAGACGTTTACTTACTTCTGGGATTTTGGGCATCCGGTGTCAGGCATGGCTCGCGAGCGGAATTCATCGGGCGATGTAGTCACGACGGGCGGAACGGGGTTTGGAATTATGGCTATTCTGGTAGCGGTCAATCGGAATTTTATAACGCGACAAGATGGCTTAACCCGGCTGACCAAAATCGCCAACTTTCTGACGACCAATGCTAAACGCTATCATGGCGCTTTTCCGCACTGGCTTAATGGGGCAACTGGCGCCACGATTCCATTTAGCCAGAAAGATGACGGTGCCGATTTAGTTGAAACGTCATACTTAATGCAGGGCTTGCTGACGGCACGGCAGTATTTCAATAGCCCAACCGACGCAACTGAAATTGCCCTGCGACAAACCATAAACGCGCTGTGGGACGGTGTGGAATGGAATTGGTTTACCAAAAGTGGCACCGAAACGAACCTGTATTGGCACTGGTCCCCAAATTTCAATTGGGATATGAACCTGCCTATTCGCGGTTGGAACGAAGCACTTATTACCTATGTGCTGGCAGCTTCTTCGAACACCAATGCTATTGCTAAAACCGTGTACGACAATAGCTGGGCGCAAAACGGTAAAATGGCGAATGGTAACAGCTATTATGGCATTAAGCTTCCACTTGGACCAGCCTACGGCGGGCCATTATTCTTCTCACAGTACTCGTTTTTAGGTATTAATCCGCACGATTTGAAAGATACCTATGCCGATTACTGGCAACAGAATACCGCTCATTCTCTCATCAATTACAACTACTGCAAAACGAATCCTAAGCAGTATAGTGGCTACAGCCAGAATTGTTGGGGGCTGACCGCCAGCGATCAACAAGACGGTTACTCTGCCCGCGACCCAACTAACGATAACGGCACGATTGCCCCCACGGCAGCTTTGTCGTCGATGCCGTATACACCTACTGAGTCAATGCAGGCGCTGCGGTTCTTCTATTATAAACTCGGCGATAAAGTCTGGAAGCAGTATGGTTTTGTCGACGCTTTTAATTTAACAAACCTCTGGTTTGCAGATTCATTTTTAGCCATCGATCAAGGACCGATTATCGTCATGATTGAGAATAGTCGGTCACAACTACTGTGGAACCTATTTATGAGCTGTCCCGAAGTCAAAAAGGGGATGAAATCCTTAGGCTTCCAAAGTCCGAATTTGAATTAAGTAACGCGGACATCTGTCCGCGTTATAATCCTGCTATGAAAACATTCCTCTTCTTACTTCTGACCCTTAGTGTTGCATTCGCACAGCCGAAACCGTATACTTTAACCAAGGCCGACAATGCATTCCTGGACAGTTTAGAGCGCGATACATTCAAATACTTCTGGGAGACAGCTAACCCCGAAAATGGCCTAATCCCCGATCGCGCTCCGACTCGTACGTTCGCCAGTATTGCCGCTGTGGGTTTTGGGTTAACGTCAAATTTAGTGGGCGTTGAACGCGGCTACATTACGCGAGCGCAGGCCGCCGACCGGACTCTGAAAACACTTCGCTTCTTCGCGCAGGCACCCCAGTCGGAGAAGGCGACGGGCGTAACGGGTTATAAGGGTTTTTTCTACCATTTTCTGGATATGAAAACCGGCGAGCGGTTCAAGCAGGTTGAATTATCAACGATTGACACGGCACTGCTATTGGGCGGTATTTTGAGTGCTCAGACGTATTTCGATGGTAAAGGATCCGTTGAAACTGAAATACGACAGTTGGCCGAGCAGATTTACAGCCGCGTTGATTGGACATGGATTCAGAATCATAAGCCATTTGTGTCGATGGGCTGGCATCCCGAAAAAGGTTTCATTCCGGCCGACTGGAAAGGCTATAATGAAGCGATGCTGCTTTATGTGCTGGCGCTCGGTTCGCCTACGCACCCGGTTGGCGAAGATGTATGGACTGCCTGGACGAAAAGCTACGATTGGGCGACGTTTCGAGGGCAACAGCACATAAATTTTGATCCGCTCTTTGGTCATCAGTACTCGCACGTCTGGATTGATTTTCGGGGTATTCGGGACGCTTACATGCAGCAGAAAGGCATCGATTATGCCGAAAACTCGCGTCGGGCTACCTATGCTAACCGGGCTTATTGCATAGAAAATCCGGCGAAATGGCAGGATTATAGTCCAACTATCTGGGGGTTAACTGCATGTGACGGACCCAAAGACACAACCGTAGCTGGAAAAGAATTCTTCTCTTACCGCGCTCGTGGAGCCGCTTCGACGCAAATCGTGGACGATGGCACGATTGCCCCTACTGCAGCTGGCGGCTCACTGGCCTTCGCCCCGGAAATCTGTCTGCCTGCGTTAAAAACAATGAAAGCTAAGTACGGCAATAAATTATATGGCCCATACGGTTTCCGCGATTCCTTTAACCCGACCTATAAGTATAACTCTGCTTACGCTTATGGCTCCACAACTAATGGATGGTTCGACGTTGATTACCTCGGCATTGATCAGGGGCCCATTTTATTAATGGCCGAAAACCTCCGTACTAATTTTGTCTGGAATCTGATGAAGCGTAATCCGCACATCCAGAAAGGGCTGAAGCGAGCTGGATTTGCGGGTGGCTGGTTGAAGTAATATTAGTGTCGGGTTCTTAAACCCGACATCACATTGAAGGTTATCGCGTTTTATTTTTCAGGACAATCAGAGGTAAATGCGTGTTCCATGTTGGTTTAAAATCTTTCTGGATGACAAACGTTTTTGAGAAATTACCCAATACAATGTCCGCATCGCCGTCCTGATCATAGTCGTTCACATCCATACAAATCCAGCGGCCATAAGTACCGATAGGTATGGAATGCGGTTGAAACTGTAAGGTCTGCTGTTGCTCAAAATAAATGCAACCTTCGCCCGGATTGTTCTGAAAGTCAGCGAAGAAGGCAATTGTCGCAATATCCAAATCACCGTCCTTATCGAAATCGGAAGCAATTGCTTTATAACAGCCGTTGACGGGATAAAAATAAGCTTGCTTAAATCGGAAGTTGCCCTGATTTAGGTAGATGTATAATCCGTGATAGGGCTTCAGGATTTTGGAATAATCGCTGTTATCGCCACAGGTATATAAGATATCTAACTGTCCATCCTTGTTGAAATCCACCAATTGGAAACTAGTAGACCCATATACCGGCGTAAAGCGAAGAATATTCCGTTCAGTAAAGCCTCCCTTCTGATCGTTTAAAAATAGCCAGATTCCTTCGTCTGCATGGGAAAATAATACCGCCAAATCCGTCCAGCCATCAGCGTTGAAATCACCCAGAACGGTTTCTATTGAACCCGCAACTTCCCGAATCGGAATCTTCGTAAACTGATGGTTAGGTTGCTGTTTTAACCAGTATAAGCCGCCTTGATTGTGGCCGAATCCGCATACAACCCAGTCGGTTAGACCGTCCTTATTTAGGTCTGCCGGTATGGAATGTATGGGGCGAGGTAAGCTTGTTGCAACAGTCGATGAATCGTTTTTGGAGCCAGGTAATCCGACATTTATCACCTCACCACGGCTAATGTCGGCTGCTTGCATGGTGCCTACGCAGGTAAACGAACCTTGTTCTTTTCCATGATTATCACGAAAAAATGTAGCACTAACGGCCGGTGAGTATAGCTGTCGAACCAAAGCTGGTTGTAATGTCTGGTTCCAACTGGTTAGGTTCATTTGTAAAGCATCACTCGAATAAATCTGATGACCAATCGTGTCGATAGCTACCATCGTCGTCATGGCAATTTGAGATGCATCAGACTGCGGTTTTTCAATTGAGAAAACGGCCCAGTCATTAACAACGGGCGTTGGTGCGTCGGCGGGTTTTAGCTTTACCGGAGCAAGCGTTTTATAATAGGCAACCAGTTTTTGCCAGTTCTCAACCGAAAGTGGCCCGTTCGGCTTGGCATAGTAAACGTCACCAGGATAAGCTTCTAGCCCTAGGTTGGGAGCCATTGCTGGCAGTACATGAGTCGTCCAGGTTTCCTTATCCAGCAAATCGGGCGAAGGAAACTGATGGCAGGTGCCGCAATGTTTCTGCGCTAATTGCTGCCCTTCGGCGATCAGGGGATTATTCAGTGCCGAGTCCCGACCCGATTGACAGCTAGTGATAACCAGCGTGAGACCAATTAATCCAATCAACCAGCGGTAATATATCGTAAAGAAAATTACTATTTGTAAAAGCATTTTATTAGCCGAAATAAGCATCGAACGGATCAAAATCAGCCTCTTTCTGAATTCGGTACGTTTTCAGGAACGCTTTCATTTGAGCTGGGTCAATCAACTCTTTTATATCTTTTTTGGTGGCTTTTATCGTCTTTTTAAGTTCCCGAAGATCATTATTGAAACTGTATTCCAAGCTTAGTGCCGAACCAACCACCATAAACGACTTACCCGTTGCGGCCGATAACTGACTTTGCAGACCATGTAGCTCATTACTAAGCTCGTCGGCCTGCTGACGGAGGATTTTGTTATAATACTTCAACTGATCTTCTGCCAGTGTTTCGAGGTGCTGCTGGTCGATGCGATTAAACTCAAGCTGGAACCGGAGCAGCGCCAGCAGATCGCTGCTTTCATAGGCTTGCGTAACGCGCTGCATAATTTCGGTCTTACGCGCTTTCTCGGCATCATCGGGTTCGCGGTCGGGGTGAAAAGTTTTTACCAAGTCCATGTAGAGTGTCCGCACAGCCTTTGTAATATTTCGTTCCTCTAACTGGTTCTTTTCTTCCCGTTCCTGTTGTTTGGCTGTTTTGGGCTTTTTCGCTCGTTTGTCGGTAGCCTCCTGCTGCTGTTTTTGTTCTTTTTCCTGCCGAACCTGCATCTGTTCATCTAGGTACGCCATAAACTTTTCCTTTGTGCTGACATCGGCGTTCTCATCGAACGTAATGCCATACATCGAACTAACCATTTCTTTCATCAGCTCCGAAACTTCCTGGTCGGCTTCGGCATCGGTGACGTCGAAACCGTCTTTATCGTACTTGTCAAAAATCGGCTTGAGTTCGTCCATGCCTTGCTCGCTAATAAGGTCATACGATATATTCAGAATCAGGTCAGCGAGCTTTTTGCGTTCAGTTTTAGTCGCTTCTGTTCGGTCGTGCGCCCGGTCGAATACACGTACAAGATTTGCCCGCAATTCGTTGTACTCGCGCACGAGCGGTTCATATTCTGTGTGAATACGCTGTTGAATAGACTCTGCAGCCGCACGAAACTGGGTTAAGTCAGTTTCCAGTTGCTCGATCTTTTGGGTAAGCCGGTTGAACTCCTTTTGTGCCTTGGAAAGTGGGACTTTGTCTTTACCAGGCGTCGGAATCCGAACCAGTTGAGGATTAGCCATGAAGCATTAGAATTAGAAAGCGGAGAAATTGTCTGAAATTTGACTAATCAATATTCATGGTTTTATCATGCTGACAAAAATACTGGTAAGCGCTAAAAGGATATATTATTCGCGCTGGCCTGCCAGATTCAGCATAAACGCATACTCCAGGGCAATCTCTCTCAGCGCTTCGAACCGCCCCGATGCACCGCCATGTCCCGCTTCCATGTTGGTATGAAGCAACAACTGGTTATTATCCGTTTTTAACGTCCGTAGTTTAGCGACCCACTTAGCGGGCTCCCAGTACTGCACCTGTGAGTCATGTAAACCGGTCGTAACGAGAAGATTAGGATAGTCTTTCTTCGTGATGTTATCGTAAGGCGAATACGATAACATGTAATCATAATAGGTTTTATTAGTCGGGTTACCCCACTCCTCAAACTCGCCAGTCGTGAGCGGAATACTTTCGTCGAGCATGGTCGTTACCACATCTACAAACGGTACGGATGCTACAACACCCCGGTAAAGCTGCGGAGCCTGGTTAATAACCGCACCCATCAGCAAACCGCCCGCACTGCCGCCCATAGCAAACAGTTTGTCGGCGCTGGTATAATGAGCCTTAATCAGAAACTCCGACACGTCTACAAAGTCGTTGAACGTGTTTTTCTTTTTCAGCATCTTGCCGTCTTCATACCACCGACGGCCCATTTCCTGACCACCCCGGATGTGTGCAATGGCGAAAATAAAGCCTCGGTCGAGCAGACTAAGACGGGTAGTACTAAAACTAGGGTCGATGGAATACCCATAGGAGCCATAAGCATATTGCAGCAACGGTGCCGAACCGTCTTTCTTCGTGCCTTTGCGGTATACGATCGAAACCGGCACCTGTACCCCATCGCGAACGGTAGCATACACTCGCTCCGAGACATACTGGCTTTTGTCAAATCCACCCAATACTTCCTGCTGTTTAAGCAGCGTTTTTCCCTTCGTATCCATATTGTAATCGAAGGTAGAATTCGGCGTCGTCAACGAGGAGTAGTGGTACCGCAGGACGTTCGTGTTGAAATCCGGGTTGTAACCAATGCCTGCTACATAAGCTGGTTCGCCAAAATCGAGGTACTCGTCTGTATGATTTTTCTGGTTGATTACCCGAATATTGGTCAGCCCAGCTTTGCGCTCGCCCAAAACGAGGTGGTTAGCAAACACGTCCATGTTCGCCAGATAAACATCACGACGGTGGGGGATAACTTCTTTCCAGGCCGCCCGGTCGGCAGTTTTGCCTTCAACTACTTCCATCAGCCGGAAGTTCTCAGCCTGCCAGTTTGTGCGGACGTAGAATTTGTCCTGATGATGAACAATGTCGTATTCATGACCCTTCTGGCGGGGTAGAAATACGGTGAACGACCCTGTTGGTTTACTGGCTTCTAATAAGCGGTATTCAGTCGAAACGCCGTTATGATCAGAGCCGATGGTGACGTATTTCTTTGATTTCGAGCGCCCTAACCCCATGTAGAACTGATTATCTTCCTCTTCGTAGACTAGTACGTCGTTTTTAGGGTCGGTGCCCAAGACATGCCGGTAAACCTGATAACCGAGCAGTGTTTGCGGATCTTTTTTGATGTAAAACAGCGTCTTGTTATCAGCCGCCCAGGCAAAGCTTCCTTCTTCTGTATCGGGAATGGCTTCGGGATAAATCTGCCCCGTTTTCAGATTCTTAACCTGCAAGGTGTACAGCCGTCGGCTAACCGTATCCTCCGAAAAAATAGCCAGTTCGTCATTGTCTGATACTTCAAAGCCACCAAACTGATAATAATTGTGCTCCTTTGCTCGCTCATTTCCATCGAACATGATTTCCTCCGGCGCTTGCAGCGAGCCTTTTTTACGACAGAAAATCGGGTATTCACCACCGGCGACAAATCGAGTGTAGTAATAGTAGGCCCCTTCCTTATAGGGTACCGACTCGTCCTGCTGCTTGATGCGTCCTTTCATTTCCTCAAAAAGCTTCTCCCTCAAGTTTTTAACGGGAGCTAGCACCTGTTCGAGGTAGTCATTTTCAGCGTTCAGATAGTCGATTACTTCCGGGTTTTCGCGTTCGTTGAGGTAGTAATAATTATCAGTTCGCTTATGACCGTTGATAACGAGTTCTTTAGGTTTAATGGCTGCTTTAGGCGGAGTTATGGGTTGTGCCTGAGTCATGCTAGATAGCGTGAGTAGTAAAAAAATGGATAAATGGCTTCGGCTCATGGCAGAAGAGATTTAGCGCAAAGGTCGCAAAGACGCTGTTAAATTCTTTGCGACCTTTGGGAAACCTTTGCGCTCTTTGTGTTTAAATATGTATGCCAGAACTCATTGTTGCTCATTATACTGAGAATCTGAATTGGTTGCGTAATCTTCCAAAAGAATTGCAAATAACCGTTTACGATAAAAGTCCTGACCATTCAGCTGGCCTAAACACTATTCCGTTGCCGAATGTTGGTCGGGAAGCGCATACCTACCTGTATCACATTGTTAATAACTACGATAAGCTCACCGACTGGACGATTTTTTGCCAAGGTAAACCGTTTGATCATGCGTACGATTTCAAGAAAACTCTCCGTGAATTTGTAACGACCGGAGTTAAGCTGGCGTCTGGGCAAGAGCAGAACCAGGATTTCCACTGGTTGGGCCATTTAATCGATACCGACGATTACCAGGGGCACCGGCTATTCCGACCCTGGAGTAAAAACGAAGACACCCGTGGCCTCGATCTACGCGGATTTCACCGGGCGTTATTTGATACCGATGGGCCTGATTTCTATACATTCGTACTAGGAGCACAGTTTGCTATTCACCGCAACCTTATTCAGCAAAAATCCGTACAGTTTTACGAACGGGCGCTGGACGTGTCAATTACGTTTCCAGATGCCGCTCACTGTTTCGAGCGGAGTTGGGATCGCGTTTTTGGGATAGTTGGCATTGATCCTGAATGGCTTTCCGGCCGATTGATGGTTCGACTGAAACAAATGAAGCACCAGCCTTCCAGCGAATTATTGGATATCCCTACAAACAATGCGTAACTTTTTTTTAACGCGATTGAACGCTTTGCCATCATCTGGTGTCTACACAACTGAGGCTGAAAATAATCCATAACCTTTTAGTATATTTAGCAACGATTCTGCTAACCCTCTATGGCCCGAACGTTTTACGTGCCTCGCTTTCGGCTCTTCCTGTTTTGTATCGGCACCGCCGGTTCTCTAACTGCTTTTCTTCCTGCAAATCCTTCACTTCAAAAGGCGTTTACCCGCATTAATGAAGAAGTGAAAAAACATTGCCGTGCCTATGAAACGCTGGCCGATGCGTCGCAGCAGGTGGGCCATCGGCTAACGGGTAGTCCCAATGGGGCTCAGGCTGAGAGCTACGCGTTTAATCTATTGTCATCGTACGGATTCAAAGATATTCGATACGAACCGTTTGAAGTAGAAGCCTGGATGCGCGATACGGTTACCTTAGCAGTCGTGCCAGACCGGAGCGATAACTTCCGGGAGGTACCCGTAGTAGCGCTGGCGCATTCGCCCATTGATGCCCATGTGCAGGGTGAGATTGTGGATGTTGGCAACGGACTTGAGGGAGACTTTGCGGCTCTAAAATCGAAACTAAAAGGTAAAATTGCGCTGGTTAATATTGGTCTGGCCGCTCCGATTCAGGGGGCCAGAAATTTACACCGGTCTGAGAAAACGGCATTGGCTATTCAATACGGGGCTAAGGGAGTCATTATGGTTAACTTAGTGCCGGGAAATGTACTGCTAACCGGAACAGCCTCCGTAACGGGTAAACTGATTCCGATTCCGTCAGTTTGCATTTCACTGGAAAGTGGACGAGCGTTGCGAGCGTGGATGCAGGAGGAGCCCAGCCGCCTTCATGCGTTAATCGACATGACGAACGTGAGCCGTAAAATTCGGGCGCGTAACGTTGTTGCTACCCTGAAAGGCTCGAAATATCCTGAAGAAAAAATTATTGTGGGCGGCCACTTAGATTCCTGGGATCTGGCAACGGGTGCTATCGATAACGGCATTGGTTCATTTGCCATTATGGACATTGCCCGGACATTCAAAGCTCTGAAATTGAAGCCCAAACGGACTGTAGAATTTGTCCTGTTTATGGGAGAGGAACAAGGGTTGCTGGGTTCGCGGGCGATGGTCGAAAACCTAAAAAAGACGGGCGAAATCGATCATGTGCGCTACATGATGAACCTCGACATGACTAATGACCCAACGGGACTTAACGCCTTCGGTCGTTCGGATATGATTTCCTTTCTTACCACCGTAGGTGAAACGATGCAGCAGGTTGAGCCGACTTTCGCCAATCAGATGCAAAATCAGGCTGGTCTTCACTCTGATCACCAACCCTTTATGCTTGAAGGCGTTCCAGTTGTAGGTATGAATGGGCACCTACCAAGGGAAGTGCTCGACTGTTACCACGCCAACTGTGACCGCATGAATCTGGTAGATGCCGAACAGTTGAAAAATACCGTTCGCTATTCAGCGATGCTGCTCTACGCCCTGGCCGACGCTGATGATATTCCGACGAAACGCCAGACCGACTCCCAAACCCGCGATTATCTTGTAGCTCAGGGGCTACGGACGTCCTTGCAAATTGCCAATGAGTGGCGCTGGAAAGAGTAGTTTTAAAAACCTTATCCTATTGAATAGGCCGGTAAGCAATTTTACCGACCTATTTTTTTTGTCCTGCTGACGCAGGAAGCATCTTAATGTTTCTTAGCTCTCGAATAAGTATGCTGCAAGATGCTTCCTGCGTTCGCATGACAAAAAATCCTATTAAGTTTCTAACACCTAGTAAAAATCACTAGCCTGTTCCTTTATCAGCTGTACATCATCCGAACTGGCTCCCGGAGCCGTACAGCGTATGTCGCAGGAAAAAAAATCAACCGTCTCACGGAGAACATTTCTCGATCTGACCATCAAAGGATCGGTCGCGTCTACCGCCCTGGTCAGCGGTTTTCCCACCATTGTGCCAGCTTCTGTATTTGGTAAAAATGCGCCTAGTAATCGCATTAACGTGGCTGCTATCGGTACGGGACGCATCTCACGTGGACACGATATGCCGGGTGTCTGGCAGTATGACAACGCCCTGATTATAGCTGTCTGTGACCTAGATACTAAACGGGCCGACGATGCCAAAAAGCTAGTTAACGGATACTACGCTAAGAAAACCGGCAAAGATTATGACGGCGTTCGGGTGTATAATGACTACCGAGAATTGCTGCTTAATAAAGACATCGACGCGGTTCTTGTCAGTACGCCCGATCACTGGCACGCGCCAATTGTGGTCGACGCAGTACGGGCAAAGAAAGACGTTTACATGCAGAAACCGGCTTCGCTGACCATTTCTGAAGGCCGGATGATGGCCGATGCGGTTAACCAGTCGAAGCAGATTGTGCAGGTTGGTAGCCAGCAGCGGTCATCGGAGCAGTTTCGGTATGCCGCCGAACTGGTGCGCAACGGCCGAATTGGTGAGTTAAAGACGGTTTACGTTGGCCTGCCCGGCGACCCATCAGGTAATGAGGAACCCCAGATGCCCGTTCCGAAAAACCTGAATTATGATATGTGGCTGGGCACTACGCCTGAAGTGTACTACACTGAAAAGCGAGTGCATCCGCAGGCTGATTACGACCGGCCGGGCTGGCTGCGTTGTGAGCAATTTGGTGCAGGTATGATTACTGGCTGGGGCTCGCACCATGTCGACTGTGCTCACTGGGCCATGAACACTGAGCATACAGGACCTATCGAAATTTGGGGTAAAGCTGATTTTCCGAAAAGTGGTTTATGGGATGTGCACGGTATTTTCCGGACCGAAGCATTATACGAGAATGGCGTTCACATGATTGTAAGTAACGAGATTCCGAACGGCATCAAGTTCGAAGGTACCAAAGGCTGGATTTTCGTATCGCGTGGCGACGCTTCGGTAACCGCCAGTGACCCGATTGCCAAACAGAATGCCGCCAAAAAACTCGACGCCAGCGATCCGGCCATCCTTACTTCGGTTATCGGTCCGAACGAAGTACATCTGACCGTTAGTAAAGAACATCATGGCAACTGGCTGGAAAGCATTGTAAGCCGGAAAGAGCCTATTGCGCCTGCCGAAATCGGCCACCGGTCCTGCACGGCCTGTCTGCTGCACCACGCGGCTATGAAACTGAATCGCAAACTTTACTGGGACCCCAAAAAAGAGCAATTTAGAAACGACCCAGAGGCTAATAAGCTCCTATCTCGGCCGCAACGTGCTCCGTATGCAATTAAGGCAATAGCCTCTGCAAAATGATAGTGAAACACAGAGGTAACAGAGATTGACAAAGGGAACAGAGAAAATAATGCTTTCGAGCCTTAACGCTGTATCTCCTTTAGCTCTGTGTTAAAAAAACTCTTATCAATGAAGTTAACTCCCACCGTTAGTAGTCTACTTTTAGTCGCGTTGCTGGCGGCTTGTCAATCATCCGAAAAAAGCGAAAAAGTGAATGGAGAAGTCCATCTGATTACGCTGGACCCCGGCCATTTTCACGCTGCACTGGTACAGAAATCCATGTTCGAAGGGGTTGATTCGGTGGTACATGTGTATGCGCCCGACGGCTCAGATCTACAACTCCATCTCGACAAAATCAACGGCTATAATACCCGGCCTGAAAATCCAACGCACTGGAAAGAAGAGGTCTATAAGGGCGCTGATTTTTTCGATAAAATGATTGCGGAGAAAAAAGGTAATGTAGTTGTAATGGCCGGCAATAACCGCCTGAAAACCGATTACATTCAGAAAACCATTGGCGCTGGCTTTAATGTACTGGCCGATAAACCGATGGTTATCAATGCGTCGAATTTTGATAAACTGAAAGAATCATTTGCGACGGCTGAGAAGAATAAGGTGCTCCTCTACGACATCATGACAGAGCGCTACGAAATCACGACCATGCTGCAACGGGCTTTCTCGCAGGAAGCGGATGTGTTCGGAACGCTTGAAAAAGGTACGCCTGAGAATCCCGCTGTTACGAAAGAAAGCGTTCACCATTTTTACAAGAATGTGTCGGGTAGCATTCTTACCCGGCCAGCCTGGTTTATGGACGTGGCGCAACAAGGCGAAGGTATTGTGGACGTAACTACGCACCTGGTTGATCTAGTACAATGGGAATGCTTTCCCGAACAAACGATTGATTATCAGAAAGACATTAAGCTAACATCGGCCCGGCGATGGACGACTGACATGAGTTTGAGTCAGTTTACGGCCATTACTAAACAGGCTGCGTTTCCGGACTACTTAAAAAAAGATGTGGTGAAAGACAGCATTCTGCGCGTCTACAGCAACGGTGAAATCAACTACGAGCTAAAAGGTATCCACGCGAAAGTGTCGGTTACCTGGGCCTACAAAGCACCGGAAGGGGCGGGCGATACGCATTACTCGATTATGCGGGGCACGAAAGCAAATCTAATTATCCGGCAGGGAGCCGCTCAACAGTATAAGCCGACACTATACATCGAACCAGTAGCAGGAGCTAAAAATCTAGAAGCGTCTGTAAAAGTGGTTTTACCCAAAATTCAACAAACATATCCGGGCGTTGAGGTCAAGAAAACGGTGTCAGGTTGGGAAGTTGTTATGCCCGAAAAATACAAGGAAGGTCACGAAGCGCACTTCGGTCGGGTTGCCCAGAAATACCTCGACTACCTGAAAGCTGGTAACCTCCCCACCTGGGAAGTACCAAATATGATTGCTAAGTATTATACGACCACTCAGGCATTGGAACTTGCAAAAAAGGGTGAAAGGTCGAAAGAGTGAAGGAGTGCAAAATCAGCCGAAAAAATCCGGATGTGTCAACCCTTTACTCATTCTTTCGCTCTTTCACTAATTACTCTTTCGCTCTTTGATCATGAACGCATCACAAGCCAATCGGCGCGCATTTATTAAGGAAAGTCTTACGACAGCTGCTGGCTTGGTAGTGCTGCCAGCGTTTGCTAATGAACCGGTTGGTGTACCGGCTTATGTACCTAGCCAGGTGTTAGGTAGCGACGGAAAACCCATGGGCGCGTCCCGGCTTCGATTTTCCGTCATTGGCATGAATCACGGACACATCAATAGCCAGGTTGGTGCTGTCACGCGGGGTGGGGGTGAGTTTGTTTCCTACTATGCCAAAGAACCTGATTTAATGGCTGATTTTGCCAAACGATACCCTCAGGCGAAGCCAGCAAAAAGTGAGGCCGAGATTCTTGACGATAAGTCGATTCAGCTTGTTCTTAGCGCAGGCATACCTGTCGACCGGGCGCCCCTCGGCATTCGGGTTATGAAGGCTGGCAAGGATTATATGTCCGATAAACCCGGTATTACTACGCTTGAACAACTAGCCGAAGTCCGAAAGGTACAGAAAGAGACAAAGCGGATTTACTCAATTATGTACAGCGAACGATTCGAAAATCGGGCGACGGTCAAAGCTGGCGAACTGGTTAAAGCCGGGGCTATTGGTAACGTGATCCAGACGATCGGATTGGGACCGCACCGGATGACGCCAAAATCGCGACCGGAGTGGTTTTTTGACAAAAAAGAATTTGGTGGAATCATTTGCGACATTGGTTCGCACCAGTTCGACCAATTCCTATTTTTTACGGGGTCGAAAAAAGCGGATATAGTGGCCTCGCAGATTGGTAACGTTCATTATCCACAGTACCCGAATTTTGAAGATTTTGGTGATGTGATGCTGCGTGGTGATGGCGGTACGGGCTATATTCGAGTCGACTGGTTTACGCCCGATGGACTGAAATCGTGGGGTGATGGCCGCCTGACGATCCTAGGGACGGAAGGTTTTATCGAAATTCGGAAGAACATCGATCCGGCTGGACACGAGGGTGGAAACCACCTGTTTATTACCGACCAGAAAGAAACCCGCTATATAGACTGCGCGAAAGAACCGCTACCCTATGGCGAACAACTCGTCAACGACATTCTGAATCGCACCGAAACGGCCATGACGCAGGAGCATTGTTTCCTGGCTACTGAATTAGCCCTCAAAGCACAAAAACAGGCACAGCAGATTCATCTAAAGAAATAACCCTTAGTATCCTATCAATTAGTGATTTATACTATGAATCGACACGTTGCTGCGCTGCTTACCATTCTCATGTATCTGCTGGCATTAAGTGCAGTCCAAAGTCAGGACGTGAACTGGAAAAAAGTAAAAGTGCTGGTTTACACGAAGAACGGCAAAGGCTACGTCCACGACAACCTCGCCAACGCCGTACAGTGCGTCCAGACGCTTGGTCAGCAGTACGGTTTTGCTGTCGACTCATCGGCCCAACCGACGGTGTTTACCGAAGCCAATCTGAAACAATATACCTTATTGATTTTTGCCAGCACGAACAACGATGTGTTTGATACCGATGCTCAGCGTCTGGCGTTTCGTCGGTACATTGAAGCGGGCGGGGGCTTTGTTGGTATTCACTCGGTGATGGGGACGGAGCGCAACTGGGCCTGGTTCAAGCGGATGCTGGGCGGCACATTTGCGTGGCATCCCAAATTCCAGAAATTCAAAGTGGAAATGATTGACTCAAAACATCCGTCGCTACAAGGATTACCGAAGGTCTGGGAACGGGAAGACGAGTTTTATTTTACCAAAAATATGTCGCCGGGTCCAACGGTTATCATGGCTAATGATATAACATCACTCAACCAAGACGAGCCGGAGAAAGTAAAAATGTTCGGCGGTTCCTACACCGAGCTGTACCCATCAGCCTGGTACTATAACTTCGACGGTGGTTATACTTGGTGTACTACCCTCGGCCACGCCAAAACGGATTACCTCAGCGATAAAACGTTTATTCAGCACATTTTCCAGGGTATTCGCTACATTGCCAGCCAGGTAAAAATTATCGATTTCAAAAAAGCCTACGCTGATTCGAGAGATACGGAGATTCGGTGAGAGTATAATAAACAAAGCCCCGAGCAACATTTAGCTGCTCGGGGCTTTGTTTATTTGCCTAGTCGACCTCGGCCTATTTATTCACAGCAACCTTGTTTGTAGCCATAATGTAGTCGGCTAGCACCAGCCCTGTTTCTGTTAGAAACAGGTCTTTTTTCTTCTTGGCAGCGGCTGTTTTGTCCTTCTCTTTAGAGTCAGATGTAGCGTCATCAGTCGGGGCTGTCACCTGTGATACTTTATTAGCAGCCGCTCGTTTCCGTTCAGCTTCTTCGCGCTCTTTCCGACGTTTAGACTCCAGCAGCGATACCACCGTATTCTCTTTGGCTTTTTTGAAGTCGGCCAAATCCTGCGATAGCTGCTTTAGTTCTGTATCGGTTTTAACGCGCTGCTCGAAACGGTCACGCAGGCGGGCTAAGATTTTGTCATTCAGATCGGACGATTGATCGTAACGAGCTGAATTAATCTGATCCCAGGGCAAAGCGCTTGGCTGTGAACTTTCACCGTATTCCTCTGCCGAAAAAGCCGATGGCAGTTCAATATCAGGTGTTACACCCTTGTGCTGCGTGCTGCTACCGTTGATGCGGTAAAACTTCTGAATCGTCATTTTTACCTGACCAACTTTATCAGCTTCTTTCGGCAACCACTGATTCAGGTCGATTAAAGTCTGTACCGTGCCTTTACCGAAGGTTTGACCACCGACAATGATACCGCGCTTGTAATCCTGAATTGCTGCTGCGAAAATTTCGGAAGCCGATGCGCTAAATCGGTTAACCAGTACAGCCATTGGACCATCGTAAGTTACTGCGCCACCGTCTTTGTCGGAGTATACTTCCGTTTCACCAGTTGACTCCTTAACCTGAACAACCGGCCCTTTCGGAATAAATAAGCCCGTTAAATCAATAGCTTCGGTCAGTGAGCCACCGCCATTGTCGCGCAGGTCGATAACGATACCGTCAACTTTCTCCAGTTTAAGGGAATCGATCAACCGCTTTACGTCGCTGGTTGTGCTGCTGAAACCAGATTCGCGTTTGCGAGCGCCTTCAAAGTCGCGGTAGAAAATTGGAATATTAACCACCCCAATTTTGAAAGGCTTACCATTATCAGTAACCTCAATAACTTCTTTCTTTGCCCGCTGCTCTTCCAGCTTAATTTTCTCACGGACCATCCGGATTTCTTTCGGAGGGGCACCTGCTAAGGCGTCAGGTTCGATAACCTGAATCCGCACAACTGTGCCTTTAGGTCCTTTGATGAGCTTGACCACTTCATCGACCTGCCAGTTCATGGTGTTCACCATAGGGCCATTATCGCCCTGAGCTACCCCCGAGATCTTGTCATTAACCTTAAGAATTTTCCCCTTAAAGGCAGGGCCACCCGGCAATACACTCGTTACTTTAATGTATTCACCATCTTCCTGCAACATGGCTCCGATACCTTCCAGCGATTGGCTCATTTCCTGATTGAAACGGTCGGCACTGTTAGGTGAGAAGTAATTTGTATGCGGGTCGAGTGCTTCGGCAAACGCATTCATATAAATCTGGAAGACATCGTTGCTTTTAATCCGATTGTAAGCCTTATCCAGATTATTATATCGTTGAGTCATCAGGGCAGTTACGGCACTGTCTTTCCGACTACCTAGCCGCAGCTCCAGTTCCTGATTTTTTACCAGCTTACGCCATAGTTCATTCTGCTCCTCAACCGTTTTAGGCCATTCTGCCTTTTCCCGGTCTGTGTTGAAACTTTCATCAACCGTAAATGAAAGAGGCTTTTTGATCTGCTCCTTCACAAAAGCACTCCGCTCTTTATACCGTTTCAGGAACAGATTGTATAGATCGTAAGCAGCCGTTAAATCACCATTGATAAGCGCGTCGTCAATCTGAAGACGGTATTTCTCAACGGAAGCCACATCCGAAGCCAGCAGGTACATTTTATTGCCGTCCAGCTCTTTCAGGTAATTATCCCAGACCACCGACGATAAGGAATCGTTGAGCCTCACCTTCCGGTAATGATACGTCGTTAAAAGCTTAGCAACCAATGACTCAACGCGCTCCTGTGTGACAGAAGGCTTTAGTTCATCAGCTGGCGAGTCAGTCGAAACGGACCGAGTGGATAATACATCGCCTGGCGCACCATTCGATGGCGAATCTGGCTGAAAGCTTAGCATCAGCACAGGCACTAGAGTTACCAGATACTTTTTCATCTATTATTATCCAGGTTAACGGCAAAAGGGCGAAAGAATGCAAGTATGGGAATCAGGCGGTTAATAATTCACCGCAACGGCGGCCCGGTCTTGCTTTCTTTCGCTCTTTCACTTATTGTTTTACAATATCGAGTAACTCCACGTCAAACACCAGTGTTGAACCGGGTTTGATGTCGGCGCCAGCTCCCCGGTCGCCATAAGCCAGATCGGCCGGAATGAATAACTTCCATTTCGAACCAACGGGCATTAACTGTAAGGCTTCAGTCCAACCTTTGATTACCTGATCGACACCAAATACCGCTGGCTCTCCCCGCTCTACTGAACTGTCAAACACCTTTCCGTCGAGCAGCTTACCCGTGTAATGTACTTTAACGCGATCCGTGGCGGTTGGTTTAGCACCGGTGCCTGCTTTTTCAATGGAATATTGTAAACCACTGGCAGTAGTGACTACGCCAGTCTTCGTTTTGTTTTCTGCCAGAAAGGCGTCACCAACTTTTTTGTTCTCAGCCGACACTTTAGTAGCTTCCGCATTTCGGATGGCCATCTGCTTCTGTTGATAGGCATTTAGGACCTGACCCATCTGCGTCATCGACAATTTCGTATTGGCACCCTTCAGTGCATCATTTAACCCCTGTGTTAATAATGCTGTATTGATATCGGTCATGCCACCCTGTTTTAAATTCTGGGCCATATACATACCGATACTGTAACTAACAGAGTCCAGATTAGATGCAAACGTAGTTGAAGCGGTCGCTGGTTTGGCTGAAGCAGCAGGTTTAGCGACAGAAGTAGGTTTTGAAACGGCTGGTTTTTTGACTTGAGCGGTAGCGGAACCGACTATACAAACAGCCGATGTAATACCGGCCAACATCCATTGGTTGAACTTCATGCAAATAAAGTGAATATGAAAAAAAGCGCTGTTTAGTATTAAAACGTGAAGAGGTAGCAGAAAAGTTTGGTAGACGGCGGTTTTAGTAAAATTTCATTTTCCACAAATCACCGGCTGCTTACCAGGTAAAACTAACCGTTTCTGCAAGCTTTCGCTAATGATAGAACACTAAAACGGCAAGAATTTGGACGAACGGTTTATGCCGAATGTAAGCGGCTGGCTTCTTTGAACGTCAAATATTGGAAAAGTCTAACATTCAGCCGGTAATTATCAGAGCAAACGAGCTTTTATCAAATTTTAATCGTACCTTTGCGGCCGAAAAATCAATCTAAAAATTCATTCTCATACATATGGAATCCGTAAGACCCGACGAGATATCAGCCATTCTGCGCCAGCAACTGGCCGGAACTCAAACCGAGGCTGAACTCGAAGAAGTCGGTACGGTGCTGCAAATCGGCGACGGCGTAGCGCGTATCTACGGCCTCTCGAAAGTGCAGGCCGGCGAATTGCTTTCGTTCGATAATGGGCTTCAGGCAATGGCCCTGAACCTTGAAGAAGATAATGTTGGCGCCGTATTGCTCGGTGATTACTCGGAAATCAAAGAAGGCGATACCGTTAAGCGTACGAATCAGATTGCCTACGTAAACGTGGGCGATGGGATTCTGGGCCGGGTGGTTAACACGCTTGGTCAGCCAATCGACGGTATGGGTCCGATTCAGGGCGACCTGTTTCAGATGCCGCTGGAACGTAAAGCACCGGGTGTAATCTTCCGGCAGCCCGTAAACGAGCCACTGCAAACTGGTATCAAGGCTATCGACGCTATGATTCCTATCGGTCGTGGTCAGCGGGAGTTGATTATTGGTGACCGGCAGACGGGTAAAACCGCTGTAGCCATCGACACCATTATCAACCAGAAGGAATTCTACGATAAAGGTCAGCCCGTATTCTGTATTTACGTTGCCTGTGGGCAGAAAGCATCAACCGTTAAGCAGGTTGAAGCTACGCTGCGTAAGGCTGGTGCTATGGACTACACGGTTATCGTGTCGGCTAACGCATCTGATCCATCACCGATGCAGTTCTTTGCTCCGTTTACGGGCGCTGCCATCGGCGAATTCTTCCGTGATACAGGCCGTCCGGCACTAGTGGTATACGATGACCTGTCGAAACAGGCCGTTGCTTACCGTGAAGTGTCGCTATTACTGCGTCGTCCGCCAGGTCGCGAAGCGTATCCAGGTGACGTGTTCTATCTGCACAGCCGGTTGCTGGAGCGGGCTGCTAAGGTTAATAGCAACGACGAGATTGCTAAAAATATGAACGACCTGCCACCATCTCTGAAAGACAAGGTGAAAGGTGGTGGTTCGCTGACGGCGTTACCAATCATTGAAACGCAGGCAGGTGACGTATCGGCTTACATCCCGACGAATGTGATCTCGATTACTGACGGGCAGATCTTCCTGGAGTCGAACTTGTTTAACTCAGGTATCCGCCCAGCCATTAACGTAGGTATTTCGGTATCGCGTGTGGGTGGTAATGCGCAGATCAAGTCAATGAAGAAAGTGGCTGGTACGCTGAAACTTGACCAGGCTCAGTTCCGCGAGCTGGAAGCGTTTGCCAAGTTCGGTTCTGACCTTGATGCGTCAACCAAACTGACTATCGAACGCGGTCGTCGTAACCAGGAGATGCTGAAACAACCACAATACTCGCCGGTTCCGGTTGAGCAGCAGGTGGCCATTATTTATGCTTCGACCAACGGTCTATTGGATAAAGTACCGGTTAACAAAGTAAAAGCGTTTGAAAGCGAATTTGCGATGGTGCTGAGTGCTCAATATCCAGCCGTTCTGAACGAGTTACGCTCAGGTAAATTAACGGACGAAGGAACCGCAACGCTGAAGAAAGTAGCTGCTGAGCTGTCGGCTCAATATTAATTTCAGTCGAGAGTCGTCAGTCGATAGTTAATGAACTATTGACTGATGACTGGTTGACGAACCGCAACGGCGGACCGTGATTATCAACTAAAATTATGGCCAGTCTTAAAGAAGTACGCGCCCGGATTGCTTCGATTAACTCGACGCAGCAGATCACCAAAGCCATGAAAATGGTGTCAGCTGCGAAACTCCGTCGGGCGCAGGAAAACATAACGCAGTTACGCCCTTACGCCCAGAAGCTGAGCCAGATGCTGGCAACAGTGTCGGCGGGCGCTGAAACGGCGGCCGAAAGTCCTTACAAACAGGCCCGCATTATCGATCGAGTTCTACTGATTGTGATCACGTCGGACCGGGGATTAGCTGGTGCGTTCAATACGAATGCTATCAAGGGAGCCCTGACGTTACTCGATAGCAAATATGCATCGCAGGCTCGTTCGGGTAATGTTGAGATTATGGCGATTGGCAAGAAAGGTGCCGAAGCCTTCCAGCGTCGTGGTTTCAAAGTTAACACAAATCATGTTGATGCCTTTGGTTCGTTGAGTTTTGCCACGGTGCGGGAAGCTGCTGAAGAAGCCATGCATGGTTTCGCCGAAGGTCGCTACGACGTAGTTGAGGTTGTGTATAATGAATTCCGGAATGCTGCCGTACAAATCATACGGACGGAGCAAATGCTACCAATCGTCTCTGCCGAACCAGCAGCAGGCTCCTCAAGCGCCATTAATTATATCTTTGAGCCATCTGAAGAAGAGATCGTTACAGAGCTGATTCCTAAGACGATCAAGATTCAGTTATATAAGGCTGTGCTGGATTCCAACGCTGCTGAGCATGGTGCTCGAATGACGGCTATGGATAAAGCAACGGATAACGCCGGTGAACTTCTAAAGGAACTTCGCCTAGTGTACAACCGGACGCGTCAGGCTGCCATCACGACTGAAATTCTCGAAATTGTAGGTGGTGCTGAAGCACTGGCTGCTGCCTAATAAGATTTTATAATTACTTAATAAAGCCGCTTCTCTATTGGGAAAGCGGCTTTATTTTTTGACAATTTTATCAGATTTTGTAGCTGTTTAAAGTATCCTGTATTAATACGCTGTTAAAAATACTTAAAAGATATTAAATACTGATTATCAGTAGGTTAACTTTTGGGGTGAACCTACATTGGCGGTTGAAAATCGGAACGAATAGCGGTCTGTTTTAGTTATTAAGGAGTAGTATACGAACGATGGTTTCTTCTTCGTTAACTAGTCGATCAAAGGTTCTCTAACGACTCAAATAAATGAAAATTAAAGGCATAATCAGCAGCTTATTCATCGTCGGTACGCTGGCGTCCTGCGCACCGGCCATTACGGTAAAATACGATTACGATCCTAAAGTGAACGTTCGTCAGTTTACCACGTATCGCATCGAAGCCGACCGCCAGCGGAATGCTGACCCGATTGTCGGTAGTAACCTGAATCAGCGCCGGATTGCCGATGCGCTGGATCAGTCGCTGAAAGCGCGTGGCTATAAACCTGTATCGCAGGGTGAGGCTGACCTGGTGGTTCGTTTCTTTATGGATTCGAAAGATCGTCAGCAGATTCAGTCTAACAACATGTACTCGCCTTATTCATGGTGGTACGGCGGTATGGGTAATAATGTTTACTCTCGGCAGTATGAGGAAAACCGGGTGGTAGTTAACGTTCTGGATGCGCGTACTAATGACATCGTATGGCAGGGTTGGGCAACCGGTCAGTTAAATACCCGTAGCAAAGAGCGGGATCGTGATCAGGCCTTCCGTGAAACAGTAACCAGCATCATGAAAAACTTCCCGGAAAGTGCTGGACAGGATTACGGCGCAGCTCGCTAACCGTATCAACGTCTCTTACAAAAACCTACCTCCCGACGGATGGTAGGTTTTTTTATGGCAATCGCTTTTTGTTAACTTGCGGCTTTCTACTAACCTAATGTCATCTGTAAGTCGGGGAGTTGTTTATTCGCTACTAGCCGTAGTGCTCGTGCTGTTGCTCGGCATTATGGCGCTCCTTGGCGTGTCTTATAATCGACATCAGCGGCTAGAAGATGCAACAGCTGATTTAAAGCGTAATCTTTCGCAGCAGGAAAGCAAAATTGCGGATTTACAGGAACGTCTGGAAGGGTGTGATACCATACAAGCAACAGTACAGGCAGTTCCACCAGTTGATACCTCCTGGAATTCCCCACCAGCTGTTGCTCCCAAAAAAGCCCAAAATCCCTCACCGGAGTGGTAAGCTTATCTATTTCAGATATTTTTCAATCGATTGTCGAATGAGTTGGCGGCTAGCCGTTGAATTGTAAGGTGTCTGTTGGGTAGTTATTGCCAACTCGTCTAATTCTCTGCCTAACACTTGCCCCTTAACCTGACCTCTTATTGACACTACTTCTCGATTAGCTAGTACCTCATCCCAGACAGCTCGTACATCGGCCCAGTAAGCCCGGTTTTTGGCCCACCATTCTTTGGCAGCCCGGCACTTTCTCTCATCAGTGCGGATATACGTATTCAGGCCTTTTTCCGAAGCCAGCAACTGATCACCGGTTTCAGAGCGGATGATTTTGTCATTATCTTGCTCATGAACATAGCCATCAGGTCGAATTTCATGATGATTGGTTCGGCGCAGCACATTGTAGTCGGATCGTTTTGTGTACTCGCGTCGGGGTAGGGGCGAATCGGCTGTGCTTTCCCAATAATTTCGATCATCGGCATGAATCCAGGTGGCCGATCCTTCATACCGTGGACTATCGTCAACCTCAAAGACTTTTTGCGTCCACTGTCCCTTAGCCTGAGCAGGTGTCAACTTCTGTCGTTTCCAGGTGGCATTCTGATCAAATTTGAGCAGGCTGGTATTTTGATAAAGCCAGTCCTCGCGCCAATGCTTAATAACGATTGTATCGCCGATAACCAGCAAGTGTTGAATAACGAGTTTAGTAGGCTTACCTATAGGGACTGCCTCCTCGTCCACAAATACCCACTCGGTGCCTTTAGCTGTATAACGATCTTTGAATGTGTAGCTCTTTTCAGGGGCAAACGTCTCGGCATACAGAAAATGCACATCGTGACAACCGCATTGACCTTTAATAGCAGCAATGTCCTCTGCTTTAGGTAATGCTTGTGCGACGACGAGGTAAGTGCCAAGCAACAAAGGGATTAGTAATAGCAATAAGCGCATGAACGATAAATCCTTTGAGAAATCAGTAATCAGTGGTGCAAAATAATTATTTAGATTCTGTATAAATAACTTTATATAATGTTTGGAATGATTCTAAATAGATAATACGTTTGCGTTTAGGAAACGTGGTAGCAATAAGCGACGATACGAAAAACAGGTTAAGAAAATCTGAGAAAGAGCGCCATAAAACTGTTGATGGCCATAAATGTAATTTCTTATGAAATGTGAATATCATCTTCTGGCTGATTCCAGCAACGGGCGTATTGTTTTGTATGGAGATGCTGCTCCTGATGACACCCATAATATTGCTTTACAGTTCAATAATATAACACAATGGTTATGCTACGAAGATTTTCTGGCGCTGGAATGGAATGTGCGCGGCATTGATACACGCGCTTATTTCGATGCACACCCGTACGAAGAACGTGTACATCTGAGCACACCATCGCGGTTTCTAACATTTAGCTTCATGCCCCATGAATTAATTGAGCTACGAAAAATGCTAGGTCAAGCGGTTGCGCGATTGCATTGGTTCGATGTGCTGCGTAAAGCTCAGAACTAATGTCTTGTTATGAATAATGTGCTTGTTTTCCGAACCGATATAAATACCGATGAACGTATTCACCGGGCAGCCTGCTGGTTATGCCGGTTGAAGGGCGTTTGCCGCTGGAGCATTGATCTGGAAGACCATGACTGCGTACTCCGTATTGAAGCTGAATCGTTAACCGAAACGGATGTAATACGGCTATTGACGCGGGCAGGTTTGCAATGCGTTGTACTGAACTGACTGGATACTCACAAACCCTTAAATGCAAAAAGGCATCCGTTGTGGATGCCTTTTTCAAGTTTCATAAGTTGGTTACTCGAACGGGTTACCATCGTAAGTAACGCTGGCTAATTTTTTATCAAGATAATATACCTGATCCGCAGGGATTTGATCAATGAGTTCAAGGCAGCGACGGGCGATATATTCTTCTTCCACCTGCTCTTTTACATACCATTTCAGTAACTCTTCGGTTGCATAATCGTTCTCACGACGGCAAATGCCGATGATGCGATTGATAGAATCAGTAACCGTAATTTCCTGGTCCAGGACGGTTTCGAATACTGACCGGAGCGAATCGAATTCCTGATTAACAGCTGGAATTTCGGGCGAGTAGGCAGTTCCACCCTGATCGCACAGATAGTGGAAAATTTTCATGCCGTGCTTACGCTCTTCTTCCGATTGCTTATAGAAGAAACCAGCGCTGTAGTCGAATCCATTACGGTCGCACCAGCCTGCCATTGCTAGGTATTTCGACGAGGCAATCATTTCCATTTGAATCTGCTGGTTCAGCGCCAGCTCAACGCTTTCTTTTATCGAGGTGCGTAATCTTGCTAAATCTTTCATGATATAATTCGTATCCGTTTCCGGTGAGAAATTCTTATGACAAAACAACACAAAAAAACCGGCCGTTGTTGCACAGCCGGTTGATTATCAGGAAATTTAGAAGCAGTCTATTTATGCGCTTTGGGGCAGCGAGCAGCCACATTCCCGAAGCATTGAGTTTAATTCCAGCATCAGTTTAGCGCCATCAAGGAGTTCGCGCAGGTGAACAATCTCACAGAGTGTCAAGACATAACACCGTTCAGAACGTGGGAGCGTCAGAATTTCAATATCGTGTTCAGCAGCAGTACTCAACGCCATTTGCCGAACATCAACTGTGTCAACCATCCGACGGAAATGAGAAAAATCACGGGCGGAGAATTGGGTTCGTGTATCCCAGAATTCAAGAATCAGCCGATACGTTGCATCACACTGATAAACAACACCTTTATCTGTTTTGAAAACCTCCTGATAAGAATCCGGTACGTTACTGGTCATGGACTGATTAAATCAACACACAAAGATATAACCGAACTCTTAATTTAGATAGCGTCTAAACAATATTTTAAGTGTGATTTAACGAACGGTCGTGTTAATAACATTAGGGGCAACTGCGGATAAGGCTACCCAACCGATTTGACCAGCTGAATTACGTACTAACTGAAATGCATTAGATAGGGCCAGTAGCTCAACGGATGATCCGGCAGGTAAGCTGGCGATAGACCCAGCACGAACATCGGCAGCATCCAGTAACTTACTCGGAGCTGGTAAGGTTAAGCGTCGAAGCGGTCGTTTTTCTGTTTCGGTAGTACTGCTAGCCATATAGCCTGTCAATCCATCCGGTGTTTCAACTCGTAGCCAGGTTTCAGTGCCACCGATGATGGTCAATGCCGCTGATTTGGGAAGCTCGCGCAGAATGGGTCCATCGCCACTAGGCGCCAGCCGAACCGCTGATTTAGCAGTTGATACGCGTACTGTATCGCCTAATCGAGTGGGAGACAGAATCGATTGTTTAGCTGGTCCGCGGCCAAGCCGAATAAAGGGTAGGGGGTCGTTAGCTCCTTCGTCGAATCCATAAATACCAAAATGGAGGTGTGGACCAGTCGTGCGGGCGTTACCTGTGTTACCTACATAACCTACTGTATCGCCAATAGATACTCGTTGACCATTAGTAACGTTCCAGCGGTCGAGGTGGGCATAGTAAAGCCGAATATTGCGGTCATTATCAGATAAAAACACAACGTTGCCACCAAGTTTGCTTACACCAACGTTCGTAATAACACCATTTACTGACGCCAGCGCAGGCGTTCCTCTCGGCGCGAAAATGTCAACACCCTCGTGCCGCCGACGTCCTCCATCGCGGGGAACGCCGAAATAACTGCTTATCTGGCGGCTATCTCGTCCTTTTACGGGGAAGCTAAGGGCTGGTTCGCGGGTAATGGAGATTTGGTAACTACCACTCCGCAGCAGTTCAGGTTGAATCCGAATCAGATACGTTTGGGTTTGGCGCGGTTCCCAGGTTAGCACGTTTGTATCGGCTTTTGAGGTTGCAACCAGGGTGCTTCGATTACGAGCTTCCAGAGCAAACACATCTATAAACACCTGCGCAGCTTTCTGGCCCTGCGTTTCCACTTTTACCAGCAATCGGTCACCCCGTTGCGCATCGAGCCGATAGCCAACGGCAAACGCTTTGTTGGCGGAGAAATAGCCACTTTCGCGGTAAGGAACTGTGATTTTCAACGAGTCGCGGAGTGCACGTTCCCCTGCCGATAACCAGTCAGTACCGAGGGCAGTGCGATCAAGTTTAGCTTCTTTGAGCGATTGCCCATATTGCTCGTGAGGTGAGGAGGAACGAAACAGCGTGGTAGCCGGACCAACGCCAGTGCAGGCACCAAACCAGCCTGCTAGTAAGCCAATACCTAAAAGACGGGAGAATCGAGTTAACACCATAATTTACTATCGTTAAACGACTTTCTCGCGGTGATATTTCAACCGGGATAAGTAAACGACCATGGCCAAACCGATCAGAATACTTACAAAAGGTAAGAGTAAGGACAGACCAGCCGCCAAAGCATAAACAATTAAACTGATAAGATGACTAACGCGGACATTACGGATGCGTACATCGGCGACCGGGCGTTTGAGTAGACGGTAATTGTCAGTAGCATAATTCCACATGCCGAATAAAGTTGCGGATATACCCGCAAAAAGCAGCATATATAACGCCGATGAAAGTTGGTTTGCTGGCGTATTAATGTAATCAGCCAGCAGCGAGGTTGTGAATGGAATAATAGTCACTAATAACAGCAACAAACCGTTGTAGAACATAAATCGAACATCACTACGTTGAATGACATTATACATTCGATGGTGGTTCAGCCAAATGATAAAAATTGTTGTGAAGCTGACGAAATAGGCAATGTATGACGGCCACTGATGAAACAGTGCTGAAGCCAGTGTGTGACTGGAGGTGGCTAATTTCAGGCTTGGCGCTTTTAGCTGAAAGGTAAGCAGCGTAATATCTATCGCGAAAACACCGTCGCTGAAGGTTTCGAGCCGGACGGTTTCGTTTTCCGGAAAATCGGCCATTTGTCTTTGCATGAAATATCTGTCAGACAAACGGTTAGGAAAGCCAATAAGTTATAATTAATGATTAGGAATAAAAATTACACCGATAGGCCGGTTAGAGAATCAGCCCATCGGCACATACTGTACATAAACCTGATTGTATTTGTATTCACTACTCTTTCTGACCACGTTTGGTCAGGAAGTAGATCGGTATGCCTAGCCCCGCAATCAGCAGACCCATACCTGTGTTAAACGTTTTGGTATAAAGCAGAATAGCGCAGATGGTCAACGCTGCGACGATGTATAGTGCTGGGACAACTGGATAACCAAAAGCCCGGTAAGGCCGCTCAGCACCTGGTTCAGTCCGACGAAGTCTAAAAAGCCCGGCAATGGTGACTATGTAAAACACCAACGATGCGAACGTGCAGTAATCCAGCAAATCGCCGTACTTACCTGACAGACAAAGGACCGACGCCCAGATACATTGTACCCACAACGCCCGCCCTGGTACTGCATGCTGGTTTAAGTGTGCTGCCTGTTTCGGAAACAAGCCATCTTTTGCCATTGCATAGTACAGCCGCGCACCAGCCAGAATCAGGCCATTGTTGCAGCCAAACGTCGACACCATAATCAGCGCGGCCATAATAGCCACCGCAATGTTACCGAAAATCGTTTCGACAGCAGCCGTGGCTACCCGATCAGCTACAGCAAACTGAATACCCCGGCTGATAATGTCAGTACCCATTGGAGATCCTTTTAATGGTAATAACGATAGGTAAGAAACATTAGCCAGAAAGTAAATTGTCGTGACAATGAGCGTTCCGAAGAACAGGGCCAGTGGAATATTCCGACGCGGATTTTTGATTTCGCCCGCAATGAATGTCACATTATTCCAGGAGTCGGCCGAAAACAGCGAACCGATCATCGACGTCCCAAACGCCAGCACTAGCGCCATACCGGCTAGTGGAAGTACTTCACCCGTAGTGGAAGTGCTATTGGCATCCCATGCATTAGTGAGATTCGTAGATAACAGCCCACTGTTCAGGCCGAGGGTAATACCGATCACAATCAGGCCGAACAGCGCAATAAGTTTGGCCGATGTAAACACGTTCTGAATCAGTTTACCGCTCTGAACGCCCCGACTGTTTAACCAGGTTAACAAGACCAGGCTTGAAATGGCAAACAGTGATCCTAGCGTAATCTTAACCGGTCCAAGCGCCAATAACACATTATCAGGACCGAGGGCTGGAATGAACACGGCGGTGTATTTGGTAAAGGCAACGGCCACAGCAGCAATCGTGCCCGTCTGTATCACCATAAAAACCGTCCAGCCGTAGACGAATCCTGTCAGTGATCCGAAAGCGCGTTGGATATAAATGTATTGTCCGCCTGCTTTCGGCATCATGCCCGCTAGTTCGCCATAGCTGAGCGCAGCCGCCACTGTCAAAATACCCGTTAATACCCAGAGCATCAGCAACCAGCCTGCTGAGCCGAGATTACGGGCCATATCGGCTGTAACAATGAAAATACCGGAACCAATCATGGTACCGGAAACAATTAGGGTAGAATCAAGAAGGCTCAGGGAGCGATTAAATTCGGTCGGTTCGGTGACGACATCTGCCGATGAAAGCGAGTTCGGTAGGTTTTCTGCCATGAAGAAGAAGATATACCTACAAGAAGCAGCCATTCAGTCAGAAATCCAAGCATATGAGGCAGAAACTAAGTTGAAGTATTACCCCACTCTAAATCCCTCACAGTAGGGAAGGAACTTAAGAACAGCCAAAGGTAAGCTCTTCCTTGCGGGGTAGGGTTAATCATTAGATTCAAAACAAGCACACAGCGACTGATGCTGTTGAATAGATTCTCAAAACAATATCATTAAAAAATTGTCTCTTTTTTTAATGCCAATTAACGCAATCGGCTTCTACCTAATCAATTAACTACTCAACAATCTTTAGTTATGCAACCAAAAATACTAAGCCTTAGCCTGCTGCTTGCTATTGCTTATAGCCTGACATCCTGCGAAGACCATCGCAATAGCCCTAACGCTTCTTTTCCGGAGCGCATCAATTTCGTGGCCGAGCGGCAATATCCTGAAGGTATGACCTATTCAGGACAACTGGATCGGTTCCTGGTTTCGTCCATTACGCAGGGAAAAGTTGGAGCCGTTAGCACCACCGGTCAATATAGCGATTTGGTAACGGCACCCGAACTGATCAGCGCAATGGGAATGAAAGTTGGCCAGGGCAAACTTTTCGTCTGCAACGGCGATCAGGGTGTGTCTACGAAAAGTAGTCCCCAAACTACCCGTCAAACGGCCGAACTGTTGGTGTTTGATATAGCCTCGCGTCAGTTGGAGCGTCGGACTGTGCTGCATACGTTAATTCCGGCAGAACAACCAAATTTAGCCAACGATGTAACGTTAGCACCTGATGGAACGGCGTACGTAACGGATTCTTTCTCTCCCGTTATTTACAAAGTAACCCGCGATGGACAGGCCAGCGTTCTCTTACGAGACGACGTTCGATTTACCAGCCCTACATTTGGATTGAACGGTATTGTCTACCATCCAAACGGTTACCTCATTGTTGCCAACACTGGCCAAAGTAAATTGTACAAAGTTGATTTACAGAACAATAATGCAGTTTCGGAAGTGACGGGTACGGGCGCATTACCGGGCGATGGCTTAATGCTGCTAAACAATGATTTATATGTAGTAACAGGCGGGGGGACTCGCGTAGCTCAGGTTCGCAGTACCGACAATTGGCAAACGGCGTCTATTGTGAAAACCGACGAGAACGGCTACTCAATGGCTACTACCAACGTAGCCGTAAACGGGCGAATTTACACTCTCAATGCCCGGATTGGCGAAATTAGCGCAGCTATGGGCGACGCTAGTAAACTCCAGTCGCGGGATTATAGTATTCAGCAGTTTCGGTAGGAGAATTTAGGTTGTGAACGGGCCAATTCTACTTATGGCCTGTTCACAATAAATATTGCTTTATGTAAGAATGGAATACATAATTGCCACCACTTATTATGAGCAACGGGGTGGCAATTGCTAATAAAATGATGGCCCATTTGAAAGCGCCGAAGTAAGTCAGCACCATTGGATTTTCGGGATCATTGACCGAATAAACAACAGTCGCTTTTTCGCCTAATTCCCAGTCGGATGGTGAACTAGCCACGTCGTAGCGGTAATGAATCTCCTGACCATTCAGCGCCGTAAATTTAAAAACAGGTCTGTAACTATATTTTCCTTTTCTACTTCGTTCTTCCAGAAGTTCATCAACAACAGCGAGGGCACGACTACCTGTTTTAATCCGTTTAACAGATTCAGAAAATAAATATAAAGAGCCTAGAAGTGCCAGAACGCCAATCAGGAAAGTAATAAGGTAGCCCATTTGAATCGATTATCTAACCCTTTCAGATGATTATCAAAGAACGCGTTACAGTTTTACGCCCTGAATTAAGAGAATGGCCTGAACCGACTGCTCTTTTAAGTGCAAAAATTGCTTACGGCTTTCATCCTGACTGAATGCCGAAAAATCCTGATCAGTAGCAAACGTCACGAGATGGATTTCATATGGCTTGTCGATATGGTTATGATGTTCAACGTAGGAGGCATCAGTAGGACGTAGCCTTAGTAAAAGCTGCCCGTTGTATTTCTGAATTAAGGGAAGGGCCACCTCTTCAAATTGATGAAAGACCTCCTCCTGACCTTCTTTTACGTAAACCAATTGAGTTAAGTAGATCATGGCCGTAGACTATTTTTTAGCTGTTGACTCAACCAGGGTAATTTTCATGCCTTTCGGAAGGAAGTACGCATTCCGGTAAAACAGCCTTAATTCTTCCAAAATGCGTGCTTAAATGCACCAGGATGCTTTTGTTTGAAGGCTGCAAAGGTGGTTTTGCCCCGGCTGCCGTTATTGACCGGCATTGGATCGGAATAGTAAACGGTTTCGCCTTTAATTCCGTAGATCACGAAGAAGTGAATGCCCACCCCGGTGATGTCGCCAGCCACCATAACGGGCGACTGACCAATTCGGCTGGTGATAGCGCTGGTGCTGCCGTTGAGCCGTGTCCAGTTCAGATTATTTTCCGAGGCAAAGGCTGTGAGCGTACTGGAATCCATAAGAATTCCCTGATTTTCACCCAACCAGCTATCCCGGAAATTAACGGAATTACTACTGTCCCATAACAGGATAGGGCTTGCCAGCCCCGTATAGTAACCGCCGTAGATATCATACATATTCAATGAATGGGTCGAAGCTAGCCAGCAACCGTAGCTATAGCTCTGGGGGAATTGTGTGAAGTTATGAACGCGGTCTGCCATGTCTGCCTTTAAAATTGCTCGTTGGTTTAATAGTCGTATAAGGTACCGAAAAGGATAACAGCCGGGTGCAAATCTTTTATTAACAGGTAAACATGAATGAAAATCCCGTCAGAAAATAAAACTAATACGTTTGGGCAGAGACAACTTCAACTGAGGGAGCTATTAGAGGGATGCTAACTAAAAATTTTTCTTCGTCATAATGGACTAAGACAGGTGGCTGGTCGAGTAGCTTATACTTCATCATAATGTTCTGTAAACCAACCAGGTTCGAGGGGACCGTGAGTTTCTTTTTCTGTAAATTATTCTCAACGCAGAGCGCTTCCTCGTGGGTATATAGCCGAATGGTTAGGGGACGGTTAGCCGAAATTACATTGTGTTTTATGGCATTCTCAAAAAGCAACTGAAGTGTCAGGGGAGGAATCAAGTAGTTCATATACCGCGATTCGATATCAATTCCCATGAAAATACCGTCGCCATAACGGGTTTTCAGCAGATGAAAATAGGCCTTAATAAATCGAATCTCTTCGTTCAGCGGACATAAATCGCGCTTGTTTTGCTGAAGTAAATAGCGATACACTGACGATAGCTCATCTACGAAACGCTCGGCCTGGTCGGCATCGGTAGTAATTAGAGACGATAATGAATTCAGGTTATTGAACAGAAAGTGTGGATTAATCTGGGATTTCAGCGAATCGAGCTGACTTTGCAGATTGGCTTTTTTCAATTCCTGTGCTTCTGTATAAGAAACTTTCCAACGACGATACAGATAAATGCCTTCGAAAACGGCGGCCACCTGAACTGTGCCCAGCACAGAGACGAGTGTATTGAAGAAATAGGGCTTAAACTGAAAGTAATCAACTGAATGCCAAAGGCCAATCAGATGGTAGAAAAACGTTTGTGTAATTCGTATAACGCTGGCAAAAACGACAAACCAGGCTAGTTGAAAAAGCACCCGCTGTGGGGTTTGTGTTAACTCAGGATAGTGCCGACGGGAAAAGATAATTCCCCATCGGTTGGTTTCCCAAACAATGACACTCCCCATAATGAAAAAGGCCGGAATGCGCCAATCATCCGGATACGGTACATTGGTATAGCCATACATCATCCACTGACCTGTAAACGCCAGAACGGGAACACCAATGATGCGCATCCAGTTGTCGTTCAGTTTCTGCATGTTAGCTTTTCGAACCTATCCGGTAAAAATAACGGGAATCAAGGAAATAATTCATCGTATCTCGATTTCATCCACTGCCAGTTGAGCGGTTTTACCGGGATTACGGAGGCCGGCTGGCACTCGATCAACTTTTCGGGCGACAAGACGCACGTAACGCGCGGTTGTAGAGTTAAAATCGAACGGGAGCCGGACAACAGCCCGTTTACCCCCTTCGGCTGCGTTAGTTTTGGCTATTAACGCGGATCGAAAGGTTTTCCCGTCTTCAGAAACCGAAATTTCAACCTGTTTGGGCAGGCAGATATTCCGGGCCGTATACTTCAAAAACCCGATCCGAATACTTTGGATCGATTCCATCTGACCAAGATCAACAACGGCGTCAAAATCACTTTTGAACGCCACTACGCCCATTACCTCATAACCACCCATATCACCGGTTGTTCCGTCGGTTAGGCTATAATTGCGATCAGGTCGACCAGAAGTAGGCGAGTTGAGCAAGGTATAGGGTTTGCCAGTTGCTTTTGAAACGAGGTATTCTTTCTGCACCGCAGCTAATGAGCTAAGCGGTCTGCCCTGTCGAAAGGTTACCGTGCGGACAACAGCAGATTTTGTGAGGGTAAAGGGCTTTTCATACAGATGCGATTCGCCCGATGGAATGTGCCCATCGAGCGTATACCGAACCTCTAATCCCGGAATACTGGCCTGCTGCTGATTAAGGGGCAAAGAAATTTCTACATGCCCATCTGGCGTAGGCTTGGCTGAAGGCAGAACTTTGAAAAATGTACGGGATACATTGACACCTATGCTGTGTAGTCGATCAATATGCGGCAGGAGTCGTCGGATAAAATCATCGTAATTTCTCAGAACAGATGGGGTCCACGCAACTTCTGCCAGCGCAGCTGCCCGCGGCCAGATCATGTACTCGACCTGATCGGGCGTTGGAATATATTCTGTCCAGAGATTACCCTGTGTACCCAGAATGTGCTTGGCGTCGGCAGGCGACAGCTCAGCTGGCGTAGGATTATACGAATACACTTTCTCCAGTGGCAGCGATCCACCGAAGCCGGTTGGCTCAGAAGCAGGATCACCCTGATAATGATCGAAGTAACAAAATAGACCCGGTGTCATAATCACATCATGATGTTGACGGGCTGCGGTTATCCCTGCTTTTATACTGCGCCAGCTCATTACCGTGGCATTCGGCGATAAGCCAAGTTTTGGGCCATCGCCTTCCAACATCTCATCCCAGCCAATAATCCGGCGGCCTTTTGCGCTTACAAACTGGTCAATACGCTTGATGAAATAACGCTGAAGCTGAGTCATATTTTTTAGCTTCAATCGTCGGATAAGCTGCTGACAATAAGCATTATTTCGCCAGACAGTTTTCGGACATTCATCGCCCCCAATGTGAATGTAGGGACTGGGAAACAGGTCGATTACTTCCGTCAGTACATCTTCCAGAAAAGCGAATGTCTTTTCGGTTGGGCAGAATACATCATCAAATACCCCCCACTTAGTCGATACCTGGTAATCTCTGGATGGGCTGCAGGCTAAATTGGGGTAAGCAGCCAAAGCCGCTAGTGCATGCCCTGGCAATTCAATTTCAGGTACAACCGTAACGTATTTCGCAGCGGCATAACGAATTACCTCCCGAATGTCGTCTTGGGTATAAAAACCTCCGTAAGGCTTTCCGTCAAATACCTGCGGATCGTAGTCATCGTAATGCCCAATAATCGTTTCTCGCCGGTGCGAGCCGATCTGCGTAAGCCTGGGATACTTTTTAATCTCAATACGCCAGCCCTGATCATCTGTCAGATGCCAGTGAAACGTATTGAATTTATGCAGGGCCATTATATCGACGTATTTTTTGATAAACGCTACCGAAAAAAAATGGCGGCAAACGTCCAAATGCAAACCTCGATACTTGTACCGTGGCTGATCCTGAATCCGGCAGGCAGGTAAGGACGGAGTATAAAGCAGTGGCGTAGGAGCAGTAGGCAGGGGAATGATGGTAGAAGAGGGTTGCGTATTCATACCCTCTGCCCTTAGCCCTTTACCCCAAGCCAATTGATAAAGCGTTTGCGTAGCGTAAAAAAATCCATTAGCTGTTGCTGCTTCCACGGTCACGATTTTATCAGTTATGTCGATCCGATAACCTTCTAGACCCAACGTAGTGTCACTAGTGGGCACAAAGTGGATCGTATTTGAACCAGTATTAGCTGCCGCCGTTTGAACCTGAATATGTATGCCAATAGTATAGCTTAGCTTCGTCGCGAAGGTGTCGGCAATTGCTTTGAGGTCTGTCTGGGTAGAGGGTACTTGAATCGTTGTAGTTCGATTGATAGCGAACTCACCAGAGCGGGGCTCAAGCTGAGCTGGTCGTGGGATAATGGTGTACCGATTAGTGAATGGGACGCCAAAGGATGGTATCTGCTGACTGAAGGCGGAAAAATATAGTAATAACAAAAAGGCAACCGAAGCAAAACGAGTAAGCATAATAGGCAATGAGACAAATGGCAAGTCTACTTCATTCAACGCTTAAAGGTATAAAAACGCTTAAAAATCGATTCTTGCCAAACGCTGGTTATGCTGATTTATGAGTGTGTATCTATAACTATAGATGTAAATTCAGAAGATTGCAGGCGTTTATAAATTAGTAATCTGATCAGACTGATTAGTGTAATTAGTGTATTGTTTTATGTAGTAAATTGTACGAAAGCGTAGGTAGCGAAAAATTAATATTGTTTTTCCTATTCATTATTTGTACTTTTACTGACTCATCCACAATGCAGCTACTAAGCTGAGACTCCTGACGAGAAGTTAGTCGTCAATATAGAAGCCCGTGGGAGGATGACCGCACCCCACCGGCAAGCCCTATGAAGGGATCACCTGTCTGTTTGAGGCCAGTTAATTCAGGTGATTAAGTACGCAGCGGTAATAGTTTGTTTTGCGGTTCTACATACCTGTCCGCAGACACCGAGTAAGGCTTCCGAGCCAACTTAGTACCGAACGTCGCTTGTAGAGTGCGACCTAGGCCGTGTACTCACCGTAACCCCTGTCGCTCATGACACAACGCCTACTGCTTTTAGCAGTTGGAGTCGGCTGTATTTTTGTCTCCGAACCAACCGCTGCTCAGTCCGCAACAAATCTCATGGCTCTTAATTCCGGCACCACTGCTGTGCTGGCATCCGCCAAACGAGTCATTAATAACGCCGACTATCTGGTCGAATTCTGTGGCGAAAACCTGCCCACCAATCACCCGGCCATTTCTGAACGCTGGACGCGTACTATAAACCGGCAGGCAGCTATGGCCGCCGATCTAACGGTTCTGAAACGTCGGGCATCGGTTGTTTTTCCCCTTATCGAACCGATTCTGAAGCAGTACCGAATTCCTTCCGACTTTAAATTTTTACCCCTTTTAGAAAGCGCCGTAACGAATCGGGCCGTTTCTCGTCGGGGAGCCGCTGGCTTCTGGCAGCTAATGCCCCAAACTGCTCAGTCACTGGGGTTAAGCGTATCGCACCGGCATGATGAACGGTTTAACCTGCTGAAAGCCACGCACGCAGCCTGTCGCTATATCAATGAACTCTATGATCAGTTAGGCTCTTGGATGCTGGTGGCGACGGCTTATAACGCTGGGCCAAACTACATTCAGCAACTAAGCCGCCAGCACCCCGGGCAACACCCCATGGCGTTGCCGTATAGGGCTGCTGAAACGAAGGCTTATCTCTATCAGACGATGGCCATCAAAGAGCTGCTCACGCATCCTCAAGCTTACCGTTCTCAACTGAGCAGCCAGCATTTTGCTGCCCTGAGCGATAATGAAACGCCAGTGGCTACATCGGAACGGGCTAATATTCTGGCTTCATTTGACGTTGATGAAGCCACATTCGCGAAAGCTGTATCCGCTGATCAATTAGTCGATAGTGAAGATGTTGGTTTTGTTGCGGATTCAACAACAACGGTTGTTCTGTTGACCGATGACGACTCGGCAGATGAACCAGTTATTGTAGAATCAGTTGAAAGAGAAGAGATTACCCCTAAACCAACTGTAGCGGCAGCATTGCCCACGCCTGTACCTGTTGACCGTCTGGTTACACGCAGCATGAGCGAAGGGGTATTGACCGAAGGCCAGCTGTGTATTTTTCAGGTGGTGCAGCCCATGACGATTAACGGTCGAGCCTTTGCGGTCGGTGACGTAATTCAGGCCCATATCGAAATCATTGACCGAAAACTAGGGCGGGTATTCCTCCGAACGGACCAACTGACCACAGCCCAAACGCGGGAAACCGTATCGCTTAAATTGATCGCTACCGAACAACCACATCAACCGGGCGTAGCCCTGCCCAGCCGATTGGAAGATTGGCGCCTAACGTGGGAATCCTTGTAGCATCTTCCTAATCAGTAATAGTCATTCGATAATTTTTGGTCGCGCTATTGGTCCGTCTTTGCGAACCGGCCATCATAAACGCAATCCCGCTCATCGCCAAAGCTATGAACAGACTGGTCCATTCGGGTTCAGACTGAAGCTTGGCGATGGCGCGGGGTGCGTGCAGCAACACTACCCAAAACAAAAACATCAGCCCCAATAACCCGGTCGACAGTGTTCGCTGGCGATTCAGAATCAGACTGATAGCAGTAGCCACAAAAGCGACGCCCACAAAATAAGCCCAGAACAAATGGGCAGGTATCCATGATGGAACCAGTGTAGCAACGTAGTCGGCGTACTGAAAATGGAGAATGCCAAAAATCACCAGCGCAACCGCAAATAAAACCTTGCCACCCATCATCAAATTGAATCCATTCCGTTGCGTTGTTGATGACAGGGAGGTAATGCCTGCCAGATAAAAAGCACCTGCACTTAACGCCATTAGTTCGGATAATACAGTCCACGCTCCTCCATTGTGTATGTTCGCCAGAACCGTTGGGGCATGAAGATAAAGGGCTGACAGTAGCCATACTATACCAAGGATAATAGCTCCTGAATAGGCTTTTTGGCGAAAACCAATGCTTAAGCCAGTTATAATCAAGATAATTCCTATAAGCAGCGCTGCCATAGAGCGGCCTGGAAAACCAGCCGGGAAGGGAAGTAAAGCGACTGGGAAATTACCGGTAATCAGGTGCTCCATGCCTAGCGCGATGATTGCGGTGGCAAATAAGATTCGGCCCGTGGGTAGTACTATACGCACCAGATCGGGCCTGGTTTTAGTGGTCACAGGGAGGAAATCGGGGTCAGCAGCTTGCATCAGATTAATCGTTTGAGTGAAAAATGATGAGTAAGGAGTTCGTTATGGCGACGCACAATCAGGAAAATTGGCTCACCTTCACCAGCCAGCAGCATTTCGTAAATTGCTCCCATTGGTAGTGAGTTGGTGGAAATGCCATTAATGGTCAGTAACTCATCACCTACCTGCAACCCTGCCGCTTCAGCAGGAGAGCCGTGGGCTACTATCGTGATAAAATAACGGTTTAAACGGGCACCACGAGCGTGGAATTCTAATCCGCTCATATCGTGCTCAAACGGCATCCGTATCATTCGTTTTACAGGTTTAATGACCATGTAGCCGGCTGGATAATTGAACGTTACCCGAAACCGACGCAGTAATTCGCAGCCTATACTGCCTTGACGTTCAGGGAGTTTGAGTAGCTTCAGGCTAAAATCGGCGCTATCGGGGTAAGCCGCCAGTACATCGTTCAGGGCATAGTGTCCCATAGAGATTTTGGGCAATCGTCCCAGCTCCCCGTGGATCATACCCATTAACCCCCGACCCAGCGGAAGTCGAACAACTTTTTTGGGAACGGGCACCGTCGCAGAGGCTTTTTGAAACCGATCCAGCAACAAGCCCTGCCCGGCGCCTGTATCGAGAACAACGCGAATCGGCTGCGATTCCTGCCCGTTAGCTATCGACAGTATATCAGTATAGGGTTTATTATCCTGGATGTATATCGGGCAGCGCTCGCCTTTATGAGGCCGATAACGATAGCTGTCTGGTCGGGTAAGGGTGAGAGTATGAGTCTGGAAATCAATGGTTACGACAAGATTTGCGAACAGTTCATAGCCAATAATGCCATGAATTGGGATGCCCGCATATTCCGACAGGTTCAGTACATCCTGACCTAGAACCAGCAGCGGCAGATTATCAATCTGAAGTTTACCCAAACGGATCGAATTGCCGACGGATATTGATGCCAGCTGCGCATTTCCTTCGCCCATACCAGCCAACTTAACGGTACGGCTGATTGTAAACGGTCGGTGTTGAAATACCTGCGGATCGGTGATAATGGTATGACTGACACCGGTGTCGACGATAAAATTTACCTTATCCTTATCGTTTAAACATACCGGTACAATGATCAGATTGGAGCGAAACTGAAACGGAATATGAACCCGCTTTTGGTTGTTCGTAAAATAAAACCCGTACCGCCCATCCTGAGCGACAGCCGTTTGCGCAAGCGCAAAAACGGCCCAGAACAGAGTGAATAAACGATGTAGTTTCATTTTGTACGTGATGGTTAGCCACAAATACCACTGCTTGTTGCAGAAAAGCCGACTGACCATCACTCATTAGCCAGCCGGCCTCTGCTCATCATAGGTTGGTCTTTGTAAAGATTCGATAGCTCAGTAAATGAGCCAAATGGCTGAGATGGACGGTTATCTACCCTTGACAGACGGCGTTGTTTGTCTGACTAATGCCGTTTATCTCAGGTATTCAACCTCCTGTCGCAGTATGACAGTTGTTCATCGCTGACGGGCTAACCGATATTCTAAATAATCGATTGTTCGTATTTAATTCACTAGTTTTGAGATTATTGCCTTCTTAGCTATGTCCCGTCTTCGGCCGTCTGTTTACCGGGAGATTATGACCCACATAGTGGCTTGGCTAGTCTATATGCTGGTGCAGGTGCTGGCGCTGGATAAATTTGAACATCGATATGTCGCCAATTTCCTATCTGCCTTAGCTCAGCTACCGGCTCAACTGATATTCACCTACGTTACCCTGTATTGGTCTATTCCGAGGTATCTATTAACCAGACGATATACCCAGTTCAGCCTACTGACACTGGTCATGTTGCTGGTGTGTGGCGTCCTTTATTGGGAGGGGTCGTATTATTTGTATCTGGTTCCATTTGAGCCGGCCCGTCTAGTGCAGGAAAGCCCCTTAGATGTGGGCAGCATGCTGCTTTGTGCCTTTTACCTGCTGTGTACAACCAGCATTCTGATTGGCTTTCAGATGATACGGTACAGCTTCCACCAGCAGCAGCTTAACCAGCAATTAATTATTGCGAATCAGCACATTGAATTGAAATCGCTGAAAGATCAGATCAATCCTCACTTTTTGTTTAACACGCTTAATAACCTGTACGGCTTGACCAGTCAGGACCCTCAGAAGGCGGGCGAAGTGGTAATGCGCCTGGGGCAATTGATGCAGTATATGCTTTACGAAGGCAATATGGCGCGGGTGCCCTTGCGGAGAGAGATTAGTTATTTGCAGAATTATCTGGCACTGGAACGCATTCGCTACGGCGAACGATTGCACTTATCGTTGCAGATTAGTGGGCCAACAGATCAGCTTTTTATTGCTCCGCTTATCCTGTTGCCGTTTGTTGAAAATGCGTTTAAACACGGCGCTAGTCGGCAACTGGACGATGCCTGGCTTCAGATTCAGCTTACGGTCAGCGAGAAAGAATTGATCTTTAAGGTTGAAAATAGTAAACCTGAGCTGGTGGATGAGTTACCGGCAACGGGTATTGGCTTACCAAATATTGCCAAACGTCTGAAATTGATTTACCCTGGCCGTCATCAACTTCGGCAGCTAAACGGCATAGGTACCTACCTGGTCACGTTGAAACTTGAGTTAACAAGTACCGATTTCAATCCCGCAAAGAAGTATGAAGATCAAGTGTTTGCTGGTTGACGACGAGCCCATTGCCTTAAATGTACTGGCATCGTACGTTCGTCAGGTCGATGCGTTGGAACTAATCGGCCAGTGTCGGTCGGGCGTTGAAGCGTTTACGCTGCTGCAAAATAAACCGGTCGATCTGATCTTTCTGGATATTCAAATGCCCCAGCTAACGGGCTTGGATTTGCTTCGAACCTTACCAAATCCGCCGAAAGCCATTATTACTTCGGCTTACCGCGAATACGCGCTGGATGGCTATGAACTGGATGTGCTGGATTATCTTATTAAGCCTATTCCCTTCGAGCGATTTATTAAAGCCGTTGGCAAAGTCTTAATCCAAAAAATGCCGACATTGCCTTCTAATCCGGTTGTTGCTGAAGAGCCGTTTTTATTTGTGAAAGAAGATCGTCAGTTAATCCGACTGGCAATACGGGATATTATCTGGCTGGAAAGTTTACGGGATTATGTAAAGATTACTACGCCAACTCAGCAGATAACCACCCGGCAAACGCTGGGATATTACGAGGAACTGCTACCCGGCGACCAGTTTCTGCGTATTCATCGCTCGTTTATCGTGGCCAAATCTAAAATAATCTCCCTGACGGAAACGCGTATCAACGTCGTAGGCCAGTCGTTACCAATTGGTCGGTATTACAAGTCACACGTGCTGGAACAATTACAAGTGAGAGAATGGCTATAAACCTCTTACTGTATCACTTTCGGTCCTTGTTGGTTGATTTCGGAAACGTAGGCTTCGCTGGTGATCCCGACAGAAAGGAAAGCCTGCTGCATGGCCGCACCAACCTGCTCTGCGGTTTGAGCATCGCGGCTCAGAGCAAACATGGATGGTCCTGAACCTGAAATACTGCACCCTAAGGCGCCATTGTCCAAAGCAGCCTGCTTAGCTTCATTGAATTCAGGAATCAGGATAGAACGAACTGGTTCGATAATCACATCGACCAGCGACCGGCTGATGAGGTTGTAATCCGGAGTCATCAGGCCAGCAATCAGGCCCGCTACATTACCCATCTGAATGATGGTATTCTTCAGCGAAACCTCATTCTTAAGGATAAACCGGGCATCTTTTGTATTGACTTCGATATCGGGGTGAACGAGCGTGCAGAATAGATTGGCTGGTGTTACGATCTTAATGACATCCAGTGGATTATAACTCCGAACCACGACGAAACCGCCTAACAACGATGGCCCCACATTATCGGCATGAGCTGAACCGCAGGCAATCCGTTCGCCTTCCATGGCAAATGGCAGCAGTTGCAGGGTAGGTAATGGACGACCAAGCAATTCATTAATGGCATACACACCAGCTACTGAACTGGCTGCGCTAGAGCCCAGGCCGCTGCCCAATGGCATCTGCTTATGCAGAACAATATCAACGCCAACGTCGGGACGGTTAATGTGCTTAAGATACGTTTGAATGGCAATTCCCGCCGTATTGCGACCCGCTTCACGGGGGAGCCGACCTTCGTCACCGATTATGTCGGTAATACGAACGCCCGGTTCATCGCTTGCTGTCAGGGTAACCTGGTCGCCGGGGTTATCAACGGCGAAGCCAAAAATATCAAATCCACAGGCAACATTGGCGACCGTGGCGGGGGCAAACACGCAAATAGAATTCACAAGAAGATCTAAAAAAAGTACTGCAAGTTTAGCGGTTTCGGGTCGCAAAACCAATGTTAACAAGGCTTTGACAAAACCTATGCCATCATAGAGTCGGCTCAGCCAAAGGTAATTCATCAAACAAAGCCCAATCACTTTCCCGCAAGGAATCAATTGGTACTTCGCTGACTAGATGAAACTGATAATCCATTGACGATGATTGACCCAAATCCGGCGGCTTAATTTCAGCAATGCGAACTTGGATAACAGTACTCTCTTGGTGAATATTCAGCAGAAGCAAGGTCGTTTTAGCGTTGCCCGAACCAGAGTTAACTACCGTTAGTTGCTCTAGGCCTTTAGAGATAAGCCACGACCGAAATTTTTGGCTCTGCTTCCGTTTTAACCAATTATTGGGTAGGAGGTAAGCCACTTGCCCACCTTGTTTCAATAACCTGATTCCCTGCTCCGTAAACAAGCTATATAAGGTGGACGCGCTGGTGTATGTATCTGGAAAAGATTTGGTCAAATAGCTTCGATAAGCCGATCCCATTGAGTTCTGATCACGGGGTGGTTCGCCAAATACTAGGTCAAAACCGAGGTAAGCACCTGTTTCGTCAAGAACTTCGGGAAACGTAAACCGCCATTCAAAGGCCTGGTTAAGTACCAGCTGTTTTTCCTCGTAAGCCTTTTTTCTTGCGATCAACCGATCCGTGAGTTGTTGAATCTGCTCTTGCTGATTCACAAAATCCAACGCCAGGGTTGCCTGCGCCAATTTGGCTTCTAATTGTCGGATTTGGGCGATTTCTTTCTGATCAGTAGGAGCTAACTGCTTAATAAACTCACTGAATTTTCGTAGTCTGGTGCGAATACGTTCTTTCTCGGATTTGTCGGAGCAGCGTTTGTAAGCCAATACGTCTCGTCTGTAGCGCTGAAAAACGGCTGAGAATTTTTCTCGGAGGCTCACACTTGGAATATTAGTAGGCTGGAAATCCGAGCTAAATCGGCTTACCAATGCATTGCCAGCCCGAATGTTGAGGTCAAGATTAGGTAAGGTGGGAAACTGCCCAGATTTTGTGTAATAAAGGTTTTTCAGTAATTCCGTATATAACCGTAGTCGGCCATAGAAGACTGCGTCAGGATTGTTGTCGATGCCAAACAGACAATTTTCGATAAGATTTTGCTTCTCGTGAAAAAGCGCTTCGATAACGTGGGGGAAAGGGCGTTGGGCTTGTGGTGATGAGTTAGGATCTTGAGCTAGTGAAAAGTCAAGTAATTCGCTATTCTCATCAGTAACTATCAGTTCGTTCTGAACGATATGGAGCCGATACTGGTGAAGAGGACGCCCTTCGCGATCAGTAAGTAAGCCTAATTCAGCCTTAAGCAAAAGCAACTCGTTAAGTGCCGATACCAGAAAACGCCCACCCCTGATGGCTGGATCGACGATCCGCAGGGAGTTGATAACGGCGTTTGCGTCAGTCAGACTGATTTCGCCCAGCCGCCCACAAAGATCTGTTATCTGGCTACATGTCCAGCCAAAACGCTTATTAAAGCGGCTAACCACAATCTGATGAACGGCCTGACGAGTCAGGTAGGTGATGCTGAAATCAGGAGTTATATGCGAGCGTTTACCGTAGCTAACCAGTTTGTCAAGTAATTGTCCAACTGCATTAGTATCAATCAAAGGCCGAGAGTCGATCTGTAAGCCTGAGGGTGTTTCAGGGGCGAATTGGTAAGCATCCAGAAATTCCAGCAGATAACGAAGCGTTGGAAGCTCCGATAAAGGATTATCCTCTAATTCCGAATGGCGGAGTATCGTTTGCTTGAAAAGTGGTAATGCAGGCTGATTATCTAACTTCTTAATTGTATGAGTCTTTCGTTCGAGTTCGGTTGATTCAAAAAGTGAACTGTTTAGGAAGGGAACTGCACCGAAGCGAGTCACACGAGTTGAGCGCTGGTGATGTGGTACTGCCAATACCTCAAAAAATAAGTCGTTTAATTCATCGAAACTGCTTAATTGTCGCGTAGTTAGAAACCGAACGCTGCGATCATCGGTGTAGGCTGTACCGCCTTGTAAACGCATTAACTGACCTTCCAGTAGTTTAAGAAAAAGAATGCGTCCAAGCCAGGTTAGGCAAAGACTCATCCCAATGCCAAGAAATTGATCGTCTGTATCAGATTCATATTGGCTAGCTGGTTCCAGATTTGTCAGGGCATTATCCGATCGGAGCTGCCCGATCGTAATTTCCAATAATGAACCTTGAAAACGTTCACCTTCGGGCAGCCTTTGTAACACGGGCTGGCGATTGACGATAGTCTCGCGTAGGCCGATAATGTGAAGTAACTCGTTATAGAACTGCTGGTTGAGGACTGGAGGGCCCGGAGGCAGAAGATTAAGTAAATGCTCCGGTGACAGCAGCTTGAGAGCAGGTATTAACAGGCGATTGCTTTCTGCCAGATCATGGTTCAAAACTTCGGTCGCTTCGCGTAAATTCAGGTATGTAACTGGTACCTCATCGTCGAGATCACGCAGAATTTTAGCCGTTTCATTATAGAAATAAACGGCCTCTTTTTGATTCTGCTGTTTAAGCTGATAGAGCTTTTTGAGCTTAGGGTTATTGTAGAAAAAGCGCTGGAAGTCTGCCTCATCAAACAGAAACCAGTTATATATATCCGTAATAACTAATTGGTTAACAGGTTTATCAGGTTGATGTTCCCGTTGGTCGAAATAGTATAGAATAAGCTCATGAAGCGCCCGCACATTATTTTTGAGGGGCGTCATCATATCCCCAGCATATACCTTTCTGATCTCAAAAACAGTGCTGGTTAACTGTTTATCAACCAGCATTTGGTGAATCTGGAGATCAATTTGCTCGTTCGTCTCAAATTGGAAAGAGGGAATTTGGTTCAGTTCTGCATCTTGAACAGTAGATAGAAAGGCGCCCTGTAAAAAGTCGATGACAAGCGTTTTTTGGTAATCTTCCGATTCTTTTTCGTTTACACGCGAAAAGAGCCGGGTAAGCGCCTGCCGGAACGCATCCATGCGATATTGTGGAATGGATTGTTTGACATACGCTTTATTAATTGCCTGAGCTGGACGACGAAGATGAAGCCTCATAAGGCAAAATTAGCGAGAAGCTCGGTTCTTCTCTCGACAGAATTGACAAGATAAGCAGGATTTTTTCGCTAATTCTCTAGTTCAGAAAGCCTGTTCATCCTGTCAATTCTGTTGAAAGAAAATCGATTACTTTATCCGCACAAAAGCCGAATGACAGCCTTCGATGCAACCGGGATTAGACAGTCTGAGCGTATCGTTCCTTATCTGGGCTAATTCATAAGTGAAATTACTATCGATAACCGGCAGATAATGAAGTTGAACCCGCGTATTGACCGTATCAAGGCGATAGTTAGTAAATGACTGGTAGCCGCGCAAACGCTCCCCCTGTACCTGCATCTGACCTTCGGTCGTAAATGTCAGCGTCTGTGCCGGTTGAGCGGGAATTTTATCGGTTACGTAGCCCGCACCCGGTGAATATCCTACTTCATATAACAACCAGGTTCCCGGTAATCCTTGACCCTGGATTGGCTCTACAGAATCCGCCGACTGGCAGCAGAATAGCAATAGTGATAAAGCTGAAATAAGACTTAAGATTTTCATAACGTTCTGTTTTTTTTATAAGACCCTATTTCTTTCGTAAAGGTTGGAAACCAGCATTAATCGATACGCAATGGAGCATCTACAGGTGAAAAAATGCAGCTTAGCTAGTCAGATTAAATTTGAATTAAACTCCAAATAAAGCTGCAACGAGAAAAGAAAGATGAGCGTATAAATACTTAAGTACATCTGTCATTCCTGCTTAACTTTATTTAAACGTAACATTCAATGAAAAAAATAATTGCAATAGCCTGTGTTGTAGCTGCTTTGGTAGGGGGGTATGCCTGTACAAATAGTTCGACGGTCGCACCTGATGACGCGACAGCATCCGCTCGTAGCGGATCGGTTCAGTCAGGTACAGCTACGGGGCCACATAGTGGAACAGGCACACCGCCACACAGCGGAACGGCGACTCCTCCGCATAGTGGTACGGGCACACCACCACCGGGCCCTCCCCATAGCGGTACCGCTACAGGTCCACACAGTGGCACTGGCACACCACCTCCTGGACCGCCCCATAGTGGCACTGCAACCCCTCCGCAGAGTGGTACGGCGACTCCTCCACATAGCGGAACGGCGCACCCACCGAAGCATGGCTAACTAATAGACACGTAAAAAAAGCCAGATCGACGAATAGACGATCTGGCTTTTTACTATTAAAATCGACGGACAGAAATCAATCAAAAAGTTGATTCCAGACAGCTTTCGCCTTCTCTTTGGCAGCCTCAATCTGGAGGGCCGCTTCAGCTTTAAGCTCATCCAGTTTAACCTGAGCCGCTTCGAGTTGCACAGATGCTTCGGCACGCATTTCTTCAAATTTATCTTCCGCTACGTCAGACAGCTCGTCGGCTTTAGCAGAAGCAGTGGCAAAAGCTGATTCGGCCTGAGCCTGTAGGGTCGCTAAGTTTTCGGCAGTTGATGCTTTGGCTGCTTCAAAATGCTCGGTAGCTTTTGCTTTAATTCCGTCAATATCAATGTCTTTGCCAAACTCCTGTGCCTGAGCAATCAGTTTATCTTTTAGTTCATCGAGCTGCGTAGCGGCCGCGTTAAGATGCTGGCTGGCTTCCGTTTTAAATGACTCTAATTTTTCGGCGGTGGAGGCTTTAGTGGCCTGTACCTGTTCGGTAGCCGCTGTCTTATTGTTATTTTCCATCAGATTGCTCGTAGTATATTTACGGGAGTGAAAGTAAGCAAAATAGATACTACCAACTGTACCTTTTTGTTGAGTGGCTATGAATAAGGGATAAGGGTAGTAAATTGGTTATAAACGAATTCGGTTAGCCTAACCGGCGAACAATCAAGCCATTGACTAACTCAAATAGATTGGCCGGTTTCAACGTTCGCCAGTTAGCAATGTCGAGCGTTCCGCCGAAATTGATGTAATAATCTAGATGATATTTTTTCCATTCGCGTTCAATAAATTCCGGTGAATGAATTGCTGCAATCCAGCCATCTTCTATATCTTCAAACCACTCTTCATAATAACTGTCATCGGAGCCATGAAAATTAAGGATGTTCTCGCTGATTAGAATGAAGTACTTAATTCCCTGAGCTACCAGCGGATCAATAACTTGTCGCTTCAGGTACATAATGTCATTATGCAGCGTGTCATTCCATTCGCCAAAAAGTTCAATTACTACAAATTGTCGGTCATAATTGGCGAATAAAATCTTACAATACAGTGTCTCCGAGCCGATTTCATCCCAAAGCGGGTGGATGTAATAGCCATAAATCGTGTTCTCGTATTGCTGCATGTTATACTCACGTTCGTAAAATGGCGACTGTTCATCCTCCGACGCGGTATAATATTTTTCCCAGCCATAAAAAGGTTCAATATCCTGCATAATCAAGAAATGAATTGATAAATGAATCAATGGTAAAAGCTCATTTATCATTTAGCTAGAAGCATAACGCCGACGTTAGGTCGTTTGTTGAATTAGATAATGTTATGTTTACCGCATGAAGCCCGTTAGCAGAAACATCCTTATTACTGGCGTCTCAACGGGTATTGGCTACGGAGCCGCCCGCCAGTTTATTCAGCGTGGATATACCGTTTTCGGTAGTGTTCGGACCCAAGACAGCGCTGACCAGCTTCAGGCGGAATTTGGCGGCCAATTTGTGCCACTTCTCTTCGATGTGACCGATACGGAATCAATAGCGAACGCTGTTCAGTTAGTAAGCGACCGCATTGCCGACAGTGGTTTGAGCGGTCTCATTAATAACGCTGGCATTGCCATCGGTGGCCCACTACAGCATCAGCCCATGTCCGTAATTGAGCAGCATCTGAACGTCAATGTGCTGGGATTACTGCGGGTTACACAGGCGTTTCTGCCGTTGCTTGGCGCCCGCGAGGATCATCTGGTTCAACCCGGTCGAATTCTGAACATCAGCTCGGTAAATGGCCAGTTTGCTATTCCATTTATGGGTGCCTATGTAGCCTCCAAATTTGCTGTCGAGGGATTATCACACAGCCTGCGTCGGGAGTTAGCTTTATTCGGTATCAAGGTGATTATTGTTGGACCGGGAGCCGTTAAAACACCGATCTGGGCAAAAGGAACGGATATGCAGGCTTATACTAAAACGCCCTATTATCCCGCTATGCAGCGATTCATGAAGCAGGTTGAAGCTGCCGAAGCGCGTGGCTTTTCTGTCGATTATGTCGGTAAGCGCCTTGTCGAAATTTACGAAACACTCAATCCCAGCATTCGTTACGCTATAGTCCCCAATAAATTAACGGGCTGGCTACTGCCCAACCTAATCCCCGACCGGTTGATGGACTGGATTTTAGAGCGTATTGGGGGGTAGATATGGACCAAAAAAAGCCCCTACATCTCTGCAGAGGCTTTATATATTATATTAAAAATGCTTACCCTACGCTTCCTTCCAGGCTAATAGCCAGTAGTTTCTGGGCTTCTACAGCAAACTCCATTGGGAGCTGATTAAGCACCTCCTTAGCGTAACCGTTGATGATCAGGGCAACGGCCTGCTCGGTTGGGATACCCCGCTGATTGCAGTAGAATAACTGATCTTCACCAATTTTCGAGGTTGTAGCTTCGTGTTCAACCGTGGCCGACGGATTACTCACTTCCAAATACGGGAAGGTGTGTGCACCGCACTTATCTCCTAATAGTAACGAATCGCACTGCGAGTAGTTACGGGCGTTTTCGGCACGTTTCATCACTTGTACCAGACCACGGTAGGAGTTCTGGCTCTTGCCTGCCGAAATACCTTTCGATACAATCCGGCTCTTGGTATTTTTACCAATGTGGATCATTTTAGTACCTGTATCAGCCTGCTGCATATTGTTCGTTACAGCAACCGAGTAGAACTCACCGATGGAGTTATCTCCCTTCAGAATAACCGACGGATACTTCCAGGTAATGGCCGAACCGGTTTCTACCTGCGTCCACGAAATTTTGGCGTTCGGGCCGTCGCAGATGCCACGTTTGGTCACGAAATTATAGATACCTCCTTTGCCGTCTTTGTCGCCCGGATACCAGTTCTGTACTGTTGAATATTTGATTTCGGCATCGGCTTTGGCAATTAGTTCAACTACGGCTGCGTGAAGCTGATTTTCGTCGCGCATCGGTGCCGTACAGCCTTCCAGGTAGCTCACGTATGAGCCTTCATCCGCAATAATCAGCGTCCGTTCAAATTGGCCGGTTCCGGCGGCATTAATCCGGAAATAGGTCGAAAGCTCCATCGGGCAGCGAACGCCTTTTGGAATGTAGCAGAACGAACCATCCGTAAAAACAGCCGCGTTAAGCGCTGCAAAATAGTTATCCTTAGCCGGTACAACTGAGCCTAAATATTTCTTTACCAACTCAGGATGCTCGTGAACAGCTTCCGTAATGGAGCAGAAAATAATGCCCCGCTCAGCCAGATCTTTCTTGAATGTAGTCGCTACCGACACCGAGTCCATAACGGCATCGACGGCTACACGGGGCCGGTCGCTCGGAATTGAATCATCCGGCCCGTCGACAACACCTGCTAGTCGTTTCTGTTCACTTAATGAAATACCTAACCGATTGAATGTATCAATCAGTTCAGGATCAATTTCGTCGAGTGAGTTAACGGTTTTCTTTTGCTTAGGGGCCGAATAATACTTAATCGCCTGATAGTCAATCTTTGGATAATGTACATTCGGCCATTTAGGCTCGATCATTTCCTGCCAAAGTCTGAATGCCTTCAGGCGGCTTTCGAGCAGCCACTCAGGTTCATCTTTCTTAGCAGAAATGAAACGAATGATACTCTCATCAAGGCCTGGCGGGGCTTCGTCAGCCTCAATCAACGTCTCGAATCCGTATTTATATTCAGCGTTGGTTATGCTTTCTAAAATGTCAGCGTCCTTGCTCATAGTTTCGGTTAATTGCGCGGTTATCGCACCGTTGTACTAGTTTTTTAACAATCTGCCAGGTGGGTACGTTCCGGGTAAGGTGGGCAAATATCGGAAACTTTCTGTTATTTCGGGAATCTCAACGCCTATAGTCTATCTACTTATGCCTACCCCCAAAAAACGCATAAACATAGAATTACATCTTAGTCTTTCGGCTACCTTCCTAAGTTTGGCTGCCCTAATCGTTTCTATTTTTCAAACCAAAATTGCCCGCGAACAACAACAGAAATCGGTGTTGCCTTATTTACAGATTCGGCATGAAATAGCTGATAACAATCTTCAGATCATTCTGGAAAACAAAGGAGTAGGTCCTGCTTTTATTCATAATGTGCAAATGCTTCATAATCAGCAAACTGCTCAGGATTATAATAGTTTCATTTCGAGCGAATTAGCTGAAGGGGAGCAAAAGTTGAACCGATTAGATAATCGTTTGCCTGAAGCAGTTCAGCGCCAGCAGATTGCCAAAGATCCACAAATGCAAATGGCTAATGACTGGTTTGAGGGTAGTAAAAACAAGGAAATTATCGAGGCAGGTACGGCGCTTAAAGAGGGTGACCAGATGTCAATTTACGAATGGCGCAAAAAGGGGAATGTGGGAGGTCCTTTTTTAAACTATATAGAACATCTGATTGCAGATAGTACATACCAAATTCAGATCACGTACAAAGACGTGTACGACAATTGTTGGCAATTAACTCATAAAGGTAACCGAAATGGTGTCGTACAACTGGCTAACTGCCCGAATTGAAAAATCCCCAATGCCCGCCTGAAACAGCTGACATTGGGGATGTTGAGTAAATCAGAAACTATTTGAGTGTCACTTTAATATTGCTGTAATACAGCGTTGTCAGCCCTTCGAAGCCCGAATCGGTACCGACAATAAGCCAGAGTTCACCTTGTGCATTACTACGAACCGTCAGCGGATTTTCAGCATTGCTGCGGGTAATCAGCTTATAAGTAGTTACGTCGTCACCAGCCCCAATATTGCCCAGCATCAGCGCATCTTTTCCGCCAACCATCTGATTGCCTTTATCAATGTTGAGTAGATACAGATCGTCTTTCAGCGTTTTTACGGGTTCAACCGATGTTGCCCCAGCTTTCAGAAACACACTACCGCCCGGCGATCCACCAATACCGATCGAATTTGTTGCGTATTGGGATGCCAGTTCAATATCAAAAACCAGTTTGTAGTCTGTATTGGGTGTCAGGCCGGTAACTTTCCGTTTCAAATACATGAAAAGATCATCGCTACGGTTCATGCTCGAAACCATGATAGATTTCCGGTTGGCATCGAGCGGCTGAGGTAAGCCCGTCCAGGTAGATTCAAAGCGTAAATCACCGGTTTGTGGGCTGTAATCGGCGATATCAGCCGCCCAACCGTCCTGATTCTGACTAAAGTTAGATTGGTATAAAGCGCCCGTTGAGGGGGCAACTGACTCCTTTGTACAAGCAGAAAAAGAGATTGAAAGAGTTACTAAAACGAAGAGTGAAAAAAACGATTTATGCATTGGTTGTATTGATTGGTTTGAATTAGTTGACCCAATCGGTTTCTCAACCGTTGCAAACCAATCCTAAAATTGCTGCTAGCGCCGACGCCCGGAACTCTCTAAACCGCGTAGAGCGAGGTAAAAGGCAATGATATAAATCATTTGGGTTCCGGCACTGGTCCAGTCTTCTTTGAGGGTTGTGCCAAACAGTAAAGCGCTGATTACTAACCCACCTGCCAGATAACCCCATTTAGTGAACTGTCCACCGATGAGAATCGATAGGCCAACCGTAAGTTCCACAAACGGCAGGGTATAGAGGAAACCTTTGATCAGCAAAGGAGGCAGAATGGTTTGAGCAAAGCCTGCTTCTGTTTTTTGGACAAAAGCCGCCAGTTTAGGAATGCGCACCAGGCCGTGCATTAGCATATTAATACCCAGACCGATACGGATAACGAGTTGCGCTAATTGGTTGGCGCTCATAGGTTAAGAAATAAGGTAGTTTAAAAATGATAATGACAGAGCTTTTGCCAAGAACCGTGCCATAGGACGACTTCTTGTAAAAACCCTGTCATTGTTTATTCTTCCTCGTCTATGTCTGCATCGCCATCTTCTACCTCTTCCTCTGCTAGCACATCGTCGTTGATGCTATTGTCACCGTCTGTGTCAGCTACTTCAGCTTTTTCAGGTTCGGGGCCAGATGCCGTAACCGGATTCAAGCGATTATCCTGAGCTATACCACCATTCGCTTCCTCACCTTGTGCCAGTAACTGCACAACGCCTTGATTATCGTCGTCAGCTGGATTATATGTTTGGTTATCGTCCATGATGTTATTGTTATGGTCTGATTACTAACTGCTTGATCGGGTTACGTGACCGCCTAAAGCATAATTATCGTCCTGGTGATGATCATGTTCGCCAGTTGGATCGCCCTCATCATCAACAGGTTCGTCGTCTAGATCACTTTCTTCCACAGTCTCTTCTTCGTCTTCATCACCGTCTTCCATAGCGGCTCCACTTTGGTTTTTGAAGTTGTCGGGATCAATGCGGCCAACTCGCGAGCCAATGATTTTGGGATCGTTGGCTACCGGATTATTTGCGAACGTTGTCATACTCGTTGAGTTAATGGTTTGTGGGATGATAACCCGGTAGAATACCGAAAGGTTAGACTTATTTGCTTACTATATTTTAATCTCTATTTCGGCTATCGAATGAAACTATTCCTGCTATTCACTGGCTTACTATTTTCTATTTTTGCGCATGCACAAACATCCCGCGAACCACTGTTTACTTCGTTCGACGGAACGAAAATTCACTATGATATTTTGGGCGAAGGTAAGCCAGTAGTGCTATTACACGGATTTATCAGCACCAGCGAAAGCTGGAAACGGGCTCCGGTTCGGCAGGCGCTGGCTGACGCTGGCTTTAAAGTCGTAACGCTTGATTTACGAGGTAATGGCTTGTCAGACAAACCGCACAACGCTGAAGCTTATCGCGATAATACAGAGTTGAAAGACGTAATGGCCCTGATGAAACACCTCGGTCTGGCAAATTATGACGTAGTCGGCTATTCGCGCGGAGCCATCCTGACCGCTAAGCTATTGACGATGGATAATCAGGTGCGCAAGGCTGTGATGGGCGGTATCAGCGTCGATTTCTCCGATCCAAACTGGGTTCGGCGCCGGAATTTCTTCGAAGCCTTAACCAAACCCGGCAGCCATCCTGAACTGCAACCGGCAGTCGATAACGCTAAAAAAGCGGGTGCTGATACGGTTGTGTTAGCACGATTGCAGGAGTTTCAGCCAGTTACCAGCAAGGCCGAATTAGCTAAAATCAAAATTCCAGTGCTAGTCGTTAACGGCGATCAGGATAAAGACAATGGCGATCCTCAGACGCTTGTAGATGCTATACCCGGTTCGCGGCTGGTAATTGTACCGGGTAATCATGGCGGGGCGATGCGGACACCGGAATTTGCTAAAGCCGTTGTGGATTTTTTGACGAAGTAATTGAATGCTTTATGACGGGCGTAACAAAAAGAAAACCAGACTCATAAAACAAATACTTAACCACGGATTCAGACCTAGTCGGTAAGTGCGGATGAAGTGTTGCCCCATCATGAGCACATAACCTGCCAAGGTAACTACCGGCCAGTTTACTAATTGACCGACGTAAATAAAGGCACTGCCGATTAGCAGACTCATTCCCAGGTGACCGCTATAATCAAGCAGTATTTCAAGAAAATTATGTGCATACTGATTAGCTATGTATAAGCTAGCTACAATTAGTTGGCTGAATATTAAAGCAACTGGCAGCCATGTGGTGAGATCAGTGGTGAAGAACAAACCAGAAGCAAGTCCGAAAACTACCAGAATAAAAGCGAGTCGATAATTGAGTCGGAACTCCGGTTGAAGATCCATTAATTGCCAACGACCTGGGGCGGAAGTAATGATAATCCGCCGGTTATAAGAAATAAAAGCATACAATTTTTGTAGAAAAGCTCTGAACCAGCGCAACGATAAAGCATTCTCTATGAAATGGTTGCGACGCCCAAACGCATAAATCCAGGTGTCGATTCCGTAAAGTGTTTCGCCACCGTCCAGATCAATCAATGGGATTTCATGCCGAGCACGCTGTCTGTCAACTCGGCTAAGCAATGACTGATCGGTTAGTTGACTATTACCTATTCGACTCAAACAACCGCTACTGTCAGCGGATATCATTCCCTTTGTATACAGTTTACACATAGGGCAGCTTTCGTCATAAACAACTAACTTTCTCATAACTTTGATAATTTTGAATTTTCAGAATAAATTGAAAATTTAACGCAAAAAAATATCACCGAAATACTTTCAGAAACTGGCCCATTAGCCAGTTCTCTTCAGCCTTGATAACCGCGTTAAGCGTGTTATCCGCAAAGCCAACTACGCTGCTAAGTCCTTCCATTACACGATGGAATTCCTGCGCTTCGGGCGTGTCAGTCGGTATCGCTTTTAGCTCGTTCAATACATCAATAACGGGTGTTATCTCCCGGCGACGGCGTTCTTTAGCTACCTGGCGAGCTACTTTCCAGATGTCTTTTTCGGCCATAAAAAACTCCCGGCGTTCACCCGGTTTGAGTTGTTTATAAATCAATCCCCAATCCATTAAGTCGCGAAGATTCATGCTGGCATTACCGCGCGAAATCTGTAACTGTTCCATTATATCTTCCGTTGCCAGTGGTTCAGGTGCAATCAATAATAACGCATGTAGTTGCGCCATCGAGCGATTAATGCCCCACTGAGTCGCTAATGTGCCCCAGGTATGAATGAATTTGTCCTTCGCTTCCTCGAATGTCATGCCCAAAGGTAAATCATTGTTTTTGTAGTTTCAAAACATTTTGAAAAATTTATTGACTAGATACAGATAAACTAACAACTACATGGTTAATCCCTTTATACCTAATAGCGTATTTGGATTAGGACAAATGCCTAGAAAGCCGGTGCGATCAGTTAATGAGCAGACGCCAGGAAAATCCCCTTTTAGCCCAAGCATATCGGTCATGAGTTGGAAATGCAGATGCGGAGGCCAATCGCCGTTTTCAGGGTAGGGGCCTATTGCGGCTAATTTCTCCCCGGCCTTAAAAACTTTACCTTCATACAATCCTTCCAGCGATTGCCGAGTTAGATGACCGTAAAGTGAGTAGCGCGGCTTTCCAGCCTTGCTACTTGGATGCTCCAAAATAATCGTCGGGCCATAATCGCCGAAGTTGGCGTTATCCTGAAAACTGTGGACAATACCGTCCATAGGAGCAAAAACGGGCGTTCCGGCTTCGGCCCAAAAGTCGATACCAAGATGAATTTCGCGCGGCTCTTCGGTTGCGTTGAAGTGAGGGCTTCGCCGGTAAATAACCCGGTGTTCATTATAGCCGCCTATGCCAACTTTTGTCCCAGCTGCTTTCAGTTTACCAAAAACGTACTTCGTAAAAACAGCCGTGTCGGTCAAATCAAGACTAACCAGTTCAGGATTCGTGGCCGAAAAATCAAGAATTAAGTACGGATCTTTCCGAAAATCGAAGGGAAGTAACATAAATAGGCTGAAGTTGAGTCTGCAAGTTAATTGACGCATTGAGCCAGTTAAGGTATATTTACGACTATTTTGCTCGTTATTTACTGCACTAACGGACCGTCACACTCTCCAGCAAACGAACTGATTTAGCTTACTTATATTATGGAAGCCACTAACCTGATTAATGAAAATAAGAAAACTGCTCAATACCCCCGGAGCATACCGTTCATCATTGGCAATGAAGCCGCTGAACGGTTTAGCTTTTATGGAATGCGCTCTATTCTCAGCACCTTCCTGGTAGCGCAGTTTTTCAACCCAACGCATAATTCTGCACTACAATCGGTGGCAGAAGCGAAGGCTAATGATCAGGTTCACTTTTTTGTGGCACTGGCTTACTTTATGCCGTTGATCGGTGGTTTGGTAGCCGACTGGTTTTTCGGAAAATACAAAGTCATTTTGTACGTGTCGATGATTTACTGTGTAGGACACCTGTTCCTGGCTATGTTCGATACGGATCTCGATTGGTTTACGTATGGATTGCTTTTGATTGCCATTGGCGCTGGTGGGATTAAATCTTGTGTGTCGGCTAATGTCGGAGACCAGTTCGACCAGTCGAACCAGCACCTGATGTCGAAGATATATGGCTGGTTTTATTTCAGCATTAATTCAGGATCGGTAATTTCCACTATGCTTATACCATACTTGTATGCCAACTACGGTGCTAGCGTAGCCTTTGGCGTACCGGGCATTCTGATGGCATTAGCTACGGTGATTTTCTGGTCAGGTCGTCATCGGTATGTGAAGGTGCCGCCCATTGGGCTAAAAAACGCGCTGGCTGACGTACAGATGTGGAAAGAAAATCTGGGTGCTATGGGACGGGTTATGTCCGTTTTTATCTTCATTCCTGCGTTTTGGGCGCTGTGGGACCAGAACTTGTCGGAGTGGGTATTACAAGCAACGAAACTTGATTTGACCATTTTTGACGGTTTTACAGTGTTGCCTGAGCAAGTGCAAACCGTGAATCCATTCTTTCTGGTGACCATGATTCCCGTTTTTACCTACGGTGTTTACCCACTTTTGGAACGTTTGGGAATTAATTTTACTCCACTTCGTAAAATGGGCGTAGGGCTATTTCTGTCGGGCGTTTCTTTCGTTATTATTGCCCAATTGCAGGAACGAATTGATGCAGGGCAGCATCCGACAGTCTGGTGGCAAATTCTGGCTTATCTGATTTTATCTGCCAGTGAAGTACTGGTATCTATAACAAGCCTGGAGTATGCTTATACGCATTCACCTAAAGCGATTAAAAGTCTGATGTCGTCGCTGTATCTGCTGGTTATTTCGGCGGGTAATTTATTTGTATCGTTCGTGAACCAGAGCATCGCCAATAAAGGATTCTTTGCCCGGTTCGAAGGGGCCGAATACTATTGGTTTTTCGTAAAATTAATGGCCATCAACCTGGTACTTTATGTGATTGCTTCCGTCTTTGTTAAGGAGAAAAACTACATAGAGCCAGTAGCAGAGGTCGGACATTTACCGGAATAGATATTCATTAGCTATAAAGCGAAGAAGGCTGATTAACCACCAGATTTCTTCGCTTTATAACCTTTGCCGGTGAGCCACGCAAGCACTTTGTCGCGGTGGTCGCCCTGAATCAAAATTTCATCGTCTTTCACTGAGCCGCCTGTCCCGCAGGCGGTTTTTAGTTGTTTTCCCATCTCTGCTAAATCAGCCTGAGTACCGATGAATCCCCGAACAGCCGTAACGACTTTGTTACCTCCCAGCTTGACAAGCCAGATTTTAAGTTGTTGCTGAGCAGGAGGTAGTGTTGCTACTTCCGACGGTTCATCGGACGAATATTGGAAGTCTGGATTGGTAGAATACACTATGCCAGACCGATCTTTCTTACTCATAACGAATCCTATTTATGAGCAAAGCTAACGTCTTTTCCCGTTCGCGACTGTCTAGTGCGAAACCATTTCCTGACGTAGTGGCCCAGCCAGAGCCAGAAACCTGATAATACCACGGCTGGCAAGATAACGAACTTAACGGCGAAGGCGGGCTGAGGAAGGGACGCTACTGGTCCGTAGATATAGCCGAGAATGGGAATGCTAGCCAGAATATGAAACCAGCGGATTACTTTCCGTTCGGTGGCGGCTTTCATAACGTGAGTTGATTATAGTTCCATGAGCTGCCGAACAGCGTCGCTGTAGGTGCTTCCACTCGTCAGTTTTGTGCCTTTTTTGTCGTTCATAGCCAGCATAAACTTACCATCGAAATGGCGATGAATTTCGGCGATTTTATGCCGGTTTACCATCACTGACCGACTCACTCGGACAAATGTGTCGGGCAATTTCTCGTTGAGTGTAGTTAGTGTGTAGGTCGTTAAAAATTTCTGGCCGTCGGTGGTGGCCAGAAACACATACTTATCTTCAGCCTCGAAGTAAATAATGTCGGAGAGAGGAATCAGCTTGATTTTTTCGCCCGTTTTAACCGAAATAGAATAAATTTCCTTCTTAGGCTGCATCTGCGCTAATAACTTCATAACGCTCTCCGTCATCGGATTAGCAACCGATGGAGTCGATTCGCTTCGTTCGACTAAAGATCTGATTTTCTGAATGCTACGAGCCAGCCGTTCGCCTTCAATTGGTTTCAGGAGATAATCAATAGAATTCTCTTCGAAAGCTCGGATTGCATACTGATCAAAGGCCGTGGCAAATACGACCATCGGCATAGCCGTTAGCCGCGAAAGCATTTCAAAACCATTGAGAAGGGGCATTTCAATATCCAGAAAAATCAGGTCTGGGCGTTCGGCCTCGATAAGCGTTAGCCCCTCGGCTCCGTTTGGTGCGTCGCCGATGACTTCAATAGTGTCGCGGTATTTATCAAGCAATCTACGCAAACGGCTGATTGCCAGTGACTCGTCATCGACGAGTATCGTTCTTAAGGGGAATGTCATAACACGTTGAAATTAAGCATCGGGAGTTACAGTGGCTTCTGAATTGCGGATTTTATCCATGCGAATAGATAGTAAAACCTGCTTAAGTGGCCAGTTCTGAAGTTCAACTTTGGCATCGTCGCCATACAGCAATTTTAATTTATCTTGAATGCTACGTAGTCCATAACCACCGTTCATGTCGTCCGGAAAAGCGGGACCATTATCATGAATGCAGAGATGTAATTCACCCCCTTTCTCGTAGATTCTAACATCAATTCGCCCGGCATCGGCGCGTTTAGCAATGCCATGTTTGATCGCGTTTTCAACAATTGGCTGGAGTAGAAACTGCGGGAGCTTTAGCTCATTCAGACTTGGATTAGATACTTCAACGCTAAATGTGAGCCGGTTGCCGAACCGTACTTGCTCAACCTGCAAATAGGTCCGAACCATCTCCAGTTCGTCCGCCAGGGTTGAAAACAGTTCCCCATCGCGTCCCGTCGAATACCGGAATAGCTTCGATAGTAACAAGGTCATTTCTTCGGCCTTATCAGGGTCATCATGGACTAGGCTGGCAATGCTATTGAGTGCATTATAGAGAAAATGCGGATTGATTTTGGCCTGTAGCGCGTCCAGTTCAGCACGAGTTTTCAGCTTTTCCAGATTAAGTAATTGAAACTCTTGTTCCGAAAGTTTGCGTGTCAATTGCCGGCCTTGCTGCAACACATACAGGAAAGTATTGGCAATTAGTAAATCGCCCAGCATGTAAATGGGCCAAGGGGCAGTATCTTCAATACCTCCCGGACGCTTGACTAACTCTTCAAGATATGGTCTGCCCAGCAGCTGATAGATTCCCATGTTGACGATGAAAAAACTGATCATGATTAGGAAGCTCATCAATAAATGCCGCTGCCAGACGGACGTAAATTGGCGCGCAAGCCAGCCTGATAACGCCCAGGTTAGTAAGAAAACCACAACGCCATCAGTCATATTCTGCACAATCAGGAATCGATATAGCCCTACCATTAAAGGATCTTTGGCCGTTACAATCAGGTTTGTGAAGTAGACCACCGCGTTACAGCCGTAAATTAATAAGGCCCCGAGCAGCGAACCGATGAGCGTACCCAAGCCCGGCTTTTGTAAAAGAGTAGTTAGGGTAATTGGCTCTGGGCGTGTGGGTTGAGGCTCCGGGCGGTATTTGCTTCGGCCAGAAAAGCTAAACGTGGCTCCCTCTATATTAGCTCCGGTTAAGTCTACCCCTTCGAGCGAACTGAAATTCAGATTAGCTTCAAAGAGATCGGCGTCCGTAAAATCGGCCCCGCTCAGGTCCGAAAAGCTAAGATTAGCCTGCCGTAAAATAGCCCCTCTGAAGTTGGCTTTTCCCAAATGCGAGAAGCTTAAGTCTGCCTGCGTAAGATCGAGACCGCTGAAGTCAAAGCCAGCCAGATCCGATGCCTGCATTTTTATACGTCGGCCGTTTCTGCCAATCGTGCCGATAAGTTGTTCGCGAGTCATATACTATAGTCGATACGGGGCCGCCCGTGTTGTCATCAGTCAATAGGTGCCAGTCGATAGTCATTAGTCGTTAATCTTACCAGTGACTACGACTGACAACTAAAACTCTTATTTACATTTAGCTAGCATGGGTTCGATTTGCTTCTGTCCCCAGTTTGGCGCTATGTCACTGGCTGGTTTAAAGGTAGCAAATTTTTCAGCGGCTTGTTTTAGTACCGGGCAGGCATTGGTAGGACCGCCCCCAAACTGCTCAGGTGTGTACATTAACGAGGTGCCTTCCAATACGTAAGGGCGTGGATTACTGGCATTTAGGCTTTTTGCTTTTTCAATACCTGACTGCGCCAGAGGGCCATACTGCTGCCACCGGTTCATCGGATCGACAACCAGCCGAGCCTGGGCAATATAGGCCTTTAACACCGTGAGTTCGTCGTTGTCTGGACGGTTCGTCGCAACGACTATAGCTTCGGCGGCTTTCAGATTGACGTCGGCCTGATCGAGATACTTATCCTTACTAGCTTCATCCGCGCCTACAAAGGACATATACACGTAATTCAGACCGGCGTAATAGCGAGGTAACCACTCCTTTGGCTCGGCGCTGGCAATCCGTTCAAACTGATTAGCCGATGCCTGGAAGTCGCTAACGGGCGACTTCTCGCTGTGCGATTGCATGGCAGTAATGGCCTGAGTCATGGCCTGTTTGTATTGCTCTGATCCGGCCTGGCTTGGCTGAGCAATAACCGAAGCGGTCACAGCAAAAACGATAATAATAAGAATGAGTAGCGATTTCATTGGTTATACTGGTTTATGTTGATTAGTTGCTTTTTAAAGCCATGAGTAGGCGCTGAAACAGGCCTGGTCGTTGAACGCGGCAATTATGAAAGGCCCGAACTTTCCAACCATCGCCCGTCTTAATCAGGATCGTCGTCTGAATAGAGAGTCGGTCCATCGGTGGTTTTTTCTGGAAACGTAACTGGATGGTTCCCGTTGAATGCATCAGCGCAATTGTGTCGCTCAAAAAGGCAATCGTCGGCTGCTCTGTTCCAGTATGCATAGTCGAGCCTTTCAGCGCCCAGGAGTGAAACAGATCGTGGTGAATCTGCTCGTTTTCCTGCCGACCTCTTATGTGCTGGCCAGCAAACGTGACGTAATCACAATCGTCGGTTAAGCACTGGCCAAAAGCGTGGGCGTCGCCGGCGTTCCAGGCCGCTGCCAGCCGGGCAAAGACCTGACGAATGGCGGTTTCTTCAGCAATAGCAGGTAACATAGTGATTTCGCTTGTTTTCATGACTTTTCTAAAGCTTACAAATCATTGACGTTCACTTTCGACTTCTTTGAGAGCATGATCATACCGCCGACAAAGAAGCTTCGGTACGATTGGGGGCCGACGGCGTAACGGGTCTTTCCATCAGAAGTGTATTGATATGTGTACACGTTATGCGTGTTGAGGATGTTATCGATCGATGCGTAGAGTACTACCAGATTTTTCTTGATTCGGGTGATATGGCTAGCCGAGAAACTCAGGTTGTTTACCATGGGCGTCCGGTCGGCCAGGAAGGTTTCATTAGCCGGATTATAGTATGGGCGCCCGCTACTGATGGTGTAGGTTAATCCCATATTGGTACTAATTTTCTCGAAATACCGCTTGGTAATCAGGCTAATGTTATGGTTAGATAGAAAGGTGGGCGTGGCCGCAACAGTGTATTGTTGAAACAGGCGCTTGCTATCTACGTAGCTGTACGTCACCCAGTAGTCTAATCCTTTTATCGTTTTCTGGTCACGCCAGAATACATCGAAACCCTTGGCGTAGCCATAACCGCTGTTGTCAGTTTGACCACTCGGAAACCGGTAAGGATTAGCGTCGTAACGGTCCGGCGTTCCGGGTTGACCGGTGAATTCGCGCACCAGTTGAGCGTAGTTTTTGTAAAACGTTTCGACCCGGAACGTGCGCTTGTTTTTGATAATCTGGTAGTTCAAAATCAAGTGGTCGGCACGTTCGTATTTCAGGCCTGTGTTACGGTAGAGGTATCGATAATCGGGTGTCTGATAGAACTGACCATAAGCCAGTGATACTTGACTATACAGGCCCGTTTTGTACGCCATCGACAGGCGAGGAGCGAAGTTGACCCGACTAATAACCGATGAATACTCACCGCGTAAGCCCACCTGAACGGCCAGGTTACGGCCAATGTATGTTTGCGATTCGACGAATAAGGCGCCGTAGTTATCGTGTAATGAATACGGCGTACCGGCTACTGAATTTCGGTAGGTAACCAAACTTCCTTCTGTCCCAAACAGAATCGAGTTATTACCGGGAAGCAGGCGAGTTAGGACCGCCCGTGCCTGAAGTCGCTCATTTGACCGCCCGAAGTCATACACATCGTAGGTTGTCGCATCGGTATCATAGCTATACGACAGGCCAGAGTTCAGTAACCAGCCACCTTCTGACCAACTATCGGTGTAAGTACTGGTTGTAAAAAAGTTGCGATTGTGCTGATTGAAAGCTGTTTTGCCCGCATCGACTGATGGGTTATAGAAATTCATCCCCAAGCGACTGTCGGAATACATGCCGTAGAATTTGAACATGCCCGTTTTGCTGGGTTGCAGCCGGTATGTCAGCGAGGTACCCGCAAATTCTGGAACGTGTGTCCAGTCGATGTTTTGCCGGACCAGCGTAAACAACGGTTTCAGATTGCCGTAATAGCCAGTTGCCGAAACAGACGATTTATTCGTGGCGTGGTCGTAACTGAGGGCTGCGTTTGCCAGATTTAGACTCAGCCCAAGCCCTTCATTTTGTGTTTTGTCGGTTGTGTTAAGCAGCAACACCGACGAAAGCGCCTGGCCATATTGTGCCGAGTAACCGCCCGTACTGAACGATGTGCCTTTAAACATGAACGGCTGAAACCGGCCCCGCGACTGTACATCAGGCATCGAACTAAAATAGGGGTTCTGTACGATCATGCCGTCGATAACTACCTTAGCTTCTTCGCTCGAACCACCCCGCACGAATAGGCCAGTTTGCTCGCCCACTCGTTGCGCACCCGGTAGCAGGTTCATGGCGGCTGTGATATCGGCGTTGGCCCCAGCGGTCGTTACAATGTCCATTGGCTTCAGCATCGTCATGCGCTTTTCGTCGGAGGCTTCAAACGAACCCGCTGTAATTACGACCGTGTTTAATTCATTGGCAGTCTCGATCAGACGAATGGCCAGCGGAGCGTTCTGAGTAAGCGTAACCTTTTTCTTAAATGGCTCATAACCAATGTAAGAAACCAGTAAGGTAGCCGTGTCTTTTTTAGTAGTGGTGAATTGAAAACCACCGGTGCTATCGGTGTTAGCTCCATCATAAGAACCTTGGATAAATACGTTAGCACCTGGTAATGCATGTCCTTTCTGGTCAGTTACGCGGCCTGTTAAAGTAGCCTGCGCCGAGGCTAGTATCGTAGTGAGAAATGGTAGGAAAAAGAGGTAGAACGTTTTCATCGTATCTGGTCGGTTTGCGCTGGTGGGACCGTTTGCTGATTGACTGGGTCAAAACTAGCCCATCGCACAGCCGAGCGCCCGGATTTTCCGACGAATACCAAAAAGGAAGGTGTGAAATCAGATAGGAGGAAGATGAAGTTATTCGTAGTATTGGCGAACGAAATTCCGTTTGCTTCCTATGACATCCCGCGACCAACTGCTTGCCCGCGTTCGGAAAAACAAGCCCGACCTGCTTCCATTACCCGAAGTACCTACCTTTGAGAACCCGGCCGATGATCTCCACGACCGCTTTCGCGATGCACTAGCCTTCGTCGGAGGAAAATTGCTGGAGGTTTTTCCGACAGTATCAATTAGCGATTACATAACCGCTACATTTCCTGATGCTCAGCATATTGTGTCGTCGATTCCGCTGCCAGAGTTAAGCCTTACAACTATCGATAAGGAAACGGATAAGGTGTTACTGGAGAAAGTTGATGTGGCGGTATTGCGTGGAGAATTTGTAGTGGCTGAGAATGGGTCGGTTTGGGTGCCCGAACCCAATATGCTGCACCGGGCATTGCCGTTCATTACCCAGCACCTGATTCTGGTGGTTGAAAAAAGCAAATTAGTTCCCAATATGCATGTCGCCTATAAACACGTTGACCGGTCGACACTGACGTATGGAACGTTTATTTGTGGCCCCTCGAAAACCGCCGATATTGAGCAATCGCTGGTGGTTGGGGCGCATGGGCCTCGTAGCCTGACAATTGCGTTAATGATGGACTCGTAAGAGTAACATTTCCCATAAAACCTTAGTTAAAGACCTTAATGAGTCCTCTGCTTTCCTTGCCTACTACCTTGATCACTTTTCCTCTTTCGATAGGCCAATTGCGTCCCTGGCGTGAGGGCGATGAAGAATCATTGATTCGTCATGCAAACAATCGACGTATCTGGAACAATGTCCGCGATTTTTTTCCGTACCCCTACACACCACGGGATGCGCATTCATGGGTCCGCTCGAATAAATCCTATCATCAGCCAAATAATCTGGCGGTCGAAATCGACGGGCAGGCCGTGGGTAATATAGGCTTTACTGTAAAGGACGATATCTACCGGTATAACGCCGAAATTGGCTACTGGCTGAGCGAAGATTATTGGGGGCGAGGGATTATGAGCGAGGCCGTACCGCTTATGACTGACTATATTTTCCAGAATTTTCAGGTCAATCGTATTTTTGCCTGCGTACTGGAAGGCAATATCGGATCGATGCGGGTGCTCGAATCGGCGGGGTATCAACACGAAGCGATCCATCGAAAAGCTGCGGTCAAAAACAATCAGTATTTAGACGAGCATATTTTTGCATTACTACGCGCCGAATACCGGGAACTAAAGCCCCTTGACGAAACGTATTAGTCGCCGGTAGCGGTCGGCAGACCAAATTAATTGCAAAACAACAGCCGATGCTGTTAACCATGCGTCCTTTTTACGGTTATTTATACAAACTATCACCGCGTTGGCGGACCCATTATTCATGCCTAAAATAGTCATTGCCATTGATGGGCATTCCAGTTGCGGGAAGAGTACAACTGCAAAGGCAGTAGCTGCTCGAATGGGCTACGGCTATATAGACACCGGTGCTATGTACCGAGCGGTAAGTTTGTACTTTATCCAGGAGAAGGTATTGATTACCAGTCACCGGGATGTTATGAATGCTCTGGAGAATATTCATATTGCTTTCAAATTCAATCCTAAAACTGGTAAAAACGAAACTTGCCTGAATGGACTCAACGTCGAGGAAGAAATTCGAAAAATGTACATTTCCAATTTCGTCAGCGAGGTAAGCGCCATTCCGGAAGTACGTTGGGCAATGGTGGCTCAGCAGCAAAAAATGGGGCGTCGACGCGGGGTGGTGATGGATGGCCGGGACATCGGCACTAAAGTCTTTCCTGATGCAGAAGTGAAAGTGTTTATGACCGCTGACACTTACACACGGGCCCGACGTCGCCAGCAGGAATTGCTCGAAAAAGGGGAGATGGTCAATCTGGAAGATATTGTTCAGAATCTTAAAAAGCGTGATCTGATTGATTCGACCCGCGCCGAAAGTCCGTTGATTCAGGCACCCGACGCCGAACTGCTGGATACAACGTACATGACGCTCGAAGAACAAATCGACTGGGTAATCGAACTGGCCGATCGGAAGCTGGCCGAATTGCATCGAAAGCGGGCTAAATCGATGATTCATTAATGAACAATGTAAAATGCATAACGTACAATGGATAATGAGAACTGAGTTGCATATCCATTGTGCATCTTACATTATTCATTATAACTATGAAGGCTGATTTTTTAATTGTGGGCCAGGGCGTTGCCGGATCAGTGTTGGCCTGGATTCTCGATCGACGCGGCTGCTCTGTCATATTAGCCGATGATCCTGCCAAACCCTCCGCTTCGGCCGTAGCTGCTGGCATAGTTAATCCGCTGACGGGCCGTAAGCTGGTAACCACCTGGAAGGCGGCTGAGCTGTTTCCGTTTCTGCACGGATTTTATAGCCAGATCGAGGAAGAACTTAACGTTCGTTTCTTTTACCCCAAAAATATTTATCGTCCATTTCGGTCTGAGGCTGAGAAAAACGCTTATCTATCGCTGACGGATAGTCCCGATGTGCGTCCTTATATTGCTGAAAACGTTGGTAATGAGCAGTATAGCCGATTCATTAACAACCCTTACGGTGGGCTAGAAGTAACGCAGGCGGGTTGGGTGGATTTAACTGAGTTTGTCAGAATTATCAAGGGCTATTTTGTTAGAAAAAATCAATATTTCGAAGGGTCGATAAATCCTACTGACTTATTAGTCAGTCCAAAGGCTATTGGTTGGAATGGCCTGGAAATTGATAAAGTTATATTTTGTGATGGTGTTCTGGCCCGCGAGAATCCGTTATTTGACTGGCTGCCGTACAATCCGGTGAAAGGACAGATTCTAACGGCGGTTATCGATGACTATTCTATCTCTTCAATTGTTAATCAGGGTATTTTTATTTTGCCCGTTCGTCGGGGACTCGTTCGAATTGGGGCTACCTATAGCTGGCATGACCTGGACTGGCGGCCAACGGATGACGGTCGCGCGTTTCTAGAGTCAAAAGTGCGTGATTTGCTTAAGGTGCCGTATGAGATTGTCGCGCAGCAGGCTGGTATTCGCCCGTCTACTAAAGATCGACGCCCGTTTATCGGTATGCATCCAACACATTCAAATATTGGTATTTTTGGAGGCATGGGCACTAAAGGCGTATCACTGGCTCCGTTTCTGGCCGAGCAATTTTCCCGGTACCTATTAGATGGTGAAGATTTAGAACCGGAAACGAATATTAGCCGGTATGTTTCGTTATAATAAGGAGTTAATTTTATGAGTAATTAGGAGTGAGATATTGAACTTATGCGGAATGGCTACATCTTATGGGCAGGATTATGGCTGGGCAGTTTAAGTCTGGCTACGGCACAGAATTATCCGTCGCTGGAACGGTTCGGGAAAAACCGGATTCAATACCGGAGTTTTGACTGGAAAATTATCCGAACCTCTAACTTCGAGATATATTATTATCAGGATGGTAACCAGATTGCCAATTTAACGGCACAATATGCCGAATCTGAGTTCGATCGTGTTACTGAACTCTTGGGCTACACGCCCTATAACCGGGTTAAGATCTTCCTATTCAACTCGCCGGAGGAGCTGGCGCAGAGTAACGTAGGTCTGAACTCGCAAGGGGGATTAAGCAGCCGCGAACAAAATCTATCCAAATCACGTATTGAACTGGCTTTCACCGGCGATCAAATCAGTTTCCGTCGGCAGATCATTCATGATATGGCGATGCTGTTCGTTTATGATATGCTGTACGGCGGAAGCCTGAAAGATGCCCTTCAAAGTTCGTTGTTGTTAACGCTGCCCGACTGGTTTATGCCCGGTATTGCCTCCTACATCGCCGAAGGTAACAGCCTGGAACTCGACGATTATATGCGGGATGTGTCGCTGACGCGTCCGGTTAAAAAACCGTCGATTTTGTCAGGAACTGATGCCGAACGGGTTGGTCATTCGATCTGGAATTACATTGTCCAGCGGTACGGTCGCGATAATATTTCCAATATTCTGAACCTGACGCGGATTATTCGGAACGAGCAGAGCAGTATTTCTAGTACGCTCGGTATCCCTTATAGCCGATTCCTACGCGAATGGCGGGAATATTACACGGGTATGGCTAGTGCTATCTCGCAATCTTACCAGGCCAGCGCCGACAATTTTCAGATCAAAGTAGCTTCGGGTGATGATAAATCATCGCTTATTAGCTTGAAACTAAGCCCTGATAATCAGTTCATTGCCTATGCTGTACGGCGTGATGGTAAATTCAGCGTTGAAGTAATTAATACCACTAACCGCAAAAAGACTACTGTTTTATCAGGTGGTTACCGATTAGATGGATTACCTAATCAGTCGAGTACACCGCTCGTAGCCTGGCAGAAGGGAAACAACTTACTTGTGCTAACGGACGAATATGGCCAAACCAATCTGTATCAGTTCAGTAATTTTGAAAAACGGCCCAAACGTGAATTTAAGCGCCAGGTAAACGGTCTGTCGCAAGTTGTCTGGATGGATGCGTCGGAAGACGGCGGAAGCCTGATTTTCAGCGCTGAACGTAAAGGACAAAATGACCTGTTTTTGTATAGCATCAATCGGGGTTCTTACCAGCAGCTAACCAATGATTTGTATGACGATCTGTATCCGTCATTCATTGGCCGGACGGCGCGGCAGGTTGTCTTCAGTTCGAACCGGAAAGAGGATACGTTGGGTGTTGACAAAGGCTCATACAAAACGGTGCGCGACCAACTAAGTTTGTTTACGCACGAAGGCAGCGCTCGTGATTTATCGGTTGTTCGACTAACCGATTCGCTGTCCCATGCCACCCAGCCTATTGCGGCTAGTGAGACCGTCATTTATTACCTCAACGATATAAATGGTATCCGTAATCTGTATAAACTCGATACCGAATCGAAGTCGGCAGCTCAACTGACTGCTTTTCCGGAGAGCATCGTCCTTTATGATGTTAATCCCTCGAATGGCGGCTTTGTGTATAGTAGTCTGAAAAATGGCCAAGAATACATCGGTTTCCGGTCGCAGCTTAATCTGAATCAAACTGTACAGGCTCCACCTACGCAACGGAGTGCGGCTAATGCGCGGGCTGCCGCTGCTAATACCCCCCGTGCTACACCCGCAAAAACAGACACGACTGTGCAAACGGCTCCAACGGTGGCTGACTCTAGTGCCGCTGGACGTAACGCAGCAACTGGAGGACAGCCAACATCGACTAATAAACTGGCGTTGGAGCCCGGCGAAGTTGACACTGATAATTATCAATTTGATTCCGATGTGTTGAAAGCTGCTGAGTATCGCCAGCGTCGTTCGGTGGCGGGGGCTACCCCAACCGTTACTACAACACCTCCGCGTAACAGACGCCGGGAAAACATTACGATTCGTGGGCCATTTGCTTACAAAGGACTGTTTGGCATCAGTGAGGCTCCGTCGAACTGGCGCATTGATCCCGTAAAAGGCTTTGGGTACTCGCAGGAAGTTACGCTAACCGACCTGTTGGAAAATCACGTGCTCCGCGCTGGTGGTTTTATCACGACAACTCTGCGTAACAGTGAGTTATACGCAGAATATATGAATTTGACACACCGGATTGATTATGGTGTTCGGGTTGACCGGCAGACGCTGTTCATTGACGGATCAGGCTTGACCCAGAAGAACCGCTTTAACCGGGTGGCCGTGTCAGCTTCTTACCCGATTTCTGTAAATAGCCGGTTTACATTATCGCCATTTTACGCCATCACTCGCCTGGTCGATTTGACAACGTTTGCCGATCCTGATCTCGTTTCGGATTATGCGGGCGTGCGGGGCGAGTTCGTGTTCGATAATACTAAGATGAATGGTATGAACATGATGGTTGGGACAAAGCTCAAACTCAAGTATGAAGAATATGCCGGTTTGCGCACTTCTTCAGACGGGTTCCGACGCTTGTCGCTGGACTTGCGGCATTATCAGAAAATTCACCGCGATATAGTTTTGGCCGCTCGTCTTTCGTTTAGTCAATCAGGTGGAGCTTCGCCGAAACAGGCTACCTTGGGCGGGATGGAAAACTGGATAGCTAATCAGAAAGAAAATATTGCTTCCAATCCGTTATTAGTACCTAACACTGCCCGAAACGAAATCCCTTACGATTATCGTAATGTGTTCTTCCTTGATTTCGCGGCACCGTTACGAGGTTTCCGGCAGGGTAAACTGACAGGTAACAGTTATATGTTGTTTAATGCCGAGCTGCGGTTGCCACTGATCCGATTCCTGTATCGGGGTAATGTAACATCTAATTTTCTACGTAATCTTCAACTGGTTGCCTTCAGCGACATCGGAACGGCTTGGACTGGTAGTGGTCCATTCAGTCAGCAGAATAGTCTGAACACCGAAATTGTCGGTGGTGGCAGCATACCCTTCCGGGCAAAAGTTACTAACTTCAAAAACCCGTTCCTGATTGGTTATGGAGCTGGTGTACGCACGATGATTTTCGGATATTTTGTGAAGTTTGATTACGGTTGGGGACTAGAGGATAAGGTGGTTAGCAAACCAATCGCTTACCTGACGCTGGGTTACGATTTCTAGCTTCACCGCCGACATAGCAATTTATTAGAAAGCTGCTCCCATTAGGGGCAGCTTTCCTTTTTAATGGCTGTTCTGATAGCCAATCAGGATGTGTATATTTGCCCGCTAAACTCATAGATGGGGATTCAGATCTATCTGTTATTCCATAATTTATCCTTAAGCAGGAACGGGTAAACTTAGTTAATTACCCTACAGTTGGCATAGTTTTCGCTAACTCCCCACCGTCAGAAATATCGACCCATGACTGGCTTGTTAGGGTAACCTAATACGATAAGACAGTATATAGTAAAGGCTAGGGACGGTAGGCAATGCACTAATAATCAATTAATTAATAGGCGTTAGCTAGATATGCCGACTACGAAACTGTTAATTGGCATAGTTTTAGTTAATTTTTTAGGTAGCAAAAGAGCCTCATTGTGTTCGGATAAATAAACTGTGACTTATCGTCAGTTTACTAGTCTGAATACTCGCAATTTATGCGGACTATTTTGCCAGAATGAAACAGCCTCAAATTCAGTTTCTGATGGAAGAAATGTCTACGCTACACACAGAATGTAATGAGTCCCGAAGGGGCCGCATACTTGCACACGAATGTGGCTATCCTGTTGGTCGCTACAACCAGCTGACTCATTTCACTAACCGGCTAATTGGCCTTATGCTAGGGTTGATTCATAAAAGACTGCTGTTTATGTGGGCTGGTATGCCCCTAAAACAAGTCCGCTTCTTCATTAGGCCGGTTGTTCAGGCAATAATACCAATTAAAAAGGCTGTTAGAGAGCCAGCCCGATCGGATAGGGAACCCCCCGACATACTGGATTCTGGACCCCCTGGTTCTTTACTATATAATATCCAACAAGCCTTTTTTTATTTAGTACAACGTCCAATGAATGAGTCACTTATACTAGACAAAACACTTCGCGACGCTACCCCTTGGGTAGTACCAGACACGGGTGGAGGGCCAGTGACTGCGAGTCGTGAGACTTTTGCGGAGAGCAGCTTTTTTAGGCTGCTATCGGCATTTGCAGACGATTCGTCTGGCAGAGCAATGCCTGTTTTAAAGGGAGCCTGTTCGTTATTGGCTTTCCTAATGCTATGGTTGTCTGGAACGACATCCCAAGCCCAGACAGGAACCATTAATCTAAGCGTACATAAAACGGTAAGTACGCAGAGCCAGAGCGGCACGCTCACGATTGGTGACATTGTCACTTATACAGTCGTGGTTGCCAATGCCCCTAGTTCAGCATCCATTACTTACGCAACAGCTACTGGTGTAGTTGTTACCGATCAGCTACCGGCGGGAGGTGTTTCATACATACCTAACTCAGCTAGTATCCTGCGCGGAACTGGAGCCTTCTCATCCGTCTCGTCGGCCTCAGCCATTACGGGCACCTGGAACGTCGGCTCGATTGCGCCTGGCGACTCCGCCGTGATGACAATGCGGGCAACGATAACCGGACGCGGAGTTTGGTTCAACACGGCTGAAGTAACGGCAGCGGGTCAACCGGATATCAATTCGACTCCGGCTAATCAGAGCCTGTTAGAAGATGATTATGATGCCGCCTGTTTTTCTGTACCCATTTACTGGTATCCCGGTGATGAATACACGGTAACGATTCCAACAGGCTACGACCAGATTGTTTGGTTCCGGAGCGATAATGGAGGAGCGAATACTGTAGCGATTAGCACATCAACGGTTTCGACGTCAATTGCGCAGGTAAATGCTGATCAGTCCCTGACTATCAAAAGTCCTGGGGTTTATTCCTTTACGACCTATCGGGCTTCATGCCCAACGTCGAACTGCTGTAATATTGAAGTGGTTCCAGGACCTTATGGTAGTTTAGGAGATTATGTATTTATAGATACGAACAAAAACGGTGTGCAGGATGATGGCGCAACAGGCGTCGATGGCGTAAAAGTTTATTTATACGATCGAACTGGCACAGTTATATTAGACTCAACCGTCACGGCAACTGGCGGGAAATACTTGTTTGATAGCTTAACCGATGGTAGCTACATAGTCCGGTTCATAGCTCCGCCGGGTTACCAGCCAACAACACCTAATGCACCAGGTGTTGCGGATAGTCTGGATAGCGATGCTGGAGTAAATGGGTTCACGGGAGTCTATACGATTGACACAAGTCAGCCAGTATCAAGCACTGCCCGGAATAATACGACGGTTGATGCCGGCTTCTTCCCGAACGCGGTACTACCGGCTACTCTGGGTGACTACGTATTTGTAGATGCCAACAAAAATGGTATTCAGGACGCGGGTGATACGCCAATTCCGAATGTCACAGTAACCTTATATACGAACGGTACGGCCACTGCTACTACGACAACCGATATTACGGGGCACTACAGCTTTACTGGTCTGACACCGGGCAGCAGCCTTTCCTACTCAGTGGGCTTCACAACGCCAACGGGCATGACGGCCACGACGCCACAACTAGGAGGCAGCGACTTAATTGACTCGGATGTGAATCCAGCTACGGGCCTAACCAGGTCGGTGACATTGGCGGCTGGTGAAATTAATTTGAACCTGGATGCTGGGTATTACCCAATTCCTGTTCCACCAGCTACTTTAGGCGATTATGTCTTCGCTGATAACAATGGTAATGGTATTCAGGATACTGGTGATACGGCAATTCCGGGTGTTACAGTGACCCTGTATACAAACGGTACCGCCACCGCTACCACCACGACCGATGTCACAGGTCATTATAGCTTTACAGGTCTGACGCCAGGTAGCAGCCTTTCTTATTCAGTAGGCTTCACCCTGCCAACCGGCTACACCGCTACCACTCCACAAACAGGTGGTAACGACGCACTGGATTCGGATGTGAACCCAACCACGGGGCTGACTCGGTCAGTGACATTGGCGGCTGGGGAAACTAATCTGAATCTGGACGCTGGCTATATCCCAGTTTACGATGTGGGTATCGCTAAATCGGTGATCAGTGCAGGTCCGTATTATCCGAATAGTCAGGCTACTTTCCAATTGACAGTAACCAACAATTCGGCATTCCCTGTATATAACGTACGGGTGGACGACATCCTACCTGCGGGCGTAAGCTTTGTTAGTGGTACGGGCTTCAGTACTTCAGGTGCTAACTCGGTGAGTGCAATAGCCGCCGGGCCGCTGGCTGCTAATGGAGGCACCGTGAGTATGACACTGACAGCGCTTATTAGCCCAACCTACTCGTTAAGTAATGTGATCAACATTGCTGTAGTAAGTCGCTACACCTCGACAAGCGATATCACTGGCACTCCGGCGGTAGACTCTAATCCTGCCAATAATACGGCAACGGTTACTGTTCCGCTCGGTCAGCAGGCTAGCTTGGGTGACTTTGTCTTCAACGATGCTAACGGCAATGGTATTCAGGATGCGGACGAAGTTGGCATTCCAAATGTCGTCGTAACGCTGTATCTCAATGGATCAGCCGTCGCTACTACAACTACTAATGGTAGTGGTATCTACAGCTTCACAGGGTTGACGCCAGGTAGCAGCAATTCCTACTCGGTAGGCTTTACCGCACCAGCCGGATTTACAACTACGACTCCGCTCTCAGGTACAGATCGCAGCAAGGACAGCGATCTTAATCCAACAACGGGACGTTCAGCTAGTGTCACTCTAGCAGCCGGTGAGGTTAACCTGACTATTGACGCAGGGTTCAAACCAATTCCAGCCACCTTGGGTGACTACGTCTTCGCCGACAATAACAAGAACGGCGTTCAGGACGCTGGCGATACGCCGATTCCGAACGTCACAGTAACCTTATATACGAACGGTACGGCCACTGCTACTACGACAACCGACATTACGGGGCACTATAGCTTTACTGGTCTGACACCGGGCAGCAGCCTTTCCTACTCAGTGGGCTTTACTACGCCAACGGGTATGACAGCCACAACGCCACAGGTAGGTGGTAACGACGTATTTGATTCGGATGTGAATCCTGCCACAGGCCTAACTCGGTCGGTGACACTGGCCGCTGGTGAGACTAATCTGAATTTAGACGCGGGCTTCTCCCCACTTCCGACGCCAACGGCGACTTTAGGCGACTTTGTCTTCAGTGATACCAATGGTAATGGTATTCAGGATACCGGTGAGATAGGTATACCGAATGTAACGGTGACCTTATACCTTAACGGTTCGGCAGTAGCAACTACAACGACTAACGCTGGTGGTCTCTATAGCTTCACAGGTCTGACACCAGGCAGCAGTAATTCCTATTCGGTAGGCTTTACTGCACCAACTGGATTTACAGCTACGACTCCGCTATCGGGTACAGATCGTACTAAAGATAGTGATGTCGATCCGACAACGGGTCGCACAGGTAGTGTGACACTGGCCGCTGGTGAAGTTAATCTAACTATCGATGCCGGTTATACACCAACTTGCCCGGGTAATCTCTCGGTGGTTGCTTCAAATGACTTAGGTATCTGCAATGGTGAAGTAGCCACGCTAGTAGCGACGGCTTCGACACCAACGGCGCAGATTCGCTGGTATCTGACTCCATACGACGGAGTAGCCTTTGCTACCACAACCAGTGGCGCATCGCTAACGGTTAACCCGACAACTACGACGGTTTACTACGCTGAAGCATTCACCACAGCAGGTTGCGTAAGTCCTCGTAAACCGGTAGTCATAACGGTGTCGACGGTGCCAACGCCGATTTGTCTGGGTAACATCAAAAATACTTGCCCAGCTACGACGGTTAATCTGACCACGATTCAGATTGAGAATCAGTCGACTGGTCTGGTTTATGAATGGTATACGAGTCTAACTCGTTCGGCAGCAACCCGCGTAACGAATCTGACGGCTGTCGGCGCTGGTACATACTATCTGTTCGCACGGTCGGGTAACTGCTACAGCAATCCAACAGTATTGACGGTTGAAATTGTTGACTGCAACTGCCAATCTGTAGCAGGCGTAAGCGTTGGTTCGAGCCTGACAGCTTGCGAAGGCACGGCTGTTCCGCTTACCGCAACACTATCTGGTGCCGCAACAAGCGTTCGCTGGACCTCAAACGGTACGGGTACGTTCAGTAATGCAACCGCTCTAATGACTTCTTACACCCCGTCGGCCGCTGACGTGGCGCTTGGTCTAATTCAGATCACCGCAACAACCAACGATCCGGATGGTACAGGCGTTTGCCAACCAGCAAGCAGCTCACTGATGCTGAAGATTAACAAGCGGCCAGATGCACCGCTGGGTGTAGCCTGCGACGATACGCTGGTTTGTCAGGGTAGCAGCACCAAACTGGTCGGCTTTGCACCGGGTGGGAAAATCAACTGGTATAACGAAGCAAATGTCCTGATTGGCTCGACGGTAAGCGGTGGTAAACTGACTGTAACGCCATCGCGTGCAGGAGCAGTAGTTTACTACGCTGAAACGGTTAGCCCAGAAGGATGCGTAAGCGCTACACGTTCGTCGCTGACTATTACAGTAGGTACCTGCCTGGCTGATCTGGCAGTGCTGAAAGTAGTAACGCCAGGACCGTATAGTGTTGGTCAGAAAATCACCTACGCTATCACGGCGACCAACAAAGGGCCAATCACGGCTACGACCGTGAAAGTGAGCGATGTACTACCGGCTTCACTGGCCTTCGTCAGTGCTACACCAGCTGGTCAGTACAACGCAGCAACGGGTATCTGGACAATTGGTACGATGACAAGCGGCTCGAGCCGAAACCTGCTGATCGAAGCGACGATCAAAGCAGCTGGCTCGATTAAAAATACGGCTATCATCAGCAGCCCAGAAAACGACCCAGCTCACGCACAGGATGATACGTCATCTGTCACGATCGATGTGAACCAGTGCGTAACACAGCCTCCGGTTATTGCCTGCGCCATCACCGAGCTTTGCAAAGGTGGTTCAACGGTGCTGACCGCCACGGGTTGCACGAGCGGTACTGTAGTTTGGTCGAATGGTCAAACCGGTGCATCGATCAATGTATCGCCGAATGTGACGACTACCTACACGGCGAGCTGTGTAACGGGTAATGCCTGCACAAGCGCTGCGTCGAACCCGATAACGGTAACCGTGCTTGATCCGCAAATACCCACGATTACGGCCAGCGCGACTGCGGTTTGCCCAGGTACGTCGGTGACGTTAACGGCCTCAGGTTGCACAGGTGGTACGATTGAGTGGTCGGAACCAGGTAAGACGGGCAACGTAATTGTTGTGAATCCGCTTGGCAAAACGACTTACACCGCTCAGTGCCGGATCAATGGTTGCTTGAGCAGCCCGGCTGTTAAAACCATCGACAGTGCTGGTGATCTGCCAACGCCGACGATTACCTGCAGCGAAACGGCTGTATGCCCAGGCGAAACGGTAACCTTGACTGTACAGAACTGCACGGGTATCCCTGTCTGGAGTAGTACTACCGCTACTACGGGTAGTATTGTAGTGACACCAACGCCAGGTAACAACTCATACACAGTTTACTGTAAGAATGGCGCCTGCGTGAGCCCAACCTCGGCAGTTTACACGATTAACCTGATTAGCCTGACTCCGCCAACAATCGTAGCGAGTGCTGATACGGTCTGTGCCCGTGGTCCTGTTTCATTGACAGCGATCGGTTGCACAGGAGGTACAGTAGTATGGAACGTGGCTGGTAAAGTAGGCTCGGTTATCACGGTAAATCCGGATGCGAACATTAGCTACTATGCACAATGTAAATACCGGACCTGCCTGAGCGATCCGTCGAATTCTGTGAAGATCACCGTGCTGACACCAGCCGCTCCGATCATTGCAGCAACCAAGACGCTGATTTGCAGTGGCGAGAAAGTAACGCTGACCGCTACCGGTTGCGCAGGTGGTACAGTTAAATGGTATCCAGCTAACGTAGTAGGAGCCAGCGTTGATATCTACCCAACAGTAACCGGTGAATACTACGCAACCTGTAAGCAGGGTTCTTGCGAAAGCGCAGCTTCGAACAAGATTCGCATCACGGTTAACACCGGCACTGCACCTGCACCGACAGTTACTGCTTCGAGCACGGCTGTCTGCAACGGCGGTTTAGTTTCACTGACGGCAACGGGCTGCACAGGTGGTACAATTCAGTGGTCGGATGGACAGACTGGTCCAGTCGTATCGGTCACGGCAACGCCAACACGTAATGAGTTCTACGCTATCTGTACAACCCCAACAGGTTGCGGCAGCGGCAAATCGAACGTAGTCCGCGTCAGCGTAACGCCAACCCCGACACCAACCGTTATCTGTAGCTCAGGAACGATCTGCGCTGGTGAGTCATTAGTGCTGACGGTTCAGAATTGCCAAGGTACTCCGCATTGGATTGGAGCAACGTCGACGGCAACTAGCCTGACGGTAAATCCGATGGTGACGACTTCCTATAGTGTCTACTGTCAGGATGGCGTTTGTAAGAGCGATACGTCAGTCCAGTACACCATTACGGTAGTACCGGTAACGGCTCCAACGATCACTGCTTCCTCGACGGTGGTAACGCCAGGTGGCTCAGTAACGTTGACAGCAACGGGCTGCCCAGGTGGTGAAGTGATCTGGTCGGCGAACGATGTTAATGGTAATAACAAGGGGACCTCGATTGTGGTCGTACCAGTGGGTACGCAGACGTACTACGCACAGTGTAAGTTCCGCACTTGCCTAAGCGATCCGTCGAATACCATCGTGATCAACCCCGGCAATTGCATCGCGAAAGCAGGAACACTGGTACCAACCAGCCCAACGATCTGCCCAGATTCCAGCGGTCGCCTGACTATCACGGCAACACTGGGTGGTGGACGGGTTGTCCCAGATGGTTACTCGGTACTGTATATTCTGACGAAAGGCGCTGAACGTCTTGTTCAGATGACCAGCACCGCACCTTCGTTCACGCTGGCTTCAGGTAGCGGTACCTATACCATCCATACGCTGGTATACAATGCAACGCCATCGGATCCGAACTACCTGGATCTGACAGCAGTACAACCAGGAGTTACGCGGGCAAGTGATCTGACCACGCTCATTGCTAGCCGAAATGTGTGCGCTGATTTGGATGCGACGGGTGCAGCAACGACGGTTGGATCGATAACTCCGCCGGTACTATCGGCTCAGTCGCCAATTACAGTCTGCACGGGCAATACGGTTAGCCTCACCGCAACCGGTTGTGTGGGTGGTACTGTAACTTGGTCGGATGGAACAACTGGACCGGTTATTCAGAAAGTGGTTACCAGCAGTCAATGGCTGGCGGCAACCTGCACGCTGAATGGCTGTACGAGCGCTCCGTCTAGAGTATATGTAAACGTAGCCGTACCGGCTATCCCGATTATTGTTAGCAGCAATGCAACAGTATGTCGTGGTGAATCGGTAACGCTGACAGCGGCTGGCTGCGAGGGTGGTACTTACCTCTGGTCGAATGGAACAACGGGTAGCACACTGGTTATCACACCGACGGCCGATGTAAGCTATCAAGTGAAGTGTAAGATCGGTACCTGCGAAGGCGACTGGTCTGCTTCTACCACGATTCAGGTTGGTACGCCACCAACCCCGACGATCTCGATTGCTGGTTCGAACACGGTTTGCTTCGCAGCTCCAGTGACCTTAACGGCTCAGGGTTGCCCAGCTAACAGCTACGTAACCTGGTCAAATGGTCTGGTAGGCAATTCGATCACCATATCGCTGTCTGGTTCGACTACTTTAACGGCTCAGTGCTGCGTATCGACTACCTGTAAGAGCGCTCCATCTAATGCGATTGCGATTACGGTACTGCCAAAAGTAACAGCACCTGCAACGAGAGATCGCGTGAATGCTTGTCCGTTCAATACGGTAGATCTGGCAACGGGTGTAACGAGTCAGCCAAGCACGGCGGGTGGTATCTTCGAGTACTACACCAGCGAATCGCTGAGCGCGGCTTCGAAAGTGGCTAATCCAGCTGCGGTTGGTACAGGTACCTATTACGTGGTAGAGAAAACGACCGCTGGCTGCTACAGCCTGCCGAGCGTGATCCACGTGAATATCACGACCTGTGGCGAGCCAACGCCGTGTGACGCTACGAATCCAGCAACGGCGAACGCAGGTGCTGACGCCAGCATCTGCGCTGCGAAGACTTATCAGCTGCATGGGACCATGGGTGGTGCGGGTACAACCGCCCACTGGGTCACCAGCGGTACGGGTACCTTCGACAGCTCGTTCTCGTTGAACGCCGTCTACACAGCCAGCGCGGCTGACCTGCTCGCAGGTAACGTAACGCTGACACTTTCGGTAAGCACGAATAACGCGGCTTGTCCAGTAGCAACCGATGCTATGGTGTTGACAATCAATGGTATCAAAGGCGTACCGAAAATCGATAAAGGATCAACCAACCTCTGCTACGGTGATTCGGTTACTTTATCGGTGGTTGCAGACGCGAACATTCCGGCTAATGTCAGCTATCTATGGACGAACAGTGCTGGACAGACGGTTGGTACGACACGGAGCATCGTTGTCAAAACCAGCGGTGTCTATAGTGTCCAATTGCTTGATCCAAACGGATGCTCGTCGGTTAAATCCGATCCTGTGACGATAAACGTAGCGGCTCCGGTTGCTCCGCCACTCGTGACGAACCTACGGAATACTTGCCCGTCGAAGATTGTTGATCTAACGAAGGCACTGTCTACGACGACGGCGGGTAGCACCTACACGTACCGGATCTGCGAATGTGTTACGTCGAACATCGTCATTCGCCCGGATTCGGTTTGTGAAGGTACTTACTGGATTGTTGAACGGACAGCTCAGGGTTGCGTGAGCGCACCAGCTAAAGTGGTTGTCAAAGTGTTCAACTGCGCTACGGATACCATCCAGACCGATGTTAACATCAGCAAAACGGCTAGCCCAACGGTAGTTCGAAACGGTGCACCGGTAACGTACACGGTTAAGGTGGATAACCTGGGTAGCCACACGGCTAAAAACATCGATGTACGTGATGTACTGCCGCAAGGACTGGAGCTGGTATCAACACCAGCGAACTACACGGTGTCTAACGGCGTGATCACCAAACGGATTGATAGCATAGCTGCTGGCCAGTCGTACACGATGACTTATTCGGCTCGGATTACGAAGAAAGGTGTACCAGTCGTGAACACGGCTCAGATCACTTATCTTGATCAGGTAGATCCAAATCTGGCTAATAACACATCGAGTGTGAGCGTAATCGATTCGACAGCTCAGCGTAGTAGCCTGATTGGTCTGGCCAAGTCGGTGCTTGGTACGCCGACAGCAGTAGGCGACTCGCTGATCAGAGTGTCTTATAACTTCGTAGTAACTAACTACGGTGATGACACCCTGCGTCATGTATCGGTAGTAGATGATCTGGCATACGCCTTCCGTCCAAACACGGTGACATCGACCACGTTGACAATGTCGGGTAACAATGTCGGAATGGTGCCAAATCTGGCCTTCTCCGGTAGTGGTAGTAGTGCGAATATGTTTGATTCGACGAGCTACCTCGCACCTGGTAAGTCTCAGATCGTCAAACTGGATATTCTGGTGAAACGAGCCGTAGGAGATACGACGAAGGCGTTCGATAACATTGCTACGGCAACTGCCTTTAACAGTGTGACGACGGTTACGGATATCTCGGCTAACGGTGGTGACGCTGACCCAGATAATGATGGTAATCCAACCAACAACAGTGGGGTATCGAGCTTTACGCTGGGTGCTCCGCAGGCAGGTGGCCCAAGCATTGGGGTAGCACTAGCCGTGGTTAAGGTGGAAATCCAGCCAGATAGTTCATACAACGTGACTTATAAAGCCACGATTAAGAACTTCGGTGATGTGGCTCTGACAGGTATTAGCCTAACCGACAGCCTGATTCGGACGTTCACTGCTCCAGTATCTTACTCGGTGGTTGGTGCGCCAATCGTCGGTGCAGGTAGCACGTTGGTAGCTAATACCGGATTTGATGGTAATGCGCAGTCGAATATTCTGACGAATGCCAGTACACTGGCCGCTGGGGTACAGGATACAGTGCTGATTATGGTGAATCTCAAACTCAACGGTAACAATGGTCCGTTCTACTCCAGTGTAACGGCTGAAGGGCATACGGCCGACTCGACCCAGACAGTTCGGGATATCTCTAACAACGGCCTTGATCCGAAACCAGAGGGTGCTACTTCGACTACGGTTCGCTTCGACCTGCCAAAAGGTCTGATCGGGGTGTCTAAGTCGGTGGGTACACCAACCCTGGTAAGCGACGGTATTTACGATATCCCATACACCATTACGGTGAGCAACATGGGTACCGTACCGCTGACCAAGGTGCAGGTGGCTGATAACCTCTCGGAAACATTCGGTCGTGGAGCGCTTATCGTTAGCAACCGCATTCCAGTGGCCGCCGGCCCAGGGCTCAAAGTTGATACGCTTTACTCGGGTCAAGGTCTAGTCACCAACATGCTGGTTGATTCGGCGAGTAGCCTGGCTGTAGGCGCCAGCAGCAGCCTGAGCTTCACCGTCCGGGTGGATGTTAAAAATGCCGATACACTGGCCTTTAACAACACCGCCAGAGCAACAGCTGTGACTCCGGATAGCGTGACGGTAGAAGACGTGTCAACAGCGGGTACTAATAATGACCCCGACAATGACCTGGATCCGCGTAACAACAACCAGCCTACGCCGGTTAGTCTCAACGGAATCTCGTCTGATTCCTATATCGGACTTGCTATGTCGGTTCGGGATACGGTTCGGAAGGCTGATGGTAGCTACAACGTTACTTATCAGATTGTGGTGAAAAACTACGGGTCAAGTTCGCTCTCGGCTGTTAGTGTGACCGATTCGCTGTCCAACGTCTTCAATACTCAGACGGGCTCCAGCTTCACTATCGCTAAAGCGCCGATTACAACATCGACCGGCAGCACGCTGAAACTCAACCCTGATTTCAACGGAGTCTCTGATCCACGGCTTGTATTTGGCGACAGCACTAGCACGCTAGCTGCTGGTAAGGTGGATACGATTCTGGTTGTAGTCAATGTGTTCACCAATGGCTCGACGACCACGTTTCTCAATACGGCTTATGCAGAAGCAAAAGCACCTTCTGGCACGGTACGTGATGTGTCGACAAACGGGCTGAATCCGGACCTCAATGGTAACGGTAACCCAACTGATTCGAACGAACGTGAATCGACTCCGCTCAACCTGCCGCCAACCAGCAGTTCAGTCTTCATCCCACAAGGATTCTCGCCGAACGGTGATGGTATCAACGATCTGTTCGTGATTCGGGGTCTGGAAGGCGTGACGGTGAGCCTGGAGGTTTACAACCGCTGGGGCCATCTGGTCTATAAGAACGACGATTATCATAACGACTGGGATGGTAAACCAAACACGGGTATCTCTATTAGCTCAGATGCTAACGGCCTACCCGACGGCACGTACTACTACGTGATTACTACCAGCGACAGTCGGAAGTTTGTACGCTACATGACGATTAACCGCTAATACCAATGGCAATCCAGTTCTCATTCAAACATTGGGCAACGCTGCTGCTGATCCTGGGGATCGGCAGCAGCCACCTGCGGGCTCAGCAGGACAAAATGTTCTCCCAGTACATGTTCAACATGATGGCCCTGAATCCCGCTTACGCCGGTTCTCGTGATGTGCTAAGCATGTCAGCCCTGTATCGCAACCAGTGGACGGGCGTGCAGGGAGCGCCCCAAACGGCCACCTTCACTATGGACATGCCGCTAAACCGGGAGCGGGTAGGGGTGGGTTTGCAACTCTACGGCGACAAAGCCGGGGTGATGGAAGAAGCCGGGGCCTTTGCTTCGTATGCTTTCCGCATCAAGGTGGGGGCTCGCTCAACACTGGCCCTGGGCCTGCAGGCGGGAGCTTCGAGCTACCGGGCTAACCTGACCGAGGTCAAGACCACCCCTGACGGATCGGGTCAGATCGATCCAGCTTTTGCCAGCAACATCTCCAAGATCCTGCCCAACTTCGGTACGGGCATCTACCTGAGCAACGACCGGGGGTATTTGAGTGTATCGGTGCCACGCTTGATCAAGAACAAGCTGAGCGAGTACAACGTGGGGGATCTGCGCTCGGTGCAGGCTCGTCAGGGGTATTTGGCAGCTGGATTTGTGGTGGGCATCAGTCCGGTGGTGAAGGTAAAGCCATCGATGCTGGTGCGGTATGCGGAAGGAGCGCCGTTGGGATTCGATGGCAACATCAACGTCTGGTTTGCGGACCGGATCGCGATTGGAGCCTCGGTACGGAGGAACCAGTTTTCGAGCTGGACCAAGTACACCACCGATGCGCTGGTAGGGATGGTGGAGATTCAGTTGACGGATCAGTTCCGGTTCGGCTATGCGTATGATCGGACGATGAACAATTTTCAGAGTGTGGCCCCGAGTTCGCATGAGATCATGCTTCGGTATGAGTTCGGCTTTGGTAAAAACCGCATCCTGACGCCCCGTTATTTTTAAACTTCGGCGTAGTATTTGCTAACATAAAAGGTGTATTCTCATTGCATATCTTGAGGATATACCTTTTTTTATCCACTTTTCCGTCGCCTACCAACTATCACAGTGTATGACACGCATCCTTATTCTTACCGGACTTGCTTGGCTGATGGTCAGCTCTTTGCTGGCCCAAACCTTAACCAAGCAGGGCGACTCTCAATTTGAACAGTTAGCATATGCCAAAGCGGCCGAACTTTACGAACAGGCATTAAAAGAGCCATCGACCGGGAAGGATGCTGAACGGCGAGCCACAATAGCGAAATTAGGATATAGTTATCAGCAACTGCGTGATACACAGAATGCCGAACGAGTTTACCGGGATCTGATTAGCAATGGTAATTTGTCGGATGATTACACTAAATATTATCTGTATTATGCCCAGGCGCTGGCTAGTAATGGTAAGTATAAAGAAGCGCAGGACGCTTATGCGAAATATGGAAATCTACAATCGACCGATAAGCGTAGTAATGGGTTCTCAAAGCTTTATCAGGACGTTAATGCCCTGACGAACAATGCGGGAAGCTATAAAGTGGAGTTTCTTAGCATGAATACCCGTAAGGCTGAGTTTAGCCCGGTTATCTATAAAGATGGCTTAGTGTTCGTATCGGCGGCCAATGAGGGTAACGGTATTAAACGCGTATTTAAGTGGAATAACACACCTTTCCTTGATCTCTACTATTTACCTGATGCAAAAACCTTGCGTGGCTCCAAAGCCTCGTCGTTAGGTGGATCGGCATCCTCTTCCAGAAAAGTCCGTACGCAACTTATCCGGCCGCTTGGTAGCGATGATTATACCGCGCCCACGTCCAATGATTCGAAGACGGTGGGCTTCTACGGGGGGAATAACATTAGCATGGGCTATGAAGATCAACCAATTAGTGAATCGGATCAGTTTAGTCGCACGCTGAACACCAAATATCACGAAGGCCCTGCAACGTTTACAAAGGATGGTTCACGCGTCATTTTTACCCGCAACAATTTCAATGAAGGACAATACCGCAAGAGTAGCGACGGGATAAACAAACTTAAACTCTACACAGCGACTCAAACCAGCGGTTTATGGGGTAAAGCCGAAGAACTGCCGTTTAACAGTGATGAATACTCGACCGGACATCCGGCGCTATCGAAGGACGATCAGTTGCTTTACTTCTCATCGGATATGCCCGGCGGATTTGGGGGGACAGATATATACGTCACTCGCTGGACGAATGGTAAATGGGGGCAACCAGTTAACCTGGGCAAGGAAGTGAATTCGAAAGGCAATGAGCTTTTTCCCTTTGTCGACGCGAAAGGCAATCTCTATTTTGCCTCGGATGGGCACCCCGGCCTGGGTGATCTGGATATGTTTTATGCCCAGCTTGATCCAGAAGGAAAACAAGCGAAAGTAGTTCGTAATCTGGGCGAACCGCTTAACTCAGCGAAGGATGATTTTGGTATCGTAACCGACGGTGACCGTAAGTCTGGCTATTTTAGCAGCAATCGTAAAAATGGTGGTGCTGATGATGATGTGTACCGCTTCACTCGCGAAGGATCGCTATATCCTTGCCGCGAACTGACTGTTAGCGTGTTCGATGCTGATTCAAAACAGCCGTTGGCAAATGCATCTGTAGCGATGGATAACCCGGCTAACGATCAGCAAAAGCAACTCAAAACAGATGCGGAAGGCTTAGTCCGCATTTGTATTAATGCTGATAGCGACGTGAAATTCCTGGCCAGTTATGAGGGTTATCAGGATAACCGGATCGGCTTTTCGAATAAAGATTTATCGGACGATCAACCGTCGCGTCTGGATATTCCGCTGGCAAAACCAAAAGCACCGGAACGGCCATCAACAACCGTTTTACGGGGCCGCATCACTACCCAAAAGGATAAGAAACCGATTCCTGGGGTGAAAGTGGTGCTGGTGAATGAATGTGATGGCAGTTCGCAGGAAACCACGACCGGCGAAGATGGCACCTACGAATTCGCCGTGGTACCCGGCTGTGATTATTCAATTGAAGCTATGAAAGATAATATGGCTACGCTGGGTGGTCACATCGCTAAGGATGGTACCGGTTCACCCGACCTGACGATGTTTAAGAAAGGCGATGTAGTTAAGATTGATAACATCTATTACGATTTGAATAAAGCGACTATTCGTCCAGACGCAGCTGTTGAGTTAGATAAAGTTGTTGATCTAATGAATAAGTACCCGACTATGAGCATCGAAATGCGCTCGCATACGGATAGCCGGGCGAAAGCTACTTATAACAAAACCTTGTCTGCGAATCGGGCAAAGGCCGCGGTAGCGTACCTGAAATCGAAAGGGATCTCATCGAAGCGGATGATTGCAAACGGTTACGGCGAAAGCGTGCTGCTGAACAAGTGTAAAGACGGGGTGAAATGCTCCGAAGAGGAACACCAGCAGAATCGCCGGACGGAAATTAAAATTCTGAAATTGCAATAATTTGGAAGTTGGTTTATGACTTTTTAGTTTGAAGTTTGCCGCTAACGCGGCAAACTTCAAACTAACCTTTTATCTGGAATATGTCTTCCTGCTTCCGAAATCGTATTATAGTATTAGCAATTTGTATTGTTGCTAATCTTGCTTATCAGCCTGCTCAGGCTCAGAAAGAAGTACTGTATTCGCAGTATTTGCTAAATCCACTAAGTATTAATCCCGCTTATGCGGGTAGCCGGGAGTCGTTTCACTTGACTGCCTTTCTTCGCCGGAAATGGATTAGTTTTCGCTATGCGCCAGTAACACAGACTATTTCGGCTGATGGAGCCATCGCCCAAGGGCGAATTGGGCTGGGCTTTCAGGCCTTAAATGACCGGATGGGCTTGTTTGCTGCAACCGGTGCTTATGGCAGCGTGGCGTACCGGTTTAACTTGCCAGCACTGGCAAAATTGGCTATCGGTGTTCAGGGGGGAGTTAACGTGCTGCCACTGTACGATTACGCAACGGCGACGAGCTTGAACCGGGCCATCGGCAGTTTCGGCGTAGGAGTTTATTATCAATCCGACCGTTTTTTTGCAGGCGTTTCCGCTCCTGAACTTACTGGACAGGCACTTGATTTATCAGGACGCTATCTGTACAAAAGTGTCCGACCGGTCATGATCCAGGCCGGTATGCCATTCGAAGTGGCCGAAAATACAGTGCTGATTCCATCTGTTCTTATTTCAAAAGTTGCCGATCATCCGCTGGGGGTAGATATCAACTTAAGAGCCTGGTTTAATGAGCAGGTAGGTCTTGGCTTATCCTACCGTCAGAACAGTCCCGGTTTGATTGCGACCAATTATTTACAGGCTTTTGCCGAATACCAACTCACCAAAACGATCCGATTAGGATACGTATTTAACTCAAAAACACCTGAAAACCCGAACGCTAGTTTGTATTTTCAGAATAGTGTTCATGAAGTTATGTTACGCTTTGCTCCGAACGTATTGAAGTTTACGTATTAATCCTCCGTGCATTACGGGGTTGGCATTATCTTAAAATTACGTAACTTAGTCCCCTTAAACGTAACCAACGTCCGCATTGCAATCCCCTGATGAGATTTCGAGGGCTGGCATGTTTCGCTACTTGACGGCCGACAGTCGTATGCCTAACCAGTCAATTATCCAGAATTTATACATACCCAATGACCTTGAGCGCGAGTTTCCTATGGCACCGCACTTTGTCCAGGTCTTTGGCAGTTATCCGAATTACCTTCATTTTAATGATGATTTCAGACCGTCGGCTCAGCAACTAATTGATAGCCGAGGTTTTACAACGATTAACCACACTACCCGCGTAACGGACGAAGGATGGCGGATTGTAGAGCGTGTTTACCAGCACGATGATGGTTTACTGCTTAAAGTAGAGTTTGTGGGTGATCGTTTCCTGCGGATGTATGGCTTTTATCGAGATGAAGCATCGGCTAAAACACTGCTGGCTGAATTTCAGGAACATAAATACGTCCACGAGGACAATCAGACACATATTTATCTGATTCAGAGTGGTTTAGGTGGATTGCATACTGAGCGTGTTGAAATTTTGCCGCCAGAAATCAATCTTGATCTACATTATAACGACGATTTTCCGCCCGTTCACGAACGGTTGGTAAATTTGTTGGCACAACCTAAAAGCAAGGGACTCATTTTGTTACATGGTGAGCCGGGTACAGGCAAGACAACCTATATTAAATACCTGAGCTCGTTGGTCAAAAAGGATATGCTGATTTTGCCGCCTTACATGACCAATTACCTGACTTCACCAGAAATTATTCCTTTCCTGCTGGATAATAAGGATTCGGTGCTGATTATCGAAGACGCCGAACGCATCCTTCAGTCGCGCGAAGCCGGTGGCGATACTAATAGCGTTTCCAATATTCTGAATCTGACTGACGGCTTGCTAGCTGACTGTATGCACATTCAGGTGATTGCTACGTTTAACGCCAGTAAGCATCTGTTAGACAAAGCATTACTACGTAAAGGGCGCTTAATGGTCGACTATGCGTTTGGTAAGTTAACCGCCAATAAAGCGAATGAATTGCTCGGTTATATTGGTGCTGATTATCGCACCAGCCAGCCCATGACATTGGCTGACATCTTTAACCTGGAGGAGCAAACCGTATCAGGCGAGCGCCACGAAGTTCGCATGGGTTTTTAAGTCCTTAAGGCTTTGTTTTTTGTTTCTTTGCCAGTCGCTGCTCTTTCTGACGCAGGGATTGGCGCTCATGAAGTGCTTCCACTTTTTCTTCGTGGATGTCTTCCGCTTCCTCAATCGAATGTGAGATAGACAGACTTGCTTCTGTTTTTGCTCGTTTGGCTAATTCGCCGAAAAACTTGTGTAACGCGTGTAGTTCAGCTTCTGTCAGGTCTTCTACGTTCAGAAGTCGGTTACTGGCTTTACGGTCGGCTGCAATCAATTCGTTGAGCTTTATTTGCATAGCCAGCGAATCTTTATTCTGTGATTTCTGAATCAGAAATACCATTAAGAAAGTAATGATTGTCGTGCCCGTGTTGATCACTAATTGCCAGGTATCGGAATAACCAAAAATTGGCCCGGTTATAACCCAGATAATGACCGTAAGGAGGGCTAGCAGGAAAGCTACGGAAGAACCGGTTGCCTGCGTGGCTTTAGAAGCAAAGCGTTCGAAAAAATTGGAATTCATAGTATTAAAAGGTTAATAGCATAACTCACCGACTAAACGGTTGCCTCCTTAATTTGTGATATTAAAATCTATTAACCTGCTTAGTGGTATCCTACATAAACAGGAAGTTTTTGTAAAAACAATTGTTGATTCGAGTTCAGCATCTTTTTCTCAGTTGCGTATTGAATCAACTCCTATTGTGTCTTTAGATGATTGTAAAACAGCGGGTTCCAAATTAGTGGCAATAACTCGTTTGCGTCTGGCCCGCCGAACCTGAGGCATTGCCAGTACCATATCTGCCTGCTTCAACATCGCCTTAACACCACCATAGCCGACACCCCGGTGTACTAATTCACCAGTAGGAAGCAGGTACAATGCCGTCGGATAACTCGCCACGGCGTATCGTTGGGCTAAGGTAAACCCTTCACCTATTTCAGCATTAACCTGATAATTAATAAAATGCTCGTTGAATTTAATGCCTATGTCAGCATTCGGGAAGGCTTCTAAGTTCATACGTCGGCAGGGCGGGCACCAGTTTGTGTAAAAATCGATGAAAATGGGTTTGTTCTGACGCTTAGCCTCGGCTAATACTTGCTGCCATGAACCACTAAAAAACTGGATACCAGTTGGCTCGTTGACGTAAGCGGATAATAAGAACAGCCAACTAGTGAGAATCAGCAGAGTCGTAAATTTCATAAATTAAAAATAGAGATTACCTGCTGAAATCAGAGGGCGATTCATTTGGCTTGGCAAATAGCCAAATTTGCGTTTAAAGGCAGCTGAAAAGTGGTGTGTTTCGCTATAACCCAGCGTGTTAGCTATTTCGCCGATAGACAGTCTTGTATCATGAAGTAGTTGATGAGCATACTTCATTCTTTGGTCGTTCAAATAACCGAAAACAGTAGTGCCCGTTAACTCGCGAAACCCTTTCTTCAGCTTATAATCGTTGAGTCCGACATAGCGGGACAGTTGTAGCAGCGAATAAGATGCTAATGGATTGGTAGTAAGCAAATCTCTGATCGCCAGTACTTTTTCAACGTCGCCAGGCTGTAGTGTCGCCGGTCTCTTAGTTGTAGTCTCTGCCTGCTGTAATTGCTGATACAATATATTAAGTACAGCGGTTTCCAAATAAAGTCGTTTGAGCGATTGCGAACAAGCTGGTTGGGTTAACTGAAGCAACTGCGCTTGAAGAATAGGTGTAATTGGTAGGTTTTGCTTAACAAGTACAATGTCTTTGCGTTGAACTATGGATCGACCTATGCGACGCAGTAATGGCGAATCTGCATCGGCAAACCGGCCAAAAAACGTTTCGGTCAACTGAATGCCTACATACTGATGGTGGCCTGCTTCAAATCGACTGCGAACATCTGCATAAGGTCGATAGCTTAGATTATGTTGTTTGGACGTAAATCCGGCCTGAATCAATGACTGCTGTGATCGTTGACCGTGCAACTGAAACATCATCTCAACCGACGAAAAATCTTCGGTGGTTCGAATCGTATCAGTTTTTAGGGTTTGGAACTGACCGTAATGAATCCGGACACCATGAAAACAAATCTCGCTGAATATACCCTGCGAAACTTCATCGGCCAGTTGCATGTGCGTTTCCGTATAGCCCTTGTAGCCGTGAAATTCAGGAGGATATGTGCGCTGTAACTCATCGAAGTAACAACCATAATTGCTCGAAACAATTTCCATATAACGAAGCTAGTCATTTTTAAATTTCTGACAGGATTAACAGAATTAGGAGTTAGAGAAAAACCTGTTTCATCCTGTTCATCCTGTCAAAAGATAATCCGTTTCGCGGGCTCTATAATCCGTTTTGCGTGGCCTGGCAGGTCATCCCAAATAATACCTTCGTCACTCGATTAACTAAAAGATTCATGGACTCATTCACGTTTGGTATTTACCCAGGTAGCGCTGTAGGGGCTGAAAACGGATTAATCGTTGGCTCACCAGATACTCCGGAGCGAATTCTGGCTGCCTTAAACGACTTGCAACCGGAGGGGAAATCGTTTCGAGTACGGGCTTATATAGACCGGGAAAACGTGGCAGGTAGTACACCCCAAAACTTTACTCAGTATGTGGGTATAGACAGAAAACTTGATTTGGTTTTGTGTTATCGTGCAATCGACGAGCCGCTGGAAATATGGACTGATTTTATTCGGGCAACTATCCAGCAGTATGGGTCTGAACTTGCCAACCTCCAAATTACCGAAGAAGCCAATTCGACTGGGCCAGGTGGTGATGGTATCGCACCTAATGTTCGGGCTGCACTGGTCGTGGGCGTACTAGCCGCAAAAGCTGAAATTCAACGGTTAGAATTACCGATCAATATTAGCTTTAGCGCTACCATCAATTTTAGCTCTGCTGACGATTTCTGGAAAGAAATCGGCCAGATCGGCGGTCCACCGTTTGTGGAGGCTCTTGATTATGTATCGTTAGACTTCTTCCCTGACGTGTTTACTCCCTTACCATCACATATTCATTTGAGCGATGCTATACGAGGTGTGCTGCATCAATTTCGAAACGTAAGTATGGCACAGGCAGGTATACCTACCACAGTGCCTATAATCATTGGCGAAAATGGCTGGCCTACAGGCCCAATGCGGTCTTATGAACGACAGGCAGAGATTTTGGAAACGATTATCCGAGCTGTGTACCAGTATCGGGAAGAATTCAACGTTCGGGGCTATGAACTCTTCAGCCTTCGAGACACCGATTCGTCCAATCCTGACATTTTCTATCAATTCGGTTTACTCCGTGACGATTACTCGTCAAAACCGGCTTATGGCGTTTACCGGAAGTTAGTAGCTGAGTTAACAATTTAGCCCGCCGAAAGAAGCTATCTGTCGATTAAGTAAACAACTGCCATCTCACTCATTAGCACGACAAGCCCAATGAACTAATCATTCATTGGGCTTGTCTTTTTGGTATATGGCAAGAACTATTAATTTAAACAATAAACCTACTGATACTAAGGAAGAAGTAAGCTGGCGCGAACGGTTCGCAGCCCTGGGTAACTTACCCGCATTTTTCAAATTAGTCTGGGAGGTTTCACCGAGTTTATTTCTCGGTAATGCGGCTCTGCGCCTTGTTCGGGCCGCTATCCCAACGGCAACACTATATGTCGGTAAGCTTATCATCGATCAAGTCGTTGCTCTCTCCAAACATACGGATACTGGTCACGATACCTCCTGGATTTGGTGGCTCGTTGGGGCTGAATTTGGGTTGGCGATTCTATCCACGTCATTAGGTCGAGCGGTGTCGCTCATGGATAGTTTACTCGGTGACCTGTTCGCCAATCGAACTTCCGTTCGGTTAATGGAACACGCAGCAACGCTTGATCTGGAGCAGTTTGAAGATGCAACGTTCTACGACAAACTCGAACGTGCCCGACGGCAGACAACTGGTCGCACGGTGTTACTATCTGGCGTGTTTGGGCAGGTGCAGGAACTGATTTCGGTAGGCTTTCTGGCGGCTGGTCTAGCAGTTTATAATCCTTGGCTGTTGTTGCTGATTCTGATAGCGGTAACCCCTTCGTTTATTGGAGACAATTATTTCAATCAGCGCAGCTATTCCCTTTCGCGCTCCTGGACGCCTGAACGGCGTGAACTCGATTATCTCCGTTTTGTGGGGGCTAGTGATGAAACGGCGAAGGAGGTCAAGATTTTCGGGTTATCAGACTTTCTGATTGATCGATTTCGGACATTGTCATGGGAGTATTATCTGAAAAATCGTTCGCTGGCGATTAGCCGGGCCAGTTGGGGAACGCTGCTGACAGCACTTGGCACAGCGGGTTACTATGGCGCGTATGTCTGGATTGTAATGCGAGCTGTTAACGGTCAAATTTCACTAGGTGATTTGACGTTCCTGGCGGGGTCATTTCGGCAGGTGCGTAGTTCGCTAGAAGGCATTCTGCTTCAGTTCAGCAGCTTAACTCAGGAAGCAATTTATTTGCAGGATCTCTTCGACTATTTCGCTATTAAACCCTTAATTCATTCGCCTAACGTATCGCGCCCATTTCCAAATCCGATTCGAGAAGGCTTTGTGTTTGAGAATGTTGGCTTTAAGTATACTAACTCCGAACGCTGGGCTTTACGCAACCTCTCGTTTACATTGCACGCAGGCGAAAAATTGGCACTAGTAGGTGAAAATGGTGCTGGTAAAACCACGCTTGTTAAACTGTTAGCTCGCCTTTACGACCCCGCCGAAGGCCGAATTTTGCTCGACGGCTATGATCTTCGCGAATACGATTTAATGGAGCTTCGGCGTAACATAGGCGTTATTTTCCAGGATTATACCCGTTTCAAAATGTCGGCGGGAGTAAACATTGCCGTGGGTGACATTGATCAGCGTACGAACCAGCCGCGCATCGAAACCTCAGCGCAACGGAGCCTTGCCGATACCGTAATCGCTAAATTAGCTGGTGGCTACGACCAGCAGTTAGGTCGTTCGTTTGGTAAAGGCGTTGAATTATCAGGGGGAGAGTGGCAAAAAGTGGCGCTGGGTCGGGCTTACATGCGCGACGCCCAACTGATTATTCTGGACGAACCCACAGCAGCGCTCGATGCCCGCGCTGAGTATGAAGTGTTCCAGCGGTTTGCCAAGTTGACCGAAGGTAAATCATCGGTGATTATCTCACACCGTTTTAGCACCGTCCGCATGGCCGACCGGATTTTAGTGCTTGAAAATGGCACATTATTCGAAATCGGCTCGCACTATGAACTGCTGGAAAAAGATGGTCGGTATGCCGAGTTGTTTGGCTTACAGGCGCGGGGCTATCAGTGAATCGAATTATCGAATGTTAATAGAAAGAAGTCAAGCTCTGGAATATTGCGAAAGCTTCTATTTCGGTAATAAACGATATATCAAATGAGTAATCAGCAAAAAGAGCCGCTTCTGGACGGCCCTCTAATAAATAAATCAGGAAATTAGTATCGGCTAGAAAATCAATTCCATTCATTGCGGGCTTCGTTTTGATAAGCTAAGCCATCTAATCCCCGCTGTAATTTGCCCAAAAACTTGCGTAAGCTTTTCTTAGCTGTCTTTTTTTGGCTAAGAGAGCTGCAATTTCTTCAGGAGTAGTATTCTTCGGAATTTCAGTAATCATATTTGCTTTTTTGTGGATATGGAGGAAAGCTTTTTCTTCAATATAACAATTTGTTATGGCTAAATGACTCCATTTGCAGGAAGGGAAGCTAAATAACAGCTAATTACTGCGTTAAAATAACGAATTTAATAGTAGGTTCAGCTTATCTTTCAATACTAAACCGGGATCACTTAATGAAAACCTTCTCTACAATCTTTATCGCGCTGTATGGATTGGCTAATATGGCGCTGGCTCAAACACCTGCAACACCATCGCCAGAACAACAGATCAAAACGGCCGTACTAGCTGCGCCTGCTGATAAGCGCGATGGCGCAACCGTGTACGGATATTCACCAAAAGGTGAGTTTACGGTATTGCGTAAGGGTACTAATGAAATGGTTTGTCTGGCCGACGATCCGGCACAAAAGGGTTTAAACGTATCCTGCTATCACAAAGACTTGGACGCGTTTATGGAGCGCGGACGGATTTTGAAAAAAGAAGGTAAGAAACCGGGTGAAATTCTGGCTATGCGCGAGCAGGAGGTTAAGGACAAAAAGCTGACGATGCCTGCGCATCCTTCATCTTTATTTTCCTACACAGCAAAGGATGAGGATTATAACGCGACCACAGGCGAAGTGAAAAATGGTTATCTGCGCTACGTCGTTTACATACCATATGCTACGGCCGAAAGCACTGGGTTACCCACTAAACCCGAAGCTCCCGGTATGCCCTGGATTATGGACCCCGGTACACACCGCGCTCATATTATGATTAATCCGCCCGTGTCGACGACGGCGGCTCATGAGCATTGATTCCGCCAGGAGTGGCACGATATTAGGTATTGGATAGAAGAGGGGATTTTAGCACCTTTGCGAACCCCTCTTATATATGTTAAATCGGCTGTTTTTTACGATCTTATGCCTGCTACCAGGCCCTCTGTTTGCCCAACGACTAACCGCTTTTCAGCTTAGCAATTACGCGGGCACAAATGGTGTTTATCTGAATCCATCCTCTATTGCTGACTCGCGTTGGGGAGGCTACATCAATCTCACAACGGTATCATTCCAGGCTAATCCACAACCGCGCCTGCCGTTGGCAACGGTACCATTTTCGCAAGCCAATCTAAAATTACACGATCAGGAATTAGCATTGAATCAGGTTGATTTTCGGGGACCGGGTTTTATGGTGCAAATTCTTGGTAATCAGGCGCTGGCTATTACAACCCGCTACCGGGCTGACCTTAATCTGAACGGCAGTTATGACCTTGTGCAATGGGTGCAGGGAAATAAAACCCCATTAGCTGCGGGGAGTCGCTCTGTGCAATTGGATTCGCACGCGTTTGGCGAAATTGCCTTATCGTATGCTGCATCGGTGATTGACCGCAAACAGCATTATCTGAAAATCGGCGCGACGTATAAATACCTGCGCGGATTACAAACGGCAACGATGGCTACCAATGGTCGTTTTGAGGCTCCATCAGGGCAGCTTAACTATTCGGTCGATGGGCTACAAACGACCTATTCTGATCTTACTACGCTATCTACATTAACCATTGGGGACGCCTTGTATGGAAGTGTGCCCGGTGCTGGTGTCGGCTTCGACCTGGGTTTTACGTACGAGTTCCGACCGAAGGCGGAATCGTTTCGGTATCCAATGGACGGAAAGATTCGTTCCGATGCAAGCGAGACGAAATACCGGTTTCGGATCGGTGCGTCGTTACTCGATATTGGTGGTATTCGATACAGAAATGCCAGTACGTGGACGGTGCAGTCGAGAGCTGGTTCGCTTCAGCAAACGGATGTACAACCTCCTAAAACACCAAGTCAGGTGCGTGATGCGGTTGCTCGGTCGCTGGGAATCGTACCTGATGGAACCATTGGGGACTTAACCCAACGACTTCCCCAGACATTAGCGGTTCAACTGGATGCGCAGCTTGTTCGTAATGTTTTTTTCGGAGCTACTTGGTGGAAACCAACTGGCCCGACGGCCGCTGTTGCAGGGACAGCTCAACACCGGTCTGAGCTAATCTCCTTTGGCCCGCGTTATGAATCCCCTGAATTAGAGTTAGCTGTTACTGGTAATTACTGGCGACCGTTGAACAAGTTTTCGGTGGGAGCGCATGTTCGCGTTGGGCTTGTTACCGTAGGAAGTGATAATTTGCAAGGTTTCTTTTCGGGCAATGGCTTAGCAACCCATTTGTTTGCGAGTGTAGCGATTCCAATCAGAGCCCGTCGTCCAAAAGATCGGGACAGAGACGCCGTTTCGGATCGGCGTGACCTCTGCCCCGACGTTGCTGGGATTTGGGCGCTTCGGGGTTGCCCGGATTCAGATGGCGATGGCATTCAGGACGATGATGACGATTGTCCGCAGAAAGCAGGCCCTGTGGCCACGAATGGATGCCCTGACACGGACGGTGACGGTATTCTGGATAAAAACGATGCTTGCCCTAACGAAGCAGGTCCGGCTTCCTCCAACGGTTGTCCGGATACGGATGGCGATGGTGTTTTCAACAACGTCGATGAGTGCCCAACCGTTGCTGGCTTATCAACGCTTAAAGGGTGCCCGGATGCTGATGCTGATGGTTTGCGTGATAATCAGGATTCTTGCCCTACAGAAGCGGGTTTAAAGGAGTTGGATGGCTGCCCGTTAAAAGCCATTGCATACGCAGATGCAGGTTTATCGGTTGAGGAAAAAACGCTACTGAATCTGCTCAGCCGTGGCTGGTTACGGGGGCCAGTAGCGCTTACTGAGCTTCGGACTTATCTGGAGGCCAATAAAAACCGGTTAATAACGTTGGAATTTTCGGGGTCTAATCAGGACCAACTAGAGCGTATAGTTAATCGATTCGAAGACGAACTAGGAGCTAATTTTAGTGGTACCCAACAATTCCGATTTACGATTGTTACGCGAACTGGTGAGCCAACGAGTTTGCGGGTGGGAATAAAGAATGAATAATCTATAATGAATATTGGACGCATATTCTGTCGGTTAACTCTGATTCTGCTGTTGTCAGCATTTAGGGGACTAGCAGCCGACGAGATGCGAATTCAGCCAAAAGAAAGGGTTTATTGTGACATAAATCGAGGAACAAGCCTGCCGGGGGCTATTCTCGATTCCCTTTATAAGCCTAGTCGTTTGATAATCAGAGTTTTTGAGGACGATGTCAACCATCCGTTACTGTCCGCATACGCTGTTATTACTTCGTTGGTTACGGCTAAATCCGAACGAGTGCCCATTACAAACGGGCGAATCGAACGACTATTTAGAGAGCCCGACAAACTAGAGGTTAGAGTTAGCTCGCCTGGTTACAATGCGGCAATTCAGGAAATCTCGATTAATCTGGCTTCCAGCGGGAAAGTATATGAATTTGATGCGGTGTTGCTCAAAGTGTCTTATTCTGTGAGTGTACGAGGTATAGATGGCAAAACAAAGCAGGATATTCCGGGCATTCAGTTCACATTGACCGGACCATCGTTAACTCAGCCGATTTCTATGAAGCCTGACCCTAAGACCGGTCTGGCAACTACTCCTCTGCCCGACCGTGGCACTTATCAGATAAGCAGTACAGCTCCTGGTTACAATAACTTTACGCAAGCGTGGGTAGTGGAAAAGGAGCATAGCGATGTGCTGTTTCAATTGATGCCTAAGAAGACCTCGGGTGAGGAAAAGCCTGCTTTACCACAAATCCCTCCGGTAAATCCCGCGCCCGTAGCGACAAAACCACCAACGGTACCGACTGATTCGGTGCGTAAACCCAGTATTCTGTTAATCAAAGCATTTACTCCAGCAACTAATCCACCCCCCACTTCCTTAATAGCCGCTATTACGTCGAGAAAGACAGGTAAAACTGAACGTGTTCCACTAGTTAACGGGCAGCTTGAACGCCGGTTCAATACACCTGATGAAGTAGATATTTTAGTCAGTGCGGCTGGCTATGCCCCTGCCCGGCGCAACATGAAAATTGACATAACGTCGGCCGGTAAATTTTACCAGTTCGATGCGGAGTTAGATCCAGCCAAGATCGAATTAGCGGTTTGGGCAGTAGATAGCCGCACGGACAAAACTATTCCGAATGCTTATTTCACCGTTAGTAGCCGGTCCGGTATGGCACCGGTCACCCTAACGACTGATCCTACTACTGGTCAAGCCAAAACGGTACTCCCAAATAGAGGAAGTTATGTATTAACGGGTACTGCTACTGGGTACACTGATGTCAGGAAATTAGTAACGCTGGACAGCGCCCGAAACGAAGCACGGGTCACACTAACAGCTAAACCACCTGCTGTTGAAGCCAAACCGCCAGTTGTTGAAACCAAGCCGGCGCCAGTAACCGTTGCCGCAGCCCCACCAGCGCCAAAACCGGTTGTTAATCGACCTGTCGCCAATCAGCCTGTCGCATCAAGCGTTGTACCTGCATCTATTCCCACAACCCAACCGTTTGGGGCGATAGAAAAGGGGAAACGCGTTCAGTTGACTAATATCTATTTTGATCAGAGTAGTCCGGTATTGCGCCCCGAATCATCGGTCGAGCTTGATCAGCTCTACAATCTCTTAGCCGCGCAGCCATCGCTACGTATCGAGATTCGTGGTTACACCGACAATCAGGGTGATTTCGATCTTAATGTCCAACTATCCCGTGAGCGCTGCCAGGCTGTAGTTAATTATCTGGTAGGTAAAGGCATAGCTAAAAGCCGTCTGAAAGCTGTTGGTCGTGGTCCGCTGGACGCAGTTGCCCCCAATACGAATGAAGAGAATCGTCGTAAAAACCGGCGAGTGGAATTTGAGGTGCTGGAACTATAAGGTCAGGACTTAGACGCCAGCCCGGTATGATTCACACCGGACTGACGTCTTGGTTCTGATAATCATGCTTCCGACTTCGGCTCTGGCCCTCGGAAAGCGTCTTTTTTATCGACGGGTGCCAGCTTAACCGGTCGCCCTTCGCGTGCCGATTGGTAAATAGCTTCCATAATTTTCTGATCCTGAAGCCCTTCCTCACCGGGTGTAAACGGTGTTTTGTTCTCCTTAATGCATTCCGAAAAATGGTCTATTTCCGTAGCGAACTGGTCTTTGTCGCTGAGCTGATGCTGAATTTCTTGGTTCTCATCCCCCTGTGCTTGGCTAGTCGCCAGTCTTAAGCCTTTGTACGGAAAAGCCGGGTCCATTTTAATCCAGCCGGTGTCTGCCAAGATTTTGTACTGTTTATCGTCATGGTGGCCATAGCTGGTGGCGCAACTGGCCTGTACACCGCTCGGAAATTTCATGAGCCAGTTAACCTGCTCTTCCACTTCTGTAAATCGTGGATCATTTGGCGTACTATGCACATAGCCAACCACTTCCGTTGGTTCTTCCCCCAGTACATAACGAATCGTATTGAGGCAATATAAACCTACATCGGGTAGCGAACCCCCACCCGCCAGTGCCTTATTGAACCGCCAGTGCTTCGGATTATCGGAGTTCTGGCCATTATTGGCCATAATGGATTTTACTTTACCAAACTGCTCTTTCTGGACCATATCACGAACTTTCCTGTGGTGTGGCTCATACTGAATCCGGTATGCAATCATCAGTTTTCGATCCGCTTTCTTGCAGGCGTCGATCATGGCCTGACACTCAGCAGCCGTATTGGCCATCGGTTTTTCGCACAGAATGTGCTTCCCGGCCTGCGCCCCCCGAACCGTATACTCCGCGTGCATACCGTTTGGCAATACAATGTAAATAGCTTGTACTTCTTTATTGTCGCGCAATTTATCGTAGTCGGCGTAACTGTAGCAGCTTTCTTTTTTGATCCCGTATTGAGCAGCCACTTTCTGCATTTTTTCGGGACTGCCACTAACTAGTGCTACTACTTTCGATTTTGTGCTGGTACTAAACGCCGGTAGAATCTGATTAAGCGTAAGGTGACCAAGTCCTACTACCGCATAACCAACACGCTGATCCTCAGGTAAGGGTGTTGGTGTAGAGCCTTCCTGTTGTTCAGTCTTGGCCTTTATCTGCTCAAGTTCGATCGGCTTCTGCGGATCAGCTGGTACTTCGGCTGGAGGGGAAGTGGCTGGTAATTTAGGCACCGGTCCGCTGGGCGTACTGGCCGTTTCGGTAGGTGCTGATGCATTCGCAGTTGGCTTTTTCTCGCAGGCAATAAGTGCGCTGCCTACAGTCCCAACGGCTAAACCTCGACCGGTCATTTGTAAAAAATCCTGACGAGAAACGACGGACGAGGATTGGTCAAATAGAAAGGAGACAAAACGATCAATGGGTTTCATAACGTTAGTTGTTTACGTCAGAAACCCATTGATCAAAGGCGTTGTTTATGAAAACGCCAACCTAATCACAAACCTCACTTAATTGGCGAATAATCGGTCGGCGTCATGTAAACCGACTCAACTTTTGTGGTGAGTGCCCCGTCTTTCTCCGATTCAGCTTTCGCTTTTACCCAAACCGGATCTTTGCGGAATTCGTCGAAATGTTTTTTCCCTTCGGCTTCGCTGGGGTGAGCCAGAATGTACACCAGCTTAGGTTGTTCGTTGGGATCTTTTTCCTGAGTCACCCAGTAAGCAACATTCGTCATGCCGTGCTTCTCAAACAACTTAATTGTATGGTCGCGAAAGCGCGTTAGCAGATTGGGTAATTTACCAGGAGAAGGGGTATAGGTACGCAACTCAAACGTCCGGTTAGGCGATTCCTTCGAAAGCTTGAGTTTAGGTGATATGTCCGATTCGGTCATGAAAATCTGATCGACGTGGTCAACCAGTTTACCGTTGGCTTCGGTTTTGGCCACCACTGCTTTCCATTCTGGGTCGCTGCCGAACGCTTTCCATGAGGCATCGCGGGCTTCGCGGTTAGGGTAAGCCAGAATGTAAATCAGCTCTTTGTTCGTGGTATCAGTGGGTGTCCAGTAGCCAATATTTTCCATTCCGTGTTTCTCGAAAATTTTCGTCGTGTACTGTCTGAAACGGTCCACAATCTCAGCGTATTTACCCGGTGTCGGGTGGTAGATACGCACTTCGTAACAACGACTGTCGGCACTACGGTGCATACGAGTGGCTTTTGCCGGATTAGGCTTGGCTACTGCATTAGTGTAAGCCATTAGGCTAATTAGAGATAAGGAATAGAGGATTTTCATAATAAGCTATAGACAAATAGGGCTCTAAATTACTCTCTTTTTGGAAGAATATATTGAAGAAAATCCATAATAGCCGCCAGTAACTTGTTAAGCAGCCATAATATTCTATTTTTGTTGGTACCCATTGCTTTTCCCCAACTGCTTGTACGTATGCTGAGCCGCGTTGCTAATTCTGTTTACTGGATGCACCGCTACATGGAGCGAGCCGAAAATTATGCCCGCTTCATGAGTGTTAATTTTAATCTGGAGCTTGATTTGCCTCCTAATGTAAATCAACAGTGGGAGCCACTTCTCATTGCCACCGCTGATAACGATTTGTTTAAGAAGTTTTATAATCAGCCGACGCGGGAGAATGTGATTCAGTTCATGACATTCGATAAGCGGAACCCAAATTCCATCGTTTCGTGTCTGAACAACGCCCGCGAAAATGCCCGTACTATCCGGGAAGTTATCTCAAAGGAAATGTGGGAGCATCTCAATCAGTTTTATCTGATGGTGCGCGACATGCCTGCTCAGCAGCAATGGGGTAAGACGCAGGAGTTTTTTAACGAGCTTCGCAACGCCATTCAATTATTTTATGGCATAATTGACGCCACTATAACCCGCAACGAAGCCTGGCATTTTGGTCGCTTGGGCCGCTTTCTGGAGCGGGCCGATAAAACGTCGCGCTTTTTGGATGTAAAGTACTTTACGCTGCTTCCCGAAGTGGAGGCTGTGGGCACAACTATCGACCTGATGATCTGGTCGGCCGTACTTAAATCGGTAAGTGCTTATAACATGCACCGACAGCAGTATCGGGCGTTAACCCCCGCCAGCATTGTCGAGTTTCTTATTTTGGACAGAATGTTCCCTCGGGCCGTAGTACACTGCATTCGGCAGGCTGAACTATCGCTCTACGAAATCTCAGGTAATAACATTACCAATGGTTTTGGTAACGTAGCTGAGCGGGCGCTCTCTAAGCTTCGTACGGATATTGAGTTTACTGAAACCGCCGATATTTTTAAAATAGGATTGCATCAGTATCTCGATAATTTTCAGACTCGGACTAACGAGATTGGTGAGGCCGTTTTCCAAACTTACTTCGATCTGAAGCCGGTGGAAGTATAGAGTTATACAGGCCGGTACGGCCTGTATAACTCTATAACTCAGTAGAAAATAGGAAAGGTTAAGGCGACATATGTCATGCCTACCCGATGGCGAAAACGGTCATTGTCGGCGACAACGTCGCGGTTAGCAACTGTAGTTTCAGTTGTAAGCCACTGATAACCAGCTTTTATTGCTATGCGCTGGCTAATGTGAATGCGGGCATATATTTCTGTCGATAACGTACCGATGTCATTATCGCCAAGTAATCGCAAGTTGACTCGGCTTGGGTAAGATCGCTGGAATGTATTCACACCTTGAAAGTACACGAGCGCTGAATCCTGTCCTGCCACATTCCGTAACGCATACTGACCCGTTGACGATTGGTAACGACCGGTACGCCATTTACCAACGGTCAGGCCCAACAGATCGGCACTGGCTCCTAATTCAACCATACCCAGATTAACCTGCGCCCGGATGCCTACGTTGAACGAGGTCATGGTTACGTAATCGTATCGAACGGTATCAATATTGTCAGCGATAAGCGGGCCTGCCAGTGCGTTGAAGCCAGTTTTGCCGTGAGTTAAACGGGCTGGTGCTGTGTAATAATTCAAATTATCGCCGTAAAACGCTCCCAATCGCATTGTCCAGCCTAAAGCAAAGAGTTTACGTTCGCCAATATTAAGAAGTTGATAATAGGCAATAGATGGGTTGTAATTATTTTTTGCAAAAGCCATTCCCACATCAAAACCGCTACTAAGACGGGCTGCAACTGGGGATTGGGCAAAACTGTGTAGTGAAAATAAGATGAATATCGCAACTAGGAATTTCTTCATGCAAGCTTATCAGGCTGTTCAAGCGCGCAAAGATACTATCAGAACTGTGATTCGCCGGATTTATTTGATTAACAGGATTTGAGGCTTAAGCTAAAATCGGTATAATCAGATGAATTCGACGAACCACGCCGAGCTAGCGTTCCAGTTCTGAAAAATAATTTAGTTATAGTTAGATTTTTAGTATTACTGCACCCAGTGGTGGCATATTTAATTGAATTGACTGCGGGCGTCCGTGCCAGGATTGAGCTTCGCTGGCAATTGGCTCAGCATTTGTGAAGCCACTTCCATAGAATTCAGTGGAGTCGCTGTTGAAGACTTCGCGGTATGTACCTTCTGTTGGAACACCAATGCGATAATTATGGCGCGGAACGGGGGTCATGTTTAACACAATTAGCAGCGTATCGCTGGGGTTATTACCGATGCGAGAATACGTAATCGCGCTGTTTTCGCGATCGGTCGTGTCAATCCATTCGAAGCCGTCGGCCGTAAAGTTGCGCTCGTATAAAGCAGGTTCGGATTTATAAAGAGCGTTTAACGCTTTCACACAAGCGGCCATGCCTTTGTGAGGAGCGTATTCCAGTAAATGCCAGTCTAAACTAGCGTCGAATTTCCATTCTGATGTCTGGCCAAACTCGCCACCCATAAACAGGAGTTTAGTCCCGGAGTGCGTAAACATATAGGCATATAATAGCCGCAGATTAGCAAACCGTTGCCACTCATCGCCAGGCATTTTGGACACTAGCGAGTGCTTCCCATACACGACCTCATCATGGGATAGCGGCAGCATGAAATTTTCCGTAAAGGCGTAAATTGTGCTGAATGTTAGTTCGTCCTGGTGGAATTTACGGAAAGCCGGATCGCGCTCAAAATAGCGAAGCGTGTCGTTCATCCAGCCCATCATCCATTTCATGCCAAAACCTAATCCGCCGGTAAATACAGGTCGTGATACACCCGGAAAAGCCGTTGATTCTTCTGCAACAGTCTGCGTATCAGGAAACTCTAAGTAAACAGCTTCATTTAATTCTTTAAATAGCGAAATAGCTTCCAGATTTTCGCGCCCACCGAACACATTCGGCTCCCACTCGCCCGCGTTGCGCGAATAATCAAGGTAAAGCATGGATGCTACGGCATCGACACGCAGCCCATCAGCATGGCAACGGTCGAGCCAGAACAGGGCGTTACTGAGCAAAAACGAGCGAACTTCCGGCCGGCTATAATTGAAAATATAGCTTTTCCAGTCAGGGTGATAACCCTTACGCATATCAGGATGCTCATACAAGTGTGATCCATCGAACTCATATAAGCCGTGAGCATCACCAGGAAAATGGGAAGGAACCCAGTCGAGCAATACGCCAATACCTGCCTGGTGGAGTCGTTCAACCAGCTTCATAAAATCCTGGGGCGTTCCGAATCGGCTGCTCGGTGCATAGTAACCCGTAATCTGATACCCCCAGGAAGGTGCATACGGATATTGCATTACCGGCATAAACTCGACGTGGGTAAAGCCCATATCCTGCACGTATGGCACCAACGCATCAGCAATTTCACCGTAACTCAATTCCCGTTCCGGATCGCCCGGGTCGCGTCGCCAGGAAGCTAGATGCACTTCATAAACGGAAATGGGCGCATTAAGTGCATTTTTAGCATGCCGGTTGGTCATCCAATCCTGGTCCTGCCACTCGTAGTAAGTATCCCAGACGACCGACGCCGTGTGCGGAGGAACTTCCCAGAAATGCGCGTATGGATCACCTTTTTCCAGTTCTCGCCCGCTTTCGTGCACGATGAAGTACTTATAGACTTCACCCCGACCGGTATTCGGAATAAACACCTCCCAGATGCCTGACGAGTCCCAGCGAACATTCATAGGATGACTACCTTTATCCCAGCCATTGAAGTTGCCAATAACAGCGACATAACGGGCTGACGGCGCCCAAACAGCGAAGTAAGTACCTACGACACCATTGTATTCAACAACGTGTGAGCCAAATTTTTCGTAAAGACGGTGGTGTTTTCCCGACCGGAACAAGTGAATATCGAAATCAGTAAAACGGGAGTAAGAGCCGGTCTGAACGGGCTGCTCGACCTGTGCCGACTGCTCAGTTACAGCAGCAACTGATAGCTCTGCTGGTGCCGTTTTTTTCTTTGTCGATTTAGCCGGAGCCGGCGTTGTCGATTGTTCGGTTTCGGCCGCGGGTGTAGGAGACGGTGACGTCGTAGTTTTACGTTTTGCCATAGGTTAAAAGGGTAGAACGCTCGGTTAGTGAACCGAATCAGCGTCGGAAAGTTAGAAAAAAAGCGGCAGGCGCAAAGGCGCTCTTATTTTTCACCCGAAATAGTTCGCTCGAACGACTTGTAGATGGCCGAATGTTGGCTGTTATTTAGTCTGTAATATACCAGTTTGTAGCATCGGTACATCGGGTACGACATTGCCATCGCTCAGGCGGATTTTCTCGATCTCACGTACCACATCAATAATGCCCTTCAACGGAATTTTTACCCATGATGGGCGGTAGCTGATTTCGTAACCTAACTCATACACAGCCTTTTCGAGTAAGTAAATCAGAAGCAGAAAATTGATCTCACTATTATTTTTGAAGAGCGGATGCGGAGCGCCGAAAACATCCAGATAAGCATCCAGGAATGTATCCCGAATTAGATAAAACCAGCGGTCCGATACACGCTGTAGGTGATCTGGTTCAATATCTTCGGTTTCGGCCGAGTTAAATAGCTTAGCCGAAACCGCGTAGTGATACGACCGAATCATGCCAGCCACATCTTTCAACGGTGAGTGCTTGATTTTGCGTTCGGTGATGCTGCTTTCGGGCTCGCCTTCAAAGTCAATAATTACAAAATCGTTGGTGGTAGCTAACACTTGCCCAAGGTGATAATCCCCGTGAATCCGAATACGTAGAGAGTCAAGAGGACGAGTGCGGAAGTCGTCGATGAAAGTGTCGATCATCTCTTTAGCTTCCATAAATACCCAGGCCAGGCGCTGTGCCTGTGGGTCGAGTTGCGTATAGTTATCGATCAATAAAGCATATCGACGTTCGAGCAAGTCTTCGAAACGCCGGATCAGAAATTGTCGGTATTCATCGGTAAACGGTTCGGGCGCAAAAGCGGTTTCGGCAGATGGTTTGTAAAGTGCGCAATGAAGTTCACCCGTTCGGCGGCCCAGTAACTCTACCTTATCAAACACATCTTCCCGAATGGCAAACATCCGGTTTGGTACACCGTACAGAAAATCGTTGAGGTAATCGCCGGTTTGCATCCACGAATCTTTCTCGTTCGGAACCATACGCTGCACCATGCCTAGCGTTATATCAGGGCTCTCAGATTGCTGCCAGACGATGCTGCCACCAAAGGCGGGTATATTCGCAAAACCACTTTCATCAGTCAGAAACGCGACCATGTCTACCTCCGGATTGGTTTCCTGAAAAAGTTTGCGATACAGTTTTAGGAAGTACTTATCGCCAAATGTCATTGCCGAATTACTCGAATCGACTGGCAGTACTCGCGAAGTCAGCTTTTCATCGCCTTCTTCCAGACCCTTTCCTCGATGAAACGTTAACTGCCCTTCGGTCTGGGAGAGCATCTGATTATGATAAATGGCCGTAAACAAAGCCTGTCGAAAACGCTCGTCGTAAATAGCGTCAATCAAAAGCCCAGTCTGACCGTTAAGCGTGATTTCTCCCAAGCGACCTTTTTCTGGAATGTCAGCGAGTAGTAAAGCTGGATCAAGCGTTTGCTGCTCAGTAATGAATGATACGGGCAGCAAGTAATTTTCGGGGATGCCGTCGGCATAACTGGCTTCTAAAATGAGCAGATAAGAAACGGATTCATCAGGTAACGGCAGCGTATGCACCGTTCGGATGGCAAAACCGGTTTGTTGCCGAGCTTTACCCGCAAACCAGCGGCAAGTGTTAACGTATGGCGGTAACAGAGTCTGAGCCAGGGTAGTCCATAAGTCAACAGATGTGGTAGCATTAAGCCAGGTAACAGAAAAGGTCAGAGGTTGCGTAGTCGGCATAATTGGCATTCGATGAACAGTGATTAACTGTTATAGGGCAAAAATTTCTTGAATATACAACAAGAAATAAGCGAGGATGGTAATAGGCTTTATCAAAATCTGGCACTGACGGACAAAGAAAAATCCCGCTCACAGTACTCTGTGAGCGGGATCGTCATAAGTGAATGATGGGATTATTTCATCGAAACTACGCGGTTTGGTGCGGTGGGATGCTGGGTCGAAAGGGTTATCGTTTGGGTAGTTGTTTCAACTCCGTTGGTAATTTGTAACTGATATACACCATCTTCGAGTTGATCCAGATTCAGGCGAGTCCGGTAGGATTCGTCGTTTTTGCCAACGTGCTGGGTGTAAACGACCCGACCTTCGTCGTTTTTTAGCAGAATATCGACGGCACCACCCTTCTCCTTGTTGAGTGCAATGTTCAGTTTACCACTGATGGTTGTATAAACTCCGGTTTTGAATGAAGATACAACTGCCGGACGACCGCCGGGATTGGTTTCAGCAAACGTAGCGGCTGTGGTAACGAAACCTAAAGAGAAAGCAAGAGCGAGTGATTTAACGAGCGTTTTCATGGTAGTTTATGTTTTTAGTGTTTTGTTTAAAAGCTAGTCGGGTTATTCCCGATTGGTGAAACAAAGATATAGGCTGTAGATAGTACTATGCATTGCAAACTACTGGAACGGTTGTTAATCTGGATGAGTGGAAGGAAATCAAGTATGATTGAGCGAATGGTCAGTTGGATTGCAGAGGGCTTCGTCGCAAATTTGTTTAACCAACCAGTTGTCCTATGTCGTCCATAGTTGCTCCTTTAACTAGCTCTTACCGTATTCCCTCAATATTTACCCGATTCCCCGGCTTGATTGCCGCCGAAAGTACCCGACATGGTGGCGTTAGCCCGACTCCCTTTGCTTCGCTTAATCTGGGTCTGAATACAGATGATGATTCTGTTAATGTAATTGAGAACCGCCATCGCTTCTTTGGTGCCATTGGTATAACTGAAAATCAGTTTGCCTCATCGCGTCAGGTACACGGTGCTGAAGTACTATGTGCAACCGAGCCTGGTCGATTTGATGGTTACGATGCGCTGATCACAAATCAACTTGACTTGTTTATTGGTGTTACGATAGCCGATTGCACGCCAATATTGATTTATGATGCGCAACATCAGGCTGTAGGAGCTGTTCATGCTGGCTGGCGAGGAACCGCTGGAAGAATCGTAGCAAAAACACTCGTAGCTATGCAAGAGCAATTTGGTACGTCACCAGACTACTGCTTTGCCTACGTCGGTACGTGTATTGATGAATGCTCTTTTGAAGTTGGGCTGGAAGTAGCGGAACAATTTGCCTCCGATTTCAAACGCGATGACTTACAAAGCGAAAAGAGCTATATTGATTTAAAAGCGGCTAATACGCGATTACTAACCGATTTCGGTATTCCGGAAACACAGATTGAGTTATCAGCTTTTTCGACGGTTCTCAATAACGATGATTATTTTTCGTATCGGGCCGAACGGGGGCAGACTGGTCGAATGCTGGCAGTAATTGGCGTGAAGCGATAAACAAAACAGTGCTCAGACGGTTATATAGCTGTTTTTAAACAAATAAATTCACTCAACGCTTTACAATCATGGGAATCTTAGTATCAATTCTGGTTGGCGCCGTAGCCGGTTGGCTGGCCGACCTCGTCTTCAAACGGTTTTCTTTTTCCTTATTCGCTGAAATTCTGTTAGGTATTGCCGGTGGTTTCGTCGGTGGTTGGATTTTCGGCCGGACCGGTGGCATTGTCGATCAAATTCTGACTGCCTTTGTTGGTGCCGTTATTATTTTGGGTATTGCCGCTCTGATCAAAGGACGCAGTAGTACAGTATAGTTAGTAAACAACAAGCGGCCGGCCGTTATCAGTAAATGCTTAACGTATTACTGATAATGGCCGGCCGCTTGTTGTTTACTACTTTAATAATTGCCTTGAAATTACTACTTTCTGGATTTCGCTGGTTCCCTCTCCAATTGTACAGAGCTTAGCATCGCGGTAGAATTTTTCGACGGGAAAATCCTTTGTATACCCGTAGCCGCCAAAAATTTGAACAGCTTCGTTCGCAACGCGAACGGCAGTTTCCGACGCAAACAGCTTAGCCATCGCTGATTCTTTGGTAACGGTTTTCCCCTCATCTTTTAGCGTAGCAGCCTGATAAGTTAGCAGTTTAGCTGCTTCAATATCTGTCGCCATATCTGCCAGTTTAAAGCCAATAGCCTGAAAATTAGCGATTGGTTGGCCAAATTGCTCCCGCTCTTTGGCATAGGCTAAGGCCGCATCATAAGCACCATAAGCAATTCCCAGACTTAGCGCGGCAATGGAAATCCGTCCTCCATCGAGTACTTTTAGCGATTGAACAAAACCATCGCCAACTGCGCCCAGTCGCTGGCTATCAGGAATTCGACAATCCTGAAATAGCATTTCCGCCGTTTCTGAAGCGCGCATACCTAATTTGTCTTCTTTGCGACCCCCAGAAAAACCTGGCGTACCACGTTCAACAACAAAAGCGGTTGCATTATGGGCTTTATTAGGCTCGCCCGTGCGGGCAATTACAACGGCTACGTGGCTACTTTTTCCATGGGTAATGAAATTTTTTGCACCGTTGATTACCCACTCATCGCCATCCTGCACGGCCGTAGTTCGCATATTACCAGCATCTGAACCCGTATTTGGTTCGGTTAAGCCCCAGGCTCCCAGCCACTCACCAGTGGCTAATTTCGGCAGGTATTTCTGCTTTTGGCTCTCATTGCCAAATAAAAGAATGTGATTAGTACACAGGGAGTTATGAGCTGCCATAGATAAACCGATGCCCCCGTCTACGCGCGATAATTCCACAATGGCGGCCACATATTCCTGATACCCTAAACCGGCACCACCGTAGTCGGCGGGGACCAACATGCCCATTAAGCCCTGTTCACCCAACTGCTGAAATAGCTCTGCCGGGAAGTGCTGCGTTTCGTCCCATTGGCGGCAATTAGGTCGAATGAGCCGTTCACTCAAATCGCGTACAGATTGAATAATTAATTCAGAAAGAGCTAATCGCTCTGACGCGCTTACTTGGTTTTCTACAATTTCACTATTCATATAGTGGATTATTCACGTCGTTTAGTTGATGATGAAGTTGTTCCATTCCTGTCGTACTTGCCGACTGCCTTGGTATAACTCTACTAAATACAAAATAGATACTAAAAAACCAAAAATCCTGATTCTAAAAAATATAAACAGATAATCCCGCAAGATTGGCCGTTTATTAAGTCAATTAGTAATCTGCCATGACCGGTGGGCTCTCGTTTACGTCTAAACAAAATAGGACAAACCGTTTGGTTACTATTCCCGAATAGACTGCGCTAGATTATTAAAAATCTCCTATTTTTGCGCTCTCTTATAAGTTAATAGGGAATTAGTCCTTAGAAAGATATAGCAACTTTTATACTGTTCAATCTATGAAATTAGCTGTTGTTGGAACTGGATACGTTGGCTTGGTTACGGGCACTTGTTTTGCCGAAACCGGTAATCAGGTGACGTGTGTTGATATTGACGAACGTAAAGTTGAAAAACTTAATAATGGGATCGTTCCTATCTATGAGCCCGGCCTTGAAACACTCTTTCATCGGAATGTGGAGGAAGGACGGTTGTCCTTTACCACCAGCCTGGAAGAGGGCATTAAAGGAGCCGAAGTGATTTTCCTGGCACTTCCCACACCGCCGGGCGAAGACGGCTCGGCCGACCTCAAATACATTCTCAAAGTGGCCAGTGATCTGGGCCCAATCTTAAATCAATACGCTGTCATTGTTGATAAGAGCACGGTGCCCGTCGGTACGGCCGAGAAAGTGCATGCCCACATTGCCGATAATGCTAAGGTTGATTTCGATGTCGTCTCGAACCCGGAGTTTTTGCGGGAAGGGGTGGCCGTCGAAGACTTCATGAAGCCTGATCGAGTGGTCATTGGCACTCGGTCCGATCGGGCCAAGAGCGTTATGAACCGGCTCTATGCCCCGTTAGTTCGTCAGGGTAATCCAGTTATTTTCATGGATGAGCGCTCGGCTGAGATGACCAAATATGCGGCTAACGCGTTTCTGGCTACCAAAATTACCTTCATGAACGAAATCGCTAACCTCTGCGAGCGGGCGGGTGCCAACGTCGATGATATTCGGCGGGGTATCGGTACGGATAGCCGGATTGGGAAGCGGTTCCTATTTGCTGGTATTGGCTACGGAGGCAGCTGCTTTCCCAAAGACGTACAAGCACTGGCTAAAACGGCTGAAGACTTCAACTACGATTTTAAAGTGCTGAAGTCGGTGATGGCCGTCAATTACCAGCAGAAAACCAAATTGATGCCCCTGATTCTGGATCATTTTGGAGGTGACTTGCACGGCAAAACGATTGCTGTGTGGGGACTGGCTTTCAAACCCTACACCGACGATATTCGCGAAGCTCCTGCGCTGGATAATATCAAAGCTTTGGTGGCAGCAGGTGCTAAAGTTACCGTATATGATCCTGAAGCGATGGAAAAGGTACGGGAGCAAATTGGCAATACAGTTTCGTATGCCCATACGCAATACGCTGCATTAGACGACGCTGATGCCCTGGTTATCATCACCGAGTGGCCGCTGTTCCGCACGCCTGACTTCGACAAGATGAATCTGCTGATGAAAAACCGGCTGATTTTCGATGGTCGGAATGTGTACGAGCTGGATCAGATGCGGGAAATGAATTATACCTACATCAGTATCGGCCGTGAAGCGGTACTGGCTCCTGTTGAACAACCGATTAGTAAATAGTGTATGCTGATCAATGAATAATGTAGACTGGTGATTGACTGCTAAATGCATTCGGCTATACATTGTACATTATTCATTATACATTCAAATAGATGAAACGAGTTCTCATTACCGGCGGGGCTGGCTTTTTAGGGTCGCATTTGTGCGACCGGTTTATTAAAGAAGGGTACCACGTGCTGGCGATGGATAACCTGATAACAGGTGATATCCGTAATATCGAGCACCTGTTCCACCTGCCGAACTTCGAGTTCTACCATCACGACGTTTCCAAATACATCCACGTACCGGGTGAGCTGGATTATATTCTGCACTTTGCCTCACCGGCCAGCCCGATTGATTATCTCAAAATTCCGATCCAGACGCTGAAAGTTGGCTCATTAGGAATTCATAACTGCCTGGGTCTGGCGCGGGTTAAAGGAGCAAGAGTACTGATTGCCTCAACCTCGGAAGTGTATGGTGATCCAACCGTCCATCCGCAGAATGAAGAATATTGGGGTAACGTAAATCCAGTCGGTCCGCGGGGGGTTTATGATGAAGCCAAGCGTTTTCAGGAAGCAATGACGATGGCTTATCATACTTATCACGGGGTGGAAACGCGCATTGTCCGTATCTTCAACACGTATGGTCCCCGGATGAGACTGAACGATGGTCGGGTGCTACCTGCGTTCATCGGTCAGGCACTGCGGGGCGAAGACCTAACGGTTTTCGGTGACGGTAGCCAGACTCGTTCGTTTTGCTACGTTGACGATCTGATCGAAGGTATATACCGGTTGCTGCTGAGTGATTATGCGTACCCGGTTAACATTGGTAATCCGTCGGAGATTACGATTAAGGAGTTTGGCGAAGAAATCATTAAACTGACCGGAACGAACCAGAAGCTGGTGTTCAAGGAGTTACCGACCGATGATCCGAAACAGCGTCAGCCAGACATTACCAAAGCGAAAGCTATTTTGGGCTGGGAGCCTAAAGTTTCGCGGGAGGATGGCCTTCGGGTGACGTATGAGTATTTCAAAAGTTTACCGGAAGAAGAATTATACCGGGCGGCTTATCACCGCGAGTTCAGTAAGCAATAATAATGCTATTGTAGTTACTGAAAAATTGTATAATTTTACTTCCGTAACTGCCTTGAGCAGTACACCTTTAGCTGTCTAGCAAAAACCTGCGGGCTCTGTAGCGTGCAGGTTTTTTTTGTGCGATGCCGGATGAGACTTTCGACTATTTCGTATTAACTCAGCCGATCTTTAAAGCTTTCGTAGCCGTACGTTTTGATTAACTGGAACGATTCTGTCTCTTTCCAGATGCCGATGCTGGGGAGATTAACACCATTGAATGTGGTCGTTTTCACCATCGTGTAGTGAATCATATCGTCAAACACGAGCTTATTGCCAATATTAAGTGGCTGATCGAACGAGTAATCACCCATAAAGTCACCCGCTAAACAGGTCATGCCACCCAGCCGATAGGTTGGTTTATCAGCGACGGGCTCATGATAAGAGCCAATAATGCGTGGTTTGTAGGGCATTTCGAGCGTGTCAGGCATGTGGGCGGCAAAAGAGGTATCCAGAATCGCTACCTGAATGCCCTGGCTATCGACTATATCCAGCACTGTTGATACCATCACACCCGTTTGCCAGGCAATGGCCGAACCAGGTTCCAGAATAACATCAACATTGTACTTCTGCCGGAAAGCCGTTAGTAAGCTAATCAGGTGAGTCGTGTCGTAGCCCTCGCGTGTCATCAAATGCCCTCCACCGAAGTTAACCCATTTCACCTGATGAAGCAGATCACCGAATCGGCTTTCGAGTGCGGCCAGAGTCCGTTCTAAAGTAAAGGAATCGTTTTCGCAAAGGGTATGAAAATGAATGCCTTCCAGCCCTTCCGGCAAGTGGTCGGGGAGTTGGTCGCGGGTTGCGCCCAGCCGCGACCCCGGCACGCACGGATTGTACATATCCGTGGCGACCTCTGAATACTGCGGATTAACTCGAATACCACAGGAAACTTGCCCAACCGCCCGCTTGTTAAACCGCTCCCACTGATTCCATGAATTGAACGTTAGGTGGCTGCTTCGCTCTACCACTTCATCAAATTCGTCATCTCGATAAGCGGGAATATATGTGTGTGCTTTCACGCCCATATACTCATTAACCAGCTTGATTTCATTAAGCGAACTAGCTGTGGCACCGCTTAAGTACTCGCGCACCAGTGGAAACGCACTGTACATGGAGAAGCCTTTAAGCGCCAGAATGATGGTAACGTCAGCGGCTTTTTGTACGGAATCTATTAGTTCAAGATTTCGGCGGAGTTTGGCTTCTTCCAGGACAAAACAAGGCGATGGAATCTCGTCGAGATGTTGCAATAACGTCGTATTCATGCCGCAAAGGTATAAAACTAATCACCTCTACGTTTGGGATTAGCCACCCCAAATAGAATTGGTAAATTGTATTTGACGCGAATAGGCCTGCCGGATTGACTGCCAGGTTTCCAGCGGGGCATTGTTTTGACAACACGAATAGCTTCTTCATCACAACCGAAACCAAGCTCTTTCAACAGTTGTATATGGGTAATTCTGCCATCAAGTTCTACTACAAAAGAAACAAAAACTCGTCCCGAAATACTGGCTTGCTTAGCTTCTGATGGATATTGGACATTCGACCTTAAGTACTCAGTTAAGGCGATGCCACCACCGGGGAATTCAGGCTGATGCTCGACAACCGTGTAAATAGTAGTATCGATGATTTGAGCTGAACCGTGACGAGGAAGTAACGATAGTAAGCTAATCCCAAGAATATAACTGTACAAACGAAGAGGGTTCATGTCGATAAATTATTCTAGTGTGAACGAAATAGGCAGATTATACTTCACGCGAACAGTCCGGCCTGATTGCTTGCCCGGCCGCCAGCGGGGCATTCTCTGCACAACTCGCAGCGCTTCCTCATCGCAGCCGAACCCAATGCCTTTGAGTATCTGGACGTCGGCCAGGCTGCCGTCTGTATTCACTACGAAACTTATATAAACTCGTCCCGAAATACCAGCCGAAGCCGCCGATCGAGGATAGGTCAGATTCTTATTCAGAAAAGCTCTTAATCCATCCATTCCACCGGGGAATTCTGGCTGTTGTTCAACGGTAACAAAAGGAGCCTCAGGTTTAGCCTCCACCTCGACCGCTTTTTCCTGAACTGTCGGCGCGGTGGCTTCTGGTGCCATAATAACCTCGTCCACGCCTGTACCAGTTGCGGTTTCCGTACCGGACGTAGCATCTTTCAATTGCTCGGTTGTTGGAGGTAAAACCTCTTCAACCACCTCCGCTTCGGGCATAACAACAGGTGGCAGATTGCGCACGGTGTTGACGGCTGGCGCCTGCTCAACGGGGGGTAACTTAACTGGAGGTTCGACGGGTTGGTCCGGCAGTTTCATTACATCAACCGTAACCATCGCCTGATTATCCATTACCTGGTTACCTTGGAAAAAACGGGCGTAAACTATAGGAGCCGCTAAGCTTATCAAAAATAGCCCGATGCCCAGAATTAGTGATCTGGTAAGGGTTCGCTGGTAGGTTCTGCGTAGATCAAAAGCGCCGTAAGCCTGATTACGAGTCTGAAAAATAATGTCGTCCAGCGTGAGCGTGGCGGTGTTGGTATGAGCCATAACATAATGCGGTTTAGTGTATACCGCATAGATGACTACAGCTACCCTATTCCATATTAGACGCTATAACTGATTGTATTGCTTCACTAGGATAGCAGCATCATATTCATTGCCCAGCGAGAGTTTCTCTTTATCGGCAAACGCCTTTAGCGCATCCTGATGGCCACCTAAAGCGTCGAGTAATGATTTTTTCGAGAGCTTGATTTTAGCAAGCGTCTGGTCGGGCTTCAGCAGATAGTACGTGGCAAATTCTTTAAAGGAATCATAGCGGACGCCGTTGGAGTAAGGGTCTTTATAATCAGCCGGTTTGAATTTCTTATCAACGCGTTTCAGTAAGGTTGTTGGGCCATCGGCCAACACGATAAAATAGCCCTCTTTCAGGATTTCATTATCTGTTTTAACGGTTGGCAGATGCCGGAATAAATACACTTCTCTATTACTATCCGTTAGCTGAAATGATTTCACCTGATCGGCATTAACAATGAGCGAATCGCCACCCGCCCAGGGACGCAACATAATCAAATGCTGTCTGAACTCATCGAATTTAATGGGCACTTCAGTATAATGCTGGCCATTAACCATCTCAATCTGGCCTTTACTCCAGTCGGGCAGGAAATAGGGGGTTCCACGTAAACCTTCGTAGCGATGGTCTATAGCATTGATAGTGGCACCAGGATTCAGGCCAACGCCCGTAACATCGGCAGCATTCTGATAGTTTTCGTAGCCATTGCGTCGGCTATTTGGATTATGCACAACTACCCCGTGCGATTTAGTCTTGGTTGAGTCGCGAGTTTGCGCCCAACTGACGGGAGTAGTCATTACTACTATCGTTATCAGAACCAGCGTTTTCATGAGTGTTTTGTTGTTTTCGACAGGATTTTATGAAATTTCTAATCCTGTTTATCCGAACGTCGGCCCGGCTGTCAGAAAGAATCATACTGCTTCACCAGGCGGATCGCATCATCTTCCGTCTTACCACTCAACGTTTCCTGTTTCGCAAATGCTTTTAGCTCGTCCTTATGGTCGCCTAAGCCCTCAATGATCGCTTTATCAGATAATTTGACTTTAGTTAACGACTGGTCAGGTTTAAGAATGTAGTACGAAATAGCATTGTTAAACGAATCGTAACGTATGTCGGGCGAGTAGGCATTCTTATAATCGGCCTGTTTAAACGTTTTGGCAATTCGCTTTAGCAGCGCCGATTTGCCCTGATACAAAACCATGAAATACCCGTCTTTCAACGCTTTATCGTTTATCTGGGCGGTTGGGAAACGGCGGAATAAATAAAACTGTCCCTCCGAATTGCTGAGCTGGAACGATTTAACCTGATCTGCGGCAACGATGATTGAGTCGTTACCCATGTTCGGGCGAAGCAATAACAAATTCTGTCGATAAGCATCGAATTTAATGGGCACATTCTGGTAGTTTTTGCCGGACGCCATCTCAATCTGACCTTTGTTCCACTCCGGCAGAAAATAGGGGGTTCCGTGCAACCCTTCGTAGCGGTCATCGATTGTTTTTGCCATCGTATACGGCCCTGCACCCACGATCTGATTGATGGCCTGATAGGTTTCAAAGCTGGTGCGTCGGTTGTTAGGCGTAGCCTGATCGGTTGGTGGGGCCGTCTTCGTGGAATCACGCTTTTGAGCAAAGCCACTGCCGAGAGAGATAAGAGATAAGGTAATCAGCAGTAAGTATTTCATAATAATGCGATGCGCAGAATTGTCGGAATATATAAGCTGCTAACTCTGTGCGGTTAGTCCTTATAAAGAACGAAAATCCCGCAACATAACGCAACGGGATTTCGATTTTTATTACTGTTGATAACCTTAGGCGGGGTATTCGTGCGGCAGCGGAATGTTTACCCGTTCGTTAACCGGTAAGCCCTGCTTATTCATCTGTTCAATAAACGGATCGGGGTCCAGTTCTTCGCAATTCCATACGCCGGGTTTCATCCATACGCCAGTCAGCATTAGCATAGCACCAATCATGGCCGGAACACCTGTCGTATAGCTAACCGCCTGACCACGTACCTCGCGGTAGGTTTCGGCGTGGTCGCAGTTGTTCCAGATGAAATACGTCTGTTCCTGTCCATCTTTTACCCCCTTGATCTGGCAGCCAATGCTGGTTTGACCAGTATAGTTCTCACCGAGTGAATCAGGAGCAGGCAAAACAGCTTTCAGGAATTCCAACGGCACAATATCCATACCCTGAAACTTGATTGAATCGATTCGGGTCATGCCTACGTTTTGCAGGACTTCCAGGTGGGTTAAGTAAGCCTGCCCGAACGTCATCCAGAACCGCGCCCGCTTCAGCGTCGGGAAATTCTTCACCAGCGATTCAAGTTCTTCGTGGTAAAGCACGTACGATTCACGTGCACCGATGCCCGGATACTCAATGGACTTATGGATACTCATGGCCGGAATTTCGACCCATTCACCATTCTCCCAATAACGCCCGGGCTGCGTAATTTCCCGAATGTTGATTTCCGGATTGAAATTCGTAGCAAACGCCTTACCATGATTTCCTGCGTTACAATCGACGATGTCCAGATAATCCATCCGGTCGAAGTAATGCTTATTCGCGTAGGCCGTAAACACTTGCGTAGCGCCGGGGTCGAAGCCGCATCCTAACAGAGCCATCAGACCAGCCTGTTCGAAACGCTCTTTGTAAGCCCATTGCCAGCTATATTCGAATTTAGCAACGTCTTTTGGCTCATAATTAGCGGTATCTAAGTAGTGTACGCCAGCTTCCAGGCAAGCATCCATAATGGGTAAGTCCTGATAGGGGAGGGCTACATTAATAACCAGCACCGGATAAAACGACCGAATCAGTGTGACAAGCTCCGGTACGACATCAGCGTCGATCTGGGCCGTCTGAATCGAGACGCCGTGCATAGATTCAATTTCAGCCGCAATCCGGTCGCATTTTGATTTAGTACGGCTGGCCAGCATAATATTGGTGAATACATCGCTGTTCATAGCGCACTTGTGTGCAACAACGCTGCCAACACCACCCGCCCCAATAATGAGCACATTTGCCATGTATCTGAACTTAATTGGTTATGTATTTTACTTTCGGGCGCAAAGATAAAGAAAGTCAAAGCGGTTAACTGTTGCCTTACAGATGTAGCCTTAATTTCTTAACATAAAGTGAATTAAACGCAATCTGTTCTACACGCTATTTTCCATTTCTAAAATCTCGCAGTAGGAAAAAACTTTTACAGATGGTTGGCAGAAGTATCAATCGATTGGTCCATTGGATAGAAAATAAAATTCTTAAACAAAGCTTTAGTATATTTGTTTAGTAGATAAATCGTTGACTCCCTAATTATACGCTCTATGAAATTTATTTCCTCCACTGGTTCTTTCGAATTATCAATATTAGGCTACGGTAATACTACAACCACCTGGCGTGATCGTAACAAGCTGTCTTGCCGATTTTCAACGTTATGGCGTCAGCGTTCACATATTCAGTCAGCGCCACTACAAACCTGGGAGGTTAAGCGGTTATTAAGCGGATTACGCTCACTCTGGAACAAAGCCTCTAACCATGTAGCGCTTAATTTCTCTAATCCAGGGCTGAGTGTTGAAGGAAAAGCGTTGTCGGGCGAGCAGTATCAACTTCAAATTCAGCTGGATAATGCCCTAACCTCTGACTGGCATGCCTATCCTGATTTTCCTGTGGAATTTGACATAACGCTGGATCGTGCTCAATTGCAGGAAGCAATTCAGGAATTATCAGGACAATTGGAAACGTATCCTGAGCGATAAAATTTAGGGCTGAATTTTCTCTAAATTCAGCCCTAAATTTTATCGCTCAGCTATTTATCAATCACTTACTTTTTTATGTATCTATAGGTTGTTTTACATATATCAATGTTGGTTACTTAAAGAATAATTGACAACAGAAAGTAATTATGTGACTTAGTAGTGACTAATTAAGTCCAAACAGAGGACGTTGTCTATAAACAACGTTCTTTTTTTATTTGGATAAATTTTCCTTGCTAACATCAGTGGTAATAACCACATTTGTGTTATTAGTAGATTTTAATAGAACCAGAAGTACATCATTCCTCACAATTAAGTCCAAATTTTTGGATTCCTCTTTAACGCAAAACGATCAATAGTATGAAAGTAATTAAACGCAGAAACCGCCAGATGACCATGGAGCGTATCTTGCGGGCGATGGGCGATGTAATGGCTGAACGGGGTACCGAAAAAGCTGGTATCAACGCCGTTGCTGAGCGTGCCGATGTAAACAAAGTGCTGATTTACCGCTACTTCGGCGGTTGGAATGGCCTCTTGGAAGCGTATGTTCAGCGGGGCTTTTTCCTGTCGATGTTTAACGACAAATTTCTGGAGTCGATACCCGATAATCTGACTCCCGAAAACCGAAGTAAAATATGGTCAGAATACACGATTCAGTATATGCGCGAATTTCGCTCCCGGAAATCGTCGCAGGAACTGGTTCGCTGGGAAATGGCTAACGGAGAAACGGAATTAGCTCGTCGGCTGGCAGATTTTCGAGATCAATCGTATAAGAATCTGGTCTCTAAACTTGGCCCTTACTCAGAATTTGACCCGACTGCCATTACTAGTTTAATGGTTTCTGCGGTAACATATATTGTACTAACTAGCAGCCAACGTGATCATATTGGTGATATAAATTTACGTACTGATGCTGGTTGGGAACGTCTGGAAGGAGCCATTCAGCGAATTTATTCCAGCATTAATATTGCTTTGGAGCACGAAACGGCCAAGAAGGCAGAAACTGTTTAGATTGGTTTAGAACAGTTGGACAGATTTACTGTCCAACTGTTCACGGATTCATTAATTCTTCGATTTCCTCAGCTTCCAGCGGAATTGCGGCCATTAAATCTGTATTTCCCGACTCTGTAAGTATAACATTGTTCTCGAGCCGGATTCCCAGCTTCTCCTCACGTATATAGATACCCGGTTCAACTGTGAACACCATCCCGGGCTCCATCTTCCGATATTTATTACCAACATCGTGCACATCAAGGCCCAGAAAATGAGACGTGCCGTGCATAAAATACTTTTTGTATAGGGGTAAATCCGGGTTCTGCTTCTCCACTTCTGCACGATCCAGCAGACCCAAGCCAATCAGTTCAGATTCCATCACTTTACCAACTTCGCGGTGATAATCGTCCCAGAGATTGCCGGGACGTAGCATTTGCTTAGCTTCTTTCAGTACGCGCAGTACCGCATCATAAACAGCCCGCTGGCGTTCCGTAAATCGGCCGTTTACAGGTACGGATCGGGTCATATCGGCATTGTAATTAGCGTATTCGGCGCCAATATCCAGTAAAATCACGTCACCATCCTGACACTGCTGGCTGTTGTCGATGTAATGCAGGACACAGGCATTAGCTCCAGATGCAATAATGGGTGAATAAGCGGCCCCCCGCGACCGGTTGCGAATGAACTCGTGCATCATTTCGGCCTCAATTTCGTACTCCCAAACGCCTGGTTTAATGAAGCCCAGCAGCCGCCGGAACATTTTGTCCGTAATGTCGATGGCCGTCTGAATAAGCGGTAATTCCTGGGGTTGTTTTATAGCCCGCAGATAATGCATCAGCGGAGCGAGCCGCTCGAGGTGATGCAGCGGATATTTCTGTCGGAACTCGGCCACATACCGGGCATCGCGCGACTGAACTTCTACGGTAGCGCGGGTGTGCTCATTCGTGTTAAGATACACATAATCAGCTTCGAAAATCATCTGCTCGAATATTTGTTCGAACTGATGAGTCCAGTAAATCTGCTTTTGTGAAATACCCGTTACCTGCTCGGCTTCAGTTTTAGTTAGCTTATGGCCTTCCCAGATTTCAATAAGCTCGCTGGTTTCGCGCAGAAAAAGCACTTCTCGAAATTTTGGGTCCGGATGTTCGGGAAACAGCACAAAGCGGGTTTCTTCCTGATCGACGCCCGTTAAGTAGAAGAGGTCATTGTTTTGCCGAAACATCATAGTGCCGTCCGCGTTGGTCGGCATAATGTCATTGGCGTTGACGACAACTAACGACTTAGGTTTCAGTAAAGCAGTGAGTCGCTGGCGGTTCGTGATGAAAAGTTGATTATCAATAGGCAAATAACGCATCAGTACAGGCCGTATTTGTGATTAATTTTGCAAATATTAGTAAAAGCAATAAGAGTTTCCGCTTGTTTTAGTGTTTAAGATACGGGCTTCTCTTTGGGGAAATCTGTTTGTTTTCTGCCTATAACTGAACATGACATTTCGACTGACCGTATTATGCTGCCTGCTGGTTCTATCAGCGCAGGCCCAGCCCAAATATTGGGTTTTACTTCGCGATAAGGAATTAGGCCAGGCACCCGCCCTATCGGAACGCGCTCTGACGCAACGCCGGATGCAGCAATTAGCAGTTGATGAAACCGATTTGCCCCTTTCGGCTGCGCACCTTCTTCAACTAAAACAGGCTGGTATTCAGTGTGTTTGTCAGTCGCGCTGGCTTAATGCGGTGTCGGCACGGCTAACGAGCCAGCAATATGCACAGGTAATGGCCATGCCGTTTGTGAAAGGAATACAGCCTATCGATCCGGCTATTGTCATTACCTCGCTTGACTTACCGGCTAACCCGCATCTGGCGCCGGTTATGACTCAGATTCAGGCGAATGATTTTGCGAAGGCCGGCTTAACCGGACGATTTGTAAACGTTGGTGTGATCGACGCCGGTTTCTTTGGGGCTGATTCGGCCAATGCGCTCAAACATATATTTGCCCGTGAAGGAGTTAAGCGTGTGCGCGATTATGTGAACACCAAAAAGACGCATGATGACCTGTTTCATACGCTGGAAACGATGGCCGATTTCCACGGTACAGAGGTATTAGCGGCCATTGCCGGCAGCGACCCAACGGAGAAAATGCAATATGGGCTGGCTACCGATGCTACATTCTACCTTGCTAGAACCGATCAGGGGAACCGCGAATATCGGGGCGAAGAGGATAACTGGGTAGCTGCTATGGAGTGGATGGATAGCTTGGGCGTTCGTCTGATTAACACGTCGCTGGGTTATGCCAAAGGCATGAGTAACCCGAAGGATAATTACGAGCCTAGTCAAATGGACGGACACACGAGTCTGATTAGCCGGGCGGCTCAAATTGCAGCCGATAAAAAGGGTATGTTAATCGTTGTGTCTGCAGGTAATGAAGGCGAAGATCGGTCTTGGCGGATTATCAGTACACCAGCCGATGCGCAGGGTGTACTAACTGTCGGAGCTACGAATGCGAAACTCTGGAACCGCATTGGTTATAGCAGTATTGGCCCTGATCCGCTGCCCTATATGAAGCCTAACGTGGCTTGTTTTTCCCTGTATGGTACGTCGCTTTCGGCACCCGTCATTACGGGTTTTGCTGCCTGTATTATGCAGGCTAACCCAAAGCTGACTAATAAACAGGTTATCGAAATCATCGAAAAATCATCGCACTTGTATCCATACGGCAATAATTACGTCGGCTATGGAGTGCCGCAGGCCTCACGGGCGCTGGCTTTACTCAAAAACGAATCAGTAGCTACGGTTTCCCGCTCAGTGAAAGCTACTGGCAAAACCTTCTCTCTGCCCGTTGAGACGAACGACGCTACTGTGTCGGTTTTTCATAAGAAAGACGCGCTTCACGTATTGCATCAGGATGCTGTCAAAGTGACGAACGGTAAACTAGCACTGCGCCGGTCATCCGACGAAAAACAGACGACAATCGATTTAAAGAAAGAAGTAATCGAAGTTATCTGGGAATAAGGTTTTCTGCCAGGATTTACAGGATTTTCTCGAAGCAAATAAATCATGTCAATCCTGTCAAAAAAATGAAGAAAAATTAATTTCCGTTTCAGATAGAGCTTAAGTGGCGCCGATAGCTTTGCTTCCGTAATCAACAGAAAACAACAACTGACTATGGAAACAAATGCCCGATTTATTGCTATCGCTGCCTTAATCGCAACCCTGATTAGCCCATTAACTTATGCTCAGAACCTGACCCGTTCGGGCGATCCAGTACCGCCAGTAGAAGCTAATGCTCCTCAACCAGATGGACCCGGACCCCGCCACGGCAAGCATAGAGGAGGCCCTGACAAATTAGGACGAGCACAAGGGCCTGGACCAAGAGGAAGAATGGGGGGACTTACCTCGCTGACTACCATTTCCGGAACAGTAGGCCAATTGGTTGGTAATGACGATTATATCCTGGATGGTTTTACGCTTAATGCTGGTGGAGTTACTACGACCGTAAAATTTCCTTCGCATTTGGGCCAGCAGGTGCAGCAGGCTATCAAGCCGGGGAGCAATGTCAGCGTTAGTGGCTATTCTGAACCAAGTCGCCAGGGCGAAACTCGCTTTCGTCTAAATAGCCTGACGGCAGGAAAAACAACGGTTTTCGATACGCCACCCGCTCGTAGTGCGACCCCCGAAACGCCAACCCTAACGTCCGTAACCGGAAAAATTGCCGATTATCGGCTTAATCGGGAAGGGCGAGTTAGTGGCTTAGTCTTGGATGATAAAACAGTGGTGACCATTCCGTCCCACGTGGCTTACCAGCTAACCGAACTGGCCAAGAAAGGAAATTCAATTACTGTGCAGGGTTACCCGAGAACTGTACGCGATGGGCAGGTTCAACTGGAAAAAGTGAACATTCTGCGCGCTTCAGTGCTGACTATCAACGGACAACAATATTTGGTAAGATAAAGAGTGAATTGGCGAAATCGGACCGCCGAAGCGGAGTGAAAGCGGCAGCTTTCACTCTTTCTTGTTATGGTTATGTAGTTAACTATTCACTTTTTTGCTTTGAGTTGTAGCTATGCGCTCTTTCACTCTTTAAACAATGAAAATCCTAGTTATTGAAGACGAGCGTAAACTGGCCCGGTTTATTAAACAGGGGCTTGAGCAACATGGCCACGTCGCTGATATAAAATATTCGGGATCTGAAGGGCTGGATCAATTAGCGGGAGGACTGTATGATCTGGTCTTGCTCGACCTGATGCTGCCCGGCCAGACTGGTTTTGAAGTATTACAAAATCTACGGACTTTCGGGTTAACGGTACCTGTTATGATCTTATCGGCGCTTAGCGATCCCGAGAAAATTGTGCAGGGATTAGACTTAGGCGCTGTTGATTATCTGCGCAAACCATTCGATTTCAATGAGTTGTTAGCCCGAATTCGGGTGCTACAACGGCGTTCGACTACCAGCAACGATGTAGTATTGCGAGCCGCTGACCTGGAAATGAAACTCGTTTCGCATTCGGTTGTGAAAAATGGAATCACGTTGGACCTAACAAACCGCGAGTTTGCTTTGCTTGAATTACTAATGCGCCGAGCGGGTCAATTAGTCACGAAAACTGAAATTGCAGAAAAGGTCTGGTCGGCTGATTATGATATGGGAAGCAACGTCATCGAAGTTCATATTTATCAGCTTCGTAAGAAATTAGACAGTGCTGGCGCAACAGGCCTGATTGAAACGATTATTGGCCGTGGCTATCGGCTTAAGCCTTCATGAGTTTGCGCAGTCGGATCGTATTAGCTGTCACAGCCGTATTTGCCGGTATTAGTTTGCTGACGGGCTGGCTGATGCTTATTCGAGCCGAAGATAGTTTATGTAATGCATTTGACCGCGTCGCCCGTACTCGTGCTGAATGGTTACTCTCTATGGTTAGCGTCGATCCCGTTATTCTGCCCCTGCCGACGGATACCGAACGAATGCGGGTCATCTATGAGGTGTACGGCCAGAAACGTGTACTCTTTCGTAGCCCTGGTTATCCAGGCATTAGTCGGCCTGAGCTAAAGAAACGTAGGCGTTGGCCATCATACCGGAGTGTGACGGTTCAATCAACCAGTGAACAACTACTTAATGGCCAATTAAGCCTCACGCTGGCCGTTCCCGATGCTAGTTTACGATACGATATAACCCAGTTGAGAGAAGTGTTTGGGTTAGGTTGGCTACTAAGTTTGGTCCTGGCTTTTGGCGGTGGTTATCTGGTGGCAGGCTGGTTATTGAAGCCGATTCAACGGATTGTTAACCGGGCTAATCAAATCAACGATGCGCTGTTAATTGACCCGATTCCGTTACCTAATAGTCGCGACGAACTCTACCAATTAACAGAAACTCTGAATCAGATGTTAGGCCGAATTCGGGAAAGTGCTGAATTACAGCGTAATTTTTTCGGCGCTGCGGCTCACGAACTCCGAACGCCCCTGGCGGTCATGCGAACCGGACTGGAGGTAACCTTAGGCAATAGTCAGCTGAATAACCAGATTAAGCCATTTCTGACTGGTCAACTAGATGAGGTAAGCCGCCTGACGCGATTACTTGACGAATTTCTGACTCTTAGCCGACCTGACGATAGTGTTCAGGTAAAGCGTCATACGGAAATAGATGTAATCAACCTGGTTAAGTATTGCATGACTCAATTGATTACTGTGGCGGCTGATTATGAGGTCAAAACGCATCTGGAAACTGCCGAGACTATGCAGGAAACTGTCTTAACCGACGCGGTCAAACTGGAGCATGTTCTGTTAAATCTACTTGAAAATGCCATTAAATACGCCCGTACGAATAGCGTTGTGCTGGTTCAGGTACAACATAGAGAACATTGGATAATCCAGATACAGAATCAGACGGTACGTGAAAACGGCCCCACACTTGATCTGATGCAGCCTTACTTCCGGGCTGACCCTCTTAAAGAAGGGCATGGTTTAGGGCTCTGGATTAGTTATCGCCTAACCGTTTTACTAGGTGGAACGTTACATCTAAACTGGCAGGACTTCTTGTTTACCAGCACGTTGCAATTGCCAGCTAAATCATTCGATTAGGCTGAAATTAGGAAAATCAGTAGCGTAAAGATTTACAAATAAGCCCCTTTGCTCAAATAGTTTTTTACATAATCGGAAATGCCTTCTTCCAATGTACAAAATGGCCGATCATAACCAATAGAGCGAAGTTTGGCCATGTTAGCCTGCGTGAAATACTGATACTTATCGCGAATGTCGGCGGGGGTATCGACAAAGCTGATGGTGGGTTCGCGGTCGAGAGCGTGGAAAGTATTGGTGGCTAAATCGTGGAAGGTGCGGGCTTTGCCGCTTCCCAGATTATAAATACCGGAATTACGCCGATGATGCATTAGAAACGAGCAAACGTCAATCACATCCTTGACATAAATAAAGTCCCGCATCTGTTCGCCATCGGCAAAATTCGGGTTGTGCGAGCGGAATAATTTCATGCCGTCGGTCTGGCAAATCTGATTGTAAGCATGGAAAACTACCGACGCCATACGGGCTTTGTGGTACTCGTTCGGACCGTAGACATTAAAAAATTTCAGCCCTGCCCAGAAGAACGGCTTGCGCTCCTGCTCCAGCGCCCAGATATCGAACGCATTCTTAGATTCGCCGTAGGGATTGAGCGGTTTTAGCTGCGGAATCTGCGATTCGTTGTCATCGTAGCCTAACTCACCTAGACCGTAGGTCGCTGCCGATGAGGCATATACGAGTGGAATTTGGTATTCAATGCAGCGATTCCAGATTTGCTTGGAATACTCAACGTTCAGATGCTCGAAGATGTGCCAGTTAAACTCAGTGGTATCCGTACGGGCACCGATGTGGAAAAGGAACTCAACTTCGTGATAATTCTGATCGAGCCAGTCGAAAAACGACTCTCGATCAACCCGTTCCTGAATCCGCTTTCCGGTCAGATTTGCTTCTTTCTCAGGATGAGAAAAATCATCAACAGCGATGATGAAATTGAAATTTTCCTGATTTAGCTTACTGATCAAACAGCTTCCGATAAAGCCAGCCGCTCCCGTAACGATAATCATAAAATGGTAGACGTAGACGTATTCGTGGTGATAATTAGGTATGTATCAGCCTTGATGAAGTGTAATTGGCTGTAAAGATACAGGTTTTTAATGGGAGAAATGAATAGCGTATTTAGTGATTAAATTGTATTTTTCTTATAGTGATGTTTTGGGACGCCTGTTCCTTCATTAGCGTATAATCTAGAGTTTTATAGCGTCGGAACAGTTCGTACCTTTGCGGCATATTTTAGACCCGGCGTTTCTGGCAACCGCCCTATATAAACCAGAAAAATGGTATACATTAATCGAATTGAGCATTTTAATGCGGCTCACCGGCTCTATAATCCGACCTGGTCGGAGGAGCGAAATAAAGAAGTTTTTGGCCCCTGCGCCAATGTAAACTGGCATGGCCATAACTTCGAACTAATTGTGACGGTAAAGGGTGAACCCGATGCCGATACGGGTTTTGTGATTGACCTGAAACTCCTTGGTGATATTATCAGGCGGGAAGTCATAGAGAAAGTTGACCATAAAAACCTTAATCTCGACGTAGATTTCATGCGGGGCAAGATGGCTAGCTGCGAAATCTTCATCATGGAAATCTGGAAAATTCTGGAACGGGCGCTTGGCGAAGTAACTGAAGCTCATCTGCACCAACTTCGACTCTACGAAACACCGAAGAATTTTGTAGATTATTTTGGCGAGTAAGACTCTTAGGAATGATACGTGATGGATGATAAATGAGCCTATAACATACATCATTTATCATCCTTCACGTATCATTCATCATTCATGAATTACTATCTGATTGCTGGCGAACGCTCCGGCGACCTCCATGGAGCTAACTTAATTAAGGCGATTCGGCAGGCCGATCCGGATGCTCAATGCCGGGCTTATGGTGGTGAACAGATGGAAGCCGCTGGTGCTACGCTCGTTCGCCATTACCGCGATATGGCGTTCATGGGATTTCTGGAGGTCGTTAAAAACCTGGGCACAATTCGCCGTATTCTGCGCGAATGTCAGGCTGATTTACTCACCCACCGCCCCGATGTGTTAATCTTAATCGATTATGCCGGTTTTAACCTGCGTATGGCTCGCTTTGCCAAACAACACGGCATTCGGGTATTTTACTACATTTCGCCGAAAGTCTGGGCCTGGAATCAGCGACGAGCGCTGAACATTAAAGCCAATGTAGATAAGCTATTTACGATTCTGCCTTTTGAAACGGAGTTTTTCGCCAAATACGATTACAAAGTGGATTATGTTGGTAATCCATTGCTCGACGCATTAGCTGATTTTCAACCTGATTCAACATTTCAGGAAAAGTTGGGACTGGATAATCGTCCGATAGTGGCCTTATTACCCGGTAGTCGTCGTCAGGAAATTACGGCTGTATTACCCGTTATGCTGACGGTTGTTCCGCAGTTTCCGCAGTATCAATTTGTTGTTGGCACGGTGAGTAATCTTCCTGATTCGTTATATGACGGTTATCTGAGCGATTATCCAGATGTAAAGCGGGTTAACGATGCCGCTTACGACCTACTACATATTTCGACTGCCGCTCTTGTTACGTCTGGCACTGCTACCCTTGAAACCGCCTTGTTGAACGTGCCTCAGGTCGTTTGCTACAAAACGACCTGGGTAACATACGCCATCGCCCGAAACCTGATCGCAGTGCCTTTCATTTCACTTGTTAATCTGATTGCGAACCGCGAAGTCGTAAAAGAACTGATCCAGACTGATCTTACACCTACCCAATTAATTGCCGAACTTCAACTGATAATGCCGGGCGGACAACGTCGCGATAGTCAGTTAGCTGGTTATGCCGATGTACAAAAAAAGATGGGCGGGCCCGGTGCTTCCGAACGAGCCGGACGACTCATGGTGGATGAACTGACTAAACTTAAATAGCTGGCGTATCGTCGGAATTTAGCCACACTACTTTTTGCTCGGGTTGATGCTCCTGCCCCAAAATGTCCCGATACAAATCAGGGCGTCGGGCTTTGCGGTACCGATGACCACCTGCCTGCTGCAATTTTTCGGGCGTGCAATTAGCCACAATTACATCATTGTCCAGCTTCCGACATTCGGCTAATATGTCCCCGAATGGGTCGAGAATCATGGAGCAACCGTTTTTCAACTGGTCGTCGTCCATCCCGATTGGATTAGAAAATACGACGTAAACCCCGTTATCGTAAGCGCGGGCGGGTAGCCATTTCATCAGCCAGGAACGGCCTTTCATGCCGTCGAATTCCAGCCGTAACGAAGTCGGATCATTAGCGCGATTATACCATAAAGCCGGATCGGCGAAACCTGCACCGGGGCGGGTCGATGGGGTTAACATCGTTACGTGTGGCATGAAAATAATGTCGGCACCTAACAAAGCCGTCGCCCGCACATTCTCGACCACGTTATTATCGTAGCAGATTAAAATACCGCATTTCCAGCCATACAGATCGAAAACAACATATTCGTTACCCGGCAGCAGATGCGGATTAATAAACGGGTGCAGCTTACGATATTTTGCCACCAGGCCGTTTTTGTCAACGCAGACGTAGGCTTTAAATAATTGATCCTCATGATCTTTTTCGAACAGACCTGCCAGAATCGCGATATCATTGTCGCAGGCGATTTGGGTAAGGGCCTGAATGCTATCACCTTCGGGAATGTACTCGGCTAAATCGAGCATCTGCTCTTTAGATAAGTGTCGGGCAAACGTATACCCTGTCACCGAACACTCATGAAAAGCAACTACTTGAGCGCCTTGTTGAGCTGCTTTAGCCGCGAGACTACTAATAATCTGAAGATTGTAAGCTTTGTCACCGCTGGCGTTTTCAAACTGCGCGGTTGCAATTTTAAGAGGCTGCATAACTCATGCTTGAAAATAGTACCTATTCAATCACGCTCGTCTCTTCCCACCGCTTAAGCCAATCTTTCTTTGGGCCATGAATTTGTGAAAAAAACTCGTAGAATGGCAACATATCTTTCTGATAATCACCGGTCATGTAGAGCGGCTCGCTGAAGATAACGAGCTTGCGGGGCCAGTCGAAACCGGTCAGAATAAGGGGGACTCCAGCTTTAAGGGCGATGTAATAAAAGCCCGTTTTTAGTTTTGATACGTCGCTGCGTGTACCTTCGGGAGCAATGCAAATGTGAAGCCGTTCATTCTGATCAAAAACAGCTACCATCGCGTCAACCAAATTATGCGACTTATCGCGGTAGACAGGCTTGCCACCCAGGGCGCGAAATAACCAACCTGAATACCATGTAAACAGCGAACTTTTGGCAAGATACTGAATCCAGACACGGGTAGCCGCCCGAGTGCCTAATCCGACGAGAAAATCCCAGTTTGTCGTGTGAGGAGCTACTACCCAGATTGCTTTGGGTAGGTGTGTAATAGGTCCAACAATGCGCCATCCGGCAATTTTAAATAACCAACGAGCTAGGGCGCTAAACATATTACAGTGAACAGTCAACAGTAAGCAGTTATCAATAATCAGAAACAGTATTTGGCGTTGACACTATTGGCTGATAACTGCTCACTGTTGACTGAATTAGTACTTCCGGTCGTTGCGTTCCAGCCATTTGCCCGTTATAAAAGAGGCCGTCAGCAGAACAACGTAGAACAGAATGGTTAATGGAGTCGATAAATCCATGTCGGTAAGTCGGTTGAATTCGGATGCAAAACTACAAATGTTAGTCGATAGTTGGTAGTCAAGACTTCATTTCACAAAACTCCCTTTGTGCTCGGAAGGTTATCCAACTGCTTTACGTCGCGCCGAACGGCCATCTTAATCGATTTGGCAAAGGCTTTGAAAATAGCTTCGATCTTATGGTGCTCGTTATCGCCTTCTACTTTGATATTCAGGTTACAAAGGGCAGTATCAGAAAACGATTTGAAGAAGTGAAAGAACATTTCGGTAGGCATATCACCGATTTTTTCCCGACGAAATTCGGCATCCCATACCAACCAGGGCCTTCCCGAAAAATCAATGGCCACTTGTGCCAGCGCTTCATCCATCGGCAGTAAAAATCCGTAGCGGCTGATTCCGCGTTTGTCGCCCAAAGCACGGCGAAAGGCTTCGCCAAGGGCCAGCGCCGTATCTTCGATGGTATGGTGTTCGTCGATATGCAAATCGCCATTAACTCGGATGGTCAGATCTGACCCCGAATGGCGGGCTACCTGATCGAGCATGTGATCGAAAAAGCCGAGTCCGGTGTGAATATTCGCCCGTCCGCGCCCGTCAAGGTTAAGATCTACCTGAATCTGCGTTTCGTTTGTATTACGCTCAACTGTGGCCGTGCGGGCGGGTAAACGCAGAAATTCGGCGATTTCGTCCCAATCGCCACTCTTGAAAGCAATAGCCCGCTCCATTTCGTCGGACAGCCCGTCAACATCGGCCATTTGCACGGTAGAAAGGCCATTTGGCGGAAGAAACAAGATCGCTTTGGCTCCCAAATTGATAGCTAACTGTACGTCGGTCAGGCGGTCGCCTATTACGTAGCTGTTTGCCAGATCATAGCTATCTGAGAAATATTCGGTGAGCATACCAATGCCGGGCTTGCGCGTGGGCGCATTGTCGCGGGGGAAATGGCGGTCAATATGAACAGCTACGAAATGAACATTCTCACCGGCGAAGGTGGTTAGCATCTTATTTTGGGCTGGCCAGAACGTTTCTTCAGGGAAAGCACTAGTGCCAAGGCCGTCCTGGTTGGTAACCATTACTAGCGCGAAATCGGTTTCTTCGGCGATAGTGCGCATGGCTGAAATCGCTTTTGGAATGTATTCCAGTTTAGCAAGCGAATCGACTTGTTGGTCAGGTTGAGGTTCAACTATTAATGTACCGTCGCGGTCGACAAAAAGAAGTTTTTGCATGTCAGGCAGGAAAATAAACTGACAAAGATAGGGTTTCGGCAGGTTTCCTGCGAAAATGTGTTATGTTTGCAAAATAGTCTTCTATAGTAAGATATAATATAATCCGCACACTTTTTAATAGTCTATTCTACCGCACCTCTCGGTTTATTTATACGTCAAAATAAGAGTCCTTTTACCTGATTTTTCCGTAGTTACTATAAGCCGCATTAATTAGTCAATCAATCCTACTCGTAAAGAAATCCGTAACTGCATTCATTACATAGTCCTATAATTTATAAACTGTTAAGTTAAAGTATGCCTGCATCAGCTTCCAGACTGACTCGAATCGGGGTCTTTTATGATGGCAATTATTTTTTACACGTAAGTAACTACTATAATTATTCCCACGAGCGACGTAGTCGTATCAGTATTTCGGGCTTACACGCGTTCATTCGGCGGCAGGTAGCTGAAGAAGAAGACGTGAACGAACGATTGTGCCAAATTGTCGATGCGCATTATTTTCGGGGCCGATTAAATGCCCACGAAGCTAATCAGCGTGGTAATCAATTGTTTTATGACCGCCTGTTCGACGATATACTCATGTCGGAAGGCGTAGTTACTCATTATCTTCCTGTTAAATCATATCAAGGGTATCGCCAGGAGAAAGGTATTGACGTATGGCTGGCACTCGAAGCATTCGAACTGGCTCAGTATAAGAAATTTGACGTGGTCGTGTTAATCACTTCCGACGGCGATTATGTTCCATTGATTCGTAAACTCAACACACTTGGTTCACGAATTATGGTGCTTAGCTGGGACTTCGAATTCCTGAACGAACAAGGAGAAAAGCAAGTTACCCGCACGTCACAGGACTTATTAGAGGAGGTTTCCTACCCCGTTGCTATGCACGGTCTCATTGATGACCGCAGCCGCCGAAATGATATCGTTATTCAAAATCTGTTCGTTAAGCAGCAGAGCCGACCTGTTTTTACACCAGCAACCAACGGCACATACAATAATGGGAGTAGTTTTGTGCAGGATGGCGATGAATATGAGGGTTTTCAGATTGATGAGCCAAACTATAACATAGCCGATGGTATTGACACAGACCCCGAAGGGCGTAAAATCAGCACTATCCGTAGTTTGAAAACGGGTTATGGCTTCGTCAACTTTCCGCCAAACAATCTATTTTTTCATTATACAAGCCTGATTGATACCGACTTCAACGAATTACAGGTAGACGACGAAGTGGAGTTTACCATCGGGCAAAATGCAGAAGGGAAAGATATTGCCGTAGATGTTCGGTTGATACGCCGTTAGTAAATGAATTCTGTACGTATACCGGTTGAATCACCTTTGGTTTGGCGTTGGCATGCGTTAGCCTGGGCCGTTACTCAGGAAAGTGATCGTACTAGTTTCGTCGCATTTCTGAACAACAATGGAATCGCTTACCCGAATGACCCGTTTCCAAATCGACTGTGTGTCGGGGCGAAACGGGTTATTTCGTTTTCTGATAAAAATGCCTTTCAAACGATATATGAAGCGCACAGTAAACACCCTTCTTTTCTGATCGGTTATTTCGGCTACGATCTAAAAAACCAACTCGAAGCACTAACCAGCCGAAACCCGAATCGGCTAGGCTTTCCAAATGCTTATTTTGTTGAACCTGAATGGATTATTGATTTCGATAATGATGCGGTTGTAATCAGTGGTAATGGAGATACAAACGACTTGTTTACCCAGATAGCCGCTTATGTTCAACCCTCTGACCCAAGCCCTTCGCCGTTACGACGGACCGCCCCTGCTCAAGTACAGTGCAGAGTTACACCGGAAGAATATCAGACCCATGTTCGACGAATCCAGGAGTATATTCAGGAAGGCGACGTTTACGAATTAAATTACTGCATCGAATTTTTTGCTGAGCAGATAGATCTTAATCCTATTCAGATTTATCGAGCGCTAACTGAACGATCACCTATGCCATTTTCAAGCTTTCTGAAGATTGGCGATCATTATATTATGGGTGCTTCGCCGGAGCGATTTTTGAAAAAAGAAGGCCGTAAAATTTTATCGCAGCCAATTAAAGGAACTATTCGGCGCGGCCAGACACCAGAAGAAGATATCAAATTGCGAACGCAACTGCTGAACTCTGAAAAGGAACGGGCCGAAAACTTAATGATTGTTGATTTAGTACGAAACGATCTGGCTCGTAGCGCCAAAACTGGCTCGGTTCAGGTTGATGAACTGTTTGGTATTTACGGTTTCCAGCAAGTTTACCAGATGATTTCTACCGTTTCGGCCACGCTTCGGGAGGAGATGACATGGGCTGATGCTATCCAGAATGCTTTTCCAATGGGCAGCATGACCGGTGCGCCTAAAATCCGTTCCATGCAACTGATTGACGAGCTGGAAGCCAGTCGTCGGGGGGTGTATTCGGGGGCGATCGGCTTTATAACGCCCGATGGCGATTTTGATTTCAGTGTTGTTATCCGAACGTTGCTCTACGATGCTGAACGCCAATATGCTTCTTTCTCTGTTGGCAGTGCTATTACCTATGATGCTGATCCCGCTCAGGAATGGGACGAATGCCTGTTGAAAGCGCGGGCGATTCGGGAGGTGATTGAGAGTCGATAGTTAACTATCGACTCTCACCTTTTATGGAATTTCTTTTCTTTTTTACTCTTACCAAATAAGGCTTGCAACGTTTACGTGACAAAAGGACTCATTAAAAGGAATTAGCCATTTTCATGTTTAATTACTAAAAAAATAGTTGATCCACTATTTTTTTAGTTAAAATGTGTTAATTGCGCTTGTAAATGGTTTCCGCGTCTTAGTTTTGCCAGTACTGTTTCCTTATCCTTTACTCTTACCACCCCATGAAAAACCTCTTCCTGCTGGCCGTATTGTGTCTGCTGACGGCTGCGCTGTATGCGCAAAATCCGGCACCAAGCCGTTTCACCATTCAGGGCCGTGCTGTCGATACTTCGGCTGCTCCACTGCCTTCCTCCACTGTTATGTTGCTAAATCCGAAAGATTCGTCGCTGGCCAATTTCACTCGCGCGAATGAGGCCGGCGCTTTTTCGTTCAAAAATGTAAAGGCAGGTAATTACATCCTGAAAATTTCGTTCGTTGGTTTCATCCCCTATAACCTACTGATTAAACCGACTGGCGAAGCGGTTATCGACTTAGGTCCGTTGAAGATGAAGCCCATTACGAAGGAGTTATTTGAAGTGGTCGTAAAGACGGCTAAAGCACCATTGACCATTAAAGGTGACACAATTGAGTATAACGCCAGCTCATTTAAAGTCCCACCCGGCTCGACCGTCGAAGATTTACTTCGAAAACTACCGGGCGTACAGGTTGATCAGGATGGTAATATCCGGGCGCAGGGGCAGGAGGTAAAGAAGGTCACGGTAGATGGCAAAAGTTTCTTCGGTGATGATCCGAAGCTGGCCACCAAGAACTTACAGGCCGAAGCCATTACCAAAGTGCAGGTGTTTAACGACAAAACCGAACAGGCCAAGCTGACTGGTATCGACGACGGGAAAAAAGAGAAAACGGTTAACCTTGAACTGAAAGAAGAATTTAAGAAGGGTGGTTTTGGAAAGGTAACGGCAGGAGCCGGACCCGCATCCAATGATGTTTCGACCCGGTTTGAGGGGAAAGGAAGTTACAATAAATTCAATAGTAAACAGCAGCTTTCAGCCTTATTACTGGGTAACAACACCAATCAACAGGGGCTTTCCTTTACAGATTATCAGGATTTCCGGGGCAGTAATTCCTTCAACTGGAACGATAATGCCGATTTTGGTTTCAGTAGTTCCGGTCGGTTTCTGTACTTCGGCGACGACAACGAGAGCTTGACGATTCCGATTGGTGGGGGTAACGGACGAGGCTTTTCGAAAAACACGGCGGGGGGGCTTAACTACAATTATGACACTAAGAAAACTAAACTCAGCACCAGTTACTATTTTAATCAGACGCGGTTGCAACTGGACGCTCGACGGGAAAACAAGCGTTTTCTGCCCGGCTCAACTACCCTACGCACAACTGATACCAGCAACCAGAATAATGTTACCACTAACCACCGCATAAGTCTACGTTTTGAAAAACAGCTTGACTCCATGCAGACGCTGATCGTTATCAGCAACAGCCGGTTTGGGATGGCCGGTAATAATTTGCAAAGTACGCAGCGTGTTTTTCAGGGCATAAACGGTGCGTCCGAATTTCCGACTACGTTTAGCCAGTCGTTGAACAACAGTTCGGTTAATCAATTTGCAATGGCCAATACCTTGTTGTATCGGCTAAAATTAAAGAAGAAAGGCCGTAGTTTAGGGGTTAGCGGTACGTATCAAGTTAATAAGAATGATGGTGATTTACTGCTGAAAGCCCGTAACGAATTCTATCAGGCCACGAGTGTCAACGAGATGCTAAGGGCGCTTAATCAGGACCAAGGGACTAATTCGGTCAGCAATCAGTATAAGGCTAATTTGCTTTACGTAGAGCCGTTTGCCAAAAAGTTCTTCTGGGAAACGTTCTATAATTTTAACCTGCGCAACGACGAAGTAGACCGCGATGTGTCGAATCTCGACGATAGCCGCCGACGAATTGACTCGTTGAGTTTGTACTACAAAAACAATTATTTATTCAATCGGCTGGGTAGTAGTATCCGATACTCGTTCAAGGGGCTAAACGTATCGGTGGGGGTGGCTGGACAACAATTTAAGCTGGATGGAAAATATGCTCGCGATCAGACGCAACCGCTTCAGCCCATCAGCCGTACGTATTCGACGCTGATTCCGAACGTAGCGGTTAACTACGACCTGAAAAATAATAAATACCTGAACGGAAGCTACGATGTTGGTGTACAGATTCCGTCATCGCGCGATTTGCAGCCAGTAACAACCAATAATAATCCGCTGGCCATTACCCGAGGTAACCCGAACCTGCTGCCACAATTGAATCATAACCTGAGCGCTTATTTCAGCTACTTTAATCCGGGCAGCTTCATTAACTTCTGGGCTAACGTCTACACGACCTATTATGTCAACCAGATCGTTTATAGTCAGATCATCGACCCACAGACAAACATTATTACGACTATGCCCGAGAACTTGACGGGTGGTAAAAACCTGGGTTCTTATCTGAATTTTGGTTTTCCGTTGAAAAAAACGAAAGCGACGCTCGGTCTGAACACCCAATTAAATTTCGGTCATAACCTGACGCGGATTAATGAGGTGCTCAATGAAACCAACAACCAGAACTATTCGATAGGCGGCCGCCTTGAACTGACGCCCAAGGATTGGATTACGTTTTACGCTAATGCCAATATTAATGTGACGAATACCAAGTATTCCATCAATACCGCCCAAAATCAGACCATTTATAACAACACATTTCGCGGTGACCTTAATTTGAAATTACCGGGCAAGATTTACTTAAATACATCGCTGAACTACAATTCATACCGAAACGACAAGCTGAATTTCAACCAGCAAATCCCTATTTTAAATTCAGCTATTTATTATATTTTGGGAAAAGCACAGAAAGCTGAAATCCGGCTGTCGGCCTACGACTTGTTAAATCGGAATGTGGTTGTGTCGCAGTATGCCGGTCAGAATTACACTAGTACCGAGCGTATTCAGACACTGGCTCGGTACTTTATGATCAGTTTTACGTACAATATGCGAGGTGTGCAGGCTAAAATGCGTCGGGAAAATTACTATTAACAGTTAGCAGTGAATCGTAATTTACAAGTCAATTATCCAGTCATTATGAAATCAATCATTCGCCTATTAATCTGTTATCTAGTTATTACTAATTCCGTCGTCGCTCAGAAAACGGAGGGCGTTGTTACTTACGTACGGAAAGAGCATTGGCTGAAAATCATGAATCGCATGACTTTTTTGAGCCGTGAGCAAAAAGACCGGATGGCCCAAACCTGGAAAAATGAGGAAGAAAATAATAAAGGAATTAAAATGAAGCTGGCCTTTAATGCCAATGAAAGCCTTTATACTTATGCTAGCGATGAACCCGAAGAAGGCGGTTATTCCTGGAGGAAATCGGAGTTTTACTTGTATAGTAACTTCGAGAAAGACAAAAAGACCGACATCATCGAAATGTCAGGGAAAACATACGTCGTAGACGATTCGCTGCACGCACCAGTTTGGAAAATTGGCAATCAGATTAAGGAAGTAGCTGGTTATGTCTGCATGAAAGCCGAGACAGAAGACCCCATCAAGAAACAGAAACTTACGGCCTGGTTTGCCCAGGACATTCCGGTTTCGGCGGGGCCGGAACGAGTTAACGGCCTTCCAGGGTTAATTTTGGAACTGGATATTAATGATGGCGATGCGGTTATTGAAGCCACTAACGTAACGTTCCGACCACTAGTACCTGAAGATTTAAAGTTACCCAAACAAAAGGGGAAGAAAATCAACGACGCAGCTTATAACACGCTCATTAGCAAATATATTACTGAAAGTACAGCTGCCCAACGTAATCCATACTGGATCATTCGGTATTGAGATAAACGAGTTTCTACGTCAAAGACAATAGACATAAAACATAAAAACGCCCCGGCTAACATTGGTCGGGGCGTTTGCATTTATAAAGTGCATTAATCCTTACATACCCTGCGTGCTAAACTGCACTTTATCCAGCGCAAACAAGGGTTTTTGGCCGGCTTCGGGGTTAATGAATACCAAGTACAGCTTATGCATTCCCTGAACGGGTTGACGGAATGGTAGGTTAACGGCACCTGTTGTCCCTACTTTGGCGTCTGCTTCGCCCAGGAGTTGACCAGTGGGGGAGTCGAGTCGAGCTTCGAGTTTGCCACCCGCTACCTGATCATTGGCCGAGAATACCGAGGCTGAAATCGCCTGAATACCGGTCAGGTCAATATCATCGAAAGCCACGTAACTACCTGATTTCAGTCCAATAGCAGCTGGTCCCATATTGGGGAGATCGTATTGGAAGATATCCTGTTTCCGATCGGCCGTAACCGCCTTAATGGATGGCGAGCGCAGTGCAAGCGATGTTGAGCCGGTTAGGGGACCAATATTACCGTTACCCCGGTCGGTATAGGTGGCCGTTAGGATGTAGGAACCCTCTTTTTTCTGTTGCGCTGGGGTATAATCGCCCGCGAGTGGTTGGCGGTTTGCTGGTTTATCATCGGCTAGCGACAGGATATAACGAACCATGTCGGTAGCTTCGCTTTCCTTTAATTGTGGGTGGGCGCTCATGGCTTGTTCACCCCAAACACCCCCACCGCCAGCAATTACCTTACGCGCCAATTTCCCTTCAGCGCCAGCGCCTTTGTACTTCTTCGCCACGTCGAGGTAAGCAGGTCCGATTGATTTCTGATCGATGGTATGGCAGGCTTTGCAGTCACTCAGATCGATCAGGCGCTTGCCGGTCGAGAAGCCGGTGTTGGCCTGGTGACCTTGGGCCAGCATCGTTTTGTCGAAACCTTCGAGGTAATCAATCGTCATTGTGACGTCCTCAGGGCTGATGCCTTTCTGTAAGGTACCGTCTTCTTTATCAACGACTTTTACTGCGTACTTCACTGGTTTGTTCGGGAAATAGAACGTCTTATTCCCGGTTACGGCTACTTCTACCTTAGGCTCATCGTTCCCAGCTTTGATTTCCATCGTTTTCGTCGCTACGTTCCCAGCTACATCGGTCACTTTCAGCGTAACGGGATAAAGGCCCGGTTTGCTAAAGGTAACAGTCGGGTTAGCCGTTGTCTGTTTCGGTAAACCGTTGCCAAACGTCCATTCGTATTTCAGCGCGTCACCATCATAATCCATCGATCCTTTAGAATCGAACTTGACGGTTAACGGAGCTGCTCCGACCAGCTTATTAGCGTTAGCCATAGCAACAGGCTTGCGATTTCCGGCGTTGTACGTAATGTGTGACAGGCGAGCATCAGCGTTTTCGCCAAACCATTTCTGCCCGTATTCAAGTGTATACAGCGAACCATCGTTAGCAAACTGCATGTCGATCACGTGCGAGAATTTCGTGCTAGGCATGAATGACTCCATTTTCACAAAATCGCCGTTCTCCTTCATTGTGACTGGGTGAATCCAGTCGCGAATCCAGTCGTAAGCAAAGAATTTACCGTCGTAATGGCGGGGGAATTTAACGGCCGTTTCTGGGTAATCGTCGTAGTAGTAAACCGGGCCGCCCATTGCATTCCGGCCGCCTTTGCCGACGATTTCGCCAAACTCCGGCGAGTCAGCGTATGGGTAGTAAATGTACGCTTTCTGAGCGGGGGGCAATTCCCGCAAACCGGTGTTGTTAGGCGAATCGTTGATCGGGTGCTGCGGGTCAAAGAGGGGGCCAGTGGTGCTATCGGCAAACGTCCGCTGGTGGTAAGGGCGGTTATCAGCCACGAACAGCGGCCAGCCAAAATAGCCAGCCTGGCGTGCCTGATTGATTTCGTCGTGACCGCGTGGACCAAATTTCTCGCTGTTATTGCCCGCATCCGGACCTACTTCGCCCCAATAGAGATAACCGGTGCGCTGATCAATCGAGATGCGATACGGATTGCGGTTACCCATCACATAAATTTCTGGCCGGGCTTTCGGATTACCTTTCGGAAATAAGTTGCCTTCAGGAATAGAGTAGGTACCGTCGGCTTCGGGGTGAATTCGGATGATTTTTCCCCGCAAATCGTTCGTATTGCTGGAGGTTAACCGAGCGTCCCAGCCGCTCCGACCAGGCCGCTCGTCAATGGGAGCAAAGCCGTCGGAGTTAAATGGGTTGGTGTCGTCACCTGTAGAGAGATACAGATTTCCTTTGCGGTCCCAGGCAATTGAACCGCCCGTATGGCAGCAGCCGTCGCGTTTAACCGGAATCGTCAGCAGGACTTTCTCGGTATTCAGTAGTACAGTGTCCTTAACGTCATCATACAAAAACCGCGACAGATGCTGAGCCGTATCTGCCGCGGTTTTCCCCGCTGAGGGTGAATAATAGGCATAAATCCACTTATTCTGCTTGAAGTTCGGGTCGATGTTCAAGCCCATCAGACCGTATTCGAACTTGTTGAATACCGGAAAGTTAGCGACCGTCTTTACTTTTTTTTTTTAGGATCGTAGACGCGCAATTCGCCTTTGCGCTGCGCATATAGCACCTTACCGTTATCTAACACTGCTAGTTCCGTCGGCTCGTCCATGCCCTGAATCAGCACGTTTTGCTCAAAGCGGTTTTCTTCTGGAAAGGGCTGCGTTTTCACCTGACCGAATTTCAGGCTGGTCGCCATAACCGATTTGATACCGCCCAGAATATGCTGCAAAAACAACGGATCGCTATACGACTCATCGGTATGACCGCCACCGGTGTAGAACGCCTTACCACCATCGACCTCGTGGTGCCAGATGAACGGGTGATTATCGCCGTTTTTGCCGCCTTCGTAGGTTTTCTCGTCCAGCTTGCCCAGTACTTTGAGGTCTGGCTGAATGCTTTTATAGCTATACCACTCGTCCCAACGCTTCCAGCGATCGGGCAGCATTTTCGTCGAAGGGTGGCTTTTATCCACAATCTCGATTTCGGCGTTTTGCTGCTTAGGATGGTTCAGGAAATACGCGCCTACCAGTTTATTGTACCAAGGCCAATCGTATTCTGTATCGGCAGCCGCATGAATCCCAACGAAACCACCACCCGCCTGAATGTACCGCTCAAAAGCAGCCTGTTGAGCATCGTCAAGTACGTTGCCGGTGGTGCTTAGCCAGATCACCGCACCGTAGCGTTTCAGATTAGCTTCGGTGAATTTACTGGCGTCTTCAGTTGTGTCTACGGCAAAGCCATTTTCCTGACCCAGCTTCATAATGGCCTGTTTGCCAACGGGAATGGATGCGTGGCGGAAGCCTTTCGTTTTCGAAAAAACCAGCACCCGGTTCAGCGCAATTGGCGCTTCGGCAGCTGCCTTCGTAGCCGGTTTTGTGGCTTGCTTTGCCATCGTTTGAGCCCAGGCAGGCGAGCTGATGCTGGATGCATACGCTGCCAGTACGCCCGCCAGCAACAAGGCGCGGGATGGAAGCCGTCTGTTTTTCATGGAGTTCTAGGGATTATAAAGGGGTTGGTAAACTGCTCAGTGCCAGACTAAGATTAACTTATTTGACGATGAAATTGCCTTTTACTGAGAAACAAAAATAAAGAAAAAGCGAACGCAGGAATCGCCGTTCGCTTTCTGTAAAGAATTAAATCTGGTTAATCTACTTTCTTGAACACCATAACCGGCTCGCCTTTACGCAGGAGAGTTAGCTTGCCATCGGCCACTTGATACGCCAGCGATTCTCGTAGCGCATTCAGAAATTCCGGTTCAAATTGCCCCGCTGTTCCTGCGCAGGCCATTTTAGTCGTTACCAATGGACCAAATTGGATCAGGCGCGTATCCGCTTTAACCGACCCGCTAAGTCGGTTGCAGCCTGTTGTGCCGGTAACGCGCCCTTCGGTGAGCGAAATCTCCAGGCGAGGTGCTTCGTTACGCGGTCCGGCCGCTTCGATACTTTTGCCTTGAAAACTCGTAAGTACCCAGATATCCTGGAGTAAAGCCAGTTGTTGGAGTAATAAACCGCAACCCTGGTAGTTCTTTCCGTTTGCATCTACCTCTACCCGATAATCGAATCGCTGGTTAGAGACCTTATCTACACAACTGTCGGGCCGAAAGACGATGTTAATGCGTTCGCCATTAGTGAGCGTACTGTAGCGAAAGGTGCCGTCGGAATCGGTTTGTCGTTCGGGGGCGGTTGCGAGGATACTATCTTTATCTGACGATTTAAAACGAAGTGTTCCTTTGCCAGGATTGATGGCTAATGACCAGCCCGGATCGGTTCCTAGTGCAATAATCTGATCACCCGATTTGAGATAACGACCATAATCAGCGGGTTGATTAACGGGTGTCATCATAGCTGCAAATTGGGTAGACGGACGGCGGCAGGCTACGGTCAGGAGCACCAGGCCAAACAGAATTGTGCGTATGGCGGACATCTGAATACGGTTTATTTCTAAGACTTATTGTCTTTGGAAAAGTTTAAAACGAGCCATTGACTCACGCAGACACCAGCGATTCTATTAATCTTGAAACAGTCGCTCTTTATAGTGGTTCATAGCCTTACGTAATTGAGATACAGAGTAAAGGAAATTATCTGGAAATCGCTATTATTCCACTGTGTGCTCCATGTTAACTAACAAAAGCGCGTTATGAAAAAGGGATGGATTATTGCACTCGTATTATTGCTGATTGGCGGCATTGGCGCTTATGTCTGGTATAGTCGTCTGAAAAATGAGGCTGCTTCTGAAGGTGGTCCTTACGACAACACACTCAAACCGCGTCTGGAACTCAGCCGGATGGACATTACCGACATCAGCGAGGACGCAATTTACATGACGATGTACATGCTGATCGACAATCCATTGCCGGTAGGCTTCAAAGCGCATCAACTGAACTATACGGTATATGTAGCTAACACGCCAGTCATTGAAGATTCGTATAAAAACCGATTGAGCTCAAATCCGGTGATAGTACGCTGCTAGCCTTACCCGTTAAAGTGATGGCTAAAAAACTGGTGCAGGTACTTAAAACGCTGGACCGCAAAGATGTAGATAGCACCAACTACAAAGTGCGCTCTTCTTTTGATCTCGATCTCCCGATTCTAGGCGATAAGAAATTTGCCGTAACGATTGACCGTAGGTTACCTACGCTTTACATCCCCGAAATTAAGATTGAGGATATCGACTTCGGACCACTGGGCTTAAAGCGAACCGACGTGGCTACAAAGGTGAATGTGACAAACAAAAATAAGTTTCCGTTCAACATCACCGATGCCCATTATACGGTAACGATTAACGGCAAACAAATTGCCGACGGTGAGCAGTTAGAGCCGATTTTGATTCGCGCTCAGGCGACGACACCGGTTGTATTTCCAGTAACGGCCCGTCCTGGTAAAACGCTGAGCGTGCTGCCTAAGATGCTGTTCGATAAAAAAGATACGCCTTATCTGGTCAATTTCCGCTGCAAACTAATCGACAAACGAGACGATCCTATGTTTCAGCACAGTAAGTTTGCGGCAACTATCCACGGCACGCTGGACGATTTCAAGAAGCTGAAGAAGGGGTAAGCTTATTCGACGCCTTTAACCTGCATTTGCAGCGTATATACTGATTCTGAAGCGGTAATAAACAGCGTTTTGCGGTCTTTACCCCCAAAACAGATATTACCCACCCAGCGCGACGGCACAGGAATATTGCCTAGCTTTTGCCCCTTCGGATCGTACACTGTAACGCCCCGTCCTGATAAATAGACATTTCCCTGGCTATCCAGCGTCATGCCGTCGGAGCCCTGCGACACGTAAAGCTGGCGATTCGTTAGCGTACCGTCTGGATTGATCTGGTATTTATACGTCTTATTTGCCCGAATATCCGCCACGTAAAGCGATTTGCCGTCGGGCGTTCCGACAATGCCGTTAGGCTGCATTAGGTCACCATCAACAATGACGGCTTCTTTTTTACCTTTCGGCAGGTAATAGACCTTCTGACCTTCGATGTCTGGCTTTTTACGCTCCCAATAGTCGCGCTGGTAATAGGGGTCAGTGAAGTAAATCCCGCCTTTCGAATCAAGCCACAGATCGTTTGGCCCATTAAGTCGCTTCCCCTGGAAATCAGTCATCAAAACGGTTGTTTTCTTGGTTTTTGGATCGATAGCCCACAATTCGTCTTTCTCATCGGCGCAGGAAATAATGTCTCCTTTTTTGTCGATATATAAGCCATTAGACCGACCTGTCTTATCCATAAACAAAGACAGTTTTCCGTCGGTGTCGTACTTCCAGATTTTGTCATTCGGTTGATCGGTGAAATAAATATTCCCTTGCTTATCTACCGCCGGGCCTTCAGTAAACTTAAACTGATTGGAAACCTGCTGGACCGTAGCGCCAGGAGCCACTACTTTTACTGAATCGGCTCGGCGCGTCGCTGCCTCCTGAGCAAAGGCATATGAAGACGCAACCGAAAGAGCGGTCGCAAATAAGGCGGTTTTGAAAGAATAATTCATGCCGGAAAAATACTAACGTTTTTATGCTGTCGTCGTTAAGCACGAGCTTACGGACAAGTCAGTTGACAAATATTCGTCGTTTCCTGGCAAAAGCGTTTTGGTATTAAAAACTAATACAGCTAGTGAGATTAAATGTTTCAGTTACTTTCTTAGCTCGTTAATAATAGAGATCATAGTTGCCATGCACCTATTCAGTCTCAACATTGGCCTAGCCCTGTGGAGCATTCTATCCATATTGTTTTCAGCCCTTATCGTTGTTACACTTATCAAATTGCTAATCGTGCTCTTCAAAGCCGACCGCGCCATTGATGAAATACGGGAGTATATTAGACGACGGAGCTAAGAAGAATACTGCCCTTACCGCGCGACTACCATTCGTTTGGTCATTAAACCTTGTGTTGTCTCGACTCTTAAGATGTAATCGCCAGTCGGTAAGTTACCTACGTTTAGTCGGACTGAATTAGGTGTTGGTCGGGAGGCATCGACGGCTATAAATCGTCCCTGCATGTTAGCTACCTGAACGGTTTTCACACCTTGAGTAAGTAGGTCTGATTCCAAGATAACCTCACTTGAGGCTGGATTTGGATAAAGCTTAGCTTCTGCCATAACGGGTTCAACCGCCGTAACTGTGTTGGCAGATCTGAATACCGGTGCAACTGCAAAGTCCCTAAATAACGTGGCTGTTTCGGTGCTGGCGTCGGTGCCGAACCAGTCCATGAGCATGGCCGCGTAAACCTGCCGGAAATCGGTCTGCATTTTTAGATTGTTGTTATCTAGATCGCTCAGATTCGGGTTTTTGCCCACCATTGGTGACTTTACGGCTGTCCCGAACACAAACATTGGAGCCGAAGTGCCGTGGTCGGTGCCGTAGCTGCCATTTGAAATGGCTCGTCGGCCAAACTCCGAGAAAGTCATGCCCACGACGCGATTATCTACTTTCAATTGGGTTAAATCGTTTTGAAACGCAAGGATCGCATCGGACAGGGTTTTGAGTAGATTAGCGTGTGTACCCGTAGTTGTATCTGTAGCCACAACCTGAGCGGCATGGTTGTCGAAGCCGCCCATCGTTACATAATACACCTTCGTTTGCATACCTCCGCTAATAAGTCGGGCAATGATTTTAAGCTGGGCCGCAAGAGTGTTGGAAGCCGGATATGTAGCCAGGTTTTTCCCTTTACCGGCCGCTGTTTTAATTTGCCCCGCGTAGCTCACCGAGCTAGCTTGCTGCTGCCGGATATAGTCAATCTGCTGACCAGCATAACCCGTTAGGTTTGTTGTGGGGACGTTAGGTGTATCGCCAACCAGCCGCGCAAATGTATCCGGGTCCTGTAATACGATAGCCATCGAATCGGTAGGGCCGAGCAAGGTTGTTGCTGTCACGTAGCCGATCTGAATGGCTGGCGGGTCGGGCATTTTATCGGTTGGATAATTGGCAGGGAAGCCGGGAAACTGTTTATCGAGATAACGCCCGGCCCAGCCTGAAGTAGCCGTTTGGGTAGAGTCAACGGCGGTCATCCAGATATCGCTCGCCCGGAAGTGCGAGAAGTTTGGCGTGGGATACGACACCCCCTGAATGATACTCAGTTTACCGTCGTTAAATAGCTGCTGCATACCGGTCATGGATGGATGTAAACCGGTAGCCGCATAGTTTTTCAGCTTAAGCGCTTTAGCCTCAGGAATAGCGATGTTCCCTCGGAAATTGGAAGCGGTGTAAACGCTCATCTGGTCGAGTGGGATAACCGTGTTAAGGCCATCATTACCCCCCTGTAACTGAATGATAACCAGCACCCGGTCGCTTTGGTCGGCCAGGCTAATTAATGACTGGATAAACGACGACGGCCGGGCAAAGGCTTTCGCCCCGAAGCCATCAATCATGACCGGCAGCACCAGCGACGAAGCCGCGTATTGAAGAAAGTTTCTGCGTTTCATTTTAAAGAGCGAAAGGGTGAATGAGCGAAAGAGTGATTCGACGGCAGCTTTTCGCTCTTTAGATTTCAAACGATCTGATATTCAGCCATGCGGAAAATGTATTGCAGTAAAGCAGTTAGTTTCAGTTGAACCGCTTGCTTTTTAGCTGCATCATTGTGCGATTTAATGTAGTCGTTCCATTCGCCGGTCCACTCGTAACGCGGAATGGAATTCAGCAAAACCGTGTCAGTCAGGAAATCTTTCTGGGCTTGATCGAGGGAAATACTCAGCAACTGAGCTGTTATATCGTTTACTAGCTTAGCTGGGTCAGTTGGGTCAGATGTTGTTTTGGCGTACGTTAACGGGTCCACTACCGCTTTGCCTGCCAGTTTCTGAGCGCCGGTCGTCAGCATATCGCTAAAGTTACCGCGTAGTCCCAGCGTAGTTGAGTTAATCCACTGCTGATAATAGCCCGTCTGGTAAAAAGCAGTCCAGCCAAAAACGTTGGGTGGATTCAGTAAATCCTGCTGTTGCTCTTTAACGCGGGCATTGATATAGTTCCCAACCTGATAATAATTCGTGATATTTTGAGTAGGATCGGGGGCTTGTACACCCCAGAATCGGAGCGTTCCAACTACCAAATCCGTCGGTGATTTGATTACTGCTCCTCGCAATCCTGCGTCAAAAAAATGCTGACTCTGAAGCATGGCCGTCATGAGAGGTTTTATCTCAAAATTGGCCTTACGAAAGAGATCGGCGAGCGGTTGGATGAAATTAGTTTCGACATCAGCGGTTATGTCAGAATTAATGAACCAACGGTAGAGTTTTCGGCATATATAACGGGGCGTTTCGACGTTTTTGAGAATCATGTCCAGCAAGTCGTTCAGCTCATCCAGCCCGGCATTAGCGCCCGAGCGCCCCTTAATAACTGTGTTCTGATACGTTGCCGAAAACGTTTTATCCGTCGTATCGTGCTTATTAGCCCGGAAGGCACTGCTTATGGTTGCGGTTGTAGCGTCTCGGTAACCACTGTCGGCCCAGCCCGTCAGGACTTTCGCAGCCGCCCGTACATCGTCTTCGGTATAGCCGCCATTACGGCCAACCGTAAATAACTCCTGAAGCTCGCGAGCATAGTTTTCGTTAGCTGTACCAACTACATTCTGGTTCCCGTTCAGAAATCGCAGCATAGCCGGGTCCTGCGTGATAGCGACGACAAAGGCTTTGAAATTACCCAACGCATGCTGTCGGAGCAGGGCATTATACCGATACATGTACCGGTAGTCGTTGACCGTTGAATCGTTAGTGACGAAATGATTCGACCAAAACAGCGTCATCTTTTCGAGCAGCGATAAAGGCTGATTCAGCATCAGGTTTGCCCACCACATCTTCACATATGCTTCAAAAGTACCCTGATTGGTTTGGTCGAACGGCTGATCTGTAAACGTCTTGCTAGTCTTCAGATCAAGCGGAAGAGCCGGAGCGGGCTGGTCCGCTAGTAGCTTGGTGACGATCTGGGCGGCCGTCTGACCCGTTAAGGTCTTAATCTGATCGGGCGTAGGGCCAAAGGTTGCTCGTCGGAGCAAATAAGAAACCTGATCGGCCGTTAGCGGTTTTGTATACGCATCGAGTAAAGCCACGACATGATAGATTATACGGTTATCTTCTATTGACAATAAATATACTCATACCGTTTAATCAATGCCGACTAATTAACTGACTTTTAATTTTATATAAATATATAGTAACTACCTAAATTAATATAAAAAGCCCTGTAACTACTCAGTTTCAGGGCTTTTTATGCTTAGTTAAAAATACTCAATTATTTTTATAGCTGAGGTTGCTCGGCTATTAAAGTTTCGTCAACATGACCGGATGATCTGCGGTTGCCTGCCCAGAACCATAAAGCAGTAAAGGCAACGATCAGGATAATCGGGAACGTCATCATGGTTGACAGAGTAGCTTGACCGGCAGCTAATTCCAGCGCTGAACCGGTCTTGCCCTGGGCTGCGGCCGCAGCATGATCGGCATCGATCCAGCGACCAATAATTGGCTGGAAGATCGACGTGGAGAGCATACCTACTCCACCAATAATCGACATACCTAATGCGCCACTTAAGGGAACCCGCTGAGCAACGAAGCCAATCATAGTAGGCCAGTTAAAACATACGCCAAGCCCGAAGATAACAGCGGCTAAATAGGCGATTGGGCCGGTCACCGTGCTGAACATGTAAATACCGATCGTTGCCAAAACAGCTCCGCCAAGCAAAACGCCGGTTTGCCCCAATTGATCGACAACCGGACCGGTGAAAAGACGGCCAATCGTCATGACACCGAATGTCAGCGCCAGCACCAGCATGGCATCAGCTCCGCTGCTACTCAGCACAACGGCTACCCATTGGTTAGGACCAAATTCGGTGATAGCGGTCAGCGCCATGCAGCAGAATAAGGCAATGTACAGCGGAGTTAACATAGCCTGGAAATTTTTCGCTAGTGAGGTAACGCCTTCAACTTTTGGTCTAGGGAACGCCTGTCCGAAAAACAGGAATGCATAAACCACTGTCGGAAGCATAAGAACCCAGATCTGAGACTGCCAGGAAGCACCAGCATCGGTCATGAACTTAGATATTAAGCTACCGATTACAATACCACCAGGGAACCACATGTGGAACCGGCCCAGCATTTTGTTCAGGTTGTTGCTTGTGTACATATCGGCGATCATCGGATTACAGGCAGCTTCCGTACAGCCGTTTCCGAAGCCGATGAAGAATGTCGATAATAACAAGCCCGTATATCCAGTTGCATAAATGGTCAGCAAAATTCCCAGGGTGTGAGCCACCACGGCTACCTGCATAATCAGTTTAGGACCTACCGAATGATAGACGATACCGCCAATGACCATCGAAATGGGGAAGCCGAAAAAGAACATAGAGTTGATAAAACCTAATTGCTCGGCAGTCAGCCCGAATTCAGTACCTAACTGAGGCAGAATACCGGCCCGGATACTGAATGAAAAGGCCGTCGTGATAATGGCCAGACAACTGGCCAGAAATAGCCGTGAAGGATTAACAGCTTGGTTCATTTGCTACGAGAGGGGATTTAGTGAGTTTACAGAGTTGATTAAAAATTGTAAAGGCTTAACAGGGGAGAAACTCCCCGTTTATAGGTTGTTTTTGTGCAAAATTTCCGAAAAATAATGGAAAACCGCTAATTTTCGGACGGAAAATAGATTGGGCTATGGGACCGATTTGACGTGTACTGCCTGAAGGTTAGCGTTAGTTGCTGTGCCAGAAACTCTTGCGCTCATAAACGCCAAGTGGATCAGCGTAAACTTCGGACGACAAACTGCAAACAGAACAGTAAACCCGACCCTGTACTTCTCTTTACAACCTGTTACACTCAACTCACAGACAAATGCACAGAAAATTGCGAATGGGCATGGTAGGCGGAGGGCTCGATGCCTTCATTGGTTCAGTTCACCGCCGGGCAGCCGGGTTCGACAACGAAATCGAATTGGTGTGCGGTGTTTTCAGTTCATCACCCGACAAATCGAAAGCTACCGGTAAAGCGCTGTACCTACCCGACGACCGGGTTTATTCTTCGTTTGAGGAAATGATCTCAACAGAAAAAGCCATGCCCGAAGGCGAGCGTATGGATTTTGTTTCGATCGTGACGCCAAACCACATGCACTTTCCGCCAGCCAAGATGGCGCTCGAAAATGGCTTTCACGTGATGTGTGATAAACCGATGACGCTCAATCTGGAGGAAGCGAAAGAGCTGGCCGGGATTGTCGAAAAATCGGGGCTGGTGTTTGGCCTGACCCACAATTACACCGGTTACCCAATGGTTAAGGAAGCCCGCGATATGGTTAAGAACGGTAAGTTGGGCAAGATCCGGAAAGTGGTGGTTGAGTATCCGCAGGGCTGGTTGTCGAAAAAGGAAGAGGATAACGATTACAAACAGGCTATCTGGCGCACTGACCCGACTAAATCAGGAGCGGCTGGTTGTATGGGTGATATTGGTACCCACGCTGAAAATCTGGCCGAATACGTAACGGGCCTGCAAATCAGCGAGCTTTGCGCGGACTTAAGCACGTTTGTTCCTGGTCGCCAGCTAGACGATGATGGAAATGTGCTGCTGCATTTCGAGGGTGGTGCTAAGGGAGTTCTTCACGCCAGTCAGATTGCCAATGGCGAAGAAAACGCGTTAAAAATATATGTATACGGCGAACTGGGTGGTCTGGAATGGCATCAGATGGAACCGAATACGCTGAAATATAAAACCCAGGAAGGCCAGCGGATTATCCGTCCAAACGTGGGTGATCTGTCAGCGTCGGCCAAAGCGCACTGGCGGCTACCTTCGGGGCATCCCGAAGGTTTTTTTGAAGCCTTTGCCAACCTGTATCGTAACTTTGCCTACGCTGTGAAGGCGCACATAGAGGGCCGTGAGCCCGATCCGATTTACGACTTCCCAAGCGTTAAGGATGGCGTTCGGGGGTTGGCCTTCATCGACACCGTTATTGCATCGAATCAGTCCGATGAAAAGTGGACAAAATTTATATCATAAAACCAGAACGTAACCAAGCACATGGAAGACGTGGCAGAGTTAGTTGCTGAGCCCCAGGTGGATTACACCACCCAACCGAAGAGTCAGTTCCTGGACGATCTTGAAAATCGGCTTCAACAGTTCAAATTCCGCTGTATCAATGTATCCCGTGCCCTGCCAAAAGAATACGAAGCGCAACATTTTGCTCGTCAGTTGCTTCGTTCGTCCTCATCTGTAACGATCGATTTTCGGGCGATTCGCCGGAGCCGAAACCAGGCGGAATATGTAGCCAAAGTCGATGTTGCACTCGGGGCTTTAGATGAGCCGGTTTTCTGGCTCGAAACCCTCGCCTTCACTAACGTTATGCCAGCAGACCGCCTGCATGATCTGACTAGCGAAGGCCATCAGATTGCAACCATTTTATCCAAATCCCGTAAATCAGTGAGCGACTGAATTAAAGAGTGCAAGAGCGAAAGAGCGAAACCGGGCCGCCGGAGCGGAGTGATTGATGCGAACCAACTTCGCTCTTTCGCTCTTTCGCCTTTCGCTCTTTAAACAGCTCTTTCGCTTATTAGACCCTTATGCAAAAAATCAATGTTGGTGTCGTTGGCACCGGATTTATTGGCCCCGCACACATCGAAGCCCTGCGTCGCCTGCCGAATACGAACGTACTTGCGCTCTGCGAAGTAACCCCCGAACTGGCTCGTCAGAAAGCCGATCAGTTGGGTATCGAACGAGCCTGCACGTTTGAAGAACTACTCGGCATGGAAGACATTCAGGTGGTTCACATTTGCACGCCCAACTTCCTGCACTACTCGCAGTCGAAGGCGGCTCTGGAAGCAGGCAAGCACGTTGTCTGCGAAAAACCGCTGGCTAAAGATCTGCACGAAGCGGCAGAACTGGTAGAGCTTGCTAAGAAAACCGGGCTAGTTAATGCGGTGCACTTCAACCTGCGTTATTATCCGCTGGTTCGGCAGATGAAAGTGATGCGCGAAAAGGATGATCTGGGTGAAGTGTACTCGGTAATCGGTTCTTATTTACAGGACTGGCTTTTCTACGACACCGACTACAACTGGCGTCTCGAACCCGACAAATCGGGCGATTCGCGGGCCATCGCCGACATTGGTTCTCACTTGATGGATAGTCTGGAATACATTACGGGACTGAAAACCGTTGCGGTAATGGCCGATTTCAACACGGTTCACAAAGTCCGGAAGAAGCCGCTGAAACCGGTTGAAACGTATTCGGGCAAGATGCTGAAACCGGAAGATTATGCCGACGTGCCCATCAATACCGAAGACCACGCTAACGTATTGTTGCGGTTCGATAACGGTAATAAGGGCGTCATTACGGTATCGCAGGTATCGGCTGGACGCAAAAACCAGATGAAATTGGAGATTGCCGGAGCGAAGAAAACCTATGCCTGGAACTCGGAAGCACCTAACCAAATGTGGATCGGTAACCGCGACGGTGCTAACGAATCGTTCCTGCGCGACCCATCGCTGGCACACCCTGAAGCGCGTTCGGTGATGTCGTTCCCGGGTGGTCACAACGAAGGTTTCCCTGATACGTCGAAGCAGTTATTCAAGGAGGTTTACGAAGCCGTTGCCGCCGGAAAACAACCCGAAAGCCCGACGTATCCAACCTTCGCCGATGGTTACCGTGAGCTGCTGATCTGCGAGAAAATCTTGGAGAGTAATCGCAAGCAAGCGTGGGTGGAGATTTAATAGTGATTCGTTAGTACGAGTTGTAAAGTCATGGAATATCAAAAAAAATATAGCGATATCATCACTATAGAACCTGGTAAGCGGGGCGGAAAACCTTGTATACGAGGAATGCGCATTACAGTTGGTGATATTTTAGGCTGGTTAGGAGGAGGAAGGACGGTTGAAGAAATCATTGATGACTTCCCTGAATTAACCCGCGAAGATATTCAAGCGGCTTTGCTTTTCGCTGCGGATCGAGATAATGGCACAATGCTAATGGCTGCATGATCCAACTCTTATTCGATTAGAATATATCATTCAGAGTGGTAAAGCAGTTGAAGGTCACATTTCCAGATGCGCTAGGCGTTCGGGAATGTGGCCTGTATAATGCTGACGATTACGAAATCTGGGAATACGCCCGGCTGAACCAGTATACAGTTGTGACCTTCGATAAGGACATTCCGACTATTGGCTCCGTAAAGGGTTTTCCACCGAAAATCATCTGGTTACGGACGGGCAATCTTAGTAATTCAGCTATTGTTTCTCTTTTTGTTGATCACCTTGATCAATTCATCTCTTTTATTGCTAATGAAAAAATAGGGTGCCTAATGGTTTACTCTAACTCTTCTGCTGATAATCAAACCATAGAAGAATGAAAACAATGAAAGGTCCGGGCATTTTTCTTGCCCAGTTTTTAGGCGATACGGCCCCATTTAATTCGCTTGAAACCATTGCTAAATATATGGCCGATCTAGGCTATAAGGGTATTCAGATACCGACCTGGGACCCGCGTATGATCGACCTGAAGCAAGCGTCGGAAAGTCAGACGTACTGCGATGAATTCAAGGGTAAGTTGACTGACATTGGTGTCGAAATCACGGAATTAGCTACTCACCTTCAAGGGCAGCTAGTAGCCGTTCACCCGGCGTACGGTCCCATGTTCGACGGATTTGGTCCGGCTGAACTGGCTGGTAAGCCCAAAGAGCAGCAGGCTTGGGCCGTTGATCAATTGCTCATGACCGCCAAAGCCAGTAAAAATCTAGGGCTAAAAGCGAGCCCAACGTTTTCGGGAGCGCTGTTATGGCCATTTATTTATCCGTGGCCGCAACGTCCGGCAGGTCTGGTTGAAACGGGCTTTACCGAACTGGCTAACCGGTGGCTGCCGATTCTGAACGCCTACGACGAAGCAGGTATCGATTTGGCATATGAGTTGCACCCCGGTGAAGATCTGCACGACGGTATCACCTTCGAGATGTTCCTTGAAAAAGTGAATAATCACCCACGCGCTGGGATTAACTACGACCCGAGTCACTTCGTATTACAACAACTCGATTACTTGCAGTTCATCGATTTCTATCACGATCGTATTTACGCTTACCACGTGAAAGACGCCGAGTTTAACCCAACGGGTAAGCAAGGTGTCTATGGTGGTTACCAAGGCTGGGTAGAACGGGCTGGCCGATTCCGCTCATTAGGTGATGGCCAAGTGGATTTTTCGGGCATTTTCTCCAAACTAGCGCAGTACGATTATGATCGCTGGGCTGTATTGGAATGGGAGTGTGCGCTGAAACACCCCGAGCAGGGAGCCGCTGAGGGTGCGCCCTTCATCGACAGCCATATCATCCGCGTCACCGAGCGTGCCTTCGACGACTTCGCCGGAACAGGTGCCGATGAAAGCTTTAATAAGAAAGTGCTGGGATTGTAAGTTGCATTCGTATTAATACTTTTTCGTGGTGTCGGGTTTGGGAGCCCGACACCACATTATTTTTGGCCTGTAATTATCCTATCAAAATTGTGCGCGTTTTCGGAGAAATAGCAGGGATTCCGGAAGGTAGTGAATTTGAAAATCGCTATTATTTATCGAAATATGGCGTACATAAACCGTTACGAGCAGGTATAAGCGGTTCGCAGGCGGAAGGTGCCGACTCGATTATTCTGTCGGGTGGGTACGAGGATGATGAAGATTATGGGGACGTTATTATTTACACTGGTCACGGCGGACGTAATCAAGTGACAGGAATGCAGGTAGCCGATCAACAGCTTACGCATCAGAATCTAGCCCTAGTTCTTAACGCTCAGCGCGGATTGCCTGTGCGCGTCATACGCGGATATAACCATCCTTCCGAATTTTCGCCCACTCATGGTTATCGATACAACGGTTTGTATCAGGTTGAGCGTTATTGGCATGAGAAAGGAGTGTCCGGGTTCTACGTCTGGCGCTTTCGCTTGGTTAAAATCATCAGTTGAGTTGATTCACGTTAAACCAAATAAACCAACTATGGCAGGTCAAGGATCGGGTGGTAACGTAATAGCTGCCCTTTGCAGTTTCTTCATTCCAGGATTAGGGCAGCTGTTGCAGGGACGGTTGCTAATGGCCATTGTGCAGTTTGTCATGGCCGGTGTTCTCTGGTTTTTCGTGCTCGGCTGGCTTGTTCACCTGTGGTCAATTATTGATGCTGCTCGCTACGATCCGACTAAATAACCTTAATTCGTCTTCGTAAATTACCACCAAAACGAAACCACAGGCATGGGTAAATTTCACGAATTCATTAAACCCACTCATCGGAAGTTTATTGAAGAGCAACACATCTTTTTTGTAGCCACCGCCCCGCTCAGTTCCGATGGACACGTAAACTTATCGCCCAAAGGATTAGACTGTTTTAGAGTCTTGTCAGAATCCAGAGTAGCTTATATGGATCTGGTTAGCAGTGGTAATGAAACGTCAGCCCATACGCTGGAGAACGGCCGGATTACGTTCATGTTCTGCTCATTTGAAGGCGCGCCTAACATCCTCCGACTGTACGGAAAAGGATTTACCGTGTTACCCGGTACGACACTCTGGGACGAATACGCGCCACACTTTACCATTTACCCAAGTACACGCCAACTTATTATAGCCGATATATCGTTGGTTCAAACTTCCTGTGGCTTCGGCGTGCCTCTGTTCGACTACACTGGCGAGCGGGATATCCATTTTGACTGGGCTGAGAAAAAAGGAAAGGATGGCTTATTGGATTACATGCAGGAGAAAAACAGGGTCAGTCTAGATGGCTTGCCAACCAATTTAGCCTTAGCAGAATGAGTCCTACTTTCTTCCCAACGCCAGTCGATTTTCGGGAGTGGCTGGCCGCTAACTACAACAAAGCCACTGAACTAGTAGTCGGTTTTTACAAAGTTGGTTCGGGAAAACCGAGTATGACCTGGTCGCAATCGGTAGATGAAGCATTATGTTTTGGCTGGATTGATGGGGTGCGTAAGTCAGTTGATGCGGATAGCTATTGCATTCGGTTCACGCCCAGGAAATCCACCAGTATCTGGAGCGCGGTCAACATTGCCAAAATGGAAGAACTGATCCAGCAAGGCCGTATGCAACCCGCCGGATTAGCTGCGTTCGAAAAACGACAAGAGGTCAAATCGAAGATTTATGCCTACGAACAGGGAGAAATTAGTTTGTCAACTGATTTTGAGGATGCCCTTAAAGCTGACGAAAAAGCCTGGGCGTTTTTCCAGAAACAGGCGCCTTCTTATCGAAAACTAGCGATCAATTGGGTTATGTCGGCTAAACAGGAAACGACAAAACTTAGCCGTCTTAAGAAGTTAATTGCTAACAGTGCAGAAGGGCGGAGAATATAGTTTTCTTTGACAGGACTAACATAATGAACATGATCCTTTTAATTCGCCTTGTTAACTCTATCGGTAATTGGTTTGACTGGTGAATCTGCTTTTGTTGACTGAATCTGTAGCAGCGCTTGCTTTATTACCGGATCATTCCTCGTGAGTACATCATTAATTGTCGGTACCACTGTCAAATCAGGTAAGATACCTCGGTTCGTGGGCTGCGATGCATCAACACCCGCCATATAGAAACCCAGCAGTGGAATGCCCAGGTCAATTTTGGAATTGGGTAGGTTTGTGACGGCGAAAAAGCCGCTATTATCACCCGCATAACCTCCGCCGGTTTCCTCGCCAATGAAAATACCGCGTTTGTCGGAGCGAAGGCGGCTGGCGAGTTCGGTCGTTACCGAAAAGCTGTATCCGTTGAGCAATACGTATAACTGACCATGATAAGCGTCGGCCTGCGGCTTTATTGAGCTTAAACCTCGCTGGATAGTCCAGACGTATTCGCCATTCCGTTTTTTGACCGCTAATCCTTTCGCCAACCGATAAATCTTGGGTGTCCAAGCTGGAAAGGACGGCTTCTGCTTTTGCCGAATTGCAATGCGATCATAATAAGGCTGAGGCTTATCTATCAGGTACGAATACAACGCAACGCCGAATGACTCTTCACCCCCTTCGTTATTACGCAGATCGAGAATCAGATTTGTGACTTGGCTATCTCGAATTTGCCGGAACGCATCTTTTAGAAACGTCTTAAATTTTGTCTCCTTATCCTCAGTCCAGAACCGCTCGATGGTCAACACCGCTGTGCGCGATGATGTTTTTGTATCATCGAGAAACGTCAGTCGGTGAGCGGGTTGCGATTTAGGCTTGTGGGCGTTGGTATAAGCGGTGATATCCTGTTTTGTTACAGCGGACAGCACAATAGTTGTATCGTTGCTGCTTGTTCGGTAGGTTATGGTAAAAGCGTCGGGAGCGGCAATAAACGTGGCGTAATAGCCTGAGAAAAAATGGTTAAGGTCGCCGTATTTAGCGGTCTGACTAAAACCGTCACCAAACGTCATATTTGGTAATAACTTCTGGATGATGGCAGCTATAGGCTGACTATTGATTGTCAGTAATTCTGTACCATCAGGTACGGAACTCTTACCATAACTCCCCATAATCCAGGCGCGGTTACCAACTATGTAGAGCCGAAGCGGGAACTGTTTGTCCGTCGCAAACGGATAATGTTCATCCTGACCGGCTGGTATCCATTTAACGTGACCGTCGCGGAGGGAAACCAGCAGGGGCATCATCGTCACGTAAAATTCCTGCTGCGTCATGGGGTGGTCGAGACGGGCCGCCGTGGCGCTAAACAGTGAATCGAATGTGGCTTTAGCGGTGTACCGATACATAGCCGGATGCACTTCTTCGAGAGCGTTTCGAAAATAGGTAAGGTCGCTCCGCAGCTGTTCGGGCTGGATGGTTTGGCCCAGTGCGGATATTGTTAATAAGAGAAAGAGGGAAAATAAGCGGTAATGCATGGCAGGGCGATTTGTTGTTAGTGAACAGGCCAAAGTTCTGCTGATTATTCGCTTTGCCCAATTGAAGGAGCCGCCAACCGTTGCCATTTTAGCCTGAGTCGTCGGGAATTGCGACTGAGTCACCAAACCGTTATTCACCCAGCCAAACTTTAAATTCCCCCGCTTTATCCCGACTAACCATTACCTCATCCTCGAACAAGGGCCGAAGGTTGATTTTCAGCTTGCCGTTAAAATGTAGATGTACTTTTTCAATTGACCGTAACTCGGCGATAATCTGCCGGTTAAGCCGAAAGAAGCGAGCCGGATCGATCATATCAGCTAGCTCGTCCATCGTATAATCGACCATCCAATCATGTTCGTCGTAGGTTTTGATAAACGACAGCCGGTTGCGGGAGTAGAAGTATGCAATCTCATCCACACTAACCGGTATCAGTCGCTGTCCTTGTTTCACCAGAAAACGTTCTCGGAACGGATGCTGTTGAGAATCAGACACCAAATTTGAATGAACTGGTGAAATCAGTTGGTTTGTCGAAACGCTCTGGCTGGTTAGATAGGCTAACAATTGAGCGATCTGAGCTCTTTGAGGAGCTAGTATTGTTTGCAGTGCCTGAAGTTTGGCAAACGCTCGCCGTAAATCGTCGACCTTAACGGGCTTAAGCAGGTAATCGATGCTATTTACCTTAAACGCCTGAATGGCAAACTCGTCGTAGGCCGTAGTAAAAATGACCGGGCAATTCACCGTTACCTGGTTGAAAATGGCAAAACTCTGCCCATCAGCTAGCTCAATATCCATAAGTAGTAATGCTGGGGTAATAGATTGACCAGCGCCGTTTTGCCGCAACCAGGTAACGGTTTCTTCGACGCTGCCCGTAATACCGACGACGTTAGCGGTTGGCTCAACCTGCTCGACGAACCGCTGGAGCTTACGAGCCGTCAGTTCTTCGTCTTCAACGATGAGGATATTCATAATCTTTGGATTACCTGGTTAGGTGTAACGGTTGGCCCGATCTGGGCCATAGGAGCAATCGCTGGTGGAATTAGCGAAATCATAACCTGAAAGTGACTGTCGGTTTGCTTTATAACCACCGCCGATCGGTTGATTAAGTGGTATTTAGCCTGAATATTGGCCAGGCCCGTTCCGTTGGAAGGAATAGTTTGCTGTTTCGGCCGGAGCGTATTGAGTACAAACAAATTACTAGCCTCGTCGGTGTAAATTCGGATTTGCAAGGGGCGACTGGGCAATACCGTATTATGTTTGACGGCGTTTTCAACCAGCAGTTGCAGTGTGAGTGGAGGTAACAGAAACAAATTATATCGCTCATCGACAGCCAATTCGAGCGAGACGCCCCGGCCAAAGCGGGTTTGCAGTAGGTGAAAATAAGCTTGAATAAACTGAAGCTCGTTATCTAATGTTGTTAGAGACTGATCGTTGGTTTGCAGTACATAGCGATACACAGAAGCCAGTTCGTCAATAAACGCTTCGGCCCGAATTGGATCATCGCTCACCAATGACGACAATGTGCTTAAGCTGTTAAACAGAAAATGCGGATTGATCTGAGACTTCAACGAATCAAGCTGGCGTTTCAGATTTTCCTGTTTTAGTCGCTCGGCTTCATAATAGGTCTTCCACCATTGTCGATACAGGTACTGTCCTTCGTAGATGGCTAGAATCGATACGATAAAAACAAACGGCACTAATACATTAATCCAGTAAGCGCGGGTTGACAAAGGATAACCCCAAAACTTGGTTATGTCGTACAAATATGTAATCAGCAGCCGCTGACCAGTAATAACTACAACTAACCAGATTATCTGATAGAGAATTCGGGGCGTTGTCTGGCTTAGCAACGGATACCGACGTCGGGCCAATATTGTTCCTATTCGGCTAATCTCCCACACCAGAATACACTCGATGATGCTCAGAATGAGAGTCTTAATCAAGCTGTGATGATGCGCGTCATTATCAGGGCGGTAGAATATAAAATTAGACAGCACAGCCAGCAATGGTACGCCTACCAATCGTAACCATCTGTCATTAAGTTGATTCATAGTTCGCCACTGCTTTATGTCAAATATGATTAAAAGCTTCTCCTACACCAAGTAGGGTTGATTGAAGCGTCGAAAAAAAAGCCTCGGTAGTTGAAAAATCTGACCAGGATGAAGTTTTCTTTCTGACAGGGTTAACATGATTGACAAGAGTTCCGGATTTTTAATCCTTTTTTATCCCACCAGCCCTGCTAGGAAAAATACTCGTGCCTATATTCGGGCTTCCAGATGGGCTAACTCGATGAAAAACCGATTGACTCTATTCTCCTTCCGCCGTTTATTTCTTCTTTTTTTCGTATCTATTACCCTAAGTCAGATTGGTTTAGGGCAAACAAAGCCTGCTTTTCGCGTTGTCGCAATCGCCGAAAAAGGCGGTGGTGTGCACGCGCCGTTTGTGGCTGAGGCTAAAAAATGGCTGGCGCAGGTAGCGACCGAGAACAATTTCACGATTGATTACATCGAGAATACCGACTCCATCAACGATGCGTTTCTGGCAAAATATCAATTATTTATTCAACTGAATTATCCACCGTATATGTGGACCGACACCGCCAAAAAAGCATTTCGGAAATACATTGCCGATGGCAAAGGGGGCGGCTGGGTTGGCTTTCATCATGCGTCGCTACTGGGTGAGTTCGACGGTTACCAAATGTGGCCCTGGTTTTCAGAGTTTATGGGCGGCATTCGCTATAAGAATTACATTGCTTCGTTCGCCAAGGCAACGGTGCATGTTGAAGCGAAAAGCCATCCGGTTATGAAGGGTTTACCGGCTACGTTTGTAGTGGAGAAAGAGGAGTGGTACACTTATAACAAGAATCCACGCCCGAACGTCAAGGTGCTGGCAACGGTCGACGAATCGACGTATGAGCCAGATTCCAACATCAAAATGGGTGGCGATCACCCGGTTATCTGGTCAAACGAGCACATGAAAGCCCGCAATGTCTATATTTTCATGGGCCATCACCCTAATTTGTTTAAAAACGACGCGTTCGTGAAAGTCTTCCGAAACGCCATTTTCTGGGGTGCGGGGAAGTGAACCGAGCGTTTTTGTCATCCCGACGCAGGAGGGATCTTCGGTAATAGACACTTTAAGATCCCTCCTGCGTCGGGATGACAAAAACGCTAATTGAATACTTTAACAATGGCTAATCTCAATGATTCGAAAACTATTTAGTGTTGTCTTTTTTATATTGATTGCCCAACTTACACTGCTCGCACAGGATGTTAAAGTGCTAACAAATCAGGTAGGCTACGAATCCGCAAAAGCCAAACGAGCAATGGTTATGGCTGATCGTCAATTGGCTATCCCGACCTTCCAGCTTATCAATACAACGACGGGTAAAGTCGCTTACTCGGGAAATCCCGTATTTAACGGTCCGGTTAGCAAGTGGAAAAATTGGGTATTCTGGACTATCGATTTCAGTCTGTACACAACTGAAGGAACGTATCAATTGCAGGTAACGATACCAGGAAAAACGGTTTCGTCATATCCGTTCACTATCGGTAAGGCCGTATTGGAACAATACACACTGTCCGATGTGGTCTATTATTTTAAAGGGCAGCGTAGTTCCGGATTGCTGGACAAAGCTGACCATAAATTGGTGCTGTCGGGTCGGTCATCCGACACGCTCGACGTACACGGCGGTTGGTACGACGCCACCGGTGATTATGGCAAGCACCTGTCGCACTTAACGTTTTCGTCGTACTTCAATCCGCAGCAAATAACCTTAACCGCTTATAGCCTGCTGAAAAGTTATGCCCAACTGACCAAGCGCAAAGGGTCTGATTTTCGCCAGATTAACCGCCGATTACTCGATGAGGCCATGTACGGCACTGATTATCTAGTTCGGGTGCAGGCTAAGGATGGATCGTTTTACCGGTCGGTGAAAGCGCCGGGGCCGGGTAAATTACCGAAGGATCGGGTGATTCAGTCAGAAGATAAGGCTTACCGAATCAAACAGTCGAAAGATCAGACGCTAGCCAGTACCGCCGATGAAACCAATTGGCGACGGTATCAAGTGAGCTACCGGTCGGGTGGGGGCATGGCGATTGCGGCACTGGCGATGGCTTCTACGTATGAGCCTGACCAGACGGGTGATTTCAGGCCAGCTGATTATCTGAAAGCTGCTGAAACAGCATTTGCCTTTCTGGAAAAGGAAAACTTGGTCATGACTAATGATGGCAAAGAGAACATCGTAGACGATTATTGCGCACTGACAGCGGCTACAGAATTATATGTCGCCACGAAAAAAGAGGTCTATAAACAAGCTGCTGATAGTCGGGCGAAAAAGTTGCTGAACCGCCTGACTTCCTGGAAATCCTACCGTGATTATTGGCGAGCTGACGAGCAAGACCGACCGTTTTTCCACCCCTCCGATGCGGGTTTGCCGGTGACGAGTCTGGTTTATTATTACCCATTGGCGTCAGTCGAAACGCAAAAGGCTATTCGGGCAGCTATTAAACGCTCAATGACCTTCGAACTGTCCGTGACCAACGAAGTAAAGAATCCATTTGGCTACAGCCGGCAGTTGGTACAGGACACACTCAGCAACCGACGCAGCACATTTTTCTTTCCGCATAGTAGCGAGGCCTCTCCCTGGTGGCAAGGCGAAAATGCCCGGATTGCCTCAATGGCAGCCGCTGCACGACTCTGCGCGCCCTTGTTTATTGACGATAAGCCGTTTCAAAGCCGTTTGGAGAGCTTTGCCCTTGATCAATTAAACTGGATATTAGGCCTAAATCCGTACGATGCCTGCATGTTGCAGGGAAGTGGACATAATAATCCGGCCTATGGATTTTTTGGTACATTCGAATACACCAACGCGCCGGGCGGGATCGTCAATGGCATTACGTCAGGGATAGACAATGAAGACGATATTGATTTCAACCTGTCTTACAAAATGACCGGTAAAGACAGCGACTGGCGCTGGGCTGAGCAGTGGTTACCCCATGCCGCCTGGTATTTGCTGGCCATTTCGGTTGGACAAGATTAACGAAATTATGCCCGAATCAAGCAACAACTTATTCTTCAGGTCGGAGCTTGACTGGAATAAGTACCGCCATCTGTTTGAGGAGATTACTGTGCCTGCTAAAACGACATTGTTGCATGAAGGCGAAGTATCCAGGCAGGCCTTCTTTATTAAAAAAGGCTGCCTTCGAGTTTGGTTTGACAACGATGGTAAAGACGTAACATTTCAATTCTTCTTTGAGAATCAGGGCGTTTCGTCAATCGAGAGTTTTAATTCTGGACAGCCAAGCCTGTTTAGTATCGAAAGCATCGAACCGTCGGAGTTGCTGGTGATTTCCAAGCCGAACATGGAATGGCTGATTCGGGAGCTTCCGGGTTATCAGGCATACGTTCAGGCGCATATTTTGCAGCGGATGAACCACTACGCCCGGCTGTTTCTGTCTCGCATTAAGAATAATCCGCAGGAACGCTACCTCGAGCTACTGGCCGAAAATCCACACATCATCCAGCGCGTGCCACAACATTATATTGCCTCGTATTTGGGTATTACCCCTGTATCGCTCAGTCGCATTCGGAACAAGGTGCTGGCTAACAAAAAGTAAATCGCTCAGCGTTTCTTAACAATTGTTATCGTGCGATGGCAATGGTCAGTTGGACCTTTGTCAAAACAAAACACGATAACTATGAAAGCTGCCGTGATTCATCAATTTGGCGAAGCGCCCCGCTACGAAGATTTCGCCGATCCTGTTCCTCAAACAGATAATGAAGAGTTGTTAATGGTGAAAGCCGCGTCTATCAAGAACATCGACAAAGGGCAGGCGCGTGGGATTCACTATGATCGATTTAAAACGTTCCCTGTCGTTTTAGGCACCGATGGCGTTGGCATATTAGCCGATGGCAGCCGTGTTTTCACGTTTTTCTCTGGTGCGACGATGGCCGAAAAAGCGCTAGTCCGTAAAGGTAGTTATGTGCAGTTACCCGATACGATTGACGACGTAAAAGCGGCTGCTATCCCTAATCCTGGCTTGTCGGCCTGGTTTTCGCTGGCTTACCGAGCGGCTTTAAAACCGGGAGAAACGGTGCTAATTAATGGCGCAACCGGTACAACCGGAAGGCTGGCGATTCAACTGGCTAAATATTTTGGTGCCGGTAAAGTAATCGCCACCGGCCGAAACCCACAATCACTGGCAACTCTACCTACTCTGGGTGCCGATACGGTTATCTCACTGGTCCAGCCCGACGACGAATTGAAGTCCACTCTAAAAACTGAATTCGAGAAGACGCCTTTCGACGTAATCATTGATTACACTTGGGGACATCCGGCCGAAATTCTGCTCAGCGTACTGGCGGGCGATAGTCTATTAGCCGCAGCGCACCGAACCCGATACGTAACGGTTGGCGAAATGGCTGGCCCAAACATTCAATTACCGTCCGCCATATTACGTAGCGCAGCTATTGAACTTTATGGCGTCGGTGGGGGCAGTGTTCCCAAAGAGGTTATGCAGAAAGTACCGACTGAAATCTTACCAAAATTGTTTGATCTCGTCGCATCGGGCAAACTGATCATCGAAACAGAGGCCGTGCCACTTAAGGATGTTGAACGGGCTTGGCAACAAAATGGAGCCAGCGGAAAACGACTGGTGCTGATTATGTAAAGAATGTGGACGACCCTTGCATTAGACTGTTTTTGTTATCCCGACAACGGAGGGATCTCAAATTATCCTGTTCAAGAATATCCCTCTGTTGTCGGGATGACAAAAAAATAGCTGTGTAGTAAATTCTAAATGACTTCAATTAAAACAATTTCACAATCCGGGCTAATGCTGACGAAATGAGCAGCATGACCGCAACCAAACCCAGGCCATAATAAAGGCCAAAGGATTCGGCGACAAAACCAATTATTGGCGGGCCAGCCAGAAAGCCAATGAAGCTAAACGTCGCAAACGTAGCCAAACCAGCCGCTGGTGGAATTCCAGGTACGCGCATTGATGCGCTGTAGAGGATTGGTGCACCCAGCGAACAACCTGCGCCAAGTAGCGCAAATCCGACTAAAGCTGTTGGTGGATACGGGAGCGCAATGGCCAGCAGCAAACCGGAAGCGGCTAATAAACTACCCAGCTGAAGCCAGCGTTTGGCGCCAATTTTAGGTAGAATAGCATCGCCAACGAAACGAAGGCTAGTCATGGTTAGCGAAAAAGCGCCGAACCCTAAAGCCGCAATTTGACTACTAGCTCCCAACGTTTCGCGCAGATAGACCGCGCTCCAGTCGAGAGCGGCTCCTTCGCCCATTGCTACCGCTAGTCCGATCACGATCATAATCAGCAAATCCTTGTTCGGCAACACAAACGACGAGCCGGTTTTCTCGCCCGAATCGGTGCGGCTACTCGAAGGAATTGTGCTCAGCGTCGGTTGGAGCAAAAATGTTACTAACAAGACTACACCGGCCATGATAGCCATGTGTGCGGATGGCGACACATGCAGCGCAATAACGGCACCGGCAATGCCTGAACCTAGTAAACCACCTAAGCTCCACATGCCATGACACGACGACATAATCGAGATACCCTGCGTTCGCTCGACGTTGGTAGCTGTTGTGTTCATCGCTACGTTGATGAGCGCGCTGGCTAACCCTACTAGAAACAACCCAAAGGCCATAACTGCGGTATTAGGGGCATTAATGGGAATACAGATGGCCAGTGTTAACCCGACTGCCGACCAGAAACAAGCTCGCGTTTCGCCAAGTTTGGCAATAATCCAGCCAGTCATTGGGTTCATAACCATTAGACCAATGGGCATTGCAAACAGCGTCAACCCCAGGTCCGAATCGGAGAGGTGTAGTTTCTCCTTAATGTGCGGAATGTGCGCAACCCAGCTACCAAACAGCAGGCTGTCGGAGGCAAAGACCAGTCCTACAGCCAACGCCTGCCGATTCAGAAAAAACGTCAGCAGGTTTTGGATGAACACGTTGCGATTGAATTTGTTGAGTGAGATGGTTGTATTCATGACACAAAAATAGCCGGTCGCATCCGGCTATTTTTACAATCTATTATCTGCTATTAATGCTGTATTGACCATTTCGGGTTAATACTTACTCATTCATTGTTAACGCTGTATTATTTTTGAGATGTCCCACCATTGCTTTCCGCAACTTTTCAACCTTAGGTAGCGATACCCGCTGAATGTATGGTTGATCAGGGTGCAGTGCAAAGTAATTCTGGTGGTAATTCTCGGCCGGATAAAAAACTGTGATTGGCGTTACCTCGGTTACTACCCGATTCGGATAATGTTTTGATTCATCCGTACGTTTGATAGCCGCCTGAATTTCAGACTTCTCTTCTGGCGTCCGGTAAAAAGCCACCGACCGGTAATCACGCCCAACATCGGGTCCCTGGCGGTTTAAAGTCGTGGGATCATGACCAGCGAAAAAAGCGTCGAGCAGTTGCGAATAGCTAATCACTTTCGGGTCATAATAGACTTGCACGGATTCGGCATGGCCTGTTTCGTCGGTGCCAACCTGCTCATAAGTTGGATTTTTGACGTTACCACCCGCGTAGCCCGAAACTACTTCCCGGACGCCTTTAAGCTGGTTCATACCTTCTTCCAGCGCCCAGAAACAGCCACCAGCAAAGGTTGCTACGGCTTCGCCCGGTTTAAGGGTAGGTAATTTTGCGGGCGTGTAGTCTTTCGACTGACCCTGTGCGCAGCCTGCCAGTAACAGCAAACTCAGCGCATATAGATGAATTCGTTTCATTTCGTTTTTGATAACATCCTGTTGATATATAAACGTTTAAAATGAGTTTGCGGTTTCTTAATCGGCCTTCTAGTGGCACAATATGATACATTTGTGATACTTGTAGGTAAGTAGCTATGAAACTCCAGTTTGAAAAAATAGAACCTGAGATCGGAAGTTCGTTTCGAGTGGTTCACGTTACCGAAGGCGAACCGTGCCGTCTGTTCTGGCATTACCATCCCGAATACGAAATTGTGTTTATGCCCTTCGGAAATGGGCAGCGACGCGTAGGTACCAATGTATCGGCCTACGAAGCGGGTGAACTGGTATTTATTGGTCCTAATCTGCCCCACCTGAATTTTAGTTATGGTAAAGAAGGCCAATATGAAGAGGTTGTGGTTCAGATGCGCGGGGATTTCATGGGAGAAGCGTTTCTGCAAAAGCCAGAACTAGCCAATGTTCGGCGGTTGTTCGAACGGGCGCATGCAGGGTTAACATTTGGGACAGCCACTAAACAGCGCGTTGGTCCCGGGCTGATGCAATTACTCCAGCAGCCGCCTTTCGAACGATTTTTAAGTTTGTTACGGGTGCTCCAACAACTGGCCGATGCTATGGACGCGCAGCCGCTTCATGCCGACGGGGTTCATTTTGACCTTAATCCGAAAGAGCAGGAGCGGGTAAACCGGATTTGTCAATACGTTGAGCAGCACTATACTGAGCCAATCGATATGAACGCCGTAGCGGATTTAGCCAGCCTGACAGTGCCAGCTTTTTGTCGTTACTTCAAACGCATGACTCGGCTAACCTTTACGGATTTCGTAAATGAGTACCGGGTTAATCAGGCCCGGCGACTGTTGGATTCGGCGCGTACGGTGGCCGATGTCGGCTTTGCTGTAGGATTCAATAATCTGTCGCACTTCAACAAAACATTCCGGGCCATAACGGGGCAAACGCCCAGCGATTACCGGAAAGCGTTGACTGGCTTACCACAGTAAACACTCATTGTTGGTCATTCATAGTTATTGGTTGGTTAGTGTCGTTGGTCAACTAATAGTAGCACCAATAAAATCATAAAAAATGATGACCAACACGGTATATCCTCGTCGTATAGATAATTGTAATCAAACCTACCAACGACTATATTCGCATTATGACCCCTAACCGTAGACTTGACCAATTAGAGCCATTAATGGCTGATGCTCTTCAGAAGATTGACCGCCTAATCGAAGGGCAAGGCCAGCTTGTTGAGGTGACTACCAGTATAAAAGCCGAACTTGATGAAGTTAAAGGCGATCTTGTTGAGGTAAAATCAGATCTTACTGAAGTTAAAGGCGACCTGGTTAGCCTCAATAAGATCGTTAGTAAAGTTGAGGCAACTGGGCAAATCACTGCTAATGGATTAGCGAATCTGACAATTTCCAGCCAGAAACAATTTGAAGAGCTAAAAGCTGGCCAGGAAGAACTGCGAACTAACCAACAACAGTTAAAAATTGGCCAGGAAGAACTGCGAGTTAGCCAACAACAATTAAAGACTGACATAGGAGAATTGAAGGCTAACCAAGATCTATTAAAAGCGGGTCAGGATGCCATCATGAACTATTTATTAGAAAAGCTTCCCTAAAAGAAGTTACGGAACAAGTAAAGCCGTTTTTTTGACTTCATGCTGCCTTCCATAGATATAACGCAAAGCCAGCCCAAATCCCCAGCCGGTACCATTTGACGTAACAGACGCTGGCTGGCCAGCGCCACTATTGACTTTATAAGTCAGATCAGACCGTAGCGCATTGCCTAATCCCCAATATTTACGAAGGTAAAGCCCCAGTTCCAGGAAAGAAGAGATTCGGGTCGTGTAATCAAATCCGGCTTCGGCCAAGCCAGTAATTTGACTAGATGAGGTTGTAGTCATATCGAGTCGGATTGAATCGAGACGATTACGGCCTCGTGTGCTATAACCGGTAAAGACTAGATCATCCAATTGCTGGCCGACGTTGGGAATCAGCCATGCCCCCGCTGTAAGCCAGAGCCCCGAACTGTTGGCTGCTTGTTTGGCCGAGCCAAGCCGCCGTTTGATGCGTATCGGAATACCGTTGCCAACGTTCTGATAATTGAAAACAAAAGGCTGCGGTGAATTTGCCAGCGTGATGTTGAGCTGAACCGGCGAATGGGTATAACCAGTTTCAACGCTCCAGACTGTGTGGTAGGTATAACCCAGCAGTATGCTCCAGAAGGATTTAGTCAGGGTAGTACTGCTAACTAATCCGTTAAATGATTCAGTTAAGTTGCTGATATCGCTCCGAAATCCTCCTTCGGCGGCTACGTACCAGAGTTGTGTTTCTCTAAGTTGCCGATTCGATAGATAATCCCCTCCTTGTTTTCGCACGTATCGCATCACGTTTGGTTGGCGGTGAGCTGGATTATCCTCCGGGTCAGCCGTCAGCACTTGCCTGCGCATAACCGGAGTTTTATAATAATTTGTATCCGGGGCGACTTCCTGAGCCAGCGCCGACAGGGACAGACCGAAGAAAAAAGGAAGCAGCGAGATGTATTTCACAGGAACTGGCTGATCTGATGGAACGAGTTGATAATCTTATACGAATTACGCAAATTCTAGCGCTTGCGTTGCGAAAGCAGCAAAGCCTGAACGCGATTGTTTTCTACAGGATTAACATGATTCGTTCTCTACAAAAATCATGTTAATCCTGTAAATCCTGTCGAAAACAAATTGCCTTGTGGCAGTTTTTCGTAATTGGTCACTTGGTTTACATTTTTCGTCAGCGACCGCCTGATGGGTTTGGCGGACCTTTGTCATGAACAAATCGACGCACAAACCAAATGGATACGAATTTTCATACTCTCGTTTTAGGCGCAACCGGTAGCATTGGCTATGCCGTAACCGCTAACCTACTCGCCCGTCAATTGCCCGTAACGATCCTGGTTCGTAATCGGGCCAAAGCTGAAGCACTATTTCCTGACGAGTCAACGCTTACCATTGTGGAAGGTGATGCGCAGGATGCAACTTTACTCAATCGAATCGCAGCTAATAATGATTTCATATTTCACGGTATCAATTATCCTTACGATAAGTGGTTTGGTAACATGGATACCGTTACAAAGAAGGTTATCGATGCTGCCGCACAAGCTCACGCAACCATCGTTTTTCCAGGTAACGTCTACAACTTCGGTAACACCAGCGAGCCAATTCGAGAAGATAGCCGGCCGCAACCATGCACCCGCAAAGGCCAGTTGCGGGTCGAACTCGAAAGCATGCTGGAAGAAGCTGCAAACGCTGGTAAATGCCGTGTTATCAATGTTCGGTTGCCAGATTTCTGGGGGCCAAATGTGCTAAATGAAGGCGTAAAGCCAATCTTCGAAAACGCCCTAAACGGCAAAGCGCTCCCCTGGCTTGTAAACGCCGATATTCCGCACCAAGCTGTTTACACGAAAGACGCGGCCGAAATCACCGTGCGACTGATGCTGCGGGAGGCTAACCGTACCGATGCAGGAGATGATGCCTATCAAGTCTGGAATTATGGCGGGACGACGGTGCCATCAATTCGGTCCTGGTTTGGTAAAATAAACGCCCTGACCGGTAAGCCGCTGAAAATTCAGCTTTACAGTCGATTCATGGTCAGCTTGCTAGGACTGTTTATGCCTGTGCTGCGAGAGGTTAAGGAAATGCTTTATCTCTACGAAAACACTATTCTGCTAGATGATCGAAAGGTACTGGCCCTCTTTCCTGACTTCCATCCAACGTCCATGAAGCAAGCCCTAACCGAGACCCTTACATGGTTTTCAGAACACGAATTAAAGCGCCCATTCACACCTGTATCAGAGAAAGCATTCAGATAGCTTCTGAACTGTGGCGATTAGCAATAAAATAAATCATGTGATTTTTTCTAAACAGTATTATTGAAATGAAAACGCTCTTAAAATCAGAAGAATTAATTCAGTTTCTCGGGGCTATTTACCTGTTCTCTCACCTAAATTTTGCCTGGTGGTGGTTTCCGGCATTGATTCTGGCCCCTGACTTAAGTATGATTGGTTATGCTGTTAACCCAGCGGTCGGAGCGGTGCTATATAACATCGTGCACCACAAGGGATTAGGCATTGTGATTGGTTTACTTGGTCTGGCAATGAGCAACCAAATCCTAATGCTGACCGGTATTATCCTCTTTGCCCATTCGAGCATGGACCGGATGCTGGGCTACGGCCTGAAGTACTTCGACAGTTTCAAGCATACGAGCTTAGAGAGTTTGTAACACGACCCGGCCGCGTTACATCAGTTTTACAACCCAAACTGGTTGCCCTACCGTTTGCTGACGGATTTTTTCGGGAACCGTGATGCTTAATCCGTCCTTTGTTTTGGTCACTTTCAGTGACTGTGTAGTGCCCAAAACGGTAGCTTTAGCAATGGATGTAGCAAGGGTGGGAAGCGTAAAACTAGCCGGAATCTGATTTTCTGACTCGCCGGGCAAGTACGATGCGTAAACCGATTTCCCATTCGACGTAAATGCCCATTGGCCCTGCCGGTACGGTGCAAGTGGCTTGGTGCCGTAAATCGATTCGCCATTAACGGTCATCCATTTGCCGATTTCGGCCAGCCGCTGATAAGCTTCTTCGTGCCACTCACCATCGGGACCGGGAGCGATATTGAGCAGGAGATTACCGTTTTTGGCGACGATATCCACTAGCAACTGTACCAGTTTACGGGTTGGCTTAAAGTTCTCTTTCGGAATATAGGACCAACTGGCACCCATTGTCAGGCAACTTTCCCACGGAATCGGCATATAATGATCAGGGACAGATTGCTCGGGCGTTACGTAATTCTCGAACTCTCCCGACACCGTGCGATCAACGACCAGCAAACCCGGTTGTTTCTGACGAGCCATACCAGCAATGCGCGCCATGTTAATGTCCTGATTATAAGGAATAGTACGTTGCCAGCTAATGGTCGAGTCGATGCTGCTAAACGGGCGCACCCAGCCACCATCGAGCCAGAGAATATCGACTTTGCCATAGTCGGTCATTAATTCCTGAATCTGGTTGTAGGTGAAATCACTGAATTTCTGCCAGTGGTCCGGGTACTTTTTAGGGTCATAGCTGACGTTGCGGTCTTTCGGCGGAAAGTAAGGCCACCAGTAATGCTCCGTATGCCAATCAGGTTTGGAGAAATACGTACCAACCATAAATCCCTGATTGCGGAAAGCACCGAGGATTTCCTTCGTGACGTTGCTACGAGGATTAATTGAAAACGGCGTTTTCGTGTCGGTGATTTTATAATCAGTCTGCTTCGTATCGAACATGCAGAACCCGTCGTGGTGCTTGGTCGTAAAGATCATGTACTTCATGCCCGCTTTTTTGGCGGCATCAGCCCAGCGTTCGGGATTGAATTTGACTGGATTGAATGTCGTCTGGAGATTCTCGTAGGCTTTTTTGTACTCGTACCAATTACCGGCGTACGGGCCTCTTCGTTCGCACCAGCCTTCATCTTCCGGGCAAAGCGACCATGACTCCACAACGCCCCATTCGCTGTAAGTACCCCAGTGCATCAGAAGCCCAAACTTTATATCCTGCCAGTTTTGAAGTTTCTGCTTGACCTGCTCGTCTTTCGGCCAGATGTATTTGTCATGCTTCTGCTCCGAATGCTGTTGAGCGAGAGTTGGTAGCGAGAGAAATAGTGAAATAATAAGGTAAGTAATCCCTTTTTTCATAGGTGGTTGTAATTGATTAACAGACTGATCTAGGCATGTGCCAATCGAAACGCGCCGGGTGTCTGACCCGTCCATTTTTTAAATGATCGGAAAAATACACTCGGTTCGGCAAAACCGAGTAGATAAGCAATATCGGTGGTGCTTAAATTCGGTTCGCGCAAGTGGCTAACGGCTAATTCCTTTCGTGTTTCGTCGAGCAATTGTTGGTAAGAAGTACCAGCTTCTTTCAGATGGAGTTGAAGCGTCCGGACTCCCATTGCCAGCCGGTCGGCGACAGTTGCCAAAGTAGGTTCTTCGCCTTTCATTAGCGAAACGATTTCTGACTTAACACGGCTGCTAAGCGAGGGTGCTTTGAGTTTAGCCAGCATATCCGAAGCATGTTTTTCAAACAGCATAGATAAGCTTGGGCTGGCGTTGAGAACAGGTATATTTAATAAATCCGCATCAAGTATCATGGCCGTCTCGGGCGCATCAAATACTAAGCGGGCGGGCGCAAATACACGTTCATGTTCCCGCGTATCAACTGGGCGTGGATAGGAAAACCGAATCTCACGAGCGGTGATGGAATGCCCCGATAAGGCTCGCATGGCCGACAAATAAACCGATAGCTCCGAATTAAGGGCATGCTGCGGATAAATGATATCGGCGCTAGTAATGCGAAGCGACAGCATAAATTTATTATCAGCTATAAGGTGTCCCGTTGTCTGAATCCCTTCACAGACAATGTCCTGATACTGACAAAGTTTGTCAAACGCCTGACCCAGCGTTGGGCTGTGCATCATTACATAAGCCAGCACGCCAATAGCCACTGGATTTATCATCTCACCGAGTTTCAGCGCAATATTTGGATCGCCCGTGGCCGCTATAACCTCGCGCCAAAGCGCCTGTACCTGTCGGATTAAGACGCGGCTATCAGGATCGCGGAGTTGCGCCGGACTGATGCCCACCGCCTGCGCTAATGCATCTGAATTGACGCCCTGTTGCCGGGCCGCAAACAGAATCAGGTTAATAGACGCAACAGAAAGCGTGTCGTTTGTAGTCAGCATCTAACGGAAAATACGGTCGTGGGAAATCGTCAGATCGGGAAAAATGCGGCAGGGAATCTCACCCGATTCATACACATCGACTAACGCATATTGACCATCTTCCAGCACATAAACATTGACGGCTTTTTCTTTGGGCTGAACAATCCAGTATTCACGTACACCCGATTCTTCGTACAAATTGAATTTTTCGTTAAAATCATTCTTAGCCGTTCGGGGCGAAGTAATTTCAATAACCCAATCTGGAGCACCTAAGCAACCGTCGTCATCTAATTTGCTAGCATCGCAGACGATACAAATGTCAGGCTGTACGACCGTGTGTAACTGATCGGGCTTACGCTCATTACGGACTGGTAAACGAACATCAAAGGGAGCTGCATAGATTTCGAAAGGCTGCCCACCAAAGTAAAGGCTGATATCTACAAGTAGGTGACTGACAGCTAGTTGGTGAGCCCGTTTTGGAGTAGGCGACATTCGGTAAAGTTTCCCTTTTATCAATTCAACACTTTCCTCAAACTGCCATTTCAGGTAATCGGCGTAAGTATATGTGCCGTTTGGGTCAAGTTGCGAGATGTCGGTTATCATAACGGGTGCCGGGCTATTTCACTCCGCAATTTCCGGAAATAGTCCGACGCTTGCAATAAACGGCTACCATACCAGGAAAATACCTCGCCATCAACTAATAGTATTTGTGCTGACGGGCAAATCCGTTGCAACTCCACCACGTGTTTCTGCGTAAAGGGATAAGGCTCTGACGATAGAAAAATTAGATCGGGCTGGACGGCTTGTAGATTTTCGGCAGTAATTTCAGGATAACGGGTCTTATTCGCGAAAGCATTTTGAAAACCGGCTGCCTCCAGCATGGCGTGAATAAATGTGTTGTTAGCTGCAACCATGTAGGGCTGACGCCAAATGAAGTAAGCGACGGATCGGGGTAGGGCAGAGGGTATGGGGGTAAGGGCTGTTTTAATATACTGAGCCATTTCCTCGGCTTGCGGACTTCTGCCAACTAATGCACCAACTTCCCGAATCATCGCGAGTGCATCGGGCAGCGTTATCACATCTGTGACATGAACAGGGTATTGCTGCTGTAGGCTTTCGATTTGCTCGCGGTCATTTTCTTCTTTGTTGGCAATGATCAGATCAGGATGTAAATCACGGATACGATCAAGGTGCAGCGTTTTGGTGCCGCCTATAACTGCCTTATTTTTAACCTTATCTGCCGGATAAATGCAGAACTTTGTTAAACCTACAATCTCATTATCTAGTCCAAGATCAAACAACAATTCTGTTTGGGACGGAACGAGCGAAATAATACGTTCAGGCATCATTATATAGACATTCAGCGCTCAAAATAACCGACTTGGTGCTGATTTAGCCGCTTTTAACCAGATTTAACGGAAGAGTTGAAAAAATTGTGCAACGTTTACACACAGAAGACCTCATTTTGTCATGAAACAGTCGATTTTCACCTACATGATTGCCGGTTTATGGGCTACAACCGCCCTGGCGCAGACCACTGCGCCAACATCCGGCAAGATTACGTACGAAGGAATGCGTCAGATCGATCGGTCGCAGATGCGCATGGTTGTTAACGGACAGGAAGTCCGGCCAGGGAGTGGTGATGCTCCCGAAGGGTTGCCCGAGGTTATGTCGTTTACGCAGAAACTTGTTTTCTCCGGAACAATGGCCAAAGAAGAACGCGACCGGCCACAGGGCATGATGTTCCGCCGGAATATGGACGGTGGCGCTGGTCAGCCCGATGGATCAGGTGACCGTCAGAACCGACCGCGTAATATGAACTTCACCCCACCGATGGCTCAGCAGACGTATTTGGATTTGGCCAATCGGACGCATATCGACGTGATGACGTTAACAAAGGATTCTGTCAAAACAACGTACCGTACTGACCGACCGCTAGCCAAGTCTGAAGGTTGGCAACTGTCGGATAAGACTAAGAAAATTGCCGGTTATGTGTGCCACAAAGCGACTGTTGCCTACCGTCCTGTGCGCCAGGCCAGAGGTCGTGCTGGTGTGAATGGAACGACAGCGTCTGCGGAACAACCTAATCAGGCTCCTGCCGAAAATTACACGATCTGGTACACCACCGACTTGCCATTTACGTATTCGCCCGTTGCCGATCTGACGCCAGAGAAAGGTGTTGTGCTGCAAATTGAGTCAGACAGCCAGTCGTTCAAAGCAACCGGTGTATCAATGGAGGCCGTACCCGCAGAGTCTGTGCAACCACCGAAAGATGCTAAGGTTGTATCGGCTGATGAAATGAATGAAATGCGCCGGAAATCGATGGCCGATTTTCGTCAGCGTATGATGCGGGAAAATCCGTTCCCGAGAAACTAATGCCTGTAACGCGGGGATAAGCCCGCAATAACTGAATAAAAATTGCGGGTTTCCCGCGTTACGACACTACTATAAAATGAACACGTCTCTGGTCATATCGAAGCGAGTCCTATTTGGCGTATTCTTCATTCTTCTTTGTATAGGATTCATTAACAGCGCCTTTGCTCAATCGTCAGGTACGATTCGTGGGTCAGTGGTGGATTCGGTAACGCGTAAACCATTGCTCGAAGCGTCGGTTTCGTTGCTCCTGGCCCGTGATTCGTCGCTGGTTTCGTTTGAAATTACCGATGGCGACGGGAATTTTGAGTTTCCGAAGGTGGCTGAGGGACAATACCGGGTGCTGGTGACCTACGTGGGCTACCGGAGTCTGGCAAAACGCGTTTCGATCACGAAAAACGATCTCATCGGCAACGTTGGTACGTTTGAACTACTTGGCCAGTCGCAGACGCTTACCGAGGTGTCGGTGCAGGGTGAACGGGCACCCATTGCCGTAAAGGGTGATACGCTGGAATTTAATGCGGGTTCGTTTAAAACCCGGCCAAATGCACAGGTCGAAGAATTGCTCAAGAAACTGCCGGGGGTGGAGGTTGACCGTGATGGAAACGTAAAAGCACAAGGCCAGTCGGTAACTAAAGTGCTGGTCGATGGAAAACCGTTCTTTGGAAACGACCCTAAAATGGCTACCCGCAATTTACCCGCCGACATCATCGACAAGGTGCAGCTCTTCGATCAGTCTTCGGAGCAGTCGGCGTTTTCAGGCGTAGATGACGGTGACCGGGAGAAAACTATTAACATCACGACCAAAAAAGATAAGCGCAAAGGGTCGTTTGGGCAACAGACAATTGGCGCTGGACCTAAACCCGGTGACGATGCGCGTTACTCAGGTCGGGTGAGTTTTAACCAGTTTAATAACGGTCGGCAGATTTCGATGCTGGGGATGGCCAACAACATCAACCAACAAGGTTTTACTGCGTCGGATCTTGGCCTTGGTAATAACTTTGGTGGGGCTGGTCAGGGACAGGGTGGGGGCGGTGGTAGCAACGCGGTGCGGGGCGGAGCTGGAGGTGGCAGCGGTAATGGAAACGGTCAGGTCGGTAGCAGCGCCATTACCTCATCCTGGGCGGGTGGTATTAACTACCGAGATGGCTGGGGTAAGAAAATTGATGTGGTGAGCAGCTATAACATCAGCAACACCAACACACTGACCAACCAGATTAGTCACCGCGAGAACGTGTTGCCTAGCACAGCTAGCACGACACCAACCCGGTCTGACGCTGGTTTTATTCGGGATCAGACCAACGGCTCAGATAATACCAACACGAACAATCGCTTTAACCTCCGGCTCGATTATCGGCTCGATACGCTGACGACGATTCGGGTAGTTCCAAGCCTATCGTGGTTAGGTTCAAATTATAATAACCAAAGCGACGCCCGGACGATCACCAACGAAGGCGTTCTGGCGAACTCAAGCCGGACGAACTATACCTCAGATGGTAGCGGATTTACGGGAAATAACTCCTTATTGCTGTTTCGTAAATTCCAGAAAAAAGGACGGACGTTTTCGGTCAATTGGAACATCGCAATGAACAACCAGGATAACGAAGGCCTTAACCGCTCAGTTAACCAGTTTAACGGTGCATCGACGACCTTAACGTCTGGTGTTATCACGAAAGATACACTTACGGGGATTACAACTCAGACGATTAACCAGCGCAATAATCAGGATACCAAGTCGATGACGAACACGGTTAACGTCAGTTATACGGAACCGCTCTCGCTTCGGCAAACGCTTGAGTTTCACTATAATCTGTCGGATAATCACAACACCTCCAACCGCTTTGTAAATGATTTCAACGAAGCCACGAGTCAGTACGACCTGTTGAATACACAACTGAGTAACCAGTTCATAAACGACTATATGACCAATCGGGGTGGGTTAACCTGGCAGACGAAACGGCTGAAATATACTTATGCGTTTGGGGTCGATGCTCAGCAGGCTCGCCTAAACTCCGATAACCTGAGCCGCGAAACGAACCTTAACCGGACATTCACGAACGTATTGCCTAACGCCCTATTCACGTATAATTTCGGCAAACAACGGACGCTCCGATTCAACTACCGGACGCGGATCAATGCGCCGTCGGTGAATCAGTTGCAACCAGTTCCCAACAACACAAACCCGCTGAATATTCAGTTGGGTAACGCGGCTCTTCAACCGGAGTATAGCCATAACCTGTCCTTGAATTTCAATCGTTTCGATGCGGCTACGTTCCGCAATATGTTTGTGTCGATCAACGCCAGCCGGACGGATAATAAAATCGTAAATGCTACGAGCTTCACGCCGTCAGGAGCGCAAACGACGCAACCCGTCAATACCAATGGTTATTATACCGTCAATGGTTTTCTGGTGCTGGGCCAGCCGGTCAAGATTGGTGCGCAGAAAACGAACTTGAACTTAACGACCAACCTGACCTATAACCAGGGGACTAGCTTCGTGAATAACCAGCCGAACCAGGCCAAAAACTGGCTAGTAGGGCAGGGGGTTCGGATTAGCTCAAACTTTTCGGAGAAGCTGGATTTGAATCTGGCGGGTAACATCAACCTGCAATCGGCAAAGTATTCACTACAACCCCAGCAGAACACGACGTTCCTGAATCAGACCGCGACGCTGGATGTGTATTATCAGCTGCCGCTTCATTTTACGTTCTCGACGGATGTCTATTACAATCACTACGGTGGTAACACGGCTAGTTATAACCAGTCGTTTACCTTATGGAATGCCACCTTATCGCGGCAGTTGTTCAAGCAGAATCAGGGTGAATTGCGCTTCCAGGTATTCGACTTACTAAACCAGAACCGGAGCATCGTCCGGAACGTGACGGATACTTACACGGAGGAAGTGCAGAGTCGCGTGCTGAACCGTTATTTCATGATCAGCTTCGTGTATAACCTGCGCCGGTTCAACGCCGGTACCACGCCCCCAAGCGATCCATTCCAGCAACGGGGAGGTAATCGCGGGCAGGGCGGTGGCTTCCGTAGGAATGGGTAAAGAAAGTTTTAGGATTAAAGAGCTAGGTTCAGCAAACGCAGGCTTAATAGTTGAGACTATTGTGAAGAAATATCATAAAACAAATAATCGCTCTTATAGTAAGCTACATCAATTCAGCTTTTTTTTAATAAGTTCTTAAAGGTGGTATATACTGTGTGCTCCTCATTCAGTTACTCATTTCCGGTGCAAAATTACTTCTTAGAAAACATAGTGTTCATTAGTATATATATTGTGTAAAATAAATGCTATTTTCGAACTAAGCAATCACGCAGTTTAAACGCAAGAGGCTTAAATGGGTAAAGTCTTGACAATCATATATATACTTAATAATCATCAAACTTAATTCTGCGTGATTGTTTAAGCAATTAGGCAGTTTAACCCAGTAGTCCTTTTTCGGATATATTATTGGTAGTCAGACTCTTAAAAAAGAAATGATTAAAGTTAAATTTGCCTAATTATTTATAAATGTAACTTTTAAATGTATGATAAAAGCTTTATTTGGTAGCCCTCAAGAATTTTCTTGGATTGTTGGTACAATTATAGGTAGTATAGTGGCAGTCTTGGCAGCTCTCAATTTATATATAACTTATAGGTTTAAGAGAAAGGATTATAAATGGCAAAGGCTGCAAAAGGCCGAGTCACTGATTGATACCTTATATGATAATAAGTATGCCCATTCAGCATTACGGCTTAGTGACGGATCACTAACTATACTCACATTATTAGAGGAATTTAACACTGAGCAAAGAGATAAAGTTTATGTTACGAAAAATGATGTAGAGTCAGCTTTAAAAAACCCAATTGGTCAAGATGAAGATGTAGCGATGGCAGAAACAATTTGTTTCTGTTTTGATGAACTTTTTTATAATTTTGATAGGATAGAACGATACATAGAAGCTGGCCTTATTAAATTTACAGATGTTAAAAAACCTTTCGATTATTATATGGATTTCCTTAATAGAGATATGAGTTTGTATAAATTTTATATAGATAAAATTAAATATTCAAAGGCTGATGATTTTATAGAAAGATTTAAAAAAAACAATTTAAAAATTGTATTTTATGGTGGATTTAAAAATCGAATGGGGACAGGGCGTCCTTAAAACTGTACAAGAAAATGGCTTCCAAATGGATCATGATATATTATATTGGTCTCTATTTATGGGAGAACCTTTTCTTATCAATAATGAATGGGTAGGCTACTATGATGGGGAAAGGTTGCTGATTTATACTATATCTATTTATGACAATATTATAATACCAGATTTATTATCAATCGAGATTGTAAAACATTTTATATCAAATTATACACTTTGTTATATAGAATTTTGGGGTGATGATATCCCTACGCCTTTCTTGATAGAAGGATGGTTTAATAAATTTTATGATACAGGTAATGATTATATTGGAATGCAAATTGATTTATTTGAATTTAATATTAATGAGAAAAGAATTAAAAGGAGGATAAAAGAATATCAACGCAGAAATTATACAATTGAAGTGGTTTCTAGAAAATATTTTGAGGTTGAACATTATAACTTGATCCGTGAATTTATCAATACACATGAACTTGTTGAGTTTGATGTTACATATATGGCATATATAGACTTTTTTCTTAATTCAGAATATGCTAAAATTATTGAAGTGAGAAATTTAAGTAATAATTTAATTGGATTTGCTACCATTAATATGTACTTAAAAAAATGTCCTATATTAGTCCATAACTTTATATCAAGAGATTATGCAAATGTTTCTGATGCTATTTACCATAGACTTATAACTGAAACTTTGAGTCAAAAAATTCAAATTCTAGATTTAGGTTATTCTATGCATAAATCACTTAAAGAATATAAATTAAATTGGGGAGCAAATAAATTAAGAGGAAGTGTAAAAGGTATGCAATTTTTTCAACAATCCGCATACATTGAGGGTTATTTACACTGGTGGTCTTTTGAACTTAAAAAATATTACGATGGCATTAAATGAGCAACAAATAGAATATATCAATGATAATTTTTTCAGTTTTGAACAAGACTGGAAAATAGACTGTTTACTATTTGGAGAACCATTTTTTGAAAATAATATTATTTATTATGATAATGGCCAAGATCTATCAATTTGCACATATGCTATTCCTGATATAAAAAATGAAACAATAGAACTTATAAATAGTTTAGTAAACGAAATTAGAATTCGTAATAGAAGAAGCGTAAAAATATTTGGAAACTATGTTGATGTAGCTAATATTAGCTTACTATCAAACTATAGTGATTATTACTACTTTTGCGAAATAAATCATAAAGAGTATTATACTAATTCGATTATCTATAAATCTAAAAAAGATGCCATAAGATCTTATAAAGCGTCAAAAAAAATGGGCTACAAGTTTAAATTAATATCACGACGAATTCTGAGCTTTCGGCACATAAACATTATTAGAAATTATTTAAATGATAGTAAGTATTCTACAATAGATAATAGCTATTTTGCTTTAATGCCCCATTTATTAAATAGAGACGATGTTGTTTTGGGTGAGGTATATATGAATGAAGAACTAATAGGCTTTTCTTTTTTTCATAAATTTTCAAAAAATAAATATGTACAACTAATGTCATTTAGAGTCAAAAATCCAACGTATAAATATTTTGATGATTTTGTTTTGGGAGAATTTTGCGAGAATTATATAAGTGATAGTACTCTCTTTTTAGGGGCTGGAAATACAAATAATTTAAAGCAGTTTAAATCAAAATGGGGGGAAGAAGGTATCGCAAGTAATATTTCAGGAAGATTCGAAACAATGAATTTCAATTTTAGTGATAAAAATTCATTGTTTCGTCTTCATTTGGGTATTTGGTGGAAAGAGTTAATTTATCACAACTTTGGCGATGCCCAAACTTAAAAAGTTTATTTATTAAAATTTCTTCTGTGACTACTTAATGTATCGAAAATCTTCATTGCCTTTTAACAGTAGTAATGTTTTGTACATGAGCTTTATTACATTCTGTATATCATCTATATGAACAGTTTCGACAGTTGTGTGCATATATTTTAGTGGAAGCATAATCAAAGCGGAGGCAATGCCTTCGGTAGCGTAGGCGAAAGCGTCCGTATCAGTGCCCGTCGAGCGGCTAACGGCCTGCCGCTGGAAAGCAATATTTTGCTGCTCGGCCACATCAATCAGAAAATCAAGGACGTTGTTCTGCACCGCCGGACCGTAACATAGCACCGGACCCGCTCCGCATTTAAGATCACCCTGCTCTTTTTTGTCGTATTTCGGCGACTGCGTATCGTGGGTGACGTCCGTACAAATAGCGAGGTCAGGACGGAGCCGACGGGCGATCATTTCAGCACCCCGTAAACCAATTTCTTCCTGCACAGCGTTGACGACATAGAGCGTAAACGGCAGCGTTACGTTGGCTTCTTTTAGCAGCCGGGCTACTTCGGCAATCATAAAACCGCCCATCCGGTTATCCAACGCTCGCCCGACATAATAGCGTCCGTTCATTTCCGTCAACCCATCAACGAACGTACAAACCGTGCCGACGTGAATCCCCATGTCCAGCACTTCCTGTTTCGTATCGGCACCCACGTCAATAAATAGGTCGGTTACTTTAGGAGCGGTGTCTTTAGCTAAGTCACGGACGTGGATGGCAGGCCAACCGAACACGCCTTCTACCACGCCTTTCTTCGTGTGTAGATTAACCCGCATCGATGGCGCAATCAGCGCATCGGAGCCGCCATTCCGCCGAACAAATAGATAACCGTCGTCGGAAATGTAATTGACAAACCACGAAATCTCGTCGGAGTGGGCTTCGATAACCACTTTATAATCTTTACCCGGGCCGATAACTCCAACGGCTGTGCCGTAGGTATCAACGATGTGTTCGTCAATATAAGGTTTGAGATAATCGAGCCAAATCTGCTGCCCCGACGATTCGAATCCAGTCGGGGAGGCATTGTTAAGATACTTATACAGGAAGTTTTTACTCTGTTCGTTCATGTAGGCAAAATCTGATGATAAGCTTAAAGTGCGAATAACGCTGTTTAAGCGGATTTAGGATCATTGAAATCAAAGATTCATGAAGCAACTAAAACCCAATCCGCTCCCGCTTTTGCTCGACGCCCATAGACCGGAGCAGATCAAAGGCGATGCGCTCGTCATATTTGCGCTTCCAATAGTCTGCTTCCAGACGGAGTTTGTCCAGCTCAATTTGCTGCTTTTCGACCATCAGGCGGAGGGTTTCCAGTTCGTGGTTGACAATAGTATCTGGCTTTTCGTCAATGACCTGCGCTGGAAGGACTTCGTCCAGCAGCAAATCCACTGGCGACAGGTTCAAAACGGTTGCAATCTGGCTTAAGCGTGAGAGCGTTAAGTCGGTTTTACCGCGTTCGATGTCGCCGTAGGCCGTGGTAGATAGGTTAAGCAGGTCGGCCATATTTTCCTGGGACAAACCGCGCTGTAGCCGCTGTAACCGTATTTTCTCTGCGATGGATGCCTTCATATCAAGTAGTAACGATAAATTCTAAACCAAAACTGACAGGGTTTTTCAAGATCATAACGCAATTTTGTGACGAAACGATTCTCGAACTTACACCAACTCGCGTTGGTTTTCAAGGTAACGAATAGAAAAACCCCATTATGAATTACCAAAACGAATTCCGCAAATTCGCGGTGCACCACATGGGTCTGAATGGCCTGACGGTGGATGGCTACATGAACCATACAGTAGAGAACATGACCCGTTCGGTCATTGAAGAACGGCCGATGAACTTCCGTGAGGTTGACGTGTTCTCGCGGCTAATGGCTGACCGGATTATCTTCATGGGTCTGCCCGTCGATGATAATATTGCCAATATCATTGTTGCCCAGCTCCTGTTCCTGGAGTCGGCTGATCCGAAGAAAGATATTCTGATGTACCTGAACAGTCCCGGTGGTTCGGTATACGCTGGTCTAGGTATTTACGACACGATGCAATATGTTCGTCCTGATGTAGCGACGGTCTGCACTAGTCTGGCCGCTTCGATGGGTGCTGTATTGCTGGCGGGTGGTGCTGCTGGTAAGCGGTCGGCGCTGCCGCACGCTCGGATCATGATTCACCAGCCGTCGGGCGGAGCGCAAGGCCAGTCGGTTGATATCGAGATCACGGCTCGTGAGATCGTGAAACTTCGTGAAGAGCTGTATCAGATTCTGGCTGATCACTCTGGCAAAAGCGTTGAGCAAATCGAAAAAGATTCGGACCGCGATAAATGGATGCGGGCTGATGAAGCCAAAGAATATGGCCTGATTGACGAAGTGCTGCGCCGGGACCGGGCTTAATTAGCCAATATTAGTACGATAGTGCGGTCAGGTTTGAGAACCTGACCGCACTGTTAGTAATTAAAGCGCGGGAACAGCCTTGGGCGGTTCCTGCGCTTTTTATTTGGAATGTTTGGTAGAACAGGAAATAGCAAAACTTGACGCCCGTTGCCTAAATAGCGTTACGGACGCTACATTTTAGCCGACATTCAGGCTTGTCCATTTGCCCGCCGAATAGTAACTTTGTTAGTTATTGCCCGGCATAAATAGCACTGGGCGCTATTTTTTGGTTAAGTCAGGCTAACAAAGTGCCTGAGTTAACTGTTTACAGAACCCGGTGTCAAGTGTACAAATGTAAGCTCTGACCCCACAAACCAGCTTATTTACCCTGCAAACGTACATGCCACAAATCAGTTGCTCGTTCTGTGGACGACGCAAAAACGAGGTGATGCTGTTGCTGTCGGGCATCGACGCGCACATCTGTAATCACTGCATCGAACAGGGCCACCAGGTAGTGCTGGAAGAAATGCGCCCCCGTAGGAGCGAACCGGCTGAGGTGCATATTAATCTCATTAAACCGATTGACATGAAGCGTCACCTCGATCAGTATGTTATTGGTCAGGACGATGCGAAGAAGGCCATTACAGTGGCCGTATATAATCACTACAAGCGGCTAATGCAGCCTAAAACCGCTGATGATGTAACGATTGAAAAGTCGAATATCATTATGGTCGGCGAAACGGGAACGGGTAAAACTTACCTGGCTCGTTCTATTGCAAAAATTCTTGAAGTACCTTTCTGTATTGCCGACGCGACCGTTATTACCGAGGCTGGTTATGTAGGCGAAGATGTAGAAACGATTCTGACGCGACTGTTACAGGCAGCTGACTACAACGTCGAAGCGGCTGAGCGCGGCATCGTTTACATTGACGAGATTGATAAAATTGCCCGTAAATCGGATAACCCGAGCATTACCCGCGATGTTAGTGGCGAAGGCGTTCAGCAGGCATTGCTTAAGCTGTTGGAGGGCTCAGTTGTAAACGTACCACCTCAGGGCGGACGTAAACATCCCGACCAGCGGTTGATTGCGTTGAATACTGAAAATATCCTATTCATCTGTGGAGGTGCTTTTGACGGGATTGAACGGCATATCACCAAACGCGTTAATACCCGACCCATTGGTTTCTCGGGAGATCGCCGATTAAACGAAACCTTTGAAAAGGGGCATTTAATGCGCTACATCTCGGCGCTTGATTTAAAATCGTACGGTCTGATTCCCGAACTCATCGGTCGCCTGCCCGTACTGACGCACCTCGAACCGCTCGATCGGACGGCGTTGATGCAGATTCTGACCGAACCGAAAAACGCCATTACCAAGCAATACGATAAGCTCTTCCATATGGAAGGCATTACGTTGCATTGGGACCCAAGCGCATTGAATTATATCGTCGATCAGGCGCTGCATTATGGACTGGGTGCGAGGGGTTTACGGTCTATCTGTGAATCGATTATCATGGATGCCATGTTCGAGATGCCATCACAGACAAGCGTAAAGGAATTCACGGTTAGTCTGGAATATGCTCGCGAGAAATTCGGTAAATCAAGTACATACGAACTGCGTTCTGTTGCCTGATTAACCAACAAGATAAATTTGTTCCAATCCCCGGTTCAGATAGAACTGGGGATTATTTTTTGTGTAAGGGTAGAAAATTTTCATTTGTCGTAACAAATGCAGAGCGGCTCAGTTTAGTGAGTGATAACGAATTAACTACACGTAATTAAATCAACGTCACCTGATGAAGAACACTACACAACGCCTTCTGGCCGGTATTGTTATGGCTTCGGTATTTGCCGCTTGCAGCCGTCCTGTTGCTTATTTCCAACCAAGTCAGCGTGAGCATTTTGCTACAAATGCCGCAAAAACAGCTCCAGTAGCCGTTGCCGAAACGCCTGTTTCAGTCGCCACCGAAACGCCAACTACAACTGCAACCCCGGTTGAACAACTTGCTCAGGCTAATGCCACGATGACTCAGGTAGACGCTTTAGTTAGCAACAACAAGGCGTTATCTACTGATAAAACTGTCCAGAAGCGTTTGAACCGTGTCCGCACCTTGTTGGCATCTGCTTCGACAAAAGCCTCTCTGACGCCCACAGAAACCAGTGCGCCTAAGAAAATGAATCTGATGGAACGGATGATGCTGAAGAAAATGAACAAAAAAATCAGCAAACAACTCGCTCCGGCCAATCCTGAAAAAACGATGATCAGCACGGGAACACTGGCTACGGGTGCTGTTCTGGTAATTCTTGGGCTGCTGCTGTTGTTATTAACGACTGGAACCGGTGCAACCGTAGGGCTTATTGTGCTGCTGGTTGGTGCAGTAGTGCTAGTCGTTGGCTTGTTATAAGCGATTTGACCTATTAACAATAACAATAATATAATGAATCCCCGTTAGGCTTTGAATTGGTAGAGCTTAACGGGGATTTCATATGAAAAGCCAGCTCGTTCGATCAAATTCGACTGATTTTTTCAATTCCAGCGCAACAAACATACAAAGTTGTAGTTGTTGAGGATGATAATCTTAATCCTTTACGTATAAACCATACACTATGAGCACGCTTTCCAAGCACCTTTTCGCAGCGCTGGCAGGTACCGCATTATTAGCTTCCTGCAGCCGTCCAGTGGCCTATTTCCAACCCAGTGCCCGTGAAAATTTCAAAACAGTTCAGACCGAAGCTGTAGTAGCTACTGCGCCCGTTGAAGCTGTTCAGCCCGTTGCCGTCACAACAGAAGCTGCTGCGCCAGTAGCAACGCCCACTGAGCAAGTGGCGCAAACAAAACAGGCTGTCGATCAACTCGAAGCGTACGTGCGCAACGATAGCAAACTGGCTTCAAACAAAAAGTTGACCAAGCGCTTGGCAAAGGTTAACGAAATGCTTACGACAGCCAGTACTAAAGCGACTGCCTCGACCAATCTGGCACCTGCTAAGAAGTCGACGTTGATGGAGCGGATGATGCTGAAAAAGCTTGACAAGAAAATCAAGAATCACGTAGCGCCCGAGAAAACCAATGCTATGAACAGCAATGTACGGCTGGGTCTTATCATCGGTCTTGTTGGTCTGCTATTGTGGCTGTTAGGGGCTGGTAGCGTACTGTCCCTCATTGGGGTTATCGGCTTCGTAATCGGTATTGTCCTGATTATTATTGGCGTTGTCAATACCTAGGCATTTCTGATGCAAAAGGATCAAATAGCACTAGTGCTGATTCACGGTCACGGCGTAGATGCATCCATCTGGAGTGGCATCTACGCCGAACTCGTATCTGAAGCTACTGTTCTAAAACCCGATTTTTCCCGGCTAACCAATCATATTACTATTGAAGGATATGCTGAGGAATTGCTGGCGACCATACAGGCGGCTCGGCTGGAAAAAGTAATTCTGGTTGGCCATTCGATGGGCGGTTATATCGCACTGGCCTTTGCAGAGCAGCACCCTGACATGATACAGGCGCTTGTATTGTATCATTCGACAGCTCTGGCTGATGATGAGAATCGTAAACAAACTCGTCGGCAGGCTATTGAGGAAATGCAGACGAAAGGGGCTGAGCCCTTTATTCAGAAGCAGATGCCTAAAATGGTGGCGCCAACTTACCTCCCGGAGAAAACACAGGATTTAATTAATCGCTACCAGCAGCTTCCCGCCGAAGCGATGATTGCAGGCATGGCTGCCATGGCCGGTCGACCTGATCGAACGCAGGTATTGCGTCAAGCGAAGTTTCCGGTTCTGGTAGTGCTTGGCCGCGACGATCAGGTGATTCCGTACGAAAAAGCAGTTCAACTGGCTGATTTGTCCAATCAGGTTAGCATCGCAACGATTGAGCAGGCCGGACATCTGAGCATGGTGGAGCAACCTCAACAATCAATTCAGGTGTTAAAAACATTCATCGCTCAAGTTTGATCGATACTATTTTTCAGAAAACAAAGGAAGTCTATATGGCTTCCTTTCTGTGTTTTAAGCCCATGTTCAAGAGATTATCCGTAAACTTGCACCTTGTTTCGCCAGATGCTGCCGGACTTGCAGCGTCGATTTATCAATTACGGAAATGGCTGAGTTATTTAATGTTTATCCGCTATACGACATTGAGCCCGTTCGGGCGCAGGGGAGCTACATTTGGGATACCAACGGCACTCGGTATCTTGACCTCTACGGCGGACATGCTGTCATTTCGGTTGGTCATACGCACCCCCGCTATGTAAAGGCGTTAACCGACCAGTTAAACAAGATTTCGTTTTACTCCAATTCAGTCAGGATTCCGCAACAGCAAGAATTGGCTGATAAGCTTGGGGCTCTTTCCGATCATCCGGATTATGCTCTGTTCTTATGTAATTCTGGCGCTGAAGCAAACGAAAATGCACTGAAACTAGCGTCATTTCATAATGGCCGGACGAAGGTTGTTGCCTTTACTAAATCGTTTCATGGCCGGACGGCGGGGGCTGTTGCCGCTACGGATAATCCGGCGATTGTGGCACCGGTCAATTATAACAAACACGTTACGTTTCTGCCCTTTAACGACGTTGAAGCAGCTATTAACGGTATCATGTCAGATACGTGTGCCGTAATTATTGAAGGCATTCAGGGCGTAGGCGGGATTCAGGTAGCGACCGACGAGTTCCTGCAAACACTCCGCCAGCGCTGCGACGAAACCGGTGCTGTACTGATTCTGGACGGCGTTCAGTGCGGGTATGGTCGATCTGGTAAGTTTTTTTCGCATCAGTTCAGTGGTATCGAAGCCGATATAATTTCGATGGCGAAGGGCATGGGCAATGGCTTTCCCATTGGTGGCATTCTGATTTCGCCCAAGTTTAAAGCCAGCTATGGGCTGCTTGGTACGACCTTCGGGGGAAATCATCTGGCCTGCACGGCGGGCATTGCGGTCTTGGACATTATGAAAGAAGAAGGGCTGATCGAAAATGCTGCTCGCATGGGTGACTACTTTATGGAAGGTATTCGGCAGATTGGCGGTTACAAAGACTTACGCGGTCGGGGCCTGATGATTGGTATTGAGTATGATTTCCCGGTTGATGTGCTGCGCAAAACGCTATTGTTCGAGCATAAGCAGTTTACAGGCGTATCGGGCAAGAATGTTATCCGGTTACTGCCCTCACTGGCCATCGGTGTTGATGAAGCTGACCAGTTCCTGGAAGCTTTAAACACAGAGATAACAGAGACTGCACAAAGTAACGGAGATGGTCGATAAAGAATTAACCGAGTACATTATTGGCTGTGCCATAAAAGTACATCGGCACTTGGGGCCTGGTTTACTAGAATCAGTTTATGAAAACTGTCTATTTCATGAGTTAAATAAACTGGAACTGCATGTTGAACAGCAAAAAAATATGCCCGTTATATACGACGGTTTACAAATGGATGCTGGTTTTAGGCTTGATTTATTTGTCGAGCAGAGGATAGTGGTTGAATTAAAAGCTGTAGAGGAGCTAACCGATGTGCATTTGGCACAGGTAATGACCTATTTACGCTTAGCCAATTGCCGATTTGGATTACTTATAAACTTCAATGTCACATTATTGAAAAACGGTATTAAGCGCGTTGTAAACGGTTATTAACCTCTATTATCTCCGTGCTATCTCAGTTTTCTCTGTGTTTAAATACCACCAATGACCAATTTTCTCTCCCTCGCCGACGTTACCGATCTCGATGCGCTTATCCGGTCTGGGCTTGCTGCCAAAGTCGATCCATTCGCTGATCAGCACCTGGGTAAAAATAAAACCATCGGTCTGATTTTCTTTAACTCTAGTCTCCGGACGCGGTTAAGTACACAAAAAGCTGCTCAGAATCTTGGTATGAACGTGATGATTATGAACGTTGGCCAAGATAGCTGGGGTCTGGAAATGGAGGAAGGCGTGATAATGAATGGCGACAAAGCCGAACATGTCCGTGAAGCCGCAGCCGTTATAGGACGCTATTGTAACATTATCGGCATTCGGGCTTTCGCTGAGCTAAAAGACCGTGACAAAGACTACCGGGAGCAGGTGATGCACCAGTTTGCCAAATATGCGAACGTTCCTATCGTGAATCTCGAATCAGCTACGCGGCATCCGCTGCAATCGCTGGCTGACTGTATTACTATAGAAGAAGCGAAAGCAAGAACGCCTTTAGTTCCAATTCGACCTAAAGTGGTGCTTACCTGGTTACCCCATTTTAAACCGCTGCCACAAGCGGTTGCTAACTCCTTCTCTGAGTGGATGAATGCACGGGCCAAATCGGGTGATGTTGAGTTCATGATTACGCATCCGGAAGGCTATGAACTAGCTCCTGAGTTTGTAGGTAATGCCCGCGTTACGCATAACCAGAACGAAGCATTTGAGGGCGCTGATTTCATCTACGGTAAGAACTGGTCATCCTACAACCAGTATGGTCAGGTGCTTACGCAAGACCCATCATGGGCAGTAACAATGGACGATATCCGGTTAACGAACGGTGGGAACGGTAAATTTATGCATTGCCTGCCCGTTAGACGTAATCTGAAAGTAGCCGATGCTGTGCTAGATAGCCCACATTCGCTCGTCATTGATCAGGCTGCCAACCGCGAATGGTCGGCGCAGGCAGTATTAAAGGAAATCTTAACAAGTTTAAGTTAACACAGAGGAACGGAGGATATCACGGAGACAACAGAGTTAAGTGGCTTTTTCTACTCTGTTATCTCCGTGATATCCTCCGTTCCTCTGTGTTTATAACACAATAATGGATACGCTTACAGTAATCAAAATTGGTGGCAACGTCATTGACGACGCTACGGCACTACAACGATTTCTATCCGCTTTTGCCAGTTTAGCCGGCCCTAAAATCCTGATTCACGGCGGTGGAAAAATAGCTACGCAGGTGGCTGACAAATTAGGCATTCAAACCACGATGGTCGAGGGTCGGCGGATTACCGACCAACCTATGCTTGAGGTAGTAACGATGGTCTACGGCGGGCTGGTTAACAAACAGATTGTAGCGAAATTGCAGACGCTCGATATCAATGCAATTGGGCTAACTGGCGCTGATGCCAGTACCGTCTTAGCCAAGAGACGGCCGGTTAAGGACATTGATTATGGTATGGTGGGCGATATTGAAGAAGTTGATTCTGGACAGATTCAGTTTTTTCTTCGTCAGGATTTAACTCCCGTTTTTGCCCCAATCACATACAGTACCGTAGGTGAACTTCTGAACACCAACGCCGATACTATGGCCTCCGCAATTGCGGTCGATATGGTTCGACATAACCAGGTGACGCTGGTTTACTGCTTTGAGAAAAAAGGCGTTTTAAAAGATCCAACGGATGATAATAGTGTGATCAACGAGCTAACGCCCACTCTATACGCAGACTATAAAGCCGTCGGGGCCATCAATAAAGGAATGATTCCGAAATTAGATAATGCCTTTAAGGCGCTGGATAAGGGCGTCTCAAAAGTAATTATCTGCCACGCCGATGAGGTCGCTCAAGCAGTGACACAAGGAGCGGGAACAACGTTGAAAAAGTAGAGTGGCTGAAAAGCCGCTTTATTTACTGGCTAATAGATGCGCCACACGCCGAACGCCCACGAAACGCCGTTGGTAATAATCGGCGTTCAGATAGTCGTAGCGAACACCTCCATTCCAGGCTGAGTGAATAAACTTGATCTGATTACCAATTACTTCGGTAATCAGGCCAACATGCCCAATGCGGCTACCGCCTGAGCTATGACCTTTAAAGAGAATCAGATCACCGGGTTTGGCGGCTTCTTTGTCGATGGCTTCGCCAACGTCACCCTGGGCTGCGCTGGAATGAGGTAGAGTTACTCCAAAATGGTTAAAGCAAAATCGCGTAAAACCCGAACAATCGAATCCACGGGTTGAGCTTCCGCCAGATCGGTAACGAACCGAAAGATGTTTCCGGGCGAAATCGATAACATCAGCTACGAGGGGAATCTCCTCGTAGAAGCTTTTTGAAGAAGTTACGGCAGGTATTTCAGTTACGGTGGATACGGTACTTTCTACGGTGGGTACGGTTTGTGCTTGCACAATGCCAAACGAGACAGTACAAACTACTGTCAGGAGCATTTTTCTCATCATGAAAGTAGGTTAAATGGCAGGTTACGCTTCGTAAAAATATGGTTTTGTGGAGATTCTACCTAATAGCTGAGGATTAATCTCCACACTTTTATTCTACATATTTGATGCCAGACTTATTAACCGTTTGATAATTAGTGGATTGTTGCCTGAAAAAAAGTAGTGATTTTATATTGAATTATCGTGAAGATCATTCGATACCTGTCAGAATTGCCCGGGAATACAGATAAGAACAGGTATAATAGAGGAGTTATAGACAAGAAAAAGCCGGTCGCTGTTAATCAACAACCGGCTCGTTTAGTCGCTATAGAAATGTTAGAACCACCCTGCGCCCAAATTTCGGAATGGCCAGGGAATAGAAGCCATAATCAGGACCAGACCAAGGCCGTAAAAGATACTAACCAGTCGTTGCTTAGTAACTGGATCGGTAGCTCGTTTGGAGCGGGAATATCCAATAGTAATGAGGATAATCGCGATCAGCATGCCGGTTGTGTGCTCAACGCTGAAAAATCGGTAAAGCTTGTCACTCATCATGCTAAAGTTGACTTTAGGACTCATAAAAAGCAAGACGATTCCTAATAGTAACTGTGTGTGTACTGAAATAAGCGTGAACAGGTATAGTTTACGATCACCATCGGTATAACCGCTACGCCCCTGCCATTTGCCAATGGCTACAGCAACCGAAGCCAGCAACAGAATGAGGGCTATCCAGCGAAGCCCCGAATGAGCATGTACTAATCCGGAATACATAAGTTGTCAGTTTAAAACGAAAATTAGTTTCTACTGGCAAAGAAACAACCAAATCCCCAACTTATCCTGACAATCGGCAGTTTGGCTTGTATGATTCTTTACAACACTACATACAGCATCGCTACTGAAATTGCCGCTGATTGGCTCCATTGGATGAAACGGTTTTATCTTCCATCAGCCCTGGCCACTGAACTGCCCATCAGTAACCGCGTACTGCGTTTGCTAACCGAACTGGATAACGGCGGAACGACCTATTCGGTCCAGCTTGATTTCAATACACGGGAAGACTATGAACGATTCTTAGAACTGCATGCCGATGGGCTACGGCAACGTATTCAGCATCGATTCGGTAATCAATTTGTTTCCTTCGATACACTACTGGAGGACGCTTGAGGGAATGATGAATCATAAATGATGAGTGATGAATTCGTTTAGTCACTGCTACCATTTTTTGCATAATCATTCATCATTTTCTTCGTCTCTTGTCTACAGTTAATAGGAAAGCAGGGAGGAGAATCAGGTTAGATGCCATGCCCATTAATAGAGTGATGGACACCAGAATACCCAGTGCAACGGTTCCCTGGAATGTGGAGGCCGTGAAAATGGCAAAGCCAGCAAACAGGATAATAGCCGTGTAGAACATGCTGATACCCGTGTAACGAATCGTTTCGGAAACGGCCTCATCCAGACTTCGTTTCTGGTTGCGGAGTTCATCGCGGTATTTAGTGATGAAGTAAATGGTGCCGTCGGAGGAGATACCGAAAGCAATGCTAAAAATTAGAATGGTTGATGGCTTCAGATGAATATTAAAAAAGCCCATAATGCCGGCTGTAACAATTAGGGGCACAACGCTCGGTAGAATGGCAATCAGGCTCAGGCGAATATCACGGAGCAGAATAATCAGAATCACTGAAACCAGTACAACAGCCAGTATGGTACTTTCAGCCAGGTTTTTTAACAAATAATCGTTGCCCCGCGTGAACACGACGCTGTTACCAGTAATGTGCACATCATACTGTTCACTGGAAGTTATGCGCTGACCAGTAGTTCGGTCTACGTTGAAAATCGAGTCGATTTTGGGCTGGAGTTCACTTAATAACTGAGTTGTGCGGACAGTACCTACATCGGGCATTTGAAAACTGACGCGGGTGTAGCGAAACGTACTATCCAGATAAGCCTTGAAGGCCAAACCACCTCCGGCGTTTTTAGCGCCCTTAAGCTGCGGAGCATAACTAGCTAACTGACTTAATTCGAGCGCACCAGGTAAGGCAAAATACTTCGGGTCCCCTCCACGGTAAGACTGGTAAAAAAACTTAATCGCTTCGACCAGCGAGAGCGGCCGGGTGAATTCTTTGTGCTTACTAAATTCACGTTCGACCAGCCGGATTTTAGTTAGTGTTTGGGGTGTCAGCACCCGGCCAGCTCGTTTGGTATCAATGCTGATTTCGAACGGCATAACGCCTTTAAAGCGGCTTTCGATAAATTTCAGGTCCGTATAAATCGGGTCGTTTTTGGGTAAGTCATCTACCACATAGCCAATGGCATTGATTCGCAAAGCACCTATAACTGAAACAACGGTGACGACACCAATGAAACTATAAATGGCCACTCGTCGGGTATGCACCAGGCGGTCGACCCACGCCAGAAAACCATTTATCTGCCGACGCTCTAGGTGGCCGCGTTGTTTAGAGGACGGTTCAGATAGGTAACTGAAGATAATGGGAATGAGAATGAGCGAGATGACGTAGGTGCTCATTATGCCGAAAGCAGCTACCAAGCCAAATTGCAATAGGAGAGGACTTCCGGTGAAGTAAAAGACGAAAAAACCGATGCTTGTCGTGACGTTAGCAAAGAAGGTTGTTTCGCCTACTTTTTCGGTAGCTATTTGTAAGGCTTCCTGCTGACTTCGCCCGCGATTAAGTTCTTCGTGGTATCGATTAAGCAGAAAAATAGCATTCGGCACACCAATCACAATAATGAGTGGTGGTAATAAACCAGTGAGGAGCGTAATGTCGTAGCCAAAGAGTACGATGTAACCCGTTACCCAAACCACACCAATTCCTACGACCGCCAGCGCGGCCAGCATGACGACTATTGAACGAAAAAAATAAATGAGAATCAGGCCCGTAACTAGAAACGCCAGTCCCATGAACAGAGTCATTTCGTGACTGACTTTGGCCGAAAATTCCGTTCGGATATACGGCATACCCGACATGTGGACCGTCAGTTTATGCTGTGTTCCAAATGAATCGATCACGGCTTCCACACGTCGGACAATATCGATGCGGTTGCGGGTATTCACCACTTTCTGGTCTAGTGTAATCGCCATTAGGTGCGCTCGCCCACTGCTGTCTGAGACCAAACCGCGGTAAAAAGGTAAATCAGCAATGCGGCTACGCAGGCTATCGACTCCCGTCTGTGTCGTTAATGCACGTGGCACTAACGGCCGAATGCGAAACGTATGAGCCGTATCGTCACGAATAATGCCATACAGATTGGCGTTCGATACAACGTCTTTTATGCCATCAATGCGCCGGATACGCTGCCCTAACCCGTACCAGTCGTTGAAAAATGGCAAGCGATACATGCTGTCAGTTTCGATGCTCAACACCATTACGCTGCCATCCTGACCAAACCTTGATTTAAACGCTTCGTAACGTTGAAAATCGGGATCGCTGGGCGGAAGAATCTTAGCTAGTTCGTAAGATAGTTTGACTTTGCTGGCCTGATAACCCATAAAGGCCGTGCTAAATAAAACAAGGACAACTAAGGTTATTCTGTTTTGTAAAATGAAGGATGCGATGCGGTGCCAGACCATTCGTTACTAGCGCAGAGTGGGGTGGCAAGGTACGTAAAAACAGTCATACATGGATGTTTTTACCCGCTATACACTGACCCTGAACAATTTAAACTTAAAACATTATAGGGAAATTAAAAGGTATAATAGGACAATAGTTGGTAAATCATTGGCCAAAGACCAATCCCTCATTAAATTCTTTGGTTAGGGTAAACAAAAGGATTATGAAGCCGCTTATAGTATTGTAGCCTATCTCCCCCTTTATAGCTCATTCAACGATTATGACAACACATACTAACCGCACCGGTGCTCCAACTTACGATGTTTCGGAGTTAGCTGTATGGGCGCACAGGCCTCAGAATGTAGCCTTTATTGGCGACTATCTGCCCCGCCAGTGTGGTATTGCAACGTTTACTTCTGACCTATACGCTTCATATAACTCGTTTATTCCCGATTCTAACGCCCTGGTTGTGTCGGTCAATGATTCAAAGGAAGGATACGATTACCCCAGTGAGGTTCGCTACGATTTTTATCAGCATGACCAGGAAGCTTATCGGAAAGCGGCTGAGTTTCTGAATGCTAAGAATGTCGATGTGGTTTGCCTGCAACACGAGTATGGTATTTATGGTGGCTCAGCGGGCAATTATATTCTGACGTTGCTGCGCAATCTGAATATGCCAATCGTAACGACGTTCCATACGATTCTGAAAAATCCGGATGGCGATCAGTTACTTGTGCTGAAAAGCATTGCTGATCTATCATCGCGGGTGATTTGTATGTCAGAAAAAGGCCGTGATTTTCTGATCAATATTTACGAAATCCCTGAAGAGAAGATAGACCTGATTCCGCACGGAATTCCTGACATGCCGTTTGTCGATCCACATTTTTACAAGGATAAATTCGGCATGGAAGGTAAGCAAACGTTGCTGACGTTTGGATTGCTGTCTCCTAACAAAGGCATCGAAAATGTCATTAACGCCCTGCCAAGCATCGTGGAGCAATTCCCGAACTTAGTATATATGGTGCTGGGAGCAACCCATCCTCACCTCATCAAACACGAGGGCGAAGCTTACCGGGAAAGTCTGCAAAAATTAGCTGCCGATCTAGGCGTTCAGGATAATATCCGATTCTACAATCAGTTTGTCGAACTTGAGGATTTACTGGAATACCTAGGTGCGGCCGATATTTACATTACGCCTTACCTAAATCCTGCCCAGATTACTTCGGGTACTTTATCCTACGCCTTTGGTTGCGGGAAAGCGGTGGTTTCGACGCCTTACTGGCATGCGGAAGAATTACTGGCTGATGGCCGGGGTGTGTTAGTACCCTTTGGTGATTCGGAAGCTATTGCTAACCAGATTATTCAGTTGCTAACCGATGAGCCGATGCGCCACGCTATGCGCAAACGGGGTTACCTGATGGGCCGTGAAATGATCTGGGAAAAAACTATTCAGGCGTATGCTGACTCGTTTATGCAGTCTCGGCAGGAGCGAATGAGTACGTTTAACAACCAGGCACCCTACACAATGGGTGCGCACAGCCGCGCTGCCTTCAAGTTGCCTGCTATGCGGCTCGATCACCTGTTCCGCCTGACCGACTCGACCGGTATGGTGCAACATGCTCGTTATCATCTTCCGTTCTACGAAGAAGGCTATTGTACCGACGATAATTCCCGGGCATTGATTCTGACGTTAATGCTCCAAAGTGCAGGGATTAACGATGCGAAACTGGCACTGGCGACTGATACTTACTGTGCTTTCCTGAATCATGCCTATGCTCACGAACACCGGCGGTTCCGGAATTTCATGAGTTATGACCGGCACTGGCTCGAAGAAGTTGGTTCGGACGATAGTACTGGACGAACTGTCTGGGCATTAGGCTGTTGCATTGGTCGTTCTACAGATCAGAATATCATTACGTGGGCCATGAACCTGATTGAAAAGGTATTGCCCCACATTGGCGAAATGACCTCACCCCGGTCGTGGGCGTTTGCCTTGTTCGGTATTTATGAATATCAGAAACGGTTTAACGACGATCGGTTGGCTAAAACCATTCAGCACCAACTACTAGACAAACTTGTGTTCCGGTATACCGAAACCGCTACGGAAGACTGGCCCTGGTTTGAGAATACATTATCGTACGATAACGCTATCCTGGCCCATGCTTTGCTACGTTCTGGCGACGAGAAGCTGGTAGAAATTGGGCTTACCTCCCTCCGCTGGCTCGTTGATTTACAGACGGCTAAGGCAGGTCATTTCCAGCCCATCGGTTCGAATGGATTCTATACGAAAGGCCAACCTCGGGCTTACTTCGATCAGCAGCCTCTTGAAGCACAAAGCACCGTTTCGGCTTGCCTGGCGGCTTTTGAGGTGACAGGTGACGAAGAATGGCACCGTAAGGCTATCCGCGTTTTTAAATGGTTTATTGGTCTGAATGATCTGGGGCTGATGCTTTATGATCAGCAGACGGGCGGTTGCCATGATGGATTACATATCGACCGGGTAAACCAGAATCAGGGTGCTGAATCTACATTATCATATTTGCTGGCTCTGGCTGAATTATACAGCGTTCAAAAGCCTACAACGACCCCAAAGTCGGTTAGCATAGCGATGCCGGCGTTGGTAAATGGATAAATTGGTATAGGTTTTGTACCGCTTACGCGAAAAGACGCCGAAACAAATTGCACTGATTTATCAGTAAGCGGTCTTGTTTTCGGCGTCTTCTTCGTTCTATTTTGTGTTCCGACAATAACCGCCATTTCTGATACAAATGAGTATAAAAGCCACGCGCACGGGCATTGTTTTGCGGCCCGATCCAACCCGCGTTTTGTTTCGCCCGTTCGAACTGGGTAGCTCAACTCGTACTTTGAAAATTATTGCCCGCATCGGTAGCATGACCGACGAAGAAGCCGAACAAAAGCTGGATGAAGTGATCCGGGAGTTCGGTGGGCGTCATTACAAACTCGAACGATTTCTGCTTCAGCGTTTTGAGCAAATCAAAAGCAATTTACTAACCGATGAGCCGCTAACCGAAGATCGGAAGTTGCTGTTGGGCGCTTATTTCACGATGGAATATTCGCTGGAGTCGGCTGCACTGTTTAACCCGTCGATGATTTGGCATCCCGATCAGACGAATGTACCACCGGGCTATAAGCGGTTCATCCTGAGTCTACGTGCTACGGGTGAGGGCCACGTTTCTTCTATTTCATTCCGGATGGGATATATCGACGAAGAAGGTAAAATCATTGTCCGAAAGCCATCCCGTTATGTTACATCGCCTGATATTGTGCCGAACCACCGGTTTAACCGCGATCAGTTTCAGCGAAAGCTTTATGAACTGCGATTGGAAAACAGCATTCAAGAGAAGATGATGACGGGATTAGGCGACGAATTCAGTTTACCCGAACTCGAAGCTCAGATTAAGCGGGTATCGGCTCAATATCGGTATAATGCTGAATACGATACAATTGCCGGCGGATTGTTAGCATTAGCCAAGTCGAACTATGAAATTCACTTTGAGGAAGATCAGAGTCTGGACGAGCGCTGTATTTTCCCGAACTCGCCTAATGAAACCAACGGGATCGAAGATGCGCGATTTGTGCAGTTTACGGATGATAACGGGGAGGTAACTTATTACGCCACGTATACAGCTTACAACGGCCGGGTAACATTTCCCCAGTTGCTGGAAACAAAAGATTTTACTCATTTTAGCGTAAGCACACTCAACGGGGCCGAAGTCTCAAACAAGGGAATGGCGCTGTTTCCCCGCAAAATCAACGGTAAGTACGCCATGATTTCGCGGCAGGACGGCGAGAATATTTACCTGATGTATTCCGACGATTTGTATTTCTGGCAGACGAAGGATGTGCTGATGAAGCCGACCTACAATTGGGAATATGTGCAGCTAGGTAACTGCGGCTCACCTATCGAAACCGAAGCAGGCTGGCTGGTACTAAGTCACGGGGTTGGACCGATGCGAAAATATGCCATTGGTGCATTTTTGCTCGATCTTAATGATCCTTCTAAAGTGATTGGGCGCACGACTGAACCCATCCTTAGCCCCGATGAAAATGAACGTGAAGGGTATGTACCAAATGTAGTTTACAGCTGTGGTGGCCTCGTTAACGGACGTGATTTGATTATTCCTTATGCCATGTCCGATTATGCCAGTAGTTTCGCGACTGTGAATGTGCAGGAATTACTGGACGAGTTAACCGGTGTCAGCAAACCGAAAGTGACGGAGAACGAAACGGTGTGACATCATAATGTGGTGTCGGTTACTCATAACCGACACCACAAACAACAAAAAAGCCTGCCGGTACCGGCAGGCTTTTTTGTTGTTTAAGCAATCCAACATTTATTTTGTCAGCGACACTACCAGAATCTGGGTGTGATAATTGGCGCTGATTACTACGTTGCTCGGCACGCTCGTAATGCTAAGTGGCAGGGCGTATGGCCCACCAGTAGTTGGTACCTGCCCCCCTACAAAATTGACGTTTACTGTCCCAATCCGTTTGCCGGATGCAACCGTCACCATTGGATTCGTTACCTGATAAGCGGCTGAAGGCAATAGTTTATAAGCGGTTTTGTTGGCAGTATTATATGCTGTCATAGCTGCTTCGTCAATCGCGACGGTTACAGGAACGTCCTGTGTTGGGGGATTTGGCGAAGCGATATTAATATCGACAGGTGCCGCCGTTGAGGCAGAACTTGCTGAAACAGAAACTGTTTTAAGAATACTCCGGTTCGCTACGTAGGGGATTTCAGCTACGTAACCGGCACTGGCAAAATTGACGAAATGCTCGTCATCTTTCAGGCATGAAGTCAGACCAACTGCCAAACTTGCTGCCACGATGAGCTTACTTAATTTGTTCATGGTTGTTTGCTTGTTTTGCGTGATCATTACTTAACCCAGAAAATTTTGGTTGTGAACTGATTAATAGTCCCCTCAGCTCCTACGTTGGCTGCGTTTGTGCTGTATTCCGATGTCGGATAAAGTAACCGAACCGGAATCTGCTTAACAGTCGTACTTGCATCAAGTGAAATCGGAATACCAGTAGGTAACCCTAACCGACGATAATCCGACCAAGCTTCAAACTGACCTGTTCCATTTTCCGAAGCCCATTTCTGCGTAATAATCGCTTCGATTTTATTTGGTGAAGCATCCCAGTTTACATCATTTACACCCGCCTGCGAATAGTAGGTAGCTGCTTCAGCTTCTGTCCGGCCAACGTTCTTGAAAGATTCCGTAATCGCTGACTGATATAACGTTTTAGGATCACCCGTAATCCAGCCACGTTGAGCAGCTTCGGCCTGCATAAACAGACTTTCGTGCGACTGTATAATGGGTGCCGCCTGATCAACGCTCTTTAAAATACCCGGTCCAACATCGGACACCTGACTGTTTACCAGTACATCCGTTGTACCGAAAAGCGTACCGTTAAACGTGTTCGTCGTGCCAGCTACAGGTTTATAGAAAGCGGCCAAACGAGGGTCTTTCGTTTGTTTGTAGAACGTAATGCCGTACAGATTACCCTTTAACTGATTATTCGTCTGGGTAGGATTACCGTTGATGGCATAAAACGCACCATAAATAGGGTTCTGCTGGTTTTGTGAGTTTGCATAACCTGGATTCACGCTTGCATTTTCGCCCGCTCCCAGAAAACCATAACCCGATGCCTTTATCGTGGCCAGTTGCGCTTGAATAACCGACGCCCGATCTGCTTTTTCCGATTGACGCAGCAGCATACGCAGTTTCAGCGTGTTCGCAAACTTGAGCCACTTGCTGATATCACCTTTGAACATGATATCATTAGGGCCCGGATTCAGCGTACCATCACCTTTGCTCAAAAGGGCAATAGCTGCATCGATTTGCTTGAATAGGTCGTCGTAAATGTCCTGCGCTTTATCATATTTAGGCAGAATACTGGTCGTACCTTTCAGAGCATCTGTATATGGAATATCGCCATACGTATCTACCAGAATCTGAAAATGTAACGCTTTCATAATCTTGGCCATCCCCTGCAACAGCGGCTGATTTAATGTGCCAGCCTGAGTATCTATATAATTATAGTTTTTCAGGTTGAGGTACGCGTTCGACCAGATACCGTTGTTGAAGCCCTGCGTGAACTGGTAATTTTTATCCGAAGTGGCAATCGAATAGTTACCACTCCAGTTCCAGTAACCCATCCACAGATTCAGGAAGTAGAAGCTGGAACCTGTGCCGGTAAGGTAAGATCCTGTGCTCGCCAGCGCGTCGGGCAGTACCAGCTGCGGACTGGCTGCCGTTGCCTGGTTTGGATTGTTATTAACATCGAGGTAGTCGCTCTTACAACCCGCTACCACGGCGAACAGGCCAGCAAGAAGGCCAGTCGTTAATCGTTTTATGGAGATCATTGTTGTTTGCTGATTTAAGAATTAAAAACCAAAGCTTACCCGGAATCCGTAGAAACGCGTTGGGGGCGTTTGGTATTCGGTTGTTGTACCGACAGCGTTACTGGTATCGTTGGCATTCGAGCCGCCGGAGAATTCCGGATCAGTAAACACGTTCGTTTTGGGGCGGAGCATGATCAGGTTACGACCTGTCAGCGCAATATTCAGTGACTTAATGAACTTAGTGTAGTTCAGGATCGTCGATGGAATATTGTAGCTCAGTACAACCTCCCGCAACTTCCAGAAATCGGCGCTTGTCACGTAGCTGTAACCCGCATTGTGGTAGCCCGAGTTGGTCCAGAAAACCAGGTTGCCATCTTTCGTCGTTACGTTCGTGTTGGCAGCATACTGCGTTGAACCGTCCGTATTATTGCCCGTTACGACGACCGAATTGGGGAACACAAAATTCTGCCGACCAGCGTAGGTTGACCGAATGCCAGCGCCCGTAAACTCAAGTGCGTTGCCAAGTGCATTGTAGATAACAGCACCGCCACGATATTCAACAACAGCCGATAAGGTCAATCCTTTGTATTTAAAGGTATTCGTTAGACCAAAACGATATTTAGGCTGCGTCGTACCGGCATATTTAAGGTTTGGATCCAGAATTGGATAACCCGTTGCATCAACAATAGGCCGACCTGCAAACTGACCGGTAGGGTCGTAGTTGGCGGCTTTAGGGTCTGTCGATTGTACGCGCTGAATATCAGTAACGTATAAAGCTGGATAAGCAAATCCTTTAGCTGCGTATACGTTCGAAGCACCACCAGCGAGGGTTGGGCGGTAAGGGTCCTGACCGTACGGAATGTTGATGCGGGATAGATCCTGATAAACGTCTGTTACCTGACTTGTCAGATAGGTGAAGTTCGTGTTAATATCCCATGTAAAGCCGCCAGTATTAACTAATGGACGAATCGTGCGCAAATCCAACTCGATACCCTGGTTTTTCATGGTACCCGTATTAACCAAGGCTGTCGAATAACCGGTTGCCTGGGATATACCGATTGGTACAGTCTGGTTGGTTGTCAGCGTATTGTAATAAACCGCTTCCAGGTTAAACCGGTCAAACAGACCCAGTTCCAAACCAACTTCTTTGCTGGTCGTGAATTCGGGTTTCAGGTTCGGGTCATTCTGCTGGTTACTCAGTTCAAAACCGGGTTGTCCAGGGAATGGGAAACCCGTTCCTGGGTTAAACACGTTCTGCAATTGATAAGGTACAACGTTTACCTGGCCTACTTTCGACAAGCCACCCCGAATTTTGGCATAGCTAATGACCGGATTATTCTTTAGCGACGAAATTGCTTCTGTCAACACAACCGACGCATCGACACTTGGGTAGAAGAATGATCGATTGCTAGGCGCTAGCAGCGAGGTCCAGTCATTACGACCCGTTGCGTGAACGAAAACAAAATCCTTATAACCGACGGTTAAGTCGCCGAAAGCGCCTAACAGGCGGCTCTGGCTGCTGTACTCAGCTAAGGTTGGAACTGCTCCAAGTCGATTTGAAATGTTATAAACACCTGGTACAACAAGCGCACCCGCGTAATCATAAGTCGCCCGCATATACTCCTGCCGGGTTTGTTGGCCCAGAATCAACTTGGTTGTGAAATCACCGAACGTAGGTGTTAACGTAACCAACAGGTCACCGGTAAACCGGGTTTTCAGTTGGGTAGCATCCTGTACCGTCGCATTTGTGTGACCGCCTGCTGAGGAGGCAATGTTACCGGCTTCCCATGGATCGCTAGTGGCGTAATCAGAGAACGTTACATCGGCAATGTGCGCTTTCAACTGCGAATTATACACCTGTCCACCAACCCGGTATAACACATTCAGCCATTTTGTGAACTGGTACGAAGCGTCAGCCGAACCTTGTAGCGTATACAGATCGGTAACCTTACGCGAATTATCGCCGGTTATCTGCCAGTATGGGTTTGGGTAATAGGCGTTGTAGAAGCCATTTACATCGCCGTAAGGAGATGTAATATCGTTCAGGGGATAACTATTCAGCGGAGCCTGGGGCTGTTGGTTCAGTACGTTCCAGTAAACAGGTCGGTTCTGGCTAAAATCACCATTTTCGGTATTCGTGTTCTGGTAAGAAAACTGCACACCTGCGTTAGCCGTAAATTTATCAACCGACCGACCTCCTTTAACGCTAATGTTCGTCCGTTGATACTTGTCATTTGGCACAACCCCTTTCTGATCGACACGCTGTAAGCTCAGACCAAAGTAATTCTGAGCATCGCCAATTCGGTAAGAAACATCGTGCTGCTGAGTAATGCCCGTGTTAAAAAACGCTCGTCGAGGATCTTTGCTGGGTGCCGAATATGGAACCTTCAGCGTATCGAGATGAACGTTGCCATTAGCATCCCGAATCTGAACCCCATAACCCAGCGGCTGAGTCGACCCGTCGAATGGCGTACCGAACTGCTGGTTCTCATAGGGTACGTACAAACGCGCATAGTTGCGATCGTAGAAAGGAGCTGCTTCACCACCATTGGCGCCAAATTGCGATTGCAGGCCGGGCATATACGAAATGCTTTCGAACTGCGTGTTGTTGGTGTAAGAAATCTGAGGTTTGTTGTTCTGCGCGCCCCGCTTCGTCGTAATGATCAGAGCCCCGTTAGAAGCATCGGAACCGTATAGAGCAGCCGCGCTAGGTCCTTTTAGCACGGTTGTCTGATCAATATCGTTAGGGTTGATGGATGTCAGAAAGCTAATGTCTGATATTACACCATCGACAACCAGCAGGGCCTGGTTATTACCCAGGAAAGACCGGTTCCCACGCAGCGTCAGGCGGACACCTGCTCCTACGCCGTTGTTGGTCGTGTTGATTTGCAAGCCGGATACTTTACCAGTTAAGCCGTTCGCTACGTTGATGGGAGCCGCCTGCGTGATCTGAGCATTGGTAATTCGGGCAATCGACGTGCCGATTTCCCGCTCGGTCCGCTGAATACCGAATCCTGTTACAACGACTTCATTAAGTGTTGCCGCATCAGCAGCTAATACTACGTTAACCGTTTTGCGGCTACCAACGGCTGCATCCTGCGATTTGAAGCCCACGAATGAGAACGTTAATGTAGCGTTAGGAGTCACTGCAATCTGGTATTTACCATTTGCATCTGTAGTGGTCCCCCGACTGGTTCCCTTCACTACAACACTGACCCCGGGCAACGTTGAGCCGTCATCGGAAGACGTTACCTGCCCCGTCACCGTGACCTCCTGCGCCCAAAGGGGCAGGCAGAATAGAAGCGACAAAAGCCAACCTCCAGCTAGAATTCTTTTCATAAAGAGTTGATGGTATATAAGTTAAGAAAATTGAACAAAACCAATGTTCTAAAATTCAATACGAGACATTAAAAGCTCATTAAAAACATTAAAATTTGTTCTAACTGACTGCAAATTAGCTAAAAAGATACAAAACAAGAAACGTTGATTAGTCTCAACATCTTTTGATAGAAATTGTATTTTTAGGTGAAATTACTTATTTGTAAGTGTATTTATTACTCACGCTGAGAATCATATTATAATATAGGATTCCAGAATTTGCTTCTTGCTCGATATTTTATGTGGGTGGTGAATTGATAACCGTATTATATGTTGTCAGATAACTTGTGCGTGTTGAGATGTTATACCTAGAAATTAGAACTGTAGAGATAAATTAACTGATTTAGTGAGGAACCGGTTAGTATAATAGGTAGAGCTTTAATGATCAGTTAGCGAATTAGTCCATACATTAAATAGAGATTAAACGAATAAGGTAACAATTTTTTAATAAGTATATCAGTATAGGTATGCTTACGGTCAGCAGCGCCGAATAATATTTTCCATATAGCCGCATTATTTGATTTTACCATAGTTTCTAAGCTCTTGAATAAAATCTTGTTTTTAATGAAATATTAATAAATTTGAATCTGGTTTTATACCTAAGTATCACATCTTAACGTAAACATTAAACTATGCGTAAATTTTTATTGGCGCAGCTTTTATTGGGTTTGTTCGCCATTCCCTTGATGGCTCAAGACCGGGTTATCACAGGAAAGATCACTTCATCAGAAGACGGTTCTACATTACCGGGTGTCAATATCTCGGTTAAAGGCACCACACGTGGTACAACAACAGATGCCACTGGAAACTACAATCTGAATGTGCCTGCTAATGCTCAAACGTTAATTTTCTCGTTCATTGGATTTGTCCGTCAGGAAGTTGCTATTGGCAATCAGTCGACCATTAACCTGGCTATGCAGCCTGATGCTTCTCAGTTGCAGGAGGTAGTGGTAACCGCTTTAGGTATTTCGCGCGAAAAGAAGGCGCTGAACTATGCTGTACAGGATATTAAGTCCGACAAACTCAACTTTGCCCGCGATCAGAACGTCGGTAATGCACTGGCTGGTAAAATAGCTGGCGTTCAGGTATTAGGTCAGTCAGGTGCCAAATTTGGTAACCCTAACATTCGGATTCGGGGTATAAACTCGTTGAACGGTAGCGATCCTCTTTACGTAGTGGATGGCACGCCCACTGATATCAGCCAGGTAAATATGGATGATGTGGAAAATCTGACGGTGTTGAAAGGACCATCGGCTACAGCGCTCTATGGTAACCGAGCCTCTGCCGGGGTTATCGTTATTACAACGAAACGGGCTAAGGCTGGTGAAACTCGGTTAGATGTTAACCACAGCACTACCCTGGATATGGTAGCTCTGCTGCCAAAATACCAGAATGAGTATGGCGGGGGGTATTCGCAGGAGTGGGAGACGTTCCAGTATGACCCGACCATCCACCCAGCCGCCTGGTCTTCGTTTAATGGTCAGAAGATTCTGGATTACTCAGCTGATGAAAGCTGGGGTCCTCGTTTGGATGGTTCTCCTCACCGGTCAGCATTTTCGTGGCAGCCAGGTCCTGAGTTTGGTCAGTTAACGCCGTTCTCGCCCCAGCCAAACAACGTGCGTGATTTCTTCGAAAAACCAATCAGCAATAATACCAATATCGCTTTTTCGAAAGGGACGGATGCTTTCCAGACCCGGATTTCGTATACCCATATTATCAACAATGGGATTATCCCGAATTCGTCGCAGTCCAGGGATTACGTCAGTGCGAAGAATGCCATCACGTTCGCAAAGAATCTGACGGCTAACCTGAACATTAATTATACATCGACCAATACGAAAAACCAACCTGCCGACCGGTATGGATCTACGGGTGGTACGTCACCCCAGAACAGTGGCCTTACCGGAACCGGAACTCCGGTTGTCATTAGCAACAGCACACTGAACGGATATAACCAGACCATAGGTATGTTCAATCAGTGGTTTCAGCGCCAGTTGCGTATCGAAGACCTGCGGAATTATCAAAACCCAGACGGGACCTTCCGGAGCTGGAACATCGGTGGGCCAACTGACCCTCGCCCGAAATACTGGGATAGCCCGTATACACAAGCGTACGAAAACACAAATACGAACCGCAGCGACCGGTTATTCGGGGATATTGGGTTAACCTATCAGATCCTGCCATCATTGAAAGCATCTGCAACCGTGCGTCGCGATCAGAATGCCTACTATCAGCAGGGGCGAGTGGCTATCGGAACGTTGAACGAGGGTGGTTTGGGTGCTTTCTCAACCCTGAATACAAATAGCCGCGAAAACAACTATGAGGTGCTGGTAAATTATAACCAGAACTTCAAAGACCTGTCAGTTGTCGCCAATGGGGGCGGAAACATCCGTTATAACCGAACCGACGTTGTGTTCCAGGCTACGCAGGGTGGTTTATCAGCACCAGGATTTTACAACATTGCCGCTTCAATCAACCGGCCGTTATCAAACAACTATGTGTACGAACGTCAGGTAAACAGCTTGTTTGCTAACGTGAGCTTAGGTTTCCGTGACTTTGTATTTGTAGAAGGATCAGTTCGTAACGACTGGTCATCGACACTGCCAACAGCTAATAACTCGTACTTCTATCCGTCGCTGTCGGGTGGTCTGATTTTCTCGGAATTCATTCCGAAAAACAATGTACTCTCGTATGGTAAAATCCGGGCTGGCTACGCACAGGTAGGTACCGATGTTGGACCTTATCAGACATCGCTGGCTTATACCGCTGGTTTACCCTATGGCGATAAACCAACGGCTTTCCTGCCAGGTACCTTACCGAATGCGGCCCTTAAGCCTGGTTTATCGGAATCGGTTGAAGGCGGTATTGACCTAAAATTCCTGGGCAACCGTCTTGGCCTGGAGCTTACGGCTTACCAGAATAACAACAAAAACCAGATTATACCGCTACCTGTAGCCTCTACCAGTGGTTATTCAAACGCGGTTGTCAACGCTGGTTTGATTCGTACGTCAGGTATTGAACTCCATATTTATGCTAACCCAATCCGGCGTACCAATGGCTTTACATGGGAGTTCGATATCAATGCCGATCGCAATCAGTCTAAAGTAATTGAACTGGCGAGTGGCTTGACGAACTATCAGGTTGATGGTCCACAATGGCGTACACTTACCTTGAACGCACGGGCTGGCGAACAATGGGGACTGCTTGTTGGGCAGGGCATTCAGAAAGATGCCAACGGTCGGAATATGGTATATGGCAGTGGCGCTAACGCAGGCTTATACATCAAACAAGATAACGTTTCGTTGGGATCGGTACTACCTAAGTTCAAAGGGGGCTGGTTGAATACATTTTCGTACAAGAATCTGACGTTACGGGTTAATACGGACTTCGTGGTAGGCGGCAAGTTCTTCTCGACAACCAAAATGTTCAATGCTTATTCAGGTCTGGCGGCAGAAACAGCTGGCCTGAACGAATTAGGTAAGCCAAAGCGGGATGATCCAGCATCAGGCGGTGGTATTTTACTCGATGGTGTTACCGAAGATGGTAAACAGAACACCACGCGGGTAGATACGCAAAACCTCTACGAAAACTGGCTGTTTGCCCTAAACGAGCGCTGGATTTATGATAAAACGTACATCAAATTGCGTGAAGTATCGTTTGGTTATAGCCTGCCAAATCGGTTGATCAGCAAATGGGCAAAGTCCGTGAACATCTCGCTGATCGCCCGTAATCCAGTACTGATTTATAGCGCCGTGGGTGGTGGTATTGACATTTCTGAGTCGGAAACTATCTGGTACGAAGGTGGTCAATTACCTCCAGTGCGCTCGTTTGGTGTTAACGTTCGATTAGGATTCTAAACAAACAGAAAAAGAAAGGGAATTTAGTCAATCAGGTAAATCCCTATCTTATAAAAGACAGTAAAAAAATGAAAGGATTTACATACACGCTTCTTGCGGGCTTGTTCGTAACGACGGTTGCCTGTAATGATTTTGGGAACATGAACGTGAACCCAAACAGTGCCCTTTACCCGAATACTGCTAGTTTGATGACCGGTGCTCAACGGATTGTGGGAACGCTGAACTCCCAAGTGGGTCCTGGAGGATTTAATATTGCTCCAGCCTTATATGTGCAGCAGTTCTCAGACGTAACATACATTGAGGATTCACGCTATAAGACCATCAATTTTAGCTACAATACCATTTATGGTGCTGCCGGTACAGGAGCTAACTCTGGGGCTTTGATCAGCCTTCAGCAGATCATTGATCAGAATACAAATCAAGCATCAAAAGGAGGGTCTGCTACATATGGCTCGAATGCGAATCAGATTGCGATTGCTCGTATTCTGAAGGCGTACATCTACCAGTATATGACTGACCGCTGGGGAGATATTCCCTATTCGCAAGCGCTGAAGGGCGATCAGAATTTTTCGCCTGCTTTCGATAAGCAACAGGATATCTATAATGACCTGTTTAAAGAATGGAAAGAAGCAGCAGCTCAATTTGATGCCGGAGCTGCCGTATCGGGCGATATCCTTCTGTCGAGCAATGTAGCCCGCTGGAAAAAGTTTGCCGCTTCGCTACGACTGATTGCCGCACTACGGTTGTCGAAAGTTGACCCAACCAAAGGTAAAACGGAATTTGCGGCTGCGTTGGCTGATGGTGTGCTAGCATCGAACGCTGATAATGTACAGTATAAGTTTCTTGCGGATGCTAATAACGAGAATCCCTTGTACACGAATTATGTACGGTCGAATCGGAAAGATTTCGCGCTGAGTAACACCTTTGTCGATTATCTGAAAAAGTTGAACGATCCACGTTTGCCAGTGTATGCAGCACCAAACTTGAAAGGCGAATACGTGGGTGCTCCTTATGGGGTATTTCCAGCTCCCGGTAAAGCGCAGGATTACTCCCTGGCTGGTTCAGCAATTAGTTCGCAAACAGCACCAGTTAATTTGATGACCTACGCACAGGTGTTATTTGCACAGGCAGAAGCAGCTAAGCTGGGCTGGACAAGCGGCAATGCAAAATCGCTTTATGAAGCGGCAATTAAAGCTTCTATGCAGCAATGGTTAGGTACGTCTTATACTGATGCGGCATTCAACACCTACATTGCTCAGGCTGACGTTGCTTATACTGATGCGAGAGCGCTGGAACTAATTGGTAATCAGCGTTGGGTGGCTCTTTTCTTCCAGGGTACAGAAGCCTGGAATAACTGGCGCCGGACGGGTTATCCTGTGTTGAAACCTGCTGCAACTACCCTCAACGGAGGAACTGACATTCCGCGTCGGCTGGCTTACCCTGTTCAGGAAACGACATTAAACGCAAAGAACTACGCAGATGTGTTGGCTCGTCAAGGTAAAGACGATCAATACACGCGCGTTTGGTGGGATAAACAATAAATAATTGGTTAGTTACGTTCGCAGGCTCGGTCACTGAAAGTGACCGAGCTTTTTTTTTACCAAACAAAATGTTTTCAACAGAATAATACGACGAGAATAAGGCTAGTATGACTTTGAAAAGAGCTTAATCAGTATTTAATCTCCGATTATTACTCAAAAATTAGATTGTAGGATAAGCTTAGGAAAGTGTAATATTGAGATAAGTATAGCAATAGAAAGTTTCATATATACAACAATAAGCTCTATAAACTAGAAAGCCTGATAGCGATTGCCAAATTTTATTTTTATAAATATATAGTATATTTGCCGTAGTACTACGCAGATAGTATCATTTCTTAACCAAACAATGTCATATGCGTAAATTTTTACTAACACAGCTTATACTGTGTTTATTCGCCATTCCACTATTGGCTCAGGATCGGGTCATTACCGGAAAGGTCACTTCATCAGAGGACGGCTCGTCATTGCCGGGTGTTAACATCACCATCAAGGGTACCGCACGAGGTACAACGTCAGACGCCGAAGGTAATTACAGCCTGAGTGTACCAACCAACACGGGCTCGTTGGTTTATTCATTCATCGGTTTTTCGCAGAAAGATGTTACAATTGGTAGTCAGACGACTATCAATGTAACGCTGGTGCCGGATGCGTCGCAGTTACAAGAAGTGGTAGTAACGGCACAGGGTATCCGTAAAAGTCAGCGTGAAATCGGGTATGCTATCTCTAAAGTGGCAACCGAGGATGTAACCGTTGGGCGTTCACCTCAACTGGCGCAGGCACTTTCTGGTAAAGTAACTGGTCTGGCTGTTTATAACGTTAACAACAGCGTTGACCCAGCGGTGAAAATCGTCTTGCGCGGCTATCGCTCACTAACGGGTAACAACGAAGCGCTGGTCGTACTCGACGGAATGCAGACCTCATCAACGGTACTGTCCTTAATTAACCCGAACGATATCGAAAGTGTATCGATTCTGAAAGGTGGTCAGGCTGCTACGCTGTACGGATCGGCGGGTATCAACGGAGCTATTATCATTACCACTAAAAAGGGTGTAAAAGGTAAGCTGAAAGTGTCGTATTCAAATAGTACGAACTTTGAGCAAATCAGCTTCTTACCTCAAATCCAGGACAAATACGGCTCAGGTTCTCACTACGCTACCGCCTTCGGTACGACGGGCTACAAAACGGATTACCTGGAGCGGATGAAAGATAATTGGCGCTCGTACGAGAACCAGCAATACGGTGATATGTTCGACGGGTCAACGCGGATTCAGGGCCGGACGGCCGAAAACGGCGCTCAACTGCTTATCCCCTATTCGGCTATTCCCGATGCTCGCCGGAAGGCGTTCAACACGGGAGTTTCGGTAAACAACCAGATCAATTTCCAAGGTGGCGACGAAACTAGTTCATTCTATATGTCGATTGAAAATCAATCGATTAATGGAATTGTGCCAAATGACAAAAGTAATCGTACAGGTACGCGCCTGTCGGCCACGAAGGAATACGGTAAACTGACGGCCAGCTTCAATGCCGCTTATACACAAGCCATTTATGACCGTACGTCGTCGGACTTCTACAACGATGCACTGAACCAGCCTGCTAACCTGCCGCTGAGCGACCTGCGCGATTGGCGGAACAACCCGCTGGCTAATCCGAACGGATTCTACAACGATTATTACAACAACCCGTATTTCAATGCCGATAATAACCGGTTAAATTATAAGGATGCCAACCTAAATGGTAACCTGAATTTGAGCCTGAAAGCTACTTCCTGGTTGACCTTTACCGAGCGCTTAGGGGTTATGAACAACTCACGAACGGGTAAAAATACGACGAGCAAGTTTACGTATAGCGACTGGGCTAAAACTAAGTCGTTTATTCCGGCTCCGTTCTTCCGGGATGGAGATGGTACGGGTATCTACCGGGCTATCACCGACGTTCCGGGTTCAGTAACCGACTATTCAGGTACGGAAAACGTAATTAATAACGAGTTCCAGATACAGTTGGCGAAAGATTTTGGCCCACTAACAAACCGATTGATTTTGGGGCATAGCCTTTATCAGCGTACGACTAATAACCAGGCTATCGGGTCAAGCTCAATCGTAGTACCTGATGTCTACAATGTGTTAAACCGCCAGGGTATTCTGACGGGTGGGCAAATTCTTACGCAGGAGCGTCGGTTGGGTTACTATGCTGACTTAACCATGAACTATAAGAACTTCCTGGTTCTGAACGGTTCGTTCCGTTTCGATCAAACCTCCAAGTTCTACAAACCCGATCGTGCCGCTAACTTCTGGTCGTATCCTTATTATGGAGCTGCCCTTTCGTTCATCGTTACCGACGCTTTCCCCAGCATCAAGAGCCCATTCCTGGACTACTTCAAACTGCGGGCGAACTACAACAAGAATGCGAACGACAACATTCCATTGTATGGACTTGATCTGACGTACCCGAACGGTGCCAATTTCCCGTACGGTAATACCGTTGGTTTGACCGTTGGCAATACGCTGCCAGATCCCAACTTAAAACCTGAGCAGGTTTATTCATCTGAGATTGGGGCTGAGTTTCAGTTATTTAACAACCGCATTAATGTCGACCTTTCGGCTTATTCGCAGAACTCGAAAGGCCAGGTTATTACGGTGCGGGTTCCGAACTCGACCGGCTTCCAGAACCTGCTGATCAACGTGGGTGAAACCAAGAACTGGGGTTATGAGGCTGAGGTGAAATACCTGATTGCCCGGGGGGGTAAATTCTCCTGGGATGCCAGCGTTCGGTACTCGTACAATGATAATAAAGTACTTGATCTGTATCCCGGAATCAACGAATTCCAGATTGGCGGTTTCTCGTATGCTAATACGAACGTAATTAAAGACATGCGGTTCCCATACCTGAAAACGGATGGCTACCAATATGCACCGGACGGATCGGGTCGTGTACTGGTCAGCTCGGCAACGGGTTATCCACTGCGTAATACAGCCCTGCTTGGTCGGGGTGGCGTACTGCCCCGGCACATTGCCGGTCTGGGCTCGAAAATCGAGTATGGTAACCTGGGTTTCACCTTCAACTTCGAATATCGTGGTGGTAATGTAATGTTCAGCGATCTGGGTCGTCAGATGACCTTTACTGGAACGGGTAAATGGACTGAAGATCGCGCTCCGCACATCTTCCCAAATTCGGCTTACCTGGATGCAGATGGCAAAACGGTAATTGCCAATACCAATGTTAATGTACGTGAAGCTGAGTATTCACTATGGGTTGATAACTACCGTCTGATCTCGGAGAACTTCGTTACGCCCGCCTGGTTCATCAAACTACGGGATGTTAACCTGTCTTATCGTTTGCCGCAGAACCTGATGAGCAAAACTAAGATTTTCTCGGCCGCCAGTATTGCGATTTACGGCCGGAATTTGCTGACTATTGTTGATAAGATGAATTACTATACTGATCCTGAGTTCAGTTATCAGGGAAATCCGGGACCAGGTAGCCAGGCCACAACGACGCCCACGACGCAAACTGCTGTTGGTATTGGTATCAATACGACCACGCAAACACCACCAGTGCGTCAGTATGGTGTAAACATCAATCTTACCTTTTAAGTAAACAGCAACCTAGCGTCTGACATGAAATTCAAAACACTTATAGTGGCCACTTTAGTGGCTCTGGGTGGTATTAGTTGTGACACTCGATCATTTCTGAACATTAATACCAACCCCAACCAATTACCAACGGCTTCGCCAAACTACGTATTTACCAATGCGCTGAACACTACAGCCACAAATCTGGCAGGTAATAATGCCGGAAACGCCGGACAGAACTCCAACGAGCTTGGATTTTACTGGGCAGGGCAGTGGTCGCAGGGGAACGGGTATATTATTAATACGGCCCAGTTTGCGTATCAGTTTACCAATGGCGATTTCAACTATTGGGATACGTACTACGACAATCTGGAGGATTACCAGTTCGTAATTAACAACGCCGATGCTACTAATCAGAAGTTCCTGAAAGGCCCGTCGAAAGTAATGAAGGCGATGCTATATCAACAACTGGTTGATATGTATGGCAACATTCCATTTACGGATGCTCTAAAAGGCGCTGCTGTGCTGGCCCCGAAATTTGATGATCAGAAAGCCGTTTATGAAGCGCTGATTACAATGCTCGATGAAGCCATCGTTGATTTGAAAGCGAATGCGTTTAGCGGTGGATTTGGTACGTCGGATATCGTATTTGGTGGTAATATAACCAAATGGGTACAGTTCGCGAATTCACTGAAAATGCGGATTTTGATCCGGCAATCGAAAGTTGCCGGCCGGGATGCTTACATTAAGACGGAGATCAACAAGATTGTTACCGAAGGATCGGGCTTTATTACAGCCTCTGATGTAGGTATTGGTGGTCCATCCTTCTTTCAGCCAGCAGCTGGGCAGTTAAATCCTGTTTACGACCGCTGGGGTTACGACGCTACCGGTGCGAAACGGGCCTTGAATAACTACCCGCGCCCAACGGCATTTCTGGTTAACACATTGAAGACGAACGGTGATACCTTACGGCTAAAGCGGATCGCTTACGCTAATGGTGGCGAAAATGCCAATGCGCCTGGTACGAGCACCAGAGCTGAGATTGCCGCAAACTATTCGGGCACGCCCTTCGGCGCTAGTTCGGGTTACTTGCCCACCAATACGGTTTCTGTAGGGCCAAGCCTGCTTGTAAAGGGTGATTATAACCGGCCTTATATCATTATGACTGCATCGGAAATCCAGTTCCTATTGGCTGAAGCGAAACAACGCTATTCTGATATAACTCTGTCGGGTACGGCTAAAGGCTATTTTGAAGAAGGTATCCTCCAGTCGTTCCGCGTGCTGGGTGCTAACACCGCCGGTGCTGCTGCATTTAAGGGTAGCAAAATTCAGAATTACGACTGGGATGCATCGACGGACAAGCTGGCGGCTATCGCCATTCAGAAATGGATTGCATTGACGAACTTCAGTGGTCTGGAAGCCTGGGCTGAATATCGGCGCACAAACCTGCCGGTGCTTCCACAAAGTATTCAGGTTCCCGAGGCTAACAAGCGTCCTTTGCGGTTATTCTATCCAAACACGGAGGGTGGTTCAAACACAGCTAACGTGACGGCACAGGGTACTATTGATGTATTTGCTACAAAACTATTCTGGGATGTTGATTAAACGATTTCAGTAGATTTGTAAAAAGGAGGCCATCCGCGAGGAGGCCTCCTTTTTAGTTTAGTATTGGCAAGGGAATAACCAGTTGATAACAAACTAAAAAGCGAACCGACACAGTCAGTTCGCTTTCGGCATTACGCTTTATCCAACTATTAAGATTCAATCGCCAGAAGAACATACATTACCGGATGACTGCCATAGACGTGTTACCGAATAAGCTCTTCCGTAAGCTAAGCTAGAGAAACTGTACTAGATAGCGGGTAGATTCAAGTAGAAAGTAAGGAGTAATCCGCAAGAATTCATAGCTAACCCAGCTGAATGTATATTTTTCGGTAGTTATATTAATTTTTCGGTAGGTAAATAGACTAGCTGTGAAGGTCCGATAAAGGCCATAAATGGACTTCCGTCGATCAATAAGATGGACAAGAAAGTTACTTAATAGCCGTCGGGAAACTTCCAAACTTTTTGACTAAAACAAAGTTATTCTATGAAATAAGCTGATTCAACGCTATGGAAGACGAAAAGGGTGTAAACCGCGAAGAAGCGCAGATAAATGGCCGCACAGATGGACCATTTGGTTCGGATGATACGGATCAGGATCGCCCAGCCGCCGATAATAAAAACCGTTACGAGCAGGAAAACTCTACTAGTGGACTTGATAGTGATCAAGTGCGTGGTGGCCAGGATGGTCGTAACAACCGGGCCATAGGTAGCACCGACATGGATAGCAAAAATGGTGTGCTACGGATGGGTGATATGGATAATAGCACGATGGAATTAACAAGCGAAGGTGCCGATACCGCAGCTAGTGAAGGTGCTAAGACTAATACAGGGATGGTTGATGTAACGACACATGGCCCCGACGATTATGGCTCTGCTGATCAGGTAGGCGTTCCAAACGCACAGGAGGCCGCTAAGCATCAGAATGATGATCAAAATTCTGATGAGAAGGAAACTGACAAACAGGAAGAACACGACGATGTTGCTGAAACGGGTACTGACTTGAATAATAAGCCGACCTATTAGCGATCGCCAATTAATACATTTCCACTGATTTTCACCAATTAACCAATCAACGTTATGAGCGTAAGTAGCAATTCCCGCAAAGAAAGCACTGAGTCGTTTGCTGCTCAGGGCATGCACAACACAATGGGTATTCTCCCCGAGTTGGCGCAGTTGAATGATAAAAATCTGGATAATGAGCTGCCATCCCGCGTGGCTGACAGTAACGATACAGATGTTCCTGGCGATGTAGCAGAAGCCGATGCAACAGCAGCTACCTCTGATGAGGAAAATGGTATAACTAGCGAAGCGATTGAAGAGTCAAAACGAGCTTCATGGGGACAAGCGCCCGCATCGGACGATACAGTAGAGGATGATGCGGTGATCGATGCTGATTTGAATCGCACGAATACCAGCGAAGGAGCTATTCCGGCAACCCGCTATAATGAACCTGAGCGTACGTTAGGGAATGCCTAAGGAAAATAAACCTAAAAGATTTTTAGAAGCCGCTCCGGCGGCCCGACTTTTAGGTTTGAAATCATAAACCCGGTTTGCCTGAATTAGCAAACCGGGTTTTTTTATTTAGGTATGGGATAACTGGGCCAGCAGCGTCTGTACAGCTAAGCCGGGAAGCACTGTACCAGTCCGTACCTGCTGCTCAATTACCGCAAGTTGATCCTTTATGCCTGGTTGCTCATAAAATCGACTTTCGAGTTGTTGCCGGAGCAATGACCGAAACCAGCTTAACTGCTGCTCCTGCCGATGACGGCTACGATGGCCGTTTTCTATCGTAAGTTGCTGATGATCCAGAATCGTTTGCCAGATGTTTTGTATACCCTCTCCCGTTAGCGCGGAACAGGTAACCACTGGAGGAGACCAGCCAGTACCGGTAGGCGGAAAAAGATGCAGGGCGTTCTGGTATTCAAGGCGGGCGCGGTTGGCCGTTGACTGATTATCGCCATCGGCTTTAGTAATGGCCAGGACATCCGCTAACTCCATGATACCACGTTTTATACCCTGTAGTTCATCGCCTGCGCCAGCCAGCATAAGCAATAGAAAAAAATCGACCATTTCGTAAACGACCGTTTCGGACTGGCCTACACCCACAGTTTCAATTAGGATAACATCAAAGCCCGCTGCTTCGCAAAGCAAGACTGTTTCCCGCGTACGATAAGCAACTCCGCCCAACGACATACCAGCCGGTGAAGGCCGAATGTAAGCATTGGGGTTTATCGACAGCGTTTCCATTCGCGTCTTATCGCCGAGTAAGCTGCCTCTTGAGCGCTGGCTGGTTGGGTCGACGGTAAGTACTGCCAAACGATGTCCCAGGCTGGTAATATAACTGCCAAACGCTTCGATGAAGGTGCTTTTGCCAACGCCTGGTACACCTGTAATCCCTACCCGAACCGAATCACCGGCCCCCGATTTAGTTTTTTGTGACAAAACCTGCTCCAGAACCTGTTGAGCCAAAACCTGATCATCTGCCCGGCGGCTTTCAATCAACGTGATAGCTCGACTGAGAATCAATCGATCACCAGCAATAATACCGTCGATATAATAATCAGGTGAAAAGCGGTGGCGCATCAGGAAATTATTGTTAAGGCTGTCTCGCTACTTCAGATCGTCGGGTGTTGTAATTTTAATATTTTCGTAGGAACCTTCAATGAGCGTAATGGGGAAACCCGCGTATTCCATCACACTGGCACAGTCGGTGAAAAACGGTTGTTCCGGCGTTTCAAATGCCGTTCGAAAGCGACTGAGTTGAAACGTTTGTGGGGTCTGGATTAGCCGGTATTGACTACGGTCTACGGCCTGACTGCTGCCGTCTGCATGCACAATCCGCATCGAGTCTTTAAGTGATACACAAGTTACAGCCGACCCTGTTTGAGCTGCTGTTTCGAAACTACGCTTGATAATCTCTGGTGTAACAAACGGCCGGACACCATCGTGGACAGCTACGAAGCCGTCTGTGGCCTGAATATAATTCAGACCGTTTCGCACAGATTGAAAACGCGTAGTACCGCCGTTTACAGTCAAAATAGGTAATTGGTAATTAGTTGTATCAAATGCATATTGCTCGCACAAAGCCGCCCAGGTTTTTTGATCACGCTCAGGCAGTACCAGGATAATCTGGAGCGGAAACGTGTCGGCGAGAGTGGGGGTAGGCGAAAGCAATTGTGGTAATCGTACGGCCAGAAACTGCTCAATAGTATGTTGCAAAATGGGCTTACCGTTGAGCAGTAAAAATTGCTTGGGAATATCCGATTTCATACGGCTACCGCTACCACCCGCCACGATGATAGCGAAATTAGTTGGAAGTCGAGGGTCGTTAGGCATTAGTTGGCAGCTTCAAAAAGAAAAGGGGCCTGTAGGCCCCTCAAAAATACATAGAACTAAGCACTAGCTGCTGCCGACTTATAACTAAAGAATCAGCATTGCATCACCATAGCTAAAGAACCGATATTTTTCCTTAATCGCGACCTGATAAGCTTCCTTGATCAATTCATGGCCACCGAACGCACTGGTCATCATAATCAGAATCGATTCGGGCAGGTGCAGACTTGTAAGCAATGAATTAGCAATCTTGAAATCGTAAGGCGGAAAAATAAATTTATCCGTCCAGCCCTCAACAGATTTTAACCGGCTGTTAGCCGATACCGATGACTCAATAGCTTTTAGAGAAGTAGTTCCGACAGCACAAACCCGTTTGCCAGCATCGAGTGCTGTATTGACAATCTGAGCGGCATCGTCAGTAATCCGGTAATTTTCGGAATCAGTTTTGTGTTTGGTCAGGTCTTCAACATCTACCTGACGGAACGTGCCCAGACCAACGTGTAGCGTGATAGGGGCAAAGTGAACTCCCTTGATTTCCATCCGCTTCATCATTGCGCGGGTGAAGTGCAGACCAGCTGTTGGTGCAGCTACAGCGCCGACATGCTGCGCGAAAACAGTCTGATAATCATCACGGTCTGCGTTTTCGGCTTCGCGTTTTATTTCGCGGGGAATGGGCATTTCGCCCAGTTCATCGACCACTTTCATAAACTCCTCATGACTGCCATCGAACAGAAAACGGATTGTTCGGCCACGGGAGGTTGTATTATCAATAACTTCGGCTACCAGATCGCTATCGCCAAAGTACAGTTTGTTTCCAACACGGATTTTACGGGCCGGATCGACCAGCACATCCCAGAGTTTCATTTCCCGGTTCAGCTCACGCAGCAGAAACACCTCGATTTTGGCACCCGTTTTTTCTTTGTTTCCATATAGCCGTGCCGGAAATACCTTCGTGTTATTGATAACCATTACATCGCCATCGTCGAAATAACTCAGTATATCCGAAAACTGCTTATGTTCAATGGTTTTATTCTGCCGGTGAACGACCATAAGCCGTGAATCACCCCGCTCAACCGGGTATTTAGCAATAAGACTATCAGGTAAATCAAACTTAAATTCGGATAACTTCATGGCGGATCAGCACGGAAAAGAACAACGCATTTTTTTATAAAGGCCGCAAAGATAATAAAAAAACTCGGAAAATGATAGTATATCCCGAGTTTTTCTTGCAAATATGAGAAAAATCACTTATTGGCCAGTTGGCAAATGGTCTAATGGTTGTACGGCACCATCCGTGTTTACATGCGCTCGATCGCTAACATCAAACTTAGCCATCAGCTCCGGCGAAACTTCATTCGAATAAGTACCCTGGGGCGATACAAAAAGCCCTTTCATGCCGTTGGTAGCCGTAATGGCGTATAACGTCATTTCGTCGCCAGGATCGGAGGTTCCTTCAAAGCGATGAAACTCATCAACATTAAATTCTTCGCCTTTTAATTTAGTCCCCGTACTTTTTTCTTCCAGGTAATCTTTCTTCGGATCGAACTCGTGTGTATAGCCGCGACCATGCAGGTCTTCCATTGCTTCGGTCAGGGTGGTGAAATGTTTCATGGCAGTAGTAAGGATTCGTTCATGCTATACAACTTAAAACCTATCAGATGGTTTTCAGAGCGAATCGGGCTTGAGATTATGGGCACTGACTAAGTCAGGATGAGCGTTGGTATTAATAATCTATTCATCTGGAATAGTTTCTTATGAGATTACGGAAGTAACTGAGAATTTTGCGGTCTATTAAATCTCAATTATTAAAAAACGCGTTAATCTGAAGTGAACGGATTGTGCGTAAAAGTTTTCTAACCAACTATTATTTGTAATGCGTATTAATTTTCATTCGGCCTGGATACTTGCTCTACTAAGCTTATACTCAATCGCTTGTGATACCAACGATCCGGAGTTTAATGCTCCGGTTATCCCCGAACGAATTCCTTTTAAAGCCAGTCGACAATATCCGGAAGGTATTACCTATGCGCCCACACTTGATAAATTTCTGATCAGTTCAATTACGCAGGGTAAGATAGGGACGGTGGATCAGAATGGGCGCTATACTGACTTGATTACCACTGATAACCAACTCATTAGCGGGATTGGTATGAAGGTACGCGATGGTAAATTATACGTTTGCAATGGCGATCAGGGCGTTTCGGAAAAGAGCCGGGAGGGAACGGTACAGAAAACGGCTGGACTTTTTATTTACGACCTGAAGTCGGGTGAGAATCTGCGTCGGATTAATCTGGCGGCTCTGCTGCCTGCTGCTAATCACTACGCCAACGATCTGACGTTTGATGCGCAGGGAAATGTCTATGTGACTGACTCGTTCGCGCCGGTAATTTATAAGATAGCAGCCGATACAGCGCAGACGGCCAGTATTTTAATCAACTCGCCCCTGTTTGACGGTGCACAGGGAATTAATCTGAATGGGATTGTTTACCACCCCGATAAATTCCTGATTGTAGTGAAATCGAATGAGGGGAAACTGTTCAAAGTTGATTTAAGTAACCCAAGTGATATCAAAGAAATTACAGGCGTGAATCTGCCGAATGGTGACGGTATGGTGCTGTTTAACAACGATTTGTACGTAGTTAACAACCGTAATCAGGTAACACAGGTGCGGAGTACCGACGGTTGGAAAACAGCGTTTGTTGTCAAAAGCGATACCAGTGGATATAGTGAAGCGACAACGAATGTGCTGGTCAATTCAAAGATTTATACGTTGAATGCCCGCATCGGTGAGGTTAATAAGGCCGTACAGGCCAAAGATCCTAACCTGCTGCAAGCCAGCGAGTATAGCATTCAGCAGTTTAAATAACAGAGGGGGTAAAGGTTGGGGGATAGGGGTAAGCGCTATTGTTCACCCCTATCCCCCAACCCTTTACCCCCTCTGCCCCTAATCTGGCAACACCTTAATCATGATGTCTTTGTAATACACTTTGCTCTTAGGATCGTGGCCTTGCAGGGCAATGGTACCAGTGCTTAGTTTCTTGGGCGAGTTACCGCGGCTTACGCTGTCTGGTTCGGTGAAGTCGTTGATTATCTTATCATTGACTTTGATAACCACTTTTTTGCCTTGAACGATGATGTGTTCAGTATACCATTCGTCGTCTTTCACAAACACTTCCTTCACATCCTGAAGTCCGTAAACGCTGCCGGTTTTACGCCAGTCAGTATGACTCTGGTTTACCTGAATCTCGTAGCCGTGGGAAGGCCAGCCAGATGGCTGATAAGCCGTGTGAATGAACATGCCCGAGTTAGAGCCTGGAGTGGTTTTCACCTGAGCTTTCCACTCGAAGTTTTTGAAATTGTGATTATGAACAGGTCCCTCGTAGAACAAGTGCGCGCGTGGACCAGCAACAACAATGGCGCCATCCTGAACACTAAACGTTGATGGGCTTTCTTCGGTGATTTTCCAGCCATTAAGCGTCTTACCATCGAAAATGCTGACCCAGCCATCAGCGGCTGGTCGTAGTGATGTTGCGTTAATGCCAACCGCTAATAGGACGACCGCGGCAACGGGTAACAGATACTTTTTCATGCAGTTCGGATCTTTTTTACTTATAAAAGGCAGAGTTACGAAAACCTAACTATAGCGTCGTTGCAATCTGTAAAATCAGTGATTACAACGAATAAGATGCTCACAGGAAGCGAAGGATTACTTTTGTACGGTTATAAATGGATTTAGTAACCAAACCGCTCAGGACGATTCTCTACTATTTTGTCGCCTGTTTCGTTACTTTTGAGTCCGAAAATACATTTTAATGGTTAATTGGAGCTGCTATCGTTTACGGGACAGTAAACCACCTTAAGAAGGTGTCCAGTATTGAGTATACACCTGCCTATTGTGATCGGTTGGCAGGCCTTGTTCTTTCTAGAGGCATTAAGGAAAAGGCTGATTTGGTTTTGCGATAGAATCTATCTTCGTTAAACTATTTCCAAGACTATAGCTATAACTCGGCGCCATTGATAATTTACGTTGAGCTAAGGTATGAATAGAAATTAGCAGACAAAGACTGTCTGTTTAGCAATAGCCTAGGTTTGGAAATCCTAGTTAGATGATGCTTAACTTAATGTCCAGTCAAATATAGAGTTCCATATTCTCGTTTTACCTTAAAATCGGACGTTTTTCTGAGCAGTGCTATAGTGGTCAAATTTGATAATATAACGAGGTTTTCGTGACGAGTCTGCTTAACTACACATCCTTCAATAAACGATCAAGAGAGACTGCGCTCTGCGCGGTCTCTCTTGATCGTTTATTGATTTCTTTTAATCGTTTATTTAAGATCGCCAATACGTAAACCTCGCTTAGTCTGCTGAATCACATAGGGTACACAAATATCGGTTGGGCAGCCGCATATGGTAGGAACCAGAATCACTGTTTGATCGGTATAGCACCCTGACTTATTATACACCCGAATAGTGTACACTGCAGCGTTTGCGGGACTTACTAAATCAGTAGTAAGTACACCTCCCGTCGGAATAAGCTGCGGTGGGCCCGAGAGAGAAGCAGCTGGATCAAAATTGGTGCCTGCCGAATACTGATATCTATAATACGACTTGAAACTATTAATCACTAATCGCCCGTCGGCTCGCGGTTGGTTCCCTAGACAACTAGCAGAGACTGCCACTGCCTGAAAAACGGGGAGTGAATCCATTTCAAAAATCGCCGGACAGCACGAAAAATCAGTGCAGGCACTATCAGTATGATCTATTTCTAAGCTATAGCTCCCCGCTTCGCTAACTGTTAGGGTATCACTGGTTTCGTTCAACAGTACGCCATTTCGGTACCAGTGATAAGCGGCACGGCCTGAAGGGGCTAATAGCTGATACGTGTCGCCAGGGCAAAGTTGAATAGGTACCGAGGTACAGACGCGGACTGTATCGCCTGGAATAGAAGCGGTATTATATAGAACGCCCGAACTGTCGGCTCTAGCCTGGAACGTTAGGCTCAAACTTTGACCAGCCCCCAGCGAACCTACGGTCCAGGTGCTGTTCGGTGTTTCTCGCGTAAAGGTCGTACCAGTTGGAACAGTAATCGTGTTAGCCATATACGTTAGCCCAATACTCGTAGAGTCATGAACAACAACATCGCTCGCTAGTGTACTGCCCGTATTGGTTAACACAATCGTGTAGGAGATAATATCTCCGATTTGCGCTATGGATTTATCGACCAGCTTATTTAACGATAGGGCAGGCGTCAGCAAGTAGAAGCCCGCATCTAGGGTTGGATTAAATTCACCGTTAGCCAGCGTTACCGATTGCGTCAGACCCGTACTTGGATCGACATCGCTGTCTTTAGCATCATCACTCCCCTGATCCGCCAGCGTGGTAGTATAGCCCGGTGGGGGGGTAAATCCCACGACGTAACTTAGGCTGGAACCCGATGTCAGACCAGTGAAACTGTAAGATCCAGTGGCATCGGTGAGTGTGGTTGCCGATGCCACGCCGTTGATGTAGAGCGTGACACTAACCCCTTGAATCGGCGCTTCACCAGTGTCTTGAATGCCGTTCTTGTTGACATCTACCCACACATAATCTCCCAAGCTAGCCGTTGGCGCATAGAAACCTGCGTCTAGATTAGGGTTAAACTCCCCATCAACCAATGTTACCGATCGGGTGCGCCCCGTAGATGGATCAGCGTCTGAGTCTTTGCTGTCATCTCCACCCACTAGTGCAGAAGTACTCACCAGTCCCGTTGGCGTGGTAAAGCCCACTGAGTAGCTAGTGCTGCTGCTCGGAGTTAGACCAGTGAAGCTGTAGAAACCGGTTGCACTGGTCAAGGTGGTGGCGGAGGCCACCCCGTTAGTATAGAGAGTGACAATGACGCCCTGGATCGGCGTATCGCCCGTATCCTGAACCCCGTTCTTATTGGCATCCAAGAACACATAGTCACCCAATCCTGCACTCGGCACATAGAAACCCGCGTCGAGAGTTGGGTTAAACTCGCCGTTAGCTAGTGTTATTGACTGCGTCAGACCCGTACTAGGATCAGCATCACTGTCTTTAGTATCATCGTTACCCTGGTTCGCTAACGTAGCAGTGTAACCAGTCGGAGCTGTGAAACCCACCGAGTAACTCAGGCTACTACCGGGGGTTAAGCCGGTGAAACTGTAAAAGCCACTAGCACCGGTGAGTGTGGTTGCCGATGCCACGCCGTTGATGTAGAGCGTGACGGTAACCCCTTGAATTGGCGCTTCACCCGCATCTTGGCCACCATTCTTGTTGACATCTACCCAGACATAATCCCCCAAGCTAGCCACATTAGACGAACAGTTCTGGTTGACTTCAACCGATACAGGACAGCCAGCCAAACTAGCGGTAATAGTTACAGACTGAGCTGAGGTTATCCCTATTACCTGATTATCCGTCACATTACCCGATGAAGCCGTTACTGATGCGCCAGCCGCAGTTGTAAAGCTGACATCATAAGTATCAATTCCGTTACAGACCGCATTGGTTAACAAGATTGGAAGCGACTGAATAGTCACCGAACCCGTAGCTGTGCTGGAGCAGCCGCCAGCATTGGTCACCGTAACCGAATAAGCAGTGGTTGAGGCTGGACTAACTACGATAGTCGGCGCACGGCTGGCAGGACCACCTGTCGAGAATTGATAAGTAGCTCCTCCACCGGCCGTTAATGTAGCCGACTGGCCAGGGCAAATAGTTGCTGAGCTTAACGTCGCGGTTGGTAGCGGATTGACTGTCACCGACCCAGTAGTAATAGCTGAACAACCCGTAGCGCTAGTGACTGTCACCGAATAGGTTGCTGTTGCCGTGGGACTGACGGCTACCGTAGTTGTAGGACTGGCAGCACCACCCGTTGAGAATTGATACGTATCTCCTCCGTTTGCAGTGAGCGTGGCCGATTGTCCGGCGCAGATCGTTGCCGAACTCAGCGTTGCAGCTAATGATGAGCTAACAGTCACTGTAGAAGTAGCTGTGTGGGAGCAACCAGCCGCATTGGTCACCGTCACTGAGTAAGCTGTAGTACTGACTGGTGATACGACAAGTGTATTCGTGGTGCTTGCAGTACCGCCTGTGGAGAACTGATACGTACTTCCTCCGGATGCGGTGAGCGTAGCTGACTGACCAGTACAAACTGTTGCCGAATTCAGCGTTGCCGTTGGCAACGGGTTAACAGTAATTGTAACGTTGGCCGTACCCGAACAACCGGCTGTGTTGGTAACGGTAACTGAATAGGTTGTAGTAGCGGTTGGACTAACAACCGTTGTAGCCGACGCGTTGGCGATACCTGTGGTTGAGAATCGGTAGGTGCTGCCACCACTGGCGATTAAGGTTGTTGATTGACCCGCGCATATAGTTGTCTGCGTGGCCGACAGAGAGGCTATGGGTGCTGGATTGACCAGCACCGGAACAGTAGCCGTTGTTGAGCAGATAGAGCCAGTGCTTACGGTCAAGGTAAACGTAGTCGTTCCGGTGGGTAAGCCTGTGGCCGTTGCTGTAGCGGTGCTGGCGCCGGTTAGCGTAACACCGGTGGGCGCGCTCCAAACGTAGCTGTAACTACCAACAGGGCTAACCTGGGCGCTTAGGGTAACGGGTAATCCAGGGCACAGACTAGCGCTACTAGCCACGGCTGTTAATGAAGGTGGCACGCATGGAACATAACCGGCGTCGTAGGAGAAATTATTCTGGCCCGCCGTGCCTAGCGTAAAACTGACTACCCCGGCTGCATTCGGGTCAGTGTCGATGTTATCGGCATTAGTGCCAGTGGCTGAATTGGGTTTGCTGCTGAGCGTTGCGTTGCCGGTCGTGATGCTGGTTGGAAATGAGAGTGAGTAAGCTCCGCCAGCGGTTAGACCTGTCAGCGAATAGACGAAGCCAGTAGCCGCGGTACTACTCACCGCGCTGGAAAAATAGTATTCACCTATTGCATTGGTGCTTACCGTTACCCCGGCGGCTGGTAATCCGGGGCCTTTCAGCGTTACCGGAATACCAGCCAGGGGAGTTTCGCCTGGATCTTGTATCCCGTTGTTGTTCGAATCCAGCCAGACGCGGTTACCAATCTCAATCGGAGCTGCATCGCAAAGCGCTTTGATGACGCCTAACCCATTGGCTTTGCCGTAGGTTACGCCACCATCGCTGCCTGTATCGTAAAGCTGGGCGCGTTTATCGCTGGCTCCGGAACGGTTATTGAACCAGGCGAATCCGCCTGTATAAACATCGAAGGGATCCATTACGCTAACAATTGTCTGGTTGTAGCCCGGCAACGACAGCCCACTACCCATAACGGTTTCGGTATGGATAGTGCTGTAGAGTTCCTGATAATAAAACTCGCCCGCCGGAGCCGTGTACGTGGTGCTTGTAGGCGTACCCGGTCCCTGACCGTTATTGGCCCCTGCACTGGTCAGCGAACCTACAGTTCCATTTTTCTCCAGTATCCAACTGCTGCCGTTATAGTGAGCCCGTAACAAATCCCCCCCAATGTAGCCGTTATAAAGCGTCGGATTAGCTCCGTTATCTGTCGTATTGCGTTGCCGGTACCCTAACTGATGGCCTCCCCGATCCGTGAAGGCCAGGATCATATCGCCATTGTCGGCGAAGGTAATATCGGTCAGCATAGGTTGGGCCCTAGCGGTTCGTACCGCACCACCCGTAACCGTACCACCCTGATGCATCTGACTGAACTGCGTAGCCCAGGTTTCCCAGTTATCGCCCAGTGCATCGTCTCCAGTGTGAATAGGTCCTTTTGCATAATTAAGCCGGAAACTAAATATAGGCGTAGTCGGTATGGTGGTAGCTCCTTCGTCCATAGCATAAATATGAGCATATAAGTTACTGACATTGCCCCCATTTTCGCCGGTACAAATTACACCTACATACACTTTGTCATGATCAACCGAAACAGCAAACGGTCTGGCTACCCCATTGGTACAGCCTGGATTGGGAATAGCAATCTTGGTCAGACTAGCTGCTGTTAATGACGTTGACGCCGGACTGCCAATGGCTAGCGCCAGAAGTTGCCGATTATATAAGTCTACGGCATACAGCACCTTCCCGTTTGTAGATAGCGCCAGACCGCCCAGACCGACGGTGCCCACTGCGCTGAATGCCAGCGGGTCGGTACTCGAAGTGGTTCCATTTGCGGGTAAGGTACGTCCGGTTAGGAGCGAAGCCCCCAGGTTGAGATTAAAAGGAGCGTTTTCTAAATCAACATAAGTCGAAGAGTTAGCAGTACCCGTCGTTGAAGTAACATAAATGCCGCCCAGTCCGGCGGGGCCTAAACCTACATGTCGCTTAAGAAAGGCCGCCGTAAAAAGCTTTTTAGTTTGGCGCTGAAAGGCTGCTCCCCAGACACTACCGATTTCACCGGCGTCGGCAATAGCAGTTGCACTGACAGTGGTACCGACAGCAGTATAAGGCACACTGACCAGAACGTGGTCGTCATCTACTGTTGAATTGGCCAATAACGGATCGCCACTGACATAGCAAGGTACGACCAGAGGAGGGGAAACCTGGCAGTAATCGTTTGGGTAATTAAGGCCAAAGTTGACATTAGTAGCAGGAGCAGTAATAAACTGAATAGCAGTGGCATTACCGCTAGCTGCTATTCCCCGGAAAGCCTCATAATCACCTGCGGACAAGTCGGTGAATTCGACTCGATAGGCCCCAGCACTGCCCACCGAGAGCGTGTAGGTTCCCAGCGAAGCGGCCAGCGTGCTACTGGTTGTGGTAGCAATTGCGGTTCCGGCGGCATTGTAGGCCGTCACCGTTATTCTGCCTACGCCAGGTTCTGCGTAGGTATAGGTGCCAGTAGCTGGCGTAACGCTGAAGGCTCCGTCACTGTTAAAGTCTCTGTAAACGGTTCCCGAAATCGTCTGCCCGACTACGGGCATAGAAACTAAAGCAATTCCAATGATGAGCAGAAAAACCCAGTTGATATTTGGGTGGGTAAAACTGGACATATAGATTAATGGATTAGATTAACTTGCTGTATTAAAATGATCTCTATTGCTGGGGCCATTACCTCAGCTCCTATTTTTTCCGTTGACCGGTTAAGGAGCGTATCCAGCTTTTTAGTATCCTGCCAAATCCGTAATGTGCAAGCCAGCTGTTCCAGCTCTGTGTAGTGCCAGGAATTGTAATCGACATAGCGGGCCGCAAATTTGTGTTTACTTAACCGGGCTTCTTTCAGCAACTGAGTACGGATAAAATCGGGCAGATCGTCTATCCGGGAAGCTAATTTCTTCAGGCTGATAATCGCATCGGTAGGCATACCAAACTCTTTAGCCAGTTGCTTTAGCTCTTCAGGACGCCAGTTGGCGGAATTTCGACGCCGGAGGGCAATCACATTATAACTTGTGCATAGAAGATCAGCCAGATCGGTCATGTTGAAGCCTCGATCGTCAACCATGCGTAGCAGGTTGGCTCGGCTGTTAAGGTACGATTCGAGGGGCCGAAGTAATTGTTCGGTACGCATATATCACGTTTAAAATATGGGTTAGCGGAGGCAGCTAGCAAACCACTCCTTACCTCCCAAATAAGAAGTCACGGATTAGTTTTTGGTCGTTGGGGAGAGCTACTGCTTCCAGTGCTGAAAAATGTATTAGTTGAGGATAATCAGTTTTTTACAAAAGGTTTGCTGGCCGTTTGTAGCCACCGTACGCTCGGCGAATAGGTACGCCTGTCCATTCAACTGACGCGGTACCCGAACGCGGTAATTCACCAGTTTGGCGGTTTCTTCTTCGACGCCATATAGTTCTACCCCCGTTGAGGAGATTAAATGAAGCCGTAGGCGTTCACCGGGCAAGAAATGGCTAACCGTTATGGCGAAAGCATCGCTCGTTATAGGATTAGGATACACCGTTACAGCGGGTTTTCCCAATTCAGCTACCTCCGTAATTAATTGAGCCAGGGCCACCTGATCAAAGGCACTCTGGTAGAATTCCGTGCTTTCGTGGTTTTGAATCGTATTGGCAAAGTCGCCCCCCATCATACCTGCCTGTGCAGAAGACGGGTCTTTTCCGTTAACATACAGCCGAACGCCGTCCGTGTAACCACCTTTTAAGCTGAACGAGAAGAGTATAAACGGCGTATCTCTTTGAAAGTCAATACTCTTTCCTAAGGTATGAATACCATGGAAATCAACATCCGGTGCGGCCGCTGGCGCGTACACCTCCGAATAATCAGTCCAGCGACCAGTTTCGCTATAAACGTCTAGTGGCTGATCGGCTATCTGTTTGGGTACAACAATTGAAATCTGGGAGGGCCCCAGGATAAAATGCTCTCTGGTAAAATTTGCCTGAGCGTATACCTCGTACCGGTCAAACTCGGTATTATACTTCATACTGACGCTAAATTGAGGTTTTGTATCGATCAGCGTGGCCTCCATATCGCGGACGCACACAAAGCCGCCTGCTATCAGGAGAGTTAGCAAAAGCAGTGTTTTCATAGGTATGATTCAGAAGAGTGATTAATGATTATGGTTACCGCCTGCGCTGAGCTAATGTGATCACAATTGGAACACATTTCGACACACAGGACACACACAGTTTTAGTGATACAGGTGCTGAACTAGCTAAACAATTCTCGCTAACGCTGTTCCATATACGTCCAGGTTGTAGATTGACAATACTCTGATCATCGACGTAGGTTATGGCATACGCCAAGTATGTTCCAGCGGCCATTCCCGCTGAAGAGAAAGAAGGCGTTGCGCTAATCTGATTGATGGTATTGGACGAATCGACCAACACGTAGCGCGTTATCGTTCCGGGCGCCGGCGTTGTTGAGCCTGCGATCAGGACAATAGTTGAACCAATCGTGTAATCGCAAAGCCCGGTGGGAACTACGCAGGCCTTAAACACCAGCGCATCGGACCAATCGTAGCAACTGGCTGCCACTGCGCTCAGCGCCTGCCCCGTTGTTAAATTGACGACCGGCCCGTCATAACTTATCGCTAACGCCATGTACGTATGACTACCGCTTAGTCCACTAAAACTGGGCACAGGACTGATTTGCAGTATGGTGCCTACGGAATCGGTCAGTACGTACCGCAACGAACCGCCCCCAGTACCACCACTGCTAGTAAGGGTCACGTAAGGGGTGTTGTAATCGCATGTAGTCAGGCTTAATGGACAGCCATACGCGTTGACTACTGTACCGGCTGGCGTACCTGGGCATCGATCCTGCTCATCGGTTACGCCATCGCCATCCGAATCAGTGGCTACACAAACTCTGACAGCTACCGCATCTGACCAATCAAAACAGTTGGCTGTGACACCGCTCAGGGGTTGACCAATTGTTAATCCCGTTGCCGACCCATCATAACTAATTGCTGCAATCATATAGGTGTGACTACCACTTAGTCCACTGAAGCTGGCAGCTGCGCTAACTTGCAGAATGGTTCCTACCGAGTCAGCTAATACATACCGTACCGTGCCGTTCCCTGTTTCGCCCGTCGTTGTCAGGGTGAAATAAGGCGTCGAATAATCACAGCTGGCTAGATTCAGAGGGCAACCATACACATTCACTGGCGTACCGGCTGGTGTGTTCGGACACAAGTCTTTCGTATCGATTACGCCGTCTCCATCAGTATCAGTTGAGGTTGCAGCGGCTACGCAAACTTTAAGTGCCAGCGCATCCGACCAATCGTAGCAACTGGCAGTAACCGTACTTAAGGGTTGTCCGACAGTTAATCTAGTAGCCAGACCATCATAATTGATAGCCAGTGCCATATAGGTATGACTACCAATCAGGTTACCGAACGTCGGGGTCGTATTCACCTGTAAAATAGTGCCTGTAGAATCGGCCAGTACATAACGTACCGTACCATTACCCGTGCTGCCAGTGCTGGTTAGAGTAATGCTGGCACTGGCATAATCGCAGCTAACCATGGTTTGTGGGCAGCCGTACGCGTTAACAGGCGTACCTGCCGGAGTATCAGGGCATAAGTCCTGTTCGTCGGCTATACCGTCGCTATCGGCATCGGCGAGCAAAACGCGCGTTGATAAAGGCCGATGGCCAGGAATTCGTCCATCCAGAGGTGTAGCGCCTACCCACATAGGCAGGAAAAGCCCTACCAGAGCGAATGGCCATCGTTTTATAAAGAAGAGAAGTAGTGCCATAGCTTAGGATTATGCCTGTCAGGTTAGCCAGTTGTGTAAATTATTTACTCAGTGTGGGGGCGGTCAGATTACAGGCTGTGCAGGTCGTACCGCTATTGGCGTAATTCGCTCGGTAGAAGCTCGTTGTTACCCCCGCTGCGTAGATTACGTTGGTAAAGTCGCCGGGCATGGTTGCCGGATTAGAAGCAGGGTCGGTACCATTTACATACAGCCGTAATCCGTTTACGCAGGCTGCGTTAGGTAGCGTAAAGGTGAACAGCAATATCTCTTGATTCGCGACCAGGGTTATCTTCTTACCCGATGAGCCGATGCCGTGAAAGTCCAATGATGGGGCTGCGGTAGGCGCATAAATTGGCGAGGAATCTTCCCAGCCTCCACCTTCCAGACTGCTGATCGAGAAAGCTGCATTGGCAATCGAAGCTGGCGCAACGACCGTTATCTGCGAACTGCCCCACAGAAAATCAGTCTGAGAAAAGTTAGGCCGTGCATAGACCTCGTAACGGCTTAGCGCCAGATTATAGCGCAGCGTCAGATCAACTTGGTTCTGTCCGTAGCTATTGAACGCAATAACCAGGAAGAGAAGAAACGAACCCAGGAGTTTCATGGTATACTTACTTTTAAATGGTTTGATTGAATAGCCCTAAGCAGACGTACCATCTGCTTAGGGCTGATTGATTAAGGAAGCTGTTCGATTAAGAAGTCGTAGTTGTACAACTGTAAGGTGTTGAGCGGATACGCAACGATTACGTTGTTGAAGATCACCGTTGGGTCGTTAACCGTTCCCTGGTACTTAGCTTTACCATTCAGATCCACATCACCGAAGAAGTAACCAAAGGCAAAGTCGTAGTTGTACGCCGGATTCTGACCAGCTCCCTGCGCACTGATTACGTCATTCAGAACCCGGCTATTATCCGATGCTCCACCAATGTACTTGACCTTGCCATCCGTGTTGGCATCACCCGCCCACAGGGCTTGCTTACCATTGATGGTTACCATCTCAACACCGTTATAGGACACAGCACCGGGTTTGTCATAGACCTGGGCGCTGGTCATCGTGGTGAAGTCGACGGTCGTGCCGGTCGCACTCAGCGGAACAGCCGCAGCTGTCATGACACCCAAGTGGTTACGGTGTTTAACCGAGACAAAATACTGACTGTCGGTTAAGCCCGTAAAGCTCAATGGTGACGTGCCATCCGACGGTAGAACCACATCGCCATCACGCTGTACCAAGCCAGAACGGGTAGCCACAACAACCGCCGGACTAGTCGCGCTGCGTAGTTCAATCAGTACCCAATCGACAATGGCATTGGCGGTACCTGCATTGGCAGAAAGTACGGCCGGGCTAGTGGTTTCGCCACCACCACCACCCGCCTGGGTGAACCGCGAACTGATCGTTGCCGAATAAGGTGTCGTCAGCGGCAGATATCCTCCTGCCCGCAGATCATCCCGCATGAGCGATCCACTATTCACATTCAGCATAGCACCCTGAAGCAACACCCGCACATTCAGACTATACATTCCTGCACTGCTGACAGCAGTGGTGGTGATAGGTTTGCTGACACAGCCCCCTGCGTTGCAGGCCGTCACGGTCAGGTTGTTAACCCCTGCCGTTAACGATACGGGGCAACTAAAGGTACCACCCGCCGTGGCCGTAGTCGAACACAGGGTATGCCCCGCTAGGTCGGTGATTGTTACCAGGCTACCCGGTGTGGCCGTACCCGCAATCGGCTGGGTCGTTGGCCCCGGTACCGGTGTCACGAGTATCAGGCTTGGCGGAGACACGACCGTTACAGGTTTGCTGGTACAACCGGCGGCATTACAAGCGGTTACCGTCACCGACGTTACCCCCGTTGGCAGGGTAATCGGGCAGGCAAACGTACCTGACACGCTGGCTGTAGTTGCGCACAATGTCTGACCGGCTGGGCCCGTAATGGTGACCAGACTGCCTGGCGTAGCCGTACCGCTTATGACTGGATCGATTGCCGGAATAGTCGGATTAATTACCAGAACTGGCTGACTCGTAGCGGTCATCGTGAGGGGTTGACTCGTGCAGCCCGATACATTGCAGGCAGTGACCGTCAGATTGTTAGTGCCATTTGTTAAGGATACCGGGCAACTAAACGTACCTGACGTACCAGCGGTTGTGCTGCATAAGGTATTACCTGCCGGCCCAGTGATCGTAACCAGACTGCCCGGTGTCGCCGTACCGGTTACCGGTTGTGTCGTTGGACCTGCAACCGGCGGAGCTACCGTTAAGCTAGGCACACCGGTGGCCGTGAAGCTGGTTACCGCAGCTGGACTGTTACCCCCTGGATTGCTGGCTACGGCCGTTACTGAGATCGGCCCTGCCGGTACATTCACCGTACAGGAGAAAGTGCCCGAAGCGGTAGCTGTGGTCGAACACAGGGTGGTGTTACCCGGTCCGGTTAAGGTCACGATCGCGTTGAGGGTAGCGGTACCGCTTATCACAGGCGTTAAATTGGTGGCTACGTTAGCTGGACCCGTCAGTCCTACCTTCGGTGCAGGCACTACCGTTAGTGCCAGAGGCTGAGAGGTACTGCCTCCCGGACCTGCTGCCGTTACCGTCAGCGCGACTGGCCCTGACGTTACGAACGGTATGGTCACTGGGCAAGCGAACGAGCCGCTGGCCGAAGCTGTCGTCGTGCATAAGGTTAACCCTAATGGGCCCGTGATCACAATTGACGAATTAGGGGTAGCCGTACCGGAGATAACCGGACTGGTGCTGACCTGCGCATTATTAGGTACTGCCGTCAGGCTAGGTACACCGCTGGCTGTAAAGCTGGTAGTGGCCGAAGTGGTACCACCGGGGTTACTGGCTACAGCGGTTAGGGTGGCCGGACCGGCCGTCACATTGACCACACAGGAGTAACTACCGCTGGCTGTGGCCGTTGTGGAACAGAGCGTCGTGCTATTGGGCCCTAGAATACTTACCAGACTGCCCGGCGTAGCCGTACCGCTGACTGTTGGACTAGTAGTGGTCAGCGTATTAGACGGGCCATTAATGGTCACCGTTGGCGCAGGTACCGCCGTTACGGTAACGGGTTGAGTCGTGCAGCCACCACTGTTACAAGCCGTCACCGTCAGGTTATTTGTACCTGCTGTCAGCGAAACTGGACAACTAAACGTGCCGCTGCTACTGGCTGTGGTTGAGCAAAGTGTGTTACCGGTTGGGCCAGTGATCGTTACTAGGCTACTCGGTGTAGCCGTGCCTGTAATCGGCTGAGTCGTTGGGCCAGGCACCGGCGGAGCCACTGTCAGGCTCGCTGGACCAGACGCCGTAAAGCTGTTCGTCGTCGCATTGGCCGAACCACCTGGATTGGTTGCTACTGCCGTTAACGTCTGCGGGCCAGGTGCTACATTAACTACACAGGAGTAGTTACCTGCCTGAGTAGCTGTAGTAGAACACAAGGTCGTGCTGTTAGGGCCTAAAATACTTACCAGACTTCCCGGCGTAGCCGTACCTGATACCGTTGGCGAGAGCGAACTTTGCGTCGGCATTGGGTTAAGAGCAATGGTCGGTGCAGGCAATGCCGTAACCGCTATCGGTTGGCTGGAGCAACCGCCCGTGTTACAGGCCGCCACAGTCAAGTTGGTCACTCCGCTAGTAAGCGAAACCGGGCAGGCAAACGTACCCGACGCGCTGGCCGTGGTTGAGCAGAGCGTAGTGCCGGTCGGATCAGTGATCGTAACCAGACTGCCCGGCGTAGCTGTTCCGGTAACCGGTTGTGTCGTTGGTCCTGCAACCGGCGGAGCTACTGTTAGACTAGCTGGGCCAGCGGCTGTGAAGCTGGTGGTAGCCGAAGTGGTTCCACCGGGGTTACTGGCCACCGCAGTCAGCGTGGCCGGACCGGCCGCCACATTAACCACACACGAGTAACTGCCGGATTGCGTAGCCGTGGTTGAGCATAGCGTCGTGCTGTTGGGCCCCAGGATACTTACCAAACTACCTGGGGTGGCCGTGCCACTAACCGTTGGACTAGTAGTGGTCAGCGTACCAGTGGGGCCGCTAATAGCCACCGTTGGCGCAGGCATAGCGGTTACACTCAGCGGAGCACTGGTGCAGCCACCGCTGGTACAAGCAATCACCGTCAGGTTGGTAATTCCCGCAGTAAGCGAGACGGGGCAGGCAAACGTACCGGATACGCTGGCGGTGGTGCTACACAAGGTATTGCCCGACGGGTCAGTGATCGTTACCAATGAGCCAGGTGTAGCTGTGCCGGTAATTGGCTGTGTGGTGGGGCCAGGCACAGATGGAGCCACTGTTAGGCTAGGCGTCCCAGTAGCGGTAAAACTATTGGTTGTCGCAGTAGCCGAGCCGCCGGAGTTAGTAGCCACCGCCGTTAGCGTCTGTGGGCCCGGAGACAGACTCACTACACAGGAATAGTTACCGGCCTGAGTGGCTGTAGTCGAACACAAGGTTGTGCTATTGGGTCCTAACAAAGTTACTAAGGCTCCTGGCGTAGTCGTACCACTCACGGTTGGTGTGGTCGTAGTCACCGTCGGCAGTGGATTGATTGCAATGGTCGGAACTGGCACCGCCGTTGCGGTAATGGGCTGGGTTGTACAACCACTGCTGTTGCAGGCGGTTACCGTCAGATTATTAATGCCAGTAGTTAGCGAAACTGGGCAACTGAAGGTACCACTGCTGCTGGCCGTGGTCGAGCAGAGCGTGGTGCCCGTCGGATCAGTAATGGCTACCAGACTTCCCGGCGTGGCCGTACCTGTGATGGGTTGGATCATCGGACCAGGCACTAAAGGAGCCACCGTCAGACTGGCCGGACCCGTTGCCGTGAAACTGGTAGTAGTGGCCGAGGCCGAGCCACCTGGATTGATTGCTACTGCCGTTAACGTCTGCGGACCGGGTGCCACACTGACTACGCAAGAGTAGTTGCCCGCTTGAGTAGCTGTAGTTGAGCAAAGCGTCGTGCTGTTCGGGCCCAAAATGCTTACCAAGCTACCCGGTGTGGCTGTCCCACTCACGGTAGGAGTGGTTGTGGTCACCGTTGGTAGTGGGTTTATTGCAATAGCCGGAGCAGGTATCGCTGTGCGACTAGTTGGTTGGCTACTACAACCGCTGGCGTTGCAGGCTGTTACAGTTAAATTGTTAACTCCGCTGGTTAGCGAAACCGGGCAGGCAAACGTGCCACCCGCCGTAGCTGTGGTCGAACAGAGTGTTTGGCCAGTTGGATCGGTAATCGTTACCAGACTGCCTGGGGTGGCCGTTCCCGTAATAGGCTGAGTAGCTGGACCAGGAGCCGTTACTGGATCTACAGCCAGCGTGGGTACGCCAACCGCCGTAAAGCTGGCCGTAGTCGCTGTAGCTGAACCGCCGGGATTGGTAGCCACTGCCGTCAGTATCTGGGAGCCAGGTGATAGAGTAACATCACATGAATAACTGCCTGCCTGACTAGCAACAGCCGAGCAGAGGGTCGTATTATTGGGTCCAACAATAGCAACAATAGCACCCGGCGTCGCCGTACCAGATACTGTCGGAGTCAGTGATGATGTCGTTGGCATCGGATCAATGGCCACAGTTGGCGCTGGTATGGCCGTGCGGCTAATGGGCTGACTAGTACAGCCACTAGCGTTACAGGCGGTCACTGTCAAGTTGTTAACCCCTGCTGTTAGGGAAACCGGACAGGCGAAGGTACCTGACACACTAGCCGTCGTTGAGCAAAGCGTCTGTCCCATCGGACCGGTAATCACGATTGGAGCGCCCGGCGTCGCCGTACCGGTAATGGGCTGGGTCGTTGGACCAGGATTGATTCCCGGATCTACGGTTAGGCTGGGCGGGCCGGCCACGGTGAAACTGCTCGATACGGGCGTACTGTTGCCCCCCGTTGGTGTACTGGCCACCGCTGTGACGGAGCCTGGGCCATTGGGGAAGGTAATGCCCGAAGTCGTCCAGTTACCGTTGTTATCGGCTGTTACACTCACCGGGCCACCCGTTGAACCGGGACCACCGGTTACAGTGACGATACTACCCGGTGTGGCCGTACCTGCAATTGTCGGGGTAAGACTCGCAACGGCAGTACCTGGAGCCGGACTGGTAAGAGTTACCGATGGTGGATTCGAGCTACATATCTTAAACGGTATAGCGTTCGACCAACGTACGCAGGCGCTGCTTACCGCCGAAACTGCTGTCCCAACGGAGAGCGAAGGAGCCTGCGCATTATCGAAAATGACCTGATACGCTTGAAAATCGCCCGTCGGCACATTGGTCAAGCTTGTACTGTTCGGGGTCGAAACGGCCCGGATAACGCCGGTCTGATCAACCGCTACCAGACGAGTAGTCAGGCCAGAGCCACCCAGAGCACCCGACGTTATGGAGAAACTGCCCGTAATGTTATCGCAGTTGGCAGCTGCGCAAACGGAGCTATTGACGGTTAGGGCCACTGGTGTAGAGAACACATCGGGGCAGCCCGTAGCTGAATTTAATGCGGCCCGGTACAACTGTTGGTCCTGTGCATTTACGAAATTATAGGATGTTTGCCCACCAGTATTAGGCAGGTCAACCCAAGTCGAGCCGCCATTACTAGAGGTTTGCCACCTAACCACATCACCGGCTTGCCCCGTCAGTGTCAGGCTGCCTACATTGCTGCTGGCGCACAGCGCTCCGGCACCGCTATAAATAGTCGTGCCACCAACGGCTGTACACGAGTTGATCGTGCAGCTTTGTGGTACGTTAACGATTACGTCCTGAATGCAGTCGTCAGAGCCGTTAAAGATCCGCACCGTGTAGACCTGACCTGTATTTGGCGCGTTGTTAACAATCGTAACCGGGAAACTAGTCAGGGCAGTTGCTGCTGTAAACGATACACCCGTGAACGATGAGCCTGCGCTCACCGCATAGTGACTGGCGTTGGCTCCCGAAACGATCAATACCTGCCCGTCGTTGTTGTTAGTTGATCCGTTACAGGTAGCGGCTACGGCGGTAACTGAGGCCGTAATGTCGGAACAATACACCCCTGCATCGAATGAGTGATCAACAAAACCATAATCACCTGTGGTTACCACAATCTGCGGGATGCCACCCGGTCGTGCGCCCAGCGCCGTTGATAATACGTTAGGGTCGGCATCGGAATCGTTCTGATCGGGATTAGCTCCCTGACCTACGTCGGGTGTAGTAAGTTTATACTTGTTGGGGCCTACCGTCATTTCCTGCGTAGTGCTGTTAAATTGCCCCGTTCCAAACAGGATGTTATAGGTAGTATTAGGCCTCAGATCGTGCCCCAGCAGCGTCGAGAAATAGTATTCACCACTGGCGTTGGTGGTGGTTGACGCGACCATAGTGGCCCCTTTATACAACTGTATCTGTACCCCTGCTAATGGCTGTTCGCTAGGGTCCTGTACGCCATTTCGGTTAGCGTCTTTCCAGAGCCGGTTACCCAGTTCGATGTAGTTGGCTTGCGCACAACCTAATTCCACGTCACCTAAGCCCGTTGCCTTACCAGCTGTTCCCGGATTAGTGAGCACCCCGTTGACATAGCGTTGATAAACAATAAACGCATCGTTTACTCCACCCGTCGTATTGCTTAACCGCCGAACGCCGTTGGCCCACACATAAGGCCCACCATCGTTACTTGGCAAGTTCACAGGGTCCATGATAGTAGCCACTACCTCGCCGGAACCAGGCTTTAGAGCCAGACCACCCAGTGCATTTTCAGCATGCCCCAGGTAGTTAGGATCAGTGGCCATCGTCAGGTTGTCGTTATAAAATTCACCAAAACCCGGTCCCTGATTATTGTTGGGACCATACCCTGTAGCTGGTCCAGCCTTGGCGTTATTTTCCAGAATATATGTACCGTTACTAAGATAAGCCCGTAGCATATCCCCACCAGAAACGGTTGTATACAAAGTTGTTCCAGTCAGGCCGTATTGCTCAGAACTAAGTTGCATCCCGGTTCGGTCACCGAAGGCCAGTACCATCGAGCCATCTACATCAAACTCAATGTCTGTCAACATTGGCTGCGGATAAACAATAGTACCTGCCGAAGGCTGTGGGAAAGCAGCAAAATTGTCATTCCAAGGATACCAGCCCGTGTAATTAACGTAAGCTCCCCCGCCTGCCCACCCTTTCGGATACGTCATCGGGATTGAGAAAATTTGCGTCCAGGTACCGGTTGTTGGATCGAGTCGATAGACGTAGCTCACCATGTTTGATTTGGTCGATGTCGACGCATCGCAGACCACACCGGCATAGACATATCCCCGATAGGCTTTCAACGCCCAGCTTCGACGGATACCACCTACGCAGCCAGGGTCAGGAATCGGGAACGACCTCACATTGGCTGCTGTAGGTTTAGGACCGCCCAGGTTGTAGGCCGTCATATCAATCTGATAAACTGTATTGTCGAAAATATTGGTGAAATACAGCTTCGAGTTATCGTCGGAGAAATCCATCCCGCCAATCCCGACTTTACCGACGAGACTAAACGAGGCTGGATCATTGCTTTTGGCCGCTTTATCGCCTACCAGGCCCCGAGCGCCATTCGAAGGGATAGAACCAACATTAATGCCTAGATCGGCTGTTACATCCAGGAAGTTCGATACTGCCGGAGCTGTTGGAATGGTCAGATCAACCTGGTAAATACCACTTAGCCCCAAAGGACCCATACCAGCGTGCCGACGAACTACAGCCGCTGTAAATAGCCGTTTGGTAGTCTTGTTATACGCCACTGCCCAAGTTGTTCCCATGCTGTTGTTTGGGAGCATAAACGTTTTCGCTGGCGCTCGACCTGTTGAGGTATACGGAAGCCCCACGATACCCGGATCTGAGCCCGACGTTCCAGCTACTAACGGGTCGCCATGTACATAACAGGGCGTTATAATGAGCGGATTAGTATCGCAATATTCCTGCTGGTTCAGGACACCTAGGTTAGCCTGGCAGGTTGGAGCCGACAGAAATTGCACCGTAGTGCGGCTGCTGCTACCGTTAGGTCCGCTGCGTCCGCCCGACAGAAAGGCCGGAATTTGCGTGTATTCGAGCCGAACGGGATAGGATGCTGCCGGAACCGACAGGCTAAATTGTCCGAAACCATCGGTCGTGGTTGAGAGGGGAGCGCCTGATTTTGGATAAGCCGTTACGGTAATACCTGACACCCCAACCGTTTCACTCGCTTCCCGCTGACCGTTAGCATTGAAATCAAAAAATACGGTTCCGCCTAATGCATTGCCAGAACAGGTAGTGGGGGCACATACCGTTGGAATCCGAATAGGTTGTCCCCAGTTTGCCTGACCGCAACCCGACCGGTCGGCTGTCACGGTAACCGTAGAGCCGTTGGCGGGAACATCGAAGGCAACCACCTGAGGTGACACAATGGTTTGTTGGCCGCTGATGTTTCCGGTGTAAGCCACCGTAATGGTTCCCGGCGTAATGGTGCGGGTACCTATCACGACGTTATTGGCATTTCGGAGCGTGACGGTGATATTACCAGTTCCAGTATTGCCAAAACCAACCTGGACGCTGACTGTAGCCAAGCTCTGTCCGCTGGAGTAATAGCAACCCGATACCGTTACCTTGTCAATCGTAGGACATTGCGCCTGGGCAGTTCCCGGCAACCAAAGACTTAGCAGCGCAGGCAAGACCCAAAGAAGCGCCTGCTTTATGGGGAAAGCTCGTAAATATGCGTACAGTTGATTCATCTTAATCGACGGGAAGAGTTTATTACTGATCATTATTGGGTCATGCTGGCGAGCTTTGTCCGCCCGAAACCGACTCCTTTGGTTATAGTCTGCCCAGGAACCTGGCTTCGGCCAGGCCGGGTGATACAGGAAATTGTTCATTTGCTTAAGGGTTAGGCCCCTCCTCGCAAGAGAGGAGGGACTGGCGAATTCTATTTCTGTATCACGTTAATCGGCACCGTACATACTGGCGGACAGGCGGTCGCATTCGTACTGAGTGTCACCGGGCTAGAGTAGGCTTCAACGCAGCCCGAGGTTGTCTGTACCACCGCTCGAAACTGCTGCCCGTTCTGGACGTTGGTAAACGATAGCTGGGTTTGCGTACTGGTTAGGGGTGCCCAATAATTGCCGCCGTCGGTCGACGTCTCCCACCTGACCACATTACCAGTCTGCCCGGTTAGGCTGACTACGCCCGTGTTACTGGTGTTACAGAGGGCGCTACCACCATAAGTGGCTGTCCCGCCAACCGGGGGCGTCGGGCAGTCGGTGACCGTGAAGGTGCGGACAACCTGCGCGCTCTGCCCACCGCTATTGGCGGCTATGGCTGTAACACTGGCCGGCCCATAGGCAAATGTCAGGCTAGTACAGGTATAGGTGCCGCTGCTGGTAGGTGAGAGCGTATTGCTTCTAGGTACTGATGTTATGCAAGCCTGTCCATTAGGTCCTAGGACGGTCACACTGCTGCCCGGTGTGGCAGTTCCCATTATGGTCGGAGTCTGGGTGTTAACCGCCGTGCCCCGGGCCGGACTCGTAATGGCTAACGAAGGCACCAAATCAGCTCGCCAGTCTACTTCTACACCGTCGAAACTGGGGTAATAGGCCAGCACACCGTTGTTAGCCAGGTTAGCTCCGGCTGGTCCGAAAGCAGTCGTGTTCTTATCCGTCTTGTTGTTATCGTCGAGTCCGTCGTCATCCGCGTCGGTATTGACTTTTGTAATAGCCGCTTCCTGCTGGTCAGTGGCTCCGTCATCATCCGCGTCCAAGTCCAGATAATCGGGCGTTCCATCGCCATCGGTATCGACCGGGTTAATACCTGCGCCGTAAACGGTTAAAATTCCATTAGTACTCACGCTGCCAATGGGTGCCAGATAACCGCTTGTCGACTGAGCTTCGATGTTATCGGGAATACCATCGTTATCAGAATCCAGGTCCAGATAATCTTGGATGCCATCCCCGTCTGTATCCCGTTGGCAAAGATTAGCCGGGTTTGTGGGGTTAAGGAATACGTCATCCAGGTAGAAGTCATTGCCGCCTGCGGCTGTCGAAACGTTGTACATTTCCAGTGTATAAGCCGTAGCCGTACTGGTCGAAAATACACCCCGGACCTGGGTCCAGTTAGCCGAAGGAGCAATGGCTCCCGATGTTGTGGAGGCTACTACCGTACCGCCCGTATTAAGAATGCGAACACCGATATTGGGCTGATCGGCGGCTCCACCGGAGGTTGTGTTTGCGTTCATAGCCCACGTGCCAAACTCATACTGCGTATTGGGTTGCAGGGTCACACTCTGCCGGTAGAATACGGCCTGCGTCGTAGAGCCATTGACGGCAAGAAAAGCATCATTAGCCAGGCCGGTGGTGTGACCGTTTGTTGTACGAAATCCAGCAGCGTTTAGAATATTGGGTGTTCCTAGGCCATTGGTCACCACATACTCAGCGGCTGCATCGTTGACAGGCGCGGGCTCATTTGATGGATTAACCATGAAGGTATAGCCTGTCACAGGGCTAAGCAGGTCACGGAAATTAGGATTGCCCACTAATGACTTATCATTAGGCAGTACACCAAAGGTACCGTTATATTCCGCCGTCAACTGCGAACAGCCTTCGTTAACGTCCAGAATCCCATCGTTATCGTTATCCAAGTCGTTTACGTTAGCAACTCCGTCGTTGTCCTGATCATATAGCGCCAGCCGGAACAGGTTGTTATGGTTAAGGTTAACCCCTGTAAACACCAGATCATTACCAATAACGGTCGAACTGATAATGGGCGTTTCTTCGGCCCAGTTTCCGTCGGCATCCGTATCGATAAGCAAGGCATAATCACCTAGTTTACCGGTTAATGCAGCTGCGGTGATGTTAAATCCTACTGCTACCTGCTTAATGCCATCGGAATTGGTGCTGCCGCTCCATTCCTGTACGCGCCAGCGCCGGGCCATCATGGCACCGTATTGCGTTGGCCCTCCGCCTACCGTAAAGCTGAGCGGACCATTATCGTGTCCCCAAACTAAATACTGCTCATTGCTGCTGAAGCTGACCGGATTAGTCGCGTTAGTGGCAGCAATGGTATTCCCCAGCGATACAGTCACAATGCTGTTTGGCTCCGAGGACTTCGATTGCTTTTGGTTTAATCCCTGGCAATCATCTCGCCCGATTCCGGCTACGCTGTTCGTAAATACTGACTGCGTGTTCGTGTTCCAGATCGTTGTACCCGCACCTGACAAATAGTTATGACTGAGCGTCTGGCCGTATTTGATAGCCAGGTACGATTCAACCTTAAATCGTTCGGTCTGGGTCAGTGGTCCTGTGTAAATTAATAGCTCGCTGATAAGCCCGTTATAGCCATTACCTAAGTTAAATGGTGAACCAGTTGAGGTTTTGGTAAAAGATGCCAGCGTGGCGTCGCTGGCCAGTACCGTACCATTCCGCACAATACTCTGCGACTGCGTAGGTGTTACATCGCCCGTTAGGCTCCACACATAAGGTACGTTCAGGGATGATCCCGAGGGTACCTGTAGCCGGTTAGTTGCTGAGGAGTTTCCGAAATCCCAGTAAGCGACATTATCCCCAAAGGGAATGAACGTAGCAAAGGCAGTCGGACCAGTAGGATTCGTCTGCTCAGAAGTTATGGCAGCATTAGCCAGCACCGTATTCTGTAACACCGCAAAAAACTGCACGTTGTTGATAGTGCCGCTGGGCAGAATGCCACCCGGCTGCACCAGTGTCCGGGTTCCCAGCAAGTTCAGCGAAGGGTTAAAATTGATAAGCCCATTGGTCCCATTAAACACCGGTTGACTAGCGGCTGCTGACTGAGTCAGGCTAAACGGTAGCGTACCACTGTTCGTCCAGGCGGCCACCGTTGAGCCAGAACTGCCCAGTGTTACGCCCGCATCGGCTTTGAGCCAGAGTTGCAGGTTCTGCGACACACAACCCGGCGAAGGGCAAAAGCCTACCACATTAGTCACGCTGGTACTGGCGGTGTTATTAGTATAATCACATTCAGCTAATCCCGTTGATGCGCCAAGGGCCGAGAGCGATAGCGGTAACGTTTGAGTACCATTATCGTTGGCAACCACAAAAAGGTTAAGTGGGAAACCATTGCTACCCACGGCCAGTGTAGCCGCAAACGAACTAGTTTGCCCTACCGAAACCGACGAGGGGGTTTGCACTGTCCCAACCAGTTTGCTGCCCGCCTGCGTAGGATTACCGGCATAGAAACTCATATACGTACCGGTAGGCAGAGCCGCATCACCCGAGTTCTGGAGGCTATACTGAATGTACATGAACGGACAGTTCACCGACGAGCCAGTAATAGTAGGCTTCGCATTAGCAGCTGCCACTATACCCGGTGGTAACAGAAATCCATCAGGGTTAAGCTGTGCGTTAAAGGCATCGAGTGGTTTACGCCCCGAATTAGCCGGGAAATCCAGGGCTACATTCTGCTCCTGCGCCGGAATCGATAAATCATCGTTAACGTTTACATAGCGGTATCCTCGCTGATTCCAGAGCTGACGCGCCGACTGCCAGGGTGCGCCCGCCCCTGACCGAAAAACACGAAGTTCGCCAACAGTCGCCTGATTACCAGCGGTTACGGAAACGAATTCAGCCGCGCCATCAGCGTTTACATCAGCGACTACGGGATGTTCGCCCCAGGTAGCCGTTCCGGATGGATACGATGCCAGATTGACCGGCGTAGTCAGATTGCCATTTATGACCCGAATGTTTTGCTCATCGTTATAAATCAGTTCCTGAGTACCATCGCCGTTCAGGTCGAAGGCCGTAATGCCGGTTCCGCCTGAGTTGTCGGTTGTTACCAAATTCCAGACTGGGCCAGTGGTTTTGCTCAGATTGAACGCCGTTATCTTCAGCGAACTGGTCAGGATAACCTCTGGATAGTTGTTGGACCGGCCTTCATTAAATTGTTCGTCATACACATTGGCAATCAGCGGCATACCGCGTGCACTCCCAACAGTCCAGCTGGCTTGCCGCATCAGTAACGCATTTCCGGTAGGGTCCCAAATGTAGAAGTTCGTAGCATCAGCATAGGCGACATCCAGGTCGCCGTCGAAGTCGAGGTCCGCTACCGCCGTAGGCCCATCCGAGTTGGCAGGTACGTTGGTTGGACTGATGGTGTTCAGGTTTTTCAGGATTGTTATCGTACCCGCATTCATGTCCACCCCATACACCCGCGAGCCCGCTACAATCTCCTTACCAGGATTACTGGTGAGTATATCCACGACGACAACATCGCCATTTCCAGTTCCCCAGGCACTACTGGTACTACCGGCAGCCACCCGTGTGAGCGTACCTACGCCAAAATCAAACTGGAATACATCGGTACCAACAATGATTTCCGGCGTACCATCTTCGTTAATATCTGCTACGTGCGGGGAGCTATTCAGAAAGCCTGATGCCACGTTCGACTTATAGCGGTAACCACTGGTACCACTGGTCGTCTGACTTCCCGTCGCACTACCTCCTGCGTTACCAAACACAAACACGAACCCGTCATTTCGTACCGCAATCACTTCAGGAACACCATCTTTGTTTATATCAGCAATAGCCGCGTGGTTAACAGGCTGCCCCGCCGAACCGGTTGGTGCAGGCAGCGTGATCGTGTAATCATTGGTCGTTTTCGTTGCGTTGCTCCCATCGCCTTTGTACGTCCGATACCCCACCGCATTGGCAACAGGCACCAGAATTTCTGGCATACCATCGCCATCAAGGTCGGCTATTAAAGGGGAATTGGAACAGGCCAGACTGTTGCTGGTTGAGGTGGCCCATCCCTGCGCAATACTAACCGAAGCTGTCTGTGCTACGGCCGTACAGGAAGGCGGAATGGCAGTACTACAGTCGGAGTCGTACCCATCCACGTAGCTGTCGCCATCGTCATCGATGCCGTTATTGCAGATTTCAGCAGCCCCCACTCTGTTGCCAGATGGAAGTGAGGGGAGGTTGTTAGGAGGGATACGGTTGTAATGGGCTACGTCGCGGCCCACAATTTGACTTGGTAGTCTGCGGGCGATATCGGTCAGTGCGAATACTGACCCTAACCCCATCAGAGCCAGAAGTGCGTAAAGGATTCGATTCATTGCTGTTCTGTTAGTATAAAATCAATCATGGGGGTAATCGTTGGAAGCGATTTCTTTTAGAATAGCGTGGGTGGTCATAGGGACCGCTGGCTAAGATTTAGTCAAACGGATACCTATATACGTCGATGCGTATTGATCTTACAGATATAGACAAATGGGGGAGGCCAATCCGATTTTCCTGTTAAGGATGGTTATTAAAGGATTAGCCCATTCCTCTGCGCCAGGGTTACAGGCAGTCAGGGTGGAGCGATGGGTTGGCCACTGTCGCCAGTGTTTGTTGAACAAGCTAGCCTGGACGGGCGTAGAATAAAGGTGTAAGGCATTTGTCTTATAGGATAGGGGTTAACTAATCTGGCTTCTGAAAAATGGGTTAGTAGCTGAAAAATCAGCGTGTCTGAGTAGAGGTTAAGCTTACGTTGTGTGTGTATTCAAACTTGAGATTCCGTAGGGCCGGCATGGTCATAGAACCCACAGCGTACTGACTCCCCAGCCTCACTAGGATCAGTTTTCTGCCTTTTCGTTAACATGCATGCCGCCCCTACGGAATTGTCACAGGGCCGGTTCTGATTGAATCACTGGTTATAAAGTTGGCGCGTTTATTGACCCCTATTTGTCAGATAGGCCACTAAATCTAGGACAGATTAATCGGGTTGCCTTCTGAATTAGTGGATAATAACGGCCATTGATTCCAGTTGTGTCGGCCTTTACATTTATGGGATAGATTTGCATATTTTGTTTACACCATCCTACTCTGCAAACAGGCTGACAAACTGAACGTCACCAGTGGCATCATTACCTATTTATTAGCTGTAAAGCGAGATAATATACCTAAATTGACGTACAACTCTATCTTAATTAACATAAGCAAGTTTTAGCAACTATAAGTCACCATTACTTAAAAATATTGCTATCTTTTCCTATACCCCAATTGTATTTTAAATTGCCTTTCTGCGTGCTTTAATCACCTTAATTAGCTGAAGATTTACCTATATAAGCACTGTAATATCGTGAGAAGCCAACGTTATGGCAGCATAAATGCTACTTTACCACAAAAATTTTACCATTCTAATTCATACTACCAATTAATTTGATAACACAATTAATATATGATTTTCTGTTATCAGTTTACACTCAGTGCGTTATAAAAAATGACCGTAAAACACCAGTTCACTACCTTAAAATGCTAGTTTGATGTTAATTTAAACCACTTTGGTGTATATTTTTTTCATTGTTTTTTTGTCAAGCTCAAAATATTAAAAATATATTGGCATAATTTCACGAACAACAACCCATCTACTAAATAAGTCACCGAATGCGATTCTAGCTAAACTTTTGCCAAGCCCGTCTTATCCTGAAGTTAATGCTGCTAATAGCAATGTGTAAGCAAAGCAGCCACCTGTTATCAACGTGTCTTAGTTAGAATTATAGTCTATCCCATCATTGCCATCACTTTGCTTTAAGATTGCTTGCCTCCTCTGGCGAGATGTATACTTACCTCCCTACCAGTAATTTTATTAACTCTATGAAAGTAAAACAGTACCTGATTGTTGAGGATAACGAATCGGATGCCTTACACCTAGTTGGACAGCTTAGTAAATTCCCGTTTTTCAACCTTGTCGGAATTGTACCTACTATTGAGGGGGCTATCGAACTGTGCCAGTCCCAACCAATTGATTTGCTCTTTCTGGATGTAAGGTTAAACCAGGAATCTGGGTTAACCTTACTTAAATCGGCGGCTAACTTACCCCCAGTTATTATTACCAGCGCTTATCATGAATATGCGGTTGATACGTACGAAATTGGCAGAGCAGCCGATTATTTGCTCAAACCTTTCTCCCATCAGCGACTGCACATAGCCCTTACTCGGGCGCTGCAACTTCAGGTTAATTCAAGCAGCATCGTCGATGTTAATGCTGTTTATCTTAAAATGGGCCGAAAAATTCAACGGTTCGATTTCAAAAATATCGACTATGTAGAAGCATTCGGTATTTATTCAAAACTATATACCGGTGATCAAATGTCGCTGGTTAATGGTCGCATTACGCTAATGAATCAACTGCTTCCAAATCGTATATTTATACGAGTCCATAAATCATTCATTATTAATATAAACAAGATTACTAGTTTCAACCGGCAAACCATCTGGATTGGTCAGACAAAAATCCCTATTGGGGTATCATACCGGCCTCGGCTGGAAGGTATACTAACCTTGCTGGAAGGTAGCGATGAGCCAGCAGATTAGGGCGTACTACGTATTCAAATCTGAAAGTCTCGGTCCCGCTACGGCACAGTTCGCGTAGCGGGACAAAATCATTTTTAATACACAACTAAGTTGCCTCTTTAATAGACTCATTGGTAATAGATTGTAACTGGTATTCTTCGCTTAATGCCATAAATTTAATCCGAACCGTAGTTCCTTTTCCGGGCTGACTTTCAATGAGTAGACGTCCGCCCTGTCGTTCCAGCATTTCCTTACAAATCTGTAGGCCTAAGCCAACACCTTTTTCGCCCATCGTTCCTCCACGTACTTCGGGAGAACTGAATAGCCTCGACAATTGCTCAGTTGTCATGCCAATGCCTGAATCCTTAATCTGCAGCTCAACAAATTCACCATGCTTTTTGGCCAGTAAACCGATATAGCCACCCATCGGCGTAAACTTAATGGCATTGCCGAGTATATTCCGAACTACGGCCTGTAATTGATGCTTATCCGCCAGAACCATGACCGACGGATCAACCCGATTGATGAGCGTCAGGTCCTTTTGGCGAATGGGTTCGCTCGCCTGACTACTAATATCTTCGATCATATCATGAAGGCAAATCGACCGTAGTTGCGGATGAAAACCTTTTAACTGAATCATAGACCAGTCTAACAGATTGGTCAGCAGACCCAGTACATTATCTACCTGTTTATCAAGTCGCATTATTAAAGTAGGGAACTGCTCTGGGCGCTGGTGGCTTTCCAAAATCTGCTGGATGTTTGTCTTGATGCTTGCCAACGGGCTGCGTAGATCATGGGCTATGAGCGAGAATAGCTTATCTTTTACCGTGTTCGACTCAACTAATTGACTGGCTGTCTGCTGGATTAACACCTGTTGAGTTAACAACAGAGCATTATTACGTCGAGATTTGCGCAGATTGTATATAGTTAATCCAACTACTATTAATAGTACGACAATGAACAGGCAGCCACCTACTTGGGTTCGCCTGGCCAGCGACAACTGTTCCTGTTGACGAAGGGCATTAAGTTGGTTGATTTGAGCGCCCTTTTGCAGTAGTTTAATCGTGTTTTCCTTCGTTTCAGCCTCAAACTGAGCCTGCATCTGAGCTATTTTCTGTCCATTTACCTCGGTAAACTGTTGCTCTCTCAATTGCTGCTCTTCCCGGGAAAATTGTAATGCCTGTTGGTAATGCCCCTGCGCTTCTAATATGCTACCCAAGCTATTGAGCGCATCGATGATCAAATATCTTTCTTTATACTGCCGCGCTATTGATAATGAATACTGGGCCTCCAGAAGGGCTTGTCCAAGATTACGAAAAGCCAGATAAGTGAGCGCCAATTCCCGTTTTATGCTGCTCATTTGAGGGACATTTTTAATCAATTTTGCTATGCTGAATGCCTCTTGAAAGACCTTGATGGCTGGCTGGTATTTACCTTGTTTCCGCAAATTGGTTCCTAGATATTCCAGCGATTTGGATACTGGTATAGCCGGAGCGGATGTTAAGCTAGCATAATAAAGCGCTTTTCGAAGCTGAACTTCGGCTTGTTTTAGTTTTCCCTCTCGTTCTAATAGCTCGCCTATGTTTCCATATGCTAACATCTTATCTTCGGCAGGCCAGGAGCGCTTGTCTAAAGCCACATATTTTTGCCAGTACAGCTTTTGCATGGCCGTATTGTTCAACTCCTCAAATAGATTGATCATCAATACGTAGTTGGCCGCTCGTGTTGGACCATCATCATGTTGTTGCAGATACCGTAAATTAGCTCCGATCTGATCTACTGCTTTCGAGCCATCCCTCGCATCCGAATAAAGCACAGCTAGGTAGTATTGCAATTCGGCCGCTCGTTTGAACGTATGATTTTTCAACGCCTGCTCGACAGCCAACTTCCCATATGGAATCCCTTTCCTATACTGACCTTTATACCGATAATATCTGGAAATCAGGAAATTCAGTTCAGCAGCATAGGCGTGAGATGATGATTTAGATAACAGGTTCAATCCCCTCTGCACGTAAGGATAAAGGCTATCATACTGTGTTTTGCTGTAGTAATACTGAGCGATGGTCAGACAGAGCCGTAGTCGTGTACTGTCGTGCTGAGTAGTTTGCAACTGTTTGACTAGTTGGGGGTCTGGCCTTGACTGGACAGGCATGACTGTAGCGCTGGCCACGAGTAAAAGAGCAATAAAGAGCAGACGCATATGCTACTTGCTGAAGGGACAATCCTGGTTTAAAGGTAGTATCCTAATATTAAGATGGGTTCATTGCCCAAATCTCGACACTGAAATGGCACAATAAAAATAAGATGGTTTAATAGAGATTCTCTTTTTTTTAGAAAAAGATCCTTATTTGATCCATATTGCCTTTTTCCTGATTTACATTTCTCATGACAAGTTTGCTATTTATGTATTGAATCGATTTATTAAGCATAATAGATCAACTATTTGCAGATAAGGCAAGTCCAATGGATATGATTGTAAAGCCTTAAGGCCTTATTTTTGAGCAGGTTAGAAAGCACTGACTCCCTGACCTAGTGTGGATAGAATTAGAAAGCAGGCTGGCCATGTTAGCCTGCTTTTTTTACCACTATGCACCCAAAATACCCTAATGATAATCCTATTCCCAACCTATTTGTGATGCCTGGCGAACGAACGGCTAGTCAGCTTAAGAGCTTGATTATCAAAAATCAAATTCAACAAATTGAAGTCTATCGATTTACGGATGCTAAACTTCATAATCAGAGTTGTGTCTGGAGTTTTGGTTATGAGTTTCTTGACGTGGGCGGTCAACCTTATAACTTGAATCGAATTCTTACATTCAGGGTGGTCAATCAGGTATTACAGCTTTATTTCTAGGCCGAAAATGTAACAGCCAATGAAACGCCCATGAGTGTTTAAATAGACCGTAAGACAGCAGATGTTGCCCTGAAATAGAATGGTTACGCAGGTGCCATGGAATACCCTTGACAACAGGAGTAGGCAAACTAGTACCTTTTACATATCTTGTCAGGGCTTCTGTAAGTAAATTAATATGTTACCCCAATATCTCCTACATAGACTGCGAATGGGGGGTGCATTCATATTTTTGCCGTTAGGTATCTCTTGGTGTCAGACTAATCACCCTTCTTTAAAATCATATCGCGCTAACCTAGCCCGTTCGACCACTGACTCTGCACGGGCATACTGGGCGATAAATCTGGGAGAGGCTTTTCTTAATTATCAAAATGATTCCGCCATTCATTACTTCCAGCGTTCGATTCAATTGGCAGAAGCATCAAAAAGCCGGATTCTGCAACGGTTGGCTTACCTTAAGCTAGGACGTGAGTATCTTTTCTATACGGATTTCTTATCGACGATAGACATGCTCAACAAAGCCGAGACGCTTGGCCGGTCGATGCCTGTCGATAGTATACAATTAGAAATCCAGATTATGAAAGCGCGCGCTTACCGTAGCAGTGGTCAGTATGATACTGGCCTGCGGCTCTGTCTGGAACTGCTGAATAAATACCAGTATAAGCAGCATCACTGGCCTCAACAGCTAGCCTTATTACATGCAGAACTAGGAATCATTCATCTACACTTGCACCACTTCGATGAGTCAAAACAGTATTTTCTGGAACAACTGGCGCTTAGCAGAATGAGCCGAAACAAGCGATCAATACTCATTGCGTTTGGTAATCTGGGGACACTGTACGGCGAAAATAACCGATTTGAGGAGGCTGAAGCTTGTTTTAGGCAATCCTACGAGCTAGCCATGCAGATCAACCCGCCAATCTTGCTGGGCTATGTGTATTTAAATTTTGGTGAGCTGGCCATGCATCGGAAGCGATATAAAGCCGCTATCGCCTATATAAAACGCAGTTTACACTATACGGATAACTATACTATTGATCGGGGCTATGCGTATTTGATGCTGGCTACCTGTTACCAGGAAAATCAACAATATCTCGAAGCGCTACAGCAAATTAACCAAGCGATACGTATCTATCATTCAACCGCTTCACTTCAACCGGAGCAGGAAGCACTAAGTCTGAAAGCCAAGCTGTTATCCCAACTAGGATTGTTTAAAGCTGCCTTCGCCATTAGTGAGCGTGCCCACCAATTTGGAGACAGTTTGTTTGGATTAAACAAGGAAAAATCCATTGCCCAAATCTAGGCGAATTTTAATCTGGAACGAAAACAACAGCAAATTGTCGCGCTAAAAAAGAATTTAACGATTCAGAAACAAGCCCAGCAAACGACACAATTACAACTCAAACTGGCCAATCAACAGCGCTTACTCTACTTACTAAGTCTGCTTCTGGTATCCCTTGTACTCGGCTTTGCCTATTTTGCTTATCGAAAACAGAAAAAGATCGGTCGGATTCTTGTTCGACAGAAAGAAGAAATAGGCCAACAGGCAAAAGAACTCGCTGAACTGAATGAAACAAAGGATAAGCTTTTTTCACTGATCAGCCACGATTTGCGTAGTCCGGTTGCCAGGTTAAAAAGACGATTAAACTTATTAAGGTTAACCAATTTATCTGATGAGACTCAGCAAGCTATCAGCCAGTTAGAATCCCAGACAGACCAGTTACTTGGCTTACTGACCAATTTATTAGAGTGGTCTTATATTCAGCTAAAAGGATTACGCGCCCATCCTAAACCCGTCGATTTATCAGAAATTATCGATAATATTCTAGCCCAAACAAGTGAACCGATTGATCAAAAAAGGATTAGCATACTTAATCAGATTTCAGAGTCAACCTGGATTTTGGCCGACAAACCCCAACTCGAAGCTGTGATTCGAAATCTGGTCAGTAACTCAATCAAATTTACACCCACCAACGGCTGTATTCGGTTATCAACCAAACAAATTGATGAAGGAGTCATGTTAATTATTCATGACACTGGAATTGGTATGTCAGCCGAGCAGATTGAGAAGCTTTTCAGTGCTCCTGAGGTCCGAACAGGAACGTCAGGGGAGCCAGGTACCGGCTTGGGGCTACGTATATGCCGGGAGATGCTGGGTTCAGATCCCGACGCGCTTCGCATCGTCAGCAGCCCAGGAAAAGGGACGCGAGTCAGTATTCGACTGCCGATAAATAGCAAACCTGCGCTGAGTGTCAATTAATGTACAGCTAACCACATTACGATTCACTACATTCAACGGCACCCGTCCGACTGGTAAGCCCATACCAAACGGCTACATTGAACGGCTTAACCGAACCCATCGGGAGGATGTCTTAAATGCGTATTTATTCGAGTCTCTTAAGCAAGTTAGGATTACATCAGGTGAGTGATTGGATCAATACAATCATTTACATCCTCATAAATCACTGGGAGGCTTGGCACCAGCAACCTATACCAAGCAAGCGGGCGTTAAGAAAGTATAAACGCTGGCTGTCCTAATTTTGGCAAGGCTACACCTCCTGCTAGAAGTTCTTTGATCAGTAAGCAACCTTTCAAAGCCACTACCAAAGTCACCCGCCGAAAACATGGCTGATGCGTTGGTTCCAGAGCTGTAAGCCTACCGTGACGTGAGTACGGCATGGTCTAATCTGTAGCCAAAGATCGAGGAGTAAGTCACGATGCTGCCTACCAGCTACCCTATTCCGAGTTTATGACTTCAAATGGGACTCTATTTTTTGGAGCCCATTGGCAACACCACTTCCAGGAAGCGCAGATTCAACAGAATCAGCAACGGTAATTGGCAATATGCCCTAGTAAGACTGTATTACGCTGAAATAAACCGGTCATTGTCTTAACCCCCTGAATGACTGGACAAAATTGTAAAATCAGTTTAGTCCCTTTGCATTCAGCAATTATGAGCAAAATCAGGCGAAATTTCACCCCAGAAGATCGCTATTCCATCGTTCAGGAGGCCATACGCGACGGCCATGCCGAGACCTGTCGTAAATACAATTTGTCGCCTTCCTTACTGCGCAAGTGGCGACTGAAATATTTAAGCAAGGGGAAAGAAGGCTTAAAAGACTCCTACTCACGCATTGATCCCCAATTGCGAGCACTCGAACCGGGCCGCCCTTTAGGTTTGAGGGCTTGTAAGAAACCAAGATTGAGTAGCTTGCCAGCAGTCAACCAGAGTGGGGCACACTAACGGGTCGCCAAGGAGTCAAAGACCTATGCTCCGATTCAGTCCCTACTCTGTTTTACTTGCCCAGACTCGGATAGAAATTAGGGTTCGCGGCCCACAAAAGGGTCCGAGTAAAAGCAACGAGTTGACTACTCCTCCAAAACTAAACAGCCATATGGACTTTTGCTACTTCATCGGTATCGACATTGCCAAAGAAACTCTTGACTGGGCCGTTTACACCCGGACAGGTATACAACTCAATACTCATAGTGCCAATACATTGGCGGGTATTAAGGCCGTTCTAGCCGAGTTGAAGGCACTGCCTGGTTGGAATCCACAACAAGCCATTTTCTGTATGGAACACACCGGTATCTACAATGCACATCTGCTAGAAGTACTTCACCAGCAACATCTGTCGATATGGCTTGAATCCTCCTTGCAAATCAATCAGGCCGGTGGAATGCAGCGGGGCAAAACGGATCAGGTTGACGCCCAACGCATTGCCCAATATGCCTTTCGTTTCCGCGACCAAATGCGGCTGTGGCAGCCACCACGCGAGGTGATCCAGAAATTAGCCTTTCTAAGTGCCACCCGCCAACGCCTGAACCAGGCTTACAATCTACTGTCCGTTCCGGTGGCCGAGCAGGAAACATTCATCAATAAATTTCTAAAAAAGACCCTCAAAGGGAATGTAAAAAAGTCGTTAATGGCTCTCAAAGAAGAACAAAAAGCAGTCGATCAGGCTATAAAAGAACTCATCCAGACCGACGCTCGGCTAAAAGAATTATTTGACTTGATGGTTTCTGTACCAGGTATTGGACCCGTGATCGCTACTGAATTGCTCATCACCACCAATGAAATGCAGACCATCAATGATCCTAAAAAGTTGGCTTGTCACGCCGGGGTTGCCCCCTTTGAGTACCGTTCAGGAACAAGTGTACGGGGAAAAACCAAGGTTAGTCACCAAGCCCGAAAACGGTTGAAAGCGTTGATTCACATGGGTACCATGTCGGCTATCCAAGTGAAAGGCGATCTTCAGGATTATTATCTGCGCAAACTGGCCGAAGGCAAGCATACGATGCTGGTTTTGAATGCGGTTCGCAAGAAGTTGATTCACCGAGTTTGTGCGGTGGTACGTCGAGGTGCAAAATATGACAAAAATTATACGCTCACCCTTGTTTAACCCATAGAAATCGGAGCGATGAATTATACTACCAGACGTCAATTGATTTGAGTTAATCGCTTTCCGTAAGGCACTGTTTACCAACCGCACAGATTTCCATGGTCTATGCAAGCGTTGGCACATAAGTTTTATCATATTTCTGTTGGCGCTGTACTACTGAGCAGACCCGATGAATAAGCTTGTTCCGAACAGCGTTGAGCACCAGCATTTTATTCT